>JAESFU010000083.1_pt1 | contig 195902 bp, 144 predicted proteins | sample 9269461 | NCBI WGS metagenome assembly JAESFU01 (sample SAMN14502556, study PRJNA617107) | algae metagenome | isolation source: Stenomitos rutilans HA7619-LM2 and co-occurring heterotrophs from cave walls | place: USA: Waikapalae cave, Hawaii | collected 2009-07-28 | reverse complement strand
CCAACCAGGCACCGACGGCCGTCGCCGATAGCTTCACCCTGAGCCAGAACAGCACCTTCACCACCGGGAATGTCCTCACCAATGACAGTGACCCAGACAACAATGTGCCGCTCACGGCGACGCTCGTCACCAGCACCACCCAGGGCAGTGTCGCCCTCAACAGCAACGGCACCTTCACCTACATCCCCACCACCAACTTTAGCGGTACCGACTCCTTCACCTATGTTGCCAAGGATGCGCTGGGTGCCAGTTCCACTACCGCTACAGTCAATCTCTCGGTCACCGCACCGACCAACCAAGCACCGACGGCCGTCGCCGATAGCTTTAGGGCCGTTACTGATACACCGTTGACGGTTTCTGCTGCCAATGGAGTATTGAAGAACGATACGGATGTAGAAAGCTCAACACTAACGGCCCTTCTGGTGAGCAATCCTGGCAATGGTAGTGTTGTCTTAAATAGTGACGGCTCATTTGTCTACACGCCAACAACGAGCTTTACTGGGACTGACACGTTTGTCTACAAAGCAAATGATGGGGCTTTGGATTCTAGTCCTGCTACGGTAACGCTGACCGTTTTTGGCAATACAGCCCCGATCGCCAGCTCTGATACCTATGCCGTGTCTGCTGGTGTGCCGTTAACCGTCGTGGCGTTCTCTGGAGTGCTGCAAAACGACAGTGACGCAGAGGGCGATACCATCACAGCCAACCTGGTTACTTCCAGCAGCGGTAGTCTTAGCTTCAATAGCGATGGTTCTTTTGTCTACACACCCAATGTCGGGGTGACAAACGGAACGGATACCTTTGTTTATCGGGCGAGCGACGGCTTCTCGATCGGTTCTCCAACGACAGTCACGTTGAGTATTAGTACAAATGTGGCTCCGATCGCCCAGGATGATACGTATAGTGCGTTCGCTGGCAGTACATTGACCGTCAGTCAGTTTTCTGGAGTACTCAGCAATGACACCGATGCTGAGCCACTTACAGCAAGCTTGGTCAGCAATGCGGGACAGGGAACCGTTTCTCTAAATAGCGATGGCTCCTTCACATATGTCCCCAATGGCTCCTTTACAACTGGTACCGATACCTTCGTTTATAAAGCTAGTGATGGTGCCCTGACAACCTCTGCCACCGTGACTCTTAATGTTTCTGCTGCCGCTGCCCCGACGGCCCAAAATGATGCTTATCAGGTGGTTGCAGGCACTACGCTCAGCGTGAGTCAAACATCGAGCATTCTCAACAATGATAGCGACACCAATGGCGCGACGCTAACCGCTCAGATCGTGACCAACCCCAGCCAGGGCACGCTTCTCCTGAATACTGATGGCACCTTTACCTATACGCCTAATGCCAGCGTGACGAATGCAACCGACACCTTTGTCTATCGGGCGAATAACGGCGCGGTCAATTCAAGCCCTGCCACTGTGACCCTCAGTATCGTGAGCAATGCGCTTCCTGTGGTTAGCAATGACAGTTACTCAGTCATCACCAACACGGCCTTAACCATCAATACGCCAGGAGTACTCGCAAACGATACAGACAGCGATGCGGGTCAAACGGTGAGAGTCTTGCTGGCAAATCAGCCGACGCATGGTAGTTTGCTCCTGCGTGCGGATGGCTCCTTTGTTTACACGCCTGATGCGGGATACGTCGGTGCCGATGCCTTCACATACCGGGCAAATGACGGGTTGCAGGATTCGGCCAGCGTGGGTACGGTCTCGCTCTCGATCGTGACCAATGCGGCTCCGGTTGCCAATGCCGATACTTATAGCGTCAACAAAAACAATGTGCTGGTTAAGAATGCGGCCGGTGGCGTGCTGCAAAACGATACTGACAGTCAACCCCTTACCGCAAGCGTCGTGAATGCGCCAACCAAAGGCTCTCTTGCGCTTAATGCCGATGGTTCGTTCACCTACACCCCTAACGCAGGTGTCACCAACACGACCGATACGTTTGTCTATGCGGCCAGTGACGGCACCCTCAGCACCAACGCAACGGTGACTGTGACCATCAAGGACACCAGTACTCCCCCCACGGCTGTCAACGATACAGGCTACACGGTGAATGCAAACAGTACCTTGACGATCGGAGCCGGGACTGGCGTATTGACCAACGACACCGATCCTGAAGGCGATGTCCTCAGAGCGGTTAGCGGCACGGCTCCGACTCACGGGAGTGTGAGCCTCAACAGCGATGGTTCCTTTGTGTACACCCCGACGGCTGGTTATTTGGGCGCTGACAGCTTTACCTACTTTGCCAACGATGGCATTGTCAACTCGCTTAATCCAGCGACCGTTTCGATCGTGGTTGGGGGTGCCAATAATCCCCCCACGATTACGGTACCCGGTAGCCAGGTCGTCTTCCGTAACTCGGATCTGGTGATTCAATCGGGTCTCAGCATCGGCGATCCGGATGCAGGCACCAATCCTGTTGCAGTTACGTTAACGTCAGCGAGTGGCAACCTGACATTGAGTACCACCGCCAACTTGACCGTCAGCGGCGATGGAAGCCAGACCGTTACCATCAGCGGCAGCATTGCTAACATCAACGCTGCGTTGACCAACCTGGTTTATCACCCTATCAGCAGCGGGTTCACTGGCACAGACCAGATTACGATCGCGGTCAATGACAACGGCAACACTGGTTCGGGTGGGGCACAAACAGCGAACGCAGCCATCAACATCAACGTCACAGACGGGCCAACGCTCGTCAAAGACTTGAACCCAACGCAAAACGCAACGGCTACAGGCACCAATAGTTCTACACCCAGCAACCTTACGAATGCGGGCGGCACCTTGTACTTCTCGGCAAATGATGGATCGAGTGGGGTGGAATTATGGCGCAGCGATGGCAGCAGTGCAGGCACCAGCCTGATTGCAGACCTCAATACCACACCCGATTCCAGCGGTTCCTCAAACCCCAGTAACCTGACGGTTATTGGCACCACGCTGTACTTCACCGCTAACAATAGCGTGAGAGGAACAGAATTGTGGAAAGTCGATTTAACGGGCGCAACCAGCCCGACGATCGTCAAAGATATTCGATCGGGTTCCAGCAGCTCTAACCCTCGCAACCTGGTCAACTTTAACGGCACACTGTACTTTGAAGCTGATGATGGTAGCGGGTTGGTGCTATGGAAAACCGATGGCACCAGTGCTAACACCGTTAAAGTTGAAACAACCGCTAGCTACAGTCAACCAGGATTAATCGTTGCAGCAGGTAGCACGCTCTATTTCACCGCAGGCAACGGCAATCAACTCTGGCGCTTGGGCGCTTCCGGCACACAGACCACCTTGTTGCGAGATATTGGGACAGGTGCTGGCATTACCAATCTGGTGGCGATCGGCAATACCCTCTTCTTTACAGCCACCACGAGCAGCAACGGCCTGGAACTGTGGCGTAGTGATGGTACGGCTGCTGGCACCACCCGCATTTCTGACATTAATTCGGGCGTGGGTGATTCAAGCCCCAGCAGCCTGGTGAACGTGAACGGAACGCTGTACTTCATTGCGAAGAATGGGTCAAATGTGTATGGACTATGGCAAAGCACAGCGGCTGGAGTGGTCTCCCTGGTCAGCGCCCTCCCCTCCGTAGGGGGCCTGCCGACCAGCCTGACGGCTGTTGGCTCCAAGCTGTTCTTGATCGTTGATGCTGGCACCAGTAGTTCGCCCGACCTTGAACTGTGGCAGAGTGACGGCACCACAACCAGCCGCGTGAAAGCCATCAACGCTTCAGGCAATGATGCTGTAGCCTCACTAACCAGCGTCAACGGTAGTTTGTTCTTTACGGCAAATGATGGCAGCACCCGCATCTGGAAGAGTGACGGCACAGATGCAGGCACCGTTGCTGTAAGCGCAACCTACACAGGTATTGCGCCCCATAACCTTACAGCCGTTGGTAATCGCCTCTTCTTTACAGCCGAAACCACAACAACGGTGCTGCTCAACACAGATCCCAATGACCCCACTGTCTTCACACAAGTGACAGGCACAACGGGCGAAGAACTGTTTGTGCTCTAATTTCATCAATTGCTTGATGAGCCGATCGCGATGAGTTCAAGGGAACGTCGCCAAGAGCATGTCAGCGAGTAGGATGAAGGTGTTTCAATCAAGGAGCGATCGGCGGCAGTTTGCGCCAGGTGTGTAACGCAATTGCACCCAGGGTGATAGGTGCCTCCATTGGCTGTTGTTTAAGCTATCCCTATGAGCCATGATAGGGTGCCAGCTAGCGTTCACTCAGTATGACAATGAATCCCGATTCACCTGGTTCCAAGCCTTCACCCGCAGAAAGCGAAACCGTCCGTCTTGACGGGTTGACTAGCAGCAATGGGCATAGAGTAGGCAGCTATGAGGCAGCCACGGGAAAGACGCTGGAACCAGTGACGTTAGCGTCTACAACACCAGGGCCAGTGGCTCAGTCCAATCTCTTTGACTCACCGCAACGCTTACCAGCCGCTGTGATCGTGCTGGTGGGAACGGCTGTCATGCTGGTGGGACTGGTGCTGAACTTGAGCTGGTTAGGGTTTATCGGTGCCACGATCGCCCTTGCTGCGTCTGTTAGCATCCTTTGGCAGCCGTTCCTGCGCCCGTTTTTAAGTGAACTGGTTTCAAGCCAGGAAGCTGCGATCCCGATCGCGTTTGTAGGTGGGTTCATTGCTCTGGTGACGTTGCTCAAAGTCATTGGCGTCGATCGCTGGTTTAGCCAGTTATTTCAAGCCGCCAATTGGGATGCGGTTGGTGCCTTGGGCGAGGTCTTTGGGGCAGTGGGGCAAATCCTCATTGCAGTGCTGGCGCTTTATATTGCGTGGCGGCAGTACATTATTGAAAAAGACCTGACCACGCAGCAAAACCTCATCACACAGCAACAGACGATCGATAGCTTCTTTCAGGGTATTTCGGATCTGGTGCTGGATGACGAAGGCTTGTTAGAAGATTGGCCCCAGGAGAGGGCGATCGCTGAAGGGCGGACTGCTGCCATTCTCAGCAGTGTCGATGGTGGCGGCAAAGCCAAAATCATTCGCTTTCTCAGTCGTGCCCGGTTGCTCAGCCCCCTCAAGCGCGATCAACGTTTGGGACGTGCGATTCTAGACGGCACTGGCGGCTATCAAGAAGACCGTGTTTACGGCGTGAGAGTCATTGACCTGGGTGTCATGCTAGCAGGAGCCGATTTGTCGAAGACCGATTTACGGTGGACTGACCTGAGTGAAACCAACTTGATTCGCGCCAACTTGAGTGGGTGTGATTTGGTGAGAACCAACCTCTCCGGCACCGTTCTTTGTCAGGTCAGCTTGCGTGGTGCAGATATCAACGGCACGCGCTTCTTTTATGGCAAAGCATCAACAGCCAGCCCTCGCAGCAAAACAGAGCTACCAGACTACCGTACCGGAGCGTATACCGGAGCCGTCGTAGAAGGTGCTGACTTTACAGGTGCAGTGCATCTGTCTCAAGAGCAACGTGAATATTTCTGCGCCTGGGGGGGAGCTAAAACCCGGAGTTCGATTCCTGGTGGCTGTGAAGGCATTCCAAATAAGTTGGAACGGTAGGAGAAGGGAGAAGGTAAAAGGCAGAACTTCCACACTGACGGCTGATAGCTGATAGCTGATAGCTCTCTTCAACTCAAAACTTTTACACTGACCGCTGACCGCTGAAGGTTCTTTGCCCCCAAACGCCCCTTTTGTGCTGTAATGGGTTGGATTAAGGTCTCAATGTCTTTATGACTCAGGTATTTAACAAGCAGCCTTCCAGTGCAGCAGACCGATCACCACAAGCAGCCAGTGCTGATGCGCTCGTGTCTTTGCAGGGCGTGAGCAAGACCTATGAGAACGGCAGTAAAGCGTTGGTCAACGTCAGCCTTGACATCAAGCGGGGTGATTTTCTCTTCATTACGGGGCCGTCTGGTTCTGGCAAATCAACCCTGCTGAAGTTGCTTTACGGAGAAGAGCGTTCTAGTGAAGGCGATGTGCTGGTCGATAGTTGTAATTTGTCTACTCTGCGGGGCGATCGCCTTTCCCAACTACGCCGTCGCATTGGCATTGTGTTTCAAGACTATAAGTTAATCCCTCGTCGCACCGTCCTGGAGAATGTAGCGTTTGTGTTGTGGGCACAGGGCTTACCGCGCAAAGAAATTCATCGTCGGTTGCAGCCTGCCCTTAAAATGGTTGGGCTGACGCACAAGGCAAATTGTTTTCCAGAACAGCTTTCGGGGGGTGAGCAGCAGCGCGTCAGTATTGCCAGGGCGATCGTCGGCACCCCACCAATCCTGCTAGCCGATGAACCCACAGGGAACCTTGACCCCGATAATTCCTGGCAGGTGATTAAAATTCTTAAGAAGCTGAATTCAGTGGGTATTACTGTGATTGTGACGACTCACGACGAAAGCTTGATTCGCCTGTCCAATCATCCCGCTGTCCAGTTACGTAATGGCTATTTGTATCGTCCTAAAATGTGATGGAAGGTAAAAGGCAAAAGGTAGAAGGTAAATAATAAGGAGCTGATAGCTAATAGCTCTTCAACTCAAAACTCAAAACTTCTACACTGACCGCTGACCGCCCAACGATTTTGTCACACTCTCATGACGATCGACGACTTAATCAAGCTGCTGCAAGTGTTTGTTTCGCTGGCGCAAGCCTTGAGTTGGCAACTGCTCATTCTGTTTGTACTGATCTACTTTGGTGCGCCGCTACGGAACTTTGTGAACAACCTGGGCGAATTTAGCTTTAGGGCGGGTGCCTCTGGGCTAGAAGCGACGGCAAAACGGCGCATTGAGGCAGGAGTACTGTTGGGTTCGGCGGCAGCGATTAAGTCTGGTGATGCTACCAGCAGTAGTCCGCAGCTTCCGGGTGCTGAGGAAGCCAGGGAAATCGCGGCGGTTGTTAGCCAAACGCTGAAGCCAAAAGTCGCGCAACAGCTTGCCAGCGCTTCAGTGCTTTGGGTCGATGACAATCCGTCAGACAACGCTCACGAGATTCGATCGCTCGAAGCCCTGGGCATCGTCTTTACCATGAGTGCATCCGTGCAGGACGCGCTCGAAAAAATTCGGCTAGCTCCCTATGATGCGATCGTCTCCGACATGCGGCAAGCCAACATCTCCCAGGCCGGTTACATTCTCCTGGAAGAACTCCAACGCTTGGGCGTTGATACACCTGTCATCATCTATGGCAGTACCAACGAACCAAGTTTGAAAACCGAAGCTCGCCAGCATGGAGCCTTCGGCAGCACTGGCGATCCGCAAGAGTTGTTTAGCCTGGTGACAATGGCGGTGCAGAAGAAAAGGTAAAAGTGAGGGGAGTTTTGAGAACGCTTAGCGGTCAGCTTCCAGCTTTCAGCAGTCAGTGTAGAAGTTTTGAGTTGAAGAGCTATCAGCAGTCAGTGGTTAGCCATCAGCCGCTAACCGACTCCCAACTCCCGACTCCCTTCTTCTGCCTTTTAACTTTTACTTTCCTACGCCGTCACCGCTGTCTCCAAACCCAGTTCGGCAATGAGCCGATCGGCATCGAAGTTTTCTGCCATCGAGTTACAGATGTATTCGACTTTGACGGGTTCGTTGACGCGGACTTGACCAAAGGCACGATCGACAATTTCGACAGTTGAGAGAGTGTCGAGATCAACGGAGAGAATGGGGATTTCGAGATCTTCGGCACGGCTAAGAATGGCAGGAGACGGCGGCATTTGCCCGGTCAAAATGAGGCATTGGGTGGAGGTTTCCAGGGCGGCAAGTTGAATATCGGTACGATCGCCCCCCGTCACTACAGCCATATTGCGTCCTTTTCGGAAGTATTTCAGCGCTGAGTTGACGTTCATCGCGCCGATGCTGAGGCTTTCGACCATTAAATCCAGGCGATCGGCACGGCAAAGGACTTCTGCATTGAGTTGGTGTACCAGTTCGTTCACGCTCACGCTGCGTAAAAGAGCACTGCGGGGTAACAAGCCAAAAATGGGAATGCCGCGTTCTTCTAAATAGGGCTGTACGGTAGTTTTGACTTCTTCCAGACGGTCTTCAGGAATGTCGTTAATCAACACACCCAACAGGCGATCGCCCAAACGTCGTCTGGCAGAAATCAACGCACCGACAATCAACAGCGAGTGAAACCGTGCGACGAGCAAGATTTTGGCATTCACGCCTTCAGCCACCTGCCGCAGCGAGAGGTCAAACAGACTGCCTTCCTCAAGATTGGCTGGCCCTTCCAGCAGTACCAGATCGGGGCCACGCATCTGGAGATATTTTTTGAGTGCCTGCGGATAATCCACGCGATCGTCCCCCAAAATTCGCTGTTGGATGGTGGGTTCATCGAGTGCGAGAATGGTGGGCTGAAGGCGATCGGCAGGTAATTTCAACACTTCGGCGACAAACTGAACATCTTCTTCAACGTCGTTTGTGTCGCTATTCCAACAAGTGCCTAGCGGCTTACCATAGGCGAGATCCAGTCCCTTTGCTTTTAACTGGTGAGCCATGCCCAGCACGGTTGCTGACTTACCGCTGTATGCTTCGGTCGATCCCACCAATAAATATCTTGCGGATTTTGGCACGCCTTCACTCCCTCCGATGACCTAAACAGCTTAACCTTACGGTTAAAAATGATCTGCTGCCGCAGTATCAATCAATGCATCTTCCCATTTACGCACATCCCTCATTGTACAGCGATGCACTTCACAGCAAATTTCCAGCGCAGAAGGGAGAAATACGGTTCTGCACGTGCGGGCTCTGCGCTAGGAATTTCTTCGTCTAGCTTCTGAAACAGGGTCTTTGCTTGTGTTCAACGGCGTGCCTTGCCGTGGGGTGATGGGAGGCTCAAAACCACTCACTTCTCCAAGAATGTAAACGGGACGATTTTTAACCTCTTCGTAAATGCGCCCAATGTATTCGCCCAAGATGCCGATGCTAAAAAGCTGTACCGCTCCTAGAAAAAAGATGGCAACTGCGATCGTTGCAAACCCTGTAAGCGGTGAAACAGGTGAGAAAAAGCGCCAGTAGAGCACCAGAATCGCCATGATGATTGCCACTACCGCCGCAAACAGCCCTACATAGGTCGAAATGCGGAGCGGCACTCTGGAGAACGATACGAGACCGTCGATTGCCAGTGCCAGCGATTTGCGGAACGTGTACTTGACCTCGCCTGCAAACCGAGAATCGCGCTCAAAGGGAATGGCGATTTGCCGAAACCCTAGCCACGATCGCAACCCCCGAATATAGCGATTGCGTTCTGGCATGGCGTTAAGGGCATCCACCACCCGTCGATCCATCAGGCAAAAATCGCCCGTATCAGTGGGCATCTCCACATCGGCAAGCTGACGCAGCAATCGATAGAAGACATAAGCCGTCAAGCGCTTAGACCAGCTTTCTTGATGGCGCTGTACTCGCTGGGCATACACCACGTCATAACCCCGTCGCCACTTATCTGCCAGGTCTGGAATGAGTTCTGGCGGATCTTGCAAATCGGCATCTAGCACGACGATCGCCTGCCCTCGCACAAAATTCAGCCCCGCTGTCACGGCCACTTGATGCCCAAAGTTGCGCGCAAAGCTGAGATAGCACACGCGACGATCGCGTTCCCGTAAATCGCGCATGATGGATAGGGAGCGATCGTGGCTACCATCATCCACCAGCACCAGTTCCACCGTCCCATCCATGCTATCCATGACCGCACTCAGGCGACGATAGAGTTCCACCAGCGTGGCTTCCTCATTAAACACGGGCACAATGAAGGAATAAGTAGGCTGCATGGGATATCGAGGTAGAGACTTGCGAAAGAAGAAAGGATCGATAGCTTTCAGCGGTCAGCTTTTGGGTAATTCAATAAATGGATATTATCAAACTGAAACTTGAAAAGGCAGAAGGTAAAAGGCTGACCGCTAACCACTGACCGCCGACGTTTTATTGTCACCCATTACTTTGCTGGTGGATGAGTCTCATCAGATATGGATAGACTGGCTTTAGAACGGCGCGATCGCTGGCGGCGATACAACGTTGTGCCACCAATGAAAAGCCCCGTCAGTGTTAGAGCACCGACAAAGGGCAGCACGTCACCTGTCCGCAGCGCTCTTAAACCAGAGCTGCCTAGCAATACATAGGGCAGAATCCCCGGCGTTGTCCCTACCAGGGTACCGAGAAGATAGTCTCGATAGCTCACTGAAGTCAACCCTGCTGCAAAATTGAGCAACCCGTAGGGCATGAAGGGGACGAGCCGAATGGCAATCATGTAGGGCAAGCCGCCACGCCGCACTTCTGCATCCAAGGTTTGCCAGCGTCCAGACAGCCTACGGGCGATCGCCTTGCGTCCCAGCGTGCGGGTAAACGCAAAAGCCACGATCGCGGCCAGCATCGCTCCTGCACTCGTCCACAATGTGCCAAACCAGGGGCCAAACAGCGCGCCTCCCAGCAAATTCAGCGGAGTAGAGGGCATGATCAGCACGGTGGCGATCGTGTAGAGCAAGACATAGAACAGCGGTGCCCAAACGCCCGTCGATCGCAACCAACCTTGTAGCTGTGCTGGGTTAAGTCCGCCTAACCCATACGCAATAATCGCCGTCACTGCAATGCAGCCGAGAGCGATTAGAAAAACGCGAGTCTTAACATGCGGCACAGGCGAAGCCATGAGACAAGAGCCATTAAAGAGAACGTGAAGGATATCCGTTCCCAACCGCCAATAGTCTAGCCTGTACCCTGGTGTTTACTGGCGCTGACCCATGACATTCCTGGCTTGTTTCTGGGACTACGAAGTCGGTGATCATTCTGGGCTATATTGAGCCTCAATCGTTAGCTCCGTCTCAGGTATCGATCGCATGCGAAAACGTTACGCCACGTTTGCCCTTCTGTTTGCGCTGACTTTAGCGACGGTGATGACCCTACCAATATTCGCGCAAGTTTTGCCAGGTAACGTCACATCAACGGCTATGTTGCAATCTCGATCGTCTGACATGATTGCACAAGTGCCGACGGCACCCACTGCTAAGCGACCTAACGTGGTGCTATTGGCAACAGGAGGCACAATCGCAGGCACGGGGGCGACTTCAACCACCACTGCTGGGTATCAAGCGGCTAAACTTCCTGTGACAGCCCTCATCAACGCGGTACCAGAACTAAAGAACATTGCCAACGTGACGGGTGAGCAGGTGCTGCAAATTGCCAGCGAAAACATGACCAACGAGGGGTTGCTAAAGTTGGCCGATCGCGTGAATGCGGTGTTGGCAAAACCGGATGTTGATGGAGTCGTGATCACGCATGGCACTGACACGATCGAAGAAACCGCTTACTTTCTCAATCTCGTCACCAAAAGCGAAAAGCCTGTGGTGATTGTAGGAGCCATGCGCCCCGCCACCGCTCTCAGTGCCGATGGGCCGCTCAATCTTTATAATGCGGTGGCGATCGCAGGTAGCCCCGCAGCCGTGGGCAAAGGCGTGCTGGTCAGCCTCAACGACCAGATCTCAGCGGCTCGTGAAGTGACCAAAACCAATACAACCAGCCTCAACACCTTTCAGTCACCTGATCTGGGCTACTTGGGCTATGTCGAATTAGGCAAGCCCTACTTCTACCGCACCTCCACGCGCAAACACACGACCGCAACCCCCTTCACCGTCACGCCCACTACAAAATTGCCCCAGGTTGACATTATCTACGGCTATGGCAACAACAGCCCGGTGCTGCTCAATGCGGCAGTTGCCGATGGTGCCAAAGGCATTGTGTATGCAGGTGTCGGTGATGGCAGCATCTCAGTCCAGTTAGAACCAGCGGCGATCGCGGCCCGCAAAAAAGGGGTCATTATTGCCCGGAGTGCACGCGCAGGGTCGGGTCGGGTTGTACGCAATGGCGAAGAGAAAGACGACGAGTACGACTTCATCGTGGCAGATAATCTGAACCCACAGAAAGCTCGCATTTTGCTGATGCTGGGCCTCATCATCACAAACGACACCAAAGCGCTACAAGACATGTTTTACACGTACTAAACGCCGACCTGAAACCCATCCGTAGGGACGTTAGAAGGGCAGAGAATCAGTGGTTCCTAACCGATACCGAGCAAGCCGAAGCGCAAGTGCTACAAGCAGCCCGCAACCTACTGGCAACCGGAGCGGAACGCACGCAAGTCGATCAACTGTTGGGATTATCAGACGCACAGCTCGACACGCTCTAGTGCCGTGAGTGATTGAAATCGCCCAGAATCTCTGGCTTTACATCGGAACCAGCACGATCGTTTAACATCGCTTTCGACATAAACTTTACCGTTGCTTAATCGTTAGTAACCACAGCTTCACCGTTAGTAACCACAGCTTCATCATTACTAACGACAGGATGAGTGGGAGTAACGACAGCTTCTCCATTCCTAACGACACGATGAGCGGGCGTCAGGACAGGTTGTGCAGCAGTAAGGACGGCTTGTGTGGAGGTAAGGACGACGCCTGCTGAAACGACCAGAGCTAACGCTTCTCCTCAAACCGCTGATACCAGATGATATTGCCCAAAGTGGTAATGACCAAAGCAACGCCGCCTCCAATCCAAGCCGATGTAGGATCGTAGCCGCTCTTGCCAAGATTCTTCATCCATAGATGGGTCACCTCAGAGCCAACTAGCCGATCGGCAAAGAAGGGAAAGAGATACATCAAGGCTGCGCCAACGATGAGCCAACCCACCATTGAGGCGAGCAGAAAAATAGTTTTGGCAGTCGATTGGCTACCCATAAGCAACTATCCACCCGCGATCGTGTAAAAACTAACGCTGAGATTAGCACAGGCGATATGACGCAGCACATCAACATAGCAATACTCGGAGTACATTCCTCACGACTAGAGTAAAAACTTCTCTACCACGGCAATACCTCTCCATTCGCGTGCCAGAATGTACCTGTGTTCTCTAGTGTCAGGGCATCAATTCGCTGTAGTAATCCATTCACAGAAGCCTCTGGCGTCATGCCGCCCGTTGTGAAGTTCGTCATTTGCGTTTGCACTAAACCGGGATGGAGGATGGCAACGGCAATGCCACGCGGTTTCAGGTCATGTGCCAGTGACTTTCCTGCCATCGACAACGCGACCTTCGACATGCGATAGCCATAGGAACTGCCAGAGGTGTTGTCCGCGATCGACCCCATGCGGCTCGTCATAAACACCAGCTTGGAACCTGCCTTGAGATTAGGTAACAGTGCCTGAGTGACTCGTAAAGGGCCAAGAGCATTCACCTCAAACTGTTCTCGAATGCAGTCAAAATCCAGGTTTTCGAGCGTCACACGCTTGAGGATGCCAGCGTTGTTGATCAGCGCATCAATACCCCTCTCGCCCAAGCGAGATTGCAAAGTCGCCACCGAAGCCTCTGACGTTAAATCAATCCCTTCTTCGACCTGCACTCCTAGCTGTTGCAACGCCTCAGATGCAGCGCGACAGACCGCGACGACCGTCTCGCCTCGTGCTTGCAGTTGACGACAGTATTCATAGCCAATGCCCCGATTTGCACCCGTTACCAAATAAATTCCCATCGCTTTAAGCCGTCCTGTCCTTCAAATTACTATCAGCAGGTTGAGGCGTATATTGTTGACGAGTAGCGATCGCAAGCAGCCCCACTAGAAAGGTAAGAATGCCAGCCAAGTAAAGCGGATACGTGTAAGTGACAGGGTTTTCCTGATGAATGAGGCTACCAGCAATCACAGGCCCAAACGCATTAGACACATTCAAATAAGAAGCATTAAGACCCATCGCAGTGCCCTGTACATCCGGCTTAGAGTTAAGCGAAATTAATGTCGTAACCATCGGCTGCACCAAAGCATTAAATAGTGAAAAAAGGATGCTTACACCAACAAAATAAGCCAAGCTGGGTACAATTGGCATTACACCAAACGAGAGGCTACGAACCAGCAGTGATAGAAGCAAGATTTGCACCAGACTTAACCGTTTTGTAAGGAACGGAATGCCTTTAACTTGCATGATGAGAATCAACGTACCAAACAGCATAAACATCAGCGTGAGTGACTGGCTATTTTGACCCAGTACATGCATAAAGTAAGGCTGAAAAGCAAAGGTAAAAATTGTAAATGTGGTACCAATCAGAAAGTTGATGATTAGCAGAATACCTACTCGCGGTAGAGCCAGCCCTTTCACTAAATTACCCAGGCCGACATCAAAGATATTTGTTGCTTTCTCTGCTTTTACCTGCAATGTTTCTGGCAGGAAGAAGCATGTTACCAACAGTGCAATGAAAGCAAGTCCGCTTGATATTAAAAAGCTGGCACCCAAAGAAACTTGCTGAGCCATCAAACTACTTGCTGGCCCTAAAATAAAACCCAGGCCAAACGTCGCCGAACTATAAATGCCGAAGGCTTTAGCTCGCTCTTGCGGAGATACAACATCCGATACGATCGCTTGCGAGACAGACGCATTTCCACCCGTGATGCCATCAAAAAACCGTGCAAAAAAGAGAACCATTGCACTGTGAGCTGTACCCGCTATAAAGCTAGCAATAACTGTTCCTGCTAGACTGATGAGTAGTAACGGTTTTCGCCCGTAGCGATCGGATAACTTCCCAATGACAGGTGTAGCTAAAAATTGAGCACCTGCATACGTTGCAAACAGTAAGCTTGTTTGAAAATCAGTCAACCCAAAGTGTCTGCCATACGGGTAAAGAATGGGAATGAGAATTGTAAAACTGATTGAGTTGACAAAAGCAATAAACGTTGTAATCCAAAAACTACGATTCATTGATATACTGCATTGACGACATAACTAGACGTGCATACAGAGTATAGCTTTGCAGCGGTTTTCAATTCAATCAGCCGTAGTCTCATGAAGACGGGTAGTGAGTTTAGGGTATAGGAGCGTGAAGGCAAATGAAACTGGCTGTAAGAGGAGACTGCCCAACTATGCAAGGGGCATGTTTAGCGCTTTAGATTGGGTGTCAAAGTTGATTGATGGGTGATGTAATCGCAAGGTTTGAACTTGTCGTTAGGGCTGCAATGGCAGAATAGCATTGCTCTATGGGTTCAGTGCAAGTGACAAGGGTGCAACGGTGTGAATGCGCAGCATGACAACAAACGCATGGCAATGAGAGCATGGCTTCTTTCGCTCATCGGAGGATTGCTGAGTTTAATGGTGGCGATCGTGCTGCTCAAACCGCCAACGGTTGTAGCGACTACTGCTCCTGATGCTGCACTGTATAAGCAGGCTCAGCAAGTGCAAACTAGCTTTCTTAAGTCCTTGGAAACTCTAGTCAATATTGATTCTGGGACGGGTAATCAAACGGGTCTGACTCAGGTTGAAAAGCTGGTTATCGAGCAACTTCAAGCGATCGGTGCAACGGTGCAGACCGTCGCGGCAACACCCAGCGTGGGACGGACAATTCTTGCAACTCTACAAGGCACTGGTAAGGGTAAGATTCTTCTCTTAGCCCACACCGATACAGTCTTTAAAGAGGGCACCGCCACACAGCGACCCTTTAAGGTTGTTGATGGCAAAGCTTATGGCCCCGGAGTGATGGATGACAAGGGCGGTATTTTGCTCGGCATCGCAGCACTCAAAATCTTAAAAGAACAGAATTTTAAGGACTTCGGCACCATTACCTTTTTGATCAATCCCGATGAAGAAAAAGGCTCGTTTGGTTCCCGCGACCTCATCAAAGCAACCGCTAAAAAGCATAACGTGGCATTGGTGTTAGAATTTGGCTCACCAGAGGACAAAGTAACTGCCTGGCGCAAGGGCATTGGGTATTATGGGCTAGAGGTTAAAGGTCGAGCTGCCCATGCAGGTGCAGAACCAGAAAAGGGTTGTAATGCCTTACTAGAAGCCGCTTACCAAACTCTGAGGCTTAGCAAACTGGGCAATCCAAGCAAGCAAACATCGGTTAATGTTACGGTTTTTCAGGCAGGCGATCGCCCCAATACGATTCCAGATTTTGCTACCGTACAAACCGATGTGCGGGTGTTGGATGCCCAAGAATACAGTCGCCTCACCCGTGACTTTACGCGCTTAGCTACAACGAAGCTATTGCCCTGCACAAAGATCAACGTGCGGGCTGAACAAGGTCGTCCACCCTTTCCACCTAATCCTCAAACCGATGCGCTCGTGAAAAAAGCGCAAGCCATTTATCAAGAAATTGGACTTCAGCTTGGCGTAGAGGGTAGTGGCGGCGGCACTGACGGTAACTATGCAGCATCAGTGGGCACCATTACCCTGGATGCACTTGGCCCTGTTGGTGGCGGTGCCCATAGTCCTGAGGAATACATCGACGTGGATCGTATTGCACCACGACTTTACCTTCTTACCAGGCTTTTAATGACGTTAGGAACATCAGCCTGACACTTGCAACGGTTGCAATAGTGGAGAAGAGCTAAACTCCTGACGGCTTATGATGCCATCCCTGCTAGCGATGCACCTGACGTAGCCGATTGCTTCCATGTCTTGTAAGGTACTGCCACTGAGCGTGTTGAGGATACTGCCGCTGAGCGTACTTGCAATGCTGTGCCAGGCGACTTCAGCGAATAGACCATAAAGGCAACAGCCAGATACGCAAAGAAAAAATATTCCACCACAGTGGCAGCAAGGGTCAAAATGTCTTGAAGATTTTCCATAGGGCACTGTATCCAGCGTTGATCTTACTGTCTCACTACTCTACCGCGTTGTCTGCTACAAGCAACATATGACCTAATGATATTGAGCGTATTCTCGTACCAGATAAATTGAGAATGCGACACATTCTCTATTACTTGCGTAAGCTGCAGCCTATTGAAGATGGATGCAGGGTGTGGGATATCCAGTGTGGTGAAGGCAACGGCAACGGCTGTAAGACATCTTTCAAGAAGAAGCATTAATTCGTTAGCAAAGCTTAAGATGAAGAAGATTCGTCCTGTAGGTCTTGAGCATGGTTGCAATTCCACACTCTCAAACGTTCGCTCTTGTACAGACGCTGCAATGGGTGTTTGATCCGGTGGGCTACATGGAGAAAAATTTTCAGCGCTTTGGTGGTTTCTTCAGAGCAGAAATATCGCCCGTCAATCCTGAACCCATTGTCTTTGTGAATCACCCAGAGGCCATTCAGTCTCTCCTTTCCCAGGACAATAGCGATGAACTGTCGGCACCGGGAGAAGTCAACGCATTGCTCAAACCACTCTTTGGTGAAAACTCGCTTCTACTTCTAAGCGGTAAACAACATCGTCAGCGACGACAGTTGATGGTGCCTCCGTTTCACGGCGAGCGGATGAAAGCTTATGGCGATTTGATTTGCGCGATTACCCAAGAAGTTATGGATCAATGGCAAGTAGGGCAACGATTTTGTGCGCGTGAAGCCATGCAGAAAATTACGATGCAGGTTATTTTGCAAGCTGTCTTTGGCCTATATGAAGGCGATCGCTATCAACGGCTTGAATACCTCCTAGCTGAACGACTCAATCTCATCAGTACGCCTCTCAGCTCTGTTCTGCTCTTTTTTCCACAACTAACGGTTGATTTAGGCCCCTGGAGCATTGGTGGACGGGTACGGCGACTAGTTGAAGAGACCGATCAACTCTTGTATGCCGAAATTCGAGAGCGACGTGCCCAACCTAATGTCGATCGCACGGATGTTCTCTCTCTCCTACTCGCCGCTAAAGATGCTGATGGTAAAGGCCTTACTGATGAAGAACTCCACGATGAACTCATGACGCTATTGGTTGCTGGACACGAAACCACCGCGACAGCGCTTGCTTGGGCACTGTATTGGATTCATCATCGCCCGGAGGTACACCAAACGTTGACGGCGGAGTTAGAACAGTCGAGCGACATGGCTGATCTGATGGCAATTTCGCGTTTACCGTATCTCACAGCAGTCTGTAGCGAGACCCTGCGGATTTATCCTGTTGCTATGGTGACGTTACCTCGTCGGGTGGAAAAGCCGATGCAGTTAATGGGATACGACCTTGAGGTGGGTTCCTTACTGTTGGGCTGTATTTATCTGGTGCATCACAACGAAGCACTTTATCCCAATGCTCACGAGTTTCAGCCTGAACGGTTTTTAGAGCGACAGTTTTCTCCCTCTGAGTTTTTGCCCTTTGGTGGAGGCAGTCGCCGCTGCATTGGAGCCGCACTTGCAATGTATGAAATGACGTTGGTTTTGCGAACCATTTTGAGTCAATGTGAACTGCAACTAGCAGAGCCAAAAGCTGTGAAACCTCAACGCCGAGGTGGTACGCTCGCACCAAAAGGCAGTGTTCAGATCAGAAAAGTTGGCGATCGCTCCCAGGTATTGCCAGCGCTAGAGACACCGCCTGAGTCAGCCGGAAATCTAAACGGCATTCACACTTCTCGATGACGCTACTGGCACTGGAGCTTTTGGCATTCGTGCTAGGGTTCGCTAGTTTTGATTTTGTGCTTTGGATTAAGTAAAGGTTGTTATTTTGTGATGATACTCAAGGGTGTTGAGCTTAATTGATGACTTGCCGTAGATTGATGAGCTACTCACTATCGATAAATCTCCTTCGGTTCTACGTTTTCCACTAGAACCTTTATCTGCATTGCCTGATTTTCTCCAGAAGGTTGAGTAGACGCAAGTGTCTCCAAAAATTGAATGGCTGCTTTAATGGATGCGAACTCACCGCTAATTATTCGTTGCGGTGCTGAATGTACTACGTCTTCACCCTCAAGAGCGGATTGAAGATTGGAGTGCCCCAGATCGATCGTCGCCAACTGCTTTGTTTCTGAGCCAATTTGTTCAACGATGAGTTTTTCACGACGCACAGGTACCTCGATTACCTGCGTTTCAATTTCTTTGCGTACAATCACTTCGCCAACTTTACGCCGTTTGCGATCGACAACCAGACGCTCTTCAAATAGTGGAATGACTTTTTCTTCTGCCACTTGGGGCGATGTAGAAGGCGTCCTCTTCCCTAAAGATAAGTTTTCTTGCCTGTAATAGGCCGCAGGCGGTGCTTCTACTGGTATTGCCGCCTGCTTACTATAATCGCGCTCCACGATCGCCTCTTGAGGTTGAGGTTGAGCAGTATCCGAGAATGGTGTTGCAACTGGAGGATTGGTTGGTGGTACTACCGTTGCCTCATTCTCAGTGTCTACCTCATCCCTAAAGTCTAACGGGGCGGATGCTTCTAGCGGGGCAGACGCTTCTAGCGGCGTAGAATTTAGAGACGTGAAATGATTGGGATGATTAGAGTTTGTAGGCGGCATATTTCTAAAGCTTCTTTGTACACGTATGACTTAATTTGAAGAAAGTGCAGGTAAAGATTGTCTAACTTTACCTGCACTCGTATGCTCTATCTGTTCATCACTGCGCCAATAGTTCTAGGCAGTGCGTTAAAGCCTTTGGGTTGTTTCCTTGACCGCTAGTGATCCCCAAATCTCCCTTTAAAGGGAGGACATTGAACGGTTTGGCTCCCTCCTTTTTACCAACGTTAGCAGCGCGGAGCGCGAGGGTTGAGGAGGATTGAAAGTTTCAAAGCACGCACTAGAAAACCATTGGCTTAGAATCGTGGACTAAATAAAACCGACAACTTTTTTGCAGGTAGGTGCGGCCATGCGCCCCTACGAGAAATGCCGAAGTTATTGAATGCTTGTTCCTTAGCGTCGTTTATTAGATCGTTGATTGGGTGTTTGATCAATGACTGGATGACCTTGGGTATTGACATCCAACTCTTCGCGACGAAGCTCCTCTTGGGCCTCAACCGTGTCACGATCAATCTCTTTGCGAACGCTCACGTTCTCACGAACGATCGTTTCCTTGTGAATATCAGGCACCTCTTCGTAAACCTCCATACGGGCGACTTCACCTTCACGGAAATCAGCACTAGCCGCATCAACCGGAGTTCCAACGTTATCTCCAGCCGTGCGCTCAATGATAACGCGCTCTTTTTCAACAGGTACTGAAACACGAGCGGTCTCAGTTTCTACATGTTTGCCAACAGTAACCTCTCCAGTTTTCTGACGTGTCTTATTAGCAATCAGCCGCTCTTGGTAAAGCTTGAGATTTTGGTCACGCTCATTGAAGTTGTAAAGATCGGGATCACGATCGTAGCTGTAGGTATCACGATTATACGCAGCAGCATGAGCTGAGTTTTCGAGCGGCGCATCGCCGATTGCAGCAGAGCGATCAACGGCAGCATTACTAGCACTGCTACTAGCGGAAGCACCGGAGCGATAAGTCCCACGAACTCTTTCTTCATGCTCATAATCAACGGTTGAGTTTTCGTCAAACTCAGGAAGACTTTCCACTTGAGAGCGGCTCAAGTTGTCTGCATAAATTCGATGCTCCGGATAAGAAATCCGTGCACGACCGATCGGGAGCAATACCTTTTTGCCAAAAACCCAAAGACCAGTGTTGATTACAAAATAGCGAAAACTGCCATCTTCATCCACCAAAAGATTATTGACTGAACCAACTTTCTCATTACCGTTGTAAAGATCAAAGCTCAAAAAATCCTGGTTGTCAAAATGCTGACGATAGGCCGGATCAAAGTCTTTTATTTTATAGAGAGCCATGCTTTTGTCCTTCCGTAATGCCGTGAACAACTTCAATATAAAAAGTAGACTTTTGGGCTACCTCTCTCTAAAAGAAGATACGAGATATTTAAGATCTTTTTATCTTCTGAGGTATGTCAACAGCTTTACAAGTAATGCTTACAAACTTGCTGCATGGTTTATTCCTATAGATAGGGGTAAGCGATCGAGCCGTTGCCTAATCTTCTTACATATTTCCCGCTCTAGTCGCTTTCGATGAGCGTAGGAAAATTGAGTTAAAGGCATAAACAATGGCATACGCAGACAGACCAATCAATAATGTTGTGGAGCGATCGACGGCCGTTCCTGTAGCTGATTATCACGACCGTGTCCGATGGGGTCCAATCATTGCCGGACTCGTGGTTGCTTTGAGCACTCAATTAGTCTTAAGTGCGTTGGGTGCTGCGATTGGCTTGACCAGCCTTTCTGGTTCAGGGGCCCCTCGCAGTGACGCAGATAATATTGGCTCCGCTGTTGGCATTTGGGCAATCATTAGCTTGCTGATTTCGCTTTTTCTGGGCGGCTGGACGACAACTCGTGCCTGCGGACCCATGAACCGCAGTACAGGTTTACTGAACGGCGCTATTCTCTGGGCAACGACGTTAGCCATTAGCGCCTGGTTGATTTCCAGTGGTGTTTCAGGAGCGTTTGGTATCGCAGCATCAAACGCTGGTGAAGTGATCAATCAAGCGCAGCAAAGTGGAGCTGGTATTCCTAATCCAGCGGCTTCTCCAAATGTGACAGCTCAACAAACGCGTGACATTGCTGGAAATGCAGCTAAGGTTGGCTGGTCGTTTGCGATCGGCTCCTTACTAGGGTTAGCAGCCTCGCTGATGGGTGCATCCATTGGAACTCGGACACATCGGACAACCACCACCACGACCGTTCAACAGTAGGTGTTTGTGGCTTATGCTCTACCCCCCCTACTAAGAAAGCCATTTGTGATGTTACCAGCGTATGGAGCACCAGTTATGTCTGGCACTCGGCGCTTTTGGCAAATCGCCACTTTCTTATGAGCTTTATTCACCAGGTCTTACAGATTAGAAAGCCTACCTGCACACTTTTCAAGTTCAAACATTGCAAACTCAAACTCTGCAAATTCAAACCTTTTAATCCTGTTTAACAGAGAGGAACACATGGTATCAACATTAAACGACACAAAGCGCAGCGCGATCGGTATGCAGCTTGCTAGCATCAAAGCAATCCAGGAGCTACTGATTAGCAACGAGCAAACACTGATTTCTGAGGTTTCGGACGCTGAGGTGCGTGAGCGACTTCAGAAGATGCTAGAAGACGATCAAAAAAACTTGGGTGTTTTAAATACGGTTATCGTTCAGTATGGCAACAAAGAGGAACCAAAGAAGACTGTCACTGAGTTTATCAAGAAAGCAAAAGAATTGATTGCAGGCTCAGAACTGTCCTTATACGAGAAAGTGTTTCAGCATGAGCTGCTTAAGCATCAGCAAGTTATGAGTGGAGTCGTTGTTCATAAAGCAGCACAAAAAGTTGGTGCAGATGTTGAGGCTGCGATTACTCCGCTTAACACAGTTAACTTTGAAAATCGCGCCCATCAAGAACAGCTAAAGGGAGTCCTTGAGGTTTTGGGTGTGCGCGAATTGACCGGGAAGGAAGCTGATCAAGGACTGTGGGCACGAGTGCAAGATGCTGTAGCGGCTGTCACGGGTATTGCTGGTAGCGCCGTCACTCAAAGCTCCAACAAATCTGACATGAATGTTCAAGACGTGATTCGTATGGATCACCAAAAAGTGAACGCGTTGTTTGTTGAAATCAATAACTCAAACGATTCTCAAAAGATTCAAGAATACTTTGGGCAAATCTACAAGGACTTAATTGTTCATGCGAAAGCAGAAGAACAAGTTGTTTATCCTGCTGTTCGTCCCTTCTACGGTGATGACAACACCCAGGAACTCTACGATGAGCAAGCTGAGATGGCTACCTTATTGAACGAAATCAAAAGCATCGATCCTGCTAACGCTGAGTTCAAAACCAAAGTCAATCAATTGAAAGATATTGTGATGGATCACGTTCGACAAGAAGAAAGTACAATGTTTGCTGCAATTCGCAATAACTGTAGCAGTGAACAAAGCGAGCAGTTAGCAAGTCAGTTTAAAGCGGCAAAAAGCAAATTGCAAGATCAGCTCAAGGCTGAACTTAACTAGCGGTTCAATAGCTTAGCGGCTATTCAATCAATTAACTAGCAGGACGAACTTGAGTTCGTCCTGTTTTTGTAAGCATTAGCTTTATTTTGATACTCTGAATGAGCTAGGCAGTATTTTAAAGTCTTTAGGGTATTTCCTTGACCGATGGTGAATCCTCTTTAAATTCTCCTTCAAAAGGGGGACTTTGAACAGTTGGGTAACTTTCCATTAACCTGGCAATCAAAGATCTGACGCTGATTGGCTGACAAAGGTCTTGAAAGGCTGATGGCTTCATTACTCATCCGCTCGTGATTAGAATCCGAGCTAATGGTGCGAAACCCGTTTTGTTAGCCCGCATTTTCATTGCAGGGTAGGTGATCGCTAAAAATTTTGTCAATCAACCAGCTAGAGCAAGTAAGCCTAGCGTAAGAGTTTTTAAAGTGCCTTAGTTTTTTTACTGAAAATCACTAGCCGATGAAAACTTTGGTCAAAAGTCGTATTTCAAAAAAATAGGCTGGTATATCTTACCAGCCTAAATAGATACGGATTTTATGAGCTTGTTGTGCGATCGTAGTTGCACAAGATTATCGTAATGATGGCTAACCACTTTCTCATCAGCCAATTTAGTGATAGAGCACGACCTAATGTAAAACATTAAGGTATCTAGCAATACATAGCTTTGTTTTAAAGAAACACTTAGCTTGAGAATTTATATGCTTTTAATGCATATCCTAAAAGCGCTTCATTCCATAGGAAGACAAAGTCGCTGTGGTTTTTTTGTTACATTCATCAGTGATGCCATAAGTTAAAAGTTGGAGAACATCATGGAAAATATCCAAGATACGATTAAAGACGCAAAAGACGCACTGCCAAACGTTACGCCTACACCACCTGGCCTGAAGGCTGAGTCTTCCGCACATGATCTAAAATCTCGCTTGGAATGGGGTGAGCCTGCATTAACGATTCTCGATGTTCGCGATCGTGAATCGTTTAACAAAGGTCACATTATGGGAGCAATGCCCATGCCTCTAGATCGGTTAATTGACGGCGCACAAACTATTGACAAAGTGCGCGACATTTATGTCTACGGCGAGACAGAAGAAGCTACCACACAAGCAGCCTCAAGGCTGAGCGAAGCAGGTTTTCGCAATGTGGCAAAGCTGAAAGGTGGCCTTGAAGCTTGGAAAGCGATCGCTGGTTCTACTGAAGGTACAGAGGAAATTTCCCATCCTGGTTCTGAGGCTTATAACGTCGTTTCTCGTCTTGCACACCATCAGCAAACTCAGCACAAATAGAGTACACATACTCCGTTATGCTGAGCAGGAAGCGACTGGCGACTCAACGCTCTTTTACTAGCCTTTTACAAGGTAATCTACAATGATTACCTTGTAAATTGCAGCGATCGTTAAGGGCTTTGTAAGAGGTCTGACATGTGCCCAATCGTGTCTAACTCTGCATCTCACCTAAGTAACTGGTCTCCACAGTTAGGGCACAACCTCACTTAATTTAACATCTAACTTGAGTGAGAGGTAGCAAACGTATTTGAACTGTAAGGTTCGGAAATGTAGACGATGCGACTTTTTGGAGTGCGGTTAACGCGAGTGCTTATTTCGTTGTTTATAGACACTTTAGACTGCTCACCCATTTATATGTCATGCAATAGTCATACATCGCCTCGCCTGCTTTCTTATTTTCCCGTTCTCTGTAGTGCTAGAAAAGTAATTTGTCGGCAAAGTTTTGTGCTTATCGCATCATGTTGTGCTGGATGGGTTAACTAAGGCAGATGAGCTATTTGAAAGGTAGAGTCGATTTGAATCGCCTGCTTTTCAATTTAGCTGTTTAACTTAAGTGTAGAAATGGGAAACGATTTCATGAATGCGCTAGTCTCTTTTTGTAAAAAGATACATCTCGGTAGAATTTTTGCCGTTCTTGCAGCAAGCTTTGTTCTACTTCTAAATGCCGCCTGTAGTAACGGAAATGCGGTTGGTGCTCGCCCTAATAACCCACCTGTTCAAATGGGAGGACAGAATAATCCTCACAAAGTTGGTGGTGATGGCTATAGCGAGTATCAGATGTCTACTGATCCTGCTGTTACTAAGCGCGATCGTGCTAGCGCTTCAAAACATGGTCAGTTGATTCAATCTCTGATGATGAGCGCTCATTTTCAGATCGCGACGCCCAAGGTTTAGATGTAACTGGAACCTTCTCCAGAAATATAAATAGAGATCCACTGAAAGAGGCGAGGCAAATACCTGAGCAGCCTCAGACGGTCATTGATCGAAGTAATCTAAATGAAAGGATTTTGGAGAAGACAGGCCGAACATTTGAAGAAGCTTCTAAGCATTTAGCAGGTTCAACCGATCAGTCAATTGAGCAATCAGGAGCGGTACAGCAAGATTTGAACCACTAGGGCGGTTTTAAAACCCTCGGAAGCCCCCAACTCCCAAATTTTGGAGCCTACAAACCAGCTTCAAAGTCCCCTAGCATTGGGTGGTTAAGGCCCTTTGGGCATACAAGGAAAGGGGGCAGAAGCTATCAGCAATGAAACGATTGAGGTTTTAAAACACCGCCTAGCGTTTTCATTGCACTTTTAACAGCGTAATGTAAAGGCTCACGGACAATTTTTCCACGCTGTTAAGGATGGTTGACTCAGTACCAGTTGTAAACATTGACCAGCATGATTAACAAACAATGGAGTGACAGAATGAACAAGGGTTTTTCCTTCTTTAAGGATATCCAGTTGGAACGGATTTTGATAACTGCAGCGGTTAGTGTGCTGATGCTGTTTAGTACTGCATGCAGCCGTGCCACTGCGACTGATGCCGCATCAGTAAAAGCTCCGAGCGGTTCTAGTCCCAATCCTCCTGGGCAAGTGCAGCCTTACAAAGGTGGAATGAACAACTTTGATGATGTTGATCCCACCCGTTCAGATAAAAGCAGCGTTGATGCAAAAGCAAAAGCGTTAAAGGATCAAGTAGAACGTAACATCAACGAGAGGGGCATTGACAGCCCTGAGCAATACGTTAAAAACTATCGCAGTGGTACACCCATCAATGAGCGTGTTGAGAACATCGGTAAAGACTTAGGCAAAACTGCTGCTGATGTTAAAGAAAGCCTGCAAGAGGTTGGGGAGCGTGGCTCTAAGAACCTTGAGCGCAATGTAAAGAGCGCACCTGGACAGGCTTCACGCACGTTTGACCAGGCTAAACAAAACGTGAAAGCAGCCGGTGATGACGTTTCTCGTGGTGTTAAGGAACCCGTCAACAAAGCTGACAAAGTACTTGATCGCGCAGGTGAATACGCCCAAGATAAGGCAGATGATGCGGTTAACGCGGCTGCTCGTGCAGTTAATTAATTACCCTGAAACCACATCTTCTAAAGGTAATCCCCTTTAGGAGTAAGAGCTTTGAGGCCGGAACCTGAAGAGGCCAGTTTTTAACCCGATCGCGATTCTTTGAGGTAGAACTATGACCCAAACACCGAACATTCCGCCTGTGATTGAAAGCGATGAAAAGGAATATCGTGATAGCGGTGTGCCCAGCACAGTGGCGATCGCAGGACATCCATTTCATCCATTAATTGTTACCTTTCCCATAGCGTTTTTAACGGGTGCTTTGGGAACTGACGTTGGCTACTGGCTTACAGGTGATGCTTTTTGGGCACGTGCATCGTTTTGGCTCATTGGTGCAGGTATTGTTACAGGTCTTTTAGCGGCCGCAACAGGCATGCTAGATTTTTTGAAGATTGATCGTGTCCGCGAACATCAGGCAGGTTGGGTACACATGGTAGGCAATGTAGCTGTGCTTGCCTTATCACTGGCGAGTTTTGCTCTGCGGTGGGGCAACCAGACAGGAGCAATTCTTCCGACAGGGCTTGTCATTTCACTATTTGTAGCAACGTTGATTGGTATTACTGGTTGGTACGGTGCTGAACTGGTTTATCGCCACAAGGTTGCTGTGATCGGTTATGGCAGTAGGCACAGACCTTAACGATCGACTTCAGTCTGGCTGACAAAACTCAACTCATTAGTCGCCAGGAAAGCTGTTTCCTGGCGATTTATCATAAACAGATGTGACTGGGCTTGCCTTTGCTGATCACTAAGCACGTTTCAATCGTCCGCATCCATCAAATTTAAATCTACAGATAGATGTGAAAACCCCGTGAAACCGCTAAGCTGCTGAACATCTAGCGAATGAATTGAATTGAATAAAGCGATTATGCCCTATCGAATGCCTTCAAGAGGCGCAGTTTTCAACAGCGATGCTCTTGCTAATTTTAGACGTATTGCAGTGGTGCGATCGCTTGAGGGCCTGGGTGATTTCCTCTGTTTGATCCCGGCGCTGCGATCGTTGCGTGCTGCTTTGCCACAAGCACACATCACGCTAGTGGGATTGCCACAGACGCAAGCATTGGTGCATCGTTTTCATCAGTATCTTGATGCCTTGCTGGCTTTTCCGGGATACCCAGGCTTGCCAGAGCAAACACCTCACCTTCAGCAGCTTCCATCGTTCCTTGCAGCAGCACAAAATCAACGCTTCGACCTGGCGCTACAACTGCATGGTAGTGGCCTGATTACGAATCCATTGACCGTCTTGCTTGGTGCAAAGCATACGGCTGGCTTTTTTCTGCCTGATCAATATTGCCCTGATCCAAAGAGCTTTTTGCCGTATGTTGACAACGAGTCAGAAGCACGGCGTTATGTGCGGTTAATGGATTTTTTGGGCTTCCCTTCTCAGGGTGAAGCGTTAGAATTTCCACTCGACGAGGATGATTATCGGGCAATGGCTGCGATCGAATCAATTGCTTTACTTCGTCAGGGCCATTACATCTGCATTCATCCGGGTGCCAGTACTGCCGATCGTCGTTGGTCTCCAAAACGATTTGCGCTGCTGGCGGATGTATTGGCGCGGCGAGGGTATCAAATTGTGCTGACTGGATCGTCAGAAGAATTGCCATTAACGCAAGCAGTTGCCAGGTTTATGCAAGCTGCGTCGATTAATGTTTCAGGTTGTACCAGCTTAGGTGCGCTGGCTGTTCTACTCAAAGGGGCTTGCTTGTTGGTTTGCAATGATACAGGCGTTTCACACCTGGCAGCAGCGCTTCAAGTACCTAGCGTGGTAATCTTTACAGCTTCTGATCCAAAGCGGTGGGCACCATTAGATCGTACTCAGCATCGGGTGATCGACACTTCTAACGGTGGGACATTGGAAGATGCGATTGTTCAGGCAGAAATACTTTTACAACGGTCGTCTGTTTTTAGGAATTCCCCTTCTACAGCATCACACCTGGAACAGAACAAAGGAGTATCCGTATGACTCCTCCATTTGAGCAAGTTGCAACTGCCATTGCAGAACGGTTAGCTCAACTCTTAGCAGCAGAAGTTTCAGTGTTGAATGCTCAAGGTGAAACTGTGACAACCAGCAAACCCAATGAGTTGTTAGGTTCACCTCATACGATCGTCGCCACTAAGGACGTCAATACTCTGTGCATTCCCATTCATTTCAACGGGCAGGAGGGGAAGGTACTCATTACCCCTTCGGCAGAAAGTGAAGCCATTTCGTTTCGTCCGGCGCAGATGTTAGTAGAGTTGATGCTTCGCCAAGTGACCACAACAGCGCAACTCAATCAGCATGAGCTTAAAAATAAATTTATTCATGATCTATTACGTGGGTCAAACGCTAGTGAAATGGATCTGCTGCGAGAGGGGCAAATCCTGGGGATGGATCTCTCTCGTCCGCGTGCTGTCATTCTAATTGATGCTGCAGACTACATTCTGTCTACGATCGCGCTCAGAGAGTTTGAACCATCAGCCCAAATTTTGCGACGGGCACAGCTTGTCATCAGTAGCATCGTGCGCTTTTTTCACCTACCCAACGACACCATTTGTGCGTACATTGGGGATGGCGAAATTGCTGTGCTGAAAGCTAGCAGTACGCAAGATTTAGCTGCATGGACGAGTCGTGACGATGAGCCAAAGCACGTCGATCCATCCTGGGCCAATCTTATTGCGTTGAAACGGGCTGGAGCGGCTTTACTCGATCGCTTGCGCGGTGAGACGCAAACCACCATCAATATTGGGATTGGTCGTTATCATCCCACATTGAAAGGGTTGGCAGCTTCATACCAGGATGCACGAGCGGCTTTATCGTTGGGAAAGCGGTTCTCTGGTCAAAATCAGGTTCATTGCTTAGATGGCTTAGGCATTGCAGCGTTTGTTGGTCTTTCCCACGAACGTACCAAAATTGATCTGGCTAAATACCTGCTGAGTCCGCTTGATCAAGAAATGGAGCTGCTTGAAACGTTGGATGTCTTCTTTTTTGAAAATTGTTGTCTTTCCACAACAGCAAGTCGGCTGACAATTCACCGCAATACCTTGAGTTACCGCTTAGAAAAAATTACCTCGCTTACCGGGCTTGATCCACGTCGTTTTGATGATGCTATGCAAATTCGTTTGGCGCTTTTTTTGCGATCGTTTCAGGGTGATGCTAGCAAGTTGTGCAAATGCACAGTCGTTGAACACTGGGATCACTCGTATCTTGGGCAAACATCCGATGAATCTTGTCATGCAGCCGTTCATCATAAATAGTAACGATGAACTATGCAGTGAGGTTTGGTGACGGATCAACTGCGGTTCGCCCTGCCTTTAAAGTCAACAATTATTGATTTGGATGACATTCATGCGCCCACTACGCATTTTAATCTGGCATGTACATGGGAGCTATCTTTACTATTTGACTCAATCCCATCATCAATTTTATTTGCCTGTAAAGCCAGGTTATCCCGAAGGTTACGGTGGGCGCTTAGCAGGCTTTCCGTGGTCTGACACGGTGCATAATGTGCCTGCTGAAGCAGTACGTGATCTGGAGTTTGACTGTGTGCTGTTTCAATCGCGCAAAAACTATCAGGAGGATCAGTACGACATTCTCTCGGCAGCCCAACGTCAGCTTCCGCGTCTTTATTTAGAGCACGATCCTCCGCAGGAACATCCCACGAACACACGCCATCCAGTTGATGATCCAAACGTCCTATTGGTTCACGTCACACCGTTTAATGCCTTGATGTGGGATAGCGGTCGCACACCCACTTGTGTAATTGAACATGGAGTTATGGTGCCAGAGGTGCCGTATACGGGTGAACTCGATCGCGGTTTAGTCATTGTCAATGGGCTGCGATCGCGCGGTCGTCGGTTGGGTGCAGATATTTTCGAGCGTGTGCGACAGCAGGTGCCCCTGGATTTAGTCGGCATGGGCACCCAGGGTGATGGCTTGGGTGAAATTCCCCACGCTCAATTGCATGCGTTTCAAGCGCAGTATCGGTTCTTCTTTAATCCCATTCGGTATACGAGTCTGGGGTTAGCGGTCTGTGAAGCCATGATGATTGGCATGCCGATCGTCGGTTTAGCGACGACTGAGATGGTCACGGTGGTTGAAAACGGTGTTTCTGGCTATGTGGATACAAACGTCGATCGTCTAATAGAGAAAATGCAGCAATTGCTGGACGATCCAGCAGAGGCGCACCGTTTGAGCCAGGGTGCTCGTCATTATGCGGAAGCACGGTTCAACATCCAGCGCTTTACGCGTGAGTGGAATGCTGCTTTTGCGCTAGTGACCGGGCAGGGAGAACGGCAACTTGCCTCAACAGTCCAGACGTTAGTACGAGGTGGCGTATGAAAAGGCGACTTGCATTGATTAGTGAGCACGCTTCCCCGTTTGGTGTGCTGGGTGGTGTGGACAGTGGTGGGCAGAATGTCTATGTTGGGCAGCTTGCAAAGCATCTAGCTACAATGGGATACGCAGTGGATGTCTTTACACGACGCGATCATACGCTCTTGCCAGACGTGGCTGATTGGGTTGATGGCGTGCGCTTAATTCATGTGCCTGCGGGGCCAGCAACGCATGTTCGAAAAGAAGACTTGTTGCCCTATATAGCAGAGTTCACGGCGTATGTGCTTCAGTTTTGCAAGCGCCAATCAACACCCTATGACCTCATCCATGCCAACTTTTGGATGTCGGGCTTGGTGGCGGCTGATGTCAAGCAACAGCTAGGCATTCCCTTTGTGATGACGTTTCATGCTCTGGGACGAGTGCGGCGTTTGCATCAAGGCAAAGCGGATGAATTTCCCGATGAGCGCTTTGCGATTGAAGACCGGATTGCGGCTGAAGCGGATGCCATCATTGCCGAATGCCCTCAAGATGAGGATGATTTATGTCGTCTTTACCAGGCTGATCCCAATAAGATCGTCATCATTCCCTGTGGTTTCAATCCAATGGAGTTTGAGCCGCTCAGTAAGCCATTAGCCCGTGTTGCTTTAGGATTGCCTGCCGATGAGCGTGTCATTTTGCAATTGGGTCGTATGGTGCCTCGCAAAGGAATTGATACCGTCATTCGAAGTCTGGCGTATTTAATTCAGGAACACCAAACCCCTGCACAATTAATTATTGTCGGGGGCGACGCAAACGATTTTGACTCGCGCATTACGACCGAAGTAACACGGTTGAAAACGATCGCCGTTGAAACAGGAGTGGCCGATCGCGTTACGTTTGTGGGTCGTCAGGGCCGCGAGGTGCTGAAGTACTACTACAGCGCAGCGGATGTGTTTATCACCACGCCCTGGTACGAGCCATTTGGCATTACGCCGATCGAAGCAATGGCGTGTGGCACACCCGTGATTGGTGCGAATGTGGGGGGCATTAAATTCACCGTGCGGGATGGCGAAACGGGATATCTGGTGCCACCCAACGAGCCGACCGCGATCGCAGAACGGTTGGCGTATCTATATCAACAGCCTCAATTGCTCGCGACCTTTCGGCAGCAAGCCATTAAGCGTGCCAATGAACTGTTCACCTGGCAAACGGTTGCAACCGCAATGGCAAGTCTTTATGAGCGCGTCATTGTTGAAAACCAGCCAGAGCAGCAGTATGCTACTCATGCATTAGCATTGATCGATCGCGGCTTCGATGGAGCATTAACGGCACTGCGAACCTCTCGACAAACACTACAGGGTTCCATTTTAGAGGCGGCCGCCCTGTTAAGTGAGTGCTTTCAGCGGGGCGATAAAGTGCTGCTTTGCGGAAACGGGGGCAGTGCGGCAGACGCTCAACATTGTGCAGCAGAGTTTGTGGGTCGCTTTAAGTGCCAGAAGCGACCGGGCTTTCCAGCAATGGCGTTGACGGCAGATAGCGCTGTGTTAACGGCCTGGTCAAACGATGTGGGTTATGAAAACGTCTTTGCGCGTCAGGTGGAAGCCTTTGGTAAAGCGGGTGATGTGCTGATTGGCATTAGCACCAGCGGACGATCGCAGAATATCGTGCAGGCGGTTGCGGCTGCGAAAGTACAGGGAATGCATACAATTGCCCTTTTGGGTGGAGATGGTGGTGACGTGCGATCGCTGGTAGATCACTGCCTGTTGGTGCCATCGTCAGAACCGCAACACATTCAAGAGGTACATATTGTGATGATTCACCTTCTCTGTGAGTTGGTGGAAGAATGGTTTATCACAGAACCATCAACGGTTGTAAACCATCAGCCTTCACCTCATATTTTTGAGGCAGTGGAAAGGCAGCTTGGTAAGGCGATCGCGCCGGATCAATTCTCAGCCTCAATTGGCTATTGACAAGCATGACTAGTGAAGGAACCGACATGATGAACGAATTAACCGGAAAAGTTGCTTTAGTGACGGGTGGTGCGCGTGGGTTGGGTGAAGCCATTTGTCGCATGCTGGGTGCTGAAGGCGCGATCGCGATCGTGGCGGATCTGCGTGAAGAACTGGCCGAAACCGTTGCATCAGAAATTCAGGCCGATGGTGGCAAAGCCAAAGCCTTACGGTTAAATGTCTGCGATGAACAGCAGGTAGACGCCGCTGTTGAGCAAATTATTCAGGAATTTGGGCATCTGGATATTTTGATTAACAACGCGGGAACTGATGTGACCTTGCCCGTCGATGAATTGACGATCGCAGAGTGGGATCGCGTTCTAGCCGTCAATTTGCGTGCGCCCTTTGTCCTCTCAAAGCAGGTGTTACCCACCATGCAGCAACAAGGCCGGGGACATATTGTCAACATTGCTTCCACTGCATCAAAGCGTACCTGGGCAAATGCCTCTGCGTATCATGCAAGCAAATGGGGGCTTTTAGGCTTTAGCCATGCTCTGCATGTGGAAGCCAGACCGCATGGCATTAAAGTCACGGCTGTCATTGCGGGTGGGATGCAAACACCTTTTATTCTCGATCGCTTTCCCGATACGCCCCTAGACAAACTTCAAGATCCTAAAAATGTTGCCGATACCATTCGCTATGTGCTGTCTCAACCCGATGGAACGGTCATTCCTGAAGTGATGGTATTGCCGATGCAAGAATCATCCTGGCCTTAGAGGGGTGAGGCGTAAGGGGTGAGGCATGGGGAGAGTTGTGAGTTTTTAGTTGTGAGTTGTGAGTTTTTAGAAGTCAGAAGTCAAGAGTCAGGAGGAAACTCTACGCTGATGGCTGATAGCTGAAGTGAGGGATGAAGGATGAAATGGGTGGAATGCAGATGGGGATGAATGCAAGACGATGATGAATCAAGCGGTGTTTTTGGATAAGGATGGGACGTTGATTGAAGATGTTCCATACAACGTTGATCCGGCACAGATGCGTTTAGTGGCAGGTGCAGGGATAGGACTACAACAGTTGCATCAGATGGGATATCAACTGATTGTCATCTCTAACCAATCTGGTGTGGCACGCGGTTACTTTTCTGAATCGGCGTTAGCAGAAGTAGAACAGCGTTTGCAGGCGTTGTTGGCACCGTTTGATGTGTCGTTGGATGGCTTTTATTACTGCCCTCATCATCCAGATGGTACTGTGATGGACTATGCGATCGCCTGCGAATGCCGTAAACCTGCCCCTGGCTTGCTCATGCAAGCGGCTCGTGATCATGGGATTGATCTAACTGCTTCCTGGTTTATTGGCGATATTCTCAACGATGTGGAAGCGGGTCGTAATGCTGGTTGTCAGACGGTGCTGCTGAATAATGGGAATGAGACGGAGTGGCTACTATCAGTCGATCGCGTACCTCATTACATGACGGCGGATTTGGCTGAAGCGGCAGCAGTGATTGAGAAGGTAGGAGTCAGAAGTCAGAAGTCGGAATACCGCAAAGCAGAAGCAAGCTACAGGAGTCGGGAGGCAAAATTGGTAGGTTTTTAATGACCACGAATATCATGCTCGGAGTTAAAAACTAACGACTTAGGACTTACGCAGTCGCTCCCTGAATCCCCCAATCCTGGGGTACTTTGAGTCCTTGTGCCTCCAGTTTGGGGGTTGGGGGCTAGTTTTGCGAGAATTTGCGTAAGTCCTACAACTAACAACTAAAAAAGCTTTCATGGAAATGACTCTGCCTGCCTTAGTTCATTCTTTTACCGATCGCCGTGTGGTGGTGCTGGGTGAAGCGATGCTGGATAGCTACTTGATGGGTAGTGCTGATCGCCTGTGTCAGGAAGCACCTGTTCCGGTGGTGACGTTGAGCGATCGCCGGGATGTTCCGGGTGGAGCGGCGAATGTTGCGGTTAATCTTCGCGCATTAGGAGCGCAAGTGTCCTTTCTCTCGGTTGTTGGGGAAGATGAGAATGGCGATCGCTTACGACAAGCGTTAGCACACTGTGGGGTGAAAATAGATGATCTTCTCGTGCAGACCGATCGGCAAACGTTGGTGAAACAACGCATCATGGCAGCGTCCCAAATGGTTGTGCGGTTGGATCAGGGCAGCATTGAGGCGATCGCGCTTGAGATGGAACAGCAACTCATTGACCGACTGCACAAACTGGTTCCATCTTGTGATGCGATCGTGATTTCGGATTACAGCTATGGCCTGCTGACTCCGCGTGTGCTGGACGCGATCGCCGCACTGCAAGCCACCGCACCAAAATTACTGGTGGTCGATTCTAAGCGGTTGGCAAGCTATCGATCACTGGGTGCTACGGTGGTCAAACCCAACTATGAGGAAGCCTGTCGCCTGTTAGCTGATCCAGCAACAACATTGACAACGGCTGTGGAAACTCGGCTTGAGTTTATGGCGCGGCATCGTGAACAACTCCTAAACTTGACCGGAGCCGACATGGTGATTGTGACGCTGGATACCGAGGGTGCCGTGATTTTGCAGCGACAGCAAGCACCACAGCGGATTCAGGCGAAACCCACAACGTGCAGGCAAGCGACAGGTGCGGGTGATACCTTCATTAGTGCGTTGACACTGGCATTGGCAAGCCATGCTCCGGTGACGATCGCGGCTGAACTGGCAGTCACGGCTGCGGCTGTGGTGATTGCGAAGGAAGGCACCGAAACGTGTTCTGCTGAGGAACTACAGACAATACTGAACACACCGATGATGCACAGGATACCTACATCTGTGTGGAACAACGATGCTGAAGGCAATCCATCAACACAGGAGGTTGCATGATGTCTCATGTCACAAATGCACTTGATACTGATCAACTGAATCAATGGCAGCAAGCCAAAAGGATTCTGTGTATCCGCCTGGATGCGATCGGTGATGTGTTGATGACGACTCCGGCAATCAAAGCATTGAAGCAGTCAGGCGATCGTCACATTACTCTACTGACATCCCGTTCAGGAGCCGAAGTAGCGGCGTTAGTGCCAGAGATCGATCGGGTGATGACCTACGATCCACCCTGGATGAAGGCAACGACACCCAGATTAGACAGTGGCCCTGAATTGGCAATGATTGAAACGTTGCGTGAAGGCAATTTTGATGCAGCCGTGATTTTTACGGTGTTCAGTCAAAACCCTTTGCCGTCCGCCCTGATGTGCTATTTGGCAGACATTCCACTGCGGCTGGCTCACTGTCACGAAAATCCCTATCAACTTCTCACTAGTTGGGTGCTTGATCCCGAACCCAGCAGCGGTATTCGTCATGAAGTACGCCGCCAGTTAGATTTGGTCGCAACAGTTGGATGTCGTCTTGAAGATGAACGTCTTTCCTTGCAAGTACCCGACAGCACCTATCAACGCGTGTTTCATCAGCTACACACGCTTGGCCTTGAGATTGAGCAACCGTGGGTGGTCATTCATCCTGGTGCTACAGCACTATCACGGCGGTATCCGGCAGATGGGTTTGCGGCTGTGGCGCGTCGTTTGTTGATGGATGCCAATTGCCAGGTGGTGTTTACAGGGACGGCACCAGAGCGATCGCTGGTCGAAAGCATTCAAGCAGCGATGGGAGCCGCATCTTTCTCTCTAGTGGGTAAACTGGATCTGGCGGAAATGGCTGCGCTGCTGGCGATCGCGCCCCTTCTCATTGCTAATAATACAGGGCCAGCGCATCTTGCGGCGGCTGTTGGTACGCCTGTGGTTGACCTGTATGCGTTGACCAACCCACAGCACACACCCTGGGGCGTGCCGAGTCGCGTGCTATTTCATGATGTGCCGTGCAAGTTCTGCTACAAGAGCCTCTGCCCTGAAGGCCATCATCACTGTTTAGAGTTGGTGACACCCGATGCAGTCTTCAAAGCGGCCTGTGAACTGTTGGATCACAGCAATACATCCGCGATCGCTTTAGAGCCAGTGGCAGATGTCTTCACACAACCAGCGTTGACGATCGCTTCTGGTCAGGAGTACCCGTCAGCAGTCATTCCATCAGCAAGGCCATCAGCAAGAGAGGTATGGGGATGACCGCTGTTGATGTGTTGATTCCAACGTGTAACCGTCCTACTGCTCTGGCAGTGACGCTCACCAGCTTAATTGCTCAGACGTTTCAGAACTTTCGCATTATTATTTCTGACCAAACAGAGGATACCAATCCGTTAGAAACGGGTGAAGTGCAGGCAGTGCTGCGAGTGCTGGCAGCGCATGGACATGAGGTTGTGCTGCACAAACACTTACCGCGTTTGGGGATTGCAGAGCAGCGTCAGTTCCTTCTGGATCAGGCATCAGCGACCTATGTGCTTTATCTGGATGATGATTTAATTCTAGAAGCAAATCTCACCCAGCATTTAGTCAGAACCATTCAAACTGAAGGCTGTGGGTTTGTGGGCAGTGCGCCTCATGGACTGAGCTTTCGTTGCGATGTGCGCTCTCACGAGCAGGCGATCGAGTTCTGGCAGGGAGCAGTACAGCCAGAAGTGGTGAAACCAGACACGCCTCAATGGGAACGATGGCGACTGCATAACGCTGCAAACCTCTACCATGTGCAGCAGCGCTTAGGGTTAGCGGCGGCTGATCCGCAAACATACAAAGTTGCCTGGGTGGCAGGCTGCGTGCTGTACGACCTGGAAAAACTTCGCAGCATTGGCGGGTTTAACTTTTGGCGCGACCTGCCACCAGCACACGGGGGCGAAGATGTACGGGTTCAGCTTCTATTAATGGCACGCTATGGTGGCTGCGGTATCATTCCATCCGGTGCGTATCACCAGGAAGTGCCAACAACCATTCGCGATCGCGCAGTGGCGGCCGATCATGCGATCGACTGGTCAAGCGTGCAGTCGGTTTCCAGGAGGTGAAAAAGGCGTGCAAACGATTTTATTCATTGAGTTGCTAGGCGGCCTTGGGGATGTGCTGATTGCTCTATCCGCAATCCAGGCACTGGGACGTGCGTATCCCCAGGCAAAACTCACGGTTTTAACCTTTGCACCGGGGGGAGAACTCCTTCAGCATGATCCCCTCATCCATACCGTGATAAGTATGCCTCCTGAACAAAAACAGGTGCCTCACGCCGCCCGTAATGTCATTGAAGCCCTGCTCGAACGCGTTCCCTTCGACTTGATCGTGTCGGATACAACCTATGACGGCATTGATGCTTTGATTGAGCAGAGCCATACGCCGCGAGTCATCACCAACCTCTGGCGATCGCCACCGCCGCATGAGAAAGTCAGCGATCGCTTCTTGCACATTCTGCAAGCCGAAGGATTGATTACGCCTGATCACATTGCACCCGCACAGCTTCATCTCCTGCCTGCTGAACGTGAAGCCGCTCGACAACAGCTTGACGGTATGGCTCAGCCGTTGGTGATTCTGTATCCCGATGCGGGCATGGCGATTAAACGTTGGTCAACAGCAAACTTTGTGCAGGTTGGCAAAGCGTTGCAGCAACATTACAACGCCACGATCGTCGTGCCTGTTGGTGCTGATGTAAAACAGTCCACACAGATTGCTGAAGAAATCGGCGGTACTGCAACGGTTTGGGCACAGGGTACCTTGCGAGAACTGGCGGGACTTATGGCAAACGCCGCGTTAGTGATTGCCTCGGACACCGGCCCTGCCCGGATTGCAGCCGCACTTCACACACACACCATCACACTCTTTGGCCCCTCCTGGCACGATCGCTACGGGCAACCTGCCCCGCATATCAATCTCCAGGGCTATCCCGATTGCCCTGAGCGCAATATCAGCAACTTCACCACACAGCACTGTTGGTATAGCGGCGCATGTCCCTTCGATCGCTGGCAAACCTGTCTGGAAAATATCTCACCCGCTCAAGTTCTGGCTGCTGCCGCTCCCGTTCTACAAGCTTCAGCCTCTAGTCATCGATCGTCCTCTGAACATGAATCACTTAGCTCAGAGTGGAGTCAATCCATCCCCGAACCTAGACGAATTAGCTCAGAAGTCGCTCACCTCACCTCCAAACTCAAACCACCTAGCTCAGAAGTCGCTTATCCTAGCTCAGAACTCACTCATCTGACCTCAGAACTCACTCATCTGACCTCAGAACTCAGCGCACCCATCTCCGAACTCAGCGCACCTAGCTCAGAAGTAGCCCATCCCACCTCAGAGCTCACTCATCTGACCTCAGAACTCAGTGTACCTAGCTCAGAACTCACTCATCTGACCTCAGAACTCACTCATCTGACCTCAGAACTCACTCATCCTATTTCTGCACTCGAAACGCCCAGCTTAAAACTCAAACCATCAAGCTCTGAACTCGAACCCTCCAGCTTAGAACTCCATCACTCGACCTCTGCACTCGAACTGTCAAGCTTAGAACTCGGAATACCAAGCTTAAACCTCGAACTGTCAAGCTCAGAACTCCACTATGTAACCTCCAAGTTTGAACGATCGAGCTTGAAACCAAACCCGCCAAGCCTGGAGCTTAAACAATCAGACTCCGAACTCCGAACTCCGGACTCCGAACTCAAAACTCAAAACTCAAAACTCTCTAGCGTAGCGGCGCAAAGCGCTACTCAAAACTCAAAACTCAAAACTTCCCTCCCCCCTCCCCTCTCCCCGCGCGCCCCACACCATACACCCCACACCCTCTCTCCCCCTTGGTCACTCGCCCGCAACATTCTAGTCATGCGCCTGGACAACATTGGCGATGTCTTAATGACTAGTCCTGCCCTGCGTGCCATTAAAGATGCTCTGCCAACCGCTCGTTTAACGCTCATGGCAAGTCCCGGTGGGTCACAGGCCGCTGCACTCTTGCCCTGGGTGGATGAGGTTTTACCCTGCCGTGCACTGTGGCAAGACTTGGGTAAGCTGGCTTTTGATCCCAATCGAGAAGCATCCTTGATCCAAACCCTGCGCGATCGCCAGTTTGATGCAGCCATTATTTTCACCAGCTTTAGCCAAACGCCCCATCCAGCAGGCTATCTGTGTTATCTGGCAGGCATTCCCTTGCGATTGGGGCAGTCCAAAGAATGGGGTGGCTCTGTATTCACAACCGAGGTCAGATCAGGACTCGACACGATGCATCAGGTCGAGCGAAATTTGCGCCTCGTCGAAGCGGTTGGTTTTCCTGTACGCGATCGCAGCTTGGGAATTCACATACCTACCGCTGCTCAACACAGTGCCGCCGCAAAGCTACTGGAACAGGGATTAAAACCTCATGAGCCGTATATCGTGCTCAATCCCTGGACAAGCTGCCAGTCACGCAATTACTCGACGGAGCGTTTTGCGATCGCCGCCCAAAAACTGGCGCAGCAGACGGGCTATCGCATTGTGGTCACAGGGGTTGCTGGCGATCGTGCTCAGAGTGCTTCTTTAATGGAATACTTGGGTTCAGGTGTGATCGACCTCATTGGGCAGACTAATCTTGCGGAGCTAGCCGCGCTGATTGACAAGGCAAGATTGATGGTGAGCAATAATACATCTACAATGCATCTTGCTGATGCGATGCGGACTCCTAGCGTAATTCTGTTTGCGGGTACAGAATACGAATGCCAGTGGCAACCGCGTCATACGGCTGCACGGCTACTGCGGCAACCAACGGACTGTAGCCCCTGCTATGCGTTTACCTGCCCTTTCAATCTGGAATGCTTGGATATTGCACCGGAGCAGGTGGTTGAAGCTGGCTTAGCGCTGCTACAAACCTCGATCGTGTACGCACGATCGAGCTTCGTTGCTAGTCCTGATCGGGGGACTTCCCCCCGCGCCCCCGCCATGTGGAGGCCTAACTCCCCCACGCCCCTCGAATAAGAGTATGGCTGGCTGCTATGCGATGTTGCTGAATGAAGGGAAATATGTATGCTTTCTAGAGATTCACCCGTCTCGTAATCCTTATGTTTCACGTCACGCTGATTGCAGGCACTTATAAGCCGACCCGTTGTGGTGTGGCCCACTATACTGATCGCCTCCGCATGCAGCTTGACAAAGTGGGTGTGCAATCAACGGTGCTGACGACACACCCTGCTGCAAAAACGGCGGGTCAGTCAGATATTATCGGGGCTGTACAGAATTGGCGCTTGGCAGCACTCATACCACTGGTGCGATCGCTCCAGATGACCACAGATATTCTGCACATCCAGCATGCAGCAGGCACCTATGGTTTTGAACGGGCGATCTTTTTGCTGCCGTTGCTATTGCGGCTAACGGGTTGGCGTAAGCCGATCGTCATCACCGTGCATGAGTACGGCTGGTGGGAATGGCAACCCCGTTGGCTGCCAGCATCGTTCTTAGAATGGCTGAAGCAATGGGGACAGCAACGCGGCTGGTGGGATCGAGAAGATGGCTTTTTGCTGACCCTTAGCGATGCCATCATCACGACCAATGGCGATGCCGAAAAAGCTTTACATGAGCGGTTGCCAACCTTTCACGATCGCATCCATCGTCTGGCGATCGCGCCTAATATTGATGTTGCGCCGATTGACAAAATCACTGCCCACCAAGGCTTGCGTCAGCTCTGTGGCTGGGCAGACGATACGGCCGTGATTGCCTTCTTCGGTTTTTTACATCCCGTCAAGGGATTAGAGACGCTGCTAGCGGCTTTCAAACAAGTTTTGGTGGAGCATCCACACGCCCGATTACTGCTGATTGGAGGTGTGGAAAGCTTAGCGCTGGTCGGTGAACAAGCAACTCATTATTGGCAGACATTACATACGCTAGTTGAAACTTTAGAGCTAGATGCAACGGTGCATTTCACAGGATATGCGGATGCAGAAACAGCATCTCATTATTTATCAGGTGCCAATTTGGGTGTACTTCCATTCAATCATGGGGTCACACTAAAAAGTGGGTCACTATTGGCGCTTCTAGCACATGCGTTACCTGTCGTGGCAACCCAAGCAAAGCCATCCGATCGCGAACTAGATGATTGCCTGTCGCTTGTTTCTCCCCGTGATGTGAATGGTTTAGCGATCGCGCTTACCAAGCTTTTGAACGATCGTGCAAAACGAGAGCAACTGTGTCAGGCAGGTCTTTCCTTGGTTCAAACAATGGGATGGGACGCGATTGCAACTACACATTTAGAGATCTACCAATCAACGTTGCTCACATTCAATGCGGTGAAATAGTGAAACACTGTGATGCACTTTACTATGCAGCATCTCGATCGTTCTTACGAAGGGCGTGGCTGACAATGGAATGATCTGTCCCTTTCGACAGAGTAGCCATACTTTATCAATCGTTACAGTAATGGCATGAACTGAAGGACATACATTCATGCAATCACCCTCTGAAAAAGCAATTTTAGATGCCACGACAACCGCGCCTGCATATAACGGCAAAGATCGAAACGCTTTCTTGTTTGGCTTTACACCTCAAGCCGAATTGTGGAACGGACGACTAGCTATGATTGGTTTTGTCGCATACCTGCTATGGGATCTCGCTGGCTATAGTGTCGTTCGCCTACTGCACTTGGCTCCATAAAGCGTTTCTACTTGTCACTACTCTCAGTTTCCAAGCAAGCTATAACCCCTGCTAGCATCAACCCTTATTGGATGGATGCTGGCAGTTTCTCGTCTTGGTATCATCAATCACGGGGGCGTGGGATGGATAAGCGAGGCGATCGTGGAATGGACAAAACCTTTTGCCAAATCTCTTCATACCGCTTCGCCATTTGTGATGCTGTAAACTCCGCCATTGCCACATCACGTCCACGTTGACCCAAGCGATCGCGCAGGGCAGGATCATCCTTTAAGGAACGCAGAGCAGCCGCCAATCCATCAACATCACTTTTTTCGATCAATAGTCCCGTTTCACCGTGAATGACCGCCTCGGCAATGCTACCGACCCGCGTAGCAATCACTGGTCGCGCCGCTAACATGGCTTCAACGATCGCCAGTGGAAAGCCTTCAGACCGAGACGGTAAGACGAAAAGGTCATAGTTGGGCAAGCGATCGCGTGGTTGCTCAATCCATCCTGGCAGGCTCACGCGATCGCCAATGCCCAACTCAACAGCCAGTGTTTCTAAAGCGGCGCGTTGCTCCCCTTCACCCAAAATTTCAACCCACACGTCTTCGACCTGCGCGATCGCCCTCAATAAAACATCGTGGGCTTTCATCGCGTCCAACCGTCCCACACTCCCGACTAAAAGCGTTCCATCGGGTTGCCTGGTTGTTGCTATCTCGTGCATGGATGGCTCCGGTACCCCATTTGGCACGGATAAAACCGTGTGGCGACCCAGGGCATAAAAGTCTTCCATTCGCCTTGCCGATGCGTCTCCCACTGCAACATGGGCATCCACACGCAATGATAAAGCTCGCGTCCGCCAAAGTTCGATCGCATCAGTAGTGCGTAAAGGTAATTGATCCACCCGCACCACTCGTGAGTTGGGTAACGAGAGCGCTGCAACAAGACCGATCGCACAAGCCCACGGTGTGCAGAGGTTGAAGTGGACAATTTCTGGTTTCAATCGATGAAATGTTGCAATGTGCGCAACCAATGATTGAAAACCCGTTTCAGGCAGCACAATTCTTTCTGTACAGGGGCGCTGAGCGGCGATCGCGTCTACAACCTGCGGTGAAACACCGACAACAGTTACAGCAATGTCACTCGATACATTGGCAATAAGATGCCCAAGGCTAAGCTCTGCGCCACCAATCCCCATTGCATCGGTGTACACCATCACCTGAAGTGAAGAATATGCACTTGATTCAAACAGTGCCATAGCTGAAATACATCTCTATCAATCTTCGATTCATACAGCATGCAGCCTTTCAATCTTGATAGACCCTATGTCTGTCAAGGAAGTTTAATGAGACTTACGTAAAAGCGGCCATCTTTTGCCCCCTAACCCCAATTCTAGGGGAACCGAGTCAATTAAAGCCCCAATTCTGGGGGCTTTGAGGGCAAATGCGTAAGTCCTATTTAATTGACTTTGGTGAACGTCAGTGCCCACTATAACGTCAATACCAATAACCTTAATAGAGGCTCTCTCTTTTGACGTATAAGGTTCTGCCTCATGATGGACGGATGGGACATTCATTGTCAGTAGCTTTAAGAGGAAATCGCATGAGTGAACACGCTTTAACGTGTTTGTTTGGAACTGATCGCTAAGAACGGTTATGACCAGAGCCGTTAAGGTTAAAAAATTAAGGAGCTGAAATGCAACTAAAGCCAATAGAGCAGCAGGTTGTTGCGATCGTTGGAGCCTCCAGTGGTATTGGACGTGAAGCGGCGCTTCGTTTTGCACAACGCGGTGCCAAAGTTGTAGTGTCAGCACGAAGTGAAGCAGGTTTAAACTCACTCGTAAATGAAATCCATCAGCTCGGTGGAGATGCAACCGCAGTCGTAGCTGATGTCTCTGATTTCGAGCAGGTACAGGCGATCGCGGATAAAACTATTGCCGTCTATGGGGGGCTGGACACCTGGGTTCATTCCTCTGCAACGGCTGTTCTCGCGCCCTTTGAGCAAGTGACTCCAGAAGAATTCAAACGAGTCATTGAAGTGACGTTGCTGGGACAGGTCTATGGTGCAATGGTCGCGTTGCCCCATCTCAAGCGTGAAGGACGAGGTGCATTAATCCATATTTCTTCAATGGAAGGACGGCGGGCACTGCCTCTGCAAAGCTCCTACTCATCAGCAAAACATGGCGTAGAAGGGTTCCTTGAATCGCTACGGGTTGAGCTACAGCATGAAGGCAGCGAAGTCAGCGTCACCAGCATTAAACCAGCAGTCATCAATACCCCATTTTATAACAATGCGTTGACTAAATTGGGTGTCAAGCCAACCGGACTGCCACCCTATTACGCACCAAGCCTAGTTGCTGATGCCGTACTTTATACCGCCGAGCATCCTACACGCGATTTCATTGTGGGCGATGTGGGCAAGATCCTGGATATTTTGCAACGACTTTCACCTGCACTGGTTGATTCCTTTTTGGTGCTAGCAGGCTTTCAAGGTCAGAAGACCAACGAATTGAAGTCAGAAGATGCACCTCATAATCTTTATGAGCCAGTACCAGAACACGATCGCGTCGAGGGTGATTTTGGCAATCTTGAAGTACCCAGCGTTACAGATTGGCTCGATCGCCACCCTGCGATTGGCTGGGGCGTTGCTGGCACGGCTGTAGGAGCAGCAGTTTTAGCGATGTTAGCTGCACAAGCGTTCAATGGTGATATGTAGCGTGAAGGTTCTTGAGGCCGTGACAAATCAGAACACGATGACTGTTCTCATTGCCTCAAATCAAATCCTTCAACAAATGGAATACTGATTGCAGGAGGATTCTAAAGCATGGAAGAAGTTACAACAGTACAAAACTCCCAACCATCAACTTCTACGCCAAGTGATGCCGAGCGTTGGGCATCTGTCATTGGTGGCAGTGCTCTAGTTTTGTTTGGGTTGCAGCAGCGATCGCTGCGTGGCGTGCTTACCGCAATAGCCGGAGGAAGCCTTGCTTATCATGGTCTTCAGGGTGAAAAAAGCATTCCAGATGCCGTCGGTGAAGCCGTTGGTTTGAACAAAGTTATTCGGGCTGAAAAAACTGTCACGATCAACAAGCCTGCTGAAGAGCTTTACAGCTATTGGCACGACTTTGAGAAACTGCCCGCTTTTATGAAGCATATTCAATCGATTCAGGTAGTGGATCAGCGGCGATCGCACTGGGTTGCAAAAGCACCGATGGGACAAAGTATCGAATGGGATGCCGATATTATCGATGATCGACCAAATGAGTTAATTGCCTGGGCTTCGATCGAAGGTGCAGATGTTGATCACTCTGGCTTTGTCCGTTTTAAACCTGCTCCTGCTGATCGGGGTACAAAGGTAAAAGTTGTCACAGAATATAACCCTCCCGGCGGTGTTTTGGGCGCTGCACTTGCCAAACTCTTTGGCGAAGAACCAGAGCAGCAGATCGGTGATGAACTCAACCTCTTTAAGCAGTTGATGGAAGCAGGCGAGATTGCCACTACCGAAGGTCAACCATCTGGCAGAAACCAGATGAACGGTTAAAAGGGTCTTTCTTCTAACTGCTAAGTAACCCGTTTCAAATCTTAAATTTTTCAGGAAGGAGCATTTTTGTGATTCGTGTAACTCAATTACGCAAGCATCTTAGCGCTGTTTTAGTTGCTGTCGTACTGCTCCTAGGCTCTATCGGTTTGTTTGCTTTTCAGCCTGCGGCGATCGCGGCACCGTTGACACCTGAAGCGGCTGCCTACGAAATTGATCAAGCCAACAGTCCGGATGAAGCTCATGCAAGGGTTGAGCAGAAAGCTCAGAACTACAAAAAAGAGTTGCGAGACGACTCGGCCTATACAAAGCAAGCTGCCAGGAACGCAACTGCAAACACTAAGAATGCTCTGGAACGTGCGGCTGATAACGTTCGAGACAAGCTCAATCTGGATGAACCCGTGCCTCAAAGCACCAAAGATTTCTTGAATGATATCAAGCCATAGGTGCATGGTTGCTTCATCACCGTGACGTTTGAAACAAACTCCATTTCTACTTCTTTACAGGACAACATCATGTTACAGGACAAAATCATGAATCGTATTGCTCAATTACGCAAGTTTTTTACTGTTTTGCTACTTGCTGTGGCGCTGTTAATGAGCACAGCCTTCAGCCACGTAGTGCCTAGCGCTTTAGCAGGCGACACCCACGAAACAAACGAAATTTCTAACTTCAAGGGTGATAGCAGCAATGTGAATCGGTCTTACCATAACCTGCAAGATGCGGCTCAGGAGTTTCGGGAAGACTTCCGAACGGACATTACTAGCGGTCGCCGTAGCCCCATAAATGATCAGGCGTATGATCAAACGAATAGCCCTAAGCAAGCGGCTAAAAACATTGGCAAAAATACTCGTGGCGCTTTTGGACGTGCGGTAGATTCTGTTCAAGACGCAGTAGATCCTAGCTAACGCGTTCATCAACGCATTTAAGTTAAGACAGGCTTGAGAGTCCGTTTAGGCAGTGCCTAACGGGCTCTCAAGCCTGCTGGGGCATATATTCGCCCCTACGTATAGGTCACACAGAAGGGATTTGTACAATTTCTGTCAGTGCATGAATGACTAATTTATCCTTCTGAGCTTCCAACGTCTGAAGTTTCATTGAAGTGCCTGATAGATCAAAGTTCCGTAGATCTAACAGATGCGTAACCTGCTCAAAAATGGCGGTGATAAGTTCCTGCGTTACATCCTGCCCTTCAGCCGATAATATTTCTAAGACAATGCATTGTCCATCCTCTTCAACCCTTGGAACAGCGGTAGCAACGAGTTTTTTGTTTTCGCCTGGCTCAAGTAGCAGAAAATCGGCATTCACAATAATTTGATTGTCTCCTGGTAGTTCAATTTCTGCTTTCTCCACACTCATCGTGACCGGTTTACCTTCCAGTTGCATTTTTAAGCCACGTAATTTTGCCCGGATATAATCAGAGCTGAAGGCCCTATTCATATCACTTTCTAGCAAAACAAAGCGTGCTTCAGCATTGGTTGGATGGGTCAGCTCGACATTGCCCAACACAGCGTGCAGAGGATTGATGGATACTTGATCAGTATTGATTTCTAGAGTCTCAAGCCGTAGATCTCGTTTCATCACCAGACCTTTGCCCACGATCGCAACCGAATCAACATTTCCTTGCATTAATTTTCCTGGATCGGTTCGAATATCCACATCCATTGCTTCAGCATGATCCAGTTGACTTGACAAGCCGACTTCAACAACTTTGCTGAGTGCTTTTTCTCCCAAGTCAGCATTCCCTTCTGCCATGTATTAAACTCCTACCGTTTCCGTTACGTATTGAGATTTAGCGGCAGCCTACTTTAGTTGAGCCGCTTCGATTTTGAACAGGCATCCTTCCATATCAGATGGTTTTTGTCATCTTGAAGCAGTTTGCCTTGTTCTTGCAATTTGCCCAGTACACGAGTTACCGTCACGCGGGTTGTTCGGCAGGCCTGAGCAAAGTCTTGGTGAGTAAGGCGTGCCTGCAAGCGAATACCTTGTTCTATAGGTTGCCCCAGCGTTCGTTTAAGCAGCGTCAGAAGACTCGTTAGTCTTTCTTCCACATGAATATGTCCGTTGATAGCAAGTAGGCTTTCTGTCTGCTGGAGCCGTTGCTTTAACGATCGCAACAAAGCCTGAGCAAGTTGAGGCGATTGAGCAACCTCTGAAAGTGGAATGGCAGCTAGTTTTACGTCTGACAATGCGATCGCCTGATAAGTTTGCAACGCCGTCAGACTAGACCCAAACACCATTGGTTTTCCCAACAGCCCAACAAGCATCTCTTCGCCCCGCTCAGAGAGCGTCGTCACTTTAACCACTCCATCGGTTATGAGCCAGACAATATGAGGTTCTAGAGGAACATTTTCGCCCTTACTGTAATGCACCAACGGACGATCGAGACCAGGATTGTAGTGAGGATCATCCAGAGCGGCCTCGGCGCGCTTGCGTTCAGTATTGTCCCGCAATAACCACTGTATGTACAAGATTTCGCCGTTGTGATGACGCCGTACATTTGCCGTCAGGGTTGCATGAAAAAGACTACCTGTCTGTCGATAGAGTCGAACCGAGAAGTTGATGCCGTTGCCGACTTGAGACTTTAGCAAAACTTGAGACAGTCTGACCTGGAACAGTGGTAAATCTTCTGAATAAATCAAGCTTGTTAGAGGTTTGCCAATCAAACTTTGAGACTGTGCAAGGGTAGTAGCGCCCGCTGGATTGACATCTAAAATGACCGCTTGTGCGTCTGTCACTAGGCACCCATCGGTAACAAACTCAAATAAATTTAAGTAGCGTTGACGTTCAGTGTCTAACTCCATCTGAGCGCTTGCTAATTGCTCTGATTTTTGAGTAAGTTCCGCGATCGCCGCCCCCATCGCTTCAGATACAACGCCAAGCTCTATGAGCGCTTTTGCTAAGAGTTCGGGTGAAACCGAGTTAGACGCATGAATAGATCGGCATAATTCGGACGATCGCTCACTGGCTAATTGGGCACGTCGTTTAAGAGAAATGAGATTGCTCATATCTTGCTTGCTTTGTACTGGCTAAACAATAGTCCTGCGCCATACATAATTACACTCTCTGAAGACATAGAAAGAACGTCTTTCGATCGCAATCTTACTGGAGTGTACTAGCGGCTGTTTTTGCCCTCTTCCACATCAGGAAGGTGGAAAGATGACGTTAATGCAATGCCTTTCAATCAAGGCCTAAAGGAATGGGTTTTGGTTGTTTTAATTTTGGTTTTTCACAAGAGTCTATAGTCGTCCACATTTAGCAATTAATGTCACTTGTTAGTAAGGCAAAAGCTCAATCTAAAAGTGCGGACAGTGCTTTCGCTGTAACGCTAATCGTGATCAATAAATTTGACGCAGAAAAATGATGATAACAGCATAAGAACAGGCTCTATATAGCGATCTAATTTGAATTGTGAGCAAGGCTTTACGCAGAAGTCTTTTCTCACAGAGCCTCTCAATCTCACAACTGATTTAGAACTGCTATGTAATGTTTGCTGCTGCTGACGTGAATGATGGCAAGCAAGAAATTGCTCTCGATCAGACGCTAGCAGCGAGAGCAAATAATCCTCTCTATTAACCTCTTGATGGATTGATTGACCGACTGCGCCAAACCAACCTATAAACCTCAAGGGTTTCAAGAGCTTTATCAGTCAAGTAACTTGATATAGATAAACCACTGGACAGAATCGAGAGCTGATTTTCGGACAAGGCTGCATACTAACAAAATAGCTGACCTTAGCAGCGAGTTCAGTACGGTTTTAGACGTAAAGCAGCGCGACTTCTGCTAACAATGAGTCTTCGAGGCTCTATCACGAACGCTGACGTTGCTATTCGTAGAGCCAAACCCGCAGGAGTGACAATAACTGTTCCATATCAACGGGTTTTGTGATGTAATCGGATGCACCAGCTTCGATGCACTTTTCGCGATCGCCTTTCATGGCTTTAGCCGTGAGGGCAATCATGGGCAAGGTGCGGAACGCCTCTAGCTGGCGAATGGCATGCATCGTTTCATAGCCGTCCATCTCTGGCATCATGACATCCATCAAGACTAGATTGATGTCAGGGTCGTTTTGCAGCATGGTGATGCCATCACGTCCATTTTCGGCATACGCCACTTGCATTTGATAGCGTTCCAGCATGCTGGTGAGTGCAAAGATGTTGCGCACGTCGTCATCCACAATCAGCACTTTCTTCTGCGCGAGAACGGGATCGGTTTTCTGGAGTTGCTCCAGCATCAAACGCTGTGACGCAGGCAGATTTTCCTGCACCCGATGCAGGAATAACGCCGTTTCTTCCAGCAAACGTTCGGGCGATCGCACATCTTTCACGATAATGGTGTCGGAAAGACGTCGCAGTTCGGTCTCTTCTTGAGCGGTGAGTTCTTTGCCCGTGTAGATGATGATGGGGAGGCGCTGAAGATTTGGTCTTTGTTTGATTTGTTCAATCAGCTCAAAGCCCGTTACGTCAGGCAGTCCGAGATCCAGAACTAAACAGTCAAAATGACCTGACTGAAGTGCTTCTAAGGCATCTGCACCCGTACCGACGGCTGTACTTCTCACGTCACTGTTGCCAATAAGCTCAACAATACTGTGGCGTTGAGTTTCATCATCTTCAACCACCAGGAGATGCTTAACTGGACGTTCAACAAAACCTTTGATGTCGCTGAGAGCCTGTGAGAGCGTTTCGCTGCTAGCAGGTTTTTGCATGAAGGCGATCGCACCCAGTTGGAGACTACGCTTCTGCCCCTCTTCAACCGACATCATATGGACAGGGATGTGTCGCGTGGCAGGGTTGTGCTTGAGCCGATCTAAGACCGCCCAGCCTGTCATGACGGGCAATCGCACATCCAACATGATGGCCGTTGGTTTCAACTCTTGCGCCATTGCCAATCCCACATCACTCCGAACGGCCACCAATCCCTTGAAACCTTGCTGGCGCGCCATGTCTAGAAGGATCTGAGCAAACGTAAGGTCGTCTTCAATGATGAGGAGGACGCAATCACTGGGTTGAATAGTGTCGCGATCGTCGTCGATCGTGGGATCAGCAAGGAGGGACGTGAGAAGCGGTTCCTCTAGTGCCACCGATAGCTGTCCGTCTTCAAAAGATGGCGTAGGCTGCCAGGCCGACGGTTTTACCAGGTTACCAGGTTGTATCCTAAAGTCAGCCAGCTCTGCCTGGGAAGGGGCAAACGGTTCAGTGCGATCGTCAACTGCAACATAAGACTGCGGTAGATATAGCGTAAACGTGCTGCCATTGCCTGCTTCACTTTCTAGCTGAATCTCACCACCCAACAGTTGCGCAATCTCACGGCTAATGGATAGCCCTAAGCCTGTTCCGCCATATTTACGGGAAGTCGTGCCGTCAGCCTGTTGGAAGGCTTCAAAAATGACCCGTTGTTTCGCTAATGGAATGCCCACACCTGTATCGCGCACCGCAAACGCAATCACCGTTTCTGCCTGATTTAGCAGTTTCTGATCTTGGCTCCAACCGTGCGTAGCCACGCTGACTTGTAAATTAACATCCCCTTGCTCAGTAAATTTAAATGCATTTGCCAGCAAGTTCTTCAACACCTGCTGAAGACGCTTTGAATCGGTGTACATGAAGCGGGGCAGCGATTCATCCAGGTGAATGTGGAAATCCAGCCGTCTGGTTTGCGCCACCTGACGGAAGGTACGCTCCATATGTTTGCTGAGGTCGGTAAAGAGGGTTTGGTCAATCTCTACCGACATGGTGCCCGACTCAATTTTTGCGAGGTCGAGAATGTCGTTGATGAGGGTGAGCAGGTCGCCACCAGAGGCATGAATAGTGCGGGCATACTCAACTTGTTTAGTGGTCAAGTTGCCATCACTATTGTCGCCCAGGAGTTGCGCCAGAATCAACAGGCTGTTGAGCGGCGTGCGTAGCTCGTGGGACATATTTGCCAGAAACTCAGACTTGTACTTGGAGGTCATTGCCAACTGCGTGGCTTTTTCTTCTAAAGACTGTCGGGCTTGTTCAATTTCTCGGTTTTTGCGCTCTACTTCCTGGTTTTGCATTGCCAACAGTTCGGCTTTTTCTTCCAACTCTTCGTTGGTTTGCTGGAGCTGATCTTGCTGGTTCTTAAGCAGTTCTTCCGATGCGGTTAGGGATTGTGCCTGTTGCTCCAATCGTTGGTTGGTTTCGGTGAGTTCCTTCTGCTGGGTTTGCAGTTCTTCTGCCAAGGATTGCGATTGCTTCAGGAGTTCTTCGGTTCGCATACTGGCGGCGATCGTGTTGAGGACGATCGCGATACTTTCGGTCAGTTGGTCAAAGAACGTCAGGTGAATTTCGCTAAAGCGTCGGAAGGAGGCCAGTTCAATGACCGCCGTGACCTGACCTTCAAACAGCACAGGTAGAACGACGGCATTCAATGGAGTGGCTTCACCCAAACCAGAGCTGATTTTGATGTAATCGCTGGGCACTTCGGTGATGAGAATGCGCTCTTTTTCCAACGCGCACTGTCCGACCAGCCCTTCACCTAAATGAAACTGGTTCGCCAGATGCTTACGCTCTCGGTAGGCATAGGTGCTGAGCAGCTTGAGGTATGGGGGATGGAGTTCGCTGCTTTCCATCAGGTAGAAGACCCCGTGCTGTGCCGAAACCAGCGGTGCCAGCTCCGACAGAATCAGCTTGGAAACGGCTTCCAAATCTCGTTGCCCCTGAAGCATTCGGGTGAACTTCGCCAGGTTGGTTTTGAGCCAGTCTTGCTCGGTGTTCTTCTGAGTTGTTTCCCGCAGGTTGGCAATCATCTGGTTGATGTTGTCCTTCAGGATGGCGACTTCCCCTTCGGCTGCCACGGAGATCGATCGGGTCAGGTCACCCTTCGTCACCGCGGTTGCCACCTCTGCAATTTCGCGCACCTGAGTGGTGAGATTTGCCGCCAGCTCGTTCACGTTGTCGGTCAGGTCACGCCACGTTCCTGATGCACCCGGCACTTTTGCCTGACCACCCAGCTTCCCTTCAATGCCCACCTCACGGGCCACCGTTGTCACCTGATCGGCAAAGGTCGCCAGCGTGTCAATCATCTCGTTAATCGTATCCGCCAGGGTTTCAATTTCACCCTTTGCTTCCAGCATCAGCTTCCGTTTCAGGTCGCCATTTGCTACAGCGGTCACGACTTTGGCGATGCCTCGCACCTGCGCTGTCAGGTTGCCTGCCATGAAGTTCACCGAGTCGGTCAGGTCTTTCCAGGTGCCTGCGACCCCGCGTACCTCTGCCTGACCACCCAAAATCCCTTCGGTTCCCACTTCTCGCGCCACCCGCGTTACCTCAGAGGCAAAGGAGTTAAGCTGATCCACCATCACGTTAATGGTGTCTTTCAGGTCGAGAATTTCGCCCTTCACATCCACCGTAATTTTTTTAGAGAGGTCGCCGTTGGCTACCGCTTTCGTCACTTCGGCAATGTTTCGCACCTGCGCTGTGAGGTTCCCCGCCATTGAGTTTACGTTGTCGGTAAGGTCTTTCCAGGTACCCGCTACGCCTCGCACATACGCCTGCACGCCTAGCTTCCCTTCCGTACCCACCTCGCGTGCCATCCTGGTTACCTCAGAGGCAAAGGAACTAAGCTGATCCACCATTGTATTGATGGTGTTTTTCAGCTCTAGAATTTCGCCCTTCACATCCACCGTGATTTTTTTGGAGAGGTCGCCATTGGCTACAGCGGTCGTCACTTCCGCAATGTTTCGTACCTGTGCGGTGAGTGAGCCTGCCATAAAGTTCACGGAATCCGTCAGATCTTTCCAGGTGCCTGCAACCCCGCGTACTTCGGCCTGTACGCCCAGCTTGCCCTCCGTTCCCACTTCGCGCGCCACCCGTGTCACCTCAGAAGCGAAGGAATTAAGCTGATCCACCATCGTGTTGACGGTGTTCTTCAGCTCCAGAATTTCGCCCTTCACATCTACCGTAATTTTCTTCGACAGGTCACCGTTCGCAACTGCCGTCGTGACCGCCGCAATATTCCGTACCTGGGCGGTCAAACTGCCTGCCATGAAATTCACCGAATCCGTCAGGTCTTTCCAGGTGCCTGCAACCCCACGGACATCGGCCTGCACGCCCAGTCGCCCTTCGGAACCCACTTCGCGCGCCACCCTGGTTACCTCAGAGGCAAAGGAACTGAGTTGATCCACCATGACGTTGATGGTGTTTTTCAGCTCTAAAATTTCGCCTTTCACATCCACCGTGATTTTTTTGGAGAGGTCGCCATTGGCTACAGCGGTCGTCACTTCGGCAATGTTCCGTACCTGGGCGGTCAAGTTGCCTGCCATCGAGTTCACGGAGTCGGTCAAGTCTTTCCAGGTGCCTGCTACGCCGCGTACTTCTGCCTGCACACCCAGCTTGCCCTCCGTACCCACTTCGCGCGCGACCCGCGTTACCTCAGAGGCAAAGGAACTGAGTTGATCCACCATGACGTTGATGGTGTCTTTTAGCTCCAGGATCTCGCCCTTTACCTGCACGGTGATTTTCTTGGAGAGGTCGCCATTGGCTACAGCGGTCGTCACTTCCGCAATATTTCGTACCTGTGCCGTCAGGTTGCCTGCCATTGAGTTCACGGAGTCCGTCAGGTCTTTCCAGGTGCCTGCTACGCCTTTCACGTCGGCCTGTACACCCAGCTTTCCTTCGGAACCCACTTCGCGCGCCACTCTGGTGACTTCCGAGGCAAAGGAGTTGAGCTGATCCACCATGACATTAATGGTGTCTTTTAGCTCCAGGATTTCACCTTTCACATCCACGGTGATTTTTTTGGAGAGGTCGCCGTTGGCTACAGCGGTGGTCACTTCGGCGATGTTCCGCACTTGCGCCGTTAAGCTACCTGCCATGAAGTTCACGGAGTCCGTCAGGTCTTTCCAGGTGCCTGCTACGCCTTTCACGTCGGCCTGACCACCCAGCTTGCCTTCGGAACCCACTTCTCGCGCCACTCTAGTGACTTCCGAGGCGAAGGAATTGAGCTGATCCACCATGATGTTGATGGTATTTTTTAGCTCTAGAATTTCACCTTTGACATCCACCGTAATTTTCTTGGAGAGGTCACCGTTGGCGATCGCCGTTGCCACCTCTGCAATATTTCGCACCTGTCCGGTCAGGTTGCCTGCCATCGAGTTCACGTTATCCGTCAAATCCTTCCAGGTACCTGCCACGCCTCGGACTTCCGCCTGCACGCCCAGTTTGCCTTCCGTACCCACTTCTCGCGCGACCCGTGTGACCTCCGAGGCAAAGGAATTGAGCTGATCCACCATTGTGTTGATGGTATTTTTTAGCTCTAGAATCTCACCTTTCACATCCACCGTAATTTTTTTGGACAGATCGCCATTGGCTACGGCGGTGGTCACTTCGGCGATGTTCCGTACCTGTGCCGTTAGGGAGCCTGCCATGAAGTTTACGGAGTCCGTCAGGTCTTTCCACGTACCAGCCACCCCACGGACTTGTGCCTGACCACCCAACTTACCGTCTGCGCCCACTTCGCGCGCCACCCGCGTCACCTCAGAGGCGAAAGAGTTGAGCTGATCCACCATGATGTTGACGGTATTTTTCAGCTCTAGAATTTCGCCTTTGACATCGACCGTGATTTTTTTGGACAGATCGCCATTCGCTACAGCCGTGGTCACTTCGGCAATGTTCCGCACCTGTGCCGTCAGGTTGCCTGCCATCAAGTTCACGGAGTCGGTGAGGTCTTTCCAGGTGCCCGCCACGCCTTTTACTTCTGCCTGCACGCCCAGTTTGCCTTCCGTGCCTACCTCGCGCGCGACCCTGGTGACTTCCGAGGCGAAAGAGTTAAGCTGATCCACCATCACATTGATCGTGTCTTTTAGCTCCAGGATTTCACCTTTGACATCCACCGTGATTTTTTTGGACAAATCGCCGTTCGCTACAGCGGTCGTCACTTCGGCGATGTTCCGGACTTGTGCGGTCAGGTTGCCTGCCATCGAGTTCACGCTATCGGTGAGGTCTTTCCAGGTGCCCGCCACGCCTTTTACTTCTGCCTGTACACCCAGTTTGCCTTCCGTACCCACTTCGCGTGCGACCCGCGTGACCTCAGAGGCGAAGGAGTTGAGCTGATCCACCATCGTATTGACAATGCGTGCCGTTTGGAGGAACTCCCCTTGCAAGGGTCTGCCATCGATTTCGGTGGCGATCGTCTGTGACAAATCCCCATTCGCTACCGCCCGAATCACCCGCGCCGTTTCTGCGGTCGGCTGCACCAGGTCGCTAATGAGCGTGTTCACAGAATCAACGCTGGCTTTCCAGGAGCCTTTCGCACTGCCCAGAGAGGCGCGTTCATTGATTTTGCCTTCTTTACCCACCACCGTACCAATATGCTCTAGCTCGCTGGTGAGTCGCTCATTCATATCAATGATGTCATTGAGCGTATCGGCAATTTTGCCCGCAATCCCTGTCTGGTCGATCGACATGCGGACTGAAAAATTACCTTTTTTAATCTCTGTCAGAATATTTAAGAGCTGCTTTGGGTCGAGATTATCTGTATTGGCAGGTACTTGTGCAGTGGGCATGGCAAAATCCTTTTCACAGGAGAGATGGCTGTTACGAATGCTGGCAATCATGTGTGCCAATGGCAGAGCAACAATCAACCTGGGGCAGAACCGCAGGAAGCATGATAAGTACTCATTATGGTTGAGGTGTATCTCGAAGGGGGTCTGTCTTAAGGTAGAGGATAGATGGCGATTGGTTAACTTCAGGACTTATACCAATTTGAATTGAAAATGCGACACATCCTGTAGGGGCAAGGCATTGCCTTGCCCCTACCCACCGATTGATCTGTAGCCGTCATTCTTTAAATCGGTATTACGCAGTTACCCCCTTTTCTTGTATGCCCAAAGGGCTTTAAGCCTCCAATTCTGGGGGACTTTAAGTGCTTACTCCCCCAAAGTTGGGGGTAGGGGCAGTTTTGCGAGAATGTGCGTAAGTCCTGAACTTAAATCTTGTACCATTCTCAAGAGAACGTCTTTTGCCCCCGACCAGCAACATGGATGATGTAGAGCTAAAGCTTGATGATTTGATTGATACCGTCGTTAAGGCGATCGTGAGTGCCTATCAAACTCAGGACTTGGACAATGCTCTGGTGATCCGAGATGAATTACAGCGACTGCCCAGTGCCTTGACCACAGAAGTCATTAACGGGGTGATTCTTCGTCTGGTGCAGACCGATCCCGATCTGTGTCGCTGGTTTCTTTTGGATGTCTTTCTTCGTGAAGCTGACCCCGATGGGCGGGCGGATGTGGCAGAGCGCATCAACCTTCTCATGGCAGATCTAAAGACACAGCAAGATCGGTAGAGGTTCAATGTCAGGCGATCGATCGAGCTTCGACGTTGCTACGCGCTAGGAGTATTCCACAGTACGAACCTTGCCACGCGTTTCCATAAACGTCCTGATCGTTTGCATCAGGAGTTCTGGCTCCACGGGTTTCGTCAGGTGCTGCTGAAAGCCAGCGGCAAGCGCTTGCTTCTGGTCAATTTCGCCTGCATAGGCCGTGAGCGCGATCGCGGGAATGCTACTGCCCTGCTCAGCCGTTTGCGCTCTAATCTGACGCATTAAAGCATAACCGTCCATTGTAGGCATTCCAATATCGCTAATCAGCAAATCAAAGGTGGTGTCTCTCAAGCTACTCAGGGCTTCACTAGCTGAGGCAACTTCCGTCACGCTGGCTCCATATTGTCTGAGCAAAAAGGTAATTAACTCGCGCGAATCGCGATCGTCATCGACAAACAGCACGTTCAAATCATGCAGATCCAGATGGGAGTCATGATGAGACACGGTATGCTCTGGATGTAGTTTTGCCACCGTCATAATGGGAAGCTGGACGACGAACGTTGCGCCCTGGCCGTCTCCAGGACTGGTGACACAAACAGTACCACCGTGTAGCTCAACCAGATGACGCACGATCGCGAGACCCAGCCCTAAGCCGCCAAAGCTGCGCGTCGTTGTACTATCGGCTTGGCGGAAGTAGTCAAAGACGTAAGGCAAGAAGTTGAGAGCGATGCCTTTTCCCGTATCCTTGACAGTGATCTGAGCGTAGGAAAGGGAGTGGAGGGTGAGGAGTGGAGAGTGGGGGGACGTTTGCGTAGCGGCTCCGAATGCATCAGGGTGGGTGACATGTAACGTTCCGTGTTCCCCCACCCGTTGCCCCATGCTGATAGCCTCTTGTGCATTCTCGACCTCGACCTGCTCTAGCCGTACCTCAATGTCACCTCCGTGAGAGGTAAATTTTACGGCGTTGGTAAGCAAATTCCACATAACCTGTTGCAGACGGCTGGAGTCGCCCAATACTTGCCCAACCTCTGGTTCCAGCATGGTGTGGATTTGAATGTTTTTTGCCTCAGCCGCAAGGCGCACCGTTTCAAGCGCCGCTCTGATGGTAACCGCTAAACTGATTGAACCTTTGTTTAAGCTCAACTTGCCTTGCAAAATGCGGGAGACATCCAGCAAGTCTTCGATGAGTTGTGCCTGTAGTTTGGCATTGCGCTCGATCGTCTCCAGGGCGTACTGCGTTCTGGCTTCGTCCTGCTGGCTTGTTTGCAAAATTCTGGCCCAACCCAAAATGGGATTGAGGGGCGATCGCAGCTCATGGGACAATACCGCCAAAAACTCATCTTTGATCCGATTGGCGGTTTCAGCTTGCTCACGGGCAGCTTGCTCACGCGCCAGCAATTGGTCACGTTCAGCGTCTGCGTATTTTTGCTTTGTGATGTCGCGCGAGATTGCCAGGAGTTGAGTTACCTGTCCAGAGGCATTCTGCACGGGCGTGACAATGCTGTCCCACCATTTGGGTATGCCCTTGTGAGTAGGGAGGTAGCCTTGAAACTGTCCGGTATGGCCTGCTCTAGCTGCCGCGATCGCCGTCTTCGCCTTTTCATGATCCTCGCCTTGCCAAAAGTCAAGCCAGGGAGCGCCCAAAATGAGTGTTGGGTCTTCAATCTCCAAAAGCGATAGTCCGCCTGCATTGATATAGGTAATTTCGCTGTTAAACGTTAAAACTTTAATGCAGTCTTTACTGCTATCGAGGATGCGTTGCTTCAGTTCTTCACTTTCTCGCAACGCCGCTTCGGCCTGTTTGCGATCGGTAATATCTGTCAGGATAAAAACAGCTCCAGTAAAGGTACCATGCTCATCCAAAACGGGATCCATTGTTTTGGCAAACCATCGTCCTTGCGCCTGAAATTCTACAACTTGGCGCTGCTGTGTTTCTTTGGCGAGGCGAAAGCAGGTACCACTTCCCATACCTAGCGTTGCTGCCATTGACTCATAGTGAACCTGACCTAAGAGGGCATCGCAAGGCTTGCAGAACAATTGGCTCATGGCCTGGTTGCAGCGTAGAATTTTACCTGCCTGGTCAACCAGGCATACACTGTCATTGATCGAGTCAAACGTAGTTTGCCAGCCTCGTGCAGATGACAGAGCCGACTCCTCTGCCTGACGAATGCGGAGCAGCGATCGCACCGTAGCGACCAGTTCAATGGGGTCAACGGGCTGCGCGAGATAGGCATCTGCACCGCTATCTAAGCCTTGGGCTTTATCATGGCTTTGGGTAAACGTAGCCGAAAGGTGCAGCACTGGGATAAAAGCTGTTTCAGGGTTAGCTTTGATCTGGCGGCACACTTCAAAGCCGCCTAAGTCGGGCAATTTCACATCCAGAATGACTAAGGCTGGCTGATGCTCGGCGATCGCGGCCAACCCTGCGGCCCCGGTTGCGGCCTCCACAACGACAAAGCCTGCCTGCTGCAAAATCCGCGTAACCACATACCGATTGGCCTCGTTGTCATCAACGTGCAGGATGGTTAACTGTGGCTCAGGCATAACCGTTCTCCTTACGCATCTAAAACGAGTCCTGCCCTAACCAGCGCCGCTCGAAGGGGTGTTGTTGCGCCTGCCTGAGCAGTCGTTTCTTTTGACAGAATGGCAATACTCTGTGCCGCTAAGCGACGTTGCGCTTCTGCATCCAACTGCTCTGCATCCAATTGTATAGAGGAGTGAATGATCACGGGAATCGATCGAGTCGTGGCGGTTTCCTTAAGGCGATCGAGGACAGCCAGTCCATTCACATCTGGCATTTCGAGGTCAAGCAAAATGGCTTCTGGCTGTTCGCGTTCTGCCAGCGCCAACCCTTCCTGTCCGTTTGCGGCTTCTAAAATCTGCAAGGGAGTGCTTGCCAATACCTGTTTCACCACATATCGGTAGGCTGGATCATCATCAATGAGTAAGAGCGTTTGGGCGTTGCCCTGCTTAACTAGCGTATTGATCTTGTTGAGCAAGGGCAATCTCTCTACAGGCTTAATTAAAAAGCCATCTGCTCCCAGTGCCAGCGCCTGCTTCTCGTTATCAACGACTGTAATAACCAGGACAGGAATCGCGCGAGTGGCGTCATCGCTTTTGAGTTCGCGCAAAAATGTCCAGCCGTTTTGCCTATCAAGCAGAATGTCGAGCACGATCGCCGCCGGGCGCAGTTGCTGTAGGGCTTGCCTCGCCTCTGCTAGCGTTCGCGCTGCAATGAGCTGATAGCGTGACTCTTGTAGATGCTTCTCGTAAATAAAGAGCGTTTCGGTATGGTCTTCAACGGCGAGAATGGGTAGATGGGTTGCTTTGAGCGGGGTGGGTGGTTGCAGAGGAGGGCGCTCCGTTACATGGGGGTAGACGATCGGCAGCGTCACGGCAAACATAGACCCCTGCCCTGGCTGGCTACGCACCGAAAGACTGCCACCCAGCAGCTCTGCCAGCTTCCGAGACAACGGCAAGCCCAATCCCGTCCCTTTCACCTGCTTTTGCAGATGAGACTCAATTTGCACAAAATCTTCAAAAATGCGCTCTTGATCGTCAGGCGTAATCCCAATTCCGGTATCAGACACCGAGAGCGTGATCAGATGGTCGGTCTTTCGGGCGCTCACTCGCACCTCTCCCTGCTCCGTAAATTTGAGCGCATTGGAGATAAAATTCCGGATAATTTGAGCGACTTTGCCCTCATCGCTGTAGAGCGTTGGCAAGCCATCGGGTTCCTCAAAGATGAGCGCTACCGATGCGCCTTCGACCAATAAGGGGCGCAGCATACCTCTCAAGGTGCCAAATAAATCGCTGACTGCAAAGGCACTGGGACGCACCTCGGTTTTGCCCGCCTCGACCTTAGCCAGATCCAGCAGATCGTTCACCAGTTCCGACAGGCCATCTGCCGCATGTTGAATAAAGGTGACTTGCTTTTCTTGTTCTGCGGTCAGGTCGCCATCCATCCGAGCCAGCAGCATCCGAGAGAGCGACAGGACAGAGTTAAGCGGTGTGCGAAACTCATGGCTCATATTGGAGAGAAAGCGGGTTTTTAGCTCATTGGCCTGTTGCAGGGCGTTGGCCTTCTCATCCAGTTCGGCATACAGAGCCACCACGCCGCGATTAGTGTCTTCTAATTCTTGATTGAGCTGGGTCAGTTCTTCTTCTCGCTTCCGCAAATCTGCCATTGCCCGCAGCAGTTCCTGGTTTTGCCGCTGAATTTCGTCGTAGGGGTTTTGGGGCGATCGCGCCATCACCGCCTCTCGAAGCTGCTGCAAGTGTGAAGCGGTTAAAATGGGTGCCTGCTTTGGCAACCACTTACCCACGATCACGGTCGTTCTCTCGTCTGGCGGCGATTCAATCTCAAAGAAATCTACGAGTCTGCGAGTGCCGACAATGCCCACACCTATTCCTGTGGAAGAGGCATAGCGCCCCTCCAAAACGTCATCACGATGGGGAATGCCCACCCTTTGATCTTGCACCCGCACCAGAAACATTTGCGGATCGCCTTCTACGCTATAGGCAACGGTGCCGCCACCCGCATACTGAAACGCATTGCGGGCAAGCTCTGACACAGCGGTTGCCAGTCGCACCTGGTCTTGAGTTTCAAAGCTCAACTGCTCGGCAAGTTCGCGCGTTCGCTGCCGAGACTGCACCACATCCTGTTCATAGTGCACGGTAAGGGTGAAGAGGGTTGTCATAGGCCCTTTCCTTTGGCGACTACTACGGTCACATCGTCGCGCTCTCGGTGAAAGTCTCGGTACAGCACCCCAGCGATCAGGCTGGGATGTTTTTGGCTCAAGCCTGGGTAGCGATCGAGCTTCCACTGAGTGCCCAAACCATCAGAATGCATAATCAAAAGTCCCTGCTCGTACCAGGGGTAGGTAAACTCTTGAATTTTACGCACCTCATGCCCGACTGTACCATTGTGAGAGACTAAGCTGCGGTGCTCCGTGGGAGAAGACAAACTCGCTGCAATATTGCCAATGCCAGCAAAGCGAACCGACTGGTGCTCAAAATTGATTTCAGCGATCGCCAGTGCGGCACCCCTGGTACTGCGTAGAGCCGCGTGGGCGGCTTCAATCATCAGATGGGGCGATCGGTGATGCTGCTCCTGAAATACTCTCAAGGCGGCAGCCGCAGCGCTGGCAGCAGCAGGCCCATGCCCCAGGCCATCGACTACTAACAGCAAACAACGGTGATGCTCTCCCTGGCACGTCCAGGCATCGCCCGAAACCGTCTCGCCCCGCTTTGGTAGACACACGCCACTCACCTCTAGAGCCTTCTCGGACGGATGGTGGGTTGCATCTGCCCAAAGTTGGGCCAGGATAGCTGCTCCCTGCGTGGGAGGGGCATAGATCTCAAAGAAGCTAGAGAGGCGATGAACCGCACCCAGCCCATTGCCTGCGGTGCCATTAGTAGAGAAGCCGTCTTTCAGGCACTCATCGACATCGATCATTCCCCGGCCTTGATCGAGCGCTAAGATCTCGATGCCAAGGATGGACTGTTGCTCAATCGCTTGGAGTAAGACCATACCGCCGCCCCCATGCTGTACGAGATTGTTCGCAAGCTCAGTGACTACAAGGCTCACTTTGCCCCGCTCTAATGCATTGAAGCCAAGGTGAGCGACCAACACCAGCGCTGCGCGTCGGGCTTCGCCTATTTGACTTGATTCAGTAATGGCAATGGCGATCGATTCTTTCATGTATTAGTCATCGCTTATCCCTCAAAACACTTAACTATGTACGCTATCGATCATAGACCGAGTTTGCCTGCTTGCTCATCCCTCTAATGCCGCATCTCTTTTACTTCCCGTCACTTCCAGCGGACGATCGTGACCCGTGTGCCTTTTCCCACAGCGGACTCAAGCTCAAATTCGTTGGCGAGACGTTTGGCACCGCTCAGCCCCATCCCCAGGCCGCCCCCTGTGGTATACCCATCCTTAAGCGCCAGTTCAAGGTCAGGAATCCCCGGCCCCTCATCTTCAAACGTGAGTCTAATGCCCCGGCGGCTCCCTTCTTGAAGGGTTTCTAGCTTCATTAAACCGCCACCACCATAATCCAACGTGTTGCGGGCTAACTCGCTAGCGGCTGTCACAATTTTGGTTTGGTCTACCAGGCTGAAACCGAGCGCAACCGCAACCTGCCGCACGGCTTGCCTTACTAAAACCACGTCTCCCGACGACTGGATGCTCATGTTTTCAAGCTTCTCCATCGTCATCTGCATCTCCTTGAGCGGCGACCTGATGGGTGCTGTCACCCAATGACGATCGCAACAGCGCCATGCCCTTCTCCATGTTGAGCGCGGTGCGAATGTCTGTCAGCGTCAGCCCCAGTTCTACCAGCGTGATCGCTACCGCAGGCTGCATACCGACTACAACCGTCTCAGCGCCCAGCACCCGCGACATTTTAGCGATATTACCTAAAATTCTACCGATAAACGAATCCACAATTTCTAGCGCCGAAATATCAATTAACACCCCGTGAGCATAGGTTTGCGTAATGCGATTGGTCAGATCATCCTGCAAAGACATGGCAAGCTGGTCATGCATATCGACCTGAATCGTGACCAGCAAGAATTCGCCAATTTGCAGTATAGGAATGCGCTCCATTCGTTTCTCCTGTCCTTACTTGGCGGGTAAGCGATTGATGGCCGCTCCCACTTGCTTGAGTGCTACCAGCAAGGCATCAGCCAGGGTCGCTTTGGTAATCACCCCCGTCAAATCGATACCGAGATACACGATCGTCTGGGCAATTTGAGGACGAATGCCGCTGATAATGCAATCGGCTCCCATCAGGCGGGCGGCTGTCACCGTTTTGAGCAGATGTTGAGCCGTTAGAGTATCGACCGTTGGGACTCCAGTAATGTCAATAATGGCGATCGCTGACCCCGTTTCAACAATCTTCTGCAACAACGACTCCATGACCACCTGAGTACGGGCGCTATCCAGCGTGCCAATGATGGGCAGTGCGAGAATACCGTCCCAAAGCTTCACAACGGGCGTCGATAATTCCATCATCTCTTCCTGCTGCCGCAGAATAATTTCCTCCCGTGTCTTCTGATGCGCTTCCACCGTCAGTAAGCCAAGCTGATCGAGCAAGACGGTTGCTTCCCAAATCACGTCACCCAGTTCAATCGGGTCTTGCAACTGCTGCCGCAGGCGCTTAAATAACGGTTGCTTGAACGAAAAGACGAAGACAGCCGTTTCAGACGGGGTGAAGCCTTTTTGCGATCGCGTCCGCGAGACGCTCATCAGCATTTCCCGTACTTCTTTCCAAGCGGTTGCCTGCACATTGGTCAAGTCGCCCTGCTGCACGGCGATGCGAAGCAGCCTGAGAAATTCACGGCACTCTTCCTGTAACTCGGCCTCCTTAATCAACCCTTTCCGAGCGTTGCTCGCGGCTAACTCCTGGTGCCACTCTGCCAGCAAATCTGCTTCATAGGTTTCCAGTATTTCGGGTATTTTGCTTCCGCTCATCATCTCTACAGGGCAACCCCTTTCATCGGTGCAAGATTTAGTTTATGTCTACTTCGGCCCAACTAATACCAGTTTTAAGTTTTGAATTTTGAGTAGCGCTAGCTCCGAAGGAGCCACTTCGTGAATGCGCCGACAAGCTAGAGAGTTTTGAGTGTCCGCACCTGCGTAGCATCGCTGGTTGAAGTGCATCATCTGTAGCTCAATGAAAGGAAATGGTATAGAGAGTTTAAATTGACCAGATTTGCGATACAAAACCACCTGCTTTCCGATGTGTCGAAAAACAGGTGGTTTCATTTTGAATCAAAACCTCGGAGGTTTAAGCGACCGCATCTGGTGACAATGCTTGCTTCCTGGTTCAAATCTCCGAGGTTTGCGTTAGTCCTACTTAAGTGAGATGTACCCAGCGTGCGATCGACGGCACACCGTTCCGATCCGTGAGGAACAGCATGTACCAGCCCGGAGGAGCCAGGTTCGGGTTATTGGTCACGCGCACTTGCAGGGTTCCACCCGCTTGAGACAGGATCTCGACATCTACCAGGCGTTGACCGCTATCAAACGAATGGGTGGTGACACCGTTTTTGATCAGGCTGACCCAGCGAATGTTGCCAGCTTGAGGCGATTGCAGCGTCAGGGTTTGCCCGTATTTCCACTCGTTTGGTGGAGGGGCGATCGTCGGTCGTGGCCCTTTAAACAGGTATGGCGGGTTGAAGATTTCTAACCGCATTTCCTCTTCTTCATCGGGGGGTTCCCAGGTAACCGATTTGCCGCCTTCGGGGTTGCCACCCGCTGCCACCACGCGCCCATCTGGCAACAGCAGTGCAGTGGAGTGGTACAGGCGAGGAACGGTCGCTTCTGCCATCAAACTCCAGGTGTTGGTAGCTGGGTCGTAGATTTCTGGTTGTAGTCGTGCCAGCGGTGTGTCTTCTTGTTTAAGCGAGCCGCCTGTAACAAAAACGGTGCGATCGGGCAACAGCACCGCGTTCAAGTGCAGTCGGGGCAGCTGCATCGGAGCCGCCGCTTTGTAAACTGGCTTTGCTGCCTTCAAATCGACAATGCTCACTTTATCAGTAGCATCGGTCTTGTCTTCCTTCCCAACGGGGCCACCGCCAATGATCATCACCTTCTGATCCTGCGCTGGAGGCAACAGCACGCTGGCTGACTGGTTCCGCAGCACAGGGTCAAGCAAGTCAGGAACAGGCTGAGTCGGTACCGGATTTTTGGTCAGGTCAAAAATGCACGGCTCTACCTCCATGGGGTCATCCATGCGACCACCGGAGAAGAAAATCCGGCCATCCTGCATCAAGAACAGGTGCGCATAGAGCGGTAGTCCAGGGAATCCGGGTGCAAAATGCTTCACCTGCCAGGTATTGGTCGTACCAGAGTAGATTTCTAACGCCTGGTTGTGATCGTTCCCCGCTTCGTTTAAGCCCGTTGTGGCAAGCACGCGTCCATCGCCCAAATTGGTCAGGGTTGGGTACCAGCGTCCGTGAGCCATTGGTTTGACAAACGCCCACTGCTGCGTCTGCGGATCGAACACCGTGGCATCATTGCGACCCATAAAGGGGTTGTAGTGGGAGGTACCACCCGCTGAAAGCAGCAGCCCATCGGGTAAAAACGCATCGCCACCACAGAAAAAGTCGAAGGGTTTACCGTTGGCAGCCCGAATTGTTTTGGGATGGGCAAAGCTCGCGCCCGCTTCCCAATCCCACACCACACTGGTGAAAATGCCTTTTGCTTCATTGCCAAAGTCCTGGCTAGCAAACCGAACGGCGCTACTACCAGACCCCGCAAAGAAGAGCACTTTTCCCGTCGGCAGTAAGGCTGCATGCACCGCTAGAACGCCTGAATGGAAAGGCAACAATTCCCATTTCCCTTGTGCTGTGGGATCGGGGTCGAGATCCAAAACCTGGTAGAGACCTGCGTTTAAACCTGGTGGATTGTCCACCATTAAGGTCACCAATTTGTGTTTGCCACCGATCGCAGTCACCGCAATACCGCCACCCTGGTTTTCCCAGCCAAACCAGTTGGGAATGCCCTGCCAGTTGCCCCAATCACCCGCGATCGCCCCATTGGCTTGCAGCCGTTTCCCAACGCGATAAAACGCCTGGTTTTGCCCGATCGCATTGTCAATGTGGAAGATGACGAGATCAAGGTTGCCTGTGTTTTCCAGGTCGGCGATCGCAACCCCTGCGCCTTGATTTTCCCAGGAGAACCAATCCGGCACATCGATCCAATCAGTCCAACCACCCGTCACAATGCCGTTAGCGTCTAACCCTTTACCAATCCGAAAAAGGCCGCGATTCAGTTCGGGTGCATTGTCGATCGTGAACACCACCAGATCGGGGGTGCCATTTTTATCGAGGTCAGCAATGGCAATGCCCACCCCCTGATTTTCAAACGAAAACCAATCAGGCACAGCAATCCAATTACTCCAGCCACCCGTCACATTGCCATTGCCGTCCAAATCCCGACCGATTTTATAAAACCCCTGATTTTTGCCCGGTGGATTATCCACCATGAACACAACCAGATCCAATTTGCCGTTTTTGTTGACATCCGCGATCGCCAACCCTGCCCCTTGATTTTCAAACGAAAACCAATCAGGAATCGCGATCCAATTTCCCCAGCCAGCCACCTGGTCGGCTGCACTCAATCCCTTACCAACGCGATAAAAGCCTTGATTCTTGCCCTGTGGATTGTCCACTTTCAATACGATCAGGTCTTTCTGCCCAGTGTTGCCTAAATCTGCAACCGCAACGTTCGCTCCCTGATTTTCAAACGACTCCCAGTTTGGGATGTTAACAAAGGCGTTTGCCATGATTGATTATTCCTGTGTGACAGATTTGCAGCGATCGAACGTAGTTGATCCAGCAGCTTGTTCTGAATCCTGATGAAGCCTCATACCCGATGCTTAACGTTGCCGCGTAACCACACGAAACCTCGAAAAAAACGGTGCGAGAGCATAGCAAACAACTCAACGATGGGTGCCACAATGGTTTTCAACAAATGGGGTTTTCAACAAATGGGTTGCAGCCAATATCGTCAAACGGTCTTCGTCCAACCCAACGTAACTGTGATTACAGCGATTGAAGGTACCCATCAGGGTGATTTTTTAGTTGTGATATAAAAATGTTGCGATCGCTACAGTTGATTTGCCGTAGGAACCTTGCGGGTAACGTTCCTACAAACGAAAACAACCTCTTTGGAAAACCACTCAATCTGGAGTTGCCGATACGGTAAAGTGCAAGAGTCACCACTCCAGGCATCTCTACTGCCATGAGCAACGGTTTACACCAGTTTCCCCGACCCAAAGGCTCACTATTACTGGGCAACACCTTTGATTTTGCAAAAGATCCCCTTGGCTTTCTGACCCACTGCGCTGAAGACTACGGGGAACTTGTGCCCTTACGCTTTCTCTTCTCGTCTGCCTGCCTGCTCACTCAACCTGAGCACATTGAGCATGTATTGAAACACCCAGAACTGTTTACGAAAAATACACCAGCGTGGCAAGCGGTTCGCAGTCTAGTGGGTGATGGCTTGCTGACGAGCGAAGGGTCGTTTTGGTCTCGTCAACGCCGACTCATGCAGCCTGTATTCCATCAACAGCACATTGCCGCCTATGGTGAAACGATGGTGCTGTATGCCGATCGTATGCTTCAGACATGGCAAGAGGGCGATGTATGCGATATCCATCAAGCCATGATGCAATTAACGTTAAACATTGTCACCAAGACGTTGTTCAATGTGGATATGGCTGGGGCAACCGCACAAACCATCGCACAGACCCTAGAAGTGGCGATGGAATGGTTTAGCAGTCGGCGACAACAAGCTTTTCTGCCGCTCACCGGGTTGCCGACACCGATCAATCGTCGCTACAAACAGGCACTTCAAACGATGGATCAGGCCATTTATGCTCTGATTCAACAACGTCGCCAGAGTGGGGACAATCCAGGCGATCTGCTTTCCCTTTTGTTGCAGGCTCAAGATGAAGACGGTAGCCGGATGAGCGATCGCCAACTGCGAGACGAACTGTCCACTTTGATTCTGGCAGGACATGAAACAACCGCGAATGCTTTGTCGTGGGTCTGGATGCTATTGGCACAAAACCCGCCTGTCGAACGCAAGCTGATGGGTGAGTTGGGAACCGTGCTGGGCGATCGTAGCCCTACCCTGGCCGATCTGCCCCAGCTCCGTTACACCGAGCAGATCATCAAAGAAGCCTTGCGCCTTTACCCACCGCTCTTTTCCTTGGCGCGTTCTCCCATTCAAGACTACGACCTGGATGGCTATCACATTCCAACCGGATACATTCTTCTCTTTAGCCCCTGGGTCATGCATCGCAGTGCGCGTTACTTTACCAATCCACTGCAATTTCAGCCTGAACGATGGGAACACGATTTGGAAAAACAGTTGCCTAAAGGCGTTTACTTTCCCTTTGGTGATGGGCCGCGTGTTTGCATGGGTAAGAGCTTTGCCTTGATGGAAGCCGTCTTGTTGCTCGCCACGATCGCCCAAAAATGGCAGCTCACCCTGTTGCCTGATCAACTGCTGGCACCGTTGCCATCTATGACCTTGCGCCCAAAAGCAGGGATTACCGTTCGGCTCACAAAGCGCATAGCAACGCACTAAGCCACCGCAACATCTTCCTTGCACCTGCTGACGATCGAGGGCATGTGCCAAAGCTTGAGGCTTCGATCGGCCACAAAATGGGTCATGTCCTTTTAATTTAGATCGTTTGTACTATAAAATACCTGTACTATAGAAGGACTGATCTGGCATTGACCGCATGGCAAACCTGCTGCTGATTGAGAGTCCGGGCAAATCAAAAAAACTGAGTCAGATTCTTGGCCCCGGTTGGATTGTGAAAGCCAGCATGGGGCATGTGCGGGAGTTGGCAAACGATGGCGAAGATGCGCTGGGCTTTGATCTGCTCGACCAACGCATTGAGTGTCGCTACGAGCCGAGGGATGCCAGAGGTCAAAAGGTGCTAGCAGATCTGCGGCAAGTCGTGAAGCAAGCGGATGCTGTCTACATTGCCACTGACCCCGATCGTGAAGGCGAAACCATTGGCTGGCATTTGCAACAGGCATTGAAACTCAAACAGCCGCGCCGAGTAGTCTACAGCGAAATTACACCCCAGGCTGTGAAAGCCGCGATCGCCCAGCCTCGTAGTCTCGATCAGGCCCTCATTGCGGCTGGGCGTGCACGCGATTGCCTCGATAAGCTGGTGGGCTATAAGGGCAGCAAGCATGTGGTGTGGCGGCTCAACATTGGTGCCAAATCGATGGGGCGAGTGCAGAGCGCCACCTTGCATCTGCTGTGTGTGCGCGAAAAAGAAATTCAAGCCTTTAAGCCTCAGGACTACTGGAGCGTTTGGGTGGAGTATCAAGAAGGGTTCAAGGCGTTCTATCAAGCAAAGCGAAAGGCCAACGCGTCAGCCGATCGAGAAACCCCCGATGATGCCAAAGAAGGCAGGGATGGGCAGGAATCCGATCGCGTGACCACTCAGGCAGAGGCCGATCGGTTAGTGGCGATCGCGCGTACCCATCCGCATCACGTGACCACCGTCGAAGGCAAAGTCGCACAGCAAGCCCCACCTCCACCCTTCATTACCTCATCCCTGCAACAGGCCGCTGGAGCCAAACTGCGCTTTAGCCCCGACAAAACGATGAAAGTGGCGCAATCGCTGTATGAAGCAGGCCATATTACTTACATGCGCACCGACTCCGTGACCTTAGCTGCACCCTTTTGTGCTGCCGTGCGGCAATACCTGGAGCAGCATGATCCCACCAATGTACCCAGCAAAACAACCCGACATCGAGCCGTCAAAGGTGCCCAGGAAGCACATGAAGCGATTCGTCCCACACATGTGACGCACCTACCTGCACAACTGACCGTGAGTGCCGACGAAACCAAACTGTATGAGTTGATTTGGAATCGTGCCGTGGCTTCTCAATGTTACCCTGCCCGGTTGCGGAAAACACGCGTCGTCACGACCTCTGGCTCGGTGCAATGGGAAGCGAAAGGACAGGTAGTCGAGTTTCCGGGCTACACGCGCTACTGGAATAACCTGAGTGCCGATACCCAACTGCCTGCATTGCAACAAGGACAGCCACTCACCCTGAAACAGGCCACCGCCGACAAAAAACAAACCCAACCCCCACCGCGCTATACCGAACCCAAGCTGGTGCAGTTGATGGAACGCCGAGGCATCGGGCGACCTAGCACCTATGCGCCGACGATCAAGACGCTGAAAGATCGGGCGTATGTGCAGGTAGAGAAAGCAACGCTACAGCCGACTCCCCTGGGATTAGCCCTGGATGAGGCGTTGGCAACCCTACTGCCAGAGTTGATTCAGCCGGAGTTTACCGCACAAATGGAAGCAGCCCTGGACACGATCGCCCAGGGTAAACAAGACTGGCAGGCCTATTTAACCGATTGGCACCACACCTACTTTGCGCCCGCGTTGGCGAAGGCCAGTCAACTGCTGCACACCCAAAGCGCTCAAGGGTTGCCTGTCGATGGAGTACGACGCTCACAAGGAGCCACTGCACAAACGTCCACTGCCACCCCTTCCAAAGCGCAGGCAACGGTAACAAAAACCCCCTGTCCCAAGTGTGGCGAGGCCATGCAAAAAGTCCCATCGCAATCCAAGAAGCTGAAGGCAAATCATTTTCTCAAATGTGGAGCGACAGGCTGTGGCACGGTGATGTTCTGGAATCCTCAAGGGAAGCGCTATGAGTTGCCCTATGCTCAGCGATCGCCCGATCCAGAAGCCTTTACAGATTTGCCCTGTCCCGTTTGTGGGGCGTTGCTAGAGCGGTACCGCTACACCAAAGAGGGTAAGGAAAAAGTCATGTTGCGCTGTTCACTGCTGGAGCATCGTCGTGGCAAATGCAAAGAGGTCGCGTTCTTTCAAGGGCACGATGGCTTCTGGTCACCAAAGTTTGGGACGCTGAAGTTGGATTTAGTGCAGTAAGGGAACTGGTAACAAATAAAATCCCAGGCTGAAGGGGGTGAATGGGTAGATGAGTGGATGAGCGGTGGGATGTCATTTCCCAGCAAGTCCCTAAAACAGCGATCGTCAGTCCCTTAACTTTGAGAGGATGTCTTAAAAGTCAGGATTGTCGCCCAAATCGCCCCCCTAGCCCCCCAAATTTGGGGGAAATTGGCTGGAAAGTCCCCCAAATTCGGGAGATTGAGGGGGCAAAGGCAGCATCTTTCCGCTTCTCAGACATCCTCTGAGGGACGTATAGAAGCCTGTGACACAAAGTCTTTGAACTCTCAGCCTGTTCATGCCGATGATGGATGCCTGAAGGTCGGCACAAGGGTTAAAGACGATGCCCAGATATTCTCGGTAGGCACAAAGCCTGGCATCTTAACCTCAAAGGCGATCGCAGCCCTTGAAGGCTGATCAATAGGATCTGGATCGAGGGTGATCAGGTGGCCTGTTTTTTCAAGGCATCCAGGTAATTTGAGATGGCGTGATCTTTGAAGCGTTGGGTCAAAAAGTTGAGGCTGAGACGCGGGCCAAGCCTGTATTCAGCATCCACATGGCTATAGCCCTGCCACGGTCTGGGCAAGGCTGGCACAATGTCCATACCATAAATAAACCGATAGCTCTTGGGTACGCGCTCGTTAAACGATTTGCAGAACCCGCTGTTGCCGACTCTGGGCGCGCCAAACGTGTAAAGCTCGATCGCGATCGACGAAAAGTTGTACTGTACATCAACGGCGCAGAGAGTCGCCAGAGCGCCACCCAGGCTATGCCCTGTCACAGTGACACGGGTCGTCGGATGATCGCGCAAGTAGGTGTGAATTTGCTCTCGCACAGAGAAGTAAGCATCCACAAAACCCTGATGCATTTTTGCGCCAGAGCTACTTTTAGCCGCGTAAGGGTACACTTGCGCCCGGTTCTGCACAATTTGCTGTTCAATCACGGCTTGCTGAAAGTCTGCCTCTTTTTGAGAAAACTCAAAGTTGGTGTGCCAATCCAATCGTTGCTCACTCCCTCGAAACACGATGTAGAGAGAGGAGTCATTCCCATCAACCAGAAGGGCACCCTGGGTATCTGTCGTTGCCTGGTTAATCCACGCGGGCGTAATGTCAGGAAAATCAGCAAACTTAAGCTGCGTAAAATCATTGTAAATTTCTTGAGATAGAAGGGCGCATTTAATTGCTTTCAAGTTATCCATCATTGCTCTCTTGCCGATTGGCAGTTAAATAGGGTTTGTATAAACTAAGCGATCGTACTTTTGGATTTTAGTCTGTGAATCTTTTGACGATTGCTTTTTACGATTGACAACCGCGTGGGTCGATCGTGCCACCAGAAGCCATTATTTAAACACTTCATCTCCCGTTGGTTCGTAGTGAGGCACAGCATTCATCGACTGTCGCAGTTTGGAAAGTTCTGCATACATTCGTCGTCGCGCCCGACTTTGATTGCCCAAGGGACGATGCTCAGGAATGCAGTGCCACGGATTGTAGGAGAGACGTTTGGCAAAGTCCATTTGTGCAGGCGAGTCAAAGATCTGTTGAGGGAGACGCAGCGTTGCGACGGATACACGGGGTGACAACCGTTCAGGCCAGAGAACCGCGTTGTTTTCGATCGGCATCAGGTGTGGGTCGGTTTGCAGTTGCAGTCGAATGTCAAACTCCACATCGTCTTCTGCCAGTGCAGAAACCATCGCCTCACGCAGATAATCATCAGGCGGACGGCATGGCAACTTTGGAATCGGAGTCCGCTTCCTGGTTTTGGGCCACACCGAATACTGCATGGCCTGCCCTTCCCCCAAAAGATAGGGAACGCAGCTAAAATAGGGTGCTTCAAACGGGCTGCTTTGCGTCTTAATCCACAGCGACTGCATGATGAGATCCAGGATGTGGGGTCGATCGAAATTCACGAAATAATATAACTGTGCGTTCTTCAAACTCTCGATCTGCAACTGAGCATTCGCTTTCGTATCAGGTGTCACAAAGGTCGGTGTGGAAACGCCAAATAAATCTTGCGTGAACGCCTCCTCATCCATCAACTTTGGGCCGGGCACACCCATCAACTTAATGCTGATACTCATAAAACCCACATCGTCGATATCTGGTGTGACGTAAGGGCCAGGGCCAGAAAACCGCACCCAGGCAGGAAATGTCTGTGGTTGCGCGAAGATACCGTGTCGAAATGCATCAGGCAGATCATCGTGAACCATAAACTCGCCGCGTACAATGCCGTGGGTTTTCGTATTGCCACCCCGCTCAAAGCCACCGGGTTTCCACAGTCCACGCATTTGCTTTTCAAAGGTGGTGATGATCGAGTTGAGAAAGTCCTCTTCATCGGGAAGCGGCTTTTCCTCGGCAAGCTTCAAGCCTTCGTTGGGGCGCTTCAGGTTGATGAGTGCAGTGGTTAGATTCGCGATCGGATCGCGCAGCACTGCATCAAACGCAGGTCGAATGCAAGGGTCAATTCGCCGTTCCATCTGCAACAGGAACGTTGCTGTGTTGCTGACCCAGTTTAAAAAAGCAGAGCCAGTATTGGCAGGTGGCACCGGACGACTGGTGTTTGAGTTCATGGCGGGTTCAGATGGAAAGGGATGCGAGATAGCGGCAGGCACGGATGCTTGGCAAGAAAAAGTAAGCGCCTCCCCGCACCACCACAAAGTTAGGAAGCCCCATTACACGGTTTCTCACGGGTTGGGCCTGTGCGGTGAAAGCGTTTGCGGTTCCAACACCACCAGGAGCACGATCGCCCACTAATGGATCGGTATCGCTATACAACCCATTGAATTTAGGATTATTGAGCCAGGTTTGTTGGACGAATTCAAACTGACGCGCAATGTTGGCACTGATGCAGATAAAGTGAATGCCTCTTTCCCCCGTCTCCTCAGCCTTCAGCATGTCCTGGGGATTCAGAGAGTCTGCCACTGGTTTTCCATAGGTGCGACCGCGCCGTAACAGTCGATGGGTTTTATTGATCGCGATCGACTTAGGTGTACCTGGTTGAGGATCGAGCGAATCACGGGGATTGGAACGCCGAATATGAGCACCTAGCGGACATTTAAAGCCGTGAGGATCAGCGTGATGATACGCAAACTCATTCTTATCTCCAAGCTTTGACTGATCGCGATCGGGCGCTTGTACCAACGGTGTGCCACTGGGCCAACGTCCCACAATCTTAGACGCTAACTGCACGCGAGCCTTTGGATCGCTGGTGCCATCACTTTGTTGAGTGACACCATCCAAAAACTGCCAGAATGCCTGTACTTTCTGCCCCAATTGCCTGAACACAACATAGCTGCCGTTGCGCCCCAGATCATGCTCTTCAGGGCCATTCTGCCCCTCCGGCAAAAGATTCTGGCGATCGCGCTGAGCGCTCACCGTGGGAGTCTCTGTCAACAGTCCATACTCATTGGGATAGCCCAAAATAAATTCACCTGCTTTGATTGTGTTATCGGGTGAACCTGTTTTGCTCAGTCCTTCTACAATTGGTTGCCCGATCGCATCCCGAAACCCAAAATGTTCCCGAAAGCCACCGTGTTCATCTTTCAACATGAACGTGTCTAATTTACGGATCAGGGCTACGCCACCACTGCCAAAGGCGTTTGCCAACTCATCATAGAAGGATATGAGTTTACCCTCATCGGCGGCATACAACATAAGCATGATGTGGATAGAGGGCGAGTGAATGCCGCTACCCCAATCCCATAAAGCAGGTGCATTATCGCCGTGATCACCCAATACACGGCTTTTATAGGGTGGTGTCATGCCTTCCCGAAACTCAGTTGAGAAGGTATCCAGTGTCGCTTGATCCAGTCCCAATGCCTTTAGACCATCACAGGTAAAGGCAAGATTTAAACAGGTGTCTGAAGGTCGATCGTGCCCATTCTGAATCCGATCGACCAGCGAACCAAGCCAGTGTCGGGCCGACACCGCGTTCTGAATACTCAGTAAGACAAAACTGGCCGCTTCTAGATTAGAGTAACCCCGGACGATAATGCCCTGGATATCCTGGAGTTCAAGGGTAGACATAGCGAGTCAAACGGGTATAGGGTGTAGGAAAGGGTATAGGGCGTGAGGTATAGGGTGTAGGAAAGGCTATGGGACTGTGTTTCTGAAACGAGTACTTCTGAAACGAGTACTTCTGAAAATAAGCGTCGGGCGATCGCTAGCTTACAATCGACGTAGCCATGCATCCGTTTCTGATGGATTTAAAGGCTTGCTCAATCCAGCCCGAAGCGCCGCATTGTTGCTCAAATTAACCGCTGTAAGCTGTGGGTAAGCCGTATACCAAACCTGAGTCACCATTTGACGTTGGCGAAGGAACGCCTTAAAGGCCTGTTCATCCTTTGCGCCGTCCAGCACTAGCCAGCGCGTTTTGGGATACCCCACTCCATTGCTAAAGACAGCATTCAAGCCCCAGGCAACCTTATTAATAAAATCATTCATGTAGCTTTCCAGGCTGCCGTCATAGTTACTCATAAACAACACCCGCCGCCCTTCATCAATGACGATCCAGCGTGCGAAATGAATGGTATCGACTCCATCCAGGTTGAGCAAGGGCACGCCAGCAAGGTTGCCATGATTGAAGATATGACGCGCCGTGAAATTTACAAGCCATAGCAGCACTCTTACCGTTGTGATCCGAAAGAAGCCAGGTTTAATTAATCCCACGGCGCTAAACTGATTCTGCACCACGTGATCTTCCCGGATGGCGAGTTCATCACGCTCTTTACTGCTCAACCGGAGCCGATCGTGCTGGGCATCCTGTGTTTCCTTACGGCGTAAAATGGCTACATAAATGGGAGAGAATGGTAAAAAGGCTAAACCCAGCATTAGAATGAGTAACAGTCCCCCAATGAGATGGATGGTTTCGCCAAGACGCCAGACCAGGCTGGGAGATGGAACAGGTGCTAAAGACCAACTGAGCGATCGCTCCCCTTTGAGATAGGTTGGAATCGCCTGCCGCACTTTGAGGCTATTCCAACCAATCCATGCCCATTTAGCCTGTTGTTGATCCGCAAAGACTTCAATCTGGTCACGCAGTTTTGCCTCTTGATGGATCTGCGGCACCGTTCGATTGATTGTATTTACATAAAAGGCCTGAACCTTGACCTGATGGGCCTGAAGATAGGCCAAACGGTTTTGCCGAGTGCGATCGTCTGGAGATGGATATCCTACACAGTGGCTATAAATCTCATCCAACCCATCCCCAGCAATATCCACGAGATCATGGAAATACCGTTCTAATGGCGCATCAATTTCACTGGAAAAGGCGAGGCTGGGTTGAATCACTTGATTGTTTAAATCACGAGACTCTTCCAAAACCACAAAGCGGGCAAAGTGAACCTGAGTGAATCGCGTAAAGGGAAGGATTGCATTCGAGCCAACATCTTTGCTCATTAGCTCAAGCGATCGCTTAAGCTGCTCCATGCTGTCAGGCTTTATCTTGGTAATGATGGTAAGTGGAACTTGATGTACCATGATCCATAACTCAGTTTCAATAGGATTTGATTCATAGTTGTGATGATACAGCGCTGATCATCTCACCATCGTGCATTCATCTTGATCCATCTTTGCCTCTGTAGGACACAAGACCTTGTGCTCCTACTCTTTAGAACTCAAGAATGAAATTCAAAACTCTTGTTTTACCCCAATATGCCTGCCCTAGATAAAGCCCTGGTGCCACTTCTCGGATTTCATCTCGGATTTTATGTGCCACAAAAGACGTTTTGGCATAGTCCAAGACGATCGCGTCTCCACCATCAACCCAGCTATCACCTTTGTAAATTTGCGCCTTCACTAGCTGGATACCAAAGGGAGACACTTTATTGAACAGGTACTCCTGATCTCGATGAAAAACTTTTCCTTTCCAGGCCAATCCCTTGATCAACGGCATCAGCACCTTGCTCAACCAGGAACCTGGAAGCACCATTGCCGTACCCTGACTATCGCCATCAGGTAGAGCACCTGCGGGACTTTTCTGATACAGATCATCGAGTTCGGCTTGAGACATGTTGGTCATGTCGGCTGTTGTCACTGTTGTTATGGTCATTCCATCACCTCATTGGGTTGAATGTTTAGGTTTTGAGTGCTGAGAATGCATACAAGCTTAAATCAACAATTCCTGATTGCCATACATTTATTGACTACGAAAGCGCTGATGTCTAAAGAACAAGCGTCGATCGCCATAGTCAGATGACACAAATTCTGATGTCGTTTCGATCGAGCCAATGAGCTGAGCTTTTTGTCGATAGTCTGCTCGATCAACGTCGTCATTCCCCGTTGCTGGCTCAACCCCATACACTGAAAACAGCGGTGTTCCTGGTGAGATTGTCGCTAGATCAGTTCTAAAATCATGAGGCGTTTCGACAAACTGCACCGATGGATTAGGCACTAAAAAAATACGTAAAGGATAATGAGGCGCTTTCTCTGCCCGCCCATTTTGATCAACGGCTCCTAAATTTTGAAGATCAAGCTTTGTGGGAAAGCGAGAGGCTCGCCTAAAGATCAAATTAATCAATTTTGGGCCAAGATGATTGACCACAGGCACAATATTGGAAAACTCGTGAGCAAAAAAGTTATAGTTTCTACCCTGTCCATCCAGCGATACCAGCGCTGAAAAATTGGCTGATGGTTGCCCATCAATCAAAAATTTCACTGCCAGACCCGGTGCAAAACCACGATCGTCGGGTTTTCCAGTAAGAGATAAGCGCAAAAGTCCATAATCAGCACCCTTAAACAATCCTGTGAAGGGCATATCTGGCACTGGCACAAATTTAATTGTTGCGACGCTGGCATGAGCGTGAATGGCTTTTTTCCAATGCCGTGGCGCTTCATCAGAGGTGCAATCCATCTTTGCGTTGAGAACCGTGAGAAATAAGCCAATGACATCAATTTTCTTAAGTGCAGGCAGGCGATCGTATTGAGAAGGCAGAATGCGTTCATGCCACAAGAACCTCTGCTTTTCGTCAGCATTCCAGGCTGTGTAATCACTCGGTAGAGCATCATTAGCCTGAATTGCCTGATCAAATGGTGTAATTTTCTCAGAGCTTTGCATTGGTATGATCTTTAGCAATAAGTTTTATTGAGCGAATATAAACAACTGCCTGATTTTTGAGCAGTAGCACGTTAGATAACGGTAGTATTTCGTCAGAAAGCGGCTCGATCAGTCCTTGAGTGATCCTCACTAGTACATCGTCAGGAGGCACCACCAGCACTTGAATAAGCAATGACGCAACGAAGCACTAGCGACGACCTTTTGATTTTTCTCTCAGTTGATTCATGCACGCTATTCTACAAAGCTCATGCAAAATCTGATAGTACCCGAAAGGGTGCTGCCTCCCTCTATGGAAGTTGCTAGAGTGCTTCTGCTGGGGCGCGTCATCAATCAAGCTCAGAAAGCTTGAGGTATCGGCATAATCGCGCCCGTCCTAACAAACGAGACTAGGGGCTAGAATCTCTGCTGCAAGCCATCTGCATGAGTCATTGATGACAGCCCCTAGTGCTTTCAACAAGTATGTTGACGAAAAACTAACTTGTTAATTTTTTTATTGTTAATGGTCTTCGTGAGGCGATCGCACAATGTCTAAAAAACTCTGGCATCAGCTACCTACCCCTTTAGCCTTGCTCGAATTATTTAAGTTTCGTCAAGTGTTACGAGACAAAAATCTTCATGACACATCCCAATTACCGCAAAAAGACAAATTGCCGCGCCCTCCTGCACCAAGTGCCGATGGTCACCACTTAATGGCTCGCACAGCAGATGGCAGCTATAACGACCTTGAGCATCCAGAAATGGGCATGGTAGGCACTCGCTTTGGGCGTAATGTGCCTTTAAACGATGCGATCGTCGATGAGGCAAATTTACTCAAGCCAAGCCCCCGTTTGGTGAGTAGCAAACTACTGGCACGAGAGGAATTCAAACCCGCTACGATCTTAAATTTGTTAGCCGCTGCGTGGATTCAGTTTGAAACGCATGATTGGTTCAGTCATGGTAACAACCAGCCTGATCATAAAATCAATGTTCCTTTAACACCCGATGACCCTTGGGAACAGGAACATCACCAACCGCTGGCGATCGACAAGACGCTCGATGATCCCACCCGTACAGGTGATTCTAACCATCCTGCAACCTTTATCAACCACGAAACTCATTGGTGGGATGCGTCCCAAATCTACGGTAGTAGCCAGGAGCGGATTGACGAGCTACGTTCCCATGTAGATGGGAAGATGCAGATTGGAAAGGATGGATTACTGCCCATTGATCCAACTACCGGCATCGATCGCGTGGGCAATCCAGGCACCTGGTGGTTAGCAATGGGATTGCTACATACCCTTTTTGTCAAAGAACATAATGTGGTTTGCGATCATCTAAAACGGGAATATCCAGATTGGAACGATGATCAACTGTTTAATCATGCGCGCTTGATCATTGCCGCGTTAACCGCAAAAATTCACACCGTCGAATGGACTCCCGCCATTCTGCCCCATCCTGCGACCAAAATTTCGCTTCATGCCAATTGGTGGGGCATTCTGGGGCCTGACTTCAAACGCATTTTTGGGCGCATTGGCGATAGTGAGATTCTGAGCGGCATTGTGGGCTCTTCCACCGATCATCATAGCGCTCCCTACTACCTGACTGAAGAATTCACTTCTGTATATCGGATGCATCCCCTGGTGCGAGATGAATATGAGTTCCATTCCATCAAGACGGGCAAATTGATTCAAACAAACACTCTGTTTGACCTGTTTGGTAAGCAGGCCCGTCTGCTGATGGAATCCATCCCGATGGCGGATTTATTCTACTCGTTTGGGTTGATGCATCCGGGTGCAGTGACGTTGCACAACTATCCCCACTTCTTGCGAAAGCTGGTGAAAGAGAATGGAGACGCGTTTGATCTAGCAGCGGTTGATATTTTGCGAGACCGAGAACGGGGAGTGCCACGTTACAATCGCTTCCGTGAATTGCTTGGTCGCGGACGCGTTAAATCGTTTGAGGACATTACTAGCAACCCAGTGTGGGCAAAGGAATTGCGCGAGGTCTATAACAACGATGTGGACAGTGTAGATTTGATGGTTGGTTTGTATGCCGAAGACTTGCCGGAAGGGTTCGGCTTTAGCGATACAGCGTTTCGGGTGTTTATTCTGATGGCATCTCGACGGCTGAAGAGCGATCGCTTCTTCACCAAAGATTACCGGGCTGAAGTGTATACCCAGTTTGGACTGGACTGGATTGAAAACAACACAATGCTCACGGTTCTGCGCCGCCATTACCCCGAATTGGCCCCAGCTCATAGAGGGATTGATAATGCGTTTGCACCTTGGGGCGTATTGATGCATTCATCAGGAGCTTGAAGCGTCTACTGCACGCACCTTCACACCGCTCATCTGAGCAAGAAAGTCTGGTGAATGCAAAATACCGTATTCCGACCGAATAATCGTATTATGTGTTAACCTGATCCGGTGTTGGAGTTACGGGCGTTAGATATTTTCTATGCTTAAAGATATTCAAGACCTTGCGGTCACCAGCGTTTCGCCGATCGCGATCGTTCACCTTAACGACTTTGTGCAACAGGCGCTCGGCTATGGCAAAGACGCTGAGGTCGCAATCAGCCAAGCGCTTGCCGCCGACCCAAGCTGCGCGATCGCCCATGCCTATGCGGCTGCCCATTTTCTATCTCAAGAGAATGCGGTCGATCGTAGTCAGGCGATCCGTCACCTTCAGTCGGCTCAGCAGTACGCTCGTCAGGCAACCCAGCGCGAGCAGTGGTACATTCAGGCGATCGCCGCCTGGGCCGCAGGAGCCATTGATCGAGCGATTCAATGGCACGAGGCGATCGCTCAAAGCTATCCTCAGGATTTGATCTCGGTGCAGCAGGGGCAATATCACTATTTCTACCGGGGGGAAGCAACCAACCTGAAGCGCCTTGCAGAAACCGTGCTGCCTGCTAACGCTAATAATCACTATCTCTACGGCATGCTGGCGTTTGGGCTAGAGCAATGTGGTGCTTTGCAGCAAGCTGAAACGATCGGACGGAGAGCTGTCACCATGAATCGGCATGATTCCTGGGCACAACACGCGGTTGCTCATGTACTGGAAACGCAAGGTCGAGTCGCTGAAGGCATTGCGTGGATGGAACACCATGCCGATACCTGGGTAGCCTGCAATTCCATGCTGCTGACGCATAACTGGTGGCATGTCGCCCTTTATTACCTAAAGCAGGGTGACTGGCAAACGGTGCTGGAACTGTATGACACCCGTGTGTGGGGGCATGCTCGCAAAGAAACCCCCAAAGATCAGGTCGGGGCGATCGCCCTACTCTTGCGGCTAGAGTTGCAGGGCGTGGATGTAGGCGATCGCTGGCAGGCGCTAAGTAGTTACCTGCGGTTTCGACTGCATGAGCATGCGTTACCGTTTCAAGACCTGCATGCGCTCTATGCGATGGCGCGGGCAGGCAAAATGGCGTGGGTTGCAGAAATGCTAGACAGCCTTCAAGCCCATGCCCAAACCGTCGATCGATCTCAGCGTCGAGCATGGCTAGAGGTTGCTGTGCCCACAGCTCAGGGATTGATTGCTCACGCTCAAGCAGACTGGGGCCTTGCTGCTACGACGCTGAAGCCTGTCATGCACCGACTTCAAGAACTTGGCGGTAGCCATACCCAACGCGCGTTGTTTAAGCAGATCTATCAAAATGCTCAGCGCCATGCAACTACGTCGGTTCGTCTTCACCCTGCCATTATGTCCAGGCAGTTATTGATAGCTGTGTAATCTGCCGCTTTGACCGCAGTATAGCGTTGAACCATCATCTGCTGCATAGCTGTTTGCAGTGCTTCATCGGGCTGTAGTAAAGCTACTTGAGTGCGATCGCCCAACGCGCGTCCCAAATGAGTGGCTGTTACAAGGGGTGGCATCGGCGATGGGCCAATGGACTCGATTACTCGAAGCTGAGGCGCGAGTTCAGGAAACTGACGCAGCTCTTGTTCTAACACGGTGCTGTCGATCGTCGCCCAATCTGCTTGTCCTGACAGCACCCAACGGATGGATTGCTGATGAGAACCAGATGCGATCGCGTTGGTCAGCGTTGGCTGTAGCGATCCACTCTGGAGCAAGCGCTGCTGTACCAGATGATAGCCGCTATTGGAACCGCGATCGTTGTAGCAGAACATTGACCCATTCAAACGTTCCAAACTATTGAAAGTACTCCTTGCGTGCACAATGACATCTGCAAAATAGATGGGTTGATTGCGATACCGGGGCGCTTGCATCACGGGTGCTACTGCCGCTTGCAATTGATGTGGCACGCGTTGACAATAACGGCGAAATGGCAGCCCACAGATGAAAGCCAGATCCCATTGGTCTTGCAACAGCGCTGGATCTTCGAGTGGATCAAACACTGCCTGCACAAGTTGCACCTCTCGCAGCAGCGATCGACTCAAAAACTCTGCCACTGCCTGATAAAAGCCAAACCAGTTTGGGGCCAGGTAAGAGACGGCTCTTAGCGGTGTTTGTTCAATCATAGTTGCGTATTTAACCCTAGTTAAGCCAATCACTATCGTGAGTCTTTTTTAATCATCTTTTTTGTTAGGACTTACGCAAAAGTGGTCATCTTTCGCCCCCTAGCCCCCCATTCATAGCCCTTTGGGCATACCCTTTGGGAAGCAAACTACAAGAAAGTGGGAATCGAGCTAATTAAAGCCCCCAAAGTTAGGGTTTGGGGCAAATGCGTAAGTCTTATTGATCATAAAGGCAGAAAAGCCTGGATACTTTTTGCTTCTGCGTCGTCGCTACCCCCTTTCTTACAACACTGAGGAATCTGAAGTGGATCTCTCCTAGAGTGTTGCTTCACCCATTTGAGTGCCTTGAAGAAGGGCTGAGGCAAGTTAAGTCACGAGTCTTTCTAGACTTGGCTGCTTGTAGTGGTGTTAGAAGGACGGGTCTGGGAAAGCATTGAACTTGAAGACGTATGGGTCGTAGAATTACTTCGTTCTAGAGAATCTTAATTTAGCTTGCATCATTCGGCTGCACTTAACTCAGGTGGATAAGCAAGGCGACGACAGCAAGCGTCACACCCACGCCGACAGGGCCACCAGTCTCGATCCGCACGGATGGCCTGCGCTCTGGCTTCAATCTGTGCGTCTAGTCTTTGCAATGGCGACCATCCTTTACTCATAGCGCTATTTCTTGGAACGCTCAGAGTGCATGTTACAGCGGCAGCATTAGTTTGCGATCGTCACGTTCTTGAACGCTTGCGTTTTGGGGATGAGAATGTCGATCCCTTTTGTACTTTCGGGAATTTGCATCCACACATAAGCGTCAGCGGTCGCGTTTTGATTCAGGTCGCTGACAGAGATGTTGCTGGTGGCACGATTAATGCGATCGACGGCCTGATACGGTTCGCCTGTCGTTGGATTGCGCGCCGTGGTGCTGCCAGGGTAGATCACGCCCTGCTCATAGCCAATGGCATCGGTTTTGGGAGCCACTCGACGCACCCGAAACTGGATGTTGACAAAGTCCCGCAGCTTCGTATTTGGATTTTGAATCCGGTTGACCGCGATAATTTCAACCTGCGCTTTGTTGTCGATCGCAGGTTGCGTTGTTCCTGGCTGGCTAAAACTGTTGGTTGGTGCCTGAGCAGACGGTTGAGGGGACTCTGTTGTTTGACTTGCTGTTGGATTTGTAGACGGTTGATTTGTTGTCTGCGATGTCTCCGCGTTAGGCTTCTGGGCTGCATTCTGATTCAGCGCATCAGTTACAACCGAGACTGCCTGTTGTACATCAAGGAAGCGGTAGGCCAAAAAACCGCTGATGCCTAAGCTCAGCAGCGAGAGGAGAAATGCCAGTGTTGTCAAGAATGAAAGCCCTGCATGACCGTGCGATCGTCGGGCGTAGACAATAGCGTCCTTGTCCGTTGCTTGAGGATTTCGTGTTCTCATAACAAACGCTGTAGTGCTAAGCTACAGAGCTAACTTGGCTATACGAGCATTCCATTTCCGCTCTGGAATATCCTCTACCGCCAGAGAGAAAGCGTACTATTCGTTTAGACAGGTATTTTTGGAACTTTCGCTTCAACCGATCGCTCAAAGAAGGCAACAGGAAAGCGTAGACTGCAACATAACAATGATTGTGGTTGCCTCCCCAAAACGTGCTTCTCACCCTATTGGCTGTCGATCGATGAAATTTGAACCCTCTGTTAGACGCTTCAAGCTACTTGTTACGGCTTCAATCTCGCTTGTGCCTATCATGCCAGTACAGACAAGCATGGCTCACAGCCCGACAGCAACACCTTTAAATACCAACGCTTTTGTGCAAGCAACGTCTTTAGCGCAAGCCTCCGCAGGCACCCTTTGTCCAGCGCAGATAGGCAGCGCCATCGATCGTATCACTCAGCGAAAAGCGTTGGCTGGTGTCCGTTGGGGCATCGTGGTTCAAACGCTGGCTAATCCTGCGAACCGCAAAACACTGATTGCTCGTAACGCGACGACACTGCTTGCCCCTGCTTCCAACAACAAGCTATTGACCACCGCCGCTGTACTGAACGCACTGGGAGCAACATACCGCTTTCGTACGGCTGTATATGGCGATAGCCCCCAGCCCAATCTGGTTACCTTGCGCGTTATTGGACATGGCGATCCTAGCCTCACCACTGCCCAACTCACCACCCTTGCCCAACAGATTCGCCAGAAAGGGGTACAGCAAGTAGAGCAACTCATTGGGGACGATACTTACTTTCGCGGTGCTGCCGTTAACCCCAACTGGGATACAGATGATACGCTCCAGGGGTATGGTGCGCCTGTGAATAGCTTGATGCTGAACCAGAATGGTATTGGACTTACGCTGTTTCCCCAACGAGTGGGACAACCACTACGAGTGCAGTGGGATGATCCAACAGACGCGGCTAGCTGGAGCCTTCGGAATCAGTCCGTGACGGTTTCTGCCAATGGTGGCGAGTATGTGGATGCGGTACGCACGGCACAGCGGATCATTCAAGTCAGCGGACAATTGCGGGTTGGGTCAGAATCGGAGCCGATCGCAGTCTCTATCCCCAACCCTGGCAACTATTTGATCGACAAATTCCGCACCGTGCTTATCAATGCCAATATCCTCATTCAGCGTGCGACCGTCGTTAAAACTACTCCTGCCCCATCCGGCCTGGTGGAACTTGCTGCCATAGAATCAGCTCCTCTGGCGCAACTGCTCATTGAAACCAACCGCGAAAGCAACAATACGTATGCCGAAGCACTGCTGAAAACCCTGGGAGCCACACAAACGGCCATTAGCCAGGATGCGACGACTAGTGGTATTGCGGCTGTAAAAGCCACACTCACACCCTTGGGTGTCAATGCCGCAGGCTATCGCATGGTTGATGGCTCTGGTTTGGCAAGCCGCGATCGTGCCACCCCCAAAGCGTTGGTGCAAACGCTCCAAGCAATGGCTCAATCTCCAAACGCACAGGTTTTTCGTGATTCGTTAGCGGTAGCAGGTATCAACGGGACGCTCAAAAAGCGCTTTCGCAATACGGCGGCGCAAGGCAAATTGCAAGGCAAAACAGGCACGATTGCGGGTGTAGTTGCGTTGTCGGGCTACCTCACGCCACCCAATCATCCCGATCTGGCACTGAGCATGCTTGCAAACTACTCAGGAGCTTCAACAGCATCGGTCAGAAGTGCGGTAGATGAAATGGTGCTGGTGCTGACGCGGCTGCGATCGTGTTAAGACGGCTATTTGACCTTGTTTCGTCGAGTGGCGCTCTTACAAAAGGCTTTTGTAAGGCTGGTATTACTTTTCAGTTCGGCACCGTCAACGGCTGTCCATTATTTTCTGGCTTTAGACTCAGTAAGAACAGAATCGCCTTGACTGTCCAATCTTTGAGCGCTGTAAAGTTGGCGGCATCATCGCCATAGCAGATTTCCAGCATCTCGGTATGCACAATGCCAGGGCTAAGTGGAATCGCCGCCATGCTTGATGGAAGTTCTTGAGCCAGAGCGCGGGTCAATCCTTCGATCGCCCACTTCGAGGCACAGTAGGAAGCGACATTGGGTGAGGTCGATCGACCCCAGCCAGAACTCAAATTCACAATGATGCCGTTCTGCTGCGCAATCATGGCTGGCACAAAATGGCGAATGACGTTTGCGACCCCTTTGATGTTGATGTCAATCAGCGCTGAGAAGTCTGCGGAGGGCACTTTCCACAAGGGAGCCAGGGCGTTAATGATAGCCGCGTTGTTAATCAGCAAATCTGGCGGCGGATAGTCTTTGAGCAATTGGTTTGCCCAAGCCTGTACCTGTACCTCATCTGATACATCAACCGTTTCAAACGCATGGGGTGAACCAAACTGTCGGCGTAATTCCGTCATTGACTCTGCTGATCGCGCACAGCCCAACACAGTATGTCCCTTTGCTGCAAGGCCTTGTGTCAGCGCCAGCCCTAGGCCACGACTCACGCCGGTAATTACAATCAGTTTTGACATTCCTTCTCCAGGGGGTCGCTAATCAGGGCGTAGGGATTCAGTAAGATTGCAAATGAACCGCAGAGGTGTAGAGAACGCAAAGAATGATCTCTGTAGCCTCTGCGATCGAGCAAGCGTCAGACAACTTGTTTAATTTACGATCCTACGTGCATCGTATAAGCTTACAGCCCATAATCAACCACTAAAAACGCCACAAAAACGGTTCAGTCTCCACCAACGCTGATGTCACTGCCTTCTACCAGGGCACCTGTAATATCAACTCCATTCATTTGGGCACCTGTGGTTTCGGCATTGCTGACATTGGCATTCTTCAAATTGGCATTCTTAAGGTTTGCCAAATTTAAACTCACATTGCTGGCAAACGCTCCCGCCAGGTTGGCGTTTTGCAAATTAGCGCTGGTAAGATCAGCCCCTTCGAGATTGGCAGCCGTCAAATTTGCTCCTTGCAGGTTGGCTTTTCTTAAATCAGCACCCACTAGATAAGCGGCTGGCAAGTTTGCTCCTGAAAGGTCGCAGCCAACGCACGATCGTGTTTCCAGCAACTGCTTGACGTGGCTAGGGTTTTCAGCGCGCACCGGAGCTGCGATCGCCACAGCAGCCATAAGAAAAAAGGTAGAAAAAAGCTTGTTCATTGTTTGCCTCCTAAAAGCTGAAGCGTCCATTGACGACTACACGATTGATGCGACCAAAAACGGAATCGGGTCAAATTCAGTGGGTAGAGTCAACGGGCCAGACTTGATCGGTAAAAAGTGAAACTCGAAGAAAAGGACAACACAGGGTACACATTTGTACGGGAAAGACACTCGCTTGGACGACTCTATAAGCAACTCTAAATCAAGCAAAGTTAATACAGAACAATCGAGAAACCCCTTGCACTGTAGCTTTAGCACTCTAACGTTGACGCTGTAGCACGCGTTGCGTTACTCACGCATTCTCCTAACGCATAATGTGAGTTTATGCACCGTACAATCATGCCAGTACAGGGGGTAATCGTCCTCTTACCAGAGAATGAATTGATACTAAATGCTTGGATCGGTTATGAGAAAATTGTGACAGGGCGATCGCGCTTCTTACCGTTTTGGGTTGCTACTAGTCATGATTCTGGAGCAGTTTTGCCAAACGCTACAGCACTTAAACCTACAGGGGTAGAATACTATCTCGCGAAGTTAATCGAAGGCTACAAGTCCTGGCCTGCCTGCAAAAAACTATAGTCCGTCCTTTTCCAGAGACGAACAATCCCGTTATGATTTGAGACCAATGGCTTCTCAGTAATACTACAGACCCTCACTATAATCTTCGTTGCTTTCTGCTACATGAACTCGCCACTATTACGCGTTGAACGAATATATTTTTCTGAGCCTTTATTTTTACTTTATGAAGGTTTTATGAGAAATTCATAAATACAGTGGTTTCCAACGTTTAAGCTTGGCTGCAAGAGTCATTTAACAGCAATTTCACACAGATTGTTGCAGCATTTATCCCTTTGCAAATCTGTACTTCTGTATACTTCTCGACACGGAGAACGTGGTGAATGCTAGAAATTCCTGCCAAACCAGTTCATTCTGATCAATCGATCGGAGTACCTTTTGAGGCTGATCCGAAGCTCTCCCAGCAGCGCCGTTTGTTTCTAACACTTGCAGCCGTTTCTTTAGGTGCTACAGCGATTGCGTTTGGGCTTTCTTCGATTGGGTATCGTTTAACGCACTTAACCATTGATAATGGTCTCATTAATGCTCGGGCGGTGCGGCTTCAAGCGCCAATTAACGGCACCATTAAAGATTTCTATGCACAGCCAGGAGTGGTGGTTAAGCAAGGGCAAATGCTGGCTCGTATTGCGCCCACGCCTCAAGAAGATCAGCAAGTTTTAGAGCTTCAAGGTGAGATTAATGCGATTGCCACTCAATTGGCTGCAAGTCAGCAATCGCTGGCTCTGCTACAACAGCAACTCAACGGGATAGAGACTCAGGATCAATCGATTCAGGGTGCCAATATTGAGCTGGCAAGCAACGATATTCGTCGCTATCAAGCAGCAGTGGACGAAGCAAAAGCAAAAGCTCAGTCGGCCCGCCTAGATTATCAACGCAACCGTCAATTGGTGGAAGAAGGCGCGATCGCTCAACAAAAAGTTGACCAATTAAAAGCGGTCTGGCAGTCTAGCGAAGCTGAGATCAGACAAGCACAGGCTGATTTAGATTCTGCTCGTACATCTCACACGGTGTTGAAAGAGGGGACGGCACTTAAGGCCTCCGATCGCTTATTGAGTCAGCGGGTTAACTTAGCACAGGCCATTCAAGCTCAGTTGGCACAAATCAAAACGCTAGGAGCACACCTGGCGACGAAAAAAAGCCTCCTGGCCCAAGCTCAAGCTCCCTACACAGCTCGAAAGGATATGGCGATAGTGGCCCCGTTTAGTGGAGTGATTTATCGCACCGAGCAGGAGCAGGGTGAACAGGTTAATCGCCCCAGCAACTTGTTGACCATGCTGGATTGCAACGAGCTTTGGGTGGAAACGCTCGTGAGTGTAGAGCAGGCAAACCGCATCGATCGACAGCAGCCAGTGCGGGTTCAATTGCTGGGTGATCCAAAGACTCTAACAGGAGACGTCGATCTCATTGAATCTGTTAGCAATATTGAAACGATCAAACAACAAACTCAGGCCATTACACCAGCCACCCCATCTTATTTGATGGATCAACCGCTGGTACGGGTCACAGTTAAGATTCCACCATCGCAACAGCAGGCCCAGGCACACCGATTTTGCGGAGTCGGTCAGTCTGCAAGCCTCACTTTTGGCACGCGCTAAAGAGGGCTTAGGTCGAGTTTTGTGGGTGCCTATTCTCATCATGTCGATCGAGCGATCGCACGTGTTTGAGCATTGATTCTATCTTTTGAATTGCAAGAGTGATGGTCTGTCTATGTCCAGCGCAAGCGCTTCCTCCCCGAAAAGAACGCTAAATTCTCAATTAAATTGGTTCGCGTGTTTAACCATCACAGTCTTTGGCTTTGCCTTGTTGTATCTCTCTCACAGTTCAAAGCACATTGCCGTTTGGGATGTCTTTGCACTCGTTAGCCTGGGTATCGTCGGTACCTGGCGCTGGAGTCTTTTTCTCCTTCGAGGGATTCGCTCTCGCCTGTATTTAAACTGGACGTTTCCGCGCTGGCGACGCCAAGCCAATGCTGTGGCGGTAGAAGAACTCCCGCCTGTATGCTTACTGGTGCCAACGTATAAGGAGAAGCCCTGGATTACAGAGCGCGTTTTTCGAGCGATCGCGTGCGAAGCCAAAACGCTGGTTCAGCCAATTATTCTGCTGACCAACAGCAGTAGTGATGAAGAAAATGCGTTTATCCGTCAAGTGTTGGAAACTGAAGACCCGGAGTTGCGATCAATCCAACTGATCCAGATGGTGCAACACGATGGCAAACGCCAAGCGATGGCAGATGGATTACGCGCGTTAGCTCGCCACAATCTTCCGGCGGATACCGTGATTGCGTTGATGGATGGTGATTCAGAATTAGCTCCTGGGGTGCTACGTCAGTGTTTACCGTTCTTTCGGTTGTTTCCTCGCTTAGGAGCACTCACGACCGATGAACTGCCCGTGGTGAAAGATTCTTACCTATTTTCTGAATGGTTTCAGATGCGGTTTGCCCAACGGCACCAGCAAATGTGTGCCGATTCGCTGTCCAGTAAGGTGATGTGTTTAACCGGACGCTTTTCACTGTTTCGGTCAGAGGCCGTGTTACAACGATCCTTCTGTGAGCAGTTAGAGAACGATAGCCTGGATGATTGGCTGTGGGGGCGTTTTAAGTTTCTGTCTGGCGATGATAAAAGTACCTGGTTTTGGCTGCTGCGTCATGGCTACGACATGCTCTACATCCCTGATGCACTGGTGTATTCCATTGAGACGCTGTCAGGATCAGCCGTTGATCGGGCCTACGAAAACATGCGGCGCTGGTATGGCAATATGCTCCGCAACAACAGTCGCGCGATCGCGCTTGGTCCCAAAGTTACAGGTTACTACCTCTGGTATGGCTTACTCGATCAGCGCATTAGTATTTGGACATCGCTCATTAGCCCTAGCTGTTTACTCCTATCTCTCCTTCAAGGTCATTTCATTGCGGCGGGCATTATTGCTTCGTGGATTCTGTTTAGCCGCTCTTTTATGCTGCTGCTGATTTTTCAGGGCAGAGCGGCTGATCCAAAACCGATCCATCTACCCATTTTGTTGGTCACGCAATGGAGTTCATCGTTGGTCAAAATTTGGACTCAGATGAATCTGGCGAAACAACGCTGGGCAAATCGGGATAACCAAAGTATTTCGGCTGAAGGAACGGGCAGAGAACGCGTTGCAAAACTGGGAATTTCTCGCTTTCTGCTGGTGAGTCAGGTGTTTAGTTTTGCGATCTTTCTTTTGTGGTTAAATGGCATCCTCAATCCATTGTGGGATCTAGAAGGACTACACCTGAAATTTACAACGGCGCAACAACCTGTAGTACAGGAGATTGAAGCCCTCGACCAGGGCATCGTGCCCAGTGATGGCAAAGATGATTCCACCGCTCTACAGGCATTAATCGATCGCCAACCCATTGATCAAACAATTCAAATTAATCTACCGATCGGTGAATTGGATTTGTTTAAGCCGATTAGTATCGAGCGCAGCCACATCCGCCTTAAAGGACAGGGTGTGAATCGAACCATCCTGCAAGCTCAATTTGATCCCACTGCTGACACAGCCATGCTGATGGTTTCGTCGCTAAAAGCTGCTCAGACAGAGCTAATTGCAAATGCACAAGCGGCAACAACCACTGAACAAAAACCTGTTCAAGACATTCAAATTAGCGGCTTTACATTGCGCTATAGCCCATCCAAACCAGACTTGCCTAACCAGTCGATCAATGGCTTAGTCTTAGACAATGTGGCTCAAGCAACGGTTAGCAACCTTCATTTAGAACAAGGCATTCGCTATCCTTTTGTGCTGACGCGATCGCGTGACGTGACTACCCAATATGTAACAGCAGTAGATGATGTTGATCGGAGCAAGATTGTCATGAATGGTGAACTCGATCGCGAGACTATTGCGAAGTAGTCATGCTGCTTAAGGAGGCATCGCTGTTCAATTTCAACCTCTTTTGCAACTTTATCTCCTTGCATAAGTCATGAAGTTTAGCCTTATTGATGCTGGTCTATGGCTCTTTGCGTTGCTCAGTTCTACCCAAGTTGTGAGTGGCTGTAGCCAGCTAAATTCAATTGCAGCGATTGAAAATGTTCAGCCATCATCGCGGTCGGAGTCTCGTGACATAGCCAGGGCAAGCGATCGTGTGGCGGCTGGAAAACGACTGTGGGCAGGAGACTTTTCTGGCTCTCGTTGGCAATCGCAATGGCATATCCGCAAGCAAGGTGACTGGGGATGGCAAAATACAACGATTATTGCTGATCCTCAATTTTCACGCGCCTTGAGAGTGCGCTATCCAGCCGGATCTGCCAGCCCAGCGGTTAGTCGTAAAACGGGCGCACCTGCAGGTGGAGCGCAATTTTACACCAAACTACCGTTTGCGCCACAAGACTCTTTACGGCTGAGCTATTATGTGCGCTTCTCTAACAATTTCAACTTTGTGAAAGGTGGAAAACTACCAGGTTTTTTTGGCGGCACTGAAACCAGCGGTGGACGCACGCCAGACGGTACTAACGGCTTTTCGACTCGGTTTATGTGGCGCAAAAAGGGACAAGGGGAAGTGTATGCCTATTTACCCACTAGCTCTAAGTATGGAACCTCGATCGGTCGTGGCAACTGGATCTTTACACCGGGCACCTGGCACCATTTAGAACAACAAGTTGACCTGAACCAGCCTGAACAGAGCAATGGTCGCGTTCAAGTTTGGCTAGATGGTCAAAAAGTCTTAGATCAAAACAAACTGCAATTTCGGACAACTGAAACGCTCAAGATTGAAGGCGTTTTCTTCTCCACATTTTTTGGTGGGAACGATCGATCGTGGGCAACTCCCAAAGACGTCACGGTTGATTTCGCCAACTTCTCGGTTACACAGTAGCCGTTTGGAAGGACATTGTTTTGGGTTACGGATGTCACACACGTTATATCCCTTGCCACGCTCACAAACGGACATTAGCACCTTTCAAAGCTGGTTTTCTTTGCTCGGAAACGTGCACTTGACTAGAACTTCAAGATTACAATCGGTAGAACCTTCCGTAATGTAGGGAATGCCCGTTTTAACGCCGATCTTCAAGCCAAACTTCAGGCTGACTTCCTCTACGTTGGCATCGCCCAAATCTTTAAAGGCATTGAGCGCATACAGGGTGTAGCCCCGAATCATGTTCTGTGCTATGAGTGGATGCATCGTCTCCAACCGCTGCTGGAGCAAACCCTGGGTGAGAAGCTGGTGTTGCCAGAGCGGAAGCTCGCTAGCCTTGAAGCGTTCTTGGAGCGCTTTCCAGGGGTAAAACGCGTGATGATTGATGGCACCGAACGACCCATCGCCCGTCCTCAAGATTCGGCAGCGCAGCAAGCCAACTACTCAGGCAAAAAGAAACGCCATACCCGCAGACATCTCGCAGCTGTCGACGAAACCAAACGCGTGTTGGTACTGAGTAAAGCACGGGAAGGCAAGTTGCATGACAAACGGTTTCATGATGAAGATGATATTGCTGGCAGTGTGCCAGACGAGATGCCGATTGAAGTTGATTTAGGCTTTTTAGGTTTGCAAAGAGAGTATGACAACATCCATCTACCCCACAAAAAACCGAGAGGCGGAGCGTTGAGTGACCGACAAAAGCAAGAGAATCGCACCTTGAGCCAATTACGAGTCGTTTGTGAAAACGCCTTTGCGGGAGTCAAGCGCTACAACGCCGTCAGTATGATTTATCGCAGATGCCGCTGAGCGATCGAATGTTTCAGCCCGTCATCAACGATCGCTTGCAAATAGACAACACATTCGCTGCTACTGAGAAAACACAGATAGCAACGCAGTGAGTATGGGAAAACTCAAGTAGAAGACTGTAATCACGCCTTAGTTCAGTGAAGTAAATTCAACAGGGCTTACGCAAATTCTCTAAAGTCAGCCCCCGACCCCAATTTATAGCCTTAGCGGGCATACAAGTAAGGGGGAGCAAGCACTCAAAGTCTCCCAGAATTGGAGGCTTAAAGCCCTTTGAGCATACAAGAAAAGTGGCTGCGTAAGTCTTATTTAATAAAGAGTCCTGAGCTTACTTTATGTAACTCAGATAGAAGTGCCGTAGACGAAACAATAGAAATTTCAAGATGCGCTTAACTAATCACAACTGTAAATGACAGCACGCAACTCTAAATCCAGCTTCAAAACCCTCTCCATCCATGCAAACGACTCAAATTTCGCAACGACAATCGCCTCATTCGCTAGACCTTTTGACCCGTCAAACGGCTTCTACATTCATTAGCATTTATCAAAAACAAATCTCTCCCCGCAAAGGGTTCTCCTGTGCATACCGTGTGCTGCATCGCAGCGAATCTTGCTCGCAGTACACTAAGCGCGTTATTTCTGAGTTTGGTATTGGTCAGGCGATCCCTCTGATTCGGCAGCGCTTCCAAGCGTGTAAAGCTGCCAATCAAACGCTAAAAGCGCAGGGTTGCCGTTTCACTAAACAACAAGAGACCGCTACAATGTCACCCGCGATCGCTCTCCAAGACACCCAATCGACTGAGTTGGTAAGCCAACCGTGGAGCGCAATTGAAGACGTGCCACTTGATGAACCAATCGAACCACCCGATGAGAACGCTAACCCTGACGGAGAGCGATCGCAGCAAAAGGGGAGAAGCATTGGCGGCGGCGGTTTTAGAAAGCCACCTGTTGCCAACAGTGCTGACTCTACAGGTACAACCAATCAAAACAACAGCTCTGATTGGAACTGCGACTCTATTAACTGTACTAGCTTAGGTTGTGACACGATCGATTGCGCTAGCACCGACTGTAGTGGGATGGACTGCGGGGTTAGTGATTGGCAGGGCTTGGACTGTAATGGGCTAGATTGCAACGGAGCCGATTGCGGCAACCTCGATTGCGGTAGTTGCGATGTCGGTAGCTGTGATTGCAGTGCCTAGAGCGATTAACGGAGAGTAGGAATTGGGCAAGGTGTGTAGAGGAGCTAACCTCATTCCTTTTAACCGATCGCCGCTTCTCCCTGTTTATAAAACGCATGGGCATAATCTGTCCATACGCCGCCTTTGGTAGCGGAAACAGCTTGTGCACCGCAGCAGGTTGTACAGTCATGCTTTGTGGTAGTGAGACGTTTTTGTGAGAGGTGTCTGCTCTGGCTCGGAGGGGATTGCACGAGCAAATTGAGCGTTTAGCGGAAGTGCGCGCTGAGTTGATTCATGGGGGTCAGCACTAGGACTTACGCAGTTACCTCCTTTTCTTGTATGCCCAAAGGGCTTTAAGCTCCCACGTCTGGGGGACTTTGAGTGCTTGCTCCCCCAATTTGAGGGTTGGGGCCAGTTTTGCGAGACTTTGCGTAAGTCTTAAGTGAGCAGGTGGATAGGTAGATGAGTACCCTTGCTGAACGGCGCGTTGACGCATTCACCCATCCCCTCCCTACCTGTCACGTTGATCTTGACGAGCCACTAGATTGCTTTACTCGTGGTCACTACACAAAAGGGCATAAGCCGATCGACTAAACGAATAGGCAGGGCTTTACCCATAGACTCATTGCTACTGGTACACCATTCAAGGCAGACTACATAAGCGATCCCACGATCGCGCTTTCAACTACAGATCAATTCATATCAATCTAAGGATTACGACATGGCCACTTATCAAGTCAGACTCGTCAATGAAGCAGAAGGCTTAGACACCACTATTGACGTGCCTGACGACCAATATATTCTTGATGCTGCCGAAGACAACGGCCTGGATCTTCCCTACTCTTGCCGTGCAGGTGCGTGTTCATCCTGCAATGGCAAATTGCTAGAAGGTACCGTTGACCAGTCCGATCAGTCATTTTTAGACGATGACCAGATCGCGGCAGGCAACGTACTCACCTGCTATGCCTATCCCACATCAAACTGCACCATCCAAACACACGCAGAAGATGCACTCCTTTAGGCATTAGCATTACGGGTATTGACGTTGTACAGTCAGCGTCAACAATGAAAGGGAAAGTCACCTGTGGCTTTCTCTTTCGTATTTAGCAGCATCGCTGACGGAGATCGCAATTCGCACTCAAGTGCGGTACAACTTTGCAGCAGAAGGCAGGAGGCAAAAGGCAGGAGGTCAATCTGTCTTAGGGCTTACGCATTTGCCCCAAACCCCAAATGCTGGTGCTAGGGGCTTTAATTGGCTCGGTTCCTCCAGCATTGGGGGCTAAGGGGCGAAAGACGACCGCTTTTGCGTAAGTCCTATGTCTAATGCAGAGGTAAAGATGGAGTGGCATGAGGAAAATCATCTTTGCGTTCGGCAATGCCTGGAGTAGACAACCGAAAAACCGTCTAGCGGACTGAACGGCGATTCTGTCTATCGTATACACTGGCGGACATATTTTATACGCATTGGGTGCGCTCCACTAAGCTTGTAACTGGGCTAATCATAAGCAAAGCAATACATTTGGAGAAGCACACATGTCTATTATTACAGTTAATAATATCAACGATAGTGGTACTGGTTCTCTCAGAGATGCGATCGCCCGTGCTCAGTCAGGTGACACCATTCAATTTTCATCCCGTCTGGCAAATCAAACCATTCGGCTCACCAGTGGTCAGCTCAGCATTCCTAACAACAAAGATTTGATCATTGATGGAGCGTCTGCAACCGGGTTAACGATCAGCGGCAATAATGCTTCGCGCATTTTCTATGTCAACTCTACGTATGTCAGTCAAACAAGTTTAACAGTCAAAAATTTAACGTTAACCAACGGATTTACTGCCGATCAGGGTGGAGCAATTTTTACTACTCACCAGGCAGTTCTGTCGATCGAAAATGTGACCTTCAGAAACAATGTTGCTAACAACGGTGGAGGCGCAATTTTTAGTGCCTATGAGGGCAAATTAACCGTTACGGGCAGCAAGTTTGAGGGAAACAAGGCAACAGTAGGAAATAACGAACGAGGGGCAGGCGCGATCGCGTTTCTTGGTCCGGGACCTTTGACGGTTCGCAATAGCGAATTTGTTGGTAATCACGGCATTAATGGTGGTGCAATTAACAGCCTCCAGGGCAAATTGACCATTGAAAATTCCCGATTCATCAACAATGACACCACAGCTGCACGATTTGATACCGGGAAACCGAATTCCTTTTTAAGAGGCTACGGAGGTGCCATTTACACCGATCGCGCCAGTTCCCGTAGCGAATCATCTGGAACAATTCGGATTACCAACAGCATCTTTGAAGGAAACCGGGGCAGAGCTGAGGGAGGCGCTGCCTATCTCTATACGGGAACTCAGGATAACGTTGCGTTTCAATCCAACCTGTTTCGCAACAATGAAATCATGGGGTTGCCCGGCGGCAATAGCGGCAATGGCGGTGGGGTCGTGGTACTGAGCAATGGCTCCAACCGAGGGTTAACCATCCAAAGCACCACCTTCGCCAACAATATTGCCAGCGGGCAGGGTGGTGGACTATGGACGTATGACACTCCAACCACCATCACCAATAGCACCTTTTCGGGAAATCGAGTCACGGGCACTGGCTCCAGCAACGTGGGCGGTGGCATGACGCTTTACAACGCTCCAGTCAATATTGTGAACTCGACGATCGCCAACAACTTTGCAGGCTGGGTTGGCGGCGGCATTAGTGCCAATAACCGCAGCAGCGTCAGTGTAAAGAACACTCTCTTCTACAACAACACTGCCGCGAATGGCGGCAATCCCTGGAATATTCAGCAACACACCAATGGGCAATTGACCGATCTGGGCGGTAACCTGCAATATCCTCCCGGCAATGGCAGCACCAATAACGCAACCGCTAACATCACCATTGCAGATCCCAAACTGGGAGCATTGCAGTTGATTAATGGCTCCTGGGTTCATCCTCTACTCACAGGAAGTCCTGCCATTAACGCTGGTGTTTCGGGGGCACCTGCCACAGACGAAACTGGCAAAACTCGTGATGCTCGATCCGACATCGGATCGGTTGAATTTGGTGGGAATACGTTGCCCACGCTATCGATTAACGATGTGACGTTGACAGAAGGTAACACGGGTAGGTCAAATGCAACCTTCACCGTCTCCCTTTCTGCCGCCAGCACTCAACCTGTGCGTGTTAACTACGCCACTGCTAACGGCACCGCGACTGCCGGGATGGACTACACTGCCCACTCTGGAAGCTTAACGTTTAATCCCGGTCAACTCACCCAAACGATTACCATTCCAGTTACGGGTGACACTTCAGTAGAAGCCAATGAAACCTTTGTGGTCAACCTGAGTAGTCCCACCAATGCAACTATCCGGGATACTCAAGGTGTCGCAACCATTCGTAATGATGATGGTCTCGCCAACGTTGCGCCCGTTGTTAACAGTGCCATTCCTAACCAAGCAGTCGATGAATTTAGCACATTCCGCTATACGGTTCCCGCAAACACATTTACCGATGCAAACGGTGACTCACTCACCCTCAATGCAACGTTAACAGGTGGTGAGACTCTACCGAGTTGGCTTATCTTTAATGCATCGACTCGTACCTTTAGTGGCAGTCCTACTGGTGCCAATGTCGGAGTCGTTTCTATTGACTTAACCGCCCGTGATGGTAGGGGGGGTAGCGCGAAGGATACGTTTACTTTAACAGTGAGAGATTTGCCTACAGGGGTGCTGAATGGCACGTCTCGATCGGAAACTCTTGTGGGTAAATCTACCTCCAATCAAATTCGAGGGTTGGGTGGACATGACCTGATTACAGGCGGCGTTGGCGCGGATCAGTTGTGGGGTGACGATGGGAACGATCGCCTCTGGGGGCATGCTGGAAACGACACGCTTTACGGCGATAGTGGTAACGACCAACTCTGGGGTAATGCTGGAAACGACACGCTTTACGGTGGCGTGGGGGATGACCAACTGTTTGGTGATGCTGGCGCTGATTGGCTTGATGGCGGTAGTGGCAATGATGTGCTGACAGGGGGTGCTGGTGCCGATACGTTTGCCCTAGCGCGCGGACAAGGCATCAAAATCATTCGTGATTTTGAGGTCGGTACCGACACAATTGCTTTAGGTAGTGGCTTTAACCTCAGTGAGGCGCTGCTGCAACAACGAGGAAGCCAAACCTGGGTAATCGACAACTCGCTGCATCAGGTTGTTGCGAAGTTGGATGGCGTGAATGCATCTCTGCTGCAAGAGAAAGTATCGACGGCTTTCGTTTAGCCATCAGCGACTTCAGATTGACAGTTAGCAAACCTAAAGAGTCGTTTGGAGGGGTGTCATCTCTCCAAACGACTTGATGCAATCCTGCGCGAGCGTAAATAATTCACAAAATATTCACATTTTTCAGATTAAATGATAAGGATTTGTACCTTTTGCCGTAGTTCAAATTGGACAATTAGTGGCACAAAGGCAGGCTTCAGTTTAGCTTCAACAACACTGCTTCAAAGATTCATACCTCTGATCCCAGGGAGAGCGATATGTCAAATGGTTTGAGTGGAAAAGTTGCCATCATTACAGGTGCATCTGCCAATTTGGGTAAGCTATTTGCAGAAGCCCTTGCAGCCGATGGTGCGAAAGTTGTGATTCATTACAACAGTGCAGCCAAGCAAGATGAAGCAGAGCAAGTGGCTCAAGCTATCGTTGAAAAAGGCGGTAAAGCGATCACCTATCAAGCTGATTTAACCCAAACAAGCAATATCAAAAGGCTAGTTGATGCAACGTTTGAAATCTTTGGCCAGTGGGACATTCTTGTCAATACCGCAGGCATGATTGTACGCAAGCCGATCGCTGAGTTTTCAGAGGATGAATTTGACCAACTCTTCAAAATTAATGCGAAAATACCCTTTTTCTTAATGCGCGAAGCTAGCACACGCATGGCAGATCAAGGGCGTATCATCAACATGATTACGACCGTTGTTGCAGTTACCGCGCCAACATACGGTGGCTACGCTGGCAGCAAAAGTCCCGTTGAGCACTTCACAAAATCACTTGCAAAGGAGATTGGTCATCGCGGTATTACTGTGAATTGTGTGGCTCCGGGGCCATTAAAGACATCCTTTTTCTATCCTGCTGAAACCGATGAGAATATTGCCTGGCTAAAAAGCATGAGTATCAATGGTGACATTGGTGAACCAGCAGACATTGTTCCCCTGGTACGCTTTCTTGCCTCTCCAGACGCAAAGTGGATCACAGCGCAAACCATTTATGCTAATGGTGGTCTGGTCGCTACTGCTAGCTGAACGTTGAGAAGTCCGCATCAACATATGTCCACAGCCTTTGATCTTTAAAACCTTTTGAAACGCAAGAGTTTATTCGGTATAGGCGTTATTTCTAATACCTGTTCTTAATTTGACGAAGGCGCTTTAAATCAATTCAAGACCTCTTTAGATCTAATCTTTATAGGTCATTTTATCGTCTTTGTTAAACTCAATTTATAAACAAAATCAACAAGTAAAGAAATCAAAAATATCCGGGTGAGAATGCATTCAGAGCGATTGAGCTATTAATAGCTTCGTATGAAGATCACAGCTCTTCTCTAAATGTATGTCTGCAAAAAAGCTCACCCGTGTAACTGTTTGTGCGGCGGGTCTACTGTTGGCGGAATTTGTTTCAACCAACGCAGCACAGGCCAGTGATCAATCCGTTGAATTCGGTGATGATGCAGCCCCAATCACTTCAGAAACCAGCCACCAGTCCCTCTCTACTCACAAAGTAGTATCGACTCAGCCAGCCCAACTCAGCCATCCAGAGCAATTCAATCAAATTGCATCGCGCCTAAACGAGTCTCATAGCATTAAGCGAACCCTGATCGCGTCCAGACCCCATGACGTCATTTCATCATTATCCAGGCCGGAAACAATTCCGGTGCACGTCGAAGAACCGATCGCTGTAAGCCAACCAGTCACAATCGCCCAACAAGTCGCGTCACCAACTGCGATCGCGCAGCCCGAAACAGTATCACAGCCGATTGCCTCAACAGGTAATGTAACGGTACCAGTCCCAACAGGTAATGTAACGGTGCCAGTCCGAGCCGCTGCTTTAACTGTTTCAACTCGTGCCAGCGATTTAGCGCCATTACCGGCATCCACGATCGTGCCCGCCCTTCCCGCTGTTGCTCAAACGCCTTCAACGGCATTAGCGGCTTCGCCACCCAACATTTTGCCGCGCGTAGGGGCATCCTTCACAGCTGGTGATGGAGTGGGTGTTTCTAATTCGTTTGGCAGTTTGAATGGCTTTGTTCCCATCAAGCAGACGCCGGGACGCAGCATTACGTTTGTGGAAGGGCAACTATCACTTTCGACAGAAGGTGCAAATCCAAGCGCTAATTTAGTTGTGGGACACCGTTTTTTTGATGCTAAGAGCGATCGTATTTATGGCGGTTATTTAGCGTTTGACCATCGTAATACGGGCAACAATGGTTTTAACCAGATTGGGTTAGGCCTAGAAACCTTGGGCAACACCTGGGATGCACGGGCAAACGTTTATTTACCCATTGGGGATACACGTCAACTGGCAGCAGAAAGCATTAGTAACACGGTCACTGCAACCTCAAACCCCTTCTTTCAGAGCAATTTTTTAGCGATTAACCGCACCATTCAACAGCAAATTACCCAGCGCTATGAAGCGGCGGGTACTGGGTTTGATGTGGAAGCGGGTGGCAAAATTGCCAGGTTAGGGCGATCGGGCGATCTGCGTGGCTACGGTGGTTTGTATTACTTCAGTTTGCCGGGTGGCGACAACACAGTGGGCCTCCGTGCGCGATTGGAAGCGCGACCCACCGATACCCTTCAGCTTGGACTGACGCTTTCCAATGACAACACCTTTGGTACCAATGTTGCGTTCACTGTGGGCATCACGTTCCCTCAAAGCCGTCCTCGTCGAGATGAATTGAAAGCGCCACTCTTGGCACGGCTAGGCGACTCGGTAAGCCGAAACGCCAATATTGTGATTGATACTCAAACGGAGTCCCAAGCTTCGACGATTCAAGACACGACGCTTGTGACTAATCCAGCAACAGGGCAACCCTGGCAGTTCCGGCACGTCAATTTAGGCATTGGTACGGGTAATGGCACGTTTGAACAACCCACTGGCACTGTTGCGGAGGCTTTAGCAGTCGCTCAATCCAATGATATTGTGTATGTTCAATCAGGAACCAATCCGGGTATTCCTGCGTTCTCCATTCCTGATGATGTGCAGGTCCTTTCAACTGGGCCTGTGCAGCGAATAGATACAGTAGAGCTAGGCAATTTGCAACTGCCACTGTCTGGTGCAGGTGTGTTGCCCACCGTGCAAGGAACGGTCACGCTAGGGAACCGTACAACGCTCTCTGGTTTTACGATCGGCACCGCAAGTGGTCCTGGCATTACAGGAAACAACATCAACACGGTGACTGTCCGCGATAACGTGATCGCCAATACAGCTGCTCAAGGCATTTTGCTGAATAACGTCCAGGGTACCGTTACGGTGCAAGATAACTCCATTCGGCAGGCTGGGGGAGAGGGCTTCTCACTCGCCAATGACCAGGGGCAGGTGGATCTGTTGCTAACGCGCAACCAGATTGAAAATAATGGAGCAACGGCAACAGAGGGCGATGGTGTGAAGCTGGCACTCAGCAATGGTGCAATGGGGAATTTCACCATTACCAATAACACGATCGCTAACAATAGTGGGACGAGTGGCCTTGCTGATGGCCTCGATGTCAAACTCTTTGATACAGCCAGCGGCACGTTTAACTTAGCTAACAACACCATTACGGGCAATCAGTTGAATGGGGTGGCGATCGATCTAGAAGCGACAACTCAGAGCACCTTTAACCTGTCTGGTAACACGTTGTCTAGCAACCAGTCTTCTGGTATCGCCACGCTCCTCTCCAATGACGCTACGAGTACGTTTAATTTGGATAGCAACACGATCGCCAACAATCAACTAAAAGGAGCGCAGTTTGTGTTGAGCGATCGGGCTAATGGAACGGTCAATCTTACCAATAGCACCATCACTGGCAATCAAGATGATGGTGTCTTCCTGCAAACCTCTGACCAGGCAAAGCTAACGGCACAACTGCTTAACAGCGCCATCACCAACAATACTAATTACGGCCTCTTCACGACTGCCAATGGTACGTCTCAACTGCGGCTTCTAACGAACTCAATCACCGTTACGGGCAATGGGTTTGCGGGTATTTCAATTAACACCGATGGGAGTGCCAGTAGCGCAGCGTCTCTGCGATCGAATACCATCACAGGCAACACGTTAGGCGATGTGGAATCATTTACAAACGCATCCGGTGCCACTGCTTGTTTGAAACCCCTGAATAATACCATTGGCACCCTCTCACTGGATGACAGCTTCGGCGGGCCAATTTCTGTAGAAAGCGGTACTTTATCAACCAATACGATCACAACCAGTAATTTGACGTTCTGGTCAGGCACAACCGTATCAACTGATACATGCGGGTTGTAATTTTTTGCAGAAGTTATAAAAGGATTCAGAAAGGGCACGTTGAATGTGAAATGACTTCACTTAAGCAAACAAACCCATGCCTCTTCCAAAGTTTAACGGACCAAAGTTTAACGGGCATGCTTGGAGTGTGCGTTTAGGAGGCAATCTCACCCTTGCCCTCATGTACTACATCCTGGCTGATCTGTCCCGGACGCTTGCTTCAACACCCAAATCTGTCACCCCTGTGTGGCCTCCTGATGGTCTTGCGGTGGCAGCCACGTTAATCTATGGCAACTGGCTATTACCAGGTGTCTGTTTAGGCTCTTTCTTGGCCAATGTTGGCGCTTTTTGGAATCCCCAAGGGTGGCTACCGTTTCTAACTTCGTTACTGGGTGTTGTTGGGATTGCGGTTGGTACAACGTTAGGAACCTGGCTGGGAGTCTGGCTGTTGCGTCGAGCCGTGCGGCAGCGCTACCCGCTCAACCGCGTCAACGATAGCATCAAATTTTTGACCTATGCAGGGTTGATTGGCCCTATTGTCAACGCTACGGTAGGCGTAGCGATGCTGGGTCTCACTCAAAAAGTGCCCTGGGCTGCCTATCAAAGTGTTTGGCTCACCTGGTGGATTTCTAACGTGGCTGGGATCTTTATTCTCACCCCTGTGTTGTTAAGCTGGCACCATTGGTTTCAGTCCAATCAAGCCTCTGTAGTAGGGCAACCCTTGCCATTTCAAATTGGTCGTTGGTTCGCGTTATCACAAGAGAAGGCGTTAGAAGCGTTAGTTTTAGGTGGATTCATTTTTGCGATCGGTAAAGCGGCCTTCTGGGGCAACCAACCCTTTGCGTATATGCTGGTGCCCCTGTTAACGTGGGCAGCTTTCCGCTTTGGGCAACCAGGCGCAACTCTTGCCATGTTCTTGATTGCGGCGATCGCCATTTTAGGCACGGTGAGAGGACTGGGCACATTTGCGGGTGCTGACCTCAATTACTCTTTAATGGGGCTGCAATCGTTTATTGCCGTCGTGGTATTTACCACCCTGACACTGGTGGCAGTTTTATCAGAACGCTTGCAGGCAGAGGCAAAGCTCAGGCTGGCTTTTTCAGAATTGCAGCAGTCCAACGAAACACTGGAACAGCGTACAGAAGAATTGGCGGGAAAAAATCAGCAGCTTGAGCAAACGCTGGAAGAACTCGGACGCACCCAGGCGCAGATGATTCAAAGCGAAAAAATGTCGGCCTTGGGAAATTTGGTAGCAGGTGTTGCTCACGAAATCAACAACCCGGTTGGTTTTTTGAAGGGGAATATTCGACCCGCACTCACGTATATCGACGATCTGTTTGGCTTAATCGATCGTTATCAGCAGGAGTATCCTCATCCCAGCGCTTCAATCAAAGCCGAAATGGAAGACATTGATTTAGCGTTTTTGCGGGAAGACTTACCTAAGTTGATGGGTTCAATGACCGAAGGAGTTGAGCGGATTCAAGATATTAGCACCAGCCTTCGCACCTTTTCTCGTACTGATACGGATCACCCCACCACGTACAACCTGCATGATGGTATTGATAGCACGCTCTTAATTCTTAAGCATCGCTTGAAAGCGAATGAATTTCGTCCCGAAATTGCCGTGCTCAAAGAGTACGGTGCCTTGCCACTGGTGGAGTGTTACGCAGGGCAAATCAATCAAGTATTGACCAATATTTTATCGAATGCCATTGATGCCTTGGATGAAGTTGCCACTCAACGCACGCAGGCAGAGTCAAAAAAGAATCCTGGTCAAATCACCATCACGACTGCCATCATGGAGAAAAAGTGGGTGCAGATTACGATCGCTGATAATGGTATCGGCATACCTGAGTCGATTCAAGCGCAGATTTTCAAGCCATTCTTCACTACAAAGCCAGTGGGTGCAGGCACAGGTATGGGCATGTCGATTAGCCATCAAATTGTGGTAGAAAAACATGGTGGAGACTTGCAATGCGTTTCAACTGATGGGACTGGCGCTAAATTTATCATTCAATTGCCAGTGCAACAAGCTGTGCCAGTCAGTAATCTCTAAAGGTTTGGGCAAGCAACGCAATTGATGCAACCGCTTCAGCCGATTTCATGTGCATGCACCACACCGGATACCTCATACCCGTCTTTACAAGACCTTGATTTACCAGATTGGAAACCGCCATAAAGTAAAGAAGCCATAAGTTCTGCGGCGATCGCCTTACATTCACAAAATATTCACAGTGATCCGTTGTTATAGTGAAAGGTGTATTTTACCAAGTCTACCCACTCATTTATACGCTCATGCTCGTCGTAAGCCAGTGTGAGTAAGGGTTGCAACACTGCATTCTACCCGCCTTAACCGATCGCTTGGAGCATTCAGAGCTTCAACTCGGTACGTCACAAGCCGACAAAACCATCTACCCATTTGATCGTTGTTTTTAGCGTTTAGAGCGACGTGCGATCGCAACGCTTCAATGTTGAGCTTTTAAGTTCTAAGCAGACCTAAACAGGATGACTTAACGCGGCAAGTGCTGTGCTGATGAATTCGTCAATGTGCTGCTTTCAGTAAACGTCTTTAAATCGCTGCTGTACAACCAGTAGTGTCACCATACTCAGCGTCAGTGTTGCTCTATCATGACCAATGAGCTTCAAATTGGTAAGCAAACAATCACAGGTTCAGATATTTTGCCTCTGCTGTCGAATTACCTCTTGCTACCGTCATTAAAGCGAGAAGTCTTGATTGATCAGGCGATCGCAGACATTGAATGTACGCCGGAAGAGCTTAACAGCGCCTACCAGCAATTCTGTCAACGCTATCAGATTTCTTCAGAGGCCAGTTTGCAGACGTGGATGACGCATTACAGTATTACATCTCAGCAGTTGAAAACGGTCGTTGCGCGCTATGCAAAAATCGAAAAATTTAAGCAAGTGGCTTGGGGACAGACGCTCGAAGCTTATTTTTTCAATCGCAAGGGGCAGTTTGACAAAGTCATCTACTCCCTCCTACGCGTTCAAGATGCTGGCGCGGCACAAGAGTTTTACTTTCGCATTCAGGCGGGTGAACAATCCTTTAGTGAGTTAGCGCGCGAGCATTCTCAAGGTCCCGAATCACGAACAGGCGGAGTTGTTGGCCCCCTTACCGTAAGCGCCCTTCATCCGACAATGGCAAAAATACTGTCGCGGAGCCAACCCGGTCAACTCCGTACCCCGACTCAAATCGATCAATGGTTTGTGCTTTTGCGTCTAGAGAAATTTATGCCAGCAGAGCTAGATGAATCCATGCGCTACCGTTTATTGAACGAGCAATTTGATCAATGGCTTGAGAACCAACTGCAAACCCTCAGTGCTCCTGTCAACACTTCAACTGCTCCTGCGACTGCCTACTGACTTTCCACCCAATGACTTACACCAAGACCAGCATTCAAGAATTTTTAGCAGGCACGTTTCCCTTCAGTTTATTAGCAAGTCAATCCCTCACAGACCTGGTGAGCCATTGCCAACTGCTCCGCTATCGTTTGGGGCAGGTCATGCTGGTACGCGAGACGCTACCAGATCGGATTTCAATTCTTTATGAAGGGCAAGTGCGGTTGATTGGCTATGAACCCAATACGCAGCAGGCTATCACCCTTAAGCGGTTACAACCAGGTGTCCTTCTCGGTTGGGTTGGGGTTTTGCGAAACATCCCCTGCGAAACTGCGATCGCCTCTACCGAAGCTACCTGCATTTCTTTACCAACTGAGCAGTTTTTAGCGCTCTTGCAGCGAGAGCCAGCGGTTGCCAATGAGTTCAACCATCAATGTACGTTGATTGAAGTATTTGAACTGTTGGGTAAGACGTTGAGCCAGCGAGCCGATAGCGAAGCGTTACTCCAATCGGCGGGCGCAGACAATTTACTGGAAATTGTCAACAGGTTGCATCGTGATGCGGTGGTGCGTACACTGCCTCCTGGCAAGACGTCGCTGGCTCATCTGGACAGCGATCGCGAGTGGTTTGTCAGCAGTGGTACCGTCGCCGATTTTGCAGTGGGCAGTGGTCTACAACGCGATCGAAAGACAACTCAGTTGAGCGTAGAAGGTGCAACTACCGCTCGTTTGGTTGGCATTCAGAAAGCCGCTTTACAGGGGTTGCTCACCCAGCCTGACCGTCCGCCAACAAATGCGGCAGTGGATGAGGATGACCGTCCTCCTTATGCTCCAGATCGCGCCTTTAAGCGGGAGATGGCGAAATCACAACGCCGTTCGTTTAAAAAATATCCCTTTGTGCGGGGGCAAGATCCGATCGAGGCGACGATCGCTTGCTTCCAAATGCTTTCACGCTATTGGGAACTGCCGTTTAAACGCGAAGTTGTGCAACGGGTGCTTACCAATCAGCTTGACCGGACTCAATCACTCTCGCTGCAACTGTGTGGTGCGATCGCCGAATTATGTGGGTTGAATGCTCAGCTTGTTGCAGTACCTGTCGAATCCATTAGCCATTTAGCGGTGCCCGCACTCATCCGTTGGCAAGACAGTTTTGCCATTCTGTATGACGTTAGTGAAAAAGAGCTTGTCCTGGCGGTACCAGAATCGGGTCTTTATCGCCAAACGCCCGCTCAATTTGCCGAGAACTGGGGCAAAGAAGGACAGGCGTTACTGCTCAAACCAGCGATGCAATCTTCTCAGCAACCATTCAATCTGCGCTGGTTTCTCCCGTCTCTCGTCCGGTATCGCCGCGTTTTACTGCAAGTCTTAGTCGCCTCCTTCTTTGTGCAAATTCTGGGGCTGGCGAATCCTCTGGTCACTCAACTTATTATCGATAAAGTCATTGTGCAAAACAGTGTCAGCACCCTGCATGTGCTGGGCATTCTGGTCATCATTCTGTCTGCCTTTGAAGGACTCATTTCCAGCCTGAGAACCTATCTGTTTGTAGATACCACCAACCGGATTGATCTCACACTGGGGAGTGTCATTATTGATCACTTGCTTCGCTTGCCCCTCCGCTATTTTGAACGTCGCCCAGTGGGGGAACTCTCTACGCGTGCCAATGAACTGGAAAATATTCGTCAATTTCTGACGGGCACCGCTCTAACGGTTGTCCTCGATGCGGTCTTTTCCGTTGTCTATATTGGCATTATGGCGTTCTACAGTTGGGTGCTGACGTTAGTGGCATTGGCGACAGTGCCCTTGTTTACGGTGCTCACCCTGGTCATTTCACCGACCATTCGCCGTCAATTGCGCGGAAAAGCAGAACGCAATGCGGAAACTCAATCCTTTCTGGTTGAAGTTTTATCTGGTATTCAAACGGTGAAGGCGCAAAATATTGAACTGCGATCGCGCTGGCAGTGGCAGCAGCAATATGCCCGGTATGTAGACGCTGGCTTCAAAACCGTGATTACCTCCACAGCGGCAGGTGCAACGAGTAATTTTCTCAATCAGGTGTCTGGTCTGTTAGTGCTGTGGGCGGGTGCCTATCTGGTGTTGCAAGGGCAACTCACCCTGGGCCAACTCATTGCCTTTCGCATCATTGCAGGCTATGTCACCAGTCCACTTTTGCGTCTGACGCAACTTTGGCAAAACTTTCAAGAGACAGCGCTTTCACTGGAACGGCTCGGTGATATTCTCAACGCAACGCCAGAAGCGGATGCTCTAAATCGACATAACATCCCCATGCCGGAGATGCGAGGGCATGTCACGTATGAGAATGTCACCTTTTCCTTCAATCGGAACAGCCCACCTCAGCTCAGTAATATCAGCCAACGGTTTCAGGCAGGGCAATTTGTCGGCATTGTGGGACAGAGTGGTTCTGGCAAAAGCACCATGACCAAGCTGTTACCGCGCTTGTACGATGTCGATTCTGGACGCATTCTCATTGATGGTTACGATATTGCTAAGGTGGAACTTTACTCGCTGCGACAGCAAATTGGCATGGTCTTGCAGGATACGCTGCTTTTTGATGGCACGGTGCAAGATAATATTGCGCTGACCAATCCTGAAGCGACGACAGAAGACATTATTGCAGCGGCAAAAGTGGCGGCGGCTCACGACTTCATTATGTCGCTGCCCAATGGCTACAACACCCGCGTGGGAGAACGGGGTGCGGGCTTATCTGGAGGGCAACGGCAACGGATTGCGATCGCCCGTACCGTGCTCCAAAACCCGCGTTTACTGATTTTGGATGAAGCAACCAGTGCGCTTGATTATCAATCGGAACGACAGGTGAGTTTGAATCTAACGGATGCCTTTCGAGGCCGCACCGTCTTTTTTATTACCCATCGTCTCAGCACCGTTAAACATGCCGATGTCATTCTACTGCTGGAGCAGGGAGCGATCGTTGAACAGGGAACCCATGAGGAGTTGATCGCTGCCAAGGGACGCTACTACTGCCTCTATCAACAACAGGAAAACCAGTTATAACGCTATGAGACAAGCAACGCTCGACATGGAATGGGTTGAACCCATCCAGTGGTCTAAATCCCTACCAACCGCATTCGCAGCAGCATTACCAGCAACGCTGCCCAATGAGATTCCAGTCGCACCAAAACCATCTGGTGAGTATGGCAAGTACACTCAATCCGTCTCATTGCGGCAATCACCACTCTGGTCAAAAGCCATTTTGTGGGGCTTGATGGGAAGTATTGCTGCGGTCATTGCTTGGGCTTGCATAGCGCAGTTTGAAGAAGCCATTCCCACGCAGGGACAGCTTAAACCACAGGGAGCAGTGAAAGAGGTACAGGCTCCGATCGCGGGAGTTGTGAAAGCGGTCTACGTGAAAGATGGGCAACGGGTGAAGAAGGGCGATCGACTCTTAAGCCTGGATGCTACGGCGGTTAATGCTCAAATCGCTTCACTCACCAAAATCCGAGCGGCCTTGATGCAAGAGAACCGCTTTTATCAACTCCAAATGGCTGGAGGCAATCCGTTGTCCGACCCGGCCTTTGCCAAGCTTCAGATTCCACCCTCGATCGCGGCGTTGACGAAAAAGCGTCTTGCTCTGCTTGCCGAAAACCGCACTGACCGGGCACAGCTCAACGGTTCTATTCAGAGTGGGGAGTTGAGTGCCGATGAAGTTGCCCGCGTTCAGGCGGGGTGGGCAGACCTCATTTCACGTCAGCAGGCAGCTCAATTTGAAACGCATCAATTAGAACGTCAGCGCGAGCAGGCGCAGATTCAGTTGACGGATGCCAAGATGGTGTTGGCAGTGAACCAGAAAATTCTCAATGACATGGAACCGCTAGCCGTGGCAGGGGCGATCGGCCAGGTGCAATATCTCAAGCAAGTGCAGGAAGTGGGCACACGCAAAGCCGAAATTGCACGACTCGCCCAGGAAACATCCCGCTTACAGTTTGCCATTGCTCAATCTCAGGAACAGAAGCAAACCATTTCTGCCCAATCTGAGCGCGATTTACGGATGCGCTTGGCAGACAATGACAAGCAAATTGACGAGATTGATGACCAGTTAAATAAGGCGATCGTGGAGAACGAGAAGCGTCTGGCTGAGATTGATAGCGATATGAGCCAGGCTCAAGTGTCTCTAAAGTATCAGGAACTCGTGGCTCCCACGGATGGTGTCATTTTTGATCTTCAGGCACGATCACCTGGTTTTGTCGCTCAAGCTAGCCAACCCATGCTAAAAGTGGTTCCAGATGATTCCCTGACAGCAGAAGTCTTTATCACCAATCAAGATATTGGGTTTGTGCAACAAGGCATGAAAGTTGATGTTCGGGTCGATTCCTTTCCTTACAGTGAATTTGGCGACATCAAAGGAGAACTTGTTTGGATAGGTTCTGATGCACTTCCCCCAACGGAAACCCGCCGCTTTTACAGCTTCCCTGCCAGGGTGCGGCTCGATCGTCAATCTTTATCCGTGCAGCAACGAGATATTCTGTTGCAGTCGGGAATGTCGATTCAGGCCAATATCAAACTGCGGAAGCGATCGGTGATGAGTATCTTAACCGAGTTGTTTACCAAGCAAGTTGATAGCCTTGAGTCGGTACGCTAGGTTTCATCCCAAAGCTACGAGCGTCCGAAGCCACGAGCGTGTCCTGAGCCAATCTGTAACGACAGAATTTCTTTCAGTCGATGAGATTCGCTGTGATGGGGTGCGTTGTGATGGGTCGCGCTACATGGGCTGTTCTGTGGGGCGGGGCGGTTCCTGGGGCAAGGGAATGAACTCTGTTTCCTGAGGGACTGATTCAAACCGCCCGTTCTGCCAATCTTGTTTGGCCTGCTCAATACGATCAAGGCGGCTGGAGACAAAATTCCACCACTTATGCCGTTCGCCCAGCGGCTCACCGCCTACGATGATACAACGAGCCCTGCGATCGGCAGAAACACGATCAGTAGAAACCTTAACGGGTGTACCAGAGGCGAGAACGACGAGCCGATGCTGCTCTAGTGGGGCATCGTTGAGGTAAAGTCCTTCTGTGACGCTGTAAACCGCTTGCTCTTTGTAGTCAGCAGGCAATGTAAATTGCGTTTCAGGAGCCAGTTGTACATCCACATACAGCATGGGCGAAAACGTCTGCACAGGAGATGTGTGACCAAACGCTTCACCAGCAATTAGAGTAAACGAAGCTCCATCCTCTTCCCAACTTGGCAACGTGTTGGCTGGGTGATGCCGAAACCAGGGCTCTGTTTCTTCATGTTCGTCGGGAAGTGCCACCCAGGTCTGGATGCCATGCAGAATGGCTTCTTGGCTGCGATCGTCATCAGGACTGCGCTCGGAGTGCACAATCCCTCGTCCAGCCGTCATCCAGTTCACTGCACCAGGCCGAATTTCCTGCACGCTGCCCACGCTGTCGCGGTGCAATAACACGCCTTCAAACAGATAGGTGACGGTTGCTAAGTTGATATGAGGATGGGGCCGCACATCAACGCCTTTGCCCGGTGGAAAGACGGCTGGACCAAGATGATCAAAGAAGATGAAAGGTCCAACCGTCGTGAAAACATTTGAGGGAAGCAGGCGACGGGCTTGAAACCCGCCTAAATCCTGAACGTGCGGCTCAATGATGTGTTGAATGCCAGCGGTCATAGTAAGTCTGCATAGGGTTATTGGACACCATCAGCGCGAAGACAGCCCTCGATCGCAGGGTCGATTGACTGCATCCAGCCACACATAGGGAAATGGCGCTGAAATAAGCAAAAGTTAGCCCTCTGAATCCCCCAAGTCTAGGGGACTTTATGGTTCGGCTCCCCCAGATTTTGGGGTTGGGGGGCGGATCGTTCCGTCAGTACTATTCACCTATAGGGCATTTTAACGGGAAACAGGGTGCGGAGACAGGTGCGATCGCAGGATTGGCGAACGGCCATCACGTTTTTTGCAACCCTGGAGCGGTGAATGGTTTATGCACTGGCTGTTGTTCAACGTTTGACTGGAATTTGTAATTCTATGACAACCGCATCAAAATCAACCTTGGGATTGCAATCCCATACCGCTCCCACTTGTTCAAACTCGCGTCCAAATAAATGGATTTCTCGGTAAGGGCCATCAGCAGCATATCCATTCTCACCCATCCAGGTAAATAATTCGATCACCCCTTGCCCGATTTCGCACATTTTACCGTGACGCGTCAGACTCGCCATTGTTTGTACCGCAGGCAGTTCATGGCAGTAGACTTGTTCATTTGCACCCATGAGCGTTGATGGAATGGCGGCTTGATCGATCGCAACTGCCATTTCCATATCAATCGCTTGTTCCGTATACTCAGCATTATGATAGATTGCCATTTCTGGTTCACCAGCTTTAAGGCGATGTTGCTTGAGCCAGGTATACACATCTGCATACATACGGCTGCGATAGGGAATCATATCGGTCAGATCAGGAAGAATTTGGCGAGCCGCTGCAACAAACTGTGGCTCAACGCGCTTCAACACAACCTCGTAATCGGCTAATTTACCTTCACGCTCAATTTGCCTGAGCCGTGCCTCAACCTGGGTTAGTTTCGTCAACCCTGCCTGAACCTGTTGCTCAATCTCGGCCTGTCTCAGTGTCAGCATGGCCCGCAATTCCACAACGGTGAGATCTTTATCTACCAGATCTTTAATTTGAGTGAGTGAGAAGCCTAAATCCTTGAGCGCCAGAATGCGATTGAGACGCGGCAATTGATCGACCGAGTAGTAGCGGTAGTCTGTAAAGCGATCGACCTTGAGCGGCTGAAACAAAGCCATTTCTTCGTAGTACCGCAAGGTTCGCACCGATACCTGGGCCAGTCGTGAAAAATCGCCAATTCTGAGCATGAGCAAGCTCCTGTAATCAAAAAACGAAACGCACTGTTTATGGCACGTGTGCTTTAGACCATAAACCCTAACGCCACGTGAGTGTCAATGGGTTGGAGGCAAAAAAGGCCAACGCTGATTGGGTTGACTCTAACGCTACGTCAGAGTGCATAGTTTCTCATGTAGACGCTTTGAACACATTTTGAACACGCTACTCCGCGATGGAAGCAGTCGTGTGAGCGCTATCTCAACTGTTGCTTTAAGGAATCCAATCATGGTTCACGCTGCTCTTTTTCAACGGCTTGGTCAATCCATTCTGATCACGACAGGCATTATGGCGGTTAATCATACCTTGCCTCAGCCTGTACAAGCTCAGGAGCGTCTCTGTCAGCGATTGCCTCAAAGCGCTCTGTGCCAGGAACAGCGATTGCCCAATTCTGCTAACGATCGCTCAGCTCAACCATTGCAGGTTATCCAACCGACGTTGGATGCAGTCAGCAAGCATCTATGGAACTTCAACAATGAAGACTAAAAAACCAAAGCTATTACCGACCCTCATTTGCTTTGCGATCGTGGGACTTTGGGCGATCGTGCTTCCCTATCCAAAGTTTGACGTTTTACCCTTAATGGGCAATACAGCCAGTGAATCAGCATTCTCTTCAAAGTGAATGGATGCGTCCTGGTTCAATCTACTGGTTAGGGAGCGATCGCCCCTGATCGTACAAAGCTTGCCTTGCGCGACTTCAACTGCTAGCACGATCGTCCTTCCAATACTGACCATTCAGTTCACTCGCATTCACTACACCCTGGAAACAACACCAATAGTCCTATGACTGTCCCGTTTGCCATCAACCACTACATGGGTACGAACAGCGTGATCAATCCTCTCCCTTCCTTCCCTCAAAAATTTCTCTATCGCACTACCGGATGCGTGTTGATTATTGAAAGTCTGCTGCTTTTTGCACCTGTTGCCATTTTAGGCAGCGCCATTAACTGGCCTCAAAGTTTGAGTGCTCCAGCAGATGTCATGCTACCGCTGTTAACGCAACAGGCCGCAGCCGTCAGACTGGGCTATCTGCTTTACCTGCTTTACTCAATCCTCTTTTGGGTCGTGGCTCTAGCACTGGTTCGCCTGTTGAGTCATGAAGAAGCGTATGCCACCTGGCTGCGTGTTGCGGCTGGCTTTGGCATTGCTTCAACGATCGCTCGCTGCTTAGGCATTATTCGTTGGCTCGCTGCCATGCCAGCCTTGGCAACCCTGTATGTCAATCCCGCCACATCCAGCCAAACTCGTGATGCGATCGCGGTCGTGTATCGCGTGCTGAATGATTACGCTGGGTCGATTGGTGAAGTGCTGGGCGTGAGTTTATTTGCCGCACCCTGGTTGGCGATCGTGTCGTTGATCATTCTGCAAACGAGGCGCTTACCGCGCTGGCTAGGCTTCTTTGGACTGGTATCCGCCACGCTGTTAGCCCTGCAAGTAGCCGAATTATTTGGAGTGGATCTGGGCGCATTCATCACGGTGTCGGTGAGTGTGCTGCAACTCTGGTTTTTGCTCACTGGGATTGTAGTACTGCGCCGCACGCCACGCTAAAGCCTTTCATTGTTGATCTCATTGTTGAAAAGAACATCTTGTTGAAAAAAGGAAGCCATGAAAACAGAACTCCATGTCATTTTTGGGACGGGACCGTTGGGTCAAGCGGTGATGCGCGAATTGCTAACTCGTCCAGTGCGGATTCGGATGGTCAATCGCAGCGGACAGGCCACTGTGCCTGAAGAGGTTGAAGTCATTGCGGCTGATGTTTATGACCTCAAGAATACCCGTGCAGTGACGCAAGATGCCGCCGTTGTGTATCAATGTGCTCAACCTCCTTACACCCAATGGCCTACCTTGTTCCCGAAACTGCAAGCCAGTATTGTACAAGGGGCGGCTGTCAGCGGTGCCAAATTGGTTGTGGCAGATAACCTCTATATGTATGGAGCCGTTAATGGCTTGCTCCGAGAAGATTTACCCAATGCGGCTACAACCCGCAAGGGACGTACGCGTGCTCAAATGTCAGAAGCCTTGCTCACAGCCCATCAACAGGGTTTAGTGCGTGTTGCGATCGCGCGCGGGTCGGACTTTTATGGCCCTGGTGTCTTAGGCTCTGTGATGGGCGATCGCGTCTTTCCAGCCATCTTAACGGGGAAAACGGCTGCTGCCGTAGGTGATTTGGATGTACCTCACACTTATACCTTTATTGACGACTTTGGCAAAGCATTAGTCGCCCTTGGAGAGCAGGAAGCAGCCCTGGGGCAGATCTGGCATGTTCCCAATGCTGAAACCCTTACAACGCGTCAGTTTCTCACGTTGGCATTTAAAGAAGCTGGGCATACACCCAAAATGAGCGGTATGGGAAAATTCATGACGCGAATTGCTGGACTGTTTATTCCCGAAGCACAGGAAACCGTTGAAATGATGTATGAATTTGAGCAGCCATTTGTCGTGAATCACAACAAATACGTGCAAGCATTCGGCAATCACGCAACACCTTTACACACTGCAATCAGAGCCACATTAGATTGGTATCGTCGGCATCTAAATTTGTGATGGCTTTGGTGCGATCGTCGATCGCCTGCCAAAACTCCTCTGCACGATCGCCATCCCCTTTAAGCCGTGAGCCTCATCTTGCAAGCAACAATCAGCCGTTAGCCATCATCAAAAGCTAACGGCTGACGGCTGACAGCTAACACCGATTCAAATAGATTTCACGACAGATCCATCTGTAGGGCCGTTATATGTAACCCCTACAGATGGATCGGCAAGCTAGAACGTAAACGTGGTACGAATGACAGGCACATAAACGGTAGAACTACTGCTCAACTCTTCGGCATTGAAAATGACAAATAAGCCTGGAGTGACGCTAATGTTGTCGCTCAACTTGAAGTTGAAGAAGCCTTCCACCTGATACGGCGTGCGGTTGCCCGGATCAAACGCGCGTCCACTCGTGCTAACGCGAGACAACGGTTGCCCAAAGATGAGACCTGCCGTACTTCCCTTGCGGAGCAGATCGTTTGCCTGTATGCCAACCTGCCAGCTCAAGAAATTGGTTGAGGCATCAACATCCACCAAACTGCTAAAGATATAAGAGAATGAGCCTGCCAGCGAAAACTGTGGTGAAAGCCTAAAAGCAGCGGTTAGGCCCAGCGTATCTAACGTAATACCCTGATTAATGACAGCCCCTGTAGCGCCCAGACCCGCTCCCCGACGCGCAATTTCACCTGCCGTTGGTGTAAACACGACAGAACCAATATCAGAAGCAGCCAGTCCTGTTCCTAAGATATTAATCTGGTGGTAGCTATGGGCGTAGTTCAACGCAATGTCCAGACTTTTAGAAGGCTTTACGGTTAACTGTGCCGCTGCAATGTAGCTACCGTCAAAAAGGCCAGAACCCAACGGTGTACCTGGAAAGCCTGCATTATTTGGCAGACTAGCTGACGTTACACCGTAGAGCGCCCGAAGGTCGATCGCGTCTGACAGGTTCAAAATAAGACCCGCCGCCGAGTCTAGACCCGTTTGCGAGGTGCCTCCCGAAACTCGCTGCGCCGCTGGAAGGGTCGCAAAACGAGAAAGTGCCCCCTGCCCTTCACTTGACCACGGCAAAATGGATGGAAACGCATCCGATACTTCTGCACTGGTGCCAATGAACGCTGTCACTTTGTTCGCAACAGGAAAGATGTAGAGTAGTTTATAGAGATCCACTCGATTGTTGCCTCGTCCACCCGTTAAGTTTTGGGGGTTGGTTTCAGGAAACTGAGGGGCATAGCCTAAATAAACCTGGCTAGCGTTACCGAAGACCGGATCACCGTAGCCCAAAGTGCCGCCCAAACTGCCCGACCCACCTAACAGTGCGCTTGGCCCTTGCCCAAAGTTATAGGCTTGCAACCCTGTAATCAGCAAATCTTTCCCTGTAAAGCTGGTCGTCAAATTCAGCCGCAGTCGATCGTTAAACACAGGCTGAGCATCTTTGAAACCAGGCGCTGCACCATACGCGCTAGCTAAACTAAAAATCACTTCACCATTCAGCTTAGTCGTGGTAGAGAATTGCTGCTTTTCTAGCGTGGCGGTACGCGCTTCCAGCGCACCGACCCGTCCTCGCAACGTGGCTAGTTCGGCGGCAAATTCTTCTTGCAGTTTTTGCAGCGCAACCAGATCTTCTTTTCTCGCCAGGTCAGCCGTGCCTGCTGCAATCAGTTCATTCACCCGATCGAGGCACGCATTCAAACCCGCCGCAAATTCATAGCGCGTGAGAGCACGATTACCCCGAAAGGTTTTGTCTGGATAGCCAACAATGCAACCATAGCGCTCAACCAGTGACTGCAATGCCTGAAATGCCCAGTCGGTTGGTTTCACATCCGATAGCTGAGACACGGAGGTGACTTGTGCCATCGGTTCGGTGTCCGAAGCGGTTGCAGTAGAAACATCCTTCAGCGGCGTAGTGACATCGCTGCTCGCTTGTAGTTGGGCCTCAATGCGACTCAAGGGAGGGGTGGTTTTGGGTACGTTGATGGTACTCATGGGTATCGCCGCGATCGCGGCATCAATCCCAAACGGTGACATCCCCATCAGCAAGCCTAAAAAGCCCCATCGCTTCATGGCAATCAATCCACTCAAAAGCCCTCGATCCTGGTTCACAAACATTCCTCACGCTCTAAGTTCAACTTGCTTTGCAAAACGGTTGTTAACGCTACATTTCGCTCTAGATCAAACTATATTGCGAAGCTGAGATAATGAAAAATAAATGTATTTTTGCTTATCAATAGACTAAAATCTATTCTCTATTGCCTGTTACTGGGTGTGTTCTTTGAGCAAGTAGGCGATCGCGGTGAATCGCTAGGACAGAAAGCGGAAGTATATACTCTGCTTTCTGCAACGCAAGCTGTAGATGCAAAGACCCTTTCGATTTGCTGTGTTTTTATAGGACTGAGTGCGCTGTAGGTAATCTTGAGACGCAGTAAACCCTGTACACATATCGGAAAACCGTTGTATAGTCGTTCGCAGAGGTGACTGAAGCAACTATTGAGACGATCGCCAACTGTTTTTGGGCTTAGGAACGAGAATTAATTAAAGTGTGATCTTGGAGTACGGGCGCACGGCAGTGCGTCCCCTACAGAACAGCTCACTCGTCGAAGTTATTTAAGCTGCGATCCTTAGCTATAGCGTTGGCACCTGCACACCTTTCTCATGTTCAAACGTGGAGCCAAACAATGAGCCAAATCCTGGCAGAAGTCCTTTCAGCAAATCGCGCCTATGCTGAAAACTTTGGGGACAAAGGAAAACTTACCATTCCCCCAGCCCGTCATTTCACAATTCTCACCTGCATGGATGCACGGCTTGATCCTGCTCAATATGCAGGGTTAGCAGAGGGGGATGCGCATATTATTCGCAATGCGGGTGGACGTGCCAGCGACGATGCTATTCGCTCTTTAGTCATTTCCTACAAGCTACTGGGCACCCGTGAATGGTTTGTCATTCACCACAGTGACTGCGGCATGGCGCTGTTTACTGACGATATTATTCGCAGATTGCTGGCAAGCAGTTTAAAGACGGCTGTGATTGATGAGCAGGGCTGGCAAGATGTGGGCGAAGGGCCAGGATCAATAGAAGCCGAGTATATTGACTGGCTGACGTTCAAAGATTTGTCCCGCAGCGTTTATGATGACGTGAAGCGAATTCGCAATCACCCCTTAGTGCCCCATCAAATTCCCATTTATGGTTTTATTTATGACGTTAGAACTGGGAAGCTGACTGAGGTACCCGAAGCAACTGAGGTTGGCAAGGCGTTGTAGCCGTAGCTAAACACATTCTGTTGGTATTGCGGGGAATGCTGAGTTAAACCTAAGCTGGACTGCGCTACTAGGTGGTCGGCGTTGGTAAATGAGGAGATGAATTTAGGCAGGCACAGGCACATCCCCAAACTTGAGGTATGTGGATTAACAATCGGACAGAATGCGTGAGCATTTCAACCGGGTTGGAGTAGCACAACATTTTGCGATGTCACCGTGTAGATAATGGCGCAGACGAGTACTGTCGTCTTCCACAAGGGTCATGTAAGCCTTACTGACAATCTGATCTCCTGGCGGAATAAACCCTGGGTTAGACAGGGTTGCCATTACTCACCCAGCAGTAGCATTGCCAAACTGAGATCGCGTTCCATCAGGTCGAAAGGTTTGGGCGCTATGATCGCCGATCGCCCATCCAAGGACTCCAGGCTGAAAGTGATTCACTACCGTCCAAATCCACACCTTGCTTTCCTTCTTGCCGACAAACGTTTCCAGTTCATCCAGTTCCCTCAGTGGGGGAATCTGCTTTAGGCCATAGCTATCCGGTAACTGTTCCCCCGAAGCTTCAATCCAGTTCAAAATGGTCGGGTGCGCAATCTCGGTGACACGGCTAATCCCTCGCACTCCCATGGCATCGGGCACATCTTCAGGCATAGCCGCTTCACGTCGTCACTGTAGCCGCGATGCTCATACTGGTTGAGCAACTGCCACCAACAGCTCATACAGATATAGTTTTGTTTGGTCTGGCGCTGCCCATTCTTGCGAATATGAGTGCCACCACAGTCGGGACATTCCATTGGCTTTGCACTCCCACTCTAACTGACATTATTCTCCATCCTGTCTAGGCGTTAAAATCTGAAGTTCATCTGCTAATTCACCAACGCTGCGACGACAACGCCAAGCAGAGAGACTAGTCATGTTGATGTGAACCGAGTCAGCACGGAGTGATGAGTGAGTATTGGCACAGGCGTTCGATACAATGGCGTGGTATGAGCGACAGTAACCGATTCAACGTGTGGGGGATCAATTTCGGAACAGGCCTGATCCCGATCGCGTAAAGAGATGTGTGCAGGCAAACATTCTCAAGCATTGCGGGGCAAACCTGGTTTTAAATAGTAATGAGGGGTTTCAAGTCATTGGAGCAACCAACACTAAACGCGGTTACACTCCAATAAACTTGAACCTATGATTTTTAGCTGCGATTTGAGTTGAGCCTATGAAGTCTTATCTGGCGGCTGCTGTGCAAATGACCAGCCTGCCCAATCTCGAAAAAAATTTAATCCAGGCGGAGGAATTAATTGACCTGGCAGTCCGTCAGGGTGCTGACCTAGTTGCCCTACCCGAAAATTTCCCGTTTTTAGGTGACGAACACGAAAAACTAGCTCAGGCAGAGGCGATCGCAGTTGCCAGCGAAAAATTTCTCAAGACGATGGCACAACGTTTTCAGGTAACTCTGCTGGGCGGCGGTTTTCCAGTGCCCGTTGGAAACGGCAAGGTGTACAACACGGCGCTACTTATTGGTCCAAATGGGGAAGAACTGGCACGCTACGAAAAAGTACACCTGTTTGATGTCAACGTGCCAGATGGTAACACCTATCAAGAATCCGGCACTGTGCTGGCAGGTGTACGACTACCGCCCGTGTATCCGTCTAAAGAACTGGGCAATCTGGGGTTATCTGTTTGCTACGATGTGCGCTTTCCAGAACTTTACCGTCATCTCGCTCAAATGGGTGCGGAGGTGCTGTTTGTACCAGCGGCGTTTACCGCATTTACCGGAAAAGACCACTGGCAAGTGTTGCTTCAAGCGCGGGCGATCGAAAACACCTGCTACGTGCTGGCTCCGGCCCAGACAGGACGGCACTACGCCATGCGTCAAACTCACGGACACGCGATGGTTATTGACCCCTGGGGAATGGTGCTAGCAGATGCAGGCGACGAACCAGGCGTGGCGATCGCCGCGATCGAACCTTCTCGCTTGGTACAGGTGCGTCGCCAAATGCCGTCGTTGCAGCATCGAGTGTTTGTGTAGGGAGGAGAGAGGGGCAGAGGAGGCAGAGGGAGCGGAGGAAGCGGAGGAAGCTAGGTTTGAGTTGATTTAGCAGAGCTTTCTTCTTTCTTCAAAAAACTAGCTTCCTTCTACTCTTCCCTGCTTCCTCCGCCTTCTTCTGCTTCCCCCCGCCTTCCTCCCCGCTTCCCCTGCCCTCCCTTGCTTCCCCCGCCTGCTTAACCTTCTGCAATAGAAACTGTACATTGGTAAGGAACATTTTCCCCAGGGGCCAATGGTAGGTTTCATGACTTGGTTGACCGTTCCGGTGTTGTTTGATGGTGCTTCAATGCCGCTCGGCCATTCTTTGCTGGCGGCAGCGGTTGAGGCAGCAAACGGCTCTCTAGTGCTGGCTGGGGTGCTGTTAAGCTTGGTGGTCATCTTTCTGGCAAGCAAGATTGGGGGTGAGTTGTGCGATCGCATTAACCTACCCCCTGTTCTAGGAGAGTTGGTCGGTGGGGTTGTTGTCGGGGTGTCTGCTTTCCGGCTGCTCGTGTTTCCGGGCAGTGGTGAAGACGGCAGCCACTCACTGATTATGGGTTTGATGCAACTGACGGCAAACCTAAGCCCAGATGCATTGACATCTGTGTTTCAGGCGCAGAGCGAAGTTATTTCCGTCTTGTCAGAACTGGGTGTGATCATTCTGCTATTCGAGATTGGCTTGCAGTCTGACCTTAAAGAACTCTTGCGAGTCGGGCCACAGGCAACGCTGGTGGCAGTGGTTGGGGTTGTGGTTCCCTTTGCTTGCGGTACGATCGGGCTAAGCCTGATCTTCGGGATTCCCACCATACCAGCAATTTTTGCTGGAGCCGCGTTGACCGCAACGAGTATTGGCATCACGGCAAAAGTGCTCGCTGAGATGCAGCGCTTGAGTACTCCTGAAGGACAGATCATCATTGGCGCAGCGGTGATGGATGATGTGCTGGGCATCATTGTGCTGGCAGTGGTTGCTAGCCTTGCACGCGATGGCTCGGTGGAACTCACGAAAGTGGCTTACCTGATTGTGAGCGCGGGTGTGTTTTTGGTCGGTGCCATTCTGGTCGGGCGTTTGCTCAGCCCACTGTTTGTGGCACTCGTCAACGGCATGAAAACGCGGGGTCAACTGCTGTTGGTCTCTCTGATCTTTGCGTTTATCCTGGCGTACATTGCGGCGGTTATTCAGCTAGAAGCCATTTTGGGTGCCTTCGCAGCAGGGCTGGTGCTGGCAGAAACAGAGAAACAACGGGAGCTAGAGGAAAAGGTGGTTCCGATCGCCGATATGCTCACACCTGTGTTTTTTGTGGTAGTGGGTGCCCGTACCGATCTGAGCGTGCTAAATCCACTGGTGCCGGAGAATCGCCCTGGGCTGATTATTGCGACATTCTTGCTCGTTGTGGCGATTTTGGGCAAAGTGGTAACGGGTCTCAGCGTGTTTGGTGTACCTGGCGTGAATCGACTGGCGATCGGGGTGGGCATGATTCCACGAGGGGAAGTGGGACTTGTGTTTGCAGCGGTTGGCTCTGAGAGTGGCGTGCTTTCTAAACCACTGGAAGCTGCCGTCATCGTCATGGTGATTTTGACGACGTTCCTCGCGCCACCATTGCTGCGGCTTGTGTTTGCTCAGTCCGATCGAGCGGGTATGGGCCGTGGGGAGCCAGATCTCGCTCAGGCAATCACGTTAAATCCGGGCTTAGTGGATTTAGAAAGCGTTGAGTCAGAATCAAAGTAGCGTAGAAATTCCGATCGCACACTTGATCCATCGAGTATATTCTTACAGCAGTTTTGTGTGGCGGGTACCCTCGTTTTGACACAACTGATACTCGGTAGCGTCTGGTTACCGCTGTTTCAGATTTTGCTCAGGGCGAGAACAATCGCGGTATAGGCTGCTAAGGGTGTGATCACTCTTCCGATGTCTCTGGTGAGCAGAAAATTCTCTTTGGGCATGAAACTAACGACTCAAATTTGCGTCAGGCACCTGTACGCGCCGATTGTCTGGCAGTCAATTGTCTGGCAGTGGTGGCGCGACGAAGGCAACGATTACAGCTTCAAAATTGACCGGATTTATGGTTTAACGGAGCGGAGTTGTTGAATTGAAGCCCCAATTAGCACACGCGATCGCTGGTTCTGTACACCGCAGTTGTTGCGAACCACAGTTGTTGCGATCGCAAACAAGACACCCTCATCGACACATTGACGATCGTCTTCGCTCTGTACGGTGAAGCGGGTGTGAGGAGACCAAGTTGTGAACTGTTCCTGGCTGATATCCAGCTTTTTGAGAACCAGCTTTTTGAGAACTAGCTTTCTGAAAATTTGACGAGATACCGTGAAACACCTTCCCCATTTTCTGCTCGCTGCAACGTCCCTCCTACTCCTCGCAGCTCCGGCTCATGCCTCGCGGCTAGAATCGTGGCGGTTCGACTCTAACCGCAACCAGTTAGAATTCACCACCGATGAAGATGTACAGCCTAAAGCACAGCTAATTTCTGACCCAACCCGGCTCGTGATTGATTTGCCAGGGGTCATTTTGGGTCGTCCCGCCTCCACCCAGTCTTACGGTGGGGCAATTCGGTCTGTGCGATTGGGGCAGTTCGATCGCAGTGCCGCACGACTGGTTGTAGAGCTAGCACCGGGCTACACGATCGATCCCAATCAAGTGCGGTTTCGCGGCATTACAGCGCGACAGTGGACGGTACAGCTACCAACACCACAACTTTTACCGCCTGATACAACGGCTACTGCACCATCCGGAGGCTTGACTGGCGGCAGTAATCAGTCCAGCACCTCTACTCAAATTCAGGGTGTACGAGTCACGCCCGACGGTATCTTTGTTCGTACCAATGGTGGGTCGCCAACTCTGGATGTGCGCCGTAGTAGCGATCGTGGTCAGATTACTATTGATGTGCAGGGCGCAACGCTTGCCTTGGCAGCCCCCCGTGACGTGCTAGTCAACCGTTTAGGTGTAAATCGCGTCACGCTAAGCCAGCAGCAAGCATCGCCACCTGTTGCCCGGATTACTCTCAACGTCGATCAAGCCAGCCCCGATTGGCAAGCCAGCACCAGCAGCGTAGGTGGGTTAGTGTTGCTTCCCACCAGTAAAGTGGCGTCGAGTGGTGAAGGCAATACGACCCCTGCTCCCGTGCTTCGCCCAGGGGCACTGGCTACGATCGAATCGATTGCGTTGGAAAACAACGATTCTCAGCTTGTGGTTCGTGCTAGCCAGCCGTTGAAGTACACCACAGGATGGGATCGTACCACTGGTGCGTATCGCGTCACAATCAACTCTGCTCAGCTAGCCAAGAACGTTAAGGGGCCTCAACTTGAAGCCTCCAGTCCGGTACTCAAGTTGCGACTGCGACAAGAAACGGCCAACACGGCTGTGATTTTGGTGACGCCAGCTTCAGGTGTGCTCATTAGCGATCTGAATCAACCGAGCCAGCAATCGTTAGCACTGCAACTCCAACGCAGTCGATCGCCCGTTGCTGCTCAGCCCAATCCCTCTGCCAATATTCCTGTACCAGTTGCCCCCCGCACCGATCCAGTGCCGCCACAGCCGAGCTATCCTAACCCTGACCCACCCAGAGCAACGAATGGACGGCCTGTTGTCATTATCGATCCAGGGCATGGTGGCCCTGATCCGGGCGCGATCGGCATTGGTGGCTTGCAAGAAAAAGGTATTGTGCTGGATATTGGGCAGAAAGTTGCGGCCATTCTTGAGCGGCAAGGCGTACAGGCTGTGATTACTCGTCCGGACGATCGCGATCTCGATCTGGAACCACGTGTTCAACTGGCAGAACGGATTAATGCCACTGTGTTTGTCAGTATCCATGCCAATTCTATCAACCTGAGCCGACAAGATATTAGCGGCTTAGAAACCTACTACTATCAAAGCGGACTGAACCTAGCTCGCACCATTCACCAAAGCGTGCTCGAAGGCACGGGCATTCAAGATCGAGGCGTGCGATCGGCTCGCTTCTACGTGCTGCGCAAAACGTCAATGCCGTCCGTGCTAGTAGAAGTGGGCTTTGTCACGGGACGTGATGATGCGGCTAAGCTGTCGGATGCCAACTACCGCACCCAGATGGCAAACGCGATCGCCCGTGGGATCTTGCGGTATCTTGGGCGCAGCTCGTAGCTGGGTAAATGGTAAACTTTGCAAATTGTAAAATCTGTGAGAATTTAAGAGTTCATACAGCAGTTTGCAAGCTAACCAGCCACCGTCCCATCAAGACGGGTAGCGGGTTTAGGGTCTTGGATGGGGTGAATACCCATGAAACTAGCTGTAAGTGTGGCAAGGGTTCGTCAGTAAGAGGAGTGAGGAGTGTCAGGTTATCGCTTTGTTCGCAGCAGCCTTCCAGGTCAAAATGCTGCTCCGATCGGTCTGTTTGATAGTGGTTTGGGTGGATTGACAGTACTGCGCGAACTGTATCGCCAGTTGCCTTACGAATCCGTCATTTACTTTGGCGATACGGCGCGCTTGCCCTACGGCGATCGCACACCGGCCCAAATTTTGCAGTACGTGCGCGAAATCCTCGGTTGGATGGAGCAGCAGGGCACCAAAATGGTCGTCATGGCGTGTAATACCAGTTCTGCCTTGGCGCTAGAGGCGGTGCGCTCTGAGTTCGACCTGCCCATTTTAGGGTTGATTTTGCCTGGAGCCAGAGCCGCTGTGCAACAGGGCCGTCGCATTGGGGTCATTGCCACGCCTGCAACTGCTTCCAGTCAAGCCTACAGCCGCGCCATTGCAGAAATTGATGCGACGACGCAGGTTTGGGAGGTGGGTTGCCCCGAATTTGTACCTCTCATTGAGGGCAATCGGCTGAATGACCCGTATATCGGCGCGATCGCTCAGGTCTACCTGGAGCCTCTCATCGAGCAGCAAGTCGATACTCTAATCTATGGCTGCACCCACTACCCCTACCTGGCACCGATTTTGCGTCAACTTTTGCCCTCGTCGGTGAAGCTGGTAGACCCTGCGGTTTCGGTTGTGGCGGCGGCAGCACAGGAGCTAGATCTCCTGGCGCTTAAAAACCTTCGGCCCCCTGCACCCACTCGCTTTTGCGTGAGCGGTTCGCCTCAAACGTTTAGCCAACTGGCAACGTCCTGGCTTGGCTGCACCCCTGTTGTGGAACAAGTGATTCCTGCCCAAACTGTTCAACCAGCCGCGCTAGAACCCGTTGACTAGAGACGATCGCCCAACCTTAGACACATGGCTCATCTATCGGTTCATCTAAATGGCAGTCAATGAGAGAAAGCATGATCACAACGGTTATGCACATTTGTATGTTTGTCAAATAGGCAATCCTGCTGGCAACCATCTGAATGCATTTGACTAGAAGCAAGCCATTAGCGCAAACGCGACAAACGATTGCGCTGAGCTATCAATAACAACAGATAGACAGCCAGGAGATACACAGCTGCACAAACAGGAATGGCAAGAGACAATTGAGGACTGAACATGGGCAGGTACGGGCGCAGGGTCAGCAAGCAAAGCAGAGAAAAGTCAGAAGCAAAGCAATAGTTTGCGGGTGGCGGCGATCGGAAGCCCCAGCTTGACACTTGGCTCAATAGGCACAGCCACGTTTAAGAGCATCTTGCGAAGACAGGATGCGCCTCTCGAGGTGAACAAACCGACCACGCCACACGCGGCCCTTAACCTCGGTCGATCGCCTAGCCTCAAAGACCATCTGCGGCTTAAGCTCAGCATCTTTCACAAAGTCTTTCGCTAAGAAAGATGAGAAAGATCTACACGGTAAGATGAGGGGGCACACCTACAGTCTGGTTGCCAAAAGCAGCACCAGAGGGTCAGATACCTGAAGAGCGATACCGCAGAGCTTAATTTTTAAAATGCTTCTAGCCCAAGGCTAACACGATGTTAGACGCTCTGTCCAAAAGTTTTTAGCCCTGTGCAAGCACCCCTCGTTTTGCCTTTGAGCGCCGACAAAAATCCGACGAAAATGTATAAAAAGGAAGTTTTATGTTCTATAGATAGGTGGCTTAGCTTAAGATAGATGGAGAATAATTAAAGTTTCGTAACCTTATATCGTCTGAGTCGGATATTCATGACTTCAGCTACTTCCCTTTTTTCTCCGGTTGAAACAGATTTGCAGGTGCTGACGGAGAACCTCAAGAACCTCATCGGGGCACGCCATCCAGTTCTGTACGCTGCCGCAGAACACCTCTTTGGAGCCAAGGGAAAGCGAGTTAGACCCGCGATCGTCTTCCTGGTTTCAAGAGCGACCATGCTCGATCAAGAGATCACACTGCGCCACCGCAGACTGGCCGAAATCACCGAAATGATTCACACGGCGAGCCTTGTGCATGATGATGTGGTGGATGAATCTGAACTGCGTAGAGGCGTACCTACGGTACATAGCAGCTTTGGCAACCGCATCGCGGTTCTGGCTGGAGACTTTTTGTTTGCCCAATCATCTTGGTATCTCGCAAACCTGGACAATCTGGAAGTGGTGAAGCTGCTTTCCCAGGTCATTATGGATCTGGCAGAAGGTGAAATCCAACAGGGGCTGAATCGGTTTTCAACCAGTCTTTCGATCGACGAATATCTCGAAAAAAGCTATTATAAAACTGCCAGTTTGCTTGCGAATAGTGCCAAAGCCGCCGCCACCTTAAGCGAGACTTCTACCGCGTTAGCCGATGACCTGTTTCAATACGGTCGCCACATTGGCTTAGCCTTTCAAATTATTGACGACATCCTCGACTTTACAGGCTCGACTGAAGCACTGGGTAAACCCGCTGGCTCGGACTTGAAGAGTGGTAATCTCACGGCACCCGTTCTTTATGCGCTAGAAGAAAAGCCCTATCTAGAAGTGCTGATTGAGCGCGAATTTGCCCAACCAGGTGATTTAGAGCAGGCATTGACGCTGGTACGCGATAGCAAAGGCATTCAGCGATCGCGCGACCTGGCAATGCATCATACCCGCACCGCGATCGAGCACCTTGCCGACTTGCCTCCCTCAGAGTCGCGTCAGGTGCTGGTCAAACTGGCAGATTACGTTCTCAGCCGCCTTTACTAAGGCAGAGGGTAGAAGTTCAGAGAGCGAGAAAGAAAGCGTTCAAGCTTCGACGTGTACTTCATTGAGCGGCAAACAGGCTGCAAGCCTGGTTTTCCCTACAGACAAGCTCCCGTAAGGAGATCATATGCCTCTATGCGTGTAAAGTTTACATAATGCCTTGAATCGTAAGCTGATAGGTCATGGCTGCCTTAGCACCGTTTGCCTGCTTAAATGAGCCAGTAATGGGTGATGCATAGCGAGATAGCGGACTGGCTACCAGCGCCATATGTCGATCAGCAACCGCTAAGCCATTGGTTGGATCATACCCACGCCAACCACCACCGGGTAAATAGACTTCAGCCCACGCGTGAAGGTGACGATCGTCGCTATCAGGATCTCCCTCCTGATACCCGCTCACAAAGCGAGCCGCCAAACCGATCGCCCGACAGGTTTCCACAAATAGCACCGCAAAATCGCGGCAGGTGCCCGATCGCATTGTCCACGTTACCCCTGCTGGGAGCGGATCACCCGTGTCACGAATCATGTACTGACAGCCAGCGTAAATACGTTGATTCAGTTCGCTTAAAAAGTTAAGTGTATTGCCATCTACGGCGTGCCCAATCTCTTGTGCCAGTTGAAGCGCGATCGGGTCAATGCCCGTTTGATAAAGCACCTGTTGACCGCCCAGGTAGGGCTGTAGCTGCGAAAGCAAGGACGAAGGGTAGTCGATCGGCAAGCGCGTTGCCCAGGTTTCTAATAAGTAATCAAATGGGTTCGTGCGATGGGTTTCCACTGATGACAGCACTTGGACTGTCAGCGTTTGTGTTTCCTCAGGCTTAAACCGCAATGTTGTTAAGGTATTACCATCCAAATCAGACACGATCGATTCTTGGAATGGCGAAGGGGTCACATTAAGAGAACACGATCGCAATGTCTGCCAGCTATCACTACGAGGGCGTAACCGCACCACATGAGGCAACAAACTCACGGGCTGACTGTAGCTGTAGCAGGTCGTGTGGTTGATTTGGTAAAGCACGAAGAGTTGTTGGTTGTTAGAGGGAGGCAGAAGGTAAAAGACAGGAGTTAGAAGCCAGGAGCTAGAAGCCAGAGAGTAAGAGTAAGAAGCATAAGCTGACGGCTGACGGCTCGCTGATAGCTGTCTTAACTCAATGCTTTCTTTCCCCTCACTCCTCACTTCTCACCCTACTGGTTGAAGCGCTACGAAGGTTTCAAAAATCTTCTTACCCACGTCGTTCATGCGAAGCTGCAAGTCATCTAGCGTTTCGTGCAGGCCAGCTTCGATGATATCATCGATCGTCAGGTAGTCGAGGTCAGAGCGGAGCCGTCCCAACGTGCGTTCGACAGGGGTCTGCCAAGTGCCAACGGGCGTACCCGTAATCTGATGGAGCGATCGCTCTGCTTGCAAAATGCAAAAGCGCACCGATCGGGGAAAGTCTCGTTCTAGCACCAAGAATTCGGCAACCGAATTAGGTGAAATGCGATGGATGCCTTGTTTGCGGTACATCTCGTAAGCACTGGCCGACTTGAGCAATGCCATCCATTGAAGTTCATCCAGCGTGCTGCCCACATCTTTCACTGACGGCAGCAGGATGAAGTATTTCACGTCTAAAATCCGCGCCGTTTTGTCTGCCCGTTCTAAAAATCTACCAATTTGCCCAAAGTGCCAACCTTCGTTATGCGTCATGGTGGCATTCATCACGCCAATAAACTGATGGCTTGACAGCTTCACTTCTTCAAAAAAGCGGAGGATAGCCGATAGATCCTGAAGCGATCGCGTCTGCGCCACTTCCGTCACCATCAGATAAAACTCATTCACCTGATGCCACATTTCCGACGAAATGATTTCGCGTACCGATCGCGCATTCTCCCGTGCAATGCGAAGGCAGGAGACGATCGAGTTGGGATAATCCGGATCAAAGGTGAGAAACTGAATGACCTTTTCGGCGGTGGCTTCCCCATAGCGCTCCTGAAACAGCGGCAAATCGCCCGTTGTTAAAATCAGCGGTTCCCACTGTTGCGTCGTCCCCGCAGGCGAATCGAGCAGCAAGTTCAAGTTCACTTCCACAAAACGAGCCACATTCTCAGCACGTTCAACATAGCGATTGAGCCAGTAAATTGAATCAGCAACACGACTTAGCATGGCAAAAAGGATGTGTAGGACTCCAGCAAAACGAACCGATCAGAGCAGTTACTTAATTTGCTCAGCTCCTTAACCGAACAAGCAGTAAAATGAACCAGATGTTTAGTGCTGTTTGAGCAGTGCCAAGAATCGCACGCTCGATGAGCAGAAAATTTTGAATTCTTTCTCCGCTAGTTGCACCTAGCCACAGGAATGAACCATCCTCAATTGCCTTTAATATTGGACTCGTCAAACTAGGAACGAGCAAAGCGCTAGCAATAAAAAAGCCTAGCCACACAAGAATAAACAGCTCTTTCGAGTAAAAGTAGCCCCACAGAAGCGTTGCCACTGTTGCAAGCGGCAGAAGAACCAGGTAAGCGCTGAGAAAAGTGCTTATTTGCATACAACCCACGTATCTTTGCTGCCGCCACCCTGAGATGAATTCACCACCAGCGACCCTTTGCGAAGGGCAACACGCGTCAACCCACCGGGGCTAACGTAGACTTTCTTGCCATAAAGAATATACGGACGTAAATCGACATGGCGACCTTCAATGGTGTCATCAATGAGTGTGGGAACCCTGGACAGAGACAGAGTTGGTTGGGCAATGTAGTTGCGCGGGGAGGCTTTGATTCGTCCGGCAAAGTCGTCCCGCTCTTGTAAGGTTGCGGTGGGGCCAATCAACATCCCATAGCCACCCGATTCATCTGCGGCTTTGACGACCAGGGTATCTAAATTTGCCAATACGTGCTGCTGTTGCTGCTGTTCCCAACATAAGTATGTGGGAACATTCGCTAAAATTGGCTCCTCACCAAGGTAATAGCGGATCATCGCTGGTACATAAGAGTAGATGACCTTATCGTCGGCAATGCCTGTGCCAAGCGCATTTGCCAGCGCTACCTTGCCAGAGCGGTAAACATCCATCAGTCCGGGAATACCCAGCAGCGAATCAGGGCGGAAGGCTTTGGGATCAATAAAAATGTCGTCTATACGCCGATAAACAACATCCACTCGCTTAAGACCTTTGGTGGTGCGCATTTGCAGGTAACCATCTGCCACGACTAAATCGCGCCCTTCGACCAATTCTACGCCCATCTGCTGCGCTAAGAAGGAGTGCTCGAAATAGGCAGAATTGTAAATGCCAGGGGTTAGCACCGCGACCGTTGGATCGATCAGGTGCGGAGGGGCAAGGTTGAGCAGGGTTTCTAACAGGTGGCTGGGATATTCTTCCACAGGTTGAATTTGCATCGTGTTGAAAACTAGGGGAAAGGTGCTTTTCATGACGCGGCGGTTTTCGAGCACGTAAGACACGCCAGACGGACAGCGCAAGTTATCTTCTAGAACGAACCATTGCCCGCTGCGATCGCGCACCAAATCGGTCCCCGTAATATGGCACCAGATGCCACCCGGAGGCTTCAGCCCCATGCACGGCTTTAGGAAGCCACTGGCAGAGTAAACAATCTCAGACGGAATCACGTTGTCGCGCAGAATCTTCTGCTCATTGTAAATATCTGCTAAAAACAGGTTGAGCGCGTAGATTCGTTGTTCCAAACCTTTTTCCAGCGTTGCCCAATCATTTGCCGAAACAATACGGGGAATAATATCAAACGGAATGATGCGTTCTGTGCCCTGGTTGTCGCTGTAAACGTTAAAGGTCACACCCATTTTAAAGAGGGCGATCTGCGCCGCTTGTTGTCGCCGCTGCACTTCTTCAGACGACAGAGAATTGATGCGATCGATCAGCGGCATCGCCTCTGTACGCGGCTCACCTTTCGCCATAAACAGTTCATCGTAAAAGTTCTCTGGTTCGTAGTCGTTGAATTGCACAGCGCTTGATCCAATGCATACCCCCTCATGAATACGGGTGAGGGCCACTGCAAACAGTAGCCTCCGATACATTTCCTTGGTTCGCGCAGTTGTTTGTAGGCAGAGCCAGCTTCTCACCTAGAAGCACAAAAAGTCTGTAAGTCTTGATGTCAGCGCTTAACACAAGCATGCCATCCCTAGCTTCAGAAGACAGTCAAGCAAGAATGCCAGGTTTGCGTTCGGAAAACTGCTGACCCACGACGAAGACATAAACGAGAGTATTAGCGCCAATCTTAGAAATTCGTCCTGATGGATTGACAAATCGTCCGTAACAGGTAAGAGGAACCTAACACGAACTAAATTTATGGGCTTTCATCCGACTGCATTGTTACCAGGCTTGCTGCTCGTGCTTCTCATCTCGGACTTGCGTGATGCTAAGGCGATCGCAAATCAAGCACTCCGCTCTTTGGATCAATCCGCGCCGACGACTCAGCTAGCAGATGCAACCGTGCAAACCTTTCACCGTGGTAGTGGCCGTCGTCAACTCTTTCGGGAATTTACGCTGCTTGGGGCGTAACTGCTGCTAGTTTATGCTATTCAGCGTCTCAGTGTGTAAAAGCGTCTGCTTTCCTGGGGTGCCTTGTTAGTGATTAATCACGCCAGAACACCAGCTGTTTACCTGATTCATCGTCTCGTTGCCCAGTTAGATCCGCGATGTGATCAAGCCCATTGTGTGATCAGAATCGTTGCGCTTACCATGTGTTGGCTGCATGCTGAATGCTAGATGAATGACGTTACCCGTTCTTGAGCGTTGGCGTCACTTTCCTACTGCTTACATAGCAAGCAGTTGAGAGCAGTATATCGTGGTACCCAGCATCGACCTCTTTAAATAAACGAGCTTGAGTGTCTTTGTTACGGTGCGATCGTTCCTGGAGTAATCTGTTACAAAGTAAGCCGCACTTTTACTGAAAAATCTTTGTCTACATAATCTTGCGTTAGAAGGGGACAAAGCTACAGAAAGTAAACTCTAGGGGCACTAATTCATCAGTTTAAAGCTTGAATTGTTGGGGAATACTAGGATAATAGACAACTAAGGGTTTGAAATGAGCCGTTTAACGAGCACAGTGGCAAAATAGTCTAGCTTAAGCGCTATTGCTCTGTACGTTGTGGCGATTGCCGCGAGCAAGATGTAACAAGACGATGCTTATAGCATCATTGACGCGTCCGTAGTGGTTCCAGTGGATTAGTTTGGCTGACATGATTAAAGACCTCGATCTGATCAAACGTCTCGGTCCTAGTGCCATGGATCAGATCCTGCTCTACTTGGCGTTTAGTGCCATGCGAACCAGTGGGCATCGGCACGGAGCGTTTTTAGATGCAGCGGCGACGGCTGCCAAATGTGCGATCTACATGACCTACCTGGAGCAAGATCAAAACCTCCGGATGACGGGGCACTTACATCACATTGAACCCAAGCGTGTAAAAGCGATCGTCGAAGAGGTCAGACAAGCGCTGACAGAAGGCAAACTGCTCAAGATGCTAGGTTCACAGGAACCGCGCTATTTAATTCAGTTTCCTTACGTTTGGTTGGAACAGTATCCCTGGGAAGCGGGGCGATCGCGTATCGCGGGTACCAGCCTTACCTCAGACGAAAAGCGCCAAATTGAGCAAAAGCTACCGTCTGACAAACTGCCCGATGCACAGTTAATCAACTCCTTCCAGTTCTTAGATCTCATTGAGTTTCTCCACGCTCGCTCTCAAGAGTATTTGCCGGAAGACCAGCAGATGTTGCTCAGTGAGGCTCTGGCCGAACACATCAAGCGGCGGTTACTCTATTCTGGCACTGTCACCCGACTCGACTCTCCTTGGGGCATGCCCTTCTACGCGCTCACACGAGCCTCCTATTCCCCTGCGGATGAAGAAGAGCGCACCTTTTTAATGGTAGAAGACACCGCCCGGTATTTCCGCCTTATGAACGCCTGGGCAAAGCGTCAGTCGAAGGCTATGCGTGCCCTTGAAGAATTAGATATCCCGGCTGATCGCGTTGATGAAGCGCTAAGTGAGCTAGATCACGTCATTCGACAATGGGCCGATAAGTACCACCAGATCGGTGGCGAACCGTTTGTGATGCAAATGGCGATCGGGCCGAGAGAGGAGGAATAGGGAGGCAGAGGGGGTAGAGGAAGCAGAGGAAGCAGGGGAGAAGGCTGTAGCTTGCTTCCCGGAGGGTAAGCTAAAGTATAAAGGCTAAAAAGCTGAGCGCTGGTAGCTTTCTTAACTCAGAACTCAAAACTTTTCTGCTTCCTCCGCTCTCCTAGCTTCCCCTGCTCCCCTAGCCGCCTCCTGCCCTCAACCTAACCCCCAACCCTGGCTTCTCACCCGGCAGCACACGCCCATTCTGGAAGCTAGCACCCGTAAAGGGATCATCCAGCAGATTTAAATGACTATCGAGATCCAGGTGATCAGCGAGGGGTGACAGTTGGCTAAAAGCGGTGTTGAGTAAGGCGCTATCAGAGTAGCAGCCAAACATCACCTTTAAACCACAGGCGCGGGCGGTGTGAATCATGCGCCACGCTTCGGTGATACCGCCTGCTTTCATGAGTTTGATATTGATCCCGTGGACACGATCAACCAGTGGCAAAATGTCATAACTGGTGAAGCAGCTTTCATCCACAAAAATAGGCAGTGGCGATTCTCGGTAGAGTGCAGGCAGATCTCCTTCCTGCCCTTTTGCCAAGGGTTGTTCGATGTAGGTGATGCCTCGATCTGCCAACCAGTGCGACATTTTCAACGCTTGCTCTACGTGCCAGCCACCATTCGCATCAACACTAATCTGGGTGATGTGAGGAGCAGCACTTTGTACCGCTAACACCATTGCCTGGTCTGCCTCAATCCCTTCTGGGCTACCAAGCTTGAGCTTCAATGCCTGGAGCGTTGGCACCTGCCCCAGCCAATCTCGCACACGCTGCTGAGCGATAGCGGGTGGGTTGATCCCAATAGTCATGGACGTTGGGACGATGCGATCGCGGTCTAAGCCCCACAGTTGCCACAGCGGTAGGTTTGCTTGCTTTCCAGCCCAGTCGTGTAATGCGATGTCTAAAGCTGCACGCGCAGCAGACGGCAACCGGGCTTCTAGCATCAGTCGTTCGATGCGTTGGCGCTCTAGAGGATTGAGCGCTTTTAAGAGGGGCGCAATTTTTTGCAGCGATCGCGCGATCATGTCCGTTGTCTGCGGTTGCTCCCCGATCGAAAAGGGCGAAGCTTCTCCCCAACCCTCGGTGCCCTCATGCTCGATCGCCACACAAACATTAGTCGTCTGTGCCGTTGTGCCACGGCTGATGGTGAGAGGACAGCGCTTGTGAACGGTAAAAAGCTGGATGCGGAGCTGCATGGGAAGAAGGGGGGGAGGAGGGAGAAAGTTTTGAGTTAAGAGTTTTGAGTTAGGAGTTAATTGAGCAGTCAGTGGTGAGCGGTCAGCCGTTTATCCTTTAGCGTTGAGCGTTGAGCCTTCTCCCCTTGCTTCCTCTGCGCCCCCTGCGCTCCCTTACACCCTACCCCACGCACCCTCGCCAGCCAAACAAGCCCATTGAGGGATTTGTGGAACTTTCGTGATTCGCTTTAATTCAATTTAGAAAGGTAAATCGTTATCTGAATGATAGCAAGGTAAGCATGTTGAGCCATTTCATGCGATCGACACTCACTCGTTTCATGCGATCGCCCCATCGCTGGTTAATCACACTCTTCGCAAGTCTCCTAGTGCCGATGGTATTCTGGGCGGTTACACCGGTGCTTTCACGCGCTGAGCCGTCGCAAGCTAAAGTTTTTGAGCAAATTTGGCAGACGGTCAACGACAATTTTTACGACCCAAAGTTCAACGGCGTTGACTGGAAGGCGATGCGGCAGAAGTATTCACCTCTGGCGGCTCAGACACGATCGCCGGAAGCATTGACTGTGGTCGTGAATCAGATGCTTGCAGAGCTAAAAGCTTCCCATACCCACTACTACACCGCAGCGGAGCCAGAATACTACCAGCTTGCAGGTGTTTTTTGGCGACGCGGCATTCAGCGTCAACTTAAACCCTTCTTACCGAATGGCAAGCTGGAGTATGTGGGCATTGGTGCCTACACGCGTGAGGTGGATGGTAAAACGTTTGTACGTGCGGTGCTGGATGGTTCGCCTGCTGCCAACGGTGGTCTTAAGGTCGGGGATCAGCTTCTAGCGGTCAATGAAAAGCCGTTTCAACCCATTCAATCGTTCGCTGAAAAGGCCGATCGCCCCGTTGAGATCCAGATTCAGCGCATGCCCAACACGGCTCCCCAAGCGATCGCCGTTACGCCCAAGCGTCTCGACCCCACGACGATGTTTCTGGATGCGATGAAGGCCAGTGTCCAAGTCATCGATCGCAGCGGTAAAAAAGTTGGCTACATTCACGTCTGGTCGTATGCCGATGATGCCTATCAGCGACAGCTTGAGCAAGAATTGGGCGATCGTCTCAGCCAAGTGGATGGTCTGGTTTGGGATTTGCGGGATGGCTGGGGAGGTGCCGAACCCAGTTACCTGAATCCGTTTACTGCACCCGCGCTGAATGTGACGTTTACTAACCGCAACGGCACCAAAGGCCAGTTTGACTTGCCTTGGAAAAAGCCAGTTGTGATGCTGGTCAATCAGGGATCGCGTAGCGGTAAAGAAATTCTTGCTTATGGCTTTCGGCAGTTTCGGGTCGGCAAAATTGTGGGCAGCACAACGGCTGGGGCCGTGCTAGCTGGACGCGCCTACATCATGCAGGACGGCAGCCTGCTCTATCTCGCTGTTGCCGATGTATCGGTTGATGGACAGCGCATCGAAGGCAAAGGCGTTGCCCCAGATATTGATGTGCCGTTTGCCGTGCCTTATGCCCAAGGACGTGATCCGCAGAAGGACGGGGCGATCGCAGCAGTGCTAGAGGCGATCAAGAAGCCTGCAAAGGGGTGAGGAGTGAGGGAAAGCATAAGCCGTGAACGTTTTTTGAGTTTAACTTCTGCGTCTCTGCGTCTCTGCGGTTGCCTTCTACTTCAACTGTCCAGAAAACCATCCACGATCGCTCCCATCGCATTTGTAGAAAGTCAGTATCAGCTTGTGCATCACGATTTAAGTTCCAAGTCATCAGTTGCTTTCACATATTAAATAGAGATGAAGAAACAATTACTCGTATTCGGTGTTGGAATTGGATTCGCCTTGAGTGTGGAATCGGTTGCGGGAGCCGTTCAGCCTGCGCCGATCGAGGGCAGCGCCAAAGTGCAGTGGTCTCAGGTCATTAACGATCCCTTTGATGGAGTCGTCGTGTATGACAAAAACTTTAGCCCTTCTGATCATGGGTTTGTTTTCGTCACAAGCTGGTCAAAAGGTGGCATTCGCGCCACTTATACCTGGTACGACTCAGACATTATTGGCTATAACACGGTTTGGCGTAGCCGCTGGATTAAAAAGAAGGGCAAAAAGATTGAAGAACGCTACTCTGAGCAGGAGCCAATTTATCGCTATACCCGCTTTGACGATACACCTAAAGCGATTTTGTTTGCCGTTAATGGTCAGCTTTACACTTACGAAGACGGCGCGATCGCCCCTGAGTTAGCATCGACTCTTGCAAACGCACCCATTGGCAATATGAGAATTCGACTAGTGTGGGAGAATGGCAAAACGAAAGACATCGAAATCGGCAAAGGCACGGTTGAAGCATGGAGAACCGTGTTTAAAGAAAAGACTTGATGGCACGCGTCCCTTCACAGGCTGAGAGGCAACCATGACAACGCTGCTCATTCAAACAGACAATACGCCACTGACAGTAAATTTGCCTGCGATCGCCTCTATGACCCAGGCGCAGTTCTACGAATTTTGTTTAGCCAATCGTGACTTACGCATTGAACGCACTGCCAGCGGAGATGTGATCATCATGCCACCCGCGTTTGCCGATACCGGGAATCGTAACTTTAACATTGCTCAGCAACTAGCTAACTGGGCTGACCAGGATGGCACCGGCATAGGTTTCGACTCTAGCGCCGGGTTCACCCTTCTTAACGGAGCAACCCGCTCTCCTGATGCTTCCTGGGTCAGGTTGGAGCGTTGGCAAGCGTTAACAGAAGAAGAAAAAGCCTCCTTCGCGCCCATTTGTCCTGACTTTGTAATTGAGCTACGTTCTTCCAGCGATACGCTGACCAGTCTGCAAGACAAGCTGAAGGAATATCTTGCGAATGGAGCTTTACTGGGATTTCTGATCGATCGCAAAAATCGCACGGTGCATCTCTATCGCCCCAATCAGGAACCACTCATCTTAGACAATCCTGATACCGTAAGTGGTGATCCAGAGTTGCCAGGGTTTGTCTTACAAATGGCGAAGATTTGGTGATCGGTGAATGTTCAGGATGTTTGTCTGTAATATCCCTGAGTCAACCTGTCAAACTCACATGGCCTTCATGTTAAGAGCAATCGCCAAAACCACAGCCTAGAATCGAGACAACTTGTTGGGTTGCACTATTTCTAGGCGGTGAAAAATGCAGGAACGTTTGAGTCTCCTCCTGAAGTTAACAGCATTTTTCGTCTTCCAATTTTGGCTAATGATCGTTAACCACTACAGTCTGCGAGGCAGTCTTTTGGGGTTGCCTGCTACCGCTGTTGTGGGTAGTAGCGCGATCGCTCTGCTAGCCTTCTTAATCGTCAAAGTCAGGCAGCCAACTGCACTTGCCCCCATTGCAATCTTTTCTCCTTTAGGCGCTCGGTTTGCCCTTGTATTCTTACTAATGTGGAGCGGGGCACTGGTGGTCATACCAGTAGGCGTATTGTTGTTCTGCTTGCAGCTTGTCGTCATAATTATTCTCTTAGTCTTAGTCTTCTCGATCGGCAGACCTCTCAGCCCTACAATTGGGAGTATAGACTCAGCCCAACTTAGTTTAGGTGTTCAGAGCCTATTAGGTATTGTTTTCTTGTGTATTGCTATCGTCTTTTTCTTTAACGTAGTTGCATCTCTAGTCAGGCAGGCAGCACTATCTAAGGCCGCTGAACGAGTTGTTTATACGCTGCAAGCGATCGGCTTAGTACTCGTACTTGCCTTACTTTTGGGTAAACTCCAAGACTTCCACTTTGGTAGCCGCTTGCTTTGTTCTAAAGCCTATCTATCTCCCAGTGGTCAGCGAGCGATTGTGGTTGAAGACTATAAATACTTTGGTGACGACGCTTATTACAGCCATGCTTACCTTGATGGATTAATTTTTAGAAAAGACTTGGGCGATTTTCCTAACGGTTTTGTCTGTAGGCAACAACAACTTACGTTCAACTGGAGTGCTGACGAATGGCATGTTGATTGGGGGAAGCTACTCCCCTAGAAACCTTGACAATTTTGAATCGCTCAATATCCAATTTTCACTTGTTTAGATTCATCCCACACTCATTGTTTACAGATGGTTGGAGAGTTCAATCAAATTGCCGTCTGGATCGCGGAAGTAAATGGAGCGCAGAGAGCCGATCGCGCCCGTTCTTTTCATCGGTTCTCCCAGCAGTTCTACACCGCAAGATTCAAGATGCGCGATCGCGTCCTTTAAAGGCACTGTTGTGATGAAACAGAGATCCGCTGATCCGGGTGTGGGATGAAGCGCCTTGGGTTCAAATTCGTTGCCTGCTTCGTGGAGGTTGATCTTCTGTTGACCAAACTGTAGCGCTTTGCGATCGTTCCCAAACGTAACCACTTCTAGCCCCAGCGTACGGCTATAAAAGTCGCAGGTTGCCTGAATGTTGCGAACGGTGAGAACAAGGTGATCCAGGCGATCGATATACATCGGACTGCCTAACTCCAATTCCACATCAACGGATTGTCATCAAAAGAATCAGTGACGGTGCGCCCAATTCGATCGATTTCTGCCAGATCTGCGTCACTAAGCTTGAGTTCGCCTGCTTTGGCATTCTCAACGGCTTGCTCGGCGTTACGAACCCCGACGATCGCATTTGCTTGAGGCTGGGCGACGAGCCATGCCAGTGCGAGATTACCGAGGCTAGTTTGATAACGATCGGCGATCGGGCGTAGTTTTTCTAACGCAGTTTGCGCCTTCTGGTAGGTTTCACCCTGAAACAGCTTGTTTTTCGCGCGATTGTCTTCGGGTGGAAAGGTATGGTCAGGGCCAAATTTGCCTGTCAGCAGCCCTTGTGCTAGAGATGAGTAAGCAATGATGGAAACTTTCTGCTCGACACAGTAGGGCACGGCATCTTTTTCGACGTAACGCCAGAACAATGAATAGGGCGGTTGCAAGCTATCGATACGCCCGTACTGTGCAGCTTCTTCTAATTGCTTCTGGGAGAAGTTAGACACGCCGATCGCCCGAATTTTGCCCTGCTGTTTCAAATCATTGAGTGCCCGCATCGTTTCTTCAATCGGCACGACTTCGCTGTTAAAGGAGCCAGAGGGCCAATGGATCTGATAGAGATCGATGCGATCGGTCTTCAGGTTTTGAAGCGATCCCTCACAAGCAGCGATCACCTGATCGTATTTCAGATGGTTAGCAAAGACCTTCGTCGCATAAACAACCTGATCGCGTACATCAGACAGTGCTTCGGCAACGACCCGTTCGGAATGTCCACTGCCATAAACCTCTGCCGTGTCTACTGTCGTGATCCCGGCATCAAAGGCGGCACGAATGGCTTTAATTGTTTCGGCATCCTCAACGCCAACCCACTGACTTTTGCCTGCCTGCCAGGTGCCTGTAATGATAGGCGTGATGTGAATGCCTGACGTACCGAGTTCTCGTTTTTCCATATCTGTCTCTAGTCTATGGGTCACGCCTACTGTAACGCTGGCTCTGTGTCTCGTGCATCGTTCGAGAGGTTTAGCTATTAGCGGTTAGCAGTCAGCGGTTGGGCCTCTTATTCATACGGAACCCGTTTCATAAAGAAGCACTATTTTGATGTACGGGCGAAGCATTCGGATACACTTCCTGCAACTGGAGTACAATGCTTTTGCCAAATGCTTCGCCCCTACCGATCCCGCTACTCTACAGAAAGATTTGGTATCAGTAGAGGCTGATGGTTGATAGCTAGAGATTTAACGCTAACTGAAGTTGTGATTTTGCACGGCTTTCGGGTAACGGTGTAGGAGTTGCACTGACGGCTGAACAGTAGCGGGCAAAGGTGCAGCGATCGCACTGGCTGCTTGGGGTTGGTTCCCATCCCTGGTCGTAGCGCAACCGCACGGCCAGATCGCTTACCATCGTCTCCACGCGCTGTTTGTGAGCAGGCGTGGCTTCAAAGCGAATTTTTTCACCTGTGCGAAGAAAGAGCAGGCTCAGGTATTTTAAGCTCTGCTGATAAGTCTGCTCTAAAGCCAGGTAATACAGCCCGATTTGCACATCCATTTCGGTGGCATCGGGAAACTTGACCTCACGGCTCGATTTGTAGTCAATCAGCTCTAAACCGTCTGAGAGAAAATCGAGGCGATCGTACCGTCCAGTAATCAAAAACTCCAGATTCTCAACTTGCAAAAAGCCTTGAATTCTACCTTCCACCGCCAGTGGTTGCGTTAATGCAACCTGACTGGCGATGAAGCGGTAGTAGTAATTTTCCAGAATCTCAAAGCCTTCTAAAACCTGATTGGCGCTTAATTCTGTGGAATGCTGTCGCCAGCAGTGATGCACCCAACGCAAATCAGGTAGCGGCTGTTCGTAGTGCCAGTCTCGGTGGCATTGAGCAAGCGCCTGATGGAGTGCAATCCCCAAAGAGGCCGACCCAAAAAACTCATTCGTCGTTAGCTTTCGCTCATAGCGAAGGTAGTAGGCATAGGGGCAGCGGTTATACGCCTGAAGCTTCGTCGCTGAAATTTGGTAAGCCATACTGTTCGATTTTGAATGAGAAGCTTTACGAGGAGATGCAATCCGTTATCTACAGGGGGCATGACTAGTTTTGGGTTGTTGGTTGTTAGAATGCTTGCCTCTAACCCTCAATCCCTAATCCCTATCTCCTAATTGTTCTGCCCGATCGGACGTTTGAACAACGCATCCAGGTAAATCCGCGACGCTTGACGCTGGTTTTGTTTTTCGGGGAAGGCATCAGTACTGCGATTTTGCAGCAGGAACAGAGACAGGGCTGCCGCAAACACCCGGTCTTGATCCCAATCGGGGCGAATTTCGAGATAGTGCTTTAGCGAATCATGTAGAACTTCGGGAACTTCAACTAACAAGCTAACGGTGCTATTCATAGAATTTTGGGTTCTCCCTTGCATGGGCAGGGTGAATGGGTGTACATCTGTCGGCTAGCGGTTTAAGCAGCCAAACGCAGCGCAAAGCCAGACCTTGCTGGTGCCAACTCCTCTCTCAAATAAAGACAGGATGGATGTTTGCCAGCGATCGGTTCAGTGCGCTTTCAAGCAGGTCGTCACATTGTGCAGTCGCCTTCCCCATCTTGTCAATGCTGCGAAATGTTACACGCAACTTTAGATGATCAAAAGATTTACGAGAGAATCGGGATTTGAAGGACTTTTTTGTTACATAAAGTTATGAAGTTCATGCGCTTCTGGCTCATTGATCCCGATCGTCCCCAGTTGGTCGATCGCGGCGGCAAAGCCCGATTGTTGCGTGAAGCTTGTGGAAAACAAACGTAAACCTGTGGAGAACCTGTGGAGAAGGTGTGGAGAAGACGCAAAATTTTTGTGGAAACAGTGTGGATTGCGTGGGGAAAAGCGACCGCAATGATAAGAATTGCAAAAGTGATAAACGTCATGATTTTTCAAAAATTTTGCGTGTGATCCCCAGAGGTATGACCGCAGAGACGCAGCGATCGCTGAGAAACTCTCTGCGACCTTTGCGTCTTTGTAGTTTGATAAGCAACTTACTGCTTCGGATGCGATCGGAAGTAGGTTTTGTAGATTTCTTTCGCGATCGGTACGGCTGATACTGCTCCAAAGCCGCCGTTCTCCACTACTACCGCAACGGCAATGCTTGGGTTACTCGCTGGCCCAAAGCCGACATACAGAGCATTATCTGGTTGCCCTGGCACTTCTGCTGTTCCGGTTTTACCACCTGTGAGTGGAATGGAACCATCATTCAATTGGCTGGCCGTGCCTTGTTGCACCACCGCGATGAGTCCTGCTTTAATAATGGCGATCGTGCCAGGGTCTAAACCTGTCGTTACAGGTTGCATGGCTGGTGTGTTGGTTTCTGACAGCAAGAGATGAGGCTTGACGCGTTTGCCACCGTTGACGATCGATGACACCATGACGGCCATTTCTAGCGGAGTGACCTGCACCAACCCTTGTCCGATCGACATGCTGACGGTATCGCCCCCGTACCAGGGTTCCTTGAAAAGCTTCTCCTTTTCCGCAGGGGTTGGTACCAGGCCGTGAGTCCCGCCTTCAAGCCCCATATTATCGGTCGTACCGATCCCCAGTCGTTTGGCCCACTTCGCGATCGCTTCTGGGCCTGCTGCCAAACCCACTTGGTAAAAGAACGTGTTACTGCTATAAGCAAACGCCTCCCGAAACCCAATCACGCCGTAGCCTCCGCCATGTTCGTGAAACAGGTGTCCACCTAGATTGAGTGCTGCAAAGGTTGCCAGGGTTGAATCGGGCGAAAACTTGCCAGACTGTATGCCAGCCGCTGCCGTTACGACCTTAAACGTGCTTCCAGGTGGGTACCCTTGCAGCGCCCGGTTTAGAAAAGGCTGATTGCGGCTTTGTAGCTGTTTCCAATCGGTTGGTGAAATGCGGCGAGTAAACAGGTTGGGATCGAAGGTTGGCCCGCTGGCGAGGGCTAGTACTTCACCCGTTTTCACATCCAATACCACGACGGCTCCACGACGCTTCGCCAATGCTTTCTCAGCCGTTTTTTGCAACGCTAAATCAAGCGTCAACTGCATGGACGTGCCTGCTTTGGCTGGCTTCATCCCCAGCGCTTTGACCACCTGCCCAGAAGCATCCACTTCCAGCAATTGTCCGCCCCACTTCCCTTGCAAGGTTGTGTTGGCAATGCGTTCAATGCCCATTTGCCCAACGAGCATGCCCATTGGGTAGTCGGGGTTTTTCTTTAAATCGTCCGCTGTTGCCTCACGGATGTAACCCAAAACGTGTGCTGCTAAATCGGCGTTGGGGTAGTCGCGGTTGGACTCGCCGCGAATTTCTAAGCCTGGAAATTGATTGTGTTTTTCTGCCAGTGCCACAAAGGCAGGAAGCGTCAAATCGCGGCTAATCCTCACAGGCATTGGGGCACGGTACCCAACTTGCTCTAGCTTCGTGAGGATCTCTTCACGCGGTACGTTGAGGATTCGGCTTAAGGCAGTCGCCGTTTCTGCCCACTGGGCTTTTGATTCTTCTCTAGGTGAAAGGTAGACCGATCGCGCCAAACGATTAGCTGCCAGTAGTTTGCCGTTGCGATCGAGGATATTGCCTCGATCGGACGGAGACGGCACTAGCGAAATGCGGTTTTTATCCACCAGGTGCCGATTATATTGCCCTTGCACTAACTGGAGTTGGATCAGACGCAACAGGCAACCGCTGATCAATCCCGTGAGGATGAGCAGAAAGATGACCGATCGCTGCGATCGCTGCGTCAGCGCTACATGAATGCGACGGCTTTTTGAATTAACCGAAAGACCACTAGCCATCACTAAAAACGCTCACCGATAGAGGCATACTGATTATGACCTTAAGCTTATTAAATAAACAGACGACTCAATCAATCTGTCACCAGTGGTACCAAGCAATTGTTTGCTCGCATACCCCTGCTTCATTCGCTTACTGACTCAACATACCCGTCACCTTTTTATAAATTTTTTGTGAGTTTTACGATCGCGTTGGAGCCTGCTTGCTTTTCTAGAAACCGGGTGCGATGACGAACGACTAGTACGCCTTATCGGAAATAACCCATCACTGCCCAAACGCAGAACTAACAAAGGTTTTGCCTTCTGCCTTCTTGAGCCATCAGCGGTCAGCCGTCAGCCGTCAGCCGTCAGCGGTCTTCTAACAACCAACAACTAACTTCTCTAGCCTTCTGCCCTTTACGACAGTAGGATGCCCACGACCCTCTCAAAAGCACACGTTGATTAATTCTCGTTCCTAAGTTTTGTTTAAGTAAGGAGGCAACCCTGCCGCTGCCCTGTATATTACTCATGCTCACTCGTCAGACTTGGGATTTGATTGAGTTCTTTCGCTACCGGGGTCAGTTTCTATGGGTATAACGTTTGTTCTAGACGTTGCGATCGGGTTAATTTTTATCTATTTGATTCTGAGCCTGCTTGCATCGGAGCTTCAAGAGCTACTAACAACGCTTTTTCAGTGGCGAGCAAAGCATTTAAGAGACTCGATCGAAGTCTTTCTAGCGGGCGGTAGCAGCACACCAGAAGCAGAAGAAGTTAAGAGTTTGGTTAGTAAACTTTATGACGATCCTCTGCTTAAAAACGTAAATCAAGAATCAAAAGGTTTGATTACTAAGGGCGCTAGAGAAATCACCCGCTGGCTTATTCCTGGCAATAGGAAAGGAGCGTTTGGTTTCAATCAATCTACTGGACCTTCGTATATCGCTTCGGAAACATTTTCAACGTCATTACTAGAACGGTTAGGAATGGCGACTTTAGCTAAAAAGCTAGTCGAAGTCAGGTTAGAAAAGTTTGCGACTAGAATTGTTGGTAGCTTTGCACTGCAAACGGATACAGCATCAGTAAGCGATTGGGAAAAAGGCCGAATTAGGGTTATTGCTGAGAAAGCGAACAAAGATTTGAGCAGTGATCCTAACTTTACAGCGCTGGTAGAAGAATACAATGATATTCTCAATGACTTTAAGGCTGAAGAAACAACGTTAGCGACCAGCGTTGAGCGGATGGGAGAAAGTCTTGATGCTTATATTGCAAACTATCCGCTACCAAATGAATCAACGGGAGCGTCCAACGCGTCTCAAACGGCTACACCTCAAACAACTGAACCCGCAGGATTCCAGCCTGAAAGCTATGCGGCTGAGGGAGGGGCGACTGAAACACCTCAAGCTGAAACACCTCAAGCTGAAGTGCCAGTTGCTGGAGCACCCCCTTCAGCAATGGGTGAAGTTCCCCTCTACTTCCCAAGGCGATTGAGAGCCTTAAAGCTGAGTCTTTTTGGCGAGGGCAATGAACGAGCGATCGTGTCTGGTGGCTTACGTCCAAGCTTGGCTGAAATTGCTCAGTTAGTCGATGAAAGCAGCTCGACGTATCAAGAAGTAGCCCAGTCTTATGAATCGATGCTTGCGAAGGCACAACCACTGGAAGCGCTAATTAATCCAGAACTTGAGCAGCAGCTTTTAGAGTTCTATCCCGAAGCGATCGAGAAAGAGATTGTGCAAGCATATCCAGAGACGGTTGAGGAGCAGTTTTTGGCGATCGCGCCAGACACGTTTAAGACAGTTGAAAAACAGTTAACCGATCGCAGGCGCAAAATCTATCGTGCCAAGCTGAATTCACAAGTTAACTTGTTGAAGCAACAGAAACGCACGATTCATACTGCATTGGGTCAACTGGGTGTAGAGCAACGGCAGCAAATTCTAAACGCTGTACTCAATCAGTTTGGCGACGAAGAACGCACGCTCATTATTCATAGAAGTCTGGAAGAACTGAGCAACGAGCAGCGTTACGCTGTTATCAATATTGTCTTTGTTAAGTTGGGACTGACAAACGCCGATCGCTCGGTGTATGACAACTACCAGACCTATAAAGTAATTCGACAAGCTCTAGAAAAATTGCCCACTTCCATCAAAGAAAGTTTTTCCATTCTTGCTAGACGAGCGCAGTCTAAAGTACAGCAAACCAGCCACGATCTAAATCAATTTCGTGTGGAAGTTGGAGCCTGGTTCGATCGATCGATGGAACGTGCCTCTGGTGTTTACAAGCGAAATGCCAAAGGGGTGGCGATCTTAATTGGCCTAACGCTGGCAAGTGTGACAAATTCAGACGCGTTCTATATCGTCAATCGTCTTTCCAATGATGATAATTTACGCAAGGCTATTACCGACAAAGCAGCAGCAGTCACGCCAGTGCGTGATCCATCAGCACCCAACAGCTTAAACCTTGAAACTGTCAAACAACAAACGGATGCAGCGCTTAAAGATCTGACCTTGCCGGTGGGATGGAAACCCGAAAATTTTGTTAGGCAGTTTGAGTGTCAACCACAGGACGCAACGGCAAGCGCTCCTTCCTGCGCAGCCTTTTCTGGCAAACCCGACGCATTGAATGCAGCCACAATTTTACAATTGCTTTTGGCAAAACCGATCGACCTGATCAAGCTGTTGATTGGTTGGATTGTCAGTGGTCTTGCCATTTCAATGGGCGCGCCGTTTTGGTTTGATTTGCTGGGCAAGATCATGAATGTCCGCAATTCGGGTAGCAAGCCGCCCTCATCTGAAACGAAAGAAACGGCGAAGTAGCAAGAGAGGCATGATGGGAGAGGAGTAAGGCTCAAGGAGCGTTTGTGTTTTGCGTTCAGAAAATCAGTCAGCCTTCAAGAGCCCTACCGCCCCTACTCTCTTGCTTCGGCTCCCTACTTCCCCCCCTGCTACTCCCTGATTGCCATTTTCTCTAGTGCGGTTTGCAGGTCTTGCGTCAAGGTTGTAACGGCCTGTTTTGCGCTGCGTCGATTACCTGTATAGTCTTGCCAACGATCGGTCACTGAAAGCGGTTCTCCAATAGACAATACTGCCTTTTGCTTACCGAGCTTAGGCCGATCGAAGGGGCTTTGACCTTTAATGCGAGCAATCATGTCCCACATGAGGAGGGTCGTTTCAGCAAAGCGCTCGACGGTAGGTTTTTCGAGCACATACTTACCCGTGACGGCGACGAAACTTTCAACAATGCGCATGTGCCAGAGGCGTAGATCGGCCTCTTCTGCAATGCGGTCAGCCAGTCCGTGCTCCAGGAGCGACACTTGCTCGATCGACTTCAGATCTTCCCGATAGATGTAGTCCCATCCAGCCTGCTCCAACCGCCTACAGCGATCGATCACGCTACCTTTCGGCTGCAAGTTGAAATACTGCTCTGCGACCTTCAACGCCGCATCCATCAACGCATTAAGGCGAGCCGCAAATTCTTTGTGGGAGATGGGCGCGTCCAGGTTGGAGGGTGGAGCCGTACTGCCGTCTTTTACAGTTGCTAAAGACTGATGATAAAACCGACTGTAGAATTGTTCCATGACCGAGAGCAAGTGTTCACCCAGGCGATACAGCCGCTTGTAGAGAATGAGTTCTATGGCTGCATCAGCACTAGAAGTAGGGACAGTTGCTAAACCAACATCGGTTTCTAGCGTCGTCAAAAGCTGCTCGATCGCGCTCCAGGGCGGCGTAATGTAGCGATATTGAATGCCGATCGGGACGACAAGCACCGTTTCAGAGCGCTTGGTTTTTTGCAGATCCTCAACACACCAAAAGGCAAGTTGGCTCAGCCCTGGTTCCAGTGGGCTGACAATTTCAGTATGACCATTCGTAGCCCCTTCAGGAGCCGCCGCCAATGGCAAAGACCCGTTGACAAACAAATCGCGGGCAGACCGTAGGCCAACACGATCAACCTTGCCACGATGGATCGGCGTACCACCTAGCCGTGAATAGAGCCAACCCATCAGCGCGCCCGCCCAGAGTGGAATGCCGCGATCGTACATAAAATGGGCGTGCACTGGACGCTGTAGCGCCACCTTTTGCTGACGAGCGACCCTAGGCACAAGACGAGACAGCAGATAGGCCAGTACAAACGGGTCATTAGCACTCGGATGTCGAAACGCTATGAGAAAGCGTACATTACCTGCTTGAAATTGACGGTAAAGATCAACTAACACCTCAACGTTTTCTGCTTCAACCTGGCGAATCGCCGTGCGCGATCGCATGATTAGCGGCAACAACCCTTGCAACCCTCGAACCAGCAACAAATTGAGCTGAGGCGGAATGAATTCCAGCGGCGGTTGGGCTTGACGAATAGAACGCTGCAAGGGAAGTCTCCTTGTTGTTGTTGGTTGTTAGTTGTTAGCAATTAGAAGTAGATAGTAGTCAGCTTTTATAACAGGAAAACTAATCGAAAATTCTCCACGGATTCATCTCTGCTGGTGATTTCCACTCAATTTGATGCCGCTCCCATAACAGTCGCTTTACGTTTGCCCAATAGACATGACTTAAGCCACGTCCATTACGGAATAATTCTGCAACGTTTGGCGCTTGTTGCTCCAACTCAGCAAGTTTTTGCTGATGCCATAACTCAGCTTCTCGCTGCACTTCCTCACAAATCAACTCATACAGTGGACGCACAATCAGATCGTTTTCAATCGGATCATGAATCCATTGATCGTGATGCAGTTCAGCTATTTCAACATACTGAATTTGTTGGATGGACGAAAATTGTGCAAGGAATTGTTTCGATTGTAGAATATTCAACACAATAGCTCGACGAAAGCGCATCACCAAAACAGCAGACACTGAACTTTGTGCTTTAGCCCAAACGTCATTTTGCCCCTCTAGAAACAACTTCATTTGAGTAACGTAGTCATAGATATCCATTACTCCAGTTCAATCTGAGCCGTATAACAACTTCTCGCCTCAAAACTTTCTCCTTCGGCTCCTTAAAACATAAACATCAACTTCAGCTTCCACATTTCCGTTTGACGGATCAGTTCGATTTGGCGGATAAATTCGCGGAAGTAGAAGCGGCGTTCGGGTTCCGACAGGTCGAGCCAAAATTGGGGGATAGACACAGTCTGGGCGATCGCTTGTAAATTGACGGGCGGTAATTGTGCCAGTTTGCTTTCCAGAACAGCCATTTCGGTGCGGAGTTTATAGGCGCGGAGGTCGGCAGTTTCTTGATCGAGTACGCCACTGGTGATCAGTGGAGGCAGTTGGGACAGGATGGCTCGCTTGGCAGCGATCGCGCCATTAATTCCCTGCTTTATTGTGCCCACATCCGGTAGCTCAACTGCGGCAACCGCACGCGGCAACTCTTCACAGATCCGTTCAATGGTTTGCTGCAGGATGGCATCATAGGCGATCGCCCCGCATTTGGGTGTTTGGGTGCATCCGGTTGGGCGCAGATACAGATACTCGCGATCGCGACGGGGGGCTGAGACACGGGTAATGGTCATGGGCGATCGACAGTCGCTGCACACCACTAGCCCTGCCAAGGAACGAGGTGCGCTAGCTGTGCGGGGTGGTAGCTGGCGATTGCGTCGCAGCAAGCGATCGACCTGAGCGGCTTCCTCCCGCGAAATGATGGGCGCATGGGTATCGCTGATCAGATCACCGTTTTGATAGGCTGTATCACCGCGATAGACAGGATTGGTCAGCCAACGATGCCCGGTCGATCGCGCGATTTTTTTGCTGTATTTTTTTGCTAAATAGCGGACGGCCCCACTCAGGGAACCATACAACAGAAATTGGTCAAAAAAGTCTTTGACAACGGGAGCCGTGCTGCGATCGACGACGTAACGAGTCTTGCTGCGTCGATAGCCATAAGGTGCTTTCCCTGGTGGCGGCAGTGCCTTCAGACGATTCTGGGCATGTCCCTGACGGATACGACGGCTCCGTTGCGACCACTGGACTTGCTGCAAGAGCTTGAGTAAATCTGCCTGTAGGTCTGCGCCTTTCAGGATGGGTTGATCAGCTAAGGTCGGATCGAGTGTGCCAGTTGCTTGCTCCGTCACAATGAGACGAATGCCCAACGCCTCTAACTCCGCAAGGCGATCGCCCACCGTTTGAGCCGAGTCGCCCAGTTCTTCCACGCGTCGAATGAGCAAATAATCGGTTGGCTCTGTCTGACAGTCTTCTAAAAGCTGCTGCCACTGCTGACGCGCGATCGTCCCTTTTTTGGGTGCGGCGACACTGGCAAGATCTTGATAGACCTGATCAATCTCCCACCCCCACAGCGCTCGATCGGGCGTTGGCTCTAACAGTGGATCGCTATAGAGATAAGCAATAATTCGCATCGGAACGGTAGCATTAGACGGGAAGACAGCCTCTGACGCTTCTGTCTCTATTCTTCCCTAAATACAGCCACTGTCGAGTGCAATTAACTTCACCCGACCGATGATCACGCAACTGACATGACACGAGTGGTCAAAAGCTTGAGCTATCCTGTCAACCCACGGTATTGAAGGCCGTGCGATGGGTGCGATCGTGTGATTGGATAGATGCACCCACTTAAACATAATCGACTTACAAAAAGATCGGCTTACAGAAACACGTTGGTAATGTAGTCCACGACAACGGTGTTCACCTGATCAACCAGCAGCACATTCGACCCAACGACAAACAGATCGTAAGTGGTCGGCAGATTAATGTAGCTATTCACTTGCTTTGGCAATGGCACTAATTTCTTAGCAATGCCAGGAGGTAAGCCTTTACCGCGCAGCAGTTGTTTTTGAATGCCCGGTGGGAGAGAACGCGATTGGCTGATGATTTGAGTCCGTGTGGCGCTAGTCAAGACATTGTTACAGCTACAGTCACCTCGTAGCATTTCCACCAACGTCGTGCGTTGGGCCGTTGTAAAGCTTGTCGTTTGAGACAGAAACACATCAGAAATGTAGTCCACGACAACATAATTCACCTGATCAACCAGCACCACATTTGATCCAATGACAAACAGGTCGTAAGAGGCTGGCAGATTGATGTAGCTATTCACCTGCTTCGGCAACGGTACTAATTTCTTAGCAATACCGGGCGGCAAACCTTTACCGCGCAGCAGTTGCTTTTGAATGCCCGGTGGGAGAGAACGCGATTGGCTGATGATCTGAGTCCGTGTGGCGCTGGTCAAAAGATTGTTACAGCTACAGTTGCCTTGTAGCAACTCCGTCAGCACTGTGCGTTGGGTCGTTGTAAAACTGGTGATTTGCGTTTGTTGCACTGTGCGAATCGGCCCGTTGTAAGCAACCAAAATCCGGCTGCTGTTCTTATAGACAGTCACAACGCTCTGAATGGTCTTGGTATATGAGCCAACCCGACTACCCAAGAACGTAAACGTCCACGAATCGCCATTATCAACGTAAGGACAACGCACAGCAGGCCCATGCATTGAATCTTCGGCGCGGTAGAACTGAATGCCACCATTGGCTGCTTCTGCGGCTTGGCGAGCAAGATTCTTGGCACGATTGAGATCAATCCGTACTTCGCGTTTATCGTCATCATCCCGATCGCGCCCACGTCCGCGATCGTCGTCATCACGGTCTTTCTTACCGTTCTTCTTGTCTGCTACAAGCCACTGATCACCCCCGGTCGTCTGGCTAAGGGAAGCGCTGTTAGGAGAAGTCGCTTGAGAGGCTGGGTTAAAAACGCTGGCTGTCGCAGGAATCGCCGTGAGCATTGCCAACCCCGCTGCCGTGAGCAGCCGTTTGCTAAGAAATTTGATCGATGGTGTGCGCGACATGGAAATTGCCATCCTTCTGTGTAAAGTTAACGTAGTTCAAGCGTTTAGAAGGTAAACTAAGTCCTTAAACTCGCTCCGTATTCACAGTGTTCCCTTTGGGCAATTCCCTTGACCTTACCTTTACAAAGCAGGCTCTGGAAGATATTCAAACATATCAACGCTTTAAACGTTTTTATACCTAAAACGGCTAGCAGGTATAAAACAGTCTGCAAAACCCTGATGAGTGCTGCCTGCGATTAATAATCTGTCGTGTGCGAGAAGTAGCTGTTGGCATTAAAGCTCGTGGTGTCTTCGATCTGCTTCAGCGTCGATCGCGTAATAAGTTTGCCAGCTTCTACCAGCACTTTCCCGGTTAGAGGATGCAGCAAATCTTGATCAGCGCGGCGGCCAATCAGATCCTCAATGTCCTTAATCGAATTGATATACATCCCTGGCGGCAGTTCGACTACCACGCCATCCTGCAAGACTCTGGACTGGCACGCAAGGCGAGAGTTGGGCTTGCAGGTGGTGATTACCTCCAACGTGCGCTGTTCGCGGCGACTGATCGGGGAAAGAGACTCCATGCCTTGTTGCACATAAATGTGACAGGTGGCACACATCCCTCTACCACCACATTCTTTCAAGACATCCAGGTCTTTGTTCAGGAGGACGGAGAGCAGGTTGCCGTTGGTTTCAACAGAGGTTTCCTGGGCGATCGGTTCGAGTCTAACGGTTTTAGCCATTGGTTTTAAGGAGGATAAAGGGATGGAAGGCAGAGGGTGGAAGGATGAGGGATGAGGAATGAGGGCGGAAGGCTAAAAGCTAAAGGATGAAGGCTAAAGGCTGACCGCTGACCGCTCAATCAACTCAAAACTCTTAACTCAAAACTCTTAACTTTCTACCCCTCACTCCTCACGCATTAAGAGCAGCGTGGCTTGCTGGTCGTTGAGTCCTTTTTGCTTCACGATCGTGGGGAAGTCGCGGATTACTTGTGCACAGCGTTTGATGAACGCAGTCACCCAGGTTTGTAGCCATTCTTGCTGTTGAGGGGTAAGGGAGGTGGTCATCTCTTGGGCTGACGCTCCAGTAAAGGAAAATTGGGCGGTACGATCAACCTGAACATTGGCTAACCAGTCGAGTTGAGGGCGCGTGGCTTTCCAGTAATTGGCAATGACATGCGTACCGAGATACTGGGTTGTAAACTGGCTGAGGTGATTGAGAGCGGCGATCGCGTCCTTTAGCGTGGCTGGTTTGGACGGTGCCTGATTAGCCGATTCAGGAGCAGATAGCACTATTGCAGGAGGCGTTTCTGATACCGCTGCTTCTGCACTTGCGGGGGTTGGGTCAGCATCTAGTTTTTCAGTGGGTGCTGGGTCAGCACTGTGCTTGCGGTAATGCAGCCCAGTCAGGGTAATGTTGCCCGCCATGAGCCGAAAGGTAGCGATCGCATTTGGCATATCCTCCCGCAAGACGGTTTGCAGTTGTTGGATTACGCTCAGGTAATCTGCATAAACCAGATCCTGATCGGTTAAGACCAGCAAAACCATGCCGCGATCGAGCCGATAAAGATGCGCTTGATACTCGGTAAATTGAAACTCAAAGAGATTGAAGCCACTTGGTATGGTTTCAACGACCTGTAAGATGCCCTGGGCAAGGGCTTCCTTTTGTTGAAAGTTCAGGGTCTGATCAATACCACAAAAATAAGGTCGAGAGCGCCCATCCATTAGGGCAACGCCCGCAATTCCTGGTAAATTCAGAAAGTCCTGAATAACCTCCCGTTTCATAGTTCTTTAATTTACGTTTCAATACGATACATGGCACACGGTACTGTTAGGGATTATTCGGATGACTGTGTTAGGGTTTCTGGTTTAGAAGCGGATCGATCGTCTGATCTACCGATTGCTTCTGTACCAGCAGGTGAGTACACTCCGGCTCCTCCAAAATCTCAGGTTTAGCAGTATGTCTGACCTTCCATTTACTCTGGATCAGTTACGCATTCTCAAAGCGATCGCCGCTGAGGGAAGTTTTAAGCGCGCTGCCGATAGTCTCTACGTCTCTCAGCCTGCCGTTAGCTTGCAAGTCCAAAACCTGGAACGCCAGTTGGATGTCCCCTTGTTTGACCGGGGCGGTAGACGCGCACAGCTTACCGAAGCGGGGCATCTCCTTTTAAGCTACGGAGAAAAAATTCTCACACTTTGCCAGGAAACCTGTCGTGCGATCGAAGATTTGCAAAATCTTCAGGGTGGCACGTTGATTATTGGAGCCAGCCAAACCACTGGAACCTATCTGCTACCACGGATGATTGGGGTCTTTCGGCAGCAGTATCCTGATGTCGCTGTGCAGTTACATGTGCATTCAACGCGTCGCACCTCCTGGAGTGTGGCGAATGGACAGATCGACCTTGCTATCATCGGTGGTGAAATCTCACCTGAATTGCAAGACTCTCTAGAAATTATTCCCTACGCTGAAGATGAACTAGCACTGATTTTGCCTGTCTTTCATCCGTTGGCAAAAGCTGAAACGATTCAAAAAGATGACTTGTATAAGCTTCAGTTCATCGCGCTCGACTCGCAGTCAACCATTCGCAAGGTGATTGACCAGGTGCTGACTCGCTGCGGCATCGAAACCCGTCGCCTCAAGATCGAGATGGAGCTAAACTCGATCGAAGCCATTAAGAACGCGGTGCAATCTGGCTTAGGCGCAGCGTTTGTGTCAATTTCAGCGATCGAAAAAGAACTGCAAATGGGTGTGCTGCACCGTGCCCGGATGGATGATGTCGTAGTCAAACGTACCCTCTCGGTCATCATCAACCCAAACCGCTATCGATCGAAAGCCGCCGAAGCCTTTTGCCGCGATATTTTGCCCAAGTTTGCAGGCTATGCCAATCTACAGCCTTGCGAATCTGAGCATGTGGAGCCGTTAAAGCCGCTTGCCTCTAGTGCAAGCATGAAGCGCCTCGTGGTACCAGAAATGGATTAATGCGATCTTTCCTTCCGTTTTACCTATCAACCCAACAATGGTTGTTCTGCCCAATTCTTGATGGGTTAATGGGCAAAGGGCGATCGCAGTTGGGAGCGATCGTGTTGGCAAGAAGGCTGGAGCGGGAGCAACGCTAGCAAACTCAGTAATCTGTACAAGCAAGGGTAGCCTAGATTACCTCTAGTGGAATTGCTATACAACGAACGTGCGTCGTGTAGGAATTTGATGAAGTTCGTAACGTGAGATCGTGATCTTGCTGATTTCTAGGGGAAACATGAGAAAGGCGCAACAACTTACCCTAGCGAATGCAGGATTGACCTTATGTCATCTCAGACTCTTCTTGAAGAAAAAACGTCTACAGCGAAGTCTCAGGAAACAACTCGCTTGCTTTTAGCTTTGTGGGAGTTGGGTGCAGACAAAACAGCTTTGCCAAAAGGGAAGTTGCCCGATCGTGCGAAGAAAGCTGAACCCTTTAAACAATTAGTAGAAGACGGCGCGATTAAGGTCGAAAAACAAAAGTCGTACTCGTTAGTCTCTCTGGAAGCGAAAGGAGTAGCACAACTGGCTAAAGAACTTAAAACAGTGGATTTTGCGCTTACAGGTACGACGACTGGAGCCTGGATGGCGAGAGGTTTGTTGAAGTGGCTGCAACAAATGGAGAACATCGCGGTAGTTGCTTCTACAAATGGCAAAGCGACAAAAGATGCGATCGCTTCCTACGAAGAATTTAAGTCAGTTGCACTTGATGTTTACGATCGTCTCAACCGTGACTACAACTTAGACAACTTAGTACCGATCTATCGAATCCGTCGTGGAATTGGTGATCAGGTTGCTCGTTTCCAGTTTGATGAGTGGCTACTAAAAATGCAAGAAAAGGATATTTTTCAACTTTTAGAAGGCAGCGTAGAGGATAGTGCCCCTGACAAAATTGAAGACTCTATCACAACTAAAGTCAGTGGTTTGCGCTGCTATGCCAAACGTCTATAGATCTAGGTTTCAATTTTTTCAGCAGCATTAAACATTTGCGATTTTGCAGGTATCTCATGTCTACAGAAGCAACGCCCCACTCTCCATCTGCTGTTTCAGACCTTCATAAGCTCATTGAGAGCGAGAACCCATTTGACAGATCTTTATCTGTTAGAAGCCATGATGTTTGGGAACATAAATTTCCTGATGTTCCTTCCATTAATAAGCATATCTCTGACGCTGTATTTCAAGGGATTGAACAAATCCGTAAAGGTCAGCGTTCAGTGCTTGGAATTACAATAAGGGCAGAAAAAGGACTAGGGAAAAGCCATTTACTTAGTCGAATTCGCCGCCATCTTAAAGAAAAAGGTGGTTGCTTCTTCGTCTATATGAGTGAAACAGATTATGGTGATCTCAACAGAATAAACTCCCATTTTTTGAGCACGCTTGCTCTAAGCTTGAAGCAACAGGGAAGCCAGAATGTAACCCAGTGGCAAGAACTAGCAACTGCATTAATCAACTCAGCTTACAACTCTAATTTGTCTCCTCAAGATCTTCTAAAGCGATTTTCTCCGGCTTTAACTAAAGATCCACAGTTAATTGATAAGTCAACCACAAGAATTTGTAAGATTAAGCCACATATTACAGATCCATACGTAGCTCAAGCGATTCTCTGGACTCTAGTAGAGGGTAGAGAGATCTTTGCCATCAATTGGCTATCAGGAAAGGAACTGACGCAAGCGCAAGCAGACGCAATGGGATTACCTGCTTCTAAAGATGAAGATAGAGAATCCAGAGCGTTAGGTATTGCTAGCCAAGTTTTAGACCTCATTGGTGACTATAGATCAATTGTCATCTGCTTTGATGAAGTTGAACCAAAGTCTTCTAATTTCAAAGGTCTATCAACTCCACAAGTGGTCGCACTTCTTGCTAAAGACCTTTATAGCAAGATCAAACGTGGTGTACTCATGATGTCAATCTCTCCACAAGCATGGGCGTTTCAGGTAAAAACGATGCCACAAGCAGAATCAGTGGTAGATCGGATTGGGGAAAAGGACTTTGATCTAAAATACCTTAACTCTGATGATGTCGTTGCTCTTGTTTCTCATTGGCTCAAGGATTTTTATGACTGTAAAGGGCTAACTCCAGGTGCCGCTACATTCCCATTTGATGAGAGAGAATTACACGAACTAGGTAAGGAAAAGCCTATCGTCAGAAAAGTTTTGAAATGGTGTCGGGAGAACTGGAAAATTCCTGCTGAAGTAGAGCCTGAAAGTAAAGAGACTGATCAAGCTGAGCTTACGGGTAAAAGCTGCAATCAAGAGACTTCTTCAAGATCTGAAAATAATTCTTTTCGTCAAGTCGAAGTGGCATTCAATGAGCAGCTATTAGCGTTGGATAGCAACGTCGATGATTATTTAGAAGATAGTGAGTTGATTGTTGAAGCGCTATGGCTTGGCTTTGCCAGTTTGATGGGTATAACCGTTGAAAAAGTTCAAGTTCAAGACATTGAAGAAATTGAGACAAAGACTGCTGATAGGGGTTACATCAGTTTTAGAGTGGTTGGAAAGGAAAATAGGAAAACAGTCAAAATAGGGGTTTCAGTTCTTCAAGAATCTGGTGCTAGATATGTTAGCGCCGCTCTTAAACGCTTGATCGATTACAGGAAATTTGATCTCAGTCGTGGTTGTTTAGTACGTTCCAAGGCGGTTAAAGCTCATACATCAGGTAATAAATATCTTAATACTCTTCTTTCTGAATTAGGTGGAGAGTGGGTGTCACTAAAGGGTAAAGATTTGCAACCCTTGCTGGCGATTCTTTTTGTATACAACTCTCACGAGGAATACGAGGTAACTGAAGAGGAGGTTCTTGAGTTTATGCAAGAGAGGAAAATCGCCGAGAGTAGCTATCTCATCCGTGAGATTTTAAGTGATCCTTCAGGACAGATTCCTACAGATGTGATTGATGAAGATCAACTGATCACTGCCACTGTAAAAATGGAAACGACAGATTCTTTGACGAATGCAGATGAGCTTCTCACAACATTAGGTGTATGACTGAGCTAGTTTTTCTTGCAAACGCACTTTGCATTCCCTCTGCTGACTATCAGGCTTTAATTCAGGGGGAAACAATTGTAGCAATGCCTTGGAGTTTTCTTTCTCAAGGACAGTCATTTGCTCTTTGTTCTGAAGATGATGACACTACTCACACCCAGTTTTGGGCAAGGTGTGAATTCTGTAGAAGTATAGATATTCCAGAACTCTTAAGCCCTTTATCTAGACTTACTGTGTGGACAGAAGAAGCTCTCAGAATTAGTTTTCAGAAAAGAAATTACATCTTCGTAGCTTATCTGAGAATCTGCAAAATGCCTCAAGCTTTTGAAATTTTCAGAGCAGGAAAAGGAGAATTTTTATCTCTGGTTGAACCTGGTTTAGTCTCAAATTCTTTGCCTGTATTAGACGGTATAACTTTTGAGCAGTACAGACAAAAGCTGGAAAAATTGAGTCCGCCAGTTTATCCTGAATTGGAAGAGTTGCAGAACATTATCGCTCGACTAGCTAGCGATAATGTTCCTTTTGCTAATGAATTCGATCAATATATTCAAACATTTTTGGGCTGGACAAGTAATTTACCTATAAAGAAACACGATCCAAAGTTGTTGTGGATTAGTACTATAGCTTCACTGGGCGATCGGAGTATAGAAGCAGAATCTGCCAAGAAAACCACCTATGAAGCTGGAACAGATTTTGAAAGAATTGTTCAGCGAAGCCTTGAATTTTTGGGTTTCAAAGTCGAAGAAGCTTATCATGGTGGTGCAGGAGGTTTAGATCTCTTCTGCTCAAAACCCTACTCTCTAGTAGGAGAGTGTAAATCAGGTAAAAGTATTCCAGATCGCTCTGTTGAGGAGTTAGATCGAATCGGCAAACGTCATTTAAAGAAGGACTATATGACGGCTGCAAGGCTAATCATCGGTTCTGGTCAGCCAACTAAGCAGCTTCGAGAATCTGCCATAACATCAGAAATTAGTATTATTAGCGCCATGTCTTTGCAGAAATTGGTTGAGCTTCAAGCAAAGTATCCTAATTCAATCAATCTGATTGAACTTAAGGATTATCTGATACCAGGACAAATCGATGATAAAATTCAAGAGTATATTGACAAAATTCTTAATGAGATAAAACTACGATTTCAGATGGTTCAATCTGTTAAAGAGTTATCTGAGCGAGAAAGTCAAGGTAAATTTAGTGCAGCAGAAATTCGTATTTACCATAACAGTAAGTTTACACATTTCCTTGACAATGAAAAAATTGTTTATGAACTTCTAGTGGAGCTTTCTTCACCTTTGGCAGGTTACTTAGGTAGAGTTCAAGGAATTAATTTACAGAGCGATCGCTTCTACTTTCTACGCGACCTACCAGTTGATTAAACACGACATATTCAAGGTAGTCCCTGTGCGATCGCTGTTGTGGTCAAGCATGATGCACCGTCGATCGCCTATGGTCGTAGGAGGGACATAAACAAAGGAGATCGAGACGTGAGTAGTTCGCATCAAACTTGGCAGACGACCGCATTATTGGTGATCGTCGGCATTGTGGCGCTGTTAGGGCTGAATGCCTTTGTTATCATCAATCCCGGTGAAGCTGGAGTTATGAGCATTCTGGGTAAAGCGCGGGACGGGGAGTTGCTCGAAGGGATTCACGTCAAACCGCCGTTTGTCTCCAGAGTTGATATTTATGATCTGACGGTGCAAAAGTTTGAGGTACCCGCACAGAGTTCGACTCGCGATTTACAAGATTTGACCGCTAGCTTTGCCATTAACTTTCGCTTAGATCCCACTCAGGTTGTAAATATTCGACGAACGCAAGGTAGCTTGCAAAATATTGTGTCGAAGATTATTGCCCCGCAAACCCAGGAGTCGTTTAAGATTGCGGCAGCACGACGCACGATCGAAGAGGCCATTACCAAACGGGATGAGTTGAAGCAAGACTTTGACATGGCGTTGGGCGAACGCCTGAATAAATACGGCATTATCGTGCTGGATACCAGCGTGGTCGATCTCACGTTTTCGCCCGAATTTTCTAAAGCGGTGGAAGAGAAGCAAATTGCGGAACAGCGGGCACAACGAGCCGTTTATGTGGCTCAGGAAGCCGAGCAAGAAGCGGAGGCTACGGTAAATCGCTCTAAGGGGCAGGCAGAAGCCCAGCGCCTACTACGTGAAACGCTGACCCCAGAACTGCTTCAGAAACAGGCGATCGAAAAATGGGACGGCAAGTTTCCGCAGGTGATGGGCGGCAACGGAGCGCTTCCGTTTATCAATCTCGATCCGGCAAAGCTATCAACGAAGTAAGGATATTGAGCGATCAGCTTGGGTTCAGGAACATGATTTGGGTTAAAGCCGTTAGCGGTCAGCAGTCAGCGATCAGCTTTTGGCTGACTATTGATCGCTAATCAAACTATGCAAGTGCTCATTTTGGGTGGCACAGGTGATGCAACCGCCTTAGCAACCCATCTCTTACAACTTCCGGGCGTTACGGTTACTTCATCGCTGGCTGGACGGACTCTACAACCCTCTGCCCCTGTAGGGATGATACGTATAGGTGGTTTTGGCGGTTCAAATGGACTTGCCACCTATCTTCAAGAACACTGTATTGATCTACTGATCGATGCGACGCACCCGTTTGCCGCCCAAATTTCCTGGCATGCTGCTGCTGCTGCTACCACAGTCGGTTTACCACATTTAATGCTGGTACGACCGGAGTGGCAAAAGATAGTGGGCGATCGCTGGTTGGAAGTTGAGACCGTAGAAGCTGCCGCCCAAGCCATGCCGAAATCTGCCAAGCGAGTTTTTCTGACGATCGGTAGGCAGCAACTGGCACCGTTTGCCCCCATAACCGATCGCTGGTTTCTGATGCGCTCGATTGATCCCCCAGCAGCCGATCTACCATTACCATCTGGAGAACTGTTGCTTGATCGTGGCCCTTTTACCCTGGATAGCGAAAGAGACCTGCTGAAGAAGTATGAGATTGACGCGATCGTCAGTAAAAACAGTGGGGGCGATGCAACCTACGCCAAGATTATGGCGGCAAGAGAGTTAGGGCTGCCGATCGTCATGGTGCAGCGTCCGCCGATGCCTCAGGGCGATCGAGTCGCTGATGTTCCAAGTGCCGTAGCATGGGTGAAGCAGCGTCTCTAAGCAAGCTTTCTGAAGAGTACCCCTGAGCCAAGCGCTGGGTTTAGCGATCGTCGGCACGGTGCACCAACGTAGAGCCTGTATGCCCTGTTGTCAGCCACAGCATTGCCCTTGCACCATCTCGCACCGTTTTAGCCAACGGCTCGGTTGCCCGGTCAGACGGCATGGGTACTGGTTTGAGAACAATTCCTCGACTGCCAAAGACAAGTTCCCCAATCACGCGGGCACGACGCATGTGGTAGTCAGAGGTAATTAAATAAACGCTATTGATCCTTCTGGCTCGAAACTGATCAACCAGGGTAGTAAAGTTGCTGACCGTATCAACCGCGTTGCGATCGATATGAAGACGCATCGGGTTTACACCTGCATCTGCAAAAACGCCCTCTGTATAAGCCTCTGGGCTACCGCCAGAAACCCAAATCGGAATTTTTGGATGCTGCCGCGCAAACTCAGCCGCAAAGTTCTCACGTTTGGGTGTGCCACCCAGCACCAATATGGCCTGTGGTCGCACAAAATAGCTTTTAAGTTCGCGATAGCCAAACCAGAGCGATGGCGCAAGGATCAGCAGCCATAGCAACGATCGCACCTTCAGCCGTCTGGGCTTATGAACCCTGACGCGTGCATGATTCAAGTAGAGCAGTCCCCTCAGTCCCATGATGAATGCGTCAAACACTGTTGGGGGCAAGCTATCACACTTTTGATAGCACCCCTGTCAAAAACAACGCCATTTTTTAGAATGCAGCCGTTTTTTGTCTCAAACGGCTCAAAGCCCTGCCTCTACTGCGGTGAAGACGGTCGCTTTGGGGTAGACCCTTGCGCCTGGGCAATCGTGGCTCTGATGCGAGGGGTCTCAAGAAATTTCTTTGTATCGGCTAATAAGCGATTGCCCCAAAGATTCTCTTTGAGAAATTTCAAATCGCTGTAGCGACTATCGATCTGAATTGCCGTTTCGCCTAACGCCAAACCCTGCTCACGATCGCCTTTAGCATACAGCGCGACAGCCATTGCAAGCTGAGGTTCTGCCGCTTTGGTATCAATCGCCACAGCCGCCCGCCAGCGCCGAATCGCTTCATCCACGTCGCCGCTTTCGTATTTGATCAACCCAATATTGTTAATCGCAGGCCAGAACGTTTTATCTTGAGCCACCGCTTTCTCGTATTGAGCCAGTGCATCTGTAAATTGACGCAGCATCAAATACGCATTGCCCAGGTCAAACAAAGCGCCTGGAACATTTGGCTTGATCTTTAGACCCGATTTCAGATAATCGATCGCCGTCGTGTAACTGTTTTTCTGAAAATAAGCTGATCCCAGAGCAAACAGCACGGCTGCATTTTTTTGATCCAGGGTCTGCGCCGTTTTAAGAGCAGTAATGCCACCATCCAGGTCATTGGTTTGCAAATACAGACCGCCCAGCAGCGACCAGATTTCGGGACTCTTCGGCGCTAGCTGAGTAGCCAAGCGTGCCCTTGGCAGTGCCAACTCATACTGCTGAAACTGAGCCAACTGTGCGGCTTCCTGCGCCAAGCTTAACCCCTGTCGCTCTAACTTTGTTGAATCTAACTGCACTGTATGAGGCACCAAAGACTGCGCCGAAGCTGGCTGGGCAGCACCCCATAAGCCAAGAAGAAAGACGAATGCCAGGAAAGAATTACGATTGGGCACGGGTCAGCCTTTGAAACGTTGGATAGATAATAGATGGCTTACTTCATCTGCTGTCTATGGTGGCATAAAACCATAAAAATGCCCGGAAAATGTCTTTCGGGCAGGATCGCTAGCACAAAGGCAGAAGAAACACTGCTAATCCAGCCAAAACTGAGCGCCAATGACAAATCAGAGTAGGGCAAAGCTTACGTCCAGTCATTCCTTCTTAAGAGCGCAAGCTTTCCTGTACGCTTTGCCTCTATGCTTCATCCATTATTCGATTCATCTGAACGAGATTTAGACCCTCGATCGACTTCCATCAAAGCCTGCTGAAACTCCTGTGCCCATACACTTGTCTCACTCTGTACCAAAGTGTTTACGCTTTGGAGAAATTTTTTACACATAGAAATACCGTCCTGGGTAATTTTAATATTCGTTTCTTCACTCGTTTGTGCCTGTCGATCGTGTCGATGTACTTGCCAATCGTGTAGAAAGTCTCCTTGCAAAGATGTCATGATCTGCGCTGTCCTAACGTACCGCACCCATCCACTTGTGTAGCCACCAAAGCGATCAAGTGAAATCAATAAAGCAGCAATGGCAAGAGAAACGGTTGCCCATGCCGGAGATAGACATGGCACCCGATCCTTGCTACATAGTATGCCTATAATCGGTATGAGTCCTGCGGCTGCCACTGCAACAATCGCCCCTAACCGAAGCCAATAGCCAAGTATGGCCTTAGATTTCTTTTTCTCGTAATACCAGTGAATCGCATCCTCGCATTCCATATTTACAAAATTGAAGAGCTGATCAAGCGAGTCGAATCTTTTGGTCGGGCTCCAGTCGAGGTCGGAAGGAAATCTTTGGGGTCTCAGGTTAGTGCTGGGCCTAAGCTGATTTGTTTTGGTGTCCATAATTTTTAGCGTGTATGAAGTCGAGTTAGTGTTACAGGTAACTGAATAATTTTGGTGCTGCCCTTGTTCAAGGCTCTTGCCATTTACCTTATAGATTTTTAGCTATTGAAAGGATAACCGAATGAGCTGCTCTCACCAAGCCGCTGCCTGCGCTTCCTTCGTGATCACCCTAGTTGCGCTTGCCCCGAAGCTGGGTTACGCCAACTCGCTCTTCAAAGATGAGGTGATCGCCTCTGCCGCCATTTCAACTACTGGCCCCTTGCTTAAACCAAAAGCGGCTGTTCTACTAGCGCAGGCAACCGGAAACTTGCTCTCCCCAGTGCAAAAAGCTCGGCTCACTCAGCTTCCGATTCCAGTCGTTGTACCCACGAGGCTTCCGGTCGGCTTTCGGTTAGTGCGGGCTGAAGGTGAGGCAGGCCGCTATGCGAATGGTGATGATGATTCTGGCTACGCGATCGACTATCAGGGAGAACAAAATACCTGCCTTAGCATCCGAACCTCTCAAGATGGGCCGCGTGGGTTAGAAAAAGTCAAGCAAGTACGGACACGCTTTGGACTGGTAACGGTGTACGCGGAAAAGCTGCACGATCGCAAGAGTCTTGTAAGCTTTTTAGGCATTAAAGGAAACCCAATGCTGATTTCAGGCGGCATGCAACCAGACAGTACAGCGAGTAGCGGTTGGAAGCCGTGCCGTGCCGTGAACATCGAAACCTACACGCAAGTCTTACAGTCGCTGTCGGTAGTGAAATAATGGCGTAACAGAGAACGTCGCTACTGAGAGCATTAAGAAATTCCAATCAAATCTCTATTGCTGACCAAACCTCGTATTCTAGAGAGCTTAAAGTTCTAGTGCTCCACGTATGGATCGTTTTACCGTTGCGGTTATTAGCCAGACGCCCAATCCCCAGCAGGCGATTTATGCGGCGATGCATCAGGACTATGCCGAAGCCTTTGTTTGGGACGATCGCGCTGAGTGGCCCGATGAAACCAAATGTGGTGAGATCGTCGTCAAAAATCTGCTGGCTGGCAATCGGGGACATTATGGGCCACTCGAACATCCTCAGATTATTCTCAACTGCGGCTGGTTTCCCCACAGCACCATGCAGCAAATCCGGACGCATCGTGTGGGCGTAAGCTTTGACGTGCAGTCATTTCGCTATACAGGTCAGCGGATTCTCGATGTGGCTGCTGGAAAGCAAGCCGTCGAAGCCGTGTTTTACCTACGTCCCTTGGGTGCCTACACCGATCGCCAGGGCAAGCGCTACGACTACACGCTGGAGCAGCGCCAACAAGATGTGGACTGGTGTTTGACCGCCTGCCAGCACTATGCTGATCGCATCCAGCAAGGCTTTTCGGAGGAACACGCTAGAGGCTTAATTCCTTTTGATGTGCGGCAGCACTGGGTTATGTCAGCCAACGTGCGATCGCTCATGCACCTGCTCGATCTGCGCTGGAAGCTCGATGCTCAGTTAGAAGCCCAAAAGCTGTGTGAATTTATCTGGCCCCATTTTCAAGCGTGGGTACCCGCGATCGCTGACTGGTACGAAGCCAATCGCCTCAAAAAAGCACGCTTATCACCATAGAACACAATCGCTATCAAACAGTGATTCAATTTCAATTGAGTGCGGTTCAAACGTCAGCGGTGCTCGGCTTTTTCAACTGTGCGATCGCCCAAGCCCAATGTCAGCGCTAGTGAAGCGCCAATGCGCTTTGCCTTCACAGCCTCACGGTAGACATCGTAGTTGGTCGGCAGAGTCATCATTGCCCCCTTGCGCTGAAAGCTGAGGCGATAGTCTACTTGCTTAATCAACTGAGGTGTATCTGGTTGCTCTAACGGTTGCTGCCGCCGCTCGATCGACTCCATCGTAGGGCGTGGCGGTAGGGCAGCCCACCACAAGCCACGATCGTCTGGCCCTGTTACCGCGTCTACAGGGTTTTGACCATTCTGGTTCAGCAACGTAGTCGAGCTAAAGGCTTCAAAGCGTTGCCCTCGCGTATGGGTTGGATCGGCACTGTACGACACTTGCCACGTATAGCGAGTGAGTGCCGTCGCCTCGTAGCGATCGGTGGTGAGCCTGGTACAACCAGCTAAAGCTATTGTCAGTACAACACCGATAACAGTATTAACAGGCTTTGTGGTCATCATAGCTATCCTCGAAGCGTTAAAGGATGGAGCAAAGAAATATTGGCTCAAGCGGGTGGCGATCGCCTCCTGAAACATGGCGGCTTGCTTACAGAAGATAGTCGGAAATTGGAATTAATTCTAAAGATTGTCAGTTAAACAATCTGTGAGCAAGCCGGAAATTCTAAACTTTCAAGTAGAAATCTTTGCCTTGTATCAAGCGTAAGGTTAAGTAAGAAACAGCCACTCTTGTACAGCACCTGAAACTAGAGAAACACTCACGGAAAAGCTACTCTAGCCATTAGAGGCGTTGTTTTAAATCACAATTTATCGTATCCATTCTAAGAAATGTTTCAAAACCTTTATTGAGAGTAAGGTAAAGACTAAGAAAAATGGAAGCGCTGCAATCAAGCAAAAGAGCGTCAAAAGGAATTAGCAAAAAGATTTCAGCGATTTCGCTTGTCAAGCTAATCTCTTGAGAGACGGTATATTGAATTCCAGCGTTAAGTTCTTCCCTGGACAAGATTCTTTCTGATATGGGCAAACAGCCTGCCGTTTTGCACTATGCAATCACCATCGAGCGATATTCTTCTATTGGCGAAGCAGCCCCGTGAGGTGCATGTGCTGGCATCGTTGCTTCGTTGCTCCAGTTACTCTGTGACGAGTGCAGGTTCGGAAGAGGAAGCGCTTGCTCAACTCACTCGTCAGCCGCCGTTTCTCATTATTTTGACTGGTGATCATCAAAACTGGTCTCATGCCCTACTTCAAGACTTGCGTGCTTACGCCAGCACCTATCGCACCACATTTGTTGCCTTGACTGATTTTCATGCACCCCGGTGGATGCATCAAGAGGAAAATCCTGGTTTTGATGGCTTTCTGGTCTATCCGTTAAGCAGTGAAGTGTTGTCATCGTTAGTGCAATCGGCGCATACTCGCCAAGCATTTTGTCTGGCGGTATAGCATAACGTGATGTCCTTCGCTCCTGCCTATCCGCTGCTGTATCAAGCGCTCAAACCACTGTTCCCTCACTGTTTGTGGTCTGGAGACGAGTCTCGCCCTACGATCGCTCTGACCTTTGACGATGGGCCTCATCCTCGCTACACGCCCCCACTCCTAGAAACCTTAGAACGTTACGGTGTCACCGCTAGCTTCTTTTGGTTAGGAGCCTGTGTACAGCGATCGCCCACTGTTGCCCGCGCTATCTTCGAGCAAGGCCACTGGCTTGGGCTACATGGATACGACCATCGCTCGTTTCCCCTCCTTTCGGCAGCAGCACTCCAGCAAACGCTGGCTCAAACCCAGGCCGAAATCACCCAAACTTGCCAGCTTCCCTCAACAAGTGTGCGCGACGTTCGACCACCTTACGGTCTCTTTACCCCTCACACCCTGACGCTGCTTCAGCAATGGCAGTATCGCCCTGTCATGTGGAGTGTCGTGCCTGAAGACTGGGTTAGACCAGGTGCAACCAAGGTTGTACAACGTATTCTGCAACAGGTGAGAAACGGCTCCATTATTGTGCTGCACGATGGTGCTCATGGTGGGGCCGATGTAGCCGAAACCGTCGCGCAATTGCTACCTTTACTTCTGGCACAAGGCTATCGCTTCGTCACGATCGATCAACTTTGGCAAGAACGGCTAGCTAGTAGACAGAACGGGCGATCGCACACGGACGTTGCACCATAACATTGCTTTTCTGCCATTATTTCTTTGTCACTATTTCTTGAGTAACGTTTGGTTACCAAGCCCTTCAACCCATACTGGAAAGCAGGTTGTCGAATCACGTCAGTAGGTGGGCACAATTAAATGGAAGATGATGTAGGTTGGGCTGTTACGTAAGCGTTGCGTAGCAATAGAATGAAACCTTTAGCGTAGCCATGCCCTTCACGAAGCGTTCCAAAGGAAAAGCTTTACGTCTGCATGAGTTTCGCTCTGCTCTACCCATCCTACAAACAATTTGATCTGCCTACTCAGCCGTTTTTCTATAGGTCGTGCTTGTGTTGCCCTTAGTAATTAACGAGGATCAGATCTTTACGTTTAATTTTTGGTTCAATGGCAGTGTTCACTGCGGCATGTATCACCAAAGTGAACTGTATTGCCGTCTAGAGTCATTTACGCTCCAAAAACGTCCGCAAGTCTATCAGCTTGGCTGCAAACTGGCTCAACAGTATACGGCCATTGTGCTTAGCAGTTCTGTGACTAGCTGTAGCCTCTGGATTAGCTTGCGTCATCCTTCAACAGGACGCATTTTGCTAACGGCTGACACTTGTGGCCTTTTAGAGCTGATGCTACATCCTCCAAGAGAGGCACCCTCTACCGATCGCCCTTCCGCCCGTGAGTAGCTGTTTTATTCAGGCTTGAGCCGTGGGCAACCAAACGCTTTCTCCCTCCAAACCAAAGAAAGCAACGCGACTCCGTTTACAAAATGTTATAAAAGCAGGAAGGCTAGCGCTGTACGCAAGGTAAAAAGGATTGGCAATATGCAGCCAATGCCACAGGCTGTGAGCCGAACGTGCCAGCTATCAAACGTTTTAGCCATTGCTCTGGTGCTCTCAATTGCCCCTTCCCAGCCACAATGAATTTTAAGAATTCGTTAGAATCGCTGAACTCTTTCAGCAAATTGTTTAGGATTGCACTCGGTAGTTTTTCAGTATCTTAGAGGGGTTCGGCAACGATTCATTTTGCCCTGCAAACTTGATGATCTACAAAGGGTATTTGAGTTAACGTAGCTATCAGAGGTTCATCTCCATCCGGAGCCTGAAGCGCAAAGCAGTTTTAGAATTTGTCTGGGACTGGCATTGCAGCTTCGTTGATTAAACCTTGACCATGTAGTGCGTACATTCAATTCCAGTCATTGTCCAAGTATCGTGATTACACATAGCACTGATGTCTAGAACTCAAAGCATTAACTGCCTGTTTGCAAAAAGCCTTTTTGAGGGGAGTGTTCTAGTTTTGTGATGGAATCCTGATAGTTTGACCAGTAGGCTTGAGCACGGTGACGATGCACTCTGCCCATACTTTTGCACTGAAGTCCGGGTAAAGATATACACCTTTTTGTTAGAAAGGCTACAATCGGAGGCATCTCACAGAAGTTCTGCTTACTGTATTCTGGAATTTGGTGTCTCTGCCTAAAGATGTGTTTTGGTAGGGAGTATATTTCAATAAGCCCATGAAGAACCTTAGTTGAATCATCAATCTTGGTTGTTTCGACTTTGTGTTTTGCATGTGAATTTCTCTGTTGACTGATTTTTTTCTAGTTAAGGAGCATGAGGAACGCGGCATGACCCAGGCCAACGACGTACTCGAAATTGAGCTTTTAAGCGATGCCTCTGGCGATTTGCCTGAGAGCGAATTAGGGTTCTTCACTGAGGATGAAGATCGGGACGAATCGGCAGATGCGGCTACGGATGAAGAAGACGGTAAGCCTGGTAAGGCTCGGTCTACTCGTCGCCGGACAGCAGTGAAGAAGAAGCATTACACCGAAGACTCAATTCGCTTGTATTTGCAGGAAATTGGGCGTATTCGACTCTTGCGGGCAGATGAGGAAATTGAGCTTGCACGCAAAATTGCCGATTTGCTTGAGCTAGAGCGCATTCGAGAAGACTTGCTCCTCCAGTTAGACCGTGATCCTCAAGACAAAGAATGGGCTAATGCGGTGAATATGCCGCTCTCGGCGTTTCGTCATCGCTTGCACTTGGGTCGCCGCGCCAAAGACAAGATGGTGCAGTCTAACTTGCGACTGGTGGTGTCGATCGCCAAGAAATACATGAACCGGGGTCTGTCATTCCAGGACTTGATTCAGGAAGGCAGTCTGGGTCTGATTCGTGCGGCAGAGAAGTTTGACCACGAGAAGGGTTATAAGTTCTCGACCTACGCCACCTGGTGGATTCGTCAGGCCATTACCCGCGCGATCGCCGATCAGTCGCGCACAATTCGCCTGCCTGTTCACCTCTACGAAACCATTTCGCGCATCAAGAAGACCACCAAGCTTCTCTCGCAAGAAATGGGGCGCAAGCCGACGGAAGAAGAAATTGCAACTCGGATGGAGATGACCATCGAGAAACTGCGGTTTATTGCCAAGTCTGCTCAGTTGCCCATTTCGCTAGAAACGCCGATCGGCAAAGAAGAAGACTCTCGCTTGGGCGACTTCATCGAATCTGATGGTGAAACCCCTGAAGATCAGGTGTCTAAAAATCTGCTGCGCGAAGATCTGGAAAGTGTTCTGGATACTCTCAGCCCTCGTGAGCGCGATGTGTTGCGGCTGCGGTACGGTTTGGATGATGGCCGCATGAAAACGTTGGAAGAGATCGGTCAGATTTTCAACGTGACTCGTGAGCGCATTCGCCAGATCGAAGCCAAGGCACTTCGTAAGCTCCGTCATCCTAACCGCAATAGTGTCTTGAAAGAGTACATTCGTTAGACTGTTGCAGCATCAATAACGTTCACAACTTTAGGAACCCGGTAGAGTGATCTACCGGGTTCCTAAGCTTTTCAGCCACCTAGAGCGTGTTTTAAGACTTCTTTGCTGCGTTGCTCATCCGCGCTGAACTGTAAGTTCGTGCTCATAAAACCAATTACACTAAAGGGACTCAAGGCAGCTTGCAGTCCCTTTAGTGGACCTCATGCTATTAGCCCGGATTTCAATCACGGGTGGGAAAGAAGCGTGGCGAAAGGTTAAAACACATTCCAATCTTTTCAGCCCCTTTAAGGCAACGCGCAGGTCAAGCTCGTGAACTGGCAGTCCCTTCCCCTCCCTGCTGCGATGGCGCACTACCCCCTTCAGAAGCAGCGCTTGCCTCCGTTTGAGTAGGTTTAACGGCACCGCTATACGCTTGCCACGTCCAATGCTCCACTTCGGGCATGTCTTTGCCGTAGGTCGTGACGTAGTGTTTGTGTTCGATCAGCTTGTTGCGAATGTGCTGTTTGGCGTAAGCACCGATTTTGCTCAGTTTAGGAACACGATCGATCACATCCTGGGCGAGGTGAAAGCGATCAAGGTCATTCAACACAACCATGTCAAATGGGGTAGTGGTGGTGCCTTCTTCCTTGTACCCACGCACATGCAGGTTGTTGTGGTTGGTGCGTTTGTAGAGGAGACGATGGATCAGCCAGGGATAGCCATGAAACGCAAAAATGATGGGCTTGTCTGTGGTGAAAATAGAGTCGAAGTCCCAACCAGAGATGCCGTGTGGATGTTCGCTAGGTGGCTGAAGCGTCATCAAATCGACCACGTTGACGACCCGCATTTTGAGGTCGGGAAAGTGCGATCGCAAAAAGTCAACTGCTGCCAGCGTCTCTAGAGTTGGCACATCCCCTGCACAGGCCATCACCACATCGGGTTCGCTACCCTGATCGTTACTGGCCCAGTCCCAAATGCCTAAACCAGCCGTGCAGTGTTTCACCGCTGCATCCATATCCAGCCACTGCAATTCGGGCTGCTTGCCTGCGACAATCACGTTGACATACTGACGACTCCGAAGGCAGTGATCGGCTACCGAAAGCAATGTATTCGCATCGGGTGGTAGATACACCCTCACGACTTTTGCTTTTTTGTTCGTCACGACATCGATAAACCCCGGGTCTTGATGGCTAAACCCGTTGTGGTCTTGCCGCCAGACATGGGAGGTTAGCAGGTAGTTGAGGGAGGCGATCGGTCTGCGCCAGGTGATATCCATGCAGCTTTCTAACCACTTGGCGTGTTGGTTAAACATGGAATCGACAATGTGGATAAACGCTTCGTAGCAGGAGAAAAACCCGTGTCTCCCCGTCAGCAAGTACCCTTCGAGCCAGCCCTGGCACATATGTTCGCTTAAAACTTCCATCACCCGCCCGGATGGATCAATGTGATCATCATCTGACAGGATCTCGGCCGTAGACACTCGATCGGTTACGTCAAGTACTGCATTGAGCCGATTGGAGTTGTTTTCATCTGGACTCATCATCCGAAAATTACGGCTCTCCAGGTTCGCCTGCATGACATCCCGCAGAAATTGCCCCAGAATACGCGTCGATTCTGCCATCTCAGTGCCAGGATTTTTGACCTCAAACCCATAGTTGCGGAATGGCGGTAGATGGAGATCTCGAAGTAAGAGGCCGCCGTTTGCGTGAGGATTGGCACCCATGCGTCGATCGCCCTCTGGCACAAGTTCCACCAATTCAGGCATCAGCCTTCCCTGCTCATCAAAGAGTTCCTCTGGTTTGTAGCTCTTCATCCAGGTTTCTAGCAGTTGCACATGCTCTGGATGGCTTGCCATTTCTGCCAGGGGCACTTGATGCGATCGCCAATAGCCTTCTGTTTTCTTACCATCCACCTCTTTAGGGCCTGTCCAGCCTTTGGGCGATCGCAAGATGATCATGGGGAAGGGCGATCGTTGCTGAAAGCCATGTACCCGCGCCTCTCGCTGAATGCTTTTAATCTCAGCAATGATGGTATCAAGCGTACTAGCCATCAACTGATGCATTGCTTCAGGATCAGAGCCTTCCACGAAATAGGGCTTGTAGCCATACCCCACAAACAAACTTTCTAACTCGTGCTGTGGGAGCCGAGCCAGCACCGTTGGATTTGCAATCTTGTACCCGTTGAGGTGCAGAATGGGCAAAACAGCCCCATCACGCGCAGGATTGAGAAATTTATTGGAATGCCAACTGGTCGCTAGTGGGCCTGTTTCCGCTTCGCCATCGCCAACCACACACGCGACAATGAGATCAGGATTATCAAAGGCCGCACCATAAGCATGTACCAGTGCATACCCTAATTCACCCCCTTCGTGGATCGACCCAGGCGTTTCGGGAGCGGCATGGCTAGGAATACCACCAGGAAACGAGAATTGCTTAAACAGACTTTTGATTCCTCCAGCATCTTGCGGAATGTTGGGATACAGTTCGCTATACGTGCCTTCTAAATAGGTGTTTGCCACCATCCCAGGGCCGCCATGCCCTGGGCCAGCGATGTAAATCACGTCTAGAGCCTGGGCTTTAATGACCCGATTGAGATGGGCGTAAACGAAATTCAATCCTGGTGTTGTCCCCCAATGCCCCAGTAGTCTTGGCTTGACATGCTCCAATTTGAGGGGTTCTTGTAGCAGCGGATTGTCAAGCAAATAGATCTGGCCGACTGAAAGATAATTTGCAGCACGCCAATACGCATGAATAGCCTGAAGTTCTTTGCTACTGAGAGGTTGCGGCTGTACTGAAGTTGCAACAGTCATAGATCCCATCTCCCAAATTTTAATGCTGGAATATCGCTGCTGAAAGCTGGCTCATACTTGACTTAATACATCTATGTCTTTGGCCGCACAGCAGTGTAGACATTGATCTCAAGCATGAAAGCATAGTGCCAGTCTTCGCTTAGTCAATCAGAGCCATCGTGATTTTGCGTCAACCAACAGGGGGAGATTTGGCAAGTCGATCGAATCTTAAAATCCCAGCCTTTGGAAAGCGCCTGACCTGAAAATAGCATCAACCGCTTGACGCTAAAGTTGTCTGAGAAATTAGCGATCGACTTTACTGTTGATGGTGAGCGTTGGTTCCTTACCTGTCGTTGGCACAAAAACGATGAGGGACGCTTCGCTAGCCACATTGATATAGCGAGTGCCTTCAGGGGTTTGCTCAGTTTTAACGGGAGTGCCTTGAATCCAGGTGATGCGATCGCGCTTGTCGTAAACATTCAGGCGCGTTTGTCCATCCTGGGTGAATACCCGCACGGCGTTACGTCGTCCCTGAAAAGTGACCAGGGTTTCATTAGCAGGCTGAGCTGCTGTCAAGCGAGTAAACCGTAGCGGGGTCTTTGTGCCTTGACTGTAGACCAACAGATAAGGGCCTTCCAATGTGACCCGCTCAGCGTTTTGAAGGGCTTGAAAGTACCGATTTTCTTGATCCATTACCGCAGGCGGGCAAAGCCTTTTAGTCGAGGCGATCGCGCCTACCGTAAAGCGGCGACCCATTAGATGCGCCTGGGCCATGTAGCGATTGCAACCGCCTTGTCCAGAGAGGCGATCGCGCCCATCAAACTGAAGTGTTGTTTGCAGATTATCAACAACTCCCGTCCCGTTCAAATCTTCTAGCAGCCATTCAGCATCCGCAAATGGGGGTTGAGATGGTTTGATCATTGCTCCATCAGTTTGCGCGATCGCGTCCATCTGTACTGCCTCTACAGGGGCGATTGCAGCATTCAAGCCAGCGATACCAATACTGACTCCCAGCAACATTGTTAAACCCGTTTTCATGGTCTTCCTCACACAACTTGTTCTGTCTGGTCGATCGGCAGCGTATTTAGCGATCGCAGCCTGATTGACAAAGAACAGCTTGTTTACTTTTTCACGATACGGGCTGACGAGCGAGCGGTAAGGCGCGTTTCAAAAAATGATCTCCCTGTGTGCTTGTAGCACCCTCCCCACAAGACAAGCAACCCCTTAAAGCCAATTACCGACTAGAATCAGCGCTGCCCAGTAGCCAGGATGGTGGCGATCGCCTGAGTGCTGCTGGAGCCAGGTTTTTTGAGCCGTTTGCAGCGCTTTTGCCCGACTCATACCTTGTTTAAGGGCCTGGTAGAAATGGGTAATCAGTTGCGCGGTGGCGGCATCATCTACCTGCCAGAGTGAGGCAACGGCACTCTTTGCACCCGCTTGAAGCGAGATGCCTGCAATACCCAGCGCATCGCGATCGCTCCCCACGGCAGTCTCGCAGGCCGTCAAGGTCAATAACTCCAGTACTCTTTCCTGACCAACTGAGCGCAGCATCTGGTACAGCGCATTCATCGTGAGCTTTTCGTTAAAGGCTGGCATTGGCGTTGAAGGTTGAGTGGGTTCGGTTTTGCCATAGGCCTCTCCCTTCTCCCCTCTCCCCTCTCTCACTTTCTTGCCTGTCACCAAAAACGTATCGCGTGCATCAATGCCAAAGCGAGCATGAGTAGCTAGATGTACGATTGGATAAGCATTGTGCGTCAGTTCTTGCTGCACACGATCGAGGGTAAACGCATCATCCAGTAGCCCTTTACTGCCAGGAATTGCGGCCTCAATGTTGTCAATCTCACCTTTAACGTAGCTGAGCGGTGCAAAGAAGGTTGGGCCGTCTACTGTCGCTGGTTTTGTTAAGCCAAATCCTAGCACTCGAAGCGATGCGCGATCGAGCGGCAGGGGATCAATGAGCGTCAGGCTGAGAGTACTGGCGATCGCATATTGTTCGACTAAAAACTGGTTGCCATCGTACAGTGCTGCCATCGGTACACTCCGCAAAATGCCGTCTTGGATGAAAACCAGCGTTTCAATGTGGGCCGCTTGCAAGTCCTGAGTAAAGGGGCGAATGAGCCAGTCGTAAACCTGCTGCGATGGCTCCTGGTAGGTACCAGCGAGATCAGAGCGTTTTTCTAGCCGACGACGCAGATCATTAATGGTTGTGGTAACGGTTTGGGCATTGGCAGGCAACCACCGCACCTGAGAGCGAAACTGCTGGTTTGGCAAAGGCAGGGTGAGAATCACCGCGACCTGTTCACCGAGAATGACGGAGCTAAGCACAGCCGTTTTGGGATCAATCACGGTAATCGGCTTGGCAATCGTGTTGAGGGTACAATCCTCACCCAGATAATTTTGCAACTCTGCCAGGCGCAGATGATCAATGGTTTCCAGCGCTGACTCAACGGTTGTAAGCGGTGCAAACGTGACAGCAGGCCCACCTTTGCTTTTACGATCTCGCTGGTCGCTTTCGGGTTGACGCTGTGCCTGCTTTTGCTGATTGGTTGCCTGGTTTAAGTAAAGGGCAGTGAGTTCTCGGTAAATGGGTTCGACCGTATCGCGAAAGTCAAACTGAAAATCGCGGCTGGCAATCGCTAACTCACCTCGAATGGTTTGTAGCGTTTTGACGGCAAGACTGTACGCGACGATCGCTGAGGAAAGCTTATTTTGCGCCCGTAAAAGGCGACCTGACTGCCATTCCCACAGATAGCGGCTGTCATAGTTTGCAGCGACAAGCTGCGCCTGCTGAGTCAGGGCTAGCGCTTGCTCATAGTCCTGACGGCATTCGTACACGTGTCCCAAACGCCCCAGCGCAAACGCTTCTGATTGAGGATCTTGAATTTGCCGCCCGATCGTCGCTGCTTGCTGCAACCATGCGATCGCTTGTAGGGGTTCTTTCACACTAACGCAATGGGTCGCGGGGTCGAGCGTCGTCTGCGCGCTTACCAGTTGCATTAGTGTCGCCAGGCGAATGGCTGCATATGCTTTATCACGAGTGGCTGGCAGGCCTTCTACAAGAGCCTGCGCCTGTTGCAGTGCACTAGTAGGCGTTAGATCAGATGCGGGCAAACTCCCTCCATTGGAACGATGGTCTCGATCGCCCCGGTACTGATCCTGATCCGCTATCAGCCCTAGCTCAAGATGTTGTAGCGGCACCACCAAGTTGAGCAACGATCGCAGTTCGTTCTGTGTATCTTTTTGGGCACGGGCAGTCTTGACGCTGGCTTCAAAGTAGCGAATGGCCTGGTGATGATAGTAATTTACACGTTGGGCCAGGGACTGTGCTTCTGCATCGTCATCAGACTGTTGAGCCGACTGGCGACGACGATCGTCTCGCTGTGCCAGGTTGGTATACGTGTTACCTAAGCCATTCAATGCAGCCAGTGTGTAGGATGGATAGTGCATCTGTTCGGCCAGCTTTAGTGTGAGCGCCAGATAGTGCAGCGCCTGATCGTAGTCACCACGCAAGCGGTAAGCATTTCCCAAGCTCCCAAAAGCCGCAATTTGACCTGAAGAGTCGACATGTGATCGGGCGATCGCGATCGCGCTCTCGCCTCCGCATGGTTGATCGACCTCTCCACACAGCAGGGCAATCGCTCTACGCTGCTGCCCCAGGCTGGTATAGACCTGAGCTTGTTCGGTCATCATTCTGCCGACTTGTAAAGGGTTGCTTGTTTGACGGTAATAGGCCATGAGCTGGGTCAGGTGCGCGATCGCGTGATCCATTGCCCCTATTTGCTGATCGGCTCGCACAAGATACTTCAAAACAGTCGCTCTGAGTTCAGAGGCATCAGCCGTAAGATTCAAAGCGGTTTGCCAGCGGGCGATTGCGCCCTGTACATCTCCACTCTGGTACTGCTCCCATCCTGTCTGGATGAGCTGAGGTGTATCAGTGGCAATGGCTCTGTCGCTCTCCCCTCTACTGTTGAACAAAACTTGTCCCCACCAAAGGCAGACGATCAGGCTTCCAAGAAACAAAACGAGGCGCAACACTTTTGAGCAGTGCAGAGAATTCAAGCGGCGCATAGGAGACAAATTTTTAACAGCAGCACAGGCAGGACGCTAGATTATGAACGTTAGACAACGAGCCGTCAAACGAAACTTGCCACTATGAGAACAGAACACAAAACAGCTCACGCTATGGCTGTCAAAGTGCGCCATCGCTTCAAGAATTGCCATTTTTGGGGCAAGCCGATCGCAACAGACCTTTTACATACTAACGACACACCTTCCCAACACAGGACCATACGAGTTTTGTGACAAACTTCTGCGAGAGAGCGAATCGTACAGGTACTCGACAATGCTTTTTGGATAAGTTAGCCATGACGAATTGGTTCTGAACAAGATGCCTCAGCAAGTTAACCACGTCTCAAGCTTAGGCTCGATCAACAGGCTTAATGCTCAAGACTCATCAAAGTTAACTGGGCTATCCCGTAAATTCATGTAATCGAGGGCTATATTCCTTTAGAACTTCATGCTGATGCCAGCAATCTAGCTGGGATGTTAATGATAGTCAATGTCTTGCCTCGTTATGCGGTAAGACGCGATGAGAGGCGTTGGGTCGAACGGTTGGTATTGGAGGTCGATTGAGGATGGCTGAACGATCGTGGTGGTTGCATTTGTTGTGCCACGGGCTGTGCTACCAGCTTGTGTTGCTTTGCTTTGTGGGCCTGAACGATCGTGCGTTGGCGCAGGTTGTACCCGATACTACCCTCCCGCCGGGAGAACGATCGCAGATATCTCCAGGCCCTCTCTTTCAGATCAACGGTGGGGCCGTTCGCGATCGCAATCTCTTTCACAGTTTTGAGCAATTCTCTCTTACGCAGGGGCAAGCCGCACTTTTTAACAACGCAGCAAACATCACGAATATTATTAGCCGTGTGACGGGTGGGCAACGCTCAAGCATTAACGGGTTAATCCGAGCTAACGGGACAGCCAATCTCTTTTTAATCAATCCCAGTGGGATTCTTTTTGGCCCCAATGCCGCTCTTAATCTAGGCGGTACGTTTCTCGCAACCACTGCCAGCGCGATGCAGTTCGGTAGCCAGGGTGTTTACAGCGCCACCAATCCCGAAGCACCGCCGTTGCTCACAGTCAATCCATCAGCGCTACTCTTCAATCAGCTCGCCAACCAGTCGATTATCAGTCAAGCCAGGTTACAGGTGCCACCCGGCCAAAGTTTGGCACTTGTCGGTGGGAATGTTTTGCTTAATCAGGGTGCGTTACTGGCTTCAAATGGGCGCATTGAGCTAGGAGGATTGGTAGGAAAGGGAGTGGTTGAGCTAGATGGCAGCGGCGATAAGCTGCACTTGAGCTTTGGCGCAACCGATCGATCACTAGCAGACGTAACGCTCATCAATCAATCAGAAGCCAACGTCCGGTCAGGCGGCAGCATCGGCATTCATGCTCAAAACTTCAGCATGGCAAACAGAAGCATCCTGCGAGGCGGTATTGCTCTCGGTGAAGGCTCACCAGGAAGCAAGGCAGGTGATATCGACCTTGACGTTCCCGGTGCTGTCACCCTGACGGAGGGCAGCTTTATTGCCAACTCAACCCTGGGGGAGGGTGATAGTGGCAATGTCAACATTGTGGCTGGTTCTGTGCTGATCAAAGAGGGGTCACAGGTGAACGCTAGCACGTTTGGGAAGGGCAACGGGGGAACGGTCACGATTCGATCTCAAGGTGCTGTTACCTTTGACGGTGAAGCTCCTAATAGGCAGTACAGTGGCACCTTTAGCCGTGTAAATGAAGGTGCCACAGGTAACAGTGGTGGTATCTACATCTTTGCCGATTCGTTGGCCGTGACAAATGGTGCGCTGTTGACTGCAAATACACTGGGCAAAGGCAACGCAGGCAGCGTTACGATTAATGTCAACCGAGATGTACGCTTTGTGGGTGTTAGTGCCATTGACCAGTTTCCCAGCGGTGCTTACAGCGGTGTGCAGGGCAAGGCCATTGGCAGCAGTGGTGGCATTAACATTACAGCACAAAATCTCTTGTTGGCAGGCGGCGCAGCGCTCGATGCCAGTACCTATGGGCGGGGTGATGCCGGTAAAATTGCGATTCAAGTGTCCAATGCTGTTCAGCTCAAAGGCACCCCGCCAGGCCAACTCGCCGATCCTGGCGGCATCTATAGCTTCATTGGTGAGAAAGCGATCGGCAATAGTAGTGGCATTAGTCTCAGCGCCCGATCGCTCTCTCTCGATAACGGCGCTGCACTGGTTGCTAGCACCTTCGGACAGGGAAATGCTGGTGACATCAACCTGCAAATTGTTGGTCCTGTCACTATAGATGGGGGAACAGTTTTCCTGCGTAATGACGGGACGACAGGTGTTTTTTCGAGCGGCATCTTCAGTAGCGTATCCACTATTGGGAAAGGCAATAGTGGACAGATTAACTTCACCGCTGACTCACTTGCTGTGACAAATGGGGCTGTGATTGCCTCTAGTACGCTAGGACGCGGTAAAACTGCCACTGTCAACATCAACATTACAGGTGCAGCTTTGTTTGATGGTGCTGGCTCAGATGGCTTTCCTAGCGGCATTTTTAGCCGTATAAGCTTTAATGCAATTGGCACCAGCGACATCACATTTACAGCGCGATCGTTGACCCTAACAAATGGGGCACAGTTTGTAGTGGGCAGGCGGTTTCCCACAGATAAACCTGATCAAAGCTTCTCGGCGGGCACGCTAAACGTCAACATCTTGGATGATGTTCGCATTACAGGTAAAAGTGCTGTAACTAATCTGCTAAGTGGCCTTTTTAGCGCGACGGATTCTCTAAGTAATGGTGGTGATATCAATCTTGCTGCGCGATCGCTCTACTTGCAAGATGGTGCAACCATTTCTGCCGAAAGCATGGGAAAAGGAACCGCTGGAAATATTGCCATTCGCCTGCGGAATCTTCTGCTAGTACAAGACGGTCAGATCTTAACCAGCGCGACGCAATCGGCAGGCGGCAACATTGCGATCGCGGCTCGCTTCATTGGTTTACAGGGCGACAGTGACCTCACCACGAGCGTCTTGAGTGGTGCGGGTGGGGGTGGCAATATCACCCTGAGCGCACGGGCGATCGTGGCACTAGATGACAGTGACATTCTGGCGTTTTCCCGCGATGGCAGTGGCGGCACCATTACCTTGAGAACGCCTGCTTTTTTTGGCTTTCGCTATCAACCCAATGCAACCAGCAATACAGAAACTCTAGACGGCAATAACCAGGTAGATGTCAATGCCAGTGGTAGGCTTCGAGCTGGAACCGTGACGCTGCCAGAAGTCACCCTTCAGCCCAGCGTAACTCCTTTGCCAACCGAGGTGATTGATACAAGCAGGCTCATCGCCCATAGCTGCATCGCGCGTAGTGCTCGTCAAGGCAGCTTCATCGTTACAGGAGCAGGCGGCTTGCCAAATCAACCAGATGATTTAGCCACAGCACCGTTCCCCACCTACACCACTACGCCAGGAGGCACCACTACACCAGGAGAGGCCATCAATCCGAGCGCAGAGGCTCCGCAAACCACGCCAGAAGCTCACTTAGACAAGGCTCTCCCGTCCTCAGAAGAAGTCATGGCTGAAGTGGATGGTATCTACCAACTGGCAAGCGGAGCACTTGTTTTAGGGCGATCGTGCAATGGTCGATGAGCGTTAAAGGGCTGAAAGATCACAGGATGCAGACCAAGACCTGAGGCACAGCACCACCGTCTTTCCAAATGTGGAAAGTGATGTGCACAACAAAGGAAGGTATTTGGAGAGCAACCGTCCTAAGCTACTTTCATGCCCGAAGCATCAATCTTTTGGGTTGCCCTGTATAAAAGCTGGTTTTTGACCGACTTTCCTCTGGTTTGATCTTGTACAACCGCTCTCAACTTGGCCCTGATCGCGTTCCTGGAGCAAGGTCATCTAAAAGCATCGTTATGCAGTACGAGCGTGATCGCATGATTCGAGCCATTCTGCTTCGCTCATTCATTCAGCGATCGTCCGCATAGCCAACAGAGATTCGCCCCAGACCCATCCCTGGGGCTTCCTTATCTAATCCATGATTTTTCGAGCGCCTTCTGAAGTGCTCCGACCCAGGCTTCTTCCTAGACATGCTGTCAAAACGACCTCGAAGAAGTATCCCCCAGCCTCGTGCTGGGGTTTTTGTTGGGAGTACAGGATTCTCACGGTCGATCGCAACGGTTGCCGCTAAGATGATAATCGGCCCTCTGCAATCATTGCTCTGTTCGCGCCTCATGTCTTCCAAACACCGCCCTTCTAACCAAACGCCACCGAATCCTGCCGACAAAGGGCGGGTTGTCTATTCTGAATTTGGTCACACTGACCATGCAGAAGCTCTCAAGCGAGCAGTGCCAGACTTGCCACCCAACCAGCAACACTTGAGAGTAGAAGCTTCTCGTGCTGGGCGAAAGGGCAAAACAGTCACGATCGTGCGCGGGTTCCAAGCCAGTTCAGAGACGCTTGCAGATATCCTCAAAAAGCTCAAAGCCCACTGTGGGGCGGGTGGAACTGTGAAAGAGAATGAACTTGAGATTCAAGGCGACCACAAACAAAAAGTCGTTGAGTTTTTGATCAAGCTTGGCTATAAGGCAAAGGGCAGTGGAGGCTAACAAATCAGCTTTAGTAGCTTGTGTAGAAGTTTTGAGTTGAAGGGCGATCAGCGGGCAGGGGGCAGGTAGAAGTTTTGAGTTTTGAGTTTGAAGTCACAAAGAGGTTTGAGGTTAGTTAGTTCTGACACCTCTCGCCTCTCACCTGCTTTCTGCCAGCTTCTAACAACCAACAACTTTTCTTGAATGCCCAACGGGCTATACAACCAACAATAGTCTAGTCACGTCTGCCAGCAAGGTTGTTTCTTACAAAGCCTGTAAGGACTGCTAGTGTCGTCTGGTGCCGAGAATGCCGCCCAGCACTCCCCGCACAATGCTCTTACTTTTGGAGCCGCCTAGCGCCTGGGCAGCGGTTCCAGCCATGTTGATGAGAAATTTTTCGCGTTCACGTGCAATCCGTGCGTCTTCCCTGGCTTGCGCTGCTGCTGCTTTTTCAGCCTGTTTCTGGGCTTGAATCGCCTCTTTTTCAGCCAATTGCCGTTCTTTTGCCGCTAGCTTTTCCGCCTCAGTCATCGCGATCGCTTGAGCGGCTGAGGCGGCTTTCTGCTGCAACCGTTCGTAGGCGGATTCGCGATCTTCTACGGCTTCGTAATGCCCATACAGCACTGAACTGTGGATGGTTTGGTCGCGCTGTTGCGGGTCGATCGCGCCAATATGACTCTGGGGTGGCAAGACAAACGCACGCTCAACCATCGTTGGCGCTCCTTGCTCATCCAGAAAGGAAACCAGCGCTTCACCAACGCCTAGTTCTACGATCGACTGTTCAACGTTCACGGATGGGTTAGGGCGAAACGTTGTCGCGGCCGCTTTGACTGCTTTTTGATCCAGCGGTGTAAAGGCTCGTAGCGCATGCTGTACCCGATTACCCAGTTGCCCCAGCACTTTTAATGGCACATCCAACGGATTTTGGGTGCAAAAGTAAATGCCAATACCTTTAGAGCGAATCAAGCGGACAACCTGTTCAAGCTTTTCTTGCAACGCTTTGGGGGCATCGGCGAACAACAGATGCGCCTCATCAAAGAAGAACACGAGTTTTGGTTGCTCCAGATCACCTACTTCTGGCAGTTGCTCAAAAAGCTCAGACAGCAGCCAGAGCAGAAAGGTAGCGTAGAGTTTGGGAGACTGCACCAGTTTGTTGGCAGCAAGAATATTGATGATGCCGTAACCCCTGGCATCGGTTTGAAGCAAATCCATCAAATTAAGTGACGGTTCGCCAAAAAAACGATCGCCCCCCTGTTGCTCTAAGGTCAGCAGTCCTCGCTGAATGGCTCCAACACTAGCCGCTGAGATGTTGCCATAGGTAGTCTTAAAATCTTTGGCGTTGTCGCCCACAAACTGCATGAGCGATCGCAGATCTTTGAGATCCAGCAGCAACAGACCTATGTCGTCAGCAATGGTAAATGTAATCTGAAGAACACCTGACTGCGTTTCGTTGAGATTCAGCAGACGAGCCAGCAACAGCGGTCCCATTTCAGAAATGGTAGTACGTAGCGGATGCCCCTGTTCACCGAACACATCCCAAAATTCGACGGGGTAGCTGGCAAACTGAAAATCGGTTAGTCGTAACGTTTGAAGGCGATCGCGCAACTTTGGCGTGCCGCTTCCTGGCTGACTCAAACCGGACAAATCGCCCTTAATATCCGCCATAAAGACGGGCACCCCAATCTGGCTAAAGCGCTCGGCAAGCACTTGCAGCGTCACCGTTTTACCCGTACCTGTAGCACCTGCAATCAACCCATGACGGTTAGCCATTGCAGGTAAGAGGCTGCAAACATAAGGGCGATCGGCGGCAATAACCTTAGCGATCAGCAGCGAGTTTGGCATAGCAAAGGACGCTCTCTGTAAGAAGTCTTCTGAATTATACAAAGAGGCATGAATGGTATAGAAAGAAATCAGGGGTTGCCACTGCCAACCATTTCCACCACTCGAAGGCACCTTTTATCGGTAAGATACGTCAGCCTTTTCAGCATTGCATGTGAGCATCTACGTCGCTTTGACTTAGAGTGAGTCAACAGTAGAGTGAGTCAACAGTTCTGCACATCTGGTAGAGCATATGCTTCAACTTGAGCGATGGCTTCGATGCCTCGGCACGGCTGCAAAGCAACGTTGGTTGAGGTCTGTTTGGAAAGGGCATTGGAAAGGGCAACAGTGGCCATCACCTCAGCCGCACTGCAACACACGCAGCCCTCACCAACTAAATGTTTATCAACAAAATGTGCGCTGGCGTTGGATCATTCTGTTTCTGGCTGCGACCTTCCTGAGCCTCTCGCTGCATCGGCTACCCCTGGCAGACGCCGCAACACTTCAGCTTCCCCTTGCAACCAAGGGCGCTCAAATCATTGATGCCAACGGTCAGGCAGTTTTGCTACGAGGCGTTAACTGGTTTGGCATTGAAACCGAAACGCAAGTGCCTCATGGTCTTTGGGCGCGTGACTACAAGGAAATGTTGGCGCAGATTAAAGGGTTGGGCTACAACCTCATTCGGCTGCCGTATGCAGTGCAGAGCTTACGTGCAACAGCCATCAGCGGGGTTGACTTTACGATCGGCAGCAACCGCGATTTACAAAACAAAACGCCCCTTGAAGCGATGGATTTGATCATCCAGGAGGCGCAGCGGCAAGGGCTGATGATTTTGCTTGATAGCCATCGTCTCAACAACCAGCAGATTCCTGAGCTTTGGTATGGCGACGGGTTTACCGAAGCTGACTGGATTGATACCTGGAAATTACTGGCAACCCGCTACCAGAGACAGCCCAACGTGATTGGAGCAGACCTGAAAAACGAACCGCACGGTCGCGCCAGTTGGGGTACCAACGATCGCGCAACCGATTGGCGACTGGCAGCCGAACGAGCGGGTAATGCCATTTTAGCGATCGCCCCTCACTGGCTCATCGTCGTCGAAGGAGTGGAACGCAATGTTCCTGGGCAAAAGCTCTCCGGTCACTGGCAGGGAGGCAACTTGGAAGGTGCGGGACGCTACCCAGTGCGCCTCAACAAGCCAGGTCGGCTGGTCTACTCACCCCATGAATACGGCCCTGGTGTTTACAATCAGCCCTGGTTTTCAGAGGCGGCCTTTCCCAAAAATCTGCTCAACCGCTGGGAGATTGGCTTTAACTACCTCGCAAAACGTAACCTTGCCCCCATTCTGATCGGTGAATTCGGTGGGCGGCAGGTAGACACCACGTCTAAAGAGGGCATCTGGCAACGGCAGTTCGTTAGCTTCATTCAGCAGCAAAAACTCAGCTTTAGCTACTGGAGTTGGAACCCTGACAGCAGCGATACAGGGGGGATTTTACAGGCCGATTGGCGCACGGTAGACCAGGCAAAACAGCAATTACTCAACCAACTCCTACCCACTCCTGGAACTACTGTACGTGTGTTATCTGTCAGGTCATCGGTTCAGCCTTCTCTTGCTCCGATCGTCTTGCCATCACCGTCACCCGCCTCGATCGCCCCTTCAAGCTCAGATCAACAGCTACAGGTACAATCAACCATCCAATCAGACTGGCAAACAGGCTTTTGCACGGCCATTCGGGTGACCAACCAGAGCAGCAGCAGCCGTCGAAACTGGCGCTTAAGCTTTCAAATGAACCAGGCAACCATGCGTAATAGCTGGAACGGCACCTTCACCCGACAAGGATCTCGCTACACCGTAGAGCCACCCGAATGGGGACGAGTCATTGAGCCGAATCAGTCCATTGATCTGGGCTTTTGTGCCGCCAAACGAGGAGCAGACTATCAGTTAAAAAAACTGGCCGTTTCTAGTCAGTAGAGCATCGGCTGAAGGCTTAAAGGGTGACTTTCTAACTCCTTCTAAAACTATTGACTCCTACGTTGCCCGTAGAACCAATCACTTTAACTCCTTTCCTCTTCCCCCTTGTCCCCTTCCCCCTACCCCTTAACTCAAAACTTTTCCGCTAATCGCCAAATAACTCAAATGTCCTTCTCCTTGCCGATCAGTGCCGAGTGTCAAACATTTAGGTAAGCTGTATACAGAGGAGCAGTTTTGGGAATTCTGCTTAAATAGGCTACAGTCTTGTCTGACAGCTTATAAATTGTGCTGACGGCAGTGACCTGATTTCAACCCTGTGATGGGTACTGGTTTATCTCTGCGGCTAATGCCCCACCCTGAGCCTCCCAACTGGGAATGAAGGAAATCCCACTATGCTTGTCTGTCCTCAATGCCAGTTTGAGAATCCCAATACCAATAAGTTTTGCCAGGAATGCGGCACATCGCTGACTCAAAACACCTGCCATGAGTGCGGCAGTCTTGTACCGTTTGATGCGGTGCAATGTGAGGAATGTAGCGAGATTGCAGGGGTCATTTGGTGGGCGCTTATTGTTGGTGCGCCGCGTGGATCTTCTGAAAGCTCTTCCAATATTGCCACAGCACCAAACGTAGCTGTCGTAGATGCTACAGCAGCGATTAATGACGAGCAACCCCAAATATTTCTCGATCGCCGTCAGCGCTATCGGCTGTTAGAGACGCTACCATCCTCAGATGCCGCTCAACTTGAAAGGCACGTTAGAGTTTTGGATTGCCAACCGTTTCAGATGTCGCTCCTAGAAGCGCTGGCGAAACAGGGATCAGAGTCTTCCTCAATAGGACAGCCCCAGAATGAAGGTCAAGCTAACGGAGTAGACGATAGTGAGCTTACAGCATCAGGCAAGCGGCTGCCTTCGGTACAAGCAATGGCTGTGCCTACGATCGCTCAACCATACTTAACACTGGGCAGTAAATTTCATCAAGCCCTACCCGTTATTCACGATGCCTGGCAGCAAGACGGACAGCAAATTATTTTGCTAGAAGATCGGGCGACTTTACCACGCCTGATTGATTTGTGGCTAGATGATGAAGTCTCCCTGCCGCCTCTGCAGCTTTTGCATTGGCTCTACGAAATGGTCGAGCTATGGAGTGCCCTGGAAGCGTGGCAAGCCTGCCGAAGCTTACTAGAGATTGACAACCTGAAAGTAGACGAAGATCAAGCGCTTTGCTTGCAGCGCCTGTATTCTGACCTGCCAACGGTACCGCTCACCTTGCGCGATCTAGGGCAATTGTGGCAGACTTTGTTCGCCCAATCGCAGCGGACTCAAATTGGTGCCATCTACGTGCTGCTAGCCGATTTAGAGGCTGGCAAACTAGAGACCATCGCCGATTTGCGATCGCGCATTGAGGAAATTGCCCACGAACTCCAGGCGAACCAGCCTGAGACTGAGACTATGCCCGATTTTGAAAGCTTTGAACCGACTGACGCATCTATCGTTGACCCCGCGATCGCACCAGAGCAGGCATCCCCTTCAAGCAGTGCCGAACTGAATCCCTCCACGGCTGCGACTCGTTTAGAAGTGCCCCTACCAGAGCCAACCCTACCGCCAGAAGGCGATAACGATAACGATGACCTCCCAACCGTCGTTTTACCCATGCAGTTGTTCAGCCTAGAAGATGCTGGACGAACCGATATTGGTCGGCAGCGTGATCACAACGAAGATTACTTTGGCATTGAAACCCAAACCGCAAAACTGGAAAGCCCGTCTGGAAAGACTGTCCACGCCCGCAACCTCTACATTTTGTGCGATGGCATGGGCGGACACGCAGGCGGCGAGGTAGCCAGCGCGCTAGCGGTCGATACTCTGCGTCGCTATTTTCAAGAAAAGTGGCAGAGTACGCCTTTTTCAGATGGTGCTGCCAACAAATTGCCGGGACCAGATGTGCTCATTGATGCTGTTCAGCTTGCTAATAAAGCCATTTATGACGTCAACCAGCAAAACGCACGCTCGGGCAGTGGACGCATGGGTACTACGCTGGTCGTTCTATTGATTCAAGATACCGAAGCCGCCGTAGCCCATGTAGGCGATAGTCGCCTTTATCGCTACACCCGCAAACGTGGGCTAGAGCAAATTACGATCGACCACGAAGTCGGTCAACGCGAGATTCAACGGGGGGTTGATCCTGATATTGCCTACGCTCGACCTGACGCATACCAACTCACGCAGGCGCTAGGCCCCCGCGATGAGCATTTCATCAAGCCAGACATTCAGTACGTTGAACTCAACGAAGACACCTTACTGCTGCTATGTTCAGATGGGCTGACTGATAATGACTTACTGGAAACTCACTGGCGCACACATATAGAGCCGCTACTCAGTTCGCAAGCCAATTTAGAGCAGGGAGTATCGCAACTAGTTGAGCTAGCCAACCAATTCAATGGGCATGACAACATTACGGCGATCGCCATTCGCGCTAAAGTGCGCCCCAATCTGGATCATTTACGCTAGCACCCGGTACGGCTGATATGGTTGAGTTGATCGTGATTCAAAGCAGATACAGTTGGGCGAACCGCCAGCTCTAGCCAATTGTGCATGTTGGGCAAGCATCACGTTGGGTCGGTATCACGTTGGGCAAACAAACCTTGAGCAGACCCTTAGCCGCAGCACCTAGACACTCTACAACCCTCTGTTTAACGTCTAGAGTTCACCGTCCAACATGGTCATTCTGACCCTCCTCCACCCTCAATACAGAACACCACTCAAGCAGTGGTGCTTTCAAAGCGAGTCGCTGATTCGGATTGGTCGCGCACCGGGAAATCATGTCATCCTGGATGATCTGCTGGTGTCTCGACACCATCTAGATTTACGCCAGGTAGACGTCTCTGCGACAGGCACTACGGTTGGGGGAACGGCCTCCTGGCATCTCGTGAATTACAGTTCTAACGGCACCTATGTCAACGGAGCCGTATTGTCCCAGGGGCTAATCACAGAGACGTCCTTGCTGCAACTCGCTCACGGGGGGCCGTTACTCAAACTACAAATCTTAGCGGCAACGGGATCAGCCGTCCTATCTCAGTCTGCGATCATCAAAGAACCTCAACTGCCAGCCATTCCCCAGACATCGCCAGTACTCAAGCAACCGCAGCGGATACCCTGTACCCATAGTGGCAATCCCGCCGCCAACTTGTTTTGTACGCACTGCGGGTTGCCTGTCAAGGTCGAAAAAACGATTCGACAGTATCAAGTGCTGCGCGTGCTGGGCAAAGGCGGTATGGGTACCACCTACCTGGTATGGCATCCGGCTTCCATATCAGCCACTGGAGAACCACAGAATGCGCTACGCGTACTCAAAGAAATGAACGCCGATATGGCGAAAATCCCTAAAGCGCAGGAACTCTTTGAGCGAGAGGCAAGTACGCTGAAACAACTTAACCATCCTGGTATTCCTAGATTCTACGACTTCTTTATTGAAGCGGGTAAGAAATATTTAGTGATGGCGCTGCTGCATGGTCAAGATTTGGAGAAGCGGCTGCGTCAGCATGGCCCGGTCTCACCCCAACAAGCGATCGCCTGGATGATGCAAACCTGTGACGTGCTGGGCTATCTCCACACGTACCACACGCCCATCATTCACCGCGACATCAAACCGGGCAATTTGCTGGTACAGGCAATCACCAACCGCATCGCTGTACTAGATTTTGGCGCGGTCAAAGCGGTAGGAATTCCCTCTGGCACTCGCATTGGGGCAGAAGGGTATGCCGCGCCTGAACAAGCTCAGGGACGACCAGTAACCCAATCTGATCTTTACGCGATCGGCCCCAGCCTCATCTACTTGATTACAGGCGAAAACCCCAGTCGTCTTTACAAAAGGACGAGCAACGGCTATCAATTTATGTTGGATGACTACGCTGACATCACGCCCTCATTGCGCCAAGTCATTGATCACGTCACGCAACCTCGCGCTTGCGATCGCTACCAGTCTGCAAAAGAGCTAAGCCAAGCGCTAGCCAACTGCCTATAAGAAAGGCTAAAAGATAAATAACGAAGGATAAAAAGCGTTGACCTTTAGCCCTTAGCCTTCATCCTTTCTTTCCTACTCTTCTTCTTCCCAGCTTTCAACCGCCAGCAAATCGCTCACGGGGTCTTGCATGGTGAAATCAAACGATAGTAACTCTTGCTTCCAGTGAGACCAGTCGTCTCCATAGAGAAGCGCAATCTTCCAAATGCTGTCTGTTGGTTTTAGCAGCTTGCCATCGACGAGTGATCGCACCTGACGCTGCAATTTAACCATTGGGTGGGTAACCTGCTGGCTCATACCGATTTTGGTCATGTAATTGAATTTTGTAAATACTCTGCTCGACGCTTCTCAATAATGTCTTGGCAACGTGTAGATGAATGCTATGACGGAGAAGCAGCCGTTTCAGCCATTGATATTAGCATACTCCAATGAGCTGACAACTAATTCCTAAAAAAGGTAGTTTTAATAGGGGAATTACCGAACCGAAACCGCCCATGAAGCAACTGCACAGACATTAAACAGCTTCTTCACCAGCAGGGTGAAAGCGCGGATGGAGAAGTGAGCTGACAGGGCGACCTTGCTTAAGGTGCTCTTCCACGATCGTCTGCACATCCTGAGCCTTCACTCGGCAGTACCAGGTGTCGTCCGGCAAAACCCGCACGGTGGCACCCATATTGCACTGCCCCTGGCAGCCACAGCCGATCACCATTGTACCGGGAGTCGCCCACGCTTGAAATGAAGCCAGCACAGCCGCTGACCCATTTCTCAAACAATTGGTGTATTGACAAACTAGAACCTGGCGACCGGAGTTCATGCGTAAAAGTTAAGAGTTTTAAGTTTTGAGTTTTGAGTTACGAGCAATTGAATTCATCACTCAAAATTCAAAACTACTTCCTAAACCCTTTGCCTCGACTGGCAGATGCGACGGTGAGGCAGTTCTCAACCTGCGATCGCAAGGCTTCGTGATCCAGATTTTGCCCAATCAACACGAGCTGATTTTTAGGTGCGCCTTTCCAATCATCATCATCGAGCGAAAAGCGCTTGCCGCTGAGGTGAAAGATATGACGTTTGGGGCTTTCGCTGAACCAGAGAATGCCTTTAGCCCGGAAAACATTGGCGGGTAACTGGTTATCCAAAAAGAATTGAAATTTGCGAATGTCGAAGGGCTTATCGCTCGCAAAGGAAACAGACGTAAAGCCGTCGTTCTCCAAGTGATGCGAGTGATGGGCGTGATCGTGGTCATGCTCACAATGCCCATGATCGTGGTCGCAGGCAGCATGATCGTGATGCTCATGGCTGTGGTGCTCATGCCCAGCATGATCATGATCGTGATGCTCGTGACCAGAATGATCATGATCGTGCGCGTTCTCATCCGGGTCAAAGTATTTGTCGGATTCAAACAACCCCACGCTTAGCAGCATTGCCAGTGGCACCTGCCCTTTCACCGTCCGAAGGATTCTCGCCCCTTCCTTGATGTCGCGGATTCTGACTTCGAGTGCATCCAGGGTGGCTTCTTCTACCAGATCGGCTTTGTTGAGCAGAATGATGTCACCGTAGCTAATCTGGCTGTAGGCCGCTTCGCTATTGAACAGATCCAGGCTGAAATTCTCGGCATCGACCAGGGTAATGATGGAATCGAGTCTGGTCATGTCGCGCAGTTCGGTGCCCAGAAAGGTGAGCGCTACAGGTAGGGGATCAGCGAGTCCAGTGGTTTCCACAACGAGATAGTCGATCGCGTCTTGTCGCTCCAGCACTTTGTAAACCGCTTCGACCAGATCATTATTGATGGTGCAGCAGATGCAGCCGTTGCTCAACTCCACCATGTCTTCGCCCGTGGTGATGATGAGTTCGTTATCGATCCCAATTTCGCCAAATTCGTTCACCAGAACGGCTGTTTTAACCCCTTGCTGGTTCGTCAGGATATGGTTAAGGAGGGTGGTTTTGCCGCTACCCAAAAAACCTGTAATGATCGTGACGGGTAAGCCATGCTTGGGAGCATTGATCGCAGAGGATGAGGCAGGAGTGACCGCTGATTGCATAGCGCAAATGTTCGAGACGTTAGAGAATGCAGAGTATAGAGCTAGCCAGCAGCCGTTGCAAACAATGGTTTCTGGTAAACGCCGGAAGACTCAAAGCGTTTTGCTCACTTCCCCCTTATTATTACCGATCTGGAGTAGGTTGTTCGATAGCAAAGAAATCGATCGCCAATAAACCGATCGCTACCCCGTTAACCCTGTTATTTCTGTTTGTCCCTTTCTATTCGCCCACTGCTGTTTGCCCATTGCCATGCCACTAACGCTTTACAACACGCTCACTCGTCGCAAAGAACCGTTTGAACCGATCGAACCGAGCAAGGTGCGGATGTATGTCTGCGGCATCACGGCGTACAACTACTTTCATGTGGGCAATGCAAGAGCGTTTGTGATGTTTGACGTGGTGCGACGCTACCTCATGTGGCGCGGCTATACCGTGCGCTATGTGCAGAACTTTACCGACATTGACGACAAGATTCTGAAACGGGCACTGGCAGAAAACACCACAATGGGGGCCATTGCTGAGAAATATATTGCCGCCTATTTTGAGGATGCCGATCGCCTAAATATTCTCCGTGCCAATGCGTATCCACGAGCAACCCACACGATCGATGGCATTCAGCGCCTCATTCACGAATTGGAGCAGCGTCAGTACGCCTATGCTGCCGATGGAGATGTCTATTACGCTGTACGCCAGTTTCCAGACTACGGCAAGCTTTCGGGACGCAAGCTAGAGGACATGCAAGCAGGGGCTAGCGGACGTGTGGATGTAGATGAAGACGCAGGCAAAAAGAAAGATCCCGCTGATTTTGCATTGTGGAAAGCTGCCAAACCGGATGAACCATTCTGGGAATCACCGTGGGGCAACGGCAGACCCGGCTGGCACATTGAATGCTCGGCGATGGTGCGCGATGAACTGGGTGAGTCGATCGACATTCACGCAGGCGGTATGGATCTGACCTTTCCCCATCACGAGAACGAAATCGCCCAAAGCGAAGCGGTTACAGAAAAGCCACTGGCGCGGTATTGGCTCCACAACGGCTTCATCAATATGGATGGCGAAAAGATGTCCAAATCGTTGGGCAATTTTCGACTCACGCGCGATTTATTAACCACCTATGACCCAATGGCATTCCGGTTGTTTGTGCTTCAGGCGCATTACCGCAAGCCGATCGACTTCACCGCTGATGCTATGGATGCGGCTGCCAACGGTTGGAAAACCCTCAAGGAAGCACTCCAGTTTGGCACCCAGTTTACTGGATTGCCCGGATGGTCATCTGAAGTCGATGCGCTAGATCAGGAAACGATCGATCGCTTCAACGAGGCAATGGACGACGACATCAACACCCCGATCGCCCTTTCGGTTGTCTTTGAACTGGCAAAGTTGCTCAGTCGGGAAGGCCATCAATTAGTGCATCAAGACAAGCCCGATCTGACGATCGAACACTTGCAGCAACAGTGGCAGACCTTTATTAAGCTCATTGATGTGCTGGGTTTAACCGCTCAGACAGCCATAGAAGTGGCAACTGCATCGGATGGTTTAACAGACTCCAAAATTGAAGCCCTGATTCAGCAGCGGCAGGAGGCGCGACAGTCGAAAAACTGGGCAGAGAGCGATCGCATCCGCAACGAGCTTCAGGCACAGGGCATTACGTTAATTGACCAGAAGGATGGCGTAACGCGATGGCACCGCAACTAGGGAAAGGATAAAGGATAAAAATGAAAGAAGACTGTGTTTTAGAAACTGTGACCTGTCTCCTTGATTCTTTGAATTCTCTACAGACTGAAGGATCTTCAAACTCTTTCAGCCTCTAGCTTTCAGACTTTGTTTTTTTAGCCTTTAGCTTTTAGACTTTATCCTTTCTTCCCCTATGTCCGACCAGCGCATTACCATTTCGCTTTCTACCATCTTCAGCATCCTGTTGACCGTGCTGCTGTTGGTGTTGCTGTGGCAGTTGCAGAGTCTGCTGATTGTGCTGATGATCTCAGTGATCTTGGCGGCGACCCTTAGCCCGATCGTGAACTGGGCAGAAAGTCGGCGAGTACCCCGGTGGTTAGCGGTGATTGGTGTGTACCTGACGCTGATTGGTGGGTTTGTCGGCGCGGGTGTGCTGATTGGCCCCACAGTGGTGGAGCAAACCGATCGCCTGATTACCCAAATTCCCGTTTATTCAGAAACCCTGTTCAACTGGGTTCAGGGGCTTGCCTTGCGACTGAATACGTCTCATCCAGAGCTTGTGCCGCAACTGGTGAATCCGCAAGCGTTGACGAACTGGGTGTTTCGCTCCAGTCAACAGGTGTTGCTGCGATCGTTCGGTTTAACAAAAAACATTGTGGGCGCATTGTTCAGCGTCATTCTTGTTCTGCTGATTTCCGGCTATATGGTAGCAGGCAGCAAGACGTTGATCCAGGGCGTTGTGCAACTGTTTCCCCATCCGTGGGATCGTCGTCTCGCCGCACAAGTCAAGCCTGTAAGCCAGCGTATGGGTGGGTTCATTCAAGGTCGCGTGGTTGTTTCTGCAATCCTGGGGGTTGTCACGACGGTCGGCTTAAACGTTCTGGGACTGTCTGAAGTATCCCTGGCACTGGGCGCGATCGCAGGCTTGACCAATCTGATTCCTTTTGTTGGCCCTTTCCTGGGAGCGATCCCAGCTCTCATCGTGTCCCTATCGATGGGTGGGGTCACCTGGCTATGGGTGTTGCTGCTGTTTGCGATCGTGCAAAACCTGGAGAGCTATATTCTTGATCCCTTACTGGTCGGCTCCTCTGTCAACATCCATCCGCTGTATCAACTTTTAGCTGTGTTTGGCGGCACTCAGGTTTTAGGTATTCTTGGCGCGGTCATTGTGCCGCCGTGGGTGGCTGGTGCTGCTGTTCTGCTGGAAAACCTGTATCTTCGCCCCAAACGCATTGCTGAAGCCAGAGCAGAGCGATCGCGCAAGCGGGAGACAATGAACGCAGAGAATCCCACTGGTGACGCTGATACGGCAACCACGAGTAAGTTGGTTCGCACGTAAAGTTTGCCTGTAAGAAATACATAGTAGGACTTACGCATTTGCCCCCAACCCTCCATTTTGGCGGCTTTCATTGGCTCGATTCCCCCTTTCTTGTATACCCCCCAAATGCCCCCAAGGCCATAAGTTGGGGACTAGGAGGTGAAAGATGACCGCTTTTGCGTAAGTCCTGGAAGAAAAGGTAGGATTAATGCTTCAGTTCAAGAATCGCAATTTCGGAGGACAATAAACGGGGATGCTGTCTTTCTGGATTTCACGGCAATGATGACGATCGCCCTCAACGCAAACTTGATCAACGCGCTTGATCTAGCACCAATTCAAACGGTCGTGGACTCACTCTTAAAGCAGGGAAGCATCATAACGCATGAACAACAGCTTCAGTTCGCGATCGACTATCCGCAAGCGCCAGATGATCCCCGCGAGTTGCCAGAAATCCCTGAAGTGCGCCTCTGGTTCATTCGACTGGATGCGCGCTATCCCTGGTTGCCTTTCTTATTGGACTGGAAAGCAGGCGAACTAACCCGTTACACAGCCATGTTAGTGCCCCACCAATTCCACCCCAAAGATGGCATTCAATACAATCCAGAAGCATTAGAAATCTTTGTGATGCACAAATTATTTGCGCTAAGCACCTGGATGCAACAACACGGCATTGATGGCAACGCTCGACTCAAAGCCATGACTCAAATGTTTGGCTACGAGATCGACAACGACTTTTTTGAACTGCTGTGAACTGACGGGATCACCAGTCCAACTCAGTCGAATAACTTTGTACGCTGCACTGGAGCACGGTTACTAGGTTGCCACGCCAAGTTGCTTAAAGTGAGGGGCCGAGTCTCTTACACCCCAGCGGCGCTTAATTAAACCAGCTTCCATCTGAAACCATTCGATCGCCAGGACTTCAGAGGTCAAATTTGTAGGCTGCTGACCACGGAGTTCTACTTCTAACTTCATGTCGAATGAGTGGTGAAGCTAAGACCAGAGCGGAGCAATCTGATCAAACTGGCCCCAACCTAAAGCGCAGTAAATGAGTAGACTTCCTGCATGAATCATGCGGGGTGTGCCAGTTCGTAGTTCAGCAACCCAGCGATTAGATTTAAGCGTAAGCCAAACCGCTTTCTACGGTTGCGATAACGCCCTGAGAAAAGGCGAAAAATCT
>JAESFU010000082.1_pt1 | contig 199635 bp, 170 predicted proteins | sample 9269461 | NCBI WGS metagenome assembly JAESFU01 (sample SAMN14502556, study PRJNA617107) | algae metagenome | isolation source: Stenomitos rutilans HA7619-LM2 and co-occurring heterotrophs from cave walls | place: USA: Waikapalae cave, Hawaii | collected 2009-07-28 | reverse complement strand
TGGGTGTTATACTCAGTTCGAATTCACCCGACCGTTTCGAAGCCTGAAACGCTTTCAGTTCGTTCTTTCCAAGTCTGGCCGACCAATACGGGGCAAGAGCAGAATGAATCGATCCGGTAACCGGATCTTCATCGATGCCGATCCACGGGCAAAACGATCGAAGCATGTAGTCGTATTCGGCATTGTCGGACCTGGTGGTTACGACTGCTTCGGTAATGCACGTGCATGATTCAACCATTCTAAAAAAATCTGGTTTCAGCAAACGCAATTCGGTAGCGTCTTCCAGTTCAAAGATGGCACATTCAAGTTCGGAACAGTACGTTGCGGCGAGGAACGATTGAATTCCAAGGGATGCAAGGAGTTGCTCGTTCATGCAAAACTTTCGGACAGTGTACCTGGGGTATTGCATCGATACAGAGTTGTTGCGAACGGTTGTCGGAATAACGATCCTGCCTTTTGTCAGGAACCGGATCTCCGACAGACGGGTCGTTTGATGAACAACCGCAGATGCCGCGAGTGTTGCATGTCCACATGCCGCGATTTCGCGACTGACGGTAAAATACCGGATGCGATACAAACCTTCTGCAATTCGCAGAAGGAATGCAGTTACCGGCAAACCGAATTCGGCTGCCAGCAACTGCATGGGTCTGCGATTTAGTTCCTCTTCAAGCACAACAACTGCGGTTGGATTACCTTTCCCGGGTTCAGACGTAAACGTGTCAATGAAGTGCACATTCCACGGCAATCCAGTGATCTTCGTTTCTTCAAACTCTACTTTCGCAGTTGTCATGGTAAATCATTATCAAGGTGGATAAAGTAAGTTTCTTTGCGCCATTTTCTTTCGGCTACTCCAAATTTTTACCTTTTCCCTTTTAACTTTTGACTTCGCCGCAGCTATCACTGGTCAGGCAGGTCATTTCACCCCTCTCGGCCAACGCCGATTCGGGCGGGCTTTTCATTTCTTTTTTTCATCCAACGGCTTCAAATGATTCTGCACCGTCCATTCGCCAATTTTGTTTCCGAGGTCCTGTCCGGCTTCGCACGAAAATCGGAAATGTATTCCTGCCATTACTCTCGATTCGGCATTTTCGTTTGCAGCCTGGGTGAAGCTATTGAAAGATCTTGTTGAACCTGAAGGCATCGCCGTTGGAGAAGGCATCGAGAACGGTGTATTGTCGCCGAGGATCTTTGCAAGTACAGTTGCCGCTGCGTTTCCAAGTGCGCTGTGGGTGGATGGATAATCATGAACAGGAGGTGTGACCTCACAAGGCATCCACGAAGTGTCTGCTGTTGTATTGCTGTTGTTGTCCATGTCTGCTTTTCTGATTGCGGTGTACGGTCTCCAGAAGTTGTAGTGAAACTTCGAATCCCAACCGGCAGTATATGCATCTGCGATGGCCATGTCTACAAGTGCTAGAAGTCGCGCGGCCTCAAGCATATTCATATTCTTGTCGGTGATTACGGTTCGTGCAACCCTGTTCCATCCGGCTTCAGAAAATTCATACCAGTATTTTGCAAACGCAGTTTGATCTGCGGTCCGTACTGAGCTTACCTGCCTGCCATAGTCCTTCACTTCGTTGAATGCCTTTGTGTATTCAGGGCTGCTCATCGAAGGAAACGGACGCACTCGAAACTGATCTTTGCTCTTCAACGAGAACAAGGTAACGTTCTCCCAATTCGGAGCGAATACAAAGTTGAACGGAGGAACAGGTTCGTAAATGCCTGCAACATTGGAAGCGCCAAGCTTTCCGATCGGATCAGCTTTTGCGCCGTCGTTGTATCGTTTTGCAAGCACCGACTTAGCGGCATCCTTGCCGAGCGAAAGCCCGCGTTTTTTTGCATTGTCGTCAAATACCGACTTCAAAGCCTGTGCAAGCGCTGAATCCAGGAACGACTTCTTTTCCGGGATCTCGTTCACGAGAACCTCATACGCTGCTGCTGCTACTGCCGCTGTAGGATCGGCCTTGTGATCGAAGCCTTTGAATGCGTAACGTGCATACCTTGGCTCGATGGCATTTACTGCATCGTGAATCGCGAGTTGCACCATTGCGTTGATGCGCGAAGCCATGAGTGAGTGTTGGTATTTTACACCACCGAACGCTTCATACGCGATTTCATTCCAATAAAGAACAGCTCGTGCAGGTTGACTGCTAACGGGCTTAACCTCCTTTCCGATTGCGGGGAGGCAGAGAAGGATTGCCGCAACTAGCGACAAGCCAATGTGAGATAGGGATTTTCTGGTCATGGTTTTTTGTTTTTGCGAGCGGCAAAACTGCGGATATGTGTCGCGTGTAACAATCACCGAAGAGTGTATAGGGATGACCGAATTCGGGGAAGGGGGTATCAGGTGTCAGGTATCGGGTATCGGGGGTTGGGCTTTGAGCGCCTTGAAGCCTCAGACCAGATTTTTCTTAGCGAATGTCTGGTCTCTCAAATTATTTCCAGAAACCTGTGAGGCAGCTATTGGGATTAGCGGTTAGCTCTTCTTGATTTTTTGTGATCGAGCTCGATAAATTCGTTGTTTAAAATAGACAACAACTGCGATCACACCCGATCCCCGATACCTGACACCCGATACCCGACACCCGACACCCGCTTGTAAGGTTTCCCCAATTCCCGCGTCTCTACCATAAACCCTCTGCATGAATCGACTTGTATTATTGGCCCTGATTGGACTGCTTGCCTCGCAAACCGCTCATTCACAGCCCGACCAGCGAAAGAAACATTTCAATCTTGCGAAGTCGGGACTTGCGATCCAGGGCTATGATCCCGTAGCTTATATCTCTCAAAACAAAGCCGTTGAAGGCAGCAAGGCGAACTCTGTGGTCCACGAAGGAGTCATCTATTATTTTTCTTCCGCTGAAAATAAAAATGCATTCATAGCAAATCCACGTAAGTATGAACCGCAGTATGGCGGATGGTGTGCGTACGCAATGGGTGCAAATGCAGAAAAGGTTTCGGTGGATCCGGAGACATTCAAGGTCGTCGATGGTAAGCTGTTCCTGTTCTATAACAAGTTTTTCACAAATACCCTCGTGTCCTGGAATAAGGACGAAAGCAATCTCCATACACGCGCGGACGCGAACTGGAAAAAGATCTATAAATAAACAAACATGAAGGTTTCTCTTTTATTGACGTTGTTGATTTTTACGACCGCGCGTTGCGCGTTCGCGCAAGGATGCAGCGACGCTGGATTCTGCAGCATCGGAAGCCTCGCTCATGACACAAAGAAGGCGAAGTCCGGTCAGTTGAAGATATCCCTGCCGGTTGGTTCGGGCGACGAAAATGTATTTGTGTTTACTCCCGCGATTGAATATACTCACGCGATCGGCAACTGGCAGTTGCAGGGTAAGCTCACAGGCAACTATGCTTCCGGTAACCTCGGTTCGGCAGTTGGCGCCGGTGATGCGTTTTTGTCCGGCACCTACCAGCTGCCAACGGAAAAGAAATGGAAAACTGCCTTCACGCTTGGCGGCAAATTTCCGTTGAACCGGAGCAATCTGAAAGAAGGTACGCTCTCCCTGCCAATGCAGTACCAGAGCAGCCTTGGAACCATCGATCTTATTGCCGGTGTTTCATTCTCGTCTGACAGATGGAAATGGGCAGCAGGGTGGCAACAACCACTAACGGGCGCAAACCGAAACAATTTCCTCCCGGTGTACTGGAACGATGAAACCGCGATGAAATATCCTTCAACCAACGATTTCAACCGGAAGGCGGATGTGCTGCTTCGCAGTTCATACCGGGTGCTGGAAAAAAAATCGTTGTCTCTTGAAGCGGGACTGCTTGGTATCTATCACGTGGCTGAGGATACATACGTGAATGCAAACGTGAGCAACCGTCCGATTTCAATAGAAGGTTCACAAGGACTAACGCTCAATGCCACCGCTGCATTTGAATTCAAGGCAGGGGATCGAATAACATTCGGCATCATCGGTGGAGTACCTCTGGTGGTTCGTGATGTTCGTCCCGATGGATTGACAAGAAGCTTCGTCCTCATTCCAAACATCAGCTTTCAATTATAAACGACACCTATGCGACTTTTCATCCTGATCTTGTTTATCGCGATCTCATCTTGTAAGAAAAAACTTAACACAGAACCGCTTAATGAAATGCCTTCACCGCAGGCAACCGTCGTTGCATCCGGCGACTTCTTGAACGGTCCGTACGGTACAGTAATGGGCAGCGCTAAGGTTTTGAAAACACCGACGAATGCGTATGAGGTTGTTTTAGATAGCTTCATGACCTCGAACGGCCCCGACCTGTACGTATATTTGTCTCAGGAAGTAATGCCGGTCAATTTTATTGAGGCGGGAAAACTGCGATCAACCAACGGCAGGCAGGTATATATGCTTTCGGCGCTTCCCGATCTTTCTCAATACAGGTACATTGCGATTCACTGCAAACAGTATAACCATCTTTTCGGTTACGCAACGTTGAAATAAATCATCAATATATTTAGGCCACAGCTCTTACCGGCGCTGTGGTTTCCTCATGTAATACGGTTCATCCGGTTTAAGATCTGTATGAGCGATAACAAAGTTTTCAAGTTGTGGGTCGAAGACTATTCGGATATGCTGTACCGTTATTCGTGGCGTCGTCTTGGTGATGAGGAGTTGTGTAAGGACCTCGTTCAGGAAACATTCCTTGCCGCATGGAGGAACTTTGCAAATTATAAGGGGGAAGCATCGGTCAAGAACTGGCTGTTTACCATCCTGCGAAGCCGTATCGCAGATCACTTTCGCAGCTCACATACCAGGCTTGTTGTAAATGACATTCGGACCGGGCACAACGACCATACTTTTTTTGACGAACAGGAACATTGGAAGGATGGAATGTATCCGAAGGAATGGACGGTGAATCACAGCACAGAAGTGGAGGCAAAAGAATTTCACCGGCAATTCCGCTCCTGCACCGGCAAACTCAAACAGGTTCAAAGCGCGGTGTTCGTAATGAAGTATGTGGATGGAATGGAGAGTGATGAGATTTGTAAGGAACTTGACATTTCTCCGTCTAATTATTGGGTGCTTATTCATCGCGCGAAAGTTCAGCTGCGAGCGTGTCTGGAAAAAAACTGGATCAATACCTGAACACATGAGCAACAAGATCACCTGCAAACAGGCAGTAGATTACATTTCGAAAAAGGAAGAATCGAAACTGAATGCTTCTCAGCGGTTCAGACTTTGGAAGCACCTCGGAGAATGTGTACTGTGCCGGCGGTTCTCGAGCCAGAACAACCTGATGATCCAAACGTTGCGGAGGCTCGCTGTGGATGAACCAGGTCTTTCTGAAGAAGAAAAAAGGACTATGCTAAACGAATTGATTTTGAAAGCTAATGAGGAAACTGGTGGATCATCGAAAGATTAATGCTACTCATTGTAAGGAACTGCTCCTCGTTACGTCATAATAGAAAAAGAACATGTCCACACGCGCGAAATTGTATACCACCTGGTTGCTTCGAATCATCGCGGCAGTCATTATGCTTCAGACACTTTTCTTCAAGTTCAGCGGAGCCGAAGAATCGGTATATATTTTTAGCACGCTTGCTATGGAGCCATGGGGCCGGATAGGAACCGGGATCATGGAGCTCATCGCATCGATATTGATCCTTATTCCGCGAACAACAGCGATCGGCGCATTGCTTGCATTGGGCATAATGGGCGGCGCGTTGATTTCGCATCTTCTTTTTCTCGGTATTTCGGTTCAGGGCGACGGTGGTCAGCTCTTTGTGTATGCGCTTCTCGTTTTTGTATCGGCTGCTGTCTTGCTGGTCATGTACTGGCGTCAATTGCTTTCGATCTTTACTTCGGTCATACCTCGTCATGGTTGATTAGTCATTAGCGCGGCCGGTACCACATTGTTTACAGGCTTCGTGCTTTTGAGGTATCGGAATATCGCTTTCAGATCTGCGTCGCTGGCTTTTGCATAATTCGGCCAGGGCATCGGAGGCAATAATGTCCGGTTGTTCCTCAGACCCTTGTATTTTCCTTCTCTCATTGCCGTTATAAATTGTTCTTCGCGCCAGGCACCAATACCAGTTGAATCAGAAGTGATATTTGCCGCGAACGAAACTCCCCATGGACCGACAACAGCGGTACCATTGAAGTTGAACAATACCCATTGCCGGAGAACCGAAGTATCGGAAACCGAAACAACTTCGGAAGAAGGGTGGCCGGATAATAACCTCTGCGGATCCTCCTGTGGACCCTTCGGGCCCATCACTTTTGGTGAGTGGCAATCACCGCAGCCCATGATGGTAACAAGATATTGACCGCGCGCGACCGATGTATCATCGGCGGCACCTCGTTTTTCGTCAGCTGTATTGATGCCTGATTCAACCTCATTGCACGCAATTACAATGAGAGCAATAAATGCAGCAGTGAGTAAGACCTTGATAACTGTGCTCATATGAAAAGTATTGTTTTGTTCTATGAATGGAATCTCGTTTCAAGAAGCAAATTTGCGACGCATAAAACCCGTCTACAATCGCCATGGATAAGAAAGAATCTTACCAAATGGTAACCGTTGTGTGCAACGGAAGCACATTACCCAGCTTGTTTTTTTAGTTTTGGGCACTCAAACTGTAAATGATCCCCGTTTAATGAGTGAACTGCTTCTTAAAAATTTTCGCCGGCATGTTGTGCTGACGACGCAGGAAGAGGAGTTGGTAATGTTGCACTTCATTCCGAAGAAGTACAGGAGACGTCAGTACATTTTGCAGGAAGGTCAGATGTCCCGAACGGAGAATTTCATAGTAAAGGGATTGACCCGAACCTACGAGGTTGATGAGTCGGGCAATGAGCACGTTATTTCATTCGGTCCGGAGGACTGGTGGGTCGGAGATCTCTACAGCTTCTTATCCGATTCTCCATCTGCAGTAAACATAGATTGCCTGGAAGACACCGAAGTATTGCAGTTGTCAAAAGCTTCGCAGGAAGAACTGTTTGCAAAGATTCCGAAGCTTGAACGATTTTTTCGAATACTGATTCAGAATGCATACATGTCCGCCCTTGCACGGATCACTTCCACTTTGAAGAAAACCGCAGGGGACAGATATGATGAATTCGTACACAAGTACCCTCAGATTCATCAACGCATACCCGACCGTCAGATCGCATCGTATCTCGGAGTCACTGCGCAAAGCCTCAGTCGCATCCGTCGAAGGATGTCAACCAAAGCATAGTCCACTCCCGCATTGTAGTTTTAATCACGCGAGCTGTTATCATTTGGTAACCGTTTTATTTACCAAATGCAAATGGAAGGGCCGCCGTTGCAATGTCAATTTTGTGTCCTCACTGCAGACATAAGATTCCGCGGTGCAATAAAAAAACAGCAACATGAAAAAGATTACTTTTTATTTTCTTACAATCGCAGGGATGGTCCTTTCTTCGCAGCTTTCAGCGCAACAAGGCTGGCATGTAACGGTAAAAGCAATACCACATGCCAGCTGGATTCCAAACAAGTCCGACAAGGATAATTCGGATTTTGAAAGCAAAACACTATTCGGCGCGGCATTCGGGGTTGGCGCCGGTTACAATTTCACATCGCGCACCGGAGTAGATCTTGAAGTACTTTATTCGAAACAGGGAAACAAGTACAGGCAGGGAGGTGCAGAGTTTGTTCACCGCACCAGCTATGTGAAGGTCCCTGTCACCTTCAACTACCTGTTCAACCCTGGTGGCAAAGTTGGATTCGTTGGTAAGATCGGACCACAGCTGAGCATCGGCACAGAAGCCAACCTGAAACGAGAAGGCAAGTCGATTGACGACGATACGAAAGAGTGCATATCCGATGTCGCATTCGGCGCCGTTGCGGGTCTGGGTGGGCAAGTGGCACTCAATTCACATTGGATGATTCAGGCAGGTGTTCGGTACGACTACGATTTTACGAATGCTGAAAATGAAGATCATCCGCATCATCCAAAAAGCCGCAAGAAATCTCACAACAGCACCCTTGGCGTGGAGGTTGGGCTGCGGTATGCGTTTAATTGAGTAGTTGTTTTGTTTAGGATTCATAAGAGCCGCCCGTTCGTTTCGGGTGGCTTCTTTTTTCTTGTAATGAATTTCTGTCGTTTATTGAAGCAAGTGAAACGAATTATTTGAATATCGGGGGCACTTGCAAGCTGTTGTGAAATGAATTAATTTAACAGCCCTAACCGCCCAAACCCCTGATGCGACGCCATTTTTTTGCCCTGTTGCTTTCCGTGGCAACAGTTTTTCTGTCTTTGGATTCGTCTTCACAGGCATCGTCGAATCTGCGCAATCAAACATTGTTGCTTAAGCGGGTGATTGAATTGAATCACTACTGGCCTCACGCAATAAACGACAGCTTTTCGGCAAGAGTTTTTCATGATTTTATTGAAAGACTGAATCAGGACGATGAGATTCTCGGCAAGCCGGAACTGTCATCTCTTTCAAAATATACGTATACGATCGATGACGAACTCAATGGAACCGGTTGGGAATTTGTAGACCACGCCACCATCGTATACGAGAGAGCATTGCGATCTGCGGACTCGGCACTTGCAAAGTCGAAGAAGGATCCTAAAAAGCAGCGGCGCATCGCACGCATACTTCAACATCCCGACGGTTTGAGGCAACATGTTTTTACAACCTTTCTCGATGTATTGGCCAATAGTTTCGATCCGCATACCGAGTACATGCCACCCATTGAAAAGCGTGACTTCGAAGCTTCCCTTGATACAAAAGGATACCATTTCGGATTTGCATTAGAGGAGAACGACGAGGGTCAGGTTGAGATATCGCGCGTAATGCCAGGCAGTCCCGCTTGGAAATCCGGCCACCTGAATGCCGGTGATATTGTGTTGAAACTCGGTTGGGAAGGGCAGCAGCCAATAGATGTACCCGCCACCGAGCGATCTGAGTTAGCGGAGATATTTAATGATGGTGGCGATAGAAAGCTTGCTATGACAGTGAGAAAGGCAGACGGGACGGAAAAGACAGCTGTGCTTGCACGGGAACTTATCACAAACGAGGAGAATACGATCCGCGGTTACATATTGAAAGGCACGCGAAAGATTGGATACATCTACCTGCCCGATTTTTACACGGGATATGAAGGACGAAACGCAAGCAGCGCAAACGATGTCGCGAAAGAAATCGTAAAGCTCCGGAAAGAAAATATTGATGGGTTGATCCTGGACCTTCGGTACAACGGCGGCGGATCATTGCAAGAAGCTCTTGACATGGCCGGAATTTTCGTGGATGCGGGGCCGTTATGTCTCGTGCGGGAGAAGAGTGGAAAGATTAGTTCAATCAAAGACATGAACCGCGGGACGATCTACGATGGTCCGCTGGCGATCCTGATCAACGGACAAAGTGCTTCCGCATCGGAGTTGCTCGGCGCTGTGCTTCAGGATTACAACCGTGCCGTCGTCGTAGGCTCAAGATCTTTCGGAAAGGGAACATTTCAGCAAATATTACCCTTGGATACGACCGGAAAACTTAGTACATCGGCTATTCCGGGATTTGTAAAAGTGACAACAGGTAAATATTACCGCGTTCGCGGAACGAGTGTTCAAAAAACAGGTCTTGTGCCGGATATTGTATTGCCGGACATATTCGACGGCCTATCCTACAAAGAATCCGCGTATGATAATGCACTCGCATCCGACAGTGTCCCGAAGAACCAATATTATCAGCCGCTTTCTGCTATTCCGATTTCAGCGTTGTCGGAAAAAAGCGGTAAACGCGTTTCTTCACACGAACAATTCAAAGCTGTTCAGAAACACGTTGATGCACTGAAGTCGGGCAAAGAGCTTGATCCTTCATCCGACATGCCTTCATTAGCAAAGCCTCAGTATGCGGTAACGAGCAATGCATTTGATGAAACAGTGACACGGAGCAGTGACTATTACGCTGCGATCAACAGATCATGGATTGAAAGAATAAGCACCGATATCTATATAGAAGAAGCCTGCCATGTCCTCGAAGATCTCATTTCTATAACACTTAATAAACCTTAGATGCGGTTGCTATTTACATTCGCGATCATTTCGCTGCCAGTGCTACTAGTGGCACAGGACCTGACTGCCCTACAATACATGCAGCATATTGGAAAAGTTGAGCGCGCGCTCAGCATGAAATATTTATCGTATATGAGTGCGGCTTCTCATGGTAGGAGCAAGCGGAAGATCGATAAAAGGAGAGAGGATCTTATCAACTCGATCAATGAGTCTAGAATGAAGATCAATGAACTTCCTGCGTTCAATGGTGATAAGACGATCCGGGACTCGGCAGTGAATTACCTCAAGATATTGTACCGGATATTCAATGAGGATTATGAGAAGCTGGTGAATATGGAAGAGATCGCTGAGCAATCGTACGACGCGATGGAAGCATACATGCTGGCCGAGCAAAAGGCCGGAGAGAAGTTGAAAGAAGCAGCAGCCAATTATCAAAAGACGACGAAGGAGTTTGCTGGCAAATACAATGTGAAGCTTATTGATTCGGAGAGTGAACTGGAGCAGAAAGTGGAGCTTGCCACGAAGATCCAGGAATATTACAGTGCCGTGTATTTGGTGTTCTTCAAGCCGTACAAGCAGGAACTTTATTTTCTCGATGCGTTGAATAGCAAGAATGCAAATGGAATGGAGCAGAACAGGAGTTCGTTGTTGAAGTATGCAGACGAAGGATTGGTAAAGTTGAAGGGAATCAAGGGAGTTGTTGGCGACAAATCGATTGAATCAGCGTGTAGGCGTCTGTTGGACTTTTACAAAGATGAGGCTGAGAAGCATTTTCCCGCCATGACGGATTTTTATTTGAAGGTCGAGAATTTTGAAAAGATAAAGTCTGCGTTTGAAAATTCTGCAAAGGCGAAGACGGATGTCGACAAATACAACAAGGCGCTAACGGTGATCAACCGTGCCGCGGATCAGTACAACCGTACAAATGAACGATTGAACCAGCAGCGCAACGACTTGCTGAGCAATTACAATTTCACGGTAAAGACGTTTATGGATACCCATATGCCGTATGCGAGGTAGGGTAAGACGAAAAAAGAACACCGCCATGATTTTACTCGTGACGGTGTCGGTACTGGGCAGTTAAACAATTAGGCTGGTCATGCACTAGCAAAGACGATGCTGTTATTATTTAACAGCGGCCTTGGCTTTCAACTCTTCAAGCTTTGCCTTTTGGGTGGCAACTTCTTTTTCCTGCATTGCGAAATCATTTTGTTGATTGCGCAACTCGGCCTGAAGTGATTCGATCTTCCTCATTGTCGCTTCGGTATCGCCTTTGATTCCAGTAAGTTTCTTTTCGGCGTCCTGGATTGTTTTTTCCTGTTGTTGAATGTCCTGATTCAGGCTGTACGTTGCAGTGCCCGACAGGAACCCATTCAGGAAGTTTGTTGCCGCGGCAAACGTTGCGGTATCTGATTCTGCTGATATAAAGTTGTCGTAGCCTTTACTCACCAACATTGATATGGTCGACTCATTTTTGCGACTCTTGCTCTTCTCGGCAACTTTAAAGTACATATCCAGCTTCTGGTTGTCCAGGGCAGGGAGTTGTACTCCTTTGAAATAATAGAATCCATCAACCTTGTTCTTCTTCCAGAACAGTTCCCCTGTTGTTTCGGGTGAGTATCCGGTTTCTTTCAATTTTTGAAGTATGGTTCCTTTTGCCGCCTCGGTATCATTTGGCAGATCCAGCACAAGTCCTGGTTGTATTTTTTTGTTGATTGTAATAGATGCTGGTGTTGTCTGTCCGGAAACAGTTACAATTCCTGCGAAAACGAAAACACTGAGTAATGCACTTTTGATCATTTTGACTTTTTTAAGCGAACAAGGCGATTAAAACAATGAGGGTTCGGAGCAGGGTAGGTAAGCGACTTGTTCGTGTTGTAAAGGTGAGCCGATTACGGGTCTAAATTGTTACACAGTTAGCGCGTTAGCTTGTATCATTTACAGATTGATGAGTGGCACGTTATTGTAAAGAAACGGCGTCCCTGTCATGATCAATTGTGGTTCGACCCGCAAAAATCAGATAGAATGCGGATCCACACGTCTGTTATCGAATCTTGTTTCGCCAACAGCCTGCGGCTGAGAATAGACCTAACTTGAGGCTAATTGGCCAACCGCAACGGTCTTATGAGTCCGTGGTTGATAAAGTAAATGAAAGATGAAGTTGTTGATTAAGAACATGGTGAGTATGCGCTGCAAGATGATTGTGAAGTCGGAGCTTGAGAAGCTCGGATTGCATTTCATCATCGTTGAGTTGGGAGAGGTCGAGATCCAGGAAGACCTGACAGGCGATCGGCTTGAGGAGCTTAAAGTAGCGTTGCTCAGGTTTGGGCTGGAGATCATGGAAGACAAGAAGAGCATGCTGATCGAGAAGATCAAGAATGTGATTGTTGAGATGGTTCATTACACGGACGGGCCGCCGGTTTCAAACTTTTCCGATCATCTGAGTGAGAAACTGAACTATGACTACAAGTATCTTTCAAACCTGTTTTCCGAGGTAAAGGGGATTACGATTGAACGTTACATCATTCTCAACAAGATCGAACTTGCGAAGGAGCTGTTGTTGTACAATGAGCTCACACTTACCGAAATCGCCGAGAAATTGCATTACAGCAATGTGGCGCATCTTTCCAATCAGTTTAAGAAAGTGACGGGACTTACGCCAACGTTCTTTCGAAACATGAAGCACAAGCGGCTTACGGCGCTCGAAAATTTATAAGGAAGAGGTAGGCGCTAGGAAGTCTTTGTGGTCAGGCTGGGTCGGAGTTTGTTTTCATCTTCTTTTTCCGCAATGGTGAAATAATATTCAGATAAACCGACAATCCGGCTGCCGCAACGAAGCACACGGCGATCAGGATGTTGATGGTTTCATTGCTGAAATCATGATGAAGCAACTTTTCGGCCATGTATTCGATGAAGTTTGGAGGAAGATTCCTTTCACCTAGTCTCGTTTTCACTTGCCATTGCCAGTCGGTAAATGGACAATACCCCGTGCCGAACCATATGCCGAGAATAAACCAGGAAGCAGCGGTCAGGAGTATAGAAACAAGATGTGCCTTTCGTGTGCGGCGGGGTATCCAGCCAAACAGATTGAAAGCGATGATGGCGAAATGCACGAAGGATAATAGAATGTCAAGAATATGGAGCATTGCGAGCTGCGGGTGGCGAGAGTTCTGCTAAATTAATACAAATGTCCCCTGCCCGGCGAGCAGGACAGGGGACATGTTATGCAGAGTTGTCTGACTGAACATCGGTTACTTCTTGTCAGCTTTCTTTTTTACATCGATATCAATGAACGCCGCGATGTCGTCTGCTACTTTCTTAGGTTGCTCCCAATGGAAGGCATGTCCGGCGCCTTCATATTCTATGATCGTAGCATTTTTGATGTTGCTGATGAGCGATTGTTGAGTTTCCGCGGGGAAGTTGGTATCCTTCTCTCCAAATGCGATCATTGCCGGTTGTGTGATGTTTGCCAGTTGATTCGTTACATCAAAACTGTTGAACGCCGTAAACACAGCCTTGAAGACCTGTAATGGCAGTTTCATTCCCTCTGCCAATAGCATCTTGAAATAGTTGCTGTCGATCGGATTCGCCAGCGATCCCTGTTGGAATTGTTTCATGAACTCTTCGTACATAGGTTCTTCGAGCTGCATTACAAAGTCACTGAATTCAGCAGATCCGGGAATTTTTGACGGTGCGGAGGTGGACGCCATGATCACGACGGCTTCTGTCAACTGCGGATAGTTGAGCGCAAACTGTTGTGCCACCATTCCGCCCAGTGAATGACCAACGACGATCACTTTTCCGAGTTTCTTTTCCTTTATGAACGCGGCAACGTCGCCGGCGAAATCAGCTGCGCTGTATCCCTCGGTCGGCTTTTCCGAATCGCCATGACCTCTTTGTGTGATCGCGAACACGCGCAAAGAGGATGGAAAGAACGACATGGTTGTTTCGAATGAGCGCCAGGAATCTCCAACTCCATGAAGGAGGATCACGGGTGTGCCCTTTTTGTTGCCTTGTTCAACATAGTTTAGGCGAACGCCGGTGCTGAGTTGGATGTTTTTGACGTTGGGTTTTGCGCGATCGCCAATTGATGAAGATTGATCGGAGTTCGTCGATGTCTTGTAAACGTCGTGCGATGTCTGAGCCATTGACAGGTTTGTTGCGAGAGCGAGACTAACTAAGAGTACTGGTTTCATTGTTAAGATTTGCAACAAACCTAGGCCGCGGGTAGGATGTGTTTTGCTACCGAACGTGGTGAGAGGGGTATGCTGATTTGGGGGGTGGATTTCGCCTGCAAATTTGTTGTAATCTGCAACAGTTGTTGAAAGCAACAGTTTTGCAGTTTCATGAGCTGTGATATTCGCGAATTTGCGTCCAGTGCAATTTCGCCAGCAAATTTGTTGTAATCTGCAACAGTTGTAGGAAGCAACGGTTTTACTGTTTCAAGAGTTGTAAAATTCCCAAAAATGCGTCTCGGTAAATTTCGCCAGCAAATTTGTTGTAATCTGCAACAGTTGTAGGAAGCAACAGTTTTACTGCGTAAATCGAGCCAAAGCGCAAAATGCCGCAAACCGGTATCCTGTAAATTCAGGACCGCCTGACCTGCGTCTTTTCCAAACTGCCGAGATGCGTATCCTTGAATCCCGTTTCATATTTGAGTCCATAACCAAAGATCCGGTCGAAGGATGCATGCGCAAACAGCAACGTTCCTATCGCAAGTACCACCTCATTGTTCAGTAAGAAAAGTCCCGCCGCCGCCACAACCAGTGCAACGCCCCGGTGATGAAACAGGTTGTAGCAAAATGCTCCGACTTTGTTGTTCACAAGATATCCGAGCATGCTGATATCGGGAGAGAAGAACAACAGCAGCCAGATCCAAATCGATAATCCAAGATCATGTAGCGACAGGAAATATATCGCGGCGATGGTAATCACAAGTTCTTCCAGCATTAGAACATACTTCATGGTCCGGGGTTTTATCAAATCTACCATCTCCCGACCATAACTGTTCATCGTTTTACCTGCGCGCACTACGAGCTCGGAACATACAGCGTTTCGTTTTACCGAGTACCGGCAGCCATCTCGGATAATTTACTGCTTATCGGACGCACGCCGGAACATCAATGTTCATCCGTTTTACCGCGCATCACGGAACACAAATCTTCATCGTTTCACCACGCGGCCGCTGCCATGTACCGTCGTTTCAACTACAGGATTGCCCCAGTAATTTACATTGCCGCTCCCGTGAATTGTAACCCTTAACGTGTCGGTCACCGAAATAGAAACGTCTCCGCTACCATGTATCTCGGTGGTAAATTCTTTCGCCTGCAGACCTTGTGCGTCGACGTCGCCGCTGCCGTGGATCGTCGCGCTGGCGTTTTCGAAACTGGAATTCTCAACCCGAATGTCTCCGCTTCCGTGAATCATTGTACTCAGAGAGGTGCCGTTTGCAAAACCGCTGATGGTTGCGTCTTTGCTGCCATGCATGGTCAGCTTATTGATAGCCGGTATTGTGATGTTTGCCACTACGTTGCCATTGCGCACCGTACTGTATCGGTTTGGATACTTCAATTTCAGCACGCCGTTCTCTACAGTGGTTTCAAGCACGTCGATCAGATTGCCATAGCCCGTCACTTTCAACTCCTGTGTCGCACCATACGTGACATTCGCCGCAATGTCATAATGCGATTCGATGCTGTGGAAAGTTTGTACTGTGCGCGTTTCCGTTCTGATGTCGCCCGACCCGCGAAGAATGTCTTTGTTGCAGGAAAAAAGCGTTAATGCCGAGGCTACGAAGAAAAATATCCGGTTCATCTGATTCTTGTTTTGTGGTGTATCAAAAACAAAAATCAAACCCATTCAGCAGTTGACAAACCACATATAGATGTGTAAGATTGTGATCTATCTTGAGAACATGTGACAGCAAACCACATCTCTTGCAAATCAGCCTTCACAATCACAGATTCAGAAAGTAAATCCGGCGCTCGAAGAACCGGCGCCGGGTTGGCGGTAAATATTCGATGAGAGTTAGCAGTGAATCACATCCCGTATTCAATTCATGGGAAACGGTATCACCGGCCTGATCTCAACACTGCCCTGCTTGTATTTCAATATCGGGCAAGTTTTGCTCCACTCCACTACTTCGTCATTATTCTCAGCCTTGCAAATAAGAAAGCCGGCTACCAGGATGTTGCTCGTTCCTTTATCTGGACCCTCCATAATACCCTGGTTAGATACAATCGTGCCGCTGTATTCAATCGGTTGGGTTTGCACCAGTTTCCCTTGCATGGCAATGTTACCGATCCACGCTTGCCACGCCGGCATGTCTTCTGCCATGTCCTGAGGTGTGGTGATGTAATCGTTGGTGCCACTGATGTTTCGAAAAAGAAGCAGGTACTCTTTCATAATGCTTTTTTTGATGATGAATTGTATCTGTAAAATTCATCTCCCGACAGCTGCTGGCCTTTGACATATGTCAATGAATTAAAAGAATCAATCGTGAAATGAATACTTCGGACATTGCCCGCATCAATCAAGCCTGGTTACTTTTCAATGGTAGAGTTTTGCTTTAAGGCGGCTGAATGTCTCGCCGGATATTCCGAGGTATGAGGCAATCAGTTTGCTCGACAAGCGTGTCATCAAGTCAGGACGGTGGGTCATTAACCATTTGATCCGATCGAGTGCGGACAATGAAACGAACGAGTTCAGCCTGTACACAGAGTTTGCGTAAGAGGCCTCGAGAATTTGCTTGTACACTTTGTCAAACTGAGGAACGGAAGCCATCAGCGTTTGAAAGGAGCTTCGATCTATTGCACACAGCTTTGAATGTTCAACAGCCCTGATGTTTTCAGTAGACGGCTGACCACTTCCGAACGAGATCAATTCGGAGCACCAATTGTTTTCAGTGACAATGTCGCGCGTGGTTTCATTTCCGTTATCGTCAACGACATACACCTGCAAACAGCCAATGGATACGAAAAACACGGAACGGCACACCTCGCCTTGTCGCAGAAGTTGGCCATTGCGCTTAATCGAAACAGGTTTGAAATGGGAAAGCACGTCGTCGAGACCGTTGGTGTCGTTGCCAAGTCGACTTATCAAGTGTTGTCGTAGAACATCAAGCATAAACAGGGTGGGTTGCGAGGGTCATAGAAGTTGACCAAACCTGTTCAACAATTGTACGACTCAATTGTTCACGGTGAAGCATACTCGAAAAAGCGAAGCCTCCCGCTAAGGCCGACGAGTTCAAGCAGTAGCAAATAAGTTCCTTCTACATGCTTTCGACATTGTTTCATACACTGGTTACATCTTACCTCGAATCCATCCTTTGTTTAGTTCAGTCGAAATGAAATTGGTGAGATCGCTCGCAAATCTTTCCGGCTGTTCCCAATGAATCGCATGCCCCGCACCTTCATACAATATCGTTTTGTGGTTCTCTATATTCGTTGCCAATAACCTTTGACCGTCGGCCTTGAAGAAGGCGTCTTTGTCGCCCCAAACAATCAACGTCGGCTGACGTATCGTTCCGACCTCCTCGGTCAGGTCGACGTCGACCAATCCTTTGAATGCTGCCTTAAACACAGGTGTCGGCACTTTCATACTTTCATTCACAATAGTGTTGAAGTAACTGCTGTCGATCGGGACTGCCAGGGAGCCCATCTGAAATTCACGCATGAATTGTTCATCCATTCGCCCTTCCATTTGTGCAACCTGCTGAGCGAATTCAGGCATGCCGGGATTGCGTGCCGGCGCGGGATCCGAAGCCATGACCACAAGTCCCAAAGCGAGCTCCGGATAATTGATAACGAATTGCTGTGCAACTACACCACCCATGGAGTGCCCGACAATAACCGCTTTTGGAAGATTCTTCTGCTTCATAAACGCTGCAACGTCCGAAGCGAAGTGTTTCATAGAGTAGCCGTCTGTCGGACGATCTGAGTCGCCATGACCTCTTTGAGAAATTGCAAAGCAATGAAGTGACTTCGGAAGGAACGGCAGCGTGGTTTCAAAAGAACGCCATGAATCGGTAATACCATGAAGGAAAATAACGGGGATTCCATTTTTGTCGCCCTGCTCAACGTATTGAAGTCGCACGCCGGTTGTCAGCCGAATGTTATGAACCGTTAATGCATTATTGTTTGATGCGTGTTGGTAAATGGGGGACGCCACTGCCACCGTGATGTCTTCACTTGCAGTTTGTGCGAATGTTACATGGACCGAAAGAACCAGGCCAATAAGAAATACCGTTTTCAAGATTTAATTTTCCGGCAAACCTATGACAAGCCCGATCGTTCGGTCACTACCAAACGTGGTGAGATACGTAAATTAAATTGGGGATGAAGCGAACTTGCGGATCATGATGAACACACATGAGGGCGTTCAATCAACTACCAATTGTTCTCCATTTCCTTGTTCACGTGTATGCGTGCACAATGTCGGCTTGTTTCCAATTCTTATTGTATCTCACGAAGAACGAGAGCCAGATGGTTCTTGAGATCCGCATCATAGGCGGTTGAAGAAGCACGAGTACTACCGCATTGAAACCGATCCACCAGAATACGCGGTTGTCGTTAAGACTCATGCCTATCGTCGCGAACCACAGTCCAAACGTTGCCACGCTGAGAAAGAAGGTAAGAGCGTAACTGATGATGCTTGTTCCATAATAGAAACCCGGTTCCATGTTGAATGGCTGGCTGCAAACCGGGCACTTTTCGTGCATGCGCATGAAGGAATGAAGATTATATGGGTTCGATGTTTCGAACATATCACCTTGCCGGCATCTGGGGCATTTGCATGAAAGAACACTGGAGAGAAGTGCCGGTTTTTGATGGGTTTGAGTGTGACTGTTCATTGCCTATATTTTTTTGAGGTGTGTCGATGCTGAGTGATGGTACGTTTTGTCGCCATCGGTTTTCGCCGCACGACACAAAGCTCCTTCTTCGAGAAGCAAAAGCTTGGTACTATTGATGGATTGAGTTGCACTTTTCGTGTATTAAAGGAAAATGTATTTTTAGTAGCATGCCCACGCACCCCATCCCGGTCTATGACATCGAAGCCATCGCCCACCGCGACAGGCAGGATCTTCTGATCGACAGGTTTGGCGGCTATTTGAACCAACACTATCATCGGCTCCATCATCCGCACCGCCATTCATTTTATCACCTCGTAATGTTTACAAAGGGCAGCGGAACTCATACCATCGACTTTGACCGATTTCCGGTCGAGCCCTTCCAGATGTATTTCATGGTGCCCGGACAGGTACACAGCTGGCATTTCAATGGAGACGTCGACGGTTATATCGTTCATTTCAATGCTCAATTGTTTCATACATTTTTGCAAGACGCGAATTACCTGGATCGGTTCACGTTTTTTCGTGGAAGCAGTAAAGAAAGTGTACGGCAAATCCCGCATCCCGATGACGAGAAAATTCAATCCATCTTCGAAAACCTCATTCGGCACAAGCAAATGCAAGCTCTATTGATGGTCGATTATGTGAGGGTGAAGTTGCTTGAATTATTCATGATTGTTGAGCAGTCAACCCCGCCGGCCACTAGCGGAAGTACAGTAGATCCAGGGTTTGCATTGGTGCAGCGGTTCCGGCAATTAATAGAACAGCATTACCAAACGACGCACTCGCCAGCTGAGTACGCAAAGATGTTGTTCGTTACACCGAATCATTTGAATACTGTTTGTCGCGCTATGCTCAACAAATCATCCGGTGATCTGATCCAGGATCGGATAGCGCTTGAGGCGAAGAGATTGCTGACGAATGTGGACATGTCCGTTGCAGAAATTGCCTATCAGCTGAACTTCACGGACAATGCGTATTTCACAAGGTTTTTCAAGCGAGTTACCGGTACAACACCCGAAATGTTTCGAAAAGCGTTCAAGGAATAACTGCAAATATTGAACTACTGATATCGGCTCGATGCTCTATTAAGAACATATGCGAAAAAGAAGGCTCATACTGTTGTCATTAGCGGCTCTCATTTTGTTCGCGCTCCTTGCAATTTTTGTTTGCAATGAACTCGTCGAAAATGCGGCCGAAGGGAAACTTTATTCAAATGCAAGCGAGTTGCCATATAATAAAGTTGGTTTACTGTTAGGTACAGCGAAGCATTTGCAAGGTGGGTTTGAGAATCCATATTATCGATACAGGATCGATGCTGCCCTCGAAGTGCTGCGGGCCGGTAAAATCACGTACATAGTGGTCAGTGGTGACAACAGCACGAAGGAATACAACGAACCTCAAATGATGCGCGACGATTTGATAAAAGCAGGCATTGACTCGTCCGTCATTTACCTTGACTACGCCGGGTTTCGGACATTCGACTCGATGGTTCGTCTGAGAGAGATCTTTTCTCAGGATGCTGTCACGGTTATCTCCCAAAGATTTCACAATGAGCGGGCTTTATTCATAGCTTCAAGAGAAGAAATCGAAGCAGTCGGCTTCAATGCAAGAGATGTAAGCAGCAGCGCAGGGTTTAAGGTCCAGGTACGCGAGAAGCTGGCAAGGGTGAAAGTGTTCGTGGATTATCTGTTCTCGAATGAGCCGAAATTTTTGGGCGAGAAGGTGGTGATTCCGTGAGGGATAGTACAAATGGTTGTGTAATCACACTCACTTTATCATAGTATGAAAACAACTACATGCGTACTTGTGTTTCTGACAGCCCTTTCTGTCGCCTTTGCTCAGCCGACCAGCCAACAATCGATTGATGAGAGCCAGCCCGGATGGTACAAGGTTTATCATTTCAAGGGAGCGAAGGAAATAAAGAAAATGGAGAATCGCGTATTCAGCATTGCGCAATTATCCCTTTGCGATTCATTTGCCAATTGGATGCAGGCAAGTTATTTGCCCAAGGCGGGTATCGGTGACATCAAACGAATTGTATACCCTCAAGGAGATAAATACAGTCCCTATAAGGCATCGTGGCCGCAGGGCTATGGCGCCGTGGCGTACACCTGGAACGTATCCTATAACAATCAGGGAAAATTAGAACGGATACCCGAGACAGAAACCCCATGGGGTATTGAAGCGAACGCAGTTCCCGGCTGGCCGATATACGATTTGAGTACAGCCTCACAGTATTATTTTACTATGCCGTCTTTTGAAGACAGTCCGGGGAACATCGAAGCGGTAAAAAAGGAACAGGATATTTCGCAACTGCCTGCGATCAGGCCTTACATCTATTTCTGGCTGAAAACCATTGAGGGTGGCGGAGGTTCGGAAAATGTACTTCTATGCAAAGGCAATAAGTCTCCGTTCATTAAGGTTACGAAAGGCGAATACCTTGAGCAGGTAGATAAAGGAATCATGAGGGCTTACCAAAAAGAGAAGGATAAAATTCATGATAGGAATAGTGGCAATAGTGCAAAGAATATCGAGTACTTCATGAAGTACCTTGACGATAAGCATGCGAAACGAATGGAGTGTCTGCAAAACAACAAATCGAAATACCGCGATCGGTTGTCGGAACCCGCCGAAGTTTTTACAGCGCAACCTAATGTGATGCTTGAGAATTTCGCGGATGTCTTTGAACGCGAAGGCAGCGGTGGGGTTAAGTACCCGGTATATAAGGTTGATCCAGCTATGTATGAGCTATGCAAAAAGGACAAACCGCAGTGGATATTGATATCCTGGTCGTGGAGCCCATCGAGCGTAAAGGAGAAGCACATGCATGAATCTATCATCAACAATTTTGACTTCGACTATGTTTATAGTTTTTTCTTCTCGCCAGAAAAAGTAAAAGGGCAACCGTACACACCGAAGCGCTCTCCCGTTTCTAAAGAGGTGGTGGTGGAGACCCAAAAATCAGATGTGGCCAACAAAGCTTCCGTTGATAAAAACGTTCATTTTTTTGAAGATTTTTCGGGCACCGGAGTAGGAGCGAAGCCGAGCCAGTGGTATGCAAAAGCAAATGGCAATGGCATGAGTTCTAAGGTTGCTACAGTTGGAGATGTATCCGGCAACTGGGCCGTGCTGGAAGGGAACAGCATCCGATCCAACAATCTTAAGAAACCTGTCCCGGCAAATTTCACACTCACGTACGATGTCATCGTGCCTCAAAACTTTACCTGGGGGGCAAAGGCGTTAACGATGACACTTGCGAAAGAAAAAGGAGAGGGTGATAAAGAATCTTTTATTCAGCTCAGGCTGCGTCCGGGTTTCAGCGGCCGAAACGGAGAGGCAGCACTTGAAACCAAATTCCCGGCCGGCTACCTGAGCGGCACCAAGTGGTACGCTGCTACCGGCTTTTCGAACGATAAGAAGGTAAATCGTACCAAAGTAATAATAAAGAAGCAGGGCGAAAAGCTTCAACTCTTTCTCGAAAACAACTTGATTGCGACTTACGACAAAGGCATTCCTGCAGATCCTGCCTTCAATGCGCTGTCGTTCGAAATGATCAGCAGCGACAATGAAAATGATAAGTATTACGTCAGCAATATAAAGATTACGAGAGATTAATACAGGGCTACGAGTCAATCCCCCGTTTTCTTCCACAACCGTTTGTTCACTACGCTCGAAATAACTTCGTCACGATAGCTTCTGCTGATCGGGATTTTATTTCCGCCGATGACCACATGATTGTTGTCGATCGACTCAATCTTAGCCACCGAAACAATGAAAGATTTGTGTACCCGCATGAACCGTTCCGGATCGAGTTTCTCTTCAACCGTCTTCAAAGGCAGCAGCGTGAGGTACTTTCCATTGGTTGTATTAATGGAAATGTAATTTTGAAGTGCCTCGATGAACAGGATGTCCTCAAAATGAATGCGCTCATATTTGTGGTCGCATTTAATGAAAAAGTACTCTTCTTTATCGATCGAAGCATCTTGACTTTCCAAAGAAGATTTCTGCAACAGTGTATGGTAGTCTCTTGCCTTCGTCACGGCTTTCACAAATCGACTCAGCGTTACCGGCTTCAACAGGTAATCCAGCACATCGAGTTGAAACCCTTCGAGCGCATAGCTTGGGTAAGCCGTCGTGATGATTACCATCGGCGGGTCGGATGCAATTTTTAGAAAGTCGATTCCATTCATCACGGGCATCTGAATGTCGAGAAAGATAAGATCCACCCGGTGTTTCGTTTGCAACTCTGATAATTCAAGAGGATTGCTGCCGGTTCCGACAAGATTCAAAAACTTTACCTCGCCTACGTAATTGATGAGGCATTCGCGGGCAAGTGGTTCGTCGTCGATGATTGCGCAGTTCAATTGCATATCGGAACTTGTTCTATGCGAGTGAAACGACTTCCGCCTGGTAATGAGATTCAGTCATTCCCTTTTGATGCCGTTGCTGTTTCAGTTTCAATTTGAGGCCGATCGTGAATTCGTCTCGTTTGGTTACGATATCCAATTTATGGTCGTTCGGATAAAGAAGTGCAAGTCTTCGTTGCACGTTGATCAATCCTATGCCCTTGTGCTCATCAACGTGGGCGGAGTTGGCCGAAATGTATGAAGCACTATTTGACACGGACATTTCAAGAAGTTGTTCGTGCATTTTTACCCTTATGCTAATGAAGTTGTTTCTGCCTGAATCTTGTGACACGTGCTTAAAAGCATTTTCAATAAAAGGAATCAGTACGAACGGTGCGATCGTCAGGTCGGAAGCAGTGGCAGAGTTGATCTCCACGGACAGCTTTAGCCTGTCTGCATTGTGACGAAGTTCCTGCAGTTCGATGAAGTTTGTAAGGTAGCTGATCTCCTGTTGCAACGGAATCTCGGCTTCATTGCATTCGTACAATTGATAGCGTAGCAGATCCGAGAATTTCACGAGTGCATCGGAGGCCATCGCAGGATTCTTATGTATCAGTACGAAGATCGAATTGATGGTATTGAAAAGGAAATGTGGATTGAATTGTGAACGAAGAAACTTCAGTTCCGTTTCCAATTTTTCTTTCTCGAGCAATTGTTGTTTTTTCTTGGCCTCGATCCAATTCTTTGCAAGTTTAACGCTCATTGCCAGTGTCATGCTTGCTACCGTCGACGAAAGTGCATTTGCTTTAAAAATGTACATGTAGTTGTCCGGCTTCATCTTGAATAACTCTTCAAACGTTTGCACTGACGCCCAGGCTGCAAAATAATATCCGACAACGAGCAAGGATGCGGTGCAAAGGATGGTTGCCAACAGCAAGCCGAGGTATTGAACATACTTTCCTTTCTCAAGAAATCGGGGAACGAGAGAGTATAAGTTGAAATAAACGCCGATCGCCTGGAAGATCACGGCGAACAAAAACTTGAATGCATACGGCGAATAGAATATGTTGTTGAACACTGCAGAAATACTTCCAAGCGTGAGTGTCCACCACATCGTGTGATATGCGAACCAGAAAGGAAGGTGGTAGATCTTGTATTTGAAAAACCAGTTGAACCGTGACCGTTGGTTGGATTGGCTATCATTGGCCTTCAATATGTCGATCGATGCATCCATAGTTTACTAAATCGATTCAATAATATACAATAATGGCCTGGTTTCGTAGTGTTGTCTCAGGTTTTTGATGTAACAGCTTTTGCAGATGCGCCATTTTTGCGTTGCTTCAGTATCCATCGGATGATTGCATCGTTGTCAACATGGTTCCATGCGTCGTGCTTCACTTTTTTGAATTCGGTGTACTGGATATTCTTGCCTCCGTGTTTAAGCACGGCATTGTAGATTCCGCGCGATCCTTGTACCGGCACGACATCATCGTCTTCACCATGAAAGATCCAAAACGGGATTCTTGCAAGCTGCGGCGCTGCCGACGTGTCGCCCCATCCGCAGATCGCATAACCGGCCGCGAAAAGGTAGGTGTGCTTTTTAACAAGACCGAAGGTTCCGATGGCTCCCATTGAAATGCCGTAAATGTAGATGCGGTCTTCGTCGATTGCATAGTACTTCTTGATCGAGTCGATCAATTGAAACGTTTTAACAATCATTGGAGGATCGCCGTCGCTCCAACTGTTGCCCCATTCTCCGGTTTCAGACAACGGACATTTGGGAGTAAGAACAATTGCGGGATCGTTGAGTTGGGAGGGGAGATGATACCAGAGATTGTCGCGCGTAACAGTGTCGCTCTTTCCGTGGAGATAGATGACGAGCGGGTGTTGTTTTAAATGTTGATAGGAGGCGGGAACATACACACCGCTACGGAAATTGCCAATGAACCAGTCTTTGTATCCGACCTGCACATTTTTCGTTTGTGCCAGCCCGTCATTACCCAGCAAAGAAAATAGGGAGAGAAGAGTGATTGTAATTTTTTTCATCAGATAGCTTTTGATCGTTTGTCAATTATCCAAGTTTACAATCTGCCGATACATCACCAATTCGCCTGTGGATGTTCTCTTGAGAATGTTTGTCATTTTCCCCTTGAAGGACATGTTTCTGCCGGGATCGGTTGACCCGCCTTTGTAGTATCCATTCATCAGAATGAAGTTGCCAAGGTCCACGATCCGCGAGTAGGTGTGTTGCACTTTGTAAGTCGATTTCGGATGATAAGTACGAGTCAGTGTTTCGCGGAAGTTATCGACGCCGATCCGCATGGAATCGAAGTTCCGCATCACGATTGCGTCTTCGGCGAACCCTGCGATCCGCATCTTGGTGTCGCCTTCGGCGATTGATTTTAGTACAATAGAGTCGTATTTCTGTGTTTCATTCAACACATCGTTGCTAACATCAGGATTCCGATTGTACGAGGGCTGCGGAACTTCAATTGCGCCATATGGCACCTGATCAGCCTTGACATACGAGTCTGATCCAAATGTTTCAGAGGCGATCGACAAGGTATTGTCATTGTTGCGTTTCCATTCAACAAGATAATTGCCGGCATACGTACGTAGCGAATCGCTGTTGAAGGTGAATGTCATGTTGAACTTTCCAATCTCGATGACATGATCACCAAGGTTTTCAATGAAATAAATCTTTTTCGAGTATGATTTGATGTCGACGTTGCTAAACCACGACCTGAAGAAGTCGTTGAGTGCAGATTTATCAAGAATCGCTTGTTTGTATTCGGGGAAGTATATCGCATCGTTCGTGTAGAAGGGGAGCACTGCATTGGCATTATTCGACACGTACGCTTCTCGGAGGATATCGTTCAGGTTTTGGATGATCTCTTGATTTTCACCCGCCTCAGCTAACGATGAGTCGGGCAGGCTTTTCACTTTTCCCTTTTCACTTCCTCTGCGTTCCTTTGCGTCCTTTGCGTCCTTCGCGTTGAATGCCTTTTGATTTTCTTTTTCACCCGCCTCGGCTATCGCCGATTCGGGCAGGCTTTTCACTTTCCCCTTTTTACTTAGCCCTGCATCAAACTTCAAATGCTTAAAGAAAAACGGTACCACCCTCTCCGCAAACCTTCCATCCTCCGTCCATACCTTATTATAAGGACTCCCCCTGTATTCCTCCGCTTCATGCTCAATCCCAAAGTCATCCAGCCTTCGGCTCAATACATCCACCGAATGCAGGTGATCCTGCACCGGATCATATCTTGCCCAATCGATTGCAATGCCGTTCATCTTACGAAGATTTTCCACCGACTGTTCAAGGCTTCGATCGAGATGAAAATTTGTTTGCGTTTTTAAAGTGTTCTCTACATTGTATTTCGGCTCGTTGTTCTCTAACTCGAAAGGGAAGTCGCAATAAAACGGCGGCCGATTCGGATTGGGCAGGAAGTTCTGCGCAATCGAAACAAAGATCCGTTCCCTGCCTGGAGATAACTGATCAAAAGATTTTGCATTAAGGACCTTTTTCCAGTCGATTTGAATCGCATGCCAGGGCATATAACCTCCGGTCGCGACGGGATGCATCGCATACACTGCACCGAACAGATCGGCGCGCGTCATGGAGAGTTTAAGTGCGCCATAGCCTCCGAAGAAATCGCCAACGATACCCCGACTGTTGCGGTCGTTGATCGTGCGGTATTTTTTGTCGATCAATGGAATCACTTCTTCGGTTGTATACGACAACCATTTGCCGCTGACGGGCGAGTTGCCATACAAACTTCCTCCGGTTGGACTCGTGTAATTTGCAACCACAAAAATGAACTCCTCGCTCACACGTGACGAGAATGCCTTGTCCAACAGCGCTGCGAAGTTGTTGTTCAACACCATTTGTTCCGGGCTCCAGTTGAAGTTGTGGAGGTAGTAGACTACCGGGTATTTTTTCCGGGTTGATTTGTAGGAAGGAGGGAGGTAAACGACGGCAGATCTGTTCGTGTCGAGACCGATTAAATTTTCTTTCAGAATGGAAGAAGTAAACTTAACCGTTTCGATTAAGCCGGCTGAAGGGTTCGATTGGGTCTGACTTGACAATTTCGTTTCTCTCGCATTGCGTGAAATTACGGAGGTCGTCGCCAGTTGTTGTTGTGCAACTGCGTCCGTCGCAACAACTATGAGCAGGAAGAAGACAATAGGTTGAAAGCGTTTCATTGTGATTGCTGTGATTGTTGCTTCAAAGTACACATCACAAAGGTTCGGCCTCGTGAACATTGACGAGTTGCAGCGAGATATTGATGAAATGCAGTGGGTTTATGCAACAAGACATGGAAACTGAATGTTATTCGTGAATTGAAAGAAGCGATGATTACCTTGTCGTAGCCATGTGAGATAGAGCCAACAGGTGAACGGCGATGCATTACCTTGTTGTATGCAGATGAGATTGAGCTAACAGACAAACGAAGCCGACTTTGCTCAACGGGTGCAGTTCGTAACGGGCAACGACTGCTCATCTCAAAAACTATTCTAAATGTCAACCATACCCATGTCCAATTTAAAGAAAGCCGAAAACGCCTACCAACTGCAATTTGAGCAACAAGCTCCGGGGTTGCGCGGCACAAACATTTTTGCTTCGCATTATCCGATCGAACCGTTTTTGGTATTTACCGAATTTTATATGGACCGGCCCGTATTTGGTCCCCACCCTCATGCAGGCATATCGGTACTGACCTACATCCTTCCTGATAGTGCGGAATCGTTTATCAACCGCGACAGCAATGGTGATTTCAGTTTCATCAATCCGGGTGGTTTGCACATAACACAAGCCGGCAGCGGAATTCAACACGATGAATTTCCAAAAACCACCGGCAACGTCACCCATGGGTTTCAGATCTGGATAAACCATGCAGACAAAGACAGAATCGTGAAACCAAAAGCCATGCATGCCGAGTCCTCCGACATTCCAGAAGCTCAAAACAATGACTTTACCCTGCGTGTGTTACATGGACAGTTTGAGGGGAAAGCCCCATCTTACAAAATGGTTACAGAGGTAACGTTGTTCCATGTTTTTCTGCAACCCGGAAAAAGCATTTTGCTCGACGCCGAAGAAATGGCTTTTGCTTACGGATTAACAGGGAGCGGGATGTCGGACGGCAAACACATGAGCAAACAAACATTGTTAGTCTATGAGGTTGAAGGGAATTCCGTTCACGTCGAGGCCGGTGATGATGGACTTGAATTTATGTTCGGAACTGCAATGCCTCTGAACGAACCGATTGTTTACGGTGGCCCGTTTGTAATGACCACTGCCGAGCAAATGCTTGAAACAAAAAGGCGCTATGCGTCAGGTCAAATGGGTTCTTTGCAACCCTACAGGCAATAGTGCCATCTCGCTTCTCTAAGCGAAAAACCGCTCGTTTACAATTTTGCCGTTGGCCCATTTTTGAATGGCGACTTCGGTAACTCGGAATGGCGCACCGTCCACATCAAAATCAAGCGACCAGACTATGAAGCTGCTAGATCCTTGTACCACTTTCCCTGCACAGGAAAAATCTCTCACGTTCGAAATTCTAGAGGCAAATTGCCGGCCATTCTTTACGTTTTGTTCCCATCCTCTTACGGCTACGCCATCGAGGTCCGTTTTCTCGATGTCCGGTGCATAATATTTTTCGAAAGCAATTTCCCATTTGCCTTCAAGGGTCAATGAGATCAGGTCATCTACTGCATTTGAAATCTCTTTCTCTGACATGTTGATTGATGTTTTATGGTTACTATAAATCGTTTGGTTGCGGTTCTTAAACCAGTCGTAGTCCGCCATCAATGTGAATGACTTCGCCGGTTATTGAAGCATTCGTCATGAAAAATAGAACGGCAGCTGCGACTTCTTCTGGCGTAGCAATTTTTTTGACAGGGAGTTTTTCAGCAATGGAGGCCAGCACTTCTCTTTTGTTGTCGCCCATGATGTCGTCGCACATCGGCGTGTCGGTATAACCAGGTGAAACGGCGTTAAAGCGAATCGATGGATATTCCATTACAAGCACGCGTGCTAACTGCTCAGCAGAAGCAGTGCTGAGTCCAGAAACCCACGCCCCGGAAATGGGACGATCGGTTGACACGCCACCGGTGAACGTGATTGAGCCACCACTTGCCATCCTGGGCAAGGCGGAGCGGACAACCCTGAGGCTCCCCAAGAGGCGGGTATTGAAGGAACGCATTTGATCCTCGAGAGCTCCATCAGTTACACTTCCGAGCTTGGTGCCGCCTGCAGCAATATAAACATGATCAACAGCGTCAAGCGATTTAAAGAAAATATTGACAGCTTCTTCATCATCTATATCCAATGCCACTCCTTTAACTGTCGCGCCAATACTTTGTGCGACTTTTTTTGCTTTCGGTTCCGAGCGACTTGTAAGTATCACTGCTGCCCCTTCTTCGTGTGCCATGAGTGCAACGGCAAGCCCGATGCCTGAGCTTCCCCCAACAACAATCACCTTTTTGTTTCGTAGATTTTGCTTCATTTCATTTTGATTTGTCTGATATGAGGACGCAAAACTAAAAGCCCTTATTTTTACTGCCTAAAAAGTAAGTACATACTATTTGGTAAGTACAAAATGAGGAAAGCAAATTCGAGCAATGCAATCAATCAAAGGGCAATGACAACAGGTTGTCCGATTACATCCACTGTGCTTGCCATTGGTGGCAGATGGAAAATTATTATACTGTGGCAGTTGAAGGATGGCCGAATGCGGTACAATGAAATCAGGAAATCGATACCGAATATTTCAGAAAAGATGCTGATCAATCAGCTGAAGGAATTGATTCATAGCGGATGGGTTATCAAAAAAGATTACAAGGAGATTCCTCCGCGCACAGAATACGGGCTTACGAAGTTCGCGCAGTCATTCATACCGATTCTGAAAGACATTTACCGTTGGGGTAAGGCAAACAAAATAGGTGAATGATCACGCAACGCTGACGGGACCCAAAGAAAAGTCACAACATGCGTGCGTGGATATCTGTTTCCCTGCTCTTTTTTATCCAATCACCCGATTGTCTTTTGCTACGTATTGGGCAAACGCAAGCAGAGCGCCCATGACCATGATGTTTCTAAAAAAGTTTACCATTTCGAGTTCCGCTGCATCGCTTCCCATCATGTTGGCAACAGCTCCAACACCCATCGCACGGGGCAGATGTACGAGGAGAGCCATGAGCAATACGTAGATTGCCATGAGCACATACGCGAGCTTATCATATCGGCGCGATACTGCGCTGACGATGAAGAGCACAATGCAAAAGAGCGTGAAGTAGTTCCAGAAAAAGGGGAACGGCAGATAATCAGGAACAAAAGAAGCACCTACTTCGGGCTTGCCGAGGTGAAGGCCGACATATAATAGAAAGGAGAGTGGGAAGATATATCTTCCGGCGGCTAAGATGTGGTTCATGAATTATTTGTTTGGGTGATTGTAAAAGGGCCGAGAGATAGAATCTCAACGACCATTCCTTTCAAAATTCATCAACTACAATTGCGTGGCCTTTGACAAATGTCAACGATTTAGTATTTGCTTTGAGGGGGTAAACCCTGCCGAGAGAGGCGGAGAGCAACGAGCTCACTCATTACGATCTGATAGGTGTGCTGCGATGTTTTCTCACGCGCTATGTTACTGACTCAGCTGAAAATAAAATGGCAAATCATCACCGCCATTTTCCTGGGCTATAGGGAAGAAGAGGTACCATATAAAAAAATGAAAGAAAGGATGCGCGCCGCTCCCCGCCGCGGTTATGCGTACTCGGGTTGCCCCGCTATCTGTTGATAAACCGTAAGCCAGTACAGTGTTCTCATTCTTCTCCAACACCCATTCAGCCATCGGATTGTTCCACACTTTGAGTTCAAGCTGCTCGCCAAACGCTTCAACGGTCAGGCGGTTACTGTACCATTTTTTAAGGCTTGCTGTAAGCAAAATGTCTTTAGTCGATACGTCTTCCATTTCAACACCAGATTTCCAGAAGCCCGTTCGCCGAATGATAAATCGCTTCTCTTCCCATAAACAATCGGCCGCTTGCGAGCCATAAGCAAAATTTATTGTCATCGAGCCGACCTGCTTGTCGTGGCTATACAATGCAAAGCCAGACTGCGATAGTTTTTTCCAGTGCATATCAACGGAAATTGAAGTTGGATGCTGCGCGTTACCCTTGGGCCGAAACAGGGAGCCTACTACTTCATACGGCCCTTTCACTTCGCCCCATCCCCATTGAGGAATTACGTCTTCATCGCTCGTGGGATTCTCGGTGAATTGCGAATTGATCAACGCCACCCTTGTGCCCCATTCGATGTGACCAACAAACACCGACCGGAATTCGGGGTCGTTTGGAAGCCCGATTTCATCAGCGCTTTGCAGCAGCAGCTCCACCCAACGCTTTCGTTGCGATTCCTGAAGCTTCTTACCAATGTGCTTGCCCACCATGCGGCGCAATGCCTCGTTACCAAATTGGTCACTGTAATATTTCGGACCCATAAACACTTCCGCCAAAAAATGTGCAACGTGTCGCGAATGCTCTGCCGCCATATGCCGAAACACCGGTTCCAGCACTTCGTCCTTCAACACTTTATCGTAAAACACTTCAGTCAGGCGTTCAAACTTTGCTACACCGCCGGCATAGGTATATGGTGTAGGAATGGGAGTGCTTTGGTCCATCGGACTTTGCTTTTTAATCGGTCTTAAATCTTAGCCCGACCATGCGCAGTACTTCTACACCGAAAATCCTTGCCCTCGTTGCGATGTGTTGTGCTAAAAGGGATTGTAGTGTAACAAGCAGATCTCAAAATGGTTCATGGGGTTTGCCACTCGTCACAATAAATGATCTGTATCGGGTATTTTCCTACATTTAGAAAATATTAATCGTCTGAATGAAGAAATATTTTCTCGGCGAGTTCGAAGAGATCGTCCTTCTCGCCACTGCAATCCTCAATGGAGAGGCGTATGGTGTCTCAATTAAAAATGAAATCGAGAGTCGTCTGAAGAGGGACGTCAGTATGGGCGCACTGCACACGGCACTCCTGCGGCTCGAATCAAAAGGCTACATCCGATCCAAGAAAGGCGAAGCCACCGACGAACGAGCGGGCCGGCCGCGGCATTACTTTGAGATAACTGCAGAAGGCAAAAAGGCCATTGCATACACAAAGGAGAGTCGCGAAAAAATGTGGGACGCGATTCCGGGTGTGATCTGGAAATTCAATGGAGGCCTTTCATGAACAGGCTTCCGCCGAAAATATTGCTGCGGTTGTTCCGATGGTTTTGCAAGCCGGAGCTGGCCGACCATATCGAAGGCGACCTTATCGAGGTATACCGGCAACGGCTGCAAACGCGATCGAGCTTCGTTGCCAACTTTAAATTTTTCATCGAAGTGTTGCTGCTGTTTCGTCCAGGTATAATACGGTCGAGGGAGCGCATTGACACTCTTAACTCATTTGATATGTTTGGAAACTACGCGAAAATTGCGCTGCGGGTATTTAGGAGGGACAAGATGTACAGCGCCATCAATGTATTTGGACTTGCACTTGGATTCACCTGTTGCATTTTGATCTTCTTGTTCATCAGCGACGAATTGAGCTTCGACAAGTTCCACAAGGATAAGGAGCGCATTTACCGTGTGGCGTCGGCATATATGCGGCAGGGCGTGTGGGAACCCTATGCGTCAAACTCCTGGAAGACTTCCGAGCTCATCAAGGCAAATTATCCGGAGATCGAAGAGATGGTGCGCATCATGAACGACAATGATATGTTCGAGTATGAAGGGAAGCGCATTTATGAATACAGGACGGCATGGGTGGATGGCAATTTTTTCGACGTTTTCAACTTTCCACTTGTTGCCGGCAATCCGTCGGACGCACTGAAAGGAACCAACAAAGTGGTGATCACAGAAGCGATTGCGAAAAAATATTTTGGATTGGAGAATCCGATTGGAAAGGTATTCAAAGTGCGGGATGGAGAATTTCAGTTGCAGGTAAGCGGAGTGATGAAGGAGATGCCGTCGAATTCACATTTTCATTTTGATTTTCTCATTTCCAATGAAACGCTGAAACAGACATCACCGGAGGCGTTGTTTACGAATGTCGGCTGGGATTCGCAGCACATGTATGTAAAACTGAAGCGGGGCGCGGATCCGGCAAGGATGGAAGCTACGTTTCCAGCATTTGCAGACAAGAACCTGGAGTTCATGAATTCAAAAAACTTCAAGTTGTTTTTGCAACCGCTGGAGTCGATACACCTGAAGTCGAACCTCGGTTTGGAGTTTGAGGACAATGGCAGCATGTCGAGGGTGAATACATTTTCAGTGATTGCGATCTTCATATTGATCATTGCCTGTGTGAATTACATGAATCTCACGACGGCAAGGTCGATGCGCCGCGCGAAGGAAGTAAGGATGCGCAAGGTGTTGGGTGCGAAGAAGGGCGACCTGTTGAACCAGTTCCTGACGGAATCGTTTCTTATGACAGTGTTTGCGATCGTTTTTGCGATTGCACTTTCACTGTTATTGCTGCCGGAGTTCAATGAATTTGCCGGCAAACAGATCTCGCGAAATGTGTTTTTGAGTTGGGAAGTGTTATTGAGTATTGTGGTCTCGATTGTGGTGCTTTGTTTGTTGTCGGGTTTTTATCCGTCGTTGATCCTTTCATCGTTCAATACACAGAATAGTTTGAAGTCTGGTGCCGGAGCCGCCCCGGCGAGGTTTACCGTTAGAAAGGGACTGGTGGTATTGCAGTTTGCGATTTCGATTGGGTTGATCGCGGCGTCTGTTGTAATTTTCAAACAGTGGGAATATTTGCGGAACAAGTCGCTGGGCATAAACAAGGACATGGTGATCGCCTTGCCGTTGCAGACGATGGAGCGCAGCCAGGTGAATGTATTTAGGAATGAGTTGTTGGCGGACGCGTCGGTTCGCAAGGCGGGATTTTCTAACATGCGCATGCCGGGATGGATCGGCAGCAGCACATCTTATACGGCGCAGGATGTAGACACTGAACGGGAGGTGAATAAGACGATGAAGATTATCAGAATAGACTATAATTTTTTGCCGACGATTGAGGCGGGGATGGTTTCCGGGCGCAACTTTTCGACATCGTTTCCAGGCGATTCGTCGACGTCTATAATAATTAATGAATCAGCAGCAAAGCAGTTGAATTGGAAAGGTGGAGTAGGAAAATGGATGGAGTTTGGAGAGAAGAGGTACAATGTGGTGGGGATTGTAAAGGACTTTCATTTCGAGTCGCTCCACCGCGAGATTCCGCCGACGATATTCATTCCGTCGTCGGACTGGTTGAATTGGGCGTATGTAAAGATTGATGGGTCGAATGTTGCGGGCACCCTAAGGCATATAGAGAGTACGTATGCGAAGTTTGTGAAGAACAGGGATTTCTCGCACACGTTTTTGAATGAGGACATCGATCAGCAGTACCAGGGCGAAGAAAAATTTACGCAGGTGTTTACCGTGTTTACGTTCCTTGCGATCGTGATTGCCTGCCTCGGAACATTCGGACTTATTTCATTCACGGCGGAGAGGAAGTCGAAGGAAATCGGGATCAGGAAAGTGCTTGGCGCTTCGGCCGGAGATGTTTCGGTGTTGCTGGTGAAAGAATTTGTGGTGTTATTGCTGGTAGCGAGTTTGATTGCCTGGCCGGTGACCTGGTACTTTTTGAAGGACTGGATCGACGGATTCATTTACAGGACAACTGTTGGCGTGGATCCGTTCATCATTGCCACAGTGCTGGCGGCGGTGATCGTGATGCTCACGACAGGTTTCAGGGCGATGAAAGCGGCGCTGGCAAATCCGATCAAAGCGTTGAGGGTGGAGTAGGGGGGATCAGACCTATTAGCGTTTGAAAATAACATCCATATGGTATTGCAAGAAGGCTCTATCTGGAATATACTTGATCGGCATCGTAAGCCTTCGGTTGTGTAGTGGTGCAAACCAAGTTGAATAGTATCGTTGGCTTCGTTTTTCGCTTAACGCTTTGGATATGACCACTACGCAGTTCTCATCGATGCCGATGTATCCGTTTTCATAGGCCTTATCATACAGTGCCGATAGACAGATACCGTTCTGCGGATTCAGTCGCTCAGCCGGCGACTTCGCCCAGGGAAGAATATGACTTGCCACCAAAAGCTCTGGAATGTCGATCCCACTGATTGCACACTTACCCGAATAGTTCTCTAGCACGATCTGTCGAAACACATGCTGGTTCACTCGGGTTTTGACGAGCCTAAGCTTGTCTTCTCCCTTCATGTCGGCCGCATTTACAAAAGCGTCGGGAAACTTCTCTTCAAGTGTCCGGTTTTCAAACTGAGCAAGTATACGTTCACTTTCAAAAAGGAGTTCGTCTTTATTGTTAGCAAATTCATTCCAGATGGGCTCAACCTGGTTTTTGCCGCCACGCAAGCCACTAATACCTCTTTGCTGATGGTACGGATCCACCGCGGCGAAGTTGGTCAGACGCATGGCGATAGAACCTGGCGTGCGGTGCAAAAGTTGCGCTAGTTCTATTATTTGTGGATTTCGCGCGTGAAGCTTACCAAATGGTAGTTTCAAGTACAGGTTGAGGGCGACGATTAACTCTTGGCGGGTCCAGAGATTAGGTGGCGGCATGACATGTAAAGCAAGAATATTGCACTTGGATGCAAGAGATTTGTGGCAGTTCAACCGTTCTGGATGTTACCGATTTGCCTCGGCTTACAAGGCTTGAAAGCAGATCAAGGCAGAATACTTTTTTCAAGACAATAACAGAAGACTCAACTGCGGAGGACGAACGACAGTAAAGCCAACGACTGGAGCACTGTTAATTCGACAGATTCAAACCCCAAAGGTGATTCGCACCATGTACTGTCATCGCACAATATGCACCTAAACTCGGAATATCGCTAGGAAAGATAATACTGTGTAGCGCAATTTCCTTTTTGATGGGAGACCAATTACGGGGCGTTTTCAAACACAACTCACCTTCTAAATGCAAATCATTCACTTTCGTTCAAATAGAATATATTCGCATATAATTAACCTTTTGGGTTAAACAAAATGGAAATAACGTTTCAAAATACTAAATTTGAAAAGCTTTTTAATAGTTTTCCAAGTCTGCAACGTACTTATGGAAAGGTAGGTGCTGCAATCATTCGACGACGTCTTGATGACTTGAGAGCAGCGACTGTATTGGAAGATGTTAGACGGTTGCCTGGGAAATATCATGAACTAACCGGTACGCGAGCAGGCCAAATTGCTGTTCACGTTCAAGAGCCTTACCGAATGATATTCGAACCATGCGCTACTGAGCACGGTATTGGACCATTAAATTGGTCAAAAATTGACAGTATTAAAATTGTTGAGATAGTTAATTACCATGACTAAGATTGTAAATAGATATAAACCAGATTATGTTTCTCCAGCTGGTGAAACGTTACTTGACATTCTCAATGAACGTGCGATGACACAACGGGAACTTGCTAACCGGATGAATCGTCCCGAAAAAACAATCAATGAGATAATCAAGGCAAAAGCTATGATTACCTCAGATACTGCAATTCAACTTGAAAGCGTGCTGGGCGTCCCGGCAAATTTTTGGATTAAACGGGAAGCTTTGTATCAGGAGTATGTTTCCCGAACAAAAGAATATGACCAACTGTCTCAGTCGGTTAGCTGGTTACAAGCTTTCCCACTAAGTCACATGATTAAGCTCGGCTGGGTGAAAAAATGTGAAGACAAGGTCGAACAATTAAAAGAGGTTTTAAATTTCTTTGGAGTTGCTTCTATCGAGGCTTGGAAATCGTTATGGATTGAAAAAAGCCCTAAGGCGGCTTTTAGGATTTCGCTAGCATTTTCTAACGACAACACTTCCATCGCTGCTTGGCTAAGGCATGGAGAGAAGAAAATTTCCAACGAAATTATTCCTCCCTACGATGAAAAAAAGCTAAAGGAGAACCTATTACATTTAAGAAATCTTACCTTAAGGAAACCTGAGGTTTATAAATCCGAGATAAAACGGTTGTGCAATGAGTGTGGCATTCATGTTGTTTTTTCCCCTGCACTTCCGAAAGCAACCATTAGTGGTGCCGTTAGATGGGTTGGCAGTAATCCGTTAATGCAATTAAGCGTAAGAGGTAAGCACAATGATAAGTTCTGGTTCACTGTTTTTCATGAGATCGCGCACATACTGCTGCACGGAAAAAAGGAAATCTTTTTGGAAGGAATCGAGGAAGATGTGAATGAGGGGCAGAAAGAAAGGGAAGCTGATGATTTTGCATCCGAAATCCTGATTCCAAAGGAAGATTTTCAAATCTTCGTGAAAGCGAATGACTTCGACCCGAACTCAATTGTTCGGTTTGCCAGAAAAATTGGAATTCATTCTGCCATTGTGGTTGGACAACTACAGAAGTTGGATTATATCCCTTTTTCATATTTAGCAGATATGAAGAAGAAACTCGATATTGAAATGGATTAGGAAAAAGGCATTCCTATGGCATTAGCCGATAATAATTTCGAACAAATAAAACAGCGCGTTTTTGATGCGTACAAGAATGAAGATCCAGTCATTCAAACTTTTCGTGAATACGCCCGGCGGCTCAAAGGTGATATCAAGGCGATTCGTCCGTATTCCGTCAATGCAGTATCATTTGTATCATCAGACGGAGGTGATAATCGTCTCTACTTCAATCCGGCAGTGATTGAACTTGTACGTGTGGTGGATTCGAAGGGAAACCAGTGTGCTTTGGACGCAATTGCAGGTAATTCTACATCAGAAGAATTTAACGAAAGAGCGAATCAGGATAGCAAATATGTTGTAGAACCGCTGAAAAAGCTATGTCATGATTTAGGTATGAGTGTTCTCGATTTATCATATCTTCTGAAAGGAATTGACGAACCAGGGAAAAGTACAGGTGCAGTTAGAGTTTATAGGGATATTGTTGAATGGGCTGTTCTCTATGATTTGATGACCTATCGGGATTGGGGCGATGATACCATCATTGTTCGAGAAGGAATGTTAAGGACAAAGTCTTTCAAATTAACAGTGTTCCCACTTTTTGACCGACTGATTCGCCTGGCATATGAGAAGCACAGAAAGCGGAATGTTACAGTTTCTATGGTTGGTGTTGCGAAACAAAGTGCCGTGCTTAGCAGGCTCGCAGTGGCTTTAGAATTGGAGGAGACATTGCACCGACCATATCCTTGTTATGTGCGTGTTCCTGATGATATTGAAGCTGCTTGTTACAACTTTGACAGAACTTGGTTACACACGTATGAATCCAGCGAAGCAGATGAGGAGGGAGTACGTCGCTACCAGGCTATGGGAAAAATGTTTTTAGTAAAGTTTGGTGATCGGCCATTCGATCCAGTATGGCCTGTAGATATTGCAGAATGGCAAATTAGCGAGGCAGATAAAATTATTGGACAACTAACGCAAGATGCTCACCCAGGGTTTCCCATTCCTGATTTTCCTATGTGTGTCCAGAAAGCACATGATTTTGCAAAAGTGAATGGGCTGGAACTTGATGTATTGCAAGATATACTCTTTGAAGCGGTGACTAGAAAGTTGAGTTCAACTGAAAAGGAGAAGGTTCTAAGAATGAAATATATCGGCCAAAATCTAACTTACATAAGATATAAAAATGCCTGAATTATTCGCAAAGTCGAATGTGTTCGGTACGTTCAAAGGTTTTAGCGAGAAGGGTTTCGAGTTTGCTGCCGAAATCATAGCTCCATATAATTCATCAATGCTGGAACGTCCACAATTGGGACAGTTCCTTTTGATTGAATTAGGATCAAAAGAGGAAGCATCCCTTGGAAGAATTACCAAATTTGTTCCGTCAGGATTGTTAGCGTCAACGGAAGGAGAAGACTACATAAACACTATGCAAAGTCGGGACCAGGAGGTTCCCGAGGACCTGAAAAAGCACAAACTGAAGTATAAAGTTCAAATTAAGCTCCTCGGCGCTGTAAAAGATGTGCGAAACAAAATAGTATTTGTCCCCTCTCAACGGAGATTGCCCCACTTAGGAGCTAAAGTGGCATTGCCAAGCACTGAAGTCCTAAAGGAGCTTTGCCAACTAAGTGAGGGAGGAACAGATCTTGGCGACTATGTGTTAGGCGAGTTTGTATATTCCGGTAAAACGTCAGTGCCTGAAGAAGTTCTTAGGCATATAGATCCGGCGTTGCGTGTGAGTTTTAATATTAATAACCTTGTTTCAAGACGTTCGGTTGTATTCGCACGAGCTGGTTACGGGAAATCGAATCTGATTAAATTTCTTGTAGCAGAACTTTATAGAAACGGAGTTCCGACAACCGACAGAAAAAAAAATGTAGGTGTATTGATTTTCGATGCTGATGGTGAATATTTCTGGCCAGATTTCCGGGATAGGCCGGGGTTGAGTGATGTAGAACAGCTTCAGGAGCATTTTGTTGTATTTACTTCACGCCCTTCCCCAAGCAAGTACTATGAAAGCTTCAAGGCTGGTGACGTGCGCATTGATATAAGGGACTTACCATCCCGGGATGTAATTGGAATTTCCATTAGTCCGGATCGACAGACTCAACAAAATGTGATAAAACTTAAATCGTTAGATTCTGCACGGTGGAGACAGTTGGTTGATTTGATTTCACAATCAGGTTTAGCAACTGAAGACTCCGTTGTCGGGCAGATTTTAGGTTATACTACTCAAGGGGAGTCGAGAGCAGAAATTGCTGCGGCTAAAAGTAATATGGTAAATGTTGTGAATCATCTGCATGATCCTAACAGTCAATTATTAAATGGAACACTTGAAGCACTTCGGCAAGGCAACTGCGTTGTCGTAGATATCAGTATGTTAAGTGCAACGGCTGGAAATAATATTGCCGGATTGCTTATGCGCAGAATCTTCAACTATAATCAAGAGAACTTTACGGGTGAATCTCCAATTCCCGTTATTTCTATAATTGAGGAAGCGCAGAGCGTGTTGGGCAGAAATCTTGAAGAAACGAGCCCGTTTGTGGAATGGGTTAAGGAGGGACGAAAATATGACCTCGGAGCTATACTAGTAACGCAGCAACCTGGTTCAATGTCGCCTGAATTACTTAGCCAAGCAGATAACTGGTTTTGCTTTCATCTTCTGTCAGAAGGTGATGCGTCTACATTAGGAAGATATAACGCCCATTATTCGCATGATGTATTGGCACACCTAATAAGTGAGCCAATACAAGGTAATTGTTATATGTGGAGTGCGCCTAAACAACCGTTTGTTTTACCTGTTCGGATAAGAAGCTTCGAAGAACTATATGCCGCCTGTGTGGACAAAGATAAAAGCAAACCTGTTTTTGAACGGTCCGCTGCAATTGAAATTCGAAAGAGGTTTGAACAAAGGAATATTGAACTCGCAGAAGCTTTGCGTGAAAAACTTATTTCAACAAAAATTAAACTAAAACAATTCGATAATTTATACGGAATGTATGACGGGCAACTTTATGTACTAATAAAGCAGGTGAAGGAAAGTCCGGCTTTTAAAGATGAGTTTCGAAGCGAAAATGAATTGAAATTATCCTTACTTGAATTGATACTACAGAGCAAAATTACCATCCACAAAGCTGACCATAATGGCAAAAAAGGAGTGAGTTTTTATTGTGCACCCAAAGAGAACTGGGAGAAAGCAAAACTATTCGCATGATAGAAATTTTGTTCACCCAAAAGCCACAGGAAGTCAACCATAAGTCGGTCGAAGATTTCGTTCATTTCGATCTCAGAGGAAGGAAAATTGAGGATAAGGTAAAGCTGCTTGTTTTGCGCGACTTATGGAATGTGAATTGGCAAATCCAGCAAAGAGGCAAGAAGTTGATTGTCACACCACCCGAAAATTATACGAAAGAGACAATTAGGGAGGCAATGGCAATGAAGCGTTTAGAGCACCTTTTAGAGTGCAAACAGTGGATTAAGCACCACATAAAAGTTGCAAGACAAAACCTGGCCTCAGGAGTTGATGTATTGAAATCTGACATAAAGCCAGTTATTGAAGTTTGCAATTCTAACAAGCAGCACGATTTGTTTCGTATTCTTCGTTACTATTGGTCGTCGCCATACAGTGAATACGTTGGTCGAAGAATTCGTTTGATTATTCGAGATGCTGCTCTTTCAAGCCGTCCTGTTATTGGCATCGCTGCGTTGGGAAGTCCGATAATTCATATCCCTGAGCGTGATGAGTGGATAGGTTGGGATAAAGACACACGTACGAAGAATCTGATATATACGATGGATGCCTATGTTGTCGGGGCTTTACCGCCCTACAATTATCTGTTGGGTGGCAAACTTGTTTCTTACATCCTCGCGTCGAAGGAGGTGCGGGAAATTTATCGTAATAAGTACAAGGGCAAGGTCACATTGATTGATAAAAGAGAATCCGATAAGTTGATCGGTATTTTCACTACCAGTTTATACGGAAAAGGTTCTCAGTACAACCGTTTGAAGTATCGGAACGAGCTTTTGTACAAGCCCATTGGACAAACCAAAGGATATGGGACGTTACATCTTTCCCGGCAAACAGTGGATGCAATGATCCTCCTCATCAAATCCAAAGGGTACAATGTTAATAATGTGTTTGGTGACGGCCCAAGTTGGGTGATGCGTGTAATTAGGGCAGCCGCTGATATTCTGGATTTCGATTCCGACTTTCTATTGCGACACTCATTCAAACGGAGTATATACTTTCTGTCATTCGCAAAAAATTTCAGGGATGTGTTGACAGGAAACACTGCACGAGTTGAGTTTGACGATCGGACAATGAAGGAACTTGTTCAATTCTGGAAAGAAAGGTGGTTTGAGAAGAGACGAACTAACCCACAAACGATAGTTAATGTTCGGGAATTTGAACCAAATTTATTCAACGTAGAATTCGGAAAATGAATCAATCAGGATTATCAAATCCGTGACACTTGATCCAAAATCACTTGACAAACACTATCATCATCTCGAAATTCGACCTTTTAGACGATCTTGGCAATTGTTTCCCACTCTGCCGACTCATGTTTCAGCCTCAAAATCCGTTTCTCGCTCATAATCGGTAGCAGATGGTTTTGAATCCCTCAAAGCTCGTATTTGGCGTAATACTAAATAGAGAGTAAAATTTGTTGCGTCTTATGTAAGCATCGCAAAAAGCCCGGTTGCAATTGGAAGCACTTTGTTCAACTAAGAATTTACAAACCATTAAATAGGTCCGGTGAACGCACTACTTGTTTACCTTTTGATTGGTACTTGTCCTTTTTTGGAGAACTTTTCTGTTTTCCCTTCTTACGATTGTATGTACTTTCGAAAAGTAATCGAGCGATATTTGACGAACGATACGAATGGATTACAACGACAAGACCTTTGTGCTTTCTTCTCCAAACTGGCTGATCACTCTCACCGCAATTTTCCGCCCTTTTTTGTACTGAATAGGATGTGATTGATGTCGATACAATCTTCCCCATGCTTCTTCATCTATTTCAACCTTTACTGTCTTCTCTAGAGCTTTCCGCCACTTATCAAATTCATGATCACCGCCACAAAAAAACACTTGTTTGACAATGAAGGAGGCACCGTCATAATCGTCATCGACCATCCAATAGGCAATATCTTCGCGGTTGAAACTTTTCACTTCATCACGTATTGGGTCGTAAATATCCATCCCGACAATCTCAACTTGCACCGTATGCCCATTTTGGTGAAGTTTTATGTCGGGTTCGCCAATCGTTATGAACGATGCCGCCTTCTTGTCTTTCTTCAGCAAACCTTCTTGCAATAGATCGTCAGCCATTCGAACTTTCGTAACTTCAAATGCTCCCATGCTAGTTGTTTCCGTTGTATTGCTAATGTTGCTTTCGAAAGAAAAGCCCAGGATAACCAGCCAATCAGCGCCGCCTCGGTTACGGCATTCTTTAACTGCTTCGTTTACCGCTTGACGGCTAACGGTACCGAACTGCGGACCAATATGAATGTACGCTTTCCGTTCCCCCTGCACAGTCAGAAAGAAGCCTTCGGCATGAATCCATGTGCTTGCCAACGGTTCAACCCGTGTAAAGACAGCAGTTTCATTTTTTAACCCGTTTTTCACTCCCGCACTCTTTAAGTGTTGAAATATCTTTTCCTGAAAATGCGAGATGTCTGTTGCTTCCGAGTTTTTCTCGTCCAGTTTTTCAGGTGCCAGTGGCTCAAAATTCTGCAAAGTTTCTACTGTAAACGGCCCACTGACACGGATCCGTTTGGTGTCTTTTTTGGGTTTGTCGTAAAGGGTTTCCGTTTCGGGTGGTTCATCATTAGCTAGACTTTTTAAGGTAATGTGCGGCACTTTTTCATACTCAAACCCATTACGTATGTCCGCGCTATGTGAGTGTCCGACGCCGTTAACGGCCAAGCCACGGTGCACTTCGTCGTACAAAAAGTAATATGGAAACACGGCGGTCATCAATCTTGTTTTAGCAATATTGAGTGCAATACGGCTCGTATCAACAGTGATCCATCTCCGTCCCCATTGCTCCGCAACATAGCCGGTTGTTCCGCTGCCACAAGTAGGATCCAGCACTAAGTCACCAGGATCCGTTGTCATCAAGACGCAACGCTCTATAACTTTATTAGAAGTTTGAACAACGTATTGGATATCAGATGCACCATGTGTATCATCCCATAGATTATGGAGAGCCTGATAAGGGAAATCATCATGATATAAGATATAACAAGGCAGAGCTCCGGAAGCAATCAACCTCCTTTTTTCAATTAGTTTTTGAACTCCTTCGTAAGTAGTTCTCCAACTCTTTTTACCTGCCTGAAAGGTTCGTCCGTCAAATGAAAAATCGAAAGTACATGTGGGGGTGTAACCAGAAGATGATAACGAACTTGCAAAAAAAACTCTTGAATCTTTCGGCAATAATGTGGGATTATTTCGCTCTTCTGTTGTCATCTTCCTTCGCGATCCATCCGGTAATTCGACCGACGTGTAACCGGTCCCGGCACCAATTTCCTTGCTATTAAATAGTTGTCGATACTTAACATTGTGAACGTTCTTGCTATACCAAATAATATAATCACTTATACCGGCCAAACCGGAACTTCCTAGCGGAAGTGTTTTCTTGAATGTGATCATGGAAAAGAAGTTTTCACTGCCAAATACTTCATCCATCAAGTTTCTAACTAAGTGTACATTCTCATCGCTGATTTGCACAAAGCAACTTCCACTTTCATTCAACAATTCTCTTGCGACTAGTAAACGGTCACGCAAGTAACTTAAATAACTGTGGATTCCTAACTCCCAGGTATCGCGGTACGCCTTGATCATTTCGGGTTCTCCAGTCAAGTGGTCATCGCTAGCATCTTTTACATCTCGCTTGTTCAATTGCATCTGCCAGTTACTACCATACTTGATGCCATAAGGTGGGTCTATGTAAATGCACTGTATTTTACCTGCCATGCCTTCCCGCTCAAGCAGAGAACTCATAACTAACAAGCTATCTCCTTGTATAAGGCGGTTGCTCCATCCATCCTGATGTGTATAATAACTGGTTGGCTTGTCCAGCTCGTCCAGTTCAAAGTTGTTTCCAAAGACATCAAACAATGTAGGTGCACCGCGATCAATTGTTTCGCGTTTTAATTTGTATAAACTATTTATCAACAGCTCTGAACTTATGTGTTCGTGACGGTACAAACTGCGTATGTCCACTTTCAAGCGGTCATCCATTTCATTTGCACCATACTTACTAAGCCACATGAGCTCAGGGTCTTGACCGCGGTGAATGACAGGATTTTTTGGTAGGTCTAGCGGTTGAGTAGCGACCACTTTCGGGTTCGCAGTTTCCATGCCCGCCTCTTCACTGCTAGGAGTGTGTGGCCGTTTATCTGTATGTTTATAAGCTTTGATATTCTTGGCCATCGTTTGTTTCGTCTAGTTCAAGATAGTAATGATGTCGCGATAACGATTGAAGTCTGCCGGATTCAGAGTGAACAAGTTCTTTATTTGGTGCGATTGCATAAAGGCCACCACTCGAGTATCGTGTGCGGGTAAGCCCAATACGTCGTAGAGTTCAACTAAGGCCCGCCAATTGTGAAACAAGTCAGCCGGATCGTCTATAAAGCTGTAGGTGTGATGAAACGATTGTATTTCCTTTAATGCTTCCTCACTAGTTAAGCCCAAGCCAGCTTTCGCAGTACAAGGCCGGGTCGCCACCACGTAAAATTCATACAGCACCTGTGGACAAACCACTAATTCAGTTTCTTCACTTACATATCTTATCAGCTGCTCCGTGATCCGATCGTAATCTCGATGAGCTTCTTGCTTGGTACAAATAAGAATGTTTGTATCTAATAGAATCAAGCTTCTTCCTCCCCGTATAAATTTTGGCGGCTGACATCTTCCGTCGTAACTACATGATCTAGTTTAATTGTTCCAAAGGATGCTTTCAGTCGTGCAAGCTTCTCTTCTTTGGCTTCTTTCTGTCCTGAGAGCACTGATTCTATCTTGGACCGCAATTGATTTTTAATATCTCTGATATCGTTCGCTATTTCAATAAAGTCCCATTCATCAAAACAATACTGTTCGCGAATATCATTTACAGCAGGCAGCCAACGATTGATAACGTACTCTTTCTTCGCCGCTTTGTCACGGCTCATGCCGGTAATTTCTATAATCAAATTGACTATTGCTCCATTTGGTTTAGAGCAGCGGGCAATAAAATCAGGGAAATACAGGTTGTCTTCCTTGCCGCCGGCGGCATAGGGAATTGCAAAACCCAAGAAAGCGTTCTTCACATAGGCTTTTACTTCATCCATTTCTTCCAGGGTTTTGGCGCAGATCTGTTCCCAACTCTCTGTGTCGGCCACTACATAGTTCACATGGCTTTTGGTGGTGGGGAAAACCGGCCTCGCAGTATTACCATGCACATACTTTGTGCTGCCGAACTTGTTGTAATAATTTAGAACGGGTAAAATGCGGGCAGACAGCTTTTGCGAAGCAATGATGCCCCTGTAAATGTGGTTGATAACTCTTGCCGGGCTATCGTACACCAACATTTGCCTGAAGGTATCGCCAATGCAGTGCACCTTAGTATTGTACCACGCCGTTACAATATTTTTTAGCTGGTTGAATTTGTCAAATCCTTTTTTCTCGCCATCTGAAAATTTTAGTTGGATGAGGTCTTTAGTGATAGCGAAAATGATGCTTTGATCACGCAGGGCTTTAACTTGCTCCACGGACAGTTCTCCCTTCTTTTCAGAAAAGGCAGTGAACATAACAGTCTTCGTGGGTATTCTTGATCCGTCAAGTTCATAGTTTTCCACCCGCGAAAAATCGGCTTCAATGGCCTCTTCTTTCAATTCAACACGATAGCCGGTTACATTTGGAAACACAATCTCGTATTCAGCCTGACGAGACGGGATTGCCTCAATGGTCTTGTATTCTTTTGGTGCAATTACACCGGTTGTTTCGCCGCCTTTAAAAAGCTTGAATGGCACCCCAATGATATGAGCATACTCGGGCGGAAATTTTTCGGTAACAATTCGGCGCTTGTCTTCTGTAGGCACACCTTCTTTTGTGTAACCCTGCAAAAAATAGTTTTTTCGACGCAAGGCACGGCCAGCAATTTGTTCACAAAGCAATTGTGAGCCGAAAGCACGGATACCGACTATATGAGTTACCGTATTCGCATCCCATCCTTCAGTAAGCATGGAAACCGACACTACGCAACGAACATGGGAACCTAATGCATTCGGCTTACCGACAGTATTCACGACCTCCCGTAAAATATCACCATCGGTTAAATTTTCCACCGATTTCCCAGGATGTGTTCGTCGGTAATCAACTTTGAAGTTGTCGATCTCAGACTGAAATACCGACTTAAACTCATCACCGATCTGGTTTGAATTTTCCAATGCGTCTGAATCAATCAATAAGGCAGGTGGTCGTTTGTGCAATATGCCCGTTTGACGATCATAATTTGTAAACAAATCGAATTGCCCCGGAACACTAATTGCTTGTCCATCTTCACTAATGTATTCATAGCCTGCTATCCATTTGTATACCTCTTTGGAAACGGTTGTATTATTGCACACCACAATCATAACAGGCGGTGAGCTGAACAGGTCACCGATCCGGTCATAATCGCTTTTGTAGTGGGTATAAAACTGGTCCAGCGCTGATTTTACAAGCATCGGCAGTTGAGGTGGTTCTTCTCTTAACTGTGCACCACTTTCTTTTGCTTCTGCTTTTTTTTTCTTTTGCCCTTTCCGCGGTAATTCTTTCTTTACGTGTTCGTAAATGTTAGCAAGAGTCGCTTGGTCAATGTTATGAGTGTTGTCTTTTTCTGGAAGGAACGGAATCTTTACCAAGCCTGATTCAATAGCTTCAATCAATCCAAAGTCTGACACAATCCAAGGAAAAAGCGAGTATGGAATGTAACCTGATCCATTTAGAAAATATGGGGTAGCGCTAAGGTCATATACAGCCTTTACTTGAAATCGTTTTCCCACCTCCACTAAACCATTATACCAAATAGCAGCACGTTCATTTTCTTCTTCGACTTCCGCTTTTTCTTCTGCTGACCTTTCAACAGTTAAAAGTTGATACTTTTCTTTCTTTTTGTCCGGACTAGCTTTCGGGTAATAGCAATGATGTGCCTCATCGTTTATGATCAAAATCCTTCCTCCGGGCTTATAGGCGCCTAGGAGGCGCTTTAACATTAGAGCAGGATTTTCGGTTTCTGTTTCCTTAAGTCCCTTTGCATTTATTTTGCCATCAAACGGGCTACGTTTGTTTCCTTGGACGTTTTTTAATTCAAAAGAATGGTAGTTTGTAATGACAAGCCTCGCATTTAGACCATCAAGCAAATCTTCCATCTGGCGCGGTATCAAGCCCCTAAGACGATAGTAGTCTTTAGCTTTGTTCCTTGCGCTTACTGAATCAACATAAAGAACGCTCAATCTGTCCTTGATGGTGACGCCTGGTGCAATTAACAAAAAATAGTCAGCAAATCGGGTGTCAATTCGGTACTCAGAACGGTTCAGATAATGATAGAGGATTAGTGCAGCCATCACAACTGTTTTGCCTGTGCCAGTGGCCATCTTGAAGCCAATGCGAGGGAGTAGCTTTTCGGCATCCACTACTATTGACCATGAGTTGTGTAACTGCCTTAGAATGTTGTTGCCTGGATTTGTCCTTGGGGCAACTTCATTCAACCAAATAGCCGTTTCAATCGCTTCCTGTTGCGCAAAGAACAGTTGCTTGGTAACTTCTCTCTCCGGGTTTCGAAACCAAAAATTCAGCAACGTCTGTGTAACGCGAGTAACATCTTGGTAACCTTTCGATCTCCAATCGCCTACTTGCTTCCTTAGCACGTTTACTGTGTGGCTTACGTCTTCATCTGCAGCTGCATCATTTAACTCAAGTAGGGACGCTTGAATCTGCTTTAAAGGAATAATTTGATTTTGCCGTGTAAAAATGCGCCGCCCTTTGCGTTTGTCAGTATAGTTTAAGCTTCCGTCCTTTGGATCGGTGGCGTAATGTAATTCAGGTGGCCGGTAAGGGTTGTTGAGGATGGGGTTATCGTTCATATCCGCGAGAAATACCTTAAATGTAAGGCAGATTCCACAAAAAGCATTCAACCGCCCGGCACACCAGCTGAGACGTGAAAGTATACAATAGCCATGCGTAAGTAGGATGAAAACGGTACTTTACCCATCGACAGCAATTTAACGTTTCGGCAAACGACTATTGCGGACAAGACGCTTCTTCAAGTCGTCTACAGAAAGTAATTCATGCTTTCGCCGATGTATCATGGAATGGCAGCTAGCACAAAGTACTGTCATGTCCGTTCTTGGGTCCACCGCGACTTGCCCATTCGATGTGGAGATTGGTTTTAGGTGGTGCACGTGGATGAAACCCTCACCCCAGTCGCCATATATTTCTTTATAATTTGCGTTGCAAACCTTGCAGGTATAGCCATGATATTTAATTGCGAGATCCCTTAATGTCTTGCTGCGCTCATAGATGGTGCTGTAAACGTATTGTTTGCCACCTTCGTATACTACGGTGATAAATGAATCATCGATAATGACCCCGTTGTCGGTTCCTTCCGTTGATTGGGATGGTTGAAGTTCTGCTAACTCTATTATCCGATTGTAGACACTTTCATCGACGGGTCTTACTGCATCTCGCCAGTAGTTCTTGACTCTGGTAACCGGAATTCGTTCGACCGGTTGACTGTCAATTTTAAAAGGAACTGCTTTATTGAATATTTTGAACCCTACGATTTGGGCAAATAAGTTTGTGGAAGTCGGTTCTTTATAGATGTCACCGATGGTGCCTATTCCAAAATAGTGAGGCTCTCGCGAAAGTCTTTTGCTCTCGAATTTTTTATCTGTAATCTTCCCTTTGTAATATACCACTTGCGTCCCTTGCTGTAAAAACCTTTGATACTTTGAAGGATAGTGATAAAGCAAGCCGGTCTTATCGTTCCATTTCGACTCGTCATTTTCTGTAATTATCGAATACATATATACGAGATAGTTGGTTAGGAAGAATAAGTAGTCCCGACAGGAATCGAACCTGTATATCAAGTTCCGGAGACTTGCGTACTATCCATTGTACTACGGGACCGTGGGTGCGTTTTGAGGCGTCTTGCTTCAGTTCCAGCCATGAGCTCTGAGCTATGAGCTCTGGGCGCGCCGGGATGGAATCCCGGCGCTAATGCATAACAGCCGGTTCAACACCACAATCATTCAAAACAAGATTTACCAAAATCTGAAAAAACTAACTTTATTCTCACGCTCAGTAAGATGAGAACAAACCGAAAAACTTATTCGAAATCACTACCATTCAAGCTTTGAATTGAAGGATGTTAATCGTCCACACAACCTTGAGCAACGTAGATGCGATGTATCCAACACCTAGCCAATCTGAACCTCGATGTATTCGCAGAACATCGACCGTTCCTACCTGGTTAAACTGAGGGCTCGAAGCAACTATAATCCGAATAAAGTCACTCCGCATTTTAACCACATCTCAAAGCTCATAGCTCATAGCTCAAAGCCTACTTAATCAACCCCCCCACATTACTCGTAAAAATCTTCACCGCAATCGCCAGCAAAACTACGCCAAAAAACTTCCGCACGGCCGATAATCCGGCAGCTCCTAAGAGCCGAGCCAAATACTTCAACGACCGCAGCACCACATACACCACAATCAGGTTCAGCAGTACGCCGCCAAGGATCGTCACTTTATCGTAATTCGCCCGCAACGAAATGATCGTCGTCAGAGTTCCTGAACCGGCAATCAACGGAAACGCAATGGGCACCAACGTGCTTGCTCTCGGATCCTTCTCAGGCTTGAAAAACTCTGCTCCCAACACCATTTCCAACCCAACAATAAAGATCACGATCGACCCGCCCACGGCAAACGACCGTACATCCACTCCCAACAGATGCAACAGACTCTCGCCGCCAAACAAGAACGCAATCATCAACGCCCCTGAAATCAACGTGGCCTTTAGCTCGTTAATGCCACCAGCCTTCTCCTTGATCGTGATTAGCAATGGAATCGAGCCGACAATATCAATGACGGCAAACAACGTGAACGTTACCGTCAATAATTCATCGAGACTAAATTCCATGAGCCAAATATCGGCAGCATTTTAAACAACAAAAAATAGCGTGGTGCACAGTTTGTCAGATATAACCTTGTCGCATTACCCCAATGCTACTGAACTCCATTACACGCTTGAATGTTTGATCCCAGATCAGAAATGTTTTGATTCCTAAAATACCGCTAAGGAAACGGTGTAAGTCGTTTGTCGGCACCATGATCGAGCTCTTACGATCAATGGCAACGGCCACAATAGAATCCGGAAAATATTCTGTGACCTTTTGAAGGGCAACATCCTGATTAACGTCGTCTCCTGCACCAAAGTAAATCCATTCGGTTTCGTCAGAAACCCTCAGCCAGTTGACGTTATGCTTGAGAGAATCACTTGCTGCATAAATCGATTTTGAGTCCAAGGGTTCGTGTGCTATTACCGTTATTTACGTAATTATATGCTTCATTCGACTTTCATGACGAAAGCAGGGCTCTGAATGCGAAGGAGATTCCCTTTGCGTTCTATTGAGCTGATCAAATTGATCGGCATATCGAGCATGAAAAATTTGTTTTATACTCAGGTCCTAAACATCTCCTCAAGTACACGAAGGCTGAGGCTGACCGCCAACGGCCTGATGTCAAGTCAAGCTTAATCCTTTGCATAACGCAACGCAACAGATCCGGAAGCAAAAGCTATTGTCTCGATAAGCTGCAACTTCTCGTCCAGCGTAACCTTGTCAAACAATCGTGTTCCTTCGCCCACAATTAGGGGCTGCATTACAAAAATATATTCATCCACAAGACCGAGTTGTATGAGTTGCGATGGAACATCAACACCTCCTGTTAAGATGCTTTTGCCTTCTTCACTTTTCAATTTCAATATTTCATCTTTCAGGTTGTCACGGATCACAATTGTTTTGTTGTCTTGAACTGTTTGCATTGTCTTTGAGAACACAACAATTTTTCCGACCGAATCAAATGCCTTTGCGAAATCGTTCAACTCCTTCGTTGGACCCGAACCGGTTCTTGCCATATCGGGCCAAAACGGTACCATCAGTTCGTAGGTTTTTCGTCCATACACGAAGGTGTCGCCTTCACTTAACAGCTGCGCGTAGAATGCATGCAGTTCTTCGTCTGAAATTCCCTTTGTATGATCGCAGCAGCCGTCGAGCGTGAGGTTGATCGCGTAGATGAGGTTGCGCATGGTTGATTTTTGAGTGTTTACATTGTCTTCCGCACCAGAAGTCAGCACCGCCCTCCGCAGCTTCAGCGTAGGAGGGTCAGCTCCGTCGGCGTTCGGTGTGCTTGCTGCCAATGCGTTGGAAGTGCAAATTAGTAGTCGCAAGCCAACCGCAGCTGGCAGGACGTCATTCAGAGTGCCTCATTTTGCATCCACCCCCTAACCCCCGCCAGCGGGGGACATTTGACAGCCATCACGTGTCAGGTTTCAGCAAGTCGCTCATTTTCTATCCACCCCCAGTCCACCCGCTTGCGGGGGACCCGCCTCCTGGCGGAGTCGGGCAGGCATAAGAGAACATAAACTACATGTCCACTGCCTGCCCTGGCCGCGGTTCATTCTAAAAACTCACCTGCACCCCACCATATATATTGAAGCGCCTGGTGTTGTAGCCAAGTACTTCAAAGTACTCCTGATCCGTCAAATTCTTTGCATCGACATACACCTTCACTCGACGATTCACGCGATACTCCGTATACAAATCAATCGTATGGTATCCATCCAGCTCTACCGGCGTTGATGCATAGATCGGTTCGAGCCGTGACCCCGCAATTCTTGCCGTTGCCTGCACATACAACGTTTTCGTAATGTTCCATCCCGCCGTCAAATTCACCACATCCTTCGGCACGCGGTACAAATTGTTGATCGTACTGTCTTTGCCCAATTGCCCGCCGGCTTCGTCAACGGTTGTCTGGAGTTTGCCCTGTGTGTGGGTATAATTCGCCCGCACGTTCCAATTGCTTTTCACATATTCAAGTTCCAACTCCACACCGTTGTTCGTCTGGTCGCCTACATTCCGATACTGCGATTCAAACGTCGCCGGATCAACCACCACATATTGTATTGCATCCTCGGTTCTCCGGTGGAAATACAATCCTCTCGCAGCGAATCCATCGGAACCGAAGTACTGCAAGCCCGACTCAATGATCACAGACTTCTCTGCCTCGAGTTCTGTGTTTCCAATCGAAGGATCGAACAACTGGTACAAGGTCGGTGTCTTGAATGCGCTATAGAGGTTCGCAAACAACTTTACCTTCTTCTTCAACAGCAACGAAGGATTCAACGTATACGTGAAATTGCTTCCATACTCCGAATGGTTGTTCCATCGCCCGCCGATCTCAAAGTTAAAGCTTGCAGTGGGTTTCAGGATTACGGAAGCATAGGGACTGATCTGCGAAGACCTTGCAATCGAATCCGACAATCCAAATTCCGACTCTCCAAACGAACTGATGTAAAGTGCATTTTGATCCGTGATATTCTTGCGATAATCAACGCCCGCTAGCAATTCGAATTTGTCGTACCGCTTGTTCGCATATGCCTCCGCGTAATGTGTGCGCCCATCGTAACGACTCTTTGAATAATCTACCCATGGACTGCTTTTGAACGTTGAATCATCTTCGTAATCCCGACGAACAAAATGATACCGGTAATTAACGCGCACATCTCCGTCAGTTATTTTATAGAGAAGTCCGGCACCCGTTTGCAAATGATAGTTCTTAACGGTGTAATCCTTTTCATCATTAAATCCGGAAGCATCCAGATCCGTCTTGTAGTTCCCATATTGTCCGAACAGGTTCCATTGCAATTTCGCATTGATATCAAATTGGTATGAACCCGTGAGTGCATGCAGATCAAAGCCGTCTCTATCAAAGTTGTTACTGCCTGCACTATCAACCGCCGCAGAGAATCCGTCTGAGTGCATGTAATTATAATGGAGCGACGCAAGCGAACGTTTTCCTCGCTGTTGCAAGGATGCATTGCCCTTGAATGTTCCGAACGATCCTGCAAGTGCATTGAGCGTTACCGCCGCACCTTCTTTATTTGTCTTCTTGGTAATGATGTTAATGACTCCCATCACTGCATCCGAGCCGTACAAAGTGGATTGTCCTCCTTTCAATATTTCAATCCGTTCAACCTGGTCGGTTGCGATGAAGTTGAGATCGAAATAGTTTGTATTGATGGATGGATCGTTCACCGGGATGCCGTTCAATAGTATCAATGCATTGCCTGATGAACCCCCGCGAATGCTGACGGTTTGGTTGGAACCCAGGTTGTTGTTGGATCCGATGATCGTCGTGCCCGCGATCGTGTTCAGTATTTCGCCGATCGAGCGGCCGGTACTTCGTTCGAGTTGATCACGACCGATGACTGTGATCACCTTTCCTGTTTCGGATTGTTTGCGTGGATACTTGCTTGAAGTGAAAACCACTTCGTCGAGTGATGATACTTTGATGGAATCCTGTGCGATGCTGAATTGTGCGCTGATGACAAGCGCGATGAAAAGCAGTTGTTTCTTGCTCATAGTTGTGTTGTTGCTGCCTTACGGCAATGGTTAAACTATGAGCCTTCGTAAATGGAGCGTAGAAATGAATGTCTCCTGCAGTAGACGGTTCATCCATGCTTTTCTCCCGAAAGCTCGTTGATGTTAATCGTCACTGGCAGGTCTTCTGGCTTTCCGCCTTTTGAACACCTTCCCGTTCGCCTTCGGCGGAACAGTGGTTGTTTCGTTCAAAAGTCCCTTTCGGAGCGGGTTTACAGCTACGGGGATAGCACCGGATTCACACCGGTTTCCCATTTTAATGGCGTTGGCCAACCAATGAGGGGAACGAAGATAGGAGCATTTGTGAAGTGAAAAGGTAAAAGTGAAAAGTAAAAATTCAACAGCTGTGGATAAGGCCTGTCCCCCGTGGCGGGGGTTAGGGGGTGGATGCGACGACTAAGTAAAAAGGCCTGCCCGACTCAGTGATAGCTGAGGCGGGGAAAAGTGAAAAGGGAAAAGGAAATACAGTTCACCGCATAGGACGCCATGGACGCAGAGGTACGCGATGGCTCGTTGTATGACCAATATCCTTGATACGAGTTTGATGTATTTCCTTAGCGCACCTTCGCGTCCTTCGCGTCCTTTGCGGTGAAGCAGTCCAAACTCGAATGAGTGAGCTAAAAACGTAAGAACTATGGCCTACAGTTTTACCTTTTCCCTTTTCACTTTTCCCTTAGCTAAAAAGCCAACCCCAAACTAGCGCCAAAAGAAAAATTCCCCCCCGCCGCAGCATTATAATACCTCCCTCCAAACGCATTGATATCATTTCCCAAACTGTAATCCACATCAAACAAATTATCTCCCGTCGCAAACAAATCGATCGAATACCGATCATTGAATCTCTTCTTCCATCCTAAACGGGCAGACAATAAATTATACGACGACGCAAACTCCGTATTCGCATCATTCAACGGCACCGGATCACTATAGCTATACGTAAGGTTGGTATAAAATCCCAATGCCGTATTCACATCAAATGTCGCCGACAAATAATGCTTCGGGATACTCGGCAATTGTTTACCAGATAGATTCGCAGTATCATTCGTCACCTTGATATACTCATCATACGTGAAATCATGCAACGTATGATTGATTCGTATGTCCATCGACGTTACAATCGCCAACGGATCATTCTGCAATCTGTGCCCCACCATGGTTTCAACGCCCATTTGCTTTGTTGCACCCGCATTCACAAAGAAATCGGCACCTCCGGCATCCCGCCGTTGCGAGATCGTATTGTTCAACCGGAAATAAAACGCATTCACATCGAAATACACTCTATCACGCATGAACGAACCCCTCGAACCCACTTCATAATTGATCCCGTACTCGGCTTCAAGTCGTGTATCGATGATTCCGGTTGACGGGAGTATCTCTGCATTCGTCGGCGGTGAAAAACCTCTCGACACACTTCCATACACCGAAATCTTTTCATTCAGCTTCTTCAGCAACGCTATTCGCGGTGCCAGTTCATTGTTGTACTTCCTCGATTGCAACATCGATGGAACCGACGAAACGCGATTGAACTCGACTTTCAACTGATTCAGACTCGCTCCTGCAGTCAACGACCATCCACCCGGAAACTCAAGTCCCAATTGCGTAAACACAAACGCCTGCCGGTTGTTGATTTCATCTTCCGTCTGCAACGTATCACGCTCGCCGCCAACATTTCGATACACACGTACCGCTCCAAACCCTTGTTGGATCTCTGCTCCACTCACCCATCTGATCTTCGTATTGTTCAATCCTCCGTTGAACGTGAATGTGGTTCGTCCACCGGTATGTGGTTCCGTTCGCTGCTCGTAGTTTCTTATTGTCGGATTGGTCAATCTCGAATACGATCCATACAGCGACGTTTCGTTTTGCCAGAACTCATTGAAGCGATGATTGTAACTAAATCCTGCCATGAACATTTTCTGATAGATTGCAGCCCGTGCCTGCACCGATCCTGGATTGGGACCCGCCGGCGGCCTTGCTGCTCTTGGATTCGCGAGGTATTCTGCTTTGGTAAGTGCTCCCGGTGTTTCGTAAAACAAATCGCCATAAAAGAAATGCGCATTGAACCTTCCATTCTCATTCACTCTTGCCGATGCGTCCCACGTAAACACCTTCCTGTCGAGTTCCGTATGCTCACGATATCCGTCAGACTTCACGTTCTGATAATTCAGCGATTGATGAAAGTCATTATTCCCAATCCTCAATCCAACGTTCGACATCGCCAATCCATAGCTGCCGCGGATATGATCAACATTTACACCCTGACGAAACCGTGAAGCATCGCTGTTGACGAGGATCACTCCTCCGGTTCCGGCACCGTACAAACTGCTGCCGGGACCTTTGATCACCTCAAGCGAGTGCACGTTGTAAAATCCAAGTTGATTCAGGAATGTTCCACCTCCCGGGTCTGTATAAGGGATGCCATTATAATACACTTTCACGTTCCTTACGCCGAAGGGTGACCGAAGCGAGCTGCCCCGGATATTCAGTCGATAGCTTCCCGGGGAGCGTTCTTCCATCCGTATGCCCGGCTGAACGTTCAGTGCCGGAAGAATATTGATGTTATTGAATCGCGTGAGCTGCGCCTGGTTCACCACGGAAACCGCAGCAGGAACATCAATCAGCCGCCCATTGTTTTCGTATGCACGCACCACAACTTCCTGCAAAGTTTGCACGCTGTCCACGGCCGTCGTGTCCTGCGAGTATGCGAAACACGTAGAGTATAAAAGGAAAACAACTGCGTAGATATGTTTCATAAGAATGGAGTGAATCCAGCGCAAAGGTAAAAGCAAATATTATCTATCTTCCATTGATGAAGTCATCGAAACTGAATCTCTTCGATCTGACGATGATTGTCGTGAGCCTGGTGATTGGAATGGGGATATTCAAAACGCCCGTGAATGTGGCGAAGAGCGCGACTTCGTCCGACATGTTCTTTCTCGCATGGGCGCTTGGCGGTATCGTTGCTTTGTGCGGCGCACTCACCTATGCAGAGATCGGTTCGAGGTACCCGGTAACAGGCGGATACTACAAGATCTTTTCTGTTTGTTATCATCCATCCGTTGCGTTTTCCATCAATTGCATCATCCTTGTTTCAAATGCCGCATCAGTTGCCGGTGTTGCGCTGATCGGGTCGGAATACCTTGCAAACCTGGTATTCGATGATCGTGTGAACGACGATACCATTAAATTGATCATATCGAGTGCCGCTATACTTATTTTTTATGGAGTGAATATGCTCGGTCTCAAGATGAGTGCGCGAACCCAAAATGTACTTACCATAATTAAGATAGGATTGGTGGTGATGCTGATCAGTGCTGTATTTGCGAACACCGGTTCAGCACCGTCGTTTGGGGGATCTTCGAATGCAGAAGTTTCATGGCTCACATTTTTCAAGGCGCTGGGAGTGTGCCTGATTGCGGTGAGCTTTAGCTACGGTGGCTACCAGCAAACGATCAACTTCGGGGGAGAGGTGCAAAATGCGCCACGAATCATTCCGCGCGGAATTTTCTTTGGCATTGCGATCATCATGTTTCTGTACCTCGCCATCAACTATGCATATATAAAGGTGATAGGGTTTGAGGAATTGAAGGGAGCGGAGTCCATTGCCGCATTGCTTGCTGGTGCTTTGTTCGGTGATGCGGGCTTTACTGTCTTATCCGTTCTCTTGTTTTTGTCGGTGCTTGCGTATGTGAACGTCTTGTTGATGAGCAATCCGCGCGTCATGTATGCGATGAGCGAAGAAGGAGTGTTGCCGGCCATCTTCAAGAAGAAAACAAGAAAGACGGATGTGATGGTGACTTCGCTCACAACCTTTGCCGCCCTTTGTTTGATCACCTTATTATATACAAAGAGTTTTGAGGAGATATTGAATCACACCATATTTTTAGATAGTATCGGTATGGCCACGTCGGCCGCCACGATCTTTATATTAAGGAAGCGAACGTCGCATCTTGACCAGTCGAGGATTTATAAGATGAAGCTGTATCCATTGATGCCGCTTGTTTTCATACTTACCTATCTTCTTGTCGGCGTCAGTATCGCTATTGAAACACCGAAAGCGGCATGGGTGAGTACATTGGTGTTTGCCAGCTTCTTTGTATTGTATTTTATACTGAAACGTTTCGGAAAAAAGCAGTCCGCCAGCAGTGATAACACGTAGGTGCGACACCACTTTCCAATTTACCTTCATTAAACGAAAATGGACATTTCGTATATCATCAATGAACTGGGTGAAGACCGGGAGAATTATTTTAATGCCATCGCTCCTCCGATCATTCAGACCAGCAATTTTTCGATACGAACTGTTGAAGAACTAAGTCGGGCTTTCGAAGATGAGTATGGGAACTATTTGTATTCCCGCGGCCTCAACCCCACGGTCGACATACTGTGGAAGAAGTTTGCGGCACTCGATGGTGCCGAAGATGCCCTGGTATTCAACAGCGGTGCATCGGCAATCTTTGCCTCGGTGTTTTCACACGTGAAGGCCGGAGATCATATTGTTTCTGTGAAGAATCCGTATACCTGGGCGCAAAAGCTGTTCGACAATGTGCTGCCAAGGTTCGGCGTGCATACGACATATGTCGACGGTACGAATGTTGGCAACTTCGAGGCGGCGGTACAAGACAATACCCGGGTGTTGTATTTGGAGTCGCCGAATTCATGGTCATTCGAGTTGCAGGATCTCGAAGCGGTGGCTGGACTTGCAAAGCGAAGGAACATTACGACCATTTGCGACAACAGTTATTGTACGCCGTTATGGCAACGGCCATTGGAATATGGCATTGACATGACGTTGCAATCGGCAACGAAGTACATCGGTGGACACAGTGATGTGGTGGCAGGAGTGCTTTGTGGTCGACATGAAACAATGAAGCGGATATTCAACAACGAGCTGTTGAATATGGGCAATGCGATCAGTCCCTTTGGCGCCTGGTTGCTGATCCGCGGTTTGAGAACCTTGCCTATAAGATTACAGAAGATAGAGGACACGACGCGTAAAGTAGTGGCCAGCCTGTGTGTAAACACAAACATCGAAAGGGTCTTATTTCCATTCGACCCTTCATTTTCACAATACGAGCTTGCAAGGAAGCAGATGAAGTCGGCAGGCGGACTGTTCAGTTTTATTCTGAAAGCAAAAACACGGGCGCAGATTGTAACTTTTTGTGAGTCGCTGCATCATATAATGATGGCGGTCAGCTGGGGAGGACATGAAAGTCTGATCATACCGCGATGTGCATCGGTGCCAGTGGAGTTGTTTGATGCTTCGAATGTGGAACATCGAATGGTCCGAATGTATTGCGGACTCGAAGAACCGGAGTATTTAATTAATGACCTCGAGCAGGCCTTAGCGAAGATGGGTTAGACTTAGGTCACGTATCCTTCCCGTCTCAGCCGCGACGGAGTATCTCTCCCCCGCTGGCGGGGGTTAGGGGGTGAACCCGCCACTACAAACCAACCTTGAACCTTGAACCTCAAACCCACCTTGAACCTTAAACCTTGAACCTCGAACCCACTTTCAACCTTCAACTTTCAACCTTCAACCCTGATAACCTTTGCTCAGATTTAACAATATCTTTTTCAGCGGTAGTAAGGGTAACGTAATTTGGACTTTTATTAAACTGCTTATCCGATTTCGATGGATCATCTCCCCCTGTATTCGCACTTGAGAAAATCATTTGCAACATTTCTGTTCGTGCTGTCCTGTGCATTTTCCATCGCTCAGGAAGGCTCATGGGACCTTAAACGTTCCGTCGAATACGCACTCGCAAACAATATTTCCGTCAAACGCGCCGACATCGACGCAAGAGTAGCAGCCCTCACACTGAAACAAAGCCGGCTCACGCAAATTCCATCGGCCTCCATTACCGCCGACGCTGGAATAACCTCCGGACGATCCATCAACCCGGTCAGCAACCTCTTCGTTACCGATCAGTTGTTCACCACATCATTTGGTTTCTCATCAGGTGTCAACGTCTTCAACTTTTTCAGCACGCGAAATACCATCAAAGGCAATCAATACGAAGCCGAAGCATCAAGACTCAACGTCGATCGCGTTCGAAATGACATAGCCCTGAACGTCGCCACTTCGTACCTCCAAATTCTCCTGGCCGTTGAACAGGCCAACATCGCAGACGTTGCAGTTCAACAATCATTGCAAAATTTCGACAACACTCGCCGCCGTGTCGAAGCCGGCGCACTCCCCGAACTCAACCTCGCGGAAATCGAAGCCCAACTCGTTCGAGACAGCGCCAACCTGATCGTTGCAAGAAACACCGTCGAACAAAACAAACTCTTGCTCAAAGCAATTTTGAACCTGGAAGCAGCCGCTCCATTCGACGTTGCCATTCCACCTCTTGAAAAAATACCGGTCCAACCGATCGCAGAACTGCAGCCAGCAGAAGTATTTCGACTTGCTCAACAAAACCTTCCGCAATTCAGAGTGAACGACCTTCGCATTAAGGCAGCACATAAGTTTGCGCAAGCTGCAAGAGGTCAAATGTTCCCAAGCATCGGTGCATTCGGCGGACTCGGCTCCAGTGCAGCAAATAACAAAATCCCCAACGAGAACTTCGTGCCCAATGGTACGTATACCAATACGCCGTCAAAGGTTACCATCAACGGCTCGGACTACTTCGTTCAAACTCCGAACTTCGACATTGCTCGCGGATTCTATCGCGTTCCTTTCGGAACTCAGTACTCCGACAACTTCAGGCAGAACATCGGTCTCTCATTGAACGTACCCTTATTTAATTATGGCAATGCGCGAACAGCATGGGAGAGAAGTAAGCTCAATATCGCCTCGTTTGAACTTCAGAAAACTCAGGATCTGCTGGATCTCAAACAGGACATTTACCAGGCATATAACGACGCATCCACTGCGATTCAACAGTATTCAGCGCGACAGAAAAGCGCGGCAACCGCAGAGAAGGCGTACAATTTTGCGCAACGCAGATACGAACTCGGACTGCTGTCAACCATCGACCTGCTTACCAATCAGAACAACCTTACACGAGCGAGAGTTGAACTGGCGCAGGCACGACTCGAATATGTATTTAGGTTAAAGCTTCTTGAATTTTATAAAGGCGAAGGGTTGCGTTTAGAATGAACCCCGCACATTGAACTACATTTACACCTCAATTTCCAGTAATGAGAAAACGAAAATGGCTTTGGATAACGTTGACCCTCGTCGGTCTTGTGATCATCCTGCTTGCGCTGAAGAAGTCCGGCGCAATAGGCAAGGAAGAAGCCGTGAAGGTGGCCACCGAAAAAGTCACCCGCAAAACGATCATCGAAACCGTTAATGCCAGCGGCAAAGTGTATCCCGAAATTGAGGTGAAGGTAAGTCCTGATATCTCCGGTGAAATCACAGAACTCACCGTTGAAGAAGGCGACAGTGTCAGAAAAGGTACCGTGCTCGCGAAGATTTACGCCGATATCTATACAACGCAACGCGACCAGGCCTCTGCCGTTGTAAATCAGCAACAGGCAACCGTTGAAAATACACGCGCTCAGCTTGAAAGTCTTAAGGCAAGTCTCGAGTTCGCCGAGAAAACATACAACCGCCAGAAGCAGTTGCTCGCTGACAAAGTGATCTCAAGAGCAGAGTTTGAGCAAGCTGAAAGTTCATACCTCAGCGCGAAAGCAAATTACAACGCGGCCATCCAGGGCATCAGGGGAGGAGAGGCTTCTGTACAAAGTGCGAGAGCGAGTCTCTCAAGAGCAAACAAAGATCTTAGTCGAACTGCAGTCCTTGCGCCAATGGATGGCGTCGTGTCTCTATTGAATGTGAAGAAGGGAGAGCGCGTCGTTGGTAACTCAATGATGGCAGGAACCGAAATGATGAGGATCGCGGACATGAGCAAGATTGAAGTTCGGGTAGATGTGGGAGAGAACGACATTCCGAAAGTTCATCTTGGTGACTCGGCACTGGTTGAGGTCGATGCATACAACAACCTCAAGTTCAAGGGAATTGTTTACCAGATTGCAAGCAGCAGTGGTTCAGGCGCTGGACAGCAGACATCGGTACAAGCCAACGATGTTACCAATTATAAAGTGTATATCCGCTTGCTGCCCGAATCATATAAAGACCTGATCGATCCGAGCCGGCCGAGGAACTTTCCATTTCGACCGGGAATGAGCGCCAGTGCAGACATTCAAACGAAGAGGAAACCGGATGTAACTGCAGTGCCAATCAATGCGGTGACAACTCGAGAAAAAGGAACGGACAACTCAACTGCAAACAAAAAAGAAGAAAAGCCACAACAGGAGGGACTCCAGGAAAATCAAAAAGAGGGGCTGAGTGCTGACCTTGACGAGGTGGTGTTCGTGTTGCAGAAAGACGGTACCGTGAAGAAGTATAATGTAAAGACAGATATTCAGGACATTAATTATATCGAGGTGACACAGGGTTTAAAAGAAGGCGATGAAGTGATCACCGCACCTTACAATGTGATCAGCAAAACACTGAAGGATGGAATGAAAGTGAAAGTGGTTCCGAAGGATCAGTTGTTCGAGGCGACTCCGGATTAGAAGTGTTATTAAATCGCGTTCGAAATACTGCTTATGCAATTTGGCATTATCGGAAGCGGGAGCTGGGCAACAGCACTCGCAAAGATTCTTACGGACAATCAGCAATCGATCAACTGGTGGATACGCGATGAAGAAATGATCAAACATTTCAATCACCGCCATCATAATTCCAAATATCTCAGCTCGGTTTATTTCGAACCATCAAGGCTAAAACTTAGTCAGTCGGTTGCAACAGTCGTCGACGAATCAACTCACATCATTGTTGCAGTTCCATCGCAGTATGTGCCCGATGCATTCGAATCAATACAACCCAATGCGTTCAAGGGCAGGAAAGTTATCTCAGCGATCAAAGGAATATTACCGGAAAACAATCAACTGCTTAACCAATACCTCGAGTCGAAGTTTGGATTTAGTCTCGCGGATTACCATACGGTGATGGGACCTTGTCATGCAGAAGAAATTGCAGCGGAACGTCTCTCGTACCTTACATTTTCAGGAGCCGATTTGAAAGAAACCACGGCGATTGCCGAAGCGTTTCATGGGGAGTATGTGAACACGGAAGTAAACAATGATGTGTTAGGAGTTCAATATGCTGCGGTGCTGAAAAACATCTATGCATTGGGCGCCGGAATCGCACATGGATTGGAGTATGGAGACAATTTTCTGAGTGTGTTGATTGCGAATTGCGCCGATGAAATGGCGGGGTTTCTTAGAAAAGTCGGAATACCGAGGATTGAAGTCGGGATACATGATAGTGTTTCGAATCAAAGTCCGCGTAAATCACCGAATTACGCAGCCTCTGTGTATTTGGGAGATTTATTGGTAACTTGTTATTCGCTGTACAGTCGAAACCGCACGTTCGGGAATATGATTGGAAAGGGATATTCGGTGCGATCTGCACAATTGGAATTGAACATGGTGGCGGAAGGATATCGCGCGAGCAGGTCGATGTTCGAGATCAACAAAAAGGTGAGAGCGGAGATGCCAATCGCAGAGACAGTGTACAGAATCCTTTGGGAAAATGTTAAACCGAGGGATGGATATCGCCAAATAGAGGAAATCCTCGTCTAATTATAGAGAGCTTCAATCAACGGCTCTCGAAGGTTCAACAAACAATGCCTTTCTCATTCGGACCATATGGAGCACTTGCGATTCTGGTGATTATCGGATGCTTGTCCGTTGGTGAGGTTTTGAAGGCGTTGAAGAGGAAACATTGATGATTTAGAATCCACCCCCCTTGCCCCCGCCAGCGGGGGACATTTAAGTCGTTGTAACTTCAGCAGTTGAATTTTTACTTTTTACTTTTCACTTTTTACTTAGCATTTTCAGACACCCTGTAGTCGAAATGCTCACCTAAACAACCCCGCCGATATCTTATCCGCAAACAGCTTACCCTGTCGCGTCAATGTGATCGAGCCATTCATTGTAAGCAATCCATCGGTTTCAAACCTTGTCGCATTCCTCAGCAATTCGGTAACGGCATTCTTCCCGAATCGCAATTCAACATTTCTCAGACTCACACCCTCCATCGTCCGGATCGACGTAAGCACAAATTCATTGAACCGGTCGCGGTCCGACAAATTCTCTACTTCAAACGCTGGTGTGCCTTTTTTGATCGACTGCAGATACAGCGCATTGTTCGCTACGTTCCATTGTCTCGAAACACCATTGAACGAATGCGCCGATGGGCCAATTCCAAGGTAGTGCGCGCCCGACCAATACGAACTGTTGTGCCGGCTCCGAAAGCCAGCCAAAGCAAAATTTGAAATCTCGTAATGCTCGTATCCTTTGCCCTCAAGAAAATCGACCATCAACAGAAACTGGTCGGACTGTACTACGTCATCTACGTTCTGCAATCTCCCGTCACGGATCATTTTCTCAAGAGCCGTCTTGTTTTCAACGGTCAACGCATAACAGGAAAGATGCGGCACCTGAAGTTTGATCGCCTTTTCAAGATTCTTCAACCAGTTGTGGTTGTCGAGACCAGGTGTTCCGAAAATCAGATCTATCGTGATGTTTGTAAATCCATTCTCCTGCGCCGAAACGATTGACGCTTCCGCCTGGCTGGCATTGTGAGCACGGTTCATCCATGCGAGGTCCGAGTCGAAGAACGACTGGGTTCCAATGCTCAGTCGATTCACGCCCGCAGCTTTCCATTCTTTCAACGCGAAGCTGTTGATATCATCAGGGTTCGCTTCAAGCGTTATCTCAACATCCGTCCTTACCCGAAATTGCGACTGAATTGCAGCGATCAGCTTTTCAATATCGCGAACAGGGAGCATCGACGGCGTTCCTCCGCCAAAATAGACGGTGGCGATCTCTTCGCCCTCGAGATAATCTTTACGCAGCTCGATTTCCTTCAATAAAGCATCAGGAAAATCGTTGATTAAAGTCGTCGACGTCGAAAAATGAAAGTTACAGTAGTGACAAGCCTGTTTACAAAAAGGGATATGAAGATAAATTCCTGCCATCGCTCATTTCATCAGATTCCGGTGGAGCCGTCGTTACATTTGTAACGGGGAAAAGAATGGCAAAGGTAAAACGATATGGTCAGATACCTCGCATGGCTTGTGTTCGATGGGAGCCAGTACTCTTGCAAAACAGCGTACCGCGAACACTGCCTGCCATAACGATCTTGCGTCGACTGTTCTTCGCAAGCCTTTTACTGTTCTTCTTCACTCTGCAAGGCCAAAGTCAATATCAGCTTCGAGTAGTGCCGGTCGACAAAGACTCCGCTTCGTTTGCATCGATAATGAAAGTACCCAAGTCGTTCCGCAATGCGCAGGCTTGTTCCGTGTTTGTTGCGAAAATTCAGACAACACTCTTCGAGAAAGGATACGCCGGCGCATCAATCGATCAGGTGACATTCGACTCGACGTTCGCAACGGTTCATGTTTACACAGGCGAGCAACAACGATGGATCGAGCTGAAAATGGATTCGATCGATCCATCGATCCTTTCGGCTGTCGGCTGGCAACAACGGAACAAACAGTATCGCCTAAGTGACATCAACTCTGTGAAAGAAAAGATCATCGATCATCTTGAGAACTCAGGGTATCCGTTCGCGCAGGTGACCGTAGATAGCATTGAACTCACGAACGAAGGATTGAAAGGAAGAATGCTATTGTCGCGTGGACCACGCTACAAGATCGACAGCATCAGGAACCAGGGTACTGCGAATCTTTCGAACAACTACCTGCAGCATTATCTCGGCATCCGCAACAACAGTATATATAAGAAGGACAGACTCGTTGCCATCAGCAAGCGCATCACCGAACTGCCCTTTGTCCAGGAACAGCAACAGTGGGACATGACCTATCTCGGAACAGGTTCGATTCTCAATCTCTATCTCGCGCCAAAGAAAAGCAGCCAGGTGAATGTGCTCGTCGGCTTTCTTCCTTCGAACGACCAACTGGTGAACAACAAACTGCTGGTAACAGGCGAGGCCCTCGTGAATTTGAAAAACGCTCTTGGCAACGGAGAGTCGATCGGTCTCAACTGGCAACAAATCCAGGTGCGATCGCCGCGGTTGAACCTTTCGTTCCAGCAACCTTACCTCTTCAATACCTCATTCGGTGTGAACTTCGGCTTCGACCTGTTCAAGAAGGATTCTTCGTTTGTGAACATCAGTTTGCTTGCGGGCATCGATTACGCTGCTTCGGCGAATCAAACCGCAACGGTCTTTGTGCAAAACCTCCGCACGAATCTGCTGACCGTCGATACGTTCCGCGTCAAAAGCACAAGGCGATTGCCGCAGGAAGCGGACGTCAGTTCCATCAATGTCGGTATCAATTACGAGTTCTTCAATACTGATTACAGGTTCAATCCTCGGCGCGGCAATGAGGTTTCGATCAGTACGTCGGCGGGAACAAAAACTTTGCGCAAGAACAACGTCATCGTAAAGCTTAGCGACAATGCCGATCCTTCGTTCGACTTTGGAACTCTTTACGATACGTTTCAACTGAAGTCGTACCAAATGCGCATAAGGTTGAAAGCCGTTCATTACTTTCCGCTCAGCAGGGCGTCGACTTTTCGTACGGCGTTTACGGGTGGATGGTTCCAGAGCCCTAATATTTTCAGGAACGAACTTTTTCAGATCGGTGGATACAAATTGTTGAGGGGCTTCGACGAAGAAAGCATCTTTGCGTCGGCGTACGGTGTGGTGAGCGGTGAATACCGGTACTTGCTGGGACGAAACTCATTCCTGTTCGGCTTTGTCGACTTTGGCATAGTTAACAACAAAGGAATTGAGAATGCAGTCACGAACAATTACCTGGGCGTTGGTCTGGGAATGGCTTTCGAAACGCAGGCGGGAATTTTCAATATCTCGTACGCCGCAGGAAAAAGAGACGATTCGAAATTTAATTTGCGACAGTCGAAGATTCACCTGGGGTACGTAAACTATTTTTGATGCAATGGTTTGGCTGTAGGCTATGAGCTATGAGCTGTGAGCTTTGGGTTATCAAACGAGTGGCGAACACTTCAAGAGGAATTTTCTACAGATGTCTATCACGATGCCGTGGCATATAACTAAAGTGATTGCATATAAGCTGAACGAACACTTAACCAAAATCTTATGAATACTATTGTGAAATGCGGCTAAACGGGCAAAGACAGTGCCGATGGATTATAATTTGAGGTTGACTATTTCAAACCTTAGAGCGAAAGCTCAAATCTCATAGCTTAAAGCTCATAGCTCAAAGCTCAAAGCTCATAGCTCGAAGCTGAATCCTGACACCCGACACCCGATACCCGAAGCCCAAACTAAACTAACTTGAACCACCTCGGACTTCTTCTCCTCACCCTCCTGTTCAGCTATTCCTCCTTTTCGCAGGATAGTACTTCAACAGATCTTCGCATAGCCGATACCGTTGTAGTGAAGAAAGCGCCTGTTCGTCGACCTCCTCCGCCTCCACCACCCGCAAAAGTTGATCAGCCTCAAGAAGTGCGTCCAACATTCGACTCATCGCATACATTCATTCGCAATCATCCTTATTTCAAGATCAGCAACAAGCCGGTCAGTTTGCATATCGATGCCAGGAAGCCCGAGGGACGTGAAGCGTACTTCTACTTCGTGATCGGATTACTTACTTATTACGCACTTGTTCGTCTCATCTTCTACAAATACCTGCAAACGCTGTTCACGTTGTTCTTCAGGGCAACGCTGAGGCAGCAGCAACTGCGCGAACAACTTCTTCAGGATCCGTTACCCGCGTTGTTATTGAATTTCCTTTTCACCATCACCGCCGGAACATTCATCGCATTCATTGCGCGAAGTCATGATCTTGTACCCGGACTCTCATTTTGGTGGTACGTCTTATACGGAACCGCGCTCGTGGCAGGCATCTATCTCGGGAAATTCGTATTGCTCAAACTCGCTGGCTGGATCTTCGGTATCCGGCAGGCAGTCGACACCTATCTCTTCATCATTTTCCTCATCAACAAGATGATCGGCATTTTCCTGATCCCGGTCGTGTTTGTTATGGCGTTCGCCGGAGAAACCCTGTTTGACATCGCGTTAGTCGTTGCTTATGTGGTACTTACGTGTTTGTTGGTGTACAGATTTCTTAGCAGTTATCGTCCAATCAGAAGCGAAATAAAAGTCACCCGGTTTCATTTTTTTCTCTACCTTTGCGCCTTCGAAATAGCACCCCTACTGCTGATTTACAAGGTGTTATTGGCATTTGTGCACAGAACTTATTAAATTCGTATTCCATACGTTACAATATGGTGAAAAACGGGGTTACTCCACTAACGATCAAGCGCATCCTAATTACCCAACCCAAGCCAGATACTGAGAAGTCACCATACTACGAACTGGCTAAAAAATACAACATCGAGCTTGAGTTCTATCCTTTCATCCGAGTTGAGGGTATTCCGTCGAAGGAATTCCGTAAACAAAAGATAGAAATCTCAAATTACTCGGCTGTTATCTTCACCAGCCGCAACGCCATCGACCACTTCTTCCGCATGTGCGAAGAAATGAAGGTGACGGTTTCGCAGGACACGAAGTACTTCTGCATCACTGAAGCTGTTGCCCTTTATCTCCAAAAATTCATTCTTTATCGCAAGCGCAAAGTGTTCTATGGAGCCGATGGCACCAACAAGAGCATGTTCGATGTGATCAACAAACACAAGGAAAACGAGCGTTTCCTCTATCCTTGTTCGGAGAATCAGCAGGACAACGAGATTGTAAACTGGCTTAAGACGAACAACTGTGGTTTTGCGACTCCTTTCATGTATCGCACGATCAGCAATGATGTCAAAGAAGTGATCGGCCAGAAGAGTTTCGATATCATCTGCTTTTTTACCCCAAGCGGTGTAAAGAGCCTGTTTGATAATTTCCCCACATTCAACCAAAATGGCACCCGCATCGGGGCATTCGGCAACAACACATCGAAGGCTGTGGAGTCCGCCGGGCTGACCCTCGACATCAAAGCTCCGCAACCGCAGGCTCCATCCATGGTTGCAGCGCTCGAACAATACCTTTCCTCCCTGTCAAAGAAGAAATAGCTGAAATCAGATTTTTTCTGATGATCGGCGTCAATCGCGCGGCCTTAATGCCAGGCATTAATATTGAATCAAAATAACGGTTCACATCAATTTCCTGTAATGCAGTATACCAACAGGCTGATCAACGAAACCAGCCCTTACCTGCGTCAGCATGCTCATAATCCGGTCGACTGGTATCCGTGGGGCGACGAGGCTTTGCAAAAAGCGAAGCAGGAGGACAAACCCATTCTGGTAAGCATCGGTTATGCTGCCTGTCACTGGTGTCACGTAATGGAGCGCGAAAGCTTCGAAGATGAAGCAACTGCTGCATTCATGAACGAGCATTTCGTTAACATCAAGATCGACCGCGAGGAGCGACCCGACCTCGATCATATTTATATGGACGCTGTGCAGGCCATGTCGGAAAGTGGAGGCTGGCCCCTGAACGTATTTCTTACCCCCGAGCGAAAGCCTTTTTATGGCGGAACGTATTATCCGCCTGTACCTGCGTTCAATCGTGCGTCATGGAAGCAGATCCTGGCGGGAGTTTCGGAGGCTTTTCGTGAACGCAGGCATGAAATAGATGCGCAGGCTGAAAACCTTACGTCGCATATCGAACAGTCGAGCAGCTTCGGAATGTCGGACAACGAAGAGTCGTTTACGGCTGCAGACGCAGACATCGCCTTTTCGAACCTCATGCGTTCTGCCGATACGCAGGACGGCGGCTTCGGCAACGCACCGAAATTTCCGCAAACATTTTCGATCCGGTACTTGCTCCATCATCATTATTATACGCAGAACACGCAGGCACTGCATCATGCCTGTCTTAGCCTAGATAAAATGATCTATGGCGGGATCTACGACCAGCTCGGTGGTGGATTCGCGAGGTATTCGACAGACAAAGAGTGGCTGGCTCCGCATTTTGAAAAGATGCTGTATGATAACGGACTGCTGGTCTCGGTTCTCAGCGAAGCTTACCAGGCAACCGGAAGACAACTGTATTTCGACACGATTGCACAGACGCTCGACTTCATTGAACGGGAGTTTTTGTCGCCCGAAGGCGGCTTTTATTCGGCGCTTGACGCGGATAGCGAGGGGGAAGAAGGAAAGTATTATGTATGGAGCCATGCGGAAGTAAAGGAACTACTGGGCACGGACGCAGAGCTGTTTTGCGAGTTTTATGATATTAGTCCCGCCGGAAACTGGGAGCACAAGAGCATTATGAGGGTGTTGACACCACTGGAAGAATTTGTGGTAAAGAAGAACATTCTTTTGAACGATTTCATTGAACTGCTGACGCGTTGCAGGAACAGGCTTTTCGAAGCGAGAAGCAAAAGACCGAGGCCGCTGCTCGACGACAAGATCATTCTTGGCTGGAACGCGCTGATGAACACCGGTTACTCGCGTGCTTACGCTGCCACCGGGAATGAGAAGTATAAGACCATTGCAGTTTCCAACCAAAAGTTCCTCGACAAAGCCTTCGCAACAAAAGACGAAAATATTTTGTTTCACACCTATAAAGAAGTTGCGAAGTACCCCGCCTTTCTTGACGATTATGCGTACTATATAGAGTCACTGATCCTGTTGCAGGAAATTACTGCTGATGCGGCTTACCTTGAACGTGCAAAACACCTCACCAGGTCGGTAATTGACCATTTCAGTGACAACGATTCGATCTATTTTTATTTTACGGAAAAGGACCAGAAAGACGTGATTGTGCGGAAGAAGGAAGTGTATGACGGTGCGGTACCGTCGGGGAATTCGGTGATGGCCTGGAATTTATATTATCTGGGAATTGTATATGACATCCGGGACTGGACGAAGCGGGCGTTCAAAATGTTTGGTGGCTTCAGGAATGTGGCAATTAAATATCCAACGTCTTTTGGGGTATGGGCAGCCGGCATGCAGGGAATTGCGTATGGAATACCAGAAATTGTGATCACCGGCAAGCAACCCAAACTGCAGCAAAGGGATTTTTTACGTACTTTCATCCCCTTCCGTGTTTACCAATCCTTCACCCGTGAGAGTAATGATTTCCCCTTAGGTGCCGGTAAATCGGTTTCCGACCGGCCATTGATCTTCCTATGTAAAGACTACTCCTGCCAAAGCCCTGTAACTGAGATAGATGAGTTACGAAAGTTGCTTGTTAATGTGTAAAAATTTAATGCACACAGATACAATATTTAAAATATAGGTATCGTTTAAACCCTTGCTGAATCCGTATTTGCAGTTTTAAATAAAAATTCTAAACTTGTGATGAAGTCGGTAACAAAGTATTTTTGCCCAATACCCAATAATATGAAAATGAAAAACCTGTCCGCCCTATTTCTGCTTGCTGTGATGTTGATTACAGCAGGTTGCGGCAAATTGCGAAAATCCTCGAAGGGATTGCCGAACAATGGCCAGCTTGAGGGTGTGGCCCCGGGTACCAAGTACGATCTTACCAAGCCGAAAGGAATGGTATATGTACCACCCGGAACCTTTCACATGGGTCCGAGCGACGAGGACGTAAACTACGCGTATACAGCCCGTAACAAACAGATATCCATCAACGGATTCTGGATGGACGCCACCGAAATTACCAACAACGAGTATCGTCAGTTCGTGAATTGGGTCAGAGACTCAATCGCTGCTACGTTGATGCAGTTGGGTAAAGAAGTGGACGGACGTTTTGCGATCGACTGGAAGAAGGCTCAAACCATCAAGTGGGGAGATAAATCAACCGTTGAGAAAATCGATCAGCTCATCCTATCACCTGAAAACAGGGTGTTTGGTAAGAAAGACATCGACCCATCCAAGCTTATCTATCATTCCGAAACTTTCGATCTGAAAGAAGCTTCGAAGAGGGAAAATGCCAGCAAGCCGCGTTCGACGTTCATGGTGAAGAAAGACATCTTTGTTTATCCCGATACTCTTGTATGGATCCGCGACTTCAGCTATTCATACAATGAGCCCGCAACCAAAAGATACTTCGCACACCCTGCATTCGGTAACTACCCTGTAGTGGGCGTTAACTGGAAACAGGCCTCTGCGTTCTGCGAATGGAGAACTCATTACCTTAATTCATACCTCGAGTCTAAAAAGCGTGTAACCGAATCAGACTTCCGTTTACCAACAGAAGCTGAATGGGAATATGCTGCAAGAGGCGGACGCTCACAGTCGATGTTCCCATGGGGTAACTATTATCTCAGGAACAAGAAAGGCTGTTTGCTCGCAAACTTCAAACCTGGTCGCGGTAACTATCCTGAAGACGGTGGTTTCTACACTGTTCGTTCAGATGCTTACTGGCCGAATGAGTTCGGATTGTATTGCATGGCGGGTAATGTCGCCGAGTGGACTTCTTCACTCTACTACGAAGGCGCTTACAATTTCCAACACGATATGAATCCGGATATCCGTTATGGTGCCAAGGATTCAGATCCTCCGCGAATGAAACGTAAAGTGATCCGTGGCGGTAGCTGGAAAGATGTAGGATACTACCTGCAAACAAGCACCAGGAACTACGAATACCAGGATACTGCAAAGTCCTATATCGGTTTCCGTTGTGTGATTGATTTACCTCCTACTCAAAAGAAGCGTTAAAATTTCGTTAGAGAGGAAAATTTTAGACCAAACCTTACCGTTAATTGTTTGATTTGATTAATAAATCGAAATAGCTTTTTATTCTCATACCCTTAAAATCCGTTGTAAACCATTTAAACTATTAAAACTATGGCTGGAGTTTCAAAATCTACCGAAAGATTAGTAAACGTTATTGTGTGTATGGGTGCAGCAATTGTAATATTTGGTGCATGGCAAAAAATTACTCACCAGCCTTTAGCTGATTTCTTCCTCACCGCAGGATTGATCACTGAAGCTGTCATATTCGTTGTATACGCGTTTCTGCCGCCTCCGGGTTCAGAAATGCATGCTATCGCTGAAGCCCTGCCAAAGCTTGCAGGTAGTGGTAACTCAGGTAACCCTGCCCTTGCGAAGATGGACAAGATGCTTCAGGAAGCAGACATCAATCCTACCAATCTCAGCCGTTTGAGCGAAGGTTTCAAAAAGTTGGGAACACAGGTTGACAAGATCGCGGATGTTTCTGATGTTGTTAAATCAACCTCTGATTACGCTGCAAAAACAAAAGAAGCTACAACAGCACTTGACCAAATGAAGACCGCTTACCAGGGCGCAACAACTACCATTGGTCATTTCAATGCAGCAGCAGACAGCACAAAACATTTCCATGAGCAGGTTCAGGTTCTTACCAAAAACCTTGGTTCATTGAATGCGATCTATGAACTCGAACTGCAGGACACTAACAATCACCTGAAAGCCATGAACAATTTTTATGGTAACCTGGTGACTGCATCGCAAACAATGCAGGGAAGTGTGGAAGACGCGAAGAGAGCACATGAGCAGATCGCTAAGCTTGCTGGCAACCTCAGCAACCTGAATACGATCTATGGTAACATGCTCAGTGCAATGCAGGGCAGATAAGTTCCGCGAGGTCCATTATCCGACATACCCTATTTAAATGTTAGCCTGTTAATTGTTCAAACTGAAAAACCTAACTCATCATGGCTTTACCTAAAGAGCCCCGGCAGAAGATGATCAACATGATGTACCTGGTGCTCACCGCGCTGTTGGCACTCAATGTATCATCCGAGATCCTCAATGCTTTTAAAACTGTAAATAGAAGTCTGGACGTCTCGAACGGCGTTCTCACTACCAATAATAACGCGCTCTACACATCGTTTGCTGAGAAAATTGCTGACCAGAAAACTGCTGAAAAGGCGAAGATCTGGAAACCGAAAGCCGACCAGGCTGCAGTGTATTCAAAGCAGATGTATGATCAGATCGAAAACCTTAAAAACAAACTGAAGGAATACGCCGGTTACAATCCTGCAAAAGGCGATACAACCTACGCGGAAGACAACCTCGATCATCCGACACGCCTGATGGATAAAGAAGGCGAGGGCAAGAAGCTCGAAGCGGCGTTGGGTCAGTTTAAAAAGAATATGCTTGCAATCGATCCGGAAATTGCAACTGCGTTTGCAAACAAACTTCCGATCGACCTGAGCATTCCGAAGTCAACAACCGGCAGTCAGAAGAACGACTGGACAACAGCGTACTTCCACATGACTCCGACAATTGCAGCTCTTACGATCCTGAATAAATTTCAGAACGACGTTAAGAATACTGAAAACCAAGTTGTGACTTACTGCCACAATAAGATCGGCGAAGTTGCGGTGAGGTTCGATAAGTACGGTTTCGTAGGCGGACTTAGTTCAAGCTACCTCATGCCTGGCGAAAAGCTGAAAGTGTATGCAGGTCTTGGAGCTACATCGTCTGCCGCACAGCCTCAGATAACGATCAATGGTCGTCCTGTAGGTTTGAATGCTGAAGGACTCGCCGAAGCAGACCTGGATGCAGGCGGAGTTGGTGGACACAACGTTCAGGTAAGTATCCGTTATATGGACCAGGACGGTGTTCCCAAGACAATTACAAAAACACTTGAATATGCAGTAGGACAGCCTTCCGGCGTGTCTGTATCCGCAGATAAGATGAACGTATTATACATTGGGGTCGACAATCCACTGACAATTACAGCGGGTGTAGGTTCTGAAAAAGTAAGCGCTTCGTTTGGCGGTGGAACCATCAGCAGAGTCAACGGTCCTAAATGGATTGCGAAGCCAAAGACTCCCGGTGAGCACAACGTAAATGTAATTGTAGAAGGGAAATCAACTCCTGTAAAGTTCCGCGTCAAATATCTTCCTGATCCTGCTGCCTTCGTAGGGGGCAAGAGAGGGGGACCGATGCCTGCCGGCGACTTGAAAGTACAAGGCGGTATCGTAGCAAGATTGCTGGATTCGGAATTTGAAGCGCCGTTTAGGGTTGTAAGCTACAGTGTTGGCGCAGTGGGTGGAAAGTATCCGGTTTACCAGACTGCCAGCAATGACGGCAACAGGTGGAGCGGACGCGCTGCCGACATCATCCAGGGCGCTACTCCGGGAACAAGTATTTTCTTCGACAATATCAGAGTAGTCGGACCTGATGGCAGACAAAGGGAACTGCCTCAGATGTCCTTTAATTTAAGATAATAAATCAGGGTACAATGAAAAATCGCATTATCAGGTTGTTTATGCTGGTTGCAGTGTTGGGACTGATGGTCGAAACTGCTGATGCACAGCAGAAGAAGCCGGTCAGGAAGAGCACGAAGAAAACCGTCAAGAAAAAACCTACTTCGACAAACAGGAGCAACAATACAGCGAACGCTGCATTGCAAACCGCACCAAAAGACACGGTGCCTGCAGCACCTGTTGCCGAAATCAAAATCGATGCACCTCGTCCGTCATTGCGGAACGACAATGCCATACAAAGAAATCTTGTAAAGGACAGAACACCTTTGGCGTATGAGCATATCCGTGAGGATGATGCGACGTATATGCAGCGGGTTTGGAGGGAAATTGATGTGCATGAAAAACTGAACCTGCCTTTCGTTTATAAAGCTGAAGGCGATCAGGGAAATCAGCGCTTCATCATGATCCTGCTTAATGCGATCAAGAGTGGCGAAGTCACCGCGTTCAGTGCAACCGGCGGCGACGATCGTTTCACGACTCCACTTACGTTCCAGGACATTTCAAAAGAACTTGTTGGTCTTCCGCAGGTAAAGCAAATTCCTGACTGGAAGAACGACCCGGATGGATCTAAAGGTCTCATGCGTGATACTACCATCACTGCAGAGTTCGATCCTGACAAAGTTGAAAGATACTGGATCAAAGAAGACGTTGTATTCGATAAGGAGTCTTCAAGAATGTATACAAGAATTCTAGGTATAGCTCCGATCAGAACAATCACCAACGACGACGGTTCATTCCGTGCGGTTACACCGGTGTTCTGGGTTTACTATCCTGATCTACGTCCGATGCTTGCAAAGTTCGAAGTGTACAACGGAAAGAACTATGGAGCAAGGATGAGTTGGGAAGAATTGTTCGAGAGCAGAATGTTCGCGAGCCGTATCATTAAATCGACAATCAACAACCCGAACGACTTCTATATCAGTTCTTATGTGAAGGATCCGATCCTCGCTCTTCTCGAAGGCGAGAACATCAAAGACAGGATCTTCAACTACGAACAGGATCTTTGGTCATACTAATTTCAAGTACCAGTCATAGTATAAGCCCCGGCGCGAAAGTGTCGGGGTTTTTTATTGCTCTTCCAGAAATGGGAACCTTAGTTAGCTTGTGTATACGTACGACTGGTTGTTAGTCAATTCATTGAAGATGCGAAACGCATTCTGCAGTATCAAAAACGCTGCTTCTGTAGTACGAAAGATATTTTTGAAAAATCCCTGATGTTATATGGTTTTGTTGGGTCTAATGTTATATTTTTACAACGGTTTTTCATAGGATATTGGATTTTAAAAACGGGGCTGGATTTCTATCCTGGCCCCTTTTCTTTTTCAGACGCCTTGTCTTCAAAGTACTTCCTTATTAATCTCGCTTTTGAACCGCCGGTAACCTGGCTCAATTCTTCTTCAGACAATTCACGAATTCGCTTCACCGACTTGAAAGTTTTCAGCAACGTCTCTGCAGTATTTTTTCCGATGCCCCTTATTGCTTCCAGTTCGTTTTTGAATGTACCACTGCTTCGTTTTGCACGATGAAAGCTTATGCCGAACCTGTGCACCTCATCGCGTATTCTTCGAATGAGCTTCAGACTTTCGCTGTTGTATGCAAGCCGCAACGACTCCATGTCGCCGGCGAAAAACACTTCTTCTTCATTCTTGGCGAGTCCCACAAGCGTCATCTTACCGGTCAAACCCAGTTCCTCTACTGCTTCAAGTGCCGCATTCAACTGTCCCTTTCCTCCGTCAATGATCACCAGCTGTGGTAATGGCGCCTGTTCTTCTTTGAGCCTGCGATAGCGACGATGTACCACTTCTTTCATCGTAGCAAAGTCGTTGATGCCTTCAACCGTCTTTACATTGAAATGCCTGTAATCTGCTTTCGACGGCACACCGTTTCTAAAACACACCATCGCAGATACAGGAAAACTTCCCTGGAAGTTTGAATTGTCAAAGCACTCGATGTGCACCGGCAACTCGGAAAGCTGCAGGTCTTGTTGCAGTTGGTACAACACATTCTTCTTTTCCCAATCCTCACGTCCCTCAAGCTGAAGTATCTTCTTCTTGCGCACTTCTTCTTTGAAGTAGTTCACATTCTTCTCTGAGAGATCGAGCAACTTCTTTTTATCGCCTGATTTTGGTACCGTGATCATTATACCCTCCTCCGGATAGTTGATCGGAAAGGGCACGATGATCTCTCCGGACATGCTGTTGAAGGTTGAACGCAGTTGTGCAACAGCAAACGACAATACGTCTTCGTCCGGCTCATCGAGATGCGTTTGCAATCGCGATGTATGAGTTTGCACGATCGTGCCATTTTGCACCATCAGATAGTTGACGTATGCAAGATCGTTGTCGCGCAGTATCGAGAACACGTCGGCATTTGCTTCTCTTGAGCTCACGATCACTGAACGCGATTGGAAATTCTCGAGGTGCTCGATCTTCTTTCGAACGAGCTCCGCCTTTTCGAAATTCAGGTCTGACGCATGTTGCTTCATTTCATTCCTGAAATGATTGATGACAGGACCGAGATTTCCACGAAGGATATTTTTGATCTGCTGCAGGCCTGCTTCATAATCTTCTTCAGACTGATGAGCTTCGCAGGGCCCTTTGCAATTGCCGAGGTGGTATTCAAGACACACGCGGAACTTGCCCTTTCTGATGTTTGATTCAGTAAGATTCAGTTTGCATGTTCGGAGTTGGATCGTTGCCTTGATGAAGTCGAGCAATTCGCGAACCTTCGCAACGGAAGTGAACGGCCCGAGATACGTTGATCCGTCTGCAATTTTGCGGCGCGTAAGAAACACCCGTGGAAACGGTTCGTTTTTGAAGACGATGTACGGATACGATTTGTCGTCCTTCAGATCGATATTAAAGCGCGGCTGAAATTGTTTGATAAGTGAGTTCTCGAGCAGGAACGCGTCCTGTTCGGAGTTGACGATCGTGAACTCAACGCGACGTATCCTTTGCACAAGCTCGTGCGTCTTGTAATTTGTAAACGACTTCGTGAAATACGAGCTGACTCTCTTGCGTAAATTCTTCGCCTTTCCTACATACAGCAATTCATTCTGCGCGTCGTAATATTTGTATACGCCAGGATTGGTAGGAATTGTATGCGATATATCGTGAAACTCTTTGCTCGTCATCGTATCGTTTCCTCTCAATAATCCCAAACCACTCTAATGACCCTGGCAGGAGCTGGCTGGTCGGTGATAATTTGTAAATGGCTTCCCGGTTTCCAAATCAATTTTTTTGTAGACATGCCGTTCTCATGCCGGCTCGTCTTCTCGATATAAACACTGTTCACCTTATCATAAGTGTCGGTTGGAGCCGTGATGACATCTATTCTTTGAATCGGAAGATCTTTGTTGCGTGCCGTATACATGAATGTCGACATGCGATTGCTCCTATCGAAGAAAGATTGTTCCGCGTACAGGGTTCTGAACTGCGGATCTTGCAATTCTTCGGAAGTAAATTCATCAGCGAGCACATGAAACGCTTTATTGTCGATGTACGCCGAGTCTGTTCTTCCGTTCGCAGTCACGTATTGTTTCAGAGCGATCGGAAGCGAGTCAACCGCCCTGATCTCTCCTTTGATGAAATGGTAAACCGGGAAATAAGTCTTGCTCGTTGTGTCGCTTGTTTGTGCAGGTGCCACGGCCTCCGGTTGTTTGTCCTTACATGAAACGAACACAAACAGCAGGCATCCTGCAAACAATATTTTCATTCGTCAAAATTACGCCGGAAGGGCATAAAAAAAGCTGCTGTTGTTAGCAGCAGCTCTCCATCCATAAGGATGTTGTTTAGCGGATAGCTTTGGTTATCCCAATTTTAACACCATATTCCATTAAGTATTCTTTGATGGGATATTCGTTGGCGTAACTGGAAAAGAGTTGATATCTGAACTGCGGACCTACCTGCCATCTTACACCCGCAGCGGAATACGACAAAAATGCTTCAGCAGCGGTGTTCAGGTTCCATCTTCTGATGAGTGATGGCTCTCTCGTGTAACTCTTGTAATCGGTTGTGATCAGGTAAGGATTTCCGTTAAGCAGATAAGTCGGTTGCACAGTTCCTGCGACAAACAATTGCAGACGCTTGTTGCCAAGCACCTTCATTTCAACACCCACGGGAACCGATAACATGAAATACTGGTTCTTCAGATCGGTAACTGCATAACCTCCAAAATTGCGGATGTTTGAGTAGTTGCTGATGGAATCTGCGCCCTGGCGCTGTGCGTTGCTCAATGCGATCGTTGCAACTTCCGACGATGACGTGTAAGCCTTTATGTCGTAGCGCGTATAATTGAATTGCGCACCGGCTTTCAGAGAAATATTGTGACGAATCCTGTACAACGCAAACGACCCGAGTTCGAAGCCGAGTGCAGGATGATGATTGACGAAATTGTCTACCTCGCCGCGAAGGTTGAGTGCGATCGGAACGTGCTCTGTTGACTTGGCCGAATAGTTTCCGCTGTTTTTATTGCCGGTGAGTTTCCGGTAGTTCATTGTAGGCGTCAGCGTAAACTGGAAACTTAACCGTTTTGTTTTCGTTGCCGAAAGTTCGTACAGCGCAAACTCCTGCAGCCAGTTAGATCGTGGCGCATCAGCCTGTTCCGATTTAAGGAACGTTGCATCGTCAGATTCCTGGGCCGCCGGAGGAGCAGGCACTTCCTGTCCCGAAGCTAGTTCTGTAAACGTCGGTATGGTTGGGATAACAACGGCCGGAGCGTTGACTACTACAGAATTTTCAGGCGAGGATCCCTGATCAGATAGCGCGACGCTATTGTTAGCCTCTTCAACCGACGGTTGTTCCGGAGCATCGGTGATTTCTTCAGTTAAGATTGAAGAAAACAGGGGACGGATCAAAGAGAGCGGTGTTTCGATGGGAATGATTTTCGCGAGAGCAATACCTGATGGACCATCCTGTTCTACAGAAGCCACATCGTCGTTGTCTTTCTTAGCAAGCGGAACAGTCTTTTTGGTTCCGGCATTTTCAGAGAACGCAGGAGTGAAAGGATTTAGCTCTTCAGTCGATAAAACATCTTTGGGCGCTGAAGGAGTATTGATTCGGCTTACGGAATTTGATGAAAACAGAGCGTCGATGGAGAAATAACTTACGAACGAAAGAAGAAGGACAAAACCGGACCAGTACCATTTTCTGCGAGGATGAAGTGTGTTATGAATGCCCTTCCACACTTTATCCGAGGGGTACATTCGGTATTGATCGGCCTTCTGTTTTATCAGGTCTTCGAAGTCTTCATTGTAAAAATCTCTCTCCATAATCGCTAGTGTTTGTACGGTTATTTTGTTTCATAGGATTGGATATGTTAGCGGCCGGCGGTGAGCCCGTACCACAATTTTTGTTTGGGCTTTTGAATAATGCTTTTCTTGACAAGTATGTCTTCAAGCATTTGTTTGGCCCGCGTATATTGTGATCTGCTGGTGCTCTCTTCGATATCGAGCATGTCAGCGATTTCTTTATGCGAATAACCCTCTATTGCGTATAAATTCAACACCGTTCTGTATCCTACTGGCAATAACCTTATGCACTCGACGATCTGCTTCGCCTGAACTATGGATGGCACGGACTCCTCTCTAACCTGGACGCTTGTGGCATGGATAATGTCCACGCTCTCATTGAACTTTTTGTTTTTCTTCAGGTGATTGATACAGGTATGGACGATGATCCTTCTGATCCAGCCTTCGAACGCCCCTTTGTTTTGAAAGGTGTGAATTTGTGAAAACACCTTAATAAAGCCTTCCTGGAGCATGTCCTCGGCGTCTTCCCGGTTGTGTCCAAACCTATAACAGACAGACAGCATTTTAGGGCTGTACCTGGTATAAAGTTCTCTCTGAGCTATCGCGTCGTTGTGTAAACAGCCGTGTAATATGGCTTCTTCGGTCATATAAACCGTTTGTTGCCCTGTAATTTAGACAATTTTCGAATCCCTTTGCTGCGTCGGTAACAAAAAATTAGCATCTCCCGTTTTTAATATAAATCGCGTGTAACCCTTATCAGAACTGCTTTTCAGCGAATTCTTTCAATCTTGCCGCTAATCATTTTTTTTTGAATCGAAAGCAGCGCGTAGAGCAACGATAAAATTGCGACCCGCGGCCGAAAAGCCCGAGGCAAACGGTCGATAATTGCGGTCGAAGATATTTTCGACGCCGGCCTGGAGCTGCACGCACTTCGAAACATGATAAGAAGCTTTCAGGTTGACCGTGAACCACGACGGGTATCCATCCGGTATGAGGCTGCCCGGTATGTACCCCGACGGAGCTGCGTACTGAGCATTGTCCTCGCCCTCCGCATTCATGTCGGTAATACGCTTCCATCCATTGAAGAGCATGTACAACTCCGCATTCAGAATCTTCGACCTGTAGTTCACGTTCAATCTTCCGTAAACCGGGGGAATATGATCAAGAGGCTTTTGCGAAACGTTCCTCAACGAATCGATATAACTGCCGTCGGGTCGTTGTGTGAATACCACCGACTTCGTTTGTTCATTGGTGTGGTAACTTCCCTCGGTGAATGTTACCTGGGCCGAGCCGCTCCAGTGTTCCGAGAACCTTCCTGTTGCCGCAGCCGTTATGCCCGTGATGTAAGCTTGATTGGCGTTTTGGTTTGCAAGAACCTGACTTAACACACCGTCGTATTCCACCGAATCTGCGCCGTTCAATGTAAATGGTGCTTTTACGATTGCATTGCGGAACCATGTATAAAAGCCGGTAACCTCGAAGTTGAAGATGCCAGTGCTGTGACCGATGCTCAGGTCGGCATTGTAGGTGTATTCGGGCCGTAGGTCGCCGTTCGGCATCACAAGTTGCCGCGCCGAGGTGCTCGACTCGAAGATCTTGCTGTTGTCGTCGACATTGGGCGCACGGAATCCCGACGACAACACGGCGCTGATCCTAGTTCCGCGTCGCGGCAGATACACGAGGCCGATATTGCCGGTAAGAGCAGTATTCGTTTGTTCAATGACGTTATACGGCAGTTTGAAGAAACTGTTGTTCTCGATCGTTGATTTGAGCCATATCGATTGCACCCGTATTCCATCGTTTAATATGAGTTTTTCAGGAATGATCTTTAATAAATGCTGCGCATAGATTGCTGCACTGTTCATTCTGTTGATGCCGTCCGGATACCTGGTATCGAGAGCCGCGATAGCGCCTGTATTGAGGTCGGTGCGTGTAGCGGTAGATCTGAGGTTGTTCAATTGCACGTCGATGCCGCTGCTGAGCTCATGGTTTCGCCACATCTTGCGCGCATCCGCAACAAAGCCGGTGACATTTACTTTTTCAATTCTGCTGTCGAATCGGTCGTACCGGCCGAAATCCCTTGTCTGCCGGCTCTCTTCGATGATTTGATGGTTGACGTTGAACCTGAGTTCGTTGACGAAACCGGCTTGTGATACATTCAGCTGGTACGAAAACAGACTTCTTTGTTGCGGACCATAATACCATTCTGCAAACCTGAGGCTGCCGTTTCGAATATCCTGCAAGCGGTCGTAACGCGGAATATTTGAGCTGTTCGATAACTGAACGTTCAGGAGATGGCTGATCTTGTCGGATTGTTTGAACAGCAGCTTCTGAAGAAGGTCCCATTGTGAATACCCCGAGTATCTCTGAACGCGGTCATCAGGATTTGTCAGAATGGTGTCTCTTCCGTTGATGGTTGAAACGTAGCTGCTCCTTCTTCCGAACGAAGGATACTCGTCAGGGTAGTTGCTGCCCATCTTCATGTCGTCGAAATCGCTCACCGTCACTGCCTGGAGCCATGCCCACCTTCCTTTTGCGAGATTGACGACGACATTTCCGGTGCGTTCGTTGTTTGCTGAGCTGAACCGAAGAAACCCAGATCCGGAAATTTCGGTTACACGTGACCGTGATATCCGTGGTTGTTTTGTTATCAGGTTCACTGCGCCGCCGAGAGCATCGCTTCCAAAAATGGTGGATGAAGGTCCATACAGCACCTCTACGCGTTCGAGCATGTTCTGGTCGATGGTAATTACGTTCTGAAGGTGTCCTGCACGGTAGATCAGGTTGTTCATGCGGATGCCATCCACCAGCAGCAACACGCGGCTTGCTTCGAAGCCTCTGATAACAGGACTGCTTCCTCCCTGTTGGCTTTTTTGAACGAATAGACGACCGGTTTGAGAGAGAAGGTCACCGGTGTTTTGTGCATTCAATTGCTGGATGGTCGCGTTGTTGATGACATCTATACGTTGGGCGATGTTCTTTTTCTTTTCAGTGAATTTGTTTGCTGAAAATATTACCTCGTCGAGTTGAGTTGTGTCCTGGGAAAGTGCGACTCGTGGTAAAAGTAATTCACCGCAAAGGACGCTAAGGACGCAGAGGAAGCGCAGAGGGAGTTTCATCGGTTATAGGAAGTTCGGATGTTCTAGGCATTTGCACGCTGTAATACAAGGATTTATCCTTTGCGTCCTCTGCGTCCTTTGCGGTGAATCTCCTTGCCGGATGTCGTAAGTGTGCCGAGGGATGCATTGAAACACATCATCAGATCAAAACTTCTCCAGTCATTTCTTTCGGGATGGGTAGTTCCATCAACTTCAATATCGTTGGTGCAATGTCGCCGAGTTTTCCTAATCGCAGATTTCCGCGCCAGGTATTGTCGATCACGAACAGCGGTACCGGATTCAGAGAATGCGCGGTATTTGGAGAGCCGTCTTCGTTGATCATGAAATCCGCATTGCCATGATCCGCCGTCAACAAGATGGTATAACCATGCTGAAGTCCGGTGGTCACAAGCCGGCTTACACAACCATCAACCGTTTCAACCGCCTTGATCACTGCTTCCCAAACACCGGTGTGTCCGACCATATCTGCGTTGGCGTAGTTGAGACAAACAAAATCAACCTGCCCTTTTTGAATCTCGGGTATAATTGCGTCTGTTAGTTCTACTGCGCTCATCTCCGGTTTCATGTCATAGGTCGCAACTTTCGGCGACGGAACCATGATCCGTTGTTCATTCCGGAAAGGCATTTCACGTCCGCCATTGAAGAAGAACGTTACGTGCGGGTATTTTTCGGTTTCGGCTATGCGTATCTGCGACTTTCCTTCTCTTTCCAGTACCTCTCCGAGTGTGTTGTTCAGATTATCGGTTTCGAAAATGACATGAACGTTCGAGTATGTTTGATCATACTCGGTCATTGTGGTATAATGAATGTTGAGCTTGTGCATTCCAAAATCAGGCATGTCGGTTTGGGTTAGCACCTGCGTTATTTCGCGACACCTGTCGGTGCGGAAGTTGAAGCATATTACGGCGTCGCCGCTTTCGATGGTTGCGAGCGGTTTGGATGCACCGTCTGTTATGATGGTAGGCTTGATGAATTCGTCGGTAATGTTATGATCGTATGCGTGCCGTATTGCCGCTATCGGATCGGTGGCGGTTTCTCCGTTGCCATGAACAAGCGCGTCATATGCAAGTTTGATTCTTTCCCAGCGTTTGTCGCGGTCCATTGCAAAATAACGTCCGCTTACAGAGGCAATGGTGCCGGTGGTTTTAGCAAGGTGTTCCTGAAGATCAGCAATGAAACGAATGCCGCTTTTGGGATCCGTGTCACGTCCGTCGGTAAAAGCGTGAACAAACACGTTTTGAAGCCCTTCTTTCTGACAAAGCGTTGTGATCGCTTTCAGGTGTGTGGTGTGTGAATGAACGCCACCATCACTGACAAGTCCGAGCAGATGCAGTTTCTTGTTGTTTACTTTGGCGTAATTCAATGCTGCTTTGAAGGCGGTATTTGCGGCAAGAGTGCCGTCGCTGATGGCAACGTTAATGCGTTGCAATTCCTGGTAAACGATCCTTCCCGCACCGAGATTCAAATGTCCTACTTCGGAGTTGCCCATCTGTCCGGGTGGCAGGCCAACCGCTTCGCCGCAGGTAATTAACGTAGTATTGGGATATTGAGAGTAAAGAGAGCTAACAAATGGAACCTTAGCGTTTTGTATCGCATCCGCCGATTTAATTTTTCCGAGCCCCCAGCCGTCCATTATGAGCAGCATTACCTTTTTGCCAGACATAGTTTGAACTTTAACGAGTGGCTCAAAGGTAGGTCTGCTATTTTAACTGTTGTTACTTACTTTGGCATGTTTTTGGCAATTTTGGGTGAAATTCTTAAACATGAAAAAGTATCTGGGATTAGTGTTCGCTTGTGCGTCGCTGTTCCTGATCTCATTCCGACCGGCTTACTCTATTGAGGAGGTGTTGAGTGCTCTGCGCTCTGGCAACGCCACTCAATTGTCGAAATATTTTGATTCACGCATTGATATTTCTCTCCCAAATAAAAGCGACAACTTCAGCCGCAACCAGGCTGAAATGATCCTGAAAGATTTCTTTGCAAGCAATGAAGTAAAAAGCTTTCAGGTGAAACACAAAGGCGAGAACAACGGTTCTCAATTCTGCATCGGTTTGTTGCAAACCCGCAACGGCAATTTCCGAACGAAGTTGTACATGAAGCAAAAAGGCGATCAGCAGGTGGTGCAGGAGATTGCGTTTCAACCTGAGGATTGAGTAGTGCGCTGCAGACGCTAACAGTACAAAGTTAAAAGTGAAAAGTAAAAAGTGAAAATGAAGTCATCCCTTCATCTTAATTCGTGAACTGTTTTTCATTTCCTTTTTTACTTTTACCTTTTCCCTTTTACCTTTCCTTCCATGCCCTCCCACACCGAATTCATTCGCCTAATTGACCTCGCGCTTGAGGAAGACGTTCGTGATGGCGATCACTCAACGCTTGCGTGCATTCCGAAGCATGCGAAAGGTGCGGCGGAGTTGAAAGTAAAAGAAGAAGGAGTCGTCGCTGGGATGGAGGTTGCGCAACTCGTCTTCTCACATACGGAACCTGCGTCCATCTTTACTCCTTTCAAAACGGACGGCGATGCGATGAAGCCCGGAGATATCTGCTTTCGGATTGAAGGAAGCATTCACATGATTCTGAAATGCGAACGGCTCGTGCTGAATTGTATGCAGCGGATGAGCGGCATCGCCACACTCACGAAGAAGTTTACTGCAAAGATTGCAGGATACAATACGAAATTGCTGGATACGAGGAAGACCACTCCCAACTTCAGGATCTTCGAGAAGGAGGCGGTTCGCATAGGAGGCGGACATAATCATCGCATGGGGCTGTACGATATGATCATGCTGAAGGACAATCATGTTGATTATGCCGGCGGACTTGAAACGGCCATTGAAAGAACCAGGCAATACCTGAAAGAAACGAATCGCGAATTGAAAATCGAAGTGGAGACAAGAAGTCTTGATGAAGTCAGACGCGTGTTACAAACCGCAGGTGTGGATCGCATTATGCTGGATAATTTTTCGCCGAAGCTGGTGCGCGAAGCTGTAGAGATCATTGACGGTCGTGTTGAAACCGAAGCGAGCGGAGGGATCAATCTCGATAACATTGTTGAGTACGCCGAAGCCGGAGTTGATTATGTAAGTGTAGGCGGACTGATTCACCAGGCGCGGAGTCTTGACCTTAGTTTGAAGGCAGTGCCTTCTATATAACGTTGACCCATAACCGAAGTCATGTCGAAGAAAAATAAGAATACCGGTCCCATAGTTTATTCGACAAATCCACAGGCATTTTCAAGTGAGCCCGATCAGAAGCGTGAGACGCTGCCGGCGGCTCAACAACAACTCAGAGTTGTTTTGGAAACGAAACATCGCGCCGGGAAGGCTGTCACGATCGTGTATGGATTTTCGGGAAGCGAAGATGATCTTGAGGTGTTGGGAAAGAAGTTGAAGAACTATTGCGGAAGCGGAGGATCTGTGAAGGATGGCGAGGTCATCGTTCAGGGCGATCACCGGCAAAAGGTTCTGCAATGGTTGCTGAAAGAGGGGTTTGTGAAAACGAAAGTTGTTTGACCGGAATAGTGTGTACGTCTCAGACGAGTCTCTCCGAAGGAGGACTCGTCGTTGAAGTATACGATGAGTCCCCTGTTTGGGTGATTGTTTCAGTTGCTAAAGTTTACCGGGAGACTCATCTGAGACCTCAGAAGATCGTGTCCCAGACGCGTCTTTCCCGACCGCAGTCGGGAAGACGCGTCGTCAATGATACGATGAGTCCCCTGTTTGGTTGATTGTTTGAGTTGCTGAAGTTTGCCGGGAGACTTTTCTGAGACCGCAAGTGTCGTCAACGATACGATGAGTCCCCTATGTACTTGATTCTTTCAGTTGCCGCAATTTACCGGGAGACTCATCTGAGACGGTTAGTTTTGTATTTCCCGACACCCGATACCCGATCCCGGCATTCGCCGGGACAAGCTACCCGATACCCAAAGCCCACAGCTCAAAGCTCATAGCTCACGGCTCACGGCTCACGGCTCACGGCTCACCTCACTGCCCCTGCGCCAGGCTATACGACCGCTTCGTTCCCCACATCATCAGCAGTTCGGATGAACATATCCGGAAATCACCGCTAAGGCTCACATACAATCCAAGCACATCCTGTTGATTGAGTGGCTGGTCGTCGAGCGATTCGAATCTGACATTGTACTGGTTCACTAAGTTCGTATATACGGAACCGGTAGGCCATACCTGTGTGCCGCGATTGCTGATGTTCACGAGCTTGAATTTCACTCCCGCATGTCGCTGGCATTTCCTGGCTATAAACGCTGGCTGGTCGGCGCTTTCAATGAACATGTCGACGCCAACGATCGTTTCGTTTTCTGTTTCCTTCGATACCATCATCGAATTCGTCGCCAATCGGAACATGGTGGTGGTAACCGGCTTGTTCGGAAGGATCGGTTTCGGATTCATCTTTGGTGTCTTTCCAAAGTTTCCAACGACTGCCTGCGTGAATTCGGTTGTATTCACGGATTGAGTTGATTTATCTCCGAAGTCACCGGTATGTACACCCGACTCGAGCGTGTACAGCAGTGCATTTTCAATAATGGCCGCATTCTCCATCAGTCCAAGATGACGAAGCATTGCAAGTCCGCTTAACAGCAAGGCAGTGGGGTTCGCAATATTTTTCCCTGCGATATCGGGCGCTGTGCCGTGAACTGCTTCGAATATCGCGATATGATCTCCGATGTTCGCCGAAGGTGCAAATCCAAGTCCACCTACGAGCCCGGCACATAAATCTGAAATGATATCGCCCTGCAAATTGGTGAGTACAACTACATCGAATTCATGCGGACGAACCACCAGTTTCATTGCCAGATCATCAACAATGATATCGTCTGACTTGAGTGAAGGATATTCTTTTGCAACTTCCTGAAAGCATTCAAGGAAAAGGCCGTCGGTAAGTTTCATGATGTTCGCCTTGTGACCGCATGTGATTCTTCGGGCGCCTTTTTTCAGGGCCATTTCAAATGCGTACCTGATCACCTGCATGCTGCCTGGACGCGTGATGAAGCGGCGGCTCAATGCAACGTCATGGGTAAGCATATGCTCGATGCCTCCGTAAGTGTCTTCGATGTTTTCACGGACAATCGTGATGTCGATGGGAATACCTGCTTTTGAGAAGACGGTGTCTACACCGTGCAGCGACTGGAACACGCGTTTGTTGGCATAGGTGTTCCATGTTTTTCGTGCCGTAACGTTGACACTCTTGACACCTTTTCCTTTCGGTGTCTCCATCGGGCCCTTGAACAGGATGCCGAGCGACTCGATGGTTTGCTGGGCTTCAGGCGTCATGCCATTCGAAAATCCTTTGTCGAACACCCACTTCCCCATGTCGACATATTCATATTGGAGGTCCGTGTTGCTCGCCTTGAAAATGTTGAGTACTGCTTCCATTATTTCCGGTCCGATTCCATCGCCTTTTGCTACAGCTATTTTCATATCGAGTGTTATTCGTTGATCGAGTCAAGTTACGGCTTTCACTGAAATTGAACGGTTAGGGAAGGAAGCGGATTTTTTAGTTACTTTTACTGTAAATCGTCCAGATGGTATCGAAAATATCGGAAGGGATTGAGATCAGTGTCGAGACCTTCTACCAGCCGGATTATTCCAATCCTGTTTCCGGCGAATTCATGTTCGCATACCGGATCACCATCGAAAATCACAACAGCTTCCCTGTAAAACTACACCGCAGGCATTGGTTCATCATCGACAGCAATGGTACCAATCGCGAGGTAGAAGGGGAGGGCGTCGTGGGCGTTCAGCCAATACTTCAGTCGGGCGAAAAATACCAGTATGTCAGCGGTTGCAACCTCCGCACCGAATTAGGCAAGATGTATGGTACCTACACGATGGAAAATCTCAACAACAAGTCTTCGTTTGAAGTGAACATCCCGGTGTTTGAGATGATTGTGCCGTTTAAAATGAATTGAGTCGTGAGCTTTGGGCTGTGAGCTTTGAGCTGTGGATGTGGGTCATACTTTGCGATCCTTCGCGTCCATTGCGTCCTTTGCGGTAAGTGCATTTCTCTTACCACTTACAATGCCTGATATAATTTGAAGTCCTAAGGAAAACGAACCGCAGAGGACGCAATGGACGCTAAGGAACGCCAAGGACTGAATACTTCAATTTCGAAGATCTGCCTCCGCCTTGAACCTGCCTCCCAAGGCGCATCGCGCAGGCCTTCACTGTCAACCGTCAACTGTCAACCGTCAACTCGCTACTTCCTTATAGCCACCCTATACAATATGCCCGCCATGATCGCAAAGCAGATCACACCGAGAATGAAATAGCCTCCTTCAGAAAGCGCTCCTGCGATTCCGTGTTCGAGGTTCACAGCCGCAAGAAATCTTCCACCCGCATCTGATCCTGCAAGAAATGCGATCAACACACCGGCTACTGCACCACCGGCAACCAGACCCGTAGCAAATAAGTTTCCTTTTCCAAGTTCCTCTTCTTCGGCTGTCGCAACAACATCGGTCTTTGCTTTACGCATGTCTACAATCCCTTTCACCGCACCACCTATGAATATCGGAAGCGTTGTCGAAAGCGGGAGATAAACACCCACTGCAAAACTGAGAGACTTGATGCCGCACAATTCAATAACCACTGCAACGAATATTCCTACAAATACATATTGCCAGTCGAGGTTCTGCGACAGTATTCCTTTGATCAGTGTCGCCATCAACGTTGCCTGTGGCGCCGGGTATGTTTGTGTGCCGATAGCATGCTCAATTCCCTGCGCCCTCATTTCAGCAGTCGGGGCATCGAGATATTGTATTGTGAGTCCTATCACGATCGATGAAACGATTGCTCCGGCGAACAGCGCGATCTGCTGGTTTCGTGGTGTGGCACCAACAAGGTATCCGCTTTTCAAATCCTGTGAAGTGGCACCGGCATTTGCAGCCGCGATGCATATCATTCCTCCAACCACAAGAACAAGCGGCTCGTAATTCGTGCCCGACCATCCCACGGCAAGAAAAATCAGACTCGTGCCCATCACTGTTGCGATCGTCATGCCACTGATCGGGTTGTTCGACGAACCAATGAGACCAACGATCCTCGATGATACCGTGACAAACAAAGCCCCAAACAGCACGACCAGCAAGCCTACGAGCAATTTCTGAAGAAAGCTGTCGCCGGGAATTTGAGGGATGACAGAAATCAAAATGATCAGCGCAAGGCTTCCAAGTCCGACAACTTTTAAACTCAGGTCCTTGTCCGTACGCTCAACCTTTGCAGTTCCTTCTTGTCCCGATCCCTTCAACGATGCCACACTTGATTTGATCGACTTTGAAATTGTCGGAATGGTCTTCAGCAATGTGATGATTCCGCCTGCCGTCACGGCACCTGCACCGATCTGCCGGATGTATGCATAATATATCGCTGCTGAATAGTCCCCGAAACTATGCGTTGCAGGATCCCAGTTGCCGCGACCGCCTGCTTTAGTTATGTCGGCAAGATATCCGACACGCACAAGTTGATTTGCAATTACGTCCGCTGGTATTACTGTCGCAAGTAATGGGATCAGCACAAACCAACTCAATACTCCGCCCGCAACCAGCACTCCCGCGATGCGGGGCCCGATGATATACCCAACACCGAGGTACTCCGGAGTGATTTCACCGCTTACACGCGCGGATGGAAAGAACTTGTTGGTTTGTTGAGTCATGTAGAACGGCAACTCGGCAATAAAATGAAAAACCTTTTGCAGCGAGGCATATACGAACGCAACGCCGAGTCCCCAAAAGGCGGTCTTCGCAAAATCACCACCCTTCTCACCCGCTTTTAATACATCGCCACAGGCAGTTCCTTCGGGATAAGGAAGGTTATTGTGTTCATTTACAATCAACGCACGTCTCAGCGGAATCATGAGTAAGGTTCCGAGCAATCCGCCAACGATGGCCAGAATCATGATGGTGAGATAGTTGAAATATTCTTTGCTGTCGGAAGTTGACAAAAACAAAAACCCCGGAAGCGTAAATGCAACACCCGCCGCAATACTCTCACCTGCACTTCCTGTTGTTTGAATGATGTTGTTCTCGAGGATAGTCGTCTTGAAAAATTTTCGTCCCAGCGTTATCGCAATCACCGCAATCGGTATCGAGGCGCTGACCGTCAGTCCGGCCTTCAAAGCCAGGTAAACAGTCGCCGCTCCGAATATGACGCCGAAAAGGCATCCTATCAGGATAGACTTAACCGTTAGTTCCTTCACATTCTTATCGGCTGGGACAAAGGGGCGAAACTGTTTCTCGGCCATGCATCGTATTTTATTAATTAAGGTAAAGATTTAAAATTAAGGGAAACTATTGTCGGCCATTCTCCGTCATATGCTTCTCCATCCAGAAACTGAGAAAGAAAAGTAAAATGGCCGCTGCACTACTCATTATGACGAACAACATGAAGAAATCGTACAGGTCGTTGATCTGATAACCGGCAACACGTGTGGAACCAGAGCCGGGGTACAACGCTCCAAGTATGCCCGCGAACTTGTTGGCGGTGGCATTGGAGAGGAACCATACTCCCATCAGTATCGAAGCAAAGCGTGCCGGCGCAAGTTTATTCACCAGCGATAACCCGATGGGCGACACACTCAATTCTCCTATCGAATGAAAAAAGTACAGGGCAAAGAGCCATATTGTACTTGCCTTTTGAACATCTCCTTTCACGCCGAACGCTATAATAAGATAACCGGCAGCGAGTGCAAGTAACCCAATCGATTGTTTCTTTGGCGACGATGGTTCAAGCCTTCGTTTTCCCAACCCTATCCAAAGCATCGACATTATCGGTGCAAGCAATATGATGAAGAGGCCACTGAGACTATTGAACCAGCTCGCCGGTATTTCAGTCATGTTGATTTGAAAACCGTTCGCGTAGCAGTAGATAGCATAAACGAGTGCGCCTGCGCCGAGCATGGCAAAACTGCGGTTCAGCTCGCGTGGTATTTGCATGAGCCGATTCAAAACCAAATAGAGTAACGCGGCAAGCAGCAGCATGCCGACAACGACGTTGCCGAGTTGAGTTGTTATTGCAACGGATCGATCCGTATCGCGCTCAGCAAACAATACCAATGATGAGCCTGCCTGTTCGAATGCCGCCCAAAAAAAGATTACAAAGAATGCAGAAATAAAAATTACTATCACGCGCGCCCTCTCGCGTCTGGTCAAGGTTCTGTCGGTGATGATCAATCCACATACTCCAATGGCAACACTGAAAATGAAACAACCGATCCAGTCGAGTTCAACGAGATGTCTGAACACAAGCAGGAATGCAATTCCAACCGCCGTCCACAACGCAATTGATGAAAGCGAGGTGCCTGTAGATTCTTTCCTTGTTGTGATTTTATGTTCTTCTATTTTATTTGGAAGAACGCCAATTTGATTTCCAGAAGGATCAACCACGTACTTGTTCTTGAGCCAGATGAAGAAGATGGTGCCGATGAGCATTGCAATGCAAGCTGCCATGAAGCCCCAGCGGAAAGCATTTCGGACGGGATTACCTTCTTCATTATATTGTTCGCCCAATCCTCCGCATACAAGCGGTGCGATGAATGCACCGAGATTGATGCCCATATAAAAAATAGTATATGCTGCATCGAGTCGATTGTCGCTGCGCGGATACAATTGTCCGACCATCGACGAGATATTCGGTTTGAAAAATCCGTTTCCTATGATGATGAGCAACAGGCCGCACCACATCAAAATATTTGCTGTTGCTTGTTGTTCCACCATCGATGCGGAAATAAACATGAGGAACTGACCGGCAGCCATCATGAAGCCACCTGTGATGATCGATCGCCGGTTGCCCCAGATTCTGTCGGCGAAGTATCCGCCCAACAATGGAGTCAGATACACCAGTCCGGTATAACTTCCGTACACATCTGCGTTTGCATACTTATCGCTCAACTGCAAGCCATTCGTGACGTACAACACAAGTATGGCGCGCATTCCGTAGTAGCTGAACCTTTCCCACATCTCGGTAAAAAACAAAACGAATAGTCCTTTCGGATGACGGTTCGTTTCAGTTTTGATTTGTTGAATCATCAAAGAGATTGTGAGGATGCAGCTTGTAAAATAATTTATCCTTAAGAACTACTGAACGGAATTAAATTGACAATTCGAAATGTGAGTGCGAAATTCGCGGCGTAACACCAAGAACTCTATGAACCTTTTATTGCTAGGCTCCGGTGGCAGAGAACACGCGCTCGCGTGGAAAATTCGCCAAAGCGACAAGTGTGATGAATTGTATGTGTCGCCAGGAAATCCCGGAACTGCATTGTGCGGAAAAAATATTTCAATCGCCGTCACAGACTTTGATGCAATCAAAACTTTTTGTGTCGACAACAACATCGACCTGGTGGTTGTTGGTCCCGAAGAGCCGCTCGTGCGCGGCATTGTTGATGAATTTGCTTCAGATCCGAAAGTGCAGCACATCCCTGTGATCGGTCCATCGAAACAGGCGGCGCAGCTCGAAGGAAGCAAAGCATTCGCAAAGAAATTCATGCTCCGTCACGGTATTCCCACTGCGAACTACCGTGAGTTCGATATTACGAATTACCAGGAAGGTATTCCGTACCTGCAGGAACATCCGTTACCGATTGTATTGAAGGCAGACGGGCTTGCGGCTGGTAAAGGAGTGATCATTTGTCATTCGCATGTTGAAGCGATGAGTGAGTTTGAGCTGATGTTGCAGCAAAGTAAATTCGGCGATGCGGGAAAGAAAGTTGTGGTGGAAGAATATCTCGATGGAATTGAAGTGAGTGTTTTTGTATTGACGGACGGAGAGAATTACATTTTGTTGCCGGAGGCGAAAGACTATAAGCGTGTTGGTGAGGGAGACAAGGGTGCAAACACAGGCGGGATGGGCGCTGTGAGCCCTGTACCGTTTGCGGATAGCGTGTTCATGAAGAAAGTAAAACAACGGATCGTTGAACCAACGATAGAGGGATTGAAATCCGACGGCATCGAATACAAAGGCTTTATCTTTATCGGGGTCATCAAAGTAAACGACGAACCGTTTGTGATCGAATACAATTGCCGGCTCGGCGATCCCGAAACGGAAGTGATCATTCCGAGATTGAAATCCGACATCATCGACCTGCTTGAAGCAACAGCAAAGAAAACGCTGGGAAAGAACAACAAAGTCGCGATCGATCCGCGATCGGCATGCACCATCGTAGCGGTCAGCGGCGGATATCCCGGAATTTTTGAAAAGGGATTTCCCATCGAAGGGCTTGATCAGGAATTAACCGCCGACAGTGTGATCTTTCAAGCGGGAACTGCGGAAAAGGACGGAGCGCTCGTAACCAGCGGCGGGCGCGTGTTGTGCGTAACTTCCTTCGGCAAGTCGGTGCTTGAATGCGTTGCAAAGTCGCGTTCGGTGTTGAAGGGAATTCATTTCGAAGACATGTATTACCGCCGCGACATCGGTTTCGAATTCACTGAAGATCCCAATTGACATTCCACCATGTCAAACGATCCTGTCCATTATAATGAATATCTGCAGCTCGATGCATTGTTGAAGGCGCAACTTCCGGAAAGTGCCAGGCATGGCGTCGAGGCCCATGATGAAATGCTGTTCATCATTACCCATCAGACCTACGAATTGTGGTTCCGCCAGATACTCCATGAAATAGATTCGGTGAGGGCGATCATGACGAAGCCCTCCGTCAATGATAATTCGCCCGATTTGCAGACGGTAGTTCACCGGCTTCACAGGGTTTCGACAATTTTGAAATTGCTCGTCCACCAGATCGATGTGTTGGAAACGATGACTGCCATGGATTTCCTTGAGTTCCGTGATTTGTTACGACCGGCTTCAGGTTTCCAGAGCTGGCAATTCAAAATTCTGGAAGCTAAGCTGGGCTTGAAGTTCGAGAACAGGCACGGACTTGAACATTACCTGTCGCAACTTCGCGATACCGAAGTTTCGCTGATCAGAACAGCGGAAGCTGAAGAGTCGTTGCTGACACTGGTGCTCAGGTGGCTGGAACGAACACCGTTTTTCGAGGAGCGGGATTTGTGGCGCGACTACATTCCTGCGCATCCGGTGGATCAGGAGGTGGAAACCGGCCACATTTTCTGGAACGACTACCGCGGAATATATATTCACGGACTTTCGCAGGCAGAAAGCAGCAATCAAAAATATTTCGACGAAGTTTTCGTTCATGGTACGGTGATACCGGTGAAGGCTGCACGCGCTGCGTTGTTCATCATGTTGTACCGCGGATATCCGATACTTCAGTTGCCGTTTCAATTGCTTAACAATCTTCTTGAGATCGACGAACAATTGAGTACCTGGAGATACAGGCACATGAACATGGTGCATCGCATGATCGGGACAAGAATCGGAACGGGAGGTAGCAGTGGACGCGATTATCTGAAAGGCGCTCTCGAAAAGCATTATATCTTTTCGATGTTTGCTTCGCTTACAAGTTTTCTGATCGATCGCACAAAACTTCCACAACTTACCCACCAAATGGAAGCCAGATTGGGTTTCGGTTTGAGCAATTCCGCTGTGAATAAGTGATTACAGTTAACGGCTGAGTGTTACTTTGTTACTTTGGATTATTTCCTACAATTTTGCTGGCGTTAAAATCTAATAAAAACCTGACCTTTACACGATGGGATTATTCAACTTCCTCACCCAGGAAATTGCGATGGACCTGGGAACAGCCAATACCCTAATCATTCACAACGAAGAAATAGTAGTAAACGAGCCGAGCATCGTAGCACTGGACAGGAATAATCCAAAGACCGTGTTGGCAGTGGGCAAGAGAGCCCTGATGATGCATGAAAAGACTCACGAAAGTATTCGAACCGTAAGACCTCTCAAAGACGGAGTAATTGCAGATTTCAACGCAGCAGAACTGATGATAAGGGAGATGATCAAGATGATCTATCCCAAAAAACCTTTGTTTCCACCAAGCTGGCGAATGATGATCTGCATACCAAGCAGCATCACTGAAGTAGAAAAGCGCGCCGTACGCGATAGTGCTGAACAGGCAGGAGCAAAGGAAGTATATCTTCTTCACGAACCGATGGCAGCTGCGTTGGGAATAGGAATCGACGTTGAGGAACCCGTTGGAAACATGATCATCGACATTGGCGGTGGTACCACAGGAATCACTGTTATCGCACTTGCCGGTATTGTTTGCGACCAGTCGATCCGTATTGCCGGCGACGAATTCACTGCTGATATCATGGAGGCGCTTCGCCGCTATCATAGCTTGCTGATTGGTGAAAGAACAGCCGAACAAATCAAGATCAATATTGGTGCTGCGATGAAAGATCTGGACAGCGCACCCGAGGACATGCCTGTGAATGGTCGCGATCTGGTGACAGGTATTCCCAAGCAGATCATGGTGAGTTACCAGGAAGTTGCCGAAGCACTCGATAAAAGTATTTTCAAGATTGAAGAAGCGATACTGAAAGCTCTTGAAATGACTCCGCCGGAGCTTGCGGGTGATATTTACCGCAGAGGCTTGTACCTGACGGGTGGCGGTGCCCTTTTGAGAGGATTGGACAAACGACTTAGTCAGAAGATCAAATTGCCGGTGCATGTGGCCGACGATCCGTTGAAGAGTGTGGTGCGCGGAACCGGCCTGGCGTTGAAGCATTATGACAGGTATCCGTTTGTGATGAGGTAGCCGGCTGATCGCCCAAGTTAGAAGTGAAAAGGTAAAAGTGAAAAGAAATACACCCGGTTCACCGCAAAGGACGCGAGGGACGCAAAGGTGCGCAAAGAATGAAGTTGCCGGCTGTTCCCGACGCCTGAAACCTGATACCCGACACCCAAAGCTCACAGCTCAAAGCCCATAGCTCATAGCTATACAAAAACAAACTTCACTGGCACGTGCGTAACATCTTCCTCTTCATCAGAAGATATTTCAATTTTCTCTTCTTCCTGGTGTTACAAATTATCGCGCTGTCATTTCTCTTTCGTTACAACAAGTTTCATGAAGCGGCATTCATGGGCGTCGCCAATGAACTTACCGGACGTGTGAGTGAGAAGTTCAGCAACGTCCAGTACTACTTTCATCTCAATCAGACGAATCAATCGCTTGCCAAACAAAACGAAGCTCTCCTTAATCAGCTGAAAGGAAACTTTCCGGGAATCGATTCGGCGCAGAAGGTCGTGGCGGACACCATTCGCATCGATAGCACGACGAGCGTGCGCAAGTTTCTTTGGCGTTCGGCACGTGTTGTCAACAATACCGTCACACTTCCTAATAATTATATGACGATCAGTCGCGGTGAAAAGCAAGGACTGAGGAAGGATATGGGAGTCGTTAGTCCTGAAGGACTCGTGGGCACGGTGATCAATACCAGCGAAAATTTTGCAGTGGTGATGACGATGCTGAACCGGCAAAGCAGTGTGAGTGCAAAGTTGAAAAAGACCGGCGATATCGGAAAAGTGCAGTGGAACGGCAACTCACCCTACTTCGTTGAAATGGTGAACGTGCCGAAGAATGTGCAGGTTGCGCCGGGAGATTCTGTCGTGACCAGTGGTTACTCACTTACGTTCCCCGAAGGGATTATGGTAGGCGTCGTTCATGAGGTGATCAATAGCAAGACGAGCAATTTCTTTACCCTGAAATTGCGACCCGCGACAAATTTTTTCCGTGTGGAATATGTGAATGTGGTAGAGAATCTGCAGAGGGAGGAACAACGCAAACTTGAAGAGGCAACCAAAAGAAGTCAATGAGTACGCTGATCCGAAATCTTCTTCGCTTTTCATTGTTCATCATTGTGCAGGTATTCCTGTTGTTCCAGGTGAATTCGCTTCATCAGTTCATCGTTCCGTATCTCTATTTTCTTTACATACTGTGGCTTCCTTTCAATACTCCGCGTCCGGCGCTGACATTGATCGGTTTCGTTTTTGGATTGACGTTAGATTATTTCATGAAAACGCCGGGATTGCACGCCGCGCCGTGTGCGTTGATCGCATATGTGAGGCCGTTTCTCGTGAACATCCTCATCCGCCAGGAAGGAGCCGAGCAGAACTATCGTTCACCGTCGGTTAGAAGTATGGGTCTCGCGCCGTATGCAACATTTGTTTTCATCCTCACTTTTCTTCACAATGCATACCTTGTTTTTCTCGAGTGGCTCGACTTCGGCAACTTCTTGTATTTTCTTGGAAAGGTTTTGGCAACAACCGGTGTCAGCATGCTTCTTATCTTTGTGACAGAATTGTTGTTTTTCCGCAAGGAAAAGTTCAGGACGAACACCGCCTGACTTAATTATAAAATAAATTTCATTTCCTGCACAATAAAAGAATTTAAATGTCCATTCGTAGGGTGTAATGAAGGGAGTGCAGAAATCCTATGTCCGTCTTCAATCAATCGCGCAGTACGATTATCAGGCTGATCTTCATGGGGATCTTCCTCATCATCATCATCCAGTTGTTTAACCTGCAGGTAATTTCAGGCAATTACCGTCAGCTGGCTATGAACAATGCGGTGTTCCGCAAAGTTGTGTACCCTAACCGCGGAATTATTTACGATCGAAAGGGCAAGGCCATTTTGAACAACACCATCATGTACGACCTGGTGGTTACTCCGTATGAAGTAAAGAACATCGATACACAAAATCTTTGCAAACTTCTTGAGATCGATACCGCCGAGTTCAGAAAAAGGCTCGGGCAGATAAAATACAAAAATCCTTATCGGCCTTCCATCTTCGAAGATCTTTTGCCGCCGGGGATCTATGCGCGGCTGGATGAAAACATCTGGAAATTTCCAGGATTCGCGCTTGTTGAACGACCTGTGCGCGTATATCCTTTTAATGCAGCCGCTCACATCATGGGGTACGTGGGTGAAGCGGATTCCAGCATCATCAAGCGATCGAAAGGTTTTTATATGCTTGGCGACTATGTCGGCCGAAGCGGACTCGAGGCATTCTATGAGTCGGTATTGATGGGACAACGAGGGATCACGAATCTTATCAAGGACAATAAGAACAGGCTTGTCGGAAGCTATGAAAATGGGCAGTATGATACGGCGGCGATTCCGGGCAGGGGCCTCAGAACGTATATTGACATTGAAGTACAGCAACTCGCCGAAAGGCTAATGACCAACAAAGTTGGCGCTGTTGTGGCCATCGATCCCAAGACGGGTGGCATTATTTGCATGGCGTCGGGACCGAATTACAACCCCAATGACCTGACCGGTCCCGAGAAACAAAAAAATTACGGTCGGCTTGTTCTGGATGTGGCGGGGCCGCTGCTGAATCGTGCCGTTCAGGGTAATTACGAGCCAGGTTCTACCTACAAACCGCTCGGAGCGTTGATTGCGTTGAACGAAGGGCTGATAACTCCGAATTTTGGATATCCATGTAGCGGTAGATATTATGCATGCGGACACGGAAAACCGGCGTGTACGCACAACGAGCCCGGGCATGCGGCGAACTTGCGTTTGTCGATCAAGTTTTCTTGCAACTCCTATTATTCGCATGTATACCGGATGACGGTCGATAACCCGAAGTATCGTGGCGTCAAGAGCGGATATCAGCACTGGAAAGAATATTTGAATGCGTTTGGTCTTGGTCAGAGACTCGGAGTTGATATACCGGGTGAAGACAAAGCGTCGATTCCGGACAGTAGTGTTTACAACCGGGTGTATCGTGGTTCGTGGAACTCTTGTACAAATCTTACGTTGGGAATTGGTCAGGACATGATGCAGGCAACACCCATGCAGTTGGCAAACTCGATGTGCATTATTGCGAACAAAGGGTTTTATTATCTGCCGCATTTTGTTGAAAAGATTGAGTCGGAGACTGAAGACGATACCCTCTTGAAAAAGTTTAGGGTGAAGCACGAGGTCCTTACAAATATTTCGAATGAAGCCTATGAAGCGGTGATGAGTGGAATGCAGGATGTAGCGGAGGGTGGGCTGAGCCGGGCGGTACAAATACCAGGAGTGGATATTTGTGCTAAAACTGGAACGGCGGAAAAGTTCCGAATCATTGATAAGAAACGGATTCAGTTAAAAGACAACTCGATGTTCGTATGCTTCGCGCCGCGCGACAATCCGAAGATCGCTGTTGCCGTTGTTGTTGAGAATTCCGGATTTGGAGCCACGTGGGCGGCGCCTATCGCTTCGCTTGTTATGGAGAAGTACCTGAAGGATACGTTGCGTGCCGAGCGATTGAAAGAAGTTGAGCGAATTGCTGCTGCTGATTTGCGACCCAGCTATCTTAGCCGGCTGCAGTTCATTGAGGATTCAACAAGAGCGTTCAAGTGGTTCAAGCTGACAAAAGATAGCGCCTATATCAAAAGGTATATCCGGAACTATCCTGCAAGGTCGCCTCAGGCGCCAGTTCCAACGCAGACACCGATCAAGAGGACTGTTTATATGATTTTGCCGGAAAAGAAACATGGGAAAAAAACGCCTTTCGCGTGATGAATCAACGTAATCCCTCCATATCCAAAGGTGTCGACTGGTTGGTAATCTGGTTGTACATGGCGCTTGTGACCATCGGCATACTCAGCATTTTCTCGGTGACATATCGTGAAGGAGAGAGTGTGCTCGACGGATTTTTGAAATTGCGAACGGATTACGGCAAACAGTTTTTCTTCTTTATTATTTCACTTGTTGTAGGATTATTCATCATTCTTACCGATAGTAAATTTTTTACAGCAACTGCGAACATCTGGTATGTGATTGGAATTGTGATGTTGCTATTGGTGTTCCCTTTCGGAACGAAGGTGAAAGGAACGGAGTCGATTATCCGGTTCGGAGGGTTCCAGATTCAACCTGCGGATATCTGTAAGGTGTTTGTGAACCTTGCACTCGCCAAATACCTGTCTCGGATAGAAACCGAATTTGCAAAGCCACGTTCTCAACTGATCGCTGCAGGGATAGTATTGCTTCCCGCATTGATTACGATTGCACAGAAAGAAACGGGGCTCGCTCTTGTGTTCTTTGCGTTTTTTCTTGTGATGTTTCGCGAAGGACTGCCGGCGATTTACCTGATTGTGGGTTTTTCCCTTGCGGTGCTTGTGGTTGCAACACTGCTGGTGGAGAAGAACACGCTTGCCATTGCGTTGACCATGATCGCGCTGCTGGCTGTATACCTGCTGCGGCGACAGATACGCAGAAGGCGGCAGGTGTTGGTGACGATCACATTGGTATGGGTGGTGTGCGTGAGTGTGCAGCGTTTCATGGTTCCCTTTATGTTTACAAAGGTTTTGCAGCAGCACCAGGTGGAGCGCATCTTTTCATTGATAGGGCGTGAGAATCCTTATGCGACGCTCAACGATGTCGATGAAAGCGAATCGGTCACATCGAAGCCCAAGGATACGGATTACAATGTTCGGCAGAGCAAGATTGCCATAGGAAGTGGTGGCTTCGTGGGTCGCGGTTTTTTGAAGGGCACCCAGACTCGATTCGATTTCGTTCCTGAGCAACGGACCGATTTTATTTTTTGTACGATAGGAGAGGGTTTTGGATTTGTGGGCAGTTTCGTTTTTCTTTCGCTGTACTTTTTGTTGCTGATGCGTATCGTGAATATTGCGGAGCGTCAGCGAAGTGTTTTCAGCCGATGCTATGCATACGGTGTTGCGTCAGTTATCTTCTTTCATATTGCGATCAATATCTGCATGACGATCGGCCTAGCGCCGGTCATCGGGATTCCTCTTCCATTCATTAGCTATGGCGGTACGTCGCTATTGACCTTTTCGGTAATGCTGTTTATTCTTATCCGGCTCGATGCCGACAGGCAAATGGTGTTGAGATAGGACAAGCGATAAGGTGATGAGATAGGACAAGCGATAAGGTGATGAGATAGGACAAGCGAAAAGGTGTCGAGATAGGACAAGCGAAAAGGTGTCGAGATGTGACAAGCGAAAAGTTAAAGCGGCTGGACGGGAGCGTAGCACCGCGCCACCTGCGAAGTGATTTTTACATTGCTTTTTTGGGGCAAGATCGAGAACCCTCTGTTACTGCAGGAAAATTGTTGTTACCAACAACAGTTGTAAGTAGCAACAATGTTTCCGCAGAAAGCGCCAACCTCAGGAAAATCAAAATTTAGAAGTATTCTGCCAAAATGATTTTGACTGTAACCGGTCCGGTGCAGAAAATTGTGGCAAGCCATACGCAGAGGTAGCAACAACGTTTCGGCAGAAAGCGCCAAACTCAGGAAAATCAAACTTTAGAAGTATCCGGCCAAAATGATTTAGACTGTAGTCAGCCCGGTCCAGGAAATTTGTGGCAAGCCACACGCAGAGGTAATAAAAACGACTCGGCATGAAGCGCCAACTTCAGGAAAAATCAAAAATTAGGAGTATCCGGCCAAATGATTTCGCCTGTAGTCGGCCCGTTCCAGGAAAATTGTGGCAAGCCACACGCAGAGCTAATCAAAGTGACTCCTCAGGAAGCGCCAACCTCATGAGAATCAAAATTCATAAATATCCAGGCAAATCTACTTTCGACTGTAGTCGGCCCGGTGCAGGAAATTTGTGGCAAGCCACACGCAGAGGTAATAGCAACGATTCCGCCGGAAGCTCTATTTCTTCGCGAGCCCATTGTTGTAACCAACAACAGTTGTGACCAATAACAATTGTAAATAGCAACACATTTTGCGCAGAATACTCTATTACTGCAGGCAAATTGTTGTAACGAACAACAGTTGTAATTAGCAACAAAGTTTCTGCTGAACGCGTCAACATGAGCCAAACCTTGTTAAAGCAGGTATCAGCGCAGAACATTTCAGCCAATTGCCAATAAGGCCAAATTAAATTGCGCAAGGTTCAATTGCGGAATCTTGCAAGGCTGTGTTTTCTCATTCCCCTTTTTCCCTTTAACTTTCCCTCAATGCAAATCATACCTCTCTCGGAAGGCTCATTCACGATTGACAAAACCAAACTATTCGTTCCCTTCAACGAATCCACAGATGATCTGCAGAAACGGCCGGTCGGTAGTTTGCTTGTCGAAATACAGCCTTTTCTCGTTATCACATCTGAAGACATACTTCTGATCGATACCGGACTTGGCTTTTCCGACTCGACGGGAGCGATGCAATTACACACGAACCTGCGCGCCGTTGGCTATGATTCAACCGATATCACCAAAGTCCTTCTGAGCCACCTGCACAAAGATCACGCAGGCGGTATCGGCATCGAAAACGACGGCGCCATCAGGCTCGCATTCCCCAACGCCCGGTATTACCTGCAAAAAAGCGAACTCAACTTTGCATTTGAAAAAGGGTTTCCTTCATACATCACCGAAGAACTCGCCATTCTGCAAAATCCGGCGATATCGGATCAGCTGGTATTGCTCGATGGAAACGGTGTTATAGATGGGTACATCAAATACGAGGTAACCGGCGCACATAGTCCGTTCCACCAGGTATTCACCATCGTCGACGGCGGGCAAACTGTATTCTACGGCGGCGATGATGCGCCTCAACTGCATCAAATGAAAACCAGGTTCGTCGCGAAATACGATTACGACGGAAAAAAATGTATGGAACTAAGACAGGAATGGTGGAAAAAAGGACAGGAAGAACATTGGACGTTTCTATTCTACCACGATATCAAAGAGGGAGTGATCGCTACCTGAAACTAGCGTGCAGTCGCTTCAATTGTGATCGCAATCTAATTAGTTCGTAAGGTGTCTAAACTCAGTTGGCTGGATTCTTCGATCGGGAAGCATCGAAATCAATTGCTGCGATTCATTTAAAACTGCAAGCAGCAAAAATTAATCCCGAAGTTTCTTTCGGTTGTCGAGACCCTTCCTCCGTTCCATCAGCTCGCGCTGAACCATATTGCTGAAGTCGCGTTCCGACTTGAAAAAAGTATTCACCTTGTCATTTGACAGCGCCTTTCCAAATTCGTCGTTGTACTTCTTGCGGATGTTGAGGATCTTTTCTTCCGTTTCAATTTCAGTAGACTTGTTCATCCGATTCTGAATCCTGACCGCACGAATCTCCTGTTCATACTTGTTGTATATCGGCCAGAACCTTTGAGCTTCCTGAGGAGAAAGATTCAGTTTCTGCGTGAGGAACGCAATCTTGTACGCCTGCAGACGACTTCCGTCCTTAGGGTCCTCGTTGTTTTGCTGTCCCAGCGATATGAACGCCGGAAACAACAACAATGCTATGAGTAAATATTTTTTCATGGTGACTGGTTTAGGGAAGTATCAGTTTACAGCATCAGTTTTCGGAATGCCGTATTGATTCACGTATTGTTGAAGAACATCGTCGGGAATATCGGAAAGCATCTCGCGGATCACCGTTTCATCATCAATAGCGGATGAAAGCAGTGGGCCGCTCTGGAGGTAGTCGTTCGATTCTAGAAACGACAACATCTCCTGCTCAGATACTGTTTCGATTTGCACTACAGGGTTGATCTCTTCAACGGGGTTATTATTGGTGTTGAAATACACAAGTCCTGCAACTAAAATTATGCCCGCGGTAACCGCAGCCACCGCAAAACGCATTACCCGCGGCGATACCAGTCGAAAAACTTTTGCTGGCTTCTTCGCTCTTGCAACATCAACCACACGGCCGGCAAAGCCTTCGAAATAACCTTCGGGAACAGTGTAGGTCGGCAAATGCTTGAGAGCCTCGGGAAGTGAACCATGGCCTTTCAGCTCTACGTTCACCAATTCAATCGCCTGCGCGCCGGCAACCACATTCTCTGAAAGCTCCGAAAAATAATTTTCAGGAGTTGAAAAAGGCGATTGCTTCGAAATGCTTCCCAGCAACGGCGAAATATTCCTGATCTCACTTTGAGGATCTTCGAGCTCAAGCGACTTGATACGGGAAAGAATAGCATTCGGAAGATGAGCGAAATAGTCATCTTCAACCTTGTAGGGGATCACACTACCGGTGCCCGAAAGGATTTTCTCGAAAACCCGCAAAGGCAGGTCGTCGAAAAAACCTTCCGGAACCTGGTAGATATTAAGGAAGGGTACGGATCCAACTACCGGGCTGATATCATTCAATTCCGATAATATTTCTTTGCCGCGTTCCATGGGGGTCGATTCAACAGTATTTAAGACTTGGAAAGGAGCTTATGGTTTAATGATTTAATATATAATCCTCGATTTTCTTCACGGCATGATGGTACGAAGCCTTCAAAGCGCCTTCAGAAGTTTCGAGCACCTGGCTCATTTGCTCGTAGGGCATTTCGTCGTAATACCGAAGCGTAAACACAATCCTCTGTTTCTCAGGTAGTTGTTGTATTGCGAGCTGCAATTTCCATTCGAGCTTGTTGGCATCGAAGTGTTTGTCCGCCTTGATCTTGTTACTCAGCGCCGACTCAACATCGGACAGGTGAACGGAAGCCCGTTTTTTTTGCTGTTCAAGGAAACTCAGGCACTCATTCGTGGCTATCCGATACAACCACGTATACAGTTGCGAGTCCTCTCTGAAGTTTTCAAGACCGTTCCAGACACGTATGAACACATTCTGCAAAACATCGTTGGCATCTTCATGCTCAACAACCATTCGCCTGATGTGCCAGTAGAGTTTTTCCTGGTATTTCTTTATGATTGCGGTAAACCCCCGCTCTTTGGTTGCAGCGTTCTTAAATTGGCTGATCAGTTCGTTATCGTGGAGGTTGACGGCCATTCAGTGTATCAAATTATCGCTCAACGAAGAACGATAAAAAGACGATAATGTTTCAGTCGAAAGCCATGCCAGTTATGGCATTGGCCATCAGATCGCGAGCGTTTTCTTCTTTTCAAGAACCTGTTCAACGGCCCTGATGATGTCGGGCGTATCGAGTCCATACTTTTTTAACAAGTCGGTGGGTGTTCCGCTTTCGCCGAATGTGTCGCGTGTTCCAACATATTCGATAGGTACCGGAACATGCCTTGCTGCACATTGCGCAACCGCATCACCGAGGCCCCCAATTACATTATGTTCCTCGACCGTAACCGCACAACCTGTTTTCTGGAGCGAGCGAACGATTGCTTCGCTATCAAGTGGCTTGATGGTATGAAGGTTGATCAACTCGACACTTATGCCCTGCTCCTGGAGCGCCTTACCCGCTTCGATGGCTTTCCAAACCATGTGACCGCACGCAAAAACCGTCACATCACTTCCTTCTGAAAAGATCTGCGCCTTGCCAATTTCGAACGGTTCATCCGGCGAAGTGAATATGGGCCACGATGGACGGCCAAATCTCAGGTACACGGGACCTTCGTATTCCGCAATGGCGATCGTCGCCGCCTTCGTCTGGTTATAATCGCAAGGCACGATCACCGTCATGCCCGGCAGCATCTTCATCATTCCAATATCTTCGAGAATCTGGTGTGTAGCACCATCTTCACCGAGTGTTAGTCCCGCGTGCGACGCGCATATCTTTACATTCTTATTAGAATAAGCAATCGACTGACGGATCTGGTCGTACACGCGACCGGTTGCAAAGTTTGCAAACGTAGTTGCAAACGGAATTTTGCCACCAATGGTAAGTCCGGCCGCAATACCCATCATGTTGGCTTCAGCAATTCCGCATTGTATGAAGCGCTCGGGAAATTCTTTGATGAACTGATTCAGCTTAAGTGATCCGGCGAGATCTGCAGTGAGCGCAACCACATTCGGGTTCTTTCGTGCCGCTTCCACGATACCATCTCCAAATCCGCTTCTTGTGTCTTTCTGACCAGTAGATTTTATTTGATCCAGCATGTTCTTATTCTTGAGTCCTTTTGAAGGGAGTATGTTATCTGAACTTAATTGAGGTCGACGGGTTTGCTCTGAAAGAATTTCTCATCCACCTTCAGACGTTGTTCCCATTTCCAGGCAGTTGCCATCATGTCCTCGATGCCGTACTTGGTTTCCCATCCGAGTGCAGTGCGCGCATACTCATTGTTCGCATAGATCGCAACAACATCACCGGGTCTACGCGGACCGATGGAATAATTTAGTTTTTGTCCCGTTACTTTTTCAAACGCCTTGATTGCCTCGAGAATGGTAACGCCGTTTCCTGTTCCGAGATTGAAAACGTCGCAACGCTTTGTGGCTTTGCCGGCGAACAGATACTGCATCGCCAGAGTATGTGCATGCGAGATATCGGAAACGTGAATGAAGTCACGGATACATGAACCATCGCGAGTAGGATAGTCGTTGCCATACACCTGCATCTTGGGAAGTTTACCGATGGCCGTCTGCGTAATGACGGGAATGAGGTTCGCGGGCTTGCCGATGGGAAGCTCACCGATCAGGATGGAAGGATGTGCGCCGACAGGATTAAAATATCTCAGCAATATGCATTGCGTAGAATGTGCTTTCGAAAACTCGTTGATGATCTGTTCACCCATCTGCTTCGTGTAACCGTACGGAGATTCGGCGGGTTTCGGAGGCGTTTGTTCGGTAACCGGAATCTCGTCGGGGTTTCCATAAACTGTGCACGACGAAGAAAATACAAAGTAGGGCGTGTTAAACTCCTGTACGCATTTCAGCAGGTTGATCAATGACATCAGATTGTTTTCAAAATACATCAGCGGGTGCGTAACCGATTCGCCTACCGCTTTGAACGCCGCAAAATGTATGATGCCCTGGATATCTTCGTTCTCCTGGAAAATGGCAAATGTGTCGTCGAAGTTGCAAAGGTCAACTTTGTAATTCTTGACCTTGGTGCCGGTGATTTTTTCTACACCTTCAAGGATCCTTGCCGACGAACGTGAATTGTTGTCGACCGAGATCACTTCAAAACCATTTTCAACAAGGTCGACGATGGTATGAGAACCAATGTAGCCGCAACCTCCGGTTACTAGAATCTTTTTCATCCTTATTTTTCGTTTCCTGTACGATTAGTTTTCTTCGGCGACCTTCATCAGGTATTCGCCATATCCGCTCTTCAATTGCTTATTCGCAAGGTTAATCAATTGTTCCTTAGTGATGAAACCTTTTCGGAATGCGATCTCTTCCACGCAGGCGATTTTGATTCCCTGCCTTTGTTCTATCACCTGCACAAACTGACCCGCCTGCATCAATGAGTCGAATGTTCCCGTATCGAGCCAGGCGGTACCGCGATCGAGCATCGATACTTTCAACTTACCCCTGCGAAGATATTCTTTATTTACGTCTGTTATCTCATACTCGCCTCTGGCGCTGGGTTTCAGGGTCTTCGCTATTGCAACCACTTCGTTGTCGTAGAAGTAGAGGCCGGGCACCACAAAATTGCTCTTGGGGTGTTGTGGCTTTTCTTCGATGGACACGGCATTGTGATTCTTATCAAATTCAATTACTCCATATCGTTGAGGATCGCTGACATGATACGCGTACACGATGCCACCATCGGGGTCCGTGTTGCGAATGAGTTTTTCACCTAGACCAGCACCATAAAATATGTTATCGCCAAGGATCAGCGCAACCTTTTCATTTCCGATGAAATTGGCACCGATAACAAATGCCTGTGCGAGTCCGTTGGGTTCCGGCTGTTCGGCATATTGAAAAGAAATGCCCCAATGCCGTCCATCACCAAGCAAACGTTTAAAGAGGGGAAGATCATGCGGAGTAGAGATGATGAGGATCTCGCTGATGCCGGCAAGCAGGAGGGTCGACAACGGGTAATAGATCATCGGCTTATCGTAGATAGGCATGATCTGTTTACTGATGCCGAAGGTTATTGGATGAAGCCTTGTGCCGCTGCCGCCTGCGAGAATGATCCCTTTCATTTCGTGATTGAGGCGACAAAGTAAGGGAGAATGTGGACATAGGCAAGCGGCTTTGGGCTGTGAGCTATGAGCTGTGAGCTTTGAGCTGTCAGCGGTCAGCTATCGGCTGCCAGCTATCGGCTTTCAGCTGTCAGCTATCGGCTTTCAGCTGTCAGCTATCAGCTATCAGCTTTCAGCTATTTGCTTCCAATACCTATGAATTTGAGTTTTGAAATGCCTCGCCAATCGTGTCTATTGTAATTGCAGAGTAAATCATGCAGTCGAACAAGGTGTAGCAAGAGTTCATCGCCAAGTAGAGGGCCAAAGCCGATAGCTGATCGCCGACAGCTGACAGCCAAACTCTCTACCTGATGAAGCCTACTCAAAAAATCAACTTACCAACGTAATACACCAACGCCGCGAGGATGGCGCTGACAGGAATAGTGAGGATCCACGCCCAAAGAAGATTTATCGTAACACCCCAACGGACCGCGGAAAGGCGTTTGGTTGCACCAACACCAATGATGGCACCGGTGATCGTATGTGTCGTACTAACGGGTATGCCTAAGTGCTCAGTAAGATACAGTGTTGCCGCACCAGCGGTTTCAGCACTCACCCCTTCCAACGGAGTCACTTTTGTAATTCGGGTTCCCATTGTCTTTACGATCTTCCATCCGCCGCTCATCGTTCCGAGCGCTATCGCCGTAAAGCTGGCAATCGGCACCCACACATAACTCGACACAAATTCATTGAACGTAAGATCGTTGCCGCGTTGCTTTTCATAAAAAATCACCGCCGCGCCAATGATACCCATCACCTTCTGCGCATCGTTACCGCCATGACCCAGACTGAACAACGCCGACGATACAAGCTGCAGTCTCCGAAACCAGCTGTCTGCCTTGTACGGATTCGCCTTCCGGCAAATGTTCACAATGAGTACCGTAATTAAGAATGCCATGATCATTCCGATCAGCGGCGCAAGAAATATGAAAGCGAATGTTGGCAATACTTTCGCGTAATTGATAACGCTTACGCCGCCCTCACTGAGTGCGCCCGCATGTGCAAGTGCGGCACCCATAAATCCTCCAAGCAAGGTATGCGACGAACTTGAGGGTATCCCGAACCACCATGTAAGCAGATTCCATGCAATCGCAGCAATCAGACCCGCGAAGATCACTTCAAGCGTGATGAAATTTTCATTCACCGAACGCGCGATCGTGTTTCCGATCTTGAATTCGCCAATGATGTATTTGGAAACAAAAAAAGCAGCAAAGTTGAAAACCGCTGCCCATAATACAGCCTGAAACGGCGTAAGTACTTTGGTGGAAACGATGGTCGCAATGGAATTGGCGGCATCGTGGAAGCCGTTGATATAATCAAATATCAAGGCCAGAATAATGATTACTACCAGGAATGTCATAATAAATCGTCGGTCAGGCGTACTTAATTATAATCGACTCGATCACGTTGGCCGCATCCTCGCATTTATCAGTAACAATCTCCATTACCTGGTAGATCTCTCTTTTTTTGATCACTTCTTTCGCGTCTGCTTCCGTCTCGAAAAGGCGGTCGATACTCATATCAAAAATATCGTCTGCCTGGTTCTCGATGCTGTTCACTTTCACCAGCGCCTCTGTTATCTTTCGCATGTCGCGCATATTGCGCAACTCCTTCACCGCATTTTTTATTTGCTCACAACCCTGATCGATCAGTTCAGCCATTTTCTGGATTCCCTGATCATTCGGATTCACCTTATAAAAATTTATTTTCTTAGCCGACGCGAAGATGTAATCGCAAATGTCGTCCAAAGCGCTCGCGAGATAGTGGATGTCCTCCCGGTCGAACGGAGTAATAAAGTTTCTTCCGAGTTCAGTAAATATCTTGTGGGTATAATCGTCGTTCACATGTTCGAGATCTTCGATCCGCGCAATCAACACCGCTCTCTTGTCGAAGTCGGGTTCCTTCACCACTTCCCGCATCGTTTTACCCATTTGGGCCATTGTATCCGCCACCTGCTCAAAGAGCGTGTAGAATACACGGTCCTTGGGCATAAAGATCTTCATGATGGAATTCAGACCCATAGAAAAAATTTGCGCAAAAATAGGTTTAAACACCCGGCCGCTGTGAAGCGGCTAATTGGTAATAATTTCTTAACACAGGTTATTACCTTTGACTAACCACCGGAATATGAAGGTATTGCTTTTGAGACTAAGTTATTTGTGCGTTTGTTTTCTGGCCTGCTTCAAAGAAACACGCGGTCAGTTTCTGATCGAAATGATAGATACGACCACCCAGGAAGGAAAAGGCATTTGGTCTGTCTCGCGAAAGTTCGATCATATCAGGATCGGTGGCTACATGCAACCGCAGTTCCAGGTCGCGGAGGCAAAGGGGGCGAAATCATACAGCGGTGGCGACTTCCCGGAACGCGCCAACAACCGATTCACGCTGCGCCGCGGCCGTATTCGTTTTGATTTTGCTCATTTCAATGAACGCGGACAGCCGCAGGGCCAGCTTGTGTTTCAGTTCGACGGTACGGAACGTGGCGTGAACATCCGCGATTTTTGGGGGCGACTGTATGAAAATCACTGGCGTTTATTTTCTCTCACGGCCGGAATGTTCGCGCGACCATTTGGGTATGAGATCAATCTTTCATCATCGGATCGTGAATCTCCGGAACGAGGTCGTATGTCGCAAATACTTATGCGCACCGAACGCGATCTTGGAATGATGGGATCGTTTGAACCGCGCGGCCGTGAAGGATTAATCAGCCTTTTAAAGTTTGATGTGGGTGTCTTCAACGGTCAGGGACTAACCGGACCAAGAGAATACGACACCTATAAGGATATCATCGCGAGATTGTCGCTAAAGCCGATGGCGATATCGCCTGTTGCAAACCTGTCTATGGGAGCCTCCATGCTAAACGGCGGTATCGTTCAGAACTCCCGGTATATCTATCGCGCAGGCAAGTCGAACGGCTCCGCGTTGTTTATCGTTGATTCATCGCTATCAAATGTTGGTTCAAAGGCGCCGCGCCGATATCATGGATTCGATGCGCAATTGAGAATCAATAACGACTGGGGTATGACAATCATCAGGGGTGAGTATTGGTGGGGCACCCAATCCGGAACCGAAACAAGTTCGGAGACACCCGGTGAATTGGTTACAAATCCATTGTATGTAAGAAGATTTGATGGCGCATTCTTCTATCTGCTTCAAAATATCGTTAACAAGAAACACCAGGTCGGACTAAAATACGACTGGTACGATCCTAATCGCGACGCCAGTTCCGATCAGATCGGTAAACCTGGTTCAAATACGAATGAGTCGGATATCCGCTTCAACACGTTCAGTGTTGGATATAATTATTATATGAATGCCAATGTCAAGGTGCTGTTATGGTACGACATGGTACGCAACGAGCGCTCCTCCCTCTCCGGGTTTGAGAGCGATGTGCCCGACAATGTGTTTACGGCGAGGGTGCAGTTTAGTTTTTAGCTGTGGGCTGTGAGCTGTGAGCTATGAGCTACGAGCCTGCGGGTTAAGAGTCCTCATAACCATAATTTAATATAGCCCCATATCTACTCCCGATAGGTTGGCGAAGCCAACCGCTCAAAGCTCATAGCTCATAGCTCACAGCAACAGCCCAACCGACCGCAGTCGGTTGGGCTGTTAATAATTCCTTAACCTTCCCGAAACCTCGCGGTAACATAGCGCTGATAGTTTTGCGCTCAATTAAATCGCTCTTCGTGGTTAAGAAGTTTCTTCTCTCTCTGATTGTTTCCATTGTTTCATTCACGGCGTTTGCCCAAAACATAAGATTGTCCGGAAAGGTCATCAACCCAAAAAATGAACCTATTTCCGGAGCAACCATCGCAGTCGAAGGAACCACCATTTCACTGGCAGCATCTGTCGACGGAACTTTTTCATTGCCCCTCGAACCAGGAAGAAAATATACAGTTGTTGTATCAAGCGCCGGTTACACCACAAAATCAATCGACGATGTGGAAGTAGGCAATCAACGCGATAACAATCTGACCATCGTGTTGGACAACGCTACCGAAATGTCGACGGTGATCGTTCGCACATCCGTCAGAAGAGAAAGCACAAGCGCGCTGATCAACTTTCAAAAAAACAATACAGCAGTTTCAAGTGGTATCGCAGCAGATTTCATCCGCCGAACACCCGATCGCAATACAGGTGAAATTCTTAAACGTGTTTCAGGAACAAGTATCCAGGACAATAAGTATGTGATCGTTCGCGGCCTTGGTGACCGCTATAACACCGCCTTTCTTAATGGCGCACAACTTCCAAGTTCCGAACCCGACAAAAAAGCGTTCTCTTTTGATGTCATCCCTTCTAGTGTCGTCGACAATATCATCATCAACAAGACAGCAACTCCCGATCTCACCGGCGAATTCGCAGGTGGACTCGTTCAGGTTACCACAAGAGACGTTCCTGTAAAATCATTTCTGACTGTTGGTGCCACCATCGGTTTCAATACCGAATCAACCGGAAAAGATTTCGTATCGAACAAACGTACAGATACCGACTGGCTTGGCTTTGACGATGGAACAAGGAAACTCCCCGCAGGTTTTCCGCCGACCCGTCAGGAATACAACGGCCTTTCTAACCAGGCTGATGGTCTTTCACAGAAACTCGCTCTTACACGGACGTTCAACACCGATGTATATGCAACTGAACAGTCGACCGCTGCTCCATTACAGACCTATAACATTGCATGGGGTGTCGGCAAGAAATTGAAGAACGATGCATCTTTTGGTAGCGTGATCTCCGTGCTGTACCGCAAGAGCATGATAAAATATTCGGACTACTTCCGTGCATTGTACGACGACGAAGGTGTATCGCAATTGCAACTCAACGATGTGCAGAACAGGTACAACATCAACTGGGGTGCAATGGCCAACTTCGCCTATGTAAAGGGCAAACACAAAATTTCATTCAAGAATCTCTTCAACCGTTATTACGAGGATAATTACTATACAAGAACCGGTTTCAACCTCGAAAGAAACGGCGATGTTCAACTTTCCTCATCCGTTCTCAGTGAAAGGACGTTTTATACCGGCATATTCGAAGGAAATCACCAGTTCAGCTGGAAAGACATCCGCGTATACTGGAACGCCGGTTATTCTTTGAACAGCAAATCCCAACCCGACCTCCGCACTTCTGCTTACCTGAAAGCCTCGGGAGTCAGTTCCGATTACGAATGGGATGCTGATGATACAAGAAGATTTTATTCCGACCTCAGGGATCATGGTGTTTCCGGAAACATTGCAGTCACGATTCCATTCAATGCGTTCGACGAAAAGCAATCTCTGAAAGTTGGTGGTTCTGGCCTTGTGAGATTCCGCGACTTCAATTCAAGAATTTTCCGATACATCGAAGCATCAGGAAATTTCGACAGCGAACTCAGCAGGCTTCCCGCTGATGCGATCTTCCGTCAGGATAATATTTCACCCACCGGATTTGTGATGGAAGAGTTCACCAACAACCAGGACAAATACTTTGGTGTCTCTGCACTGAATGCCGGCTACGTTATGTTCGATAACAAGTTCGGCGAAAAGTTCCGATTGATCTGGGGTGCACGTGCCGAATTCTTCGAACAGTTCCTTCATACAAAGGACCTGTCTGCAAAGCGCATCGTGATCAACAAAGAAGAATGGAACATCCTTCCTTCAGCAAACCTTACTTTCTCGATCAATTCAAAGAACATAATTCGGTTGTCAGCTTCGCAAACGGTTTCACGACCGGAGTTTCGTGAAATTGCGCCGTTCCAGTTCTTCGACTACGAAAGCACTTTCGGTGTTCGTGGAAACACAGATCTGAAGACCACCGATATCTACAACATTGATGCTCGATATGAAATTTATCCGGCGCCGGGAGAAGGAATAACACTCGGAGGTTTCTACAAGCGATTTGTAAACCCCATCGAGTTCCGCCTGGATCCCGGAAGCGTACTCACAAGAAGAAATTATTTCTTTCAGAACGCGAAGGATGCAAATACCTACGGTGTTGAATTCGAAGCAAGGAAGAACCTCAACTTTCTCGGTGGTTCCGCAACTGATCTGCTGAGCAACTTCAGCATATTCGCAAACCTTACCTACATATTCTCACAGGTCAGCTTCAACGATGAACTGCTCGGAAAAGTTGTATCAGCCGACAGACCTGTGCAGGGACAGTCGCCTTACCTTATCAACGGAGGTCTTCAGTATTCTTCTACGAAAACGGGATGGAACGGCACACTGCTGTACAACAGAGTGGGCAACCGCCTCACGCTTGTTGGATATGGATCGCTCGGATTTCCTGATGTGTATGAGAACCCCCGCGATGTGATCGATTTCCAGATCTCTAAGCGAATTCTGAAAAGAAAAGGTGAGATCAAATTGAGCTTTGGCGACATCCTCAATCAAAAGTTTGTGTATTACGAGAATGTGGACGATGAGAGAGCGTATGACAAGAGCGTGGACAGAGTGTTCAGTTCGTTCACTCCGGGTAGTACGATTTCCTTAGGCTTTAGCTATGACTTCAGTTTATAACAATCAAAACAAATAAAAACGGTTATGAAATTGATCAAAAGTGCCCTGATGATTTTTACAAGTGCACTGCTTTTATCAGCCTGCGTAAAGGTTGATATAAGTGATGACGTTCCAACGGGGCCCGGCGGTGGCGGAGATGAAGATGATCCGAATGTGTCAAAAGTGTTGACCGGTACGATCGACGAGAGCATTACGCTGAAAAAAGGTGTTTTCACTCTTCGTGGATACGTATACGTTAACAACGGTGCGATACTGACAATCGAGCCAGGTACAGTAATTAAAAGTGATGTAACAGAAAAAGGTGCCTTGATCGTCGAAAGAGGATCAAAGCTGATCGCCGACGGAAAAGTTGATCAGCCGATAATTTTCACTTCCGGAAAAGCTTCGGGTGAAAGAGCTCCGGGCGACTGGGGTGGAATCATCATCCTTGGACGCGCTCCGACAAACAGACCGAGCTCTCCAGCTCCGATCATCGAAGGCGGTGTGAACCGTCCTTATGGTGGCAGTGATGCAAACGACAACTCAGGTATACTTCGTTTTGTAAGAATAGAATTTTCTGGTATCGCAGCTGAACCAGGTTCTGAGATCAATGGCCTTACGCTTGGCGGTGTAGGTGCAGGAACTGTTCTGGAAAATATCCAGGTATCGTTTGGTGCTGATGACGCATACGAATTCTTCGGCGGAACTGTGAACGCAAAAAATCTTATCGCATTCGGTACGTACGACGACGACTTCGATTTTGATTTCGGTTATTCCGGTAAACTTCAGTTTGGCGTTTCATTGCGCGACAAACCTTCTGATACTGATCAGGCGAACGGGATTGAGTGCGACAACGACGGAACAGGAACAACAGCAACTCCATTCACGAAGCCACAAATATCAAACTTCACATTCATCGGTCCGTATGATACAACAGGTTCAAATGCGAACCATGGTTTCAGCAACAGATGGAGAAGGTCTACCCGTTTCGTTCTGGTGAATTCACTTCTTCTCGGTCATCGTCGTGCAGGATTCTCTCTGGAGTCTACCAATACGACCGCTGACTACTATACCAACAACGAGTCGATCTTCAAGAACAACATCGTTGCAGTGTATACGAGACCTTACAATGTCGACTCTGCAGGAGCCCGCGCAATCACAACCGGCTATCCGGCCAATCCGATGCCGTCTGCCGACAGAACAGCAATGATCAATGAAGCGATTGCAAAAGTAAAAGCTAAAGCAGAGGCTGAAGGCAACAATACGCTCGCTGCACGCGAAGATGCACAGCTTACCGATCCTTTCAATTTCGGGGCGCCAAACTTCCTCCCGACAGCAGGATCGCCTGCAACAACGGGTGCAAGTTTCGCCGGACTTGACGGATTCTTTACGAACACTACCTACAGGGGAGCGTTCGGAACCACAGACTGGACAACAGGCTGGGCGAGCTATACTCCGAAGACGAACAATTATCAATAAGCAAAGGATTTGTTTCTTTACATCCCGGGCAATGTCCCGGGATTTTTTATGCGTATGAAATATTGTTGCTTTTTAATTGTACTACTCGCTGCGGCTTCATGCGAACAGCGAACTGCTGTTGATGTGATGCCTGAAATGCGTGAAACCGATAGCATCGAAGTGTTGTTTTTTGATAAGCCGGAAGATCAACGCAATTTCACCTATGTGTCGTCCACCGAAAAACAACACATAGAATTGCTTTTGGAAAATTTCCAACATCCCGTCCGCGACTCCAATGATTGTGCTAAAACAGGTAAAATTTATTGCCACAAAAAAGGACAGATATTCAATACGATCTATTTCAGCGTAGACAGTTGCAAGTTCATGCGTTTCATAGTGAACGGAGAACTATATTATACGGGAATCACATACAAATGGGGAATGGCGTTGAAGGACCTGAAGCAGCTGGCGCGAAAACCTGAATGAGTTAACGATTACATAAGTTACGCTTCAAAGTTTCGTAACAGTACAATGTTTTCTTTGTGCCGCTAACAGATTTTGAGCGAACCATTTTTGTTTAGAAATTGTCTCAAGGTGATTAATTCCCTCCGGTTTCTACCGGAGGGTTTCTGTTTTTATCACGTACTCATCCTGTGGAGCTGAGGAGGAGTTCAACGCAATTGACATTGCTTTTTGAACAATGTCCTCGGTAGTATGCGAGTATGAAAATGATGGTGGTGGCTCATGAACCCAGCTGTTGAATACACCAGCAAAACTTTCGTCAATTTTTTCGAGTGTGCGAACGCCGATCTTTCGAAGCGCCGCTGCATTGCATTGTTGCTCGTATTGTCCGACGATAGGAACCGCTATCAATCTTTTTTTGAGATATAGAGCTTCCGCCGGCGTCTCGAATCCACCGCCGGTGATCAATCCATGGCACGAGATGAGACTGTTGGTAAACCCTTCTTTGGTTACAGGGAGAAACGTCATGTTGTTGACACGTTTTTTTTCTGTCACCTGCCACGCGAATATTTCAAAATGATGGTCGCGAAAGGCTCCGAATATCTCTAGGAGCTGCGGCATGCAATATGAAGGCAGATAAACGCATATATGACCATCGTTGAATGGCTGTGCACTCGTGACTTCTTTTTTAATCACCGGAGGAAGAATGAACTCATCGTAGCGATCGAAATGCAATCCAACATACGTCGTTGCCCGTGCATAGTTGAGCAGCACCCATTCGCCTATCCGGCTCTTTGATTCGGGCCTTGGTGTTTTGGACGATTGAAAGCTGGCCTGATGTCCGAACTGCACGGATCTTACTTTCTTCGAAGCGCATGCCATTGCAGTGATACATTCAAAGTCGTTCAGCACAAGATCATATTTCTCGACAGGAAGATCTTTCACTTCGCGGGAAATGCGGAGCGGCTCGAGGTTCCGGAACAACTTCCATCTGTCGAGTGTTCCTTTGCATGTGTAATACAGACTAAGGCCGCGGCTTCGGTATTTGATCGGCGCGTCGAGGGTAAGTGTACTGTTAGCGCCGCTTAAAAAGATATCGACCTCTCCATATTTGTATAGATGCGGCAGCAGTTCCATGGCCCTGCTGATATGGCCATTGCCGGTAGCCTGAATTGAATACAGGATCTTCATATCTGAGATGATGTGTTGATTATGATATTGCCAGCGAACTGATGTAATAGTTGATCTCGTCGGTGAGAACGTTTATCGGAACTTTTACTTCTTTCGGGCTCGTTGCGAGAACCTGCTTCTCATCGTACTGGTAGATCTGCCAGGTATTGTTGTAGTATTCGAGCGACGTAAGATGTTCGACCCAGTCGCCGGAGTTGAGGTATGTTACCTGTCCGTTCTTGGTTTCGATGGTCCGATGTTGAGGCTGGTGAATATGGCCGCAGATAACGTAGTCGTATTTCTTTTCAATGGCAAGTTCCGCAGCGATCGTTTCGAAGTCGTTGATCTTGGCGACAGCTTTGTTCACGCTTGCCATGATCCTTTTTGAAATCGATACACGCTCGTATCCGAACAGTTTCAGCACATTGTTTACAAGCCGGTTAAAAAGTATCAGCGCTTCGTAGCCGCTGCTGCCCAGTTTCGCAAGAAATTTTGCACTTCCCTTCGTTGTGTTATCGAATACATCGCCATGGAAGATCCATGTCATCTTGTTGTCGATCTCGAGAACAAGTTTGTCCGTTAATGTAAAATTGCTAAGCTGGAAGTCGGTGTAGCGCCGCAGCAGTTCATCGTGATTGCCCGTGATATAGAACACCCGGGTGCCGTTTGTCATCACGTTGAGAATCTCTTTGATGACCGACATATGAGCTGCGGGGAAATATCGTTTTGAGAATTGCCAGCCGTCGATGATGTCGCCGTTGAGAATCAGAATTCCGGGGGAGATGCTTTTAAGATAGGCTGCGAGTTCCTTTGCGTGGCATCCATAGGTTCCGAGATGAACATCCGAGATTACCACCACGTCAACCGGTCGCTTTTCCATGGTTTGGGTTTTTCAAAGCTATTAACCCTATGTTATTGACGTTTTACGGAATCGTTAAGGAATTGTGACGAAATCTTCGTCATGTACGTATACGAATGTTTAGTGGTGTTAAACGGATTGTGATTTTTTCTTGTTTTTTCCACAGACGATAGCAGGCATGTCAATCGACATAACTTGCATGCAACATACACCTCATGAGTGAAGAACTATTGCTGTTGATCGGCGAAAGACTAAGAGCAAAGCGGATGGAAAAGAAAGTGACCGTCGGAGCCCTGGCGGCGCGAGCCGGCGTGAGCAAGGGGCTCGTGTCGCAAATTGAGAACAATAGAACCGTTCCGTCGCTACCCGTTCTTTTTAATCTGATTCACTCACTCGAAGAAGATGTAAAGAGTTTTTTTGATGACATGCAGGATCACTTCGAGAATGCGCATGTACGGATCATAAGAAGAGGTGAGGGGACGAAATTTGTGAAGGAGCCTGTGCGCGGACTGACATACAGAAGATTGCTTACGCGTACCCTTAATTTTCAAACCGTCGACATGGTAATGCTCGAGCTTGCGAAGGGAGCGGGTCGGTCAAGAATGATCCGCACGGATGCTTATGAATGCAAGTATGTTCTTAAAGGAACGATCGAGTACCAGATCGAAAAGGAAGTAGTGCGACTCAATGCCGGAGATATGATGTTCTTTGACGGCAGAGCTGCGCACCGCCTGAAGAATGTCGGCACCGGACCAGCAACCTTGCTCGTGTTTTATTTCTTTTGACAATTTTCCTTTTCTATTTTCCCTTCTCCCTTTTTACTTAGCATTCTCAACGACACATCCCTCTTTAGTACGACTAAACTTTCGTTCAGTTAACGTATACTTAATGTTTTGGTAAAGACGCGCTAACCTTCTCTTTACATTACCCGTCTACCTTCGGCCGCAGTTCTACGGTTACCAAAACTTACTGTTTATGAATTACCTCAATCTCAGAGTATCGTACTGGGTCTTCTTACTCATTCTTTTTCCCGTTTTTTCATTCGCACAAAATGTTGTCAAAGGAAAAGTTGTTTCCGAAAAAGATCAGTCTCCGCTAGCCGGAGTGTCTGTAACGATCAAAGGATCGTCGAACGGCACTACCACTGATGCAGAGGGGCAATTTTCGATCAACACATCAGGCAGCGATGTACTGCAATTTAGCGGCGTCGGCATCAATCAGCTTGAGGTTTCTGTCGACGGTCGCTCGCTGGTCAACGTTGCTTTGACCGTTGATGCGAGATCGATGAGCGAGGTAGTTGTGACTGCGCTCGGAATAAAGAAGGAGAAGAAGAAGCTTGGCTATGCAGTTCAGGAAGTAAAAGGTGAGGACCTCGTGAAGGCGCGTGAGCCGAATCCTATCAACTCGCTGGTCGGAAAGATTTCGGGCCTCACCGTCGGGGCATCCGCAGAAATGCTGTCCGCGCCGCAGCTGCTATTGCGTGGAAGAAATATTGGGCTATTCGTTATTGATGGCGTACCCGTGAACTCGGATACGTGGAACATCAGTCCGGATGATATCGAATCATATACAGTACTCAAGGGCGCAACCGCATCGGCGCTTTACGGATCGCGCGGCCTCAACGGGGCGATCATGATCACGACAAAGCGCGGATCAAAAGACAAACGCGGATTCTCGGTTGAGTTCAACTCGTCGACGATGTTTGAAAAAGGATTCAACGCAATTCCGAAAGTGCAGGATGAATATGGTCCGGGCGATCATGGAAAATATGCGTTCGTGGATGGAAAAGGGGCCGGTACCAACGACGCCGACTACGACGTGTGGGGGCCAAAGTTCGAAGGTCAGTTGATTCCTCAATATGACAGCCCGGTGGATCCTACAACAGGAGTTCGTCAGCCGACTCCGTGGGTGGCTCGTGGCAAAGACAATCTGAAAAGATTTCTTGAGACTTGATTGCTGGCAACCAATAATATATCCGTGTCATCCAGGACAGATAAATACGACCTGCGATTCTCTGTGTCTCACAGTTATCAGAAGGGCATTGTGCCGAACATGAAGATGAACATCGCAAACTTCAACGTTTCTGCGGGATACAACTTCTCGGACAAGATTCGATTTGAATCCTACTTAAATTATAACAGGCAGTCTTCTCCCAACTTTCCTGATGTTCAGTATGGTCCGAACAGCATGATATATAATGTTATCATCTGGGCGGGTGCAGACTGGAACATTGACGATATGCGCAACTACTGGCAGCCCGGTAAGGAAGGCATTCAAAGTATTTATGCGGAATACCAACGCTACCACAATCCGTACTTTATGGTATACGAATGGCTCCGTGGCCATTACAAAACTGACATCAATGGTTATGCGAAATTGACCTATCGACCGATCAGGGACCTGGAGCTTCTTGTTCGTTCGCAGGTTACAACCTACGATCTGTTCAGGAACGAGAAAATGCCATTCTCTGCTCACCCTTACGGAAGAGAAGAGGGCAGAGGCGATTATCGCGAAGACAGGCGTTCGTTGTTTGAGAACAATACCGATTTCCTCGCCACGTACACGAAGGATGTCTTCAATGGCATCGCGCTTCGCGCTTCGGTCGGTGGAAACGCACGTTCTTTCAGGTATAATTCAAATTTCACGACCACCGATTACCTGAATGTTCCCGGATGGTATAACTTCAACAACACAAGGAACCCGTTGAAGTCATCGAGCTACAATGCCGACATGCTGGTGCTTAGCGGCTACGGATATGTTGATTTGGGCATCAAGCAGTACGCAACATTGTCGTTTACCGGTCGCTTCGATAAACTGTCAACGCTTCCATCGGACAAGAATGTATATTTCTATCCATCGGCAGCTGTGAGCACCGTTCTCAGCGATTACCTCGATCTTCCCGCTTCGATTTCGTTCCTGAAGTTGCGCGGATCGTATGCCAATGTGAAGGGAGGACTTACACTCGACAAAATTGGAGCAACACCGCAGGCAAGCTATCCTCTCGGATACGGTGCAGAATATTATACCACTTACGACGGTCCATCGTATGAAAACTCGGCGGCATACACTACACCGCCGGTCTATAACAATCAGCCGGGTGCCTACTTCAGTAACCTCCTCAACAATCCGGAGATCAAACCGTTTTCGAGTACCGCTTATGAAGCAGGTGCCGACGTGAGATTTTTCGGAAATCGGTTAGGCGTCGACGTTACTTACTTTACCACCAATGACGGGCCGCGGATTTTCACACTGCCTTTGCCGGAATCAACAGGGTATACAGGTGCACTTCAGAATAGCATCACTACAAAAAGAAAAGGATGGGAGCTGAGTGTGTCGGGCAGTCCGGTAGCAAAAAGAAATCTTACGTGGAACGTGCTCGCGAACTGGTCCACTTTCAAGGAAACATACACAAAATTTTACGGCGATGTTCAACAGCTGGATCTGTACACGAATATTGGAACAAGGGTTGATCAATTCATAGGCAGCGCATTCGTTCGCACGCCCGATGGCCAAATCATCAACGACGCAGGAGGCAGACCCATCAGGAACCCGAAAGCACAGATACAGGGATTCACCAATCCAGACTGGGTATGGAGCATTATCAATACGATCAGCTATAAACAATTCAAACTTGGCTTCCAGTTCGACGGACGTGTCGGTGGCAAGATGGTGAACTACATTCAGCAGCAGACATTCCGCGGCGGGCGTCATATTGAAACCGTCCAGGGAAAGATGGGAGAGGCAAGGTTCCAGGATTACAAGGGAGTGAAATCATGGGTTGGCGATGGAGTGGTGATATCCAACGCAGTTCCTATCCAATACGACGATATGGGAAATGTGACGAATTATAAGGATATGCAGTTTGCACCGAATACGACTGCAACGTTCCTGCAAGATTACATCAGCTTCTATTACAATACGAATGAAGCAAACCTGATCGACAAAACCTTTGCAAAGCTGCGCGAAGTAACACTCACGTACAGTCTTCCGGTGTCGATGCTGCAGAAGACGTTCATGCGAAACGCAAGTATATCGCTGGTCGGACGCAACCTGCTGTATTTCGCAAAGTACAAGGACGTGGACATCGATCAGTATGCCGGTTCACAGAACTTCTCGAACCTTCAGACACCAACAACAAAGAGATACGGAGTTAATATCAATATCACATTTTAAGCATTGAAAAATCTTAAGCATATGTTCCAGTTAAAATCTTTAATGCTGATCGGCATCATTGCAGTGTCGCTCGCATCTTGTAAAAAGGATTTCGCAGAGAAGGAAGAGAATCCAAACAGGCCGACAGAGGTACCTCCAAACCTTGTGTTGTCCGGGGTTCTTGCAGATATGAATATCGACCGGCCATGGAGCCTTGTAAGCAGATGGAACCAGTTTGATGTTTGCAATTACAACTATTATGGTGATCAGCGGTACGACTGGACGGGAGCAACCCTGAACTATTCTACATTAAAGAATGTGGTGAAGATGGAGGAAGAAGCCGTGCGAGTAGGATTGCCGGAGACAAACGCGTATACGGCGATCGGAAAATTTGCACGAGCGTTTTTCTTCTACCGTATGACGAGCCTCGTAGGCGACCTTCCGATGAACGATGCGCTGAAAGGACTTGATGCGCCAAATCCTGTGTACAATACTCAGGCGGAGATATTTCAATCAGTACTGCAGTGGCTTGAAGAAGCGAACAATGATCTCGTTACCGCAATCGCGAACGATGGTGACGGCAAGATTGATGGCGACATTTATTTCAATTCAAAGACTGCCTGGAGAAAAACGGTGAATGCTTTCCGTCTTCGAGTCTTGATAGCTCTAAGTGACAAGGCCGAAGAAGGTGGTCTCAATATCAAACAACAGTTTAATGAGATCATTTCGAATCCGACGAAGTATCCGTTGTTCGCAGATGCAGACGACAACCTGCAGTTCATCTACAACAACTTCAACAAGTACCCGAGCAATCCGGACAATCTTGGGTTCGATGCAACCAGGTACAATATGGCTGCAACCTATCTGAATAATCTTGTGGATCTGAACGATCCGAGGGCGTATATCACTGCAGAGCCGGCAACGAAACAACTAAGCGCCGGAAAGACGCCCGCGGATATTACCGCGTATGTTGGCGCAAATTCAGGAGAGGATCTTGCCTCGATGTCATCAAAAATGTCGGATGCGAACAACGGTGAATATTCGGTACGCAGCAGGAAAAGGTATTATTCAAATTATGAAGGTGAACCGGGTATCATCATCGGATTCGCCGAAATGTGTTTCAATATCGCTGAAGCAATCAATCGCGGCTGGGTTTCCGGAAATGCAGAAGAATGGTATAAGAGAGGAATCCGGACCTCGATGGAATTCTATGGCATTCCTGTTAACGGACCTGGTGCGATCACGAAAACGTATCCGCACAACAGCTCCAACAGTTACACCATTCCGGTTGATTTCGAAGGAACCTATTACAACCAGGTTGCTGTTGAGTATGCAGGCAACAATGCCAACGGCCTTGCGCAGATACTGCTTCAAAAATATCTTTCGTTCTTTCAAAATTCAGGATGGGAAGCATATTTCAACTGGCGGAGAACAGGCGTTCCGGATTTTATGACGGGTACAGGAACAGGCAACAGTGGTAGAATACCTTTACGATTCCAATACCCGGTCTCAGAACAAACGAACAACAAAGAAAATTGGAGGCAGGCAGTAGAGCGCCAGTTTGGTTCGGTAGATGATATCAATGGCAGGATGTGGATTGTCAAAGATTAGTTGACAGTTGACAGTTGACGGTTGACAGTGAAAGCTGAAGCTGGTGAGTGAAATGTCCCCCGCTGGCGGGGGAAGGGGGGTGGACAGCCTCTAGAGTTAATGCCTTTCGTTCGGCAATACAAAGAAGTTGTAACAACTTGCAAGTATGATGATCACTAGACCAATACTGATAGTAATTGCTCTGTTCGGGATTTGTCACACGACAACCGCACAACTGCCGCTGGTTTCGAAAATCGCATTTGGGTCATGTGCGGATGAAGACAAGCCGCAACCAATTCTTGCGCTGGCAGCCAAACACAAACCGGATGTGTGGGTTTATCTCGGAGATAATATTTACGGGGATACCTATGATATGAACGTGCTGAAAGCGAAGTATGGGAAACTCGCTGCAAAGCCGGAGTTCCAAAACCTTCGTAAGAATGTTCGCATGCTTGCGACGTGGGACGATCACGACTTCGGCTCAAATGACGATGGCAGGCACTATCCATTCAGGAAGGAATCGAAGGAAATATTTCTCGACTTCTTCGCCGAACCCAAAGGATCGCAACGCTACCAGCATGAAGGCATTTACACTTCGTATATGTTTGAGGGCAATGGAAAGAAGCTTCAACTAATACTTCTCGACAATCGCACGTTCCGCCATAACCTTCGCAAATACAACGGAGAGCTCGCAAAGGACAAGCGCTACTTCTATGAACTGGATTATTTCCCGCACGACAACGCCGATTCGACGTTGCTTGGAGCGGAACAATGGAAGTGGCTCGAATCGGAATTGAAGAAGCCGGCAGATCTGAGAATCATCGGCAGCGGATCGCAATTCTCAATCGAATTCAACGGATACGAGGCTTGGGCAAACTTTCCTCACGAACAGAAAAAAATGCTGGATCTCATTCGCACTACGCGGGCGAATGGTGTGATGTTCATCACCGGCGATGTTCATTACGCCGAGATCTCGAAGTTGGAGGCAGACGGACTGTATCCGGTCTATGACGTCACGAGCAGCGGGATCACTTCCACCTGGCATTTTGCAACCCCGAACATCAACCGCATCGAGGGCCCGATAATGGACAATCATTTTGGAATGATCACCATCGACTGGAAATCCAAAGACCCAAAGGTGAAGATGGAAATTTGGGACATCAACAACAATCAAAGAATCGAGCATACCATTTCACTTAGCGAACTTTCATTCAAGTAATATGATGTTTTCAAAAATTCGGTTACTCGTTACCGTTGCAATTTTTTCGGTTGCCTCTGCAATTGGCCAAAAGGCAGAAAATGTTGTGGTTGTTACGCTCGACGGATTTCGTTGGCAGGAACTTTTCGGCGGTGCCGACAGCGTGCTGATCAACGACAGTGTTTTTACCTCCGACCCAAACGCTTTAAAGAGTAAGTATTGGGCGGCAACACCGGAAGAACGACGCCGCAAATTGCTTCCGTTTTTCTGGAACACCATTGGGAAACAGGGGCAATTGTTTGGCAACAGGAACTATGGCAACCTGGTGAATGTGATGAACCGCTATTGGTTTTCTTATCCCGGGTACAACGAGATATTTACAGGGTATCCGGATACTTCCATCAACTCGAACGACAAGAACGATAACAAGAATGAGAACGTACTTGAATTCATCCACAGCAAAAAAGACTTTAAGGGCAAGGTTGCCGCATTTAGCTCGTGGGATGCATTCGATGCGATCTTGAATGAGAAACGCTCAGGCATTTTCGTCAGTTCCGGATTTGATACATTATCACAGGCCGTCGCATCGACGGCATCTCTGCGACTGCTGAACGATATGCAACAACTGTCGCCATCACCGCTTGGCAGCAGCGTACGTCCCGACTTCATTACTTACTTCCTTGCAAAGGAATACCTCAAGAGTAATTCCCCGCGCGTGTTGTATCTTTCTTTTGATGAAACGGACGACTATGCACACGGAGGCAAGTACGATCTCTACCTTGATGCTGCGCATATGACCGACCGTTGGTTACAGGACCTCTGGAACTGGCTGCAGTCCCAACCGGCATATCGTGATAAAACAACAATGCTGATCACGACGGATCATGGCCGCGGTGACCTGATCAAAGAGGAATGGAAGCATCACGGTATTAAAATCAAAGACGCTGACCAGATTTGGATCGCGGCGATCGGAAAGGGCATTTCACCTGTGGGTGAAGTGAGATCAAAAATGCAGCTTCACCAACAACAGGTTGCGGCAACAATAGCCAAGCTTCTTGGGTTTAACTTCACCGCGAAACACAAAGTTCCTGAACCCATACAATTTGTAAACGATCATGCAACAAGCAATCAACAGTCCGGTACAAGTCGCTGACGAACTGATCGGCCTTATGCAACGGCATGGCGGTGCGGAGTATGCGGGTGAGCCCGTTTCACAACTCGAGCATATGCTTCAGGCTGCTCACCTTGCTGCAGCGGAAGGATACGACGATGACGTTGTGCTCGGTGCGCTCTTTCACGACATAGGACATATTTGCGTTGCCGCCGGTGCGGATAACGACATGGAAGGATTTGGGATCCGCGATCATGAAGAAATCGGTGCCGACTTTTTGAAGCTGAAAGGATTCGGGAAGAAAGTGATCAGGCTTGTAGAATCGCATGTTACTGCAAAGCGATACCTTACTTATAAGTTCACGGAATATTACGGAAGGCTTTCTGATGCAAGTAAGAAAACATTGGAACTGCAGGGAGGGCCAATGATCAAGGAGGAAGCGGAAGCGTTTGAACAATATCCGCTGTTTGGGCTGATCATCAAGATGCGAAATTGGGATGATGAAGCGAAGTCGACCGATGTTGCAGTACCTGCGATCGAATCGTATCGCAGCATGATCGTCGATCACCTTGAAAGAGAACGGAACAGAAGAGTATAACATGAATACAAAAACGAAACTGGTAGTATTTGACATTGCAGGCACCACCGTAAGAGATGAAGGAAATGTGACGACGGCATTTGTAGGTGCTTTTGCCGACAACGGGATCGAGATCAACAAAGACAAGGTGTTTGCCGTAATGGGTTACAGAAAGCTGGATGCAATACGTACTCTCATGGATGAGACGCAGATTCCTGCCTCTGTCGACAGGCAGGAACTGGAGGAGCGCATACACGATTCATTCATCCGCAGAATGATCCGGCACTATTCCGAGCATCCGACATTGACGCCGATGCCATTTGCTGCCGAACTGTTTGCACATCTCCGCGATTACGGCATACGAGTCGCCCTCAATACAGGGTTCACAAAGGCAATCACCGATACCATTGTAAGCCGGCTGGGATGGAACGGTAACGATAACATCGACGTGATCATATCAAGCGATGAAGTGAACAATGGACGACCACATCCCGACATGATCAAGACGATCATGGAACGGCTTAACATACCGGATGCTGCATCCGTTGTAAAGGTGGGAGACACGGAGGTCGATATTCTAGAGGGTCGAAATGCAGGCTGCGGCCTGGTTGTAAGCGTTACAACCGGCGCATACAAAAAAGATCAACTCGCGGCGTTTCATCCCGACCATATCATCAACGACCTATCTGAGCTTCCATCACTCCTGCATTTAAACTGATTGCAAAAAGCAATTCAATTCATATCGCGCAGGGAATGGCTGGTGGCACTGTACGCGATGGTCACTGCGTTTCTCGCATACGCAACAGTTTACGGTTTCAGAAAAACGTACACGGTAGCTACGTTTCCCGGAGAAACTATTTTCGGTATCGGATTTAAAGAAGCGCTTGTGATCTCGCAGGCTCTGGGATATATGAGCAGCAAATTTTTTGGCATCAGGTTCATTGCGCAATTGAAACGCATCGGGCGCTGGAAGATCATTCTGACGCTGGTTGGAATTTCGTGGCTCGCGTGGTTGATGTTTGCCATCGTTCCAACGCCATGGAACGTAGCGATGTTGTTTGTAAATGGGTTCCCGCTGGGGCTTTTATGGGGTGTTGTGTTTTCGTACGTGGAAGGAAGAAAGACAACGGATCTTATAGGAACCGGAATGGCAGTGAGTTTTATTTTTTCTTCCGGACTCGTGAAATCCATTGGCCAATTAATTATGACCAACTGGCATGTGAGTGAATTGTGGATGCCATTCGTAGCCGGAGGCATGTTCATTCCATTCCTTTTGCTCTTTGTGTTTATGCTGGAAAAAATTCCGCGTCCCACCTCTGACGATGTGAATCATCGAACGAGCCGGATACCGATGAGTGCAGCTGAGCGCGCGTCGTTTACAAAAATGTTTTTGCCGGGTTTGATCCTGCTCGTGTTGGTGTATGTATTTCTCACAGTCTTTCGAGATCTGCGCGACAATTTCATCGCCGATATGTGGATCGAGATGGGTTACCGGAATCCTCCTTCTGTATTTACAACCACAGAGATTCCCATAACATTGCTGGTGCTGGCAGTCGTTGGCAGCATGATCGTTGTTCGAAATAATTTCAAAGCATTTATCGCCAGCCATTGGATAGTAGTGCTCGGTTTCGTCGTCGCGGGCGGTTCAACATTGTTGTTTCAAATGGGAATGCTGATGCCGTTTGCGTGGGTGATACTCGTTGGAACCGGTCTATATCTTGGTTACATTCCTTTCAATTGCATTTTGTTTGAACGAATGATCGCGAGCTTTCGCAAGCCTGCGAATATCGGGTTCCTGATTTATGTTGCAGACTCATTCGGGTATGTTGCAAGTGTATCTGTGATACTCGTGAAGGCGTTTCTTGCTTCCGCATCCGAGCCGGTGCAGTGGGTGAATTTTTACTCATCGAGTGTTATGTATCTCTCGGTACTTGGCGTTGCATTGACGATATGTTCGGTGTATTATTTCTCGAGAAAACACAAACAACTTTTACAACGTGTTGCATAATCGCGCCATCGTGGTTGGATCAGGCATTGTCGGTTTAGCCACCGCACTGGCCCTTGCAAAAAAGAAATTCAGTGTCACCGTCATTGAAAAGGACGAACGATGTTACGGTGCATCGGTGCGCAACTTCGGTATGGTGTGGGCGATAGGTCAGCCGGTAGAGTCGTATGAATTAGCGATAAGGTCAAGACAAATCTGGAAAGAAATAGGAGAGGCGGCGTATCTGTGGTTGAATGAATCGGGGAGTTTGCATGTGGCGCGCCACGATGATGAGCTCGCGGTGCTGGAACAATTTTACGAACGTTATCACAACGAACGCAGGTACCGGATGCTTGGGGAAAGCGAATTCGGCTCTGTTCGAACGATTGCTCGAAGCAGCGGAGCGAAGGGAGCATTGTACAGCGTTGAAGAATTGGTTGTAAATCCGCGCGAGGCAATTCGTTCGATACCCGATTACCTGAGCGAAAAGTTTGGAGTGGGTTTTTTATGGAACCGTTCGGTTGTTGCGGTTGAGTCCAACGTGGTGCGGACAGCCGATGGATCGAAGTATGATGCCGACCTTGTTGTTATTTGTTCCGGCCGCGATACGGCAGTGCTTTACCCGGGATATTATGAACAACTTCCGGTAATTAAATGCAAGCTTCAGATGATGCGCGGAACATTGCGTCGTCCGGGAGAGACAGGGCCGGCAGTATGCGGTGGATTGTCGCTGGTGCATTACCAAAGCTTCGCTGAAGCAGCGGATCTCGAAACGTTACGGAAAAGGTATAATGAGCAGATGAATGATTACATGAAGTGGGGAATACATGTGATGCTATCGCAAACGTCGCATGCCGAAGTGACTATTGGTGATTCGCATGAGTATGAGAATGCCGACGACCCGTTTGTGCGGGAGAAAATCAATGAATTGATTCTGGATTACCTGCACACACTCACCGCTATTGACGGTTTGAAGATTTCAGAACAGTGGTCGGGTGTCTATCTCAAGATGCAGGACGGCCGGCGATATGTTTTCGACAAGCAGGACGAAGGTGTTTATGTGTTCAACGGAATTGGAGGAGCGGGTATGACATTGTCGTTCGGACTCGCAGAAAGGCTTGTGAACAGTTTGTAATCATCAATGACCTACAATCAGTTTCTCCACGAAGCTTTCATTGGTCGAAGTATTTGTTGCCTTCACAAAGTACATACCGGGTTTCAACTGCATTTGATGGTTCAGCTTGCCAAGCAGGGCGCTGTTGAATGATTTCGTTTCAATCAATTGTCCTGAATTGGAAAACACGTCTACTTTCCAGTTCGCGCGTTGGGTGTTGTGAAATAAGATTGACACATTGCCGCGTGATGGGTTAGGGAATATTTTGGGACCCGCAGCTTTCGGTTTTATATCCACAATACGCAGATCCGAGAATTTTTCATCACCGGTGTTATCGTTGGTTCGTATACGGAACAAAATTTTTCGGTTGTCTACCGACGTGATTCGATAGTCGTATGTGTATGAGCCGGTTCCTTGTGAGTTAACGCGGGCTGGGACAGTATAAATTGTTGTAAAAGATTTTCCGTCGTCACTTTTTTGCAATTCGTATTTGCTGCCCTGCTGCTCGTTTTGAGCGACCCATTTCAATTGAATATTGTCGACTGATTTAGACGCGGTGAAACGTGTGATATTCGATGCGAGCGAACCAGTTGCGCAATAATTGTATGTGAGCGCAAAGGTGATGGTATCGAAACCCTGTCCGAAATAGGATACGCCGAGTCCGCCGGTCATCGTATACGAAACATCGGATGTGTAATCGAAGTTGATGCTACCGGTACCAAGGTAGTCTGCGGTATTTGCGAAGGTTTGGTTGATGACAGTGTCGCTTTCGAGCAGCATGATGGGTGCCTGAACATAGTAATCGGGACCAGACCCGGCCACACCGTCGCTTGCTGCGAGTACAAATGGTCCATGGTATGTGGTGGGTGAAGGCGAAGCGAAATCATTGGTGAGTGGGACGTCGAGGGCATTTCCGGAGATTTCGTCCATTCGGTTGATGCGAACCCTGGAGCTGCGGGAAGTGGCGGCGCCGTTTTCGAGTTCGAAATCGTAGCTCATGCTTACGACGGAGGAAACATGAACGTCGAGCAGTGTGCCGAGCGCAGGATTGAATTGCGGAAAGGTGATGCTGTGAAGTTCGTTGGAAGCGCCGGTGCCCCTGAGCACGGTATCGTAACGTTGCTGGATAACTGCTCCGGAACATTGTGCAATGTTTTTCATGGGCAGCAGGGCAAGCAGCGATACGATAGGCAGCAAGTGCCGGGGTTTCATAGAAAGGATTTTGGGACGGATATATAACTCAAATTGCGCCCCACTTAGTGTTTTAAAGGGGGTGTTTGTGGGGGATGTAAGGGTTAGCTATTAGGGGTGGGTAGGGTCGCGGAAAGTGAGTGTTGGCTGTCAGCGGTCAGCTGTCAGCTGTCAGCTTTGAGCGTTGAGCTATGAGATATGATATGTGAAGTGCCGTTGCGGCGGACGACAGGCCTTTTCCTTGAACCTTGAACGTTGAACCTTGAACCTCCGTTCCACCCCCTACCCCCGCCAGCGGGGGAGAACTGATCAGCCTTACTTTCAACCTTCAACCCGCGTCGCTACGCGAGTCGGGCAGGCTTTCAACTGTCAACCGTCAACTGTCAACTGTCAACCCGCCTCGCTACGCGAGTCGGGCAGGCTTTCAACTGTCAACCGTCAACTGTCAACTGTCAACCCGCCTCGCTACGCGAGTCGGGCAGGCTTTCAACTGTTAACTGTCAACCGTCAACCCGCCTCGCTACGCGAGTCGGGCAGGCTTTCAACCGTCAACCGTCAACCGTCAACTGTCAACCGTCAACTTCCTAGTCTCTCTTCGCCTCAAGCGTAAACCCAATGGTAGTTCCGACATCGGGAGTGCTTCTCACGTGGATGCTTTGTCCATGCGCCTCGATGATATGTTTGCAGATCGCAAGTCCCAGGCCGGTGCCGCCTTTGTCGCGACTACGCGCTGCATCGGTCCTGTAAAACCGTTCGAAGATTCTGGGCAGATGATCCGACTCAATGCCGATGCCATCATCGCTTATTTCAACAAGTATGTGCTGGTCATCGGTCGTGTATACGCTGGCGATGATATTGCCATTTTGTTTTCCATACTTTGTTGCATTCTCGGTAAGATTGATCAATACCTGTTTGATCTTCTCTTTGTCGGCAAACACCGTGAGAGGAGTTTCACAACCTTTCTTGATGATGGTTCGGATATTTTTCGATTGGAACTTGATCGATAGCGCGTCGTACACTTCGCGAATCAGGTCCTGGATTACGAAGTTCTGCTTGAACAACAATTGTTCACCGCTTTCGAGCCTTGATATCTCGTCGAGGTCGTTCACGAGATTTACGAGCCGGTGCGCGTTCTTTGCGGTGCTTTCAAGAAATCTTGTTCGAACGCCCTCTTCATCCATTGCTCCGCCAAGCAACGTGTCGACATACCCTTGTATCGCGAAAATCGGTGTCTTGAATTCGTGGGCAAGGTTTTGCAGGAACTCTTTTCGATACGCTTCGTTCTTTCGGAGCACATCTATTTCCCTGTTCCTTCGCTCGCCCCATGCTTCCACATCTTCGCGTACTTCATCAATGCTTTTGCTTGGAAGGATGTATTTGAAGTACACCTCTTCCTTTTTCGTTGCCTTTGTTTGATGAATCAGTTTATAGATCAGCTTGATCTTTCTGAAAATGAATTTTTCAAGTGTGAACAGAATGAGCGCATAGCTGCCGATCATGATGAGGACAAGGGATGCAATGCCGATCTTCCAGTTGGAAGTGATGAGGTAGATACCCAATGATATCGGCAAGGAAAGACAAACAGCGGTAAATGCCGCCAGTTGCCGCGGGGAAAGGTTCTTCGTCGATAACATTTCTAAAGTTACTCAGAAAATCATTGCTTCGCCGGGCGACGAATGTAGGTCATAGATCGAATTTATAACCGACGCCTTTCACAGTGGTGATGCAATCGATCCCAAGTTTCTGACGCACTTTACGAATGTGTACATCAATGGTTCGGTCGCCAACGATTACGTCGTTGCCCCAAACCTGGTTAAGAATTTCGTTTCGTAAAAAAACGCGACCCGGCCTCGACGCAAGCAGGTACAGCAATTCAAATTCTTTCTTAGCCATCGGTACGGGCTCGTTGTTGATCTTCACTTCATACTTCACGGGGTCAATCTCAAGATTTTCGATCTTGATGAGGTTGCCCTTCGGTTCTTTGACGATGCGTCGAAACAATGCATTCACCCGGCTGTTGAGAACTTTCGGACTGATGGGTTTGCTTATATAATCGTCGGCACCTGTTTCCAGTCCTTTGATGTGCGTGCTTTCGTCGTTCAATGCAGTGAGAAATATGATCAGCGTTTCCTTAAATCCCGGTTGGGATCGCAGTATTTCACAAACCTCGACACCGTTTTTCTTTGGCATCATGATGTCGAGAATGATGAGGTCGGGTTTTGAACCCTTCGCTTTTACCAGAGCATCGTCGCCGTCTTTGGCAGTGATTACTTCGTAACCTTCTTTCTCAAGATTGTATTGAACGATCTCAAGTATGTCGGGTTCATCATCAGCAATCAAAACCTTCTTCCGTTTAGGGTCCATTCAGGGAAAAATTTACGCAAAGTTAATTTGATGGCTCCTCGTCGCAGGGTTAGTGCGATTATGAAATTGTTAACAGAACTGATACTTCCGCGGCTTTTACAACGTTTGAAACAACCAATTGGTCGTATTTTTGCTCTTATGAGGAAGGGAAATCTATGAATAAACCTCTATTGATCTGTTGTTTCAGCCTGATCTGTGCAGTCTCCTTCGCGCAAACCTCATACACATTTAAGATATCTACCGACCGGATGTTGTTCCATGATCATGTCGATAAGCAGCAAAAGCGGCTGTTCGACAAGCAATCTGCGGGCGACGAATCCATTCAGTTACAGGTGACCGATGCAATGGGCCGAAGGATCGACGGCATCCAGGAGTCTATTGAATCAGATACAGTTCTCAACAGGCAAATGAAGGTGAAATACCTCAAAAGCCTCGAAGTTCTTTTGAAGGGGTATGTTGAGAACAGGAACAAGAAAGATTTTCCTGCATCGCTTGCGCCTGCGCTCGTCGATGCTTTCGAGTCGGCAATGATGCTTGATCGTAAGAATGAAAGCATTGAGCCGGTAATAGCCACGAACTCGTACGGTGTGGGGAAGCTGCTCATCGAGTGCTTCATATATCCGGTTGAAAATCCCGGCGTGAAAACTTCGCGCGAGATTTTGTTGAGAAAGTATCTCGAATTGCATCCTGATGAGATATTGTCGGTTCTAAGCAAGAATCCGAATACGCCTCTCGCAAACCAGTTCATCAAAGTTGCGGCATACCGGGATGTAAGGAAACTGTATGACTATGCTGCTGCGCGCAATACGCTTGGGTACAAGATCAGAAGTCATTCAGATTCTCTTGTTCGCATGGTTGGAACCATTGCCGCAAGCAAAAGCGGCCAGCTTTACTTTCCGTTTCTTGATCTGTTGATGCGCAACAAGATTTCGCTTGCCGACATCGACAAAGTGAAGGAGAACGACCTTGCCTATTACAGGCTGATGGTGAAAACCCGCATCGATTACTCGCATAGGATGTTGTCGAGAACCGGTGACACGGTGCTTGGCATGGAGGCGCTTACGGAAAGGATGGCAAGCAAAGCCAAACAATATTTCATTCGTGAGATCAATTCGCTGCACGCCGTAGAAGATGAACGCGTTCGTTTCCGTCGCCTCGACGGACTCACACCGCAGGAACTGTACTATTTGATCGTGTTGGGAGAGGATGAGATCTATACCTCCAGCTACCTGAATGTTTATAAAAGAATTTTCCAGCGGATGTCATCGCCGCGCGGAGACAGCCTGCTGCTAAGTGTCAATGGCGATTACTTCCGCAAGTTTATTAAGATGGCGGCGGGGTACAACACGCTGAATGACTTCCTCGGCAAGATGGACCAGCAGAATGCGACGACGACGATGAAGGCCTTCGTGATAAAGCTGGAGAATACGAACGGACTGGAAGAAGCGGTGGACGTTGCAGATTCGTACAGCAGTATCATGGACAAGAATCCGGCGCTGGCGAAGTATATTCTTGGTGAAGTGAAATGGAACTATGAACGGAATGTCGCCAATTCGAACAAGCGCGGAGTCGTTATTTATAATTTGCTGAAGGTGTTGTTTGAGTCTGCGGACACGACGAAAAAAGTGGATTTGTCTGCGCAGCTGGGTATTCCTTCGATTTATGGTCAGGAGTACAAGTCACTTACCGACGACAGCGGTCGGGTGGTGCAGCAGGTGTTTTTTTACGGGGATGAAGATCGCGACGGCCAGATGTCGTTTGACAACTTCATGGGTATGTTTCGGTCGCGCAGCGACTGGAAGGTTGTTTCGAACGAAAACTTTGTAAGCATCACTTCACTGAAAGGCAAGCCGGTAATGATCTTTGCGAATAAGCCACTGCTTGGACCGGATGATCCGGATGCGCGTGCGCAGGAAAGGCTTAATGAATATCTGGCATCCAACAACCTGAAGCCTTCGATTGTAATACATCGCGGGCACAGTTACCATCTTCAGTACACTTTGCGGCAGCTGGCGCCCAGTGCCAGGATCGTGGTGCTTGGTTCTTGCGGCGGTTACAACAACCTTAACGAAGTGCTAACAGTATGTGAAGATGCTCACATCATATCTTCAAAGCAGGTTGGAACGAAAACGGTGAACGAGCCGATCCTTCAATCGATCAATACGAATATGGTAAATGGCCGTAACATTGACTGGATCACGATGTGGCGCGACCTGAGCACGAAGTTTCAGGATCCTGTGGCACGTGAGAAGTTCGATGATTACATCCCGCCGTACAAAAATCTCGGCGCCATCTTCATCAAGGCCTATCGCAAGGCAATGGGCGACGAGTAGGCAATCGTTTATTTTTGATGATTCATTATGGCTGAAAAGGTTGGCGCGAAAAAGATATTTGACTTCAGTTTGTTGAGAAGGGTTTTGAAGTATGCCGCTCCTTACAAAACAAAATTCTTCATCTCTCTCGGCCTTGCCATTGTGCTGGCTCTTTTTTCACCGGTTCGTCCATATCTCATTCAACTTACGATCAATGACTATGTAAAGGAAGGTGTTGAAGGCAATACCGCCACCAAAATGCGGATGGAAGAACTGATCATCTGGATCACGGTCATTCAGATTGTTTTATTGCTCGTGGAGTCGGCGCTCCGCTTTTACTTTTCATTTCTTACTTCGTGGCTCGGACAGACTGTGGTGAAAGATCTTCGGGTGCAGGTGTACAGGAAGATACTTGGCCTCAATCTTTCGCAGTACGATCATACTCCAATCGGCACGCTGACAACAAGGACTATCAATGATAATGAAGCGATCAATGATATTTTCGCAGAGGGGCTGATACCGATTATTGCGGACCTTTTGTCGATCATCTGCATACTGCTATTCATGTTTTATGTGGATTGGAGACTTACATTGATATGTCTTGCGCCGTTTCCTTTCCTGATCATTGCCACTTATTTTTTCAAGGAAAGTGTGAATCGCTCGTTCATACGAGTGCGTAATGCGGTTGCGCATCTGAATGCGTTCGTTCAGGAGCATATCACCGGCATGCAGGTGGTGCAGGCGTATGCGGCCGAGAAGCAGGAGCACGAAAAGTTTTATAAGATCAATACGGAACACCGGAACGCAAACATCAATGCGATTTTCGCGTATTCAGTGTTCTTTCCGTTGGTTGAAATCGTATTGGCTGTTGCAACCGCACTGATGGTTTGGTGGGCTGCGACCAGTGCGTTCAATATGGGAGGAGAAGAGGCCAGTGCGCTGATCGGGAAGATGATGTCGTTTTATTTATGTCTGAATCTTTTGTTTCGTCCACTGCGGGTGATTGCGGATAAATTCAATGTGCTGCAGATGGGAATGGTGGCGAGTGAAAGGGTGTTCAGGGTACTTGACAATCCCGACTTCACGAGCGACCAGGGTACCGTTTCGAAGCCCATCAGGGGGAAGATTGATTTTGAACATGTGTGGTTTGCGTATAATGAAGAACGTTATGTTTTGAAGGACATCAGCTTTAAGGCTGAGCAGGGTGAGACCATCGCGCTTGTCGGGCACACCGGGAGTGGAAAGACTTCCATCATCAGTTTGCTGAACCGTTTGTACCGGATTCAGAAGGGGGCGATAAGGATTGATGATGTAAATATTGACGACTATAAGCTGGATGTGTTGCGTCGTAAGATTGGCGTCGTGCTGCAGGATGTTTTTCTGTTTTCCGGTTCGATTTATGAGAACATCACGCTTCGCGATCCTTCTATTACGCGCGAGCAGGTTGTGGCGGCGGCGAAGCTGATCGACGTTCATGACTTTATCATGCAATTGCCGGGGAACTACGACTATAATGTAATGGAGAGGGGCAGTACATTGTCGCTTGGGCAGCGTCAGTTGATCTCATTTATCAGGGCGTTGTTGTACGATCCGGCGATATTGATATTGGATGAGGCGACTTCTTCTGTGGATACGGAAAGTGAGTTGCTGATACAGAAGGCGATCGATACGCTGATTGCCGGCCGGACATCGGTGGTAATCGCACATCGGTTGTCTACGATTCGCAAGGCAACGCGGATCATTGTGCTGGACAAGGGTGAGATCCGGGAAATCGGAACGCATGATGAGTTGATAGCTGCGAAGGGACATTATTATAAGTTGCATCAGATGCAGTTCGAGAAACACGGTGAGTTTGTTCCGGGTTCAAGGCCGCGGGCTGCGGAATCTGTTTCCTCAGAGCCGGGATCAAGGCGGGTTGAAGGTTGAGGTTTTGCCGTGCCCGTAATCCCAGCAAATTTGTTGTGCCTAACAACAATGGCCCGAGCCAACTGTTTTTTGAGTTTTTATGCGGTGCCCCGAAAACCTCAGCAGAATTGTTGTACCTAACAACAATGGCCCGAACCAACTGTTTTTTAAGTTTTTCTGCGGTGCCCGAAAACGTCAGCATATTTGTTGTACCTAACAACAATGGCCCGAACCAACTTTTTTTTAAGTTTTTCTGCGCTGCCCGAAATTGTCAGCATATGTGCTGTGCCGAAAAACAATGGCCGGAGCCAACTGTTTTTTAAGTTGTTATGCGGTGCCCAAAAACCCCACCAAATTTGTTGTGCCTAACAACAAGGGCGCGATCCAACTGTTTTTTTAAATTTTTCTGTGGTGCCCGAAAACGTCAGCAAATTTGTTGTACCTAACAACAATGGCCCGAGCCAACTGTTTTTTAAGTTTTTATGCGGTGCCCGAAAACGTCAGCATATGTGCTGTGCCGAAAAACAATGGCCGGAGCCAACTGTTTTTTAAGTTGTTATGCGGTGCCCGAAAACCCCAGCAAATTTGTTGTGCCTAACAACAAGGGCGCGATCCAACTGTTTTTTTAAATTTTTCTGCGGTTCCCTAAACGTCAGCATATGTGCTGTGCCGAACAACAATGGCTCGAGCCAACTGTTTTTTAAGTTTTTCTGCGGTGCCCTAAACGTCAGCAGATTTGTTGTAACCAACAACAGTTGTAGTAAACAACATTTTTTCAGGCGATCGGATCCCGAAAACGGACATTGACTCGCAGTAGATTTTCCACGCTCAATTGTTGTAACCAGTAATTGTTGTATTTCACAACATCCCCTTACGATGGGCAGGTTCCGGAAGCGCTGGTTCAGTCACGACGGTTGGGCGCAGCGGAATTGTTGCAACCAACTTTCGGCGTGATTGAAATCATACGACTTGCAGTACTACCCTGTTATCGTGAGATTGTTGTGGTTAACAACAATCGAGCTTGAAATCTCGATTTTCACCAGATGGCATTGCGGAAGCGTTGTTCGCATCGCGCGGTTTTTCCTGCTGGATTTGTTGTATCACGCCACTGTTGTAGGTCACAACAATTTTTAAAGGTAATGGCGGGGACACAGATATCCTCTCAAAAAGCGATGCTGTCTTTGCTAATGCGTTTATCAGGATTCTTGCTAGTCGATGTCGGGTATGAACATGTTCTTGGGAGTACTATACGAAAAGGGATGTTGTCTTCGCCAATGCCTTTAGCGGGATTTTTGCAAAAATCGATGTCGGGTATGAACATGGTCTTGGGATTACCATGGGAAAAGCGATGTTGTCTTTGCCAATGCCTTTATCAGGATTTTTGCAAAAGTCGATGTCGGGTATGAACATGTTCTGGGATTACTATGTGAAAAGCGATGTTGTCTTTGCGAATGCCTTTGTCTTATGGGAGCAAATTCAGACCGCCGACGCCACAATTTCATCTCAATAAATTGCGACTAATTGCCTTTTCCCTTTTTACTTGTTTTCTTGCCCATTTTGGCCCGTTCCTCCCTATCTTTGCGGCAAATTTAAAAGCGGGGTATGTTCGTAAGAAGGCTCAATTCTCTACTGGCCGCGGCTTTCACCTTAAGTCTGATTTTCATAACGTTACCATCAATTTCCCAGGAACATGGCGAAGAGGGCGACAAACATGAAAAGGAGCAAAAAAAGGGGTTCGATGCCAATGAAGTTATTTTCGGACACGTACTCGACGCCCATGAATTTCACTTCCTCGACTACAAGGGTAGCGACGGCAAGGAACACGCCGTAACAATCCCTTTGCCCGTAATTCTTTACTCGCCGGAAAAGGGCTTCGACGCCTTTATGTCCTCCCGCTTCGAACACGGTCATGCTACTTACAAAGGCTACGCACTTCATGAAGGCAAGATCCACGCCGTCAAAGAAGACGGAACTCCGGACGAGTCGGTCTCTGTTTATGACCTTTCGATTACCCGCAATGTTGTGCAGATGATCATTGCGCTGACCATCCTTGTCCTTCTTATGATCAGCATCGCCAAAAAATACCGCAGTGGCATCGGAACCACCAAGGCTCCGACCGGCTGGCAAAATGCTGTAGAACCGGTAATTACATTTGTTCGTGATGAGGTTGCGAAGCCCAACCTTGGTCCGAAATACGAACGGTATCTGCCTTACCTGCTGACAGTGTTTTTCTTCATTCTTATCAACAATATTTTCGGGCTGGTCCCCGGTTCTGCAAACGTAACGGGTAACATCGCATTCACGGCGGTGCTTGGCGTTATCTCATTCATCATCATCACTGTAAACGCGAACAAGAATTATTGGGGGCATATCTTCAACCCGCCCGTACCGGTGGGAGTGAAGCCGATCCTGGTGCTCGTTGAAATCCTAAGCATTTTCACCAAGCCGTTCGCCCTCATCATTCGTCTTTTTGCGAATATGCTTGCCGGACACATCATTATTATATGTCTCATTTCACTGATTTTTATTTTCGGCGGACTGAATAGTGCTATCGGCTGGGGTTTTTCGCCCATATCAATAGCCTTTGCGGTTTTCATATACCTTATTGAAATACTGGTTGCCTTTATCCAGGCATTCATTTTCACCAACCTCACGGCTGTATTCATCGGTCAGGCGGTTGAGGAACATCATCCGGGGCACCAGCATGGCGCTCATGGTCCGGACGATCCCGTTATCATTTAAAAGCTTGTTCATTAATTTAAATACACGACTATGGATTTATTGACAGTATTGTTAAGCAACGTGGCATGGGCAAATGCCGGTGGTGCAATCGGTGCGGGACTTGCTGCAATTGGAGCAGGTATCGGTATCGGTCAGATCGGTAAAGGCGCTGTTGAAGCGATTGCCCGTCAGCCGGAAGCGATCAATGATATCCGTGCGAACATGATCCTTACAGCGGCATTCGTTGAAGGGGTTGCGCTTTTCGCGGTTATCGCAGGTATCCTTGCAATGTTCGTTTAACAAACGCATTACTGCATCAGGAGCACAGGGCCGATGATGCAGTAATATTTTTGTCGTCGTAAAAAAGATTTTATGAGTTTACTTACCCCCGGTTTTGGACTTATCATCTGGACGCTCCTGGCGTTCCTGATCGTGCTTTATCTCCTAAAGAAATTCGCATGGAAGCCGATTCTTCAGTCGCTCAAAGAAAGAGAAACATCGATTTCCGATTCTCTTGCGACCGCCGAACGCGTGAAAGCAGAAATGGCGCAATTGAAAAGCGAAAACGAAGCGCTTCTCGCGAAGGCAAGGGAAGAGCGCGCGCAGATGTTGAAAGAAGCACGTGACACAAAGGATCGCATTATCAACGAGGCGAAGGACCAGGCAAAGGCCGAAGCAAACAAAATCATTTCCGATGCGCACGCCGCCATTCAGCAACAAAAGATGGCAGCAATCACGGAAGTAAAGAACAAGGTTGGCCATCTTGTCATTGAAGTGTCGGAGAAAGTATTAAGAAGAGAACTGAGCAACAAACAGGACCAGGAATCTTTTATCAGGCAACTGACCGGCGAAGTGAAGCTTAACTGATAAACACAGGTTACCATGATGAATCCAAGGCTTGCGGCACGATATGCAAAATCACTGATCGATCTCTCTGTTGAAACCAATCAGCTCGAGAAGGTGTATGAAGATCAGCAATACATGCTGTCGATGGCGCAAAGCAACAAGCAATTTGTATTAATCCTGAAGAGCCCGGTGATCAATTCTGAAAAGAAACTTTCCATTCTCGAAGCCCTCACCGTCGGAAGGGTAAGCAAGCTTACATCCACTTTCAACCAGTTGCTGGTCAAGAAAGGAAGGGAAGCAAACCTTCCGGAGATCGCTAAAACGTTCATTCAACAATACAAGCATCTGAAGGAGATTCAGATCATTAAGCTTCGCACGGCAATACCCGCCACCGAGGAATTGAAACAGGAAATAGTGGCGAAAGTTCGCAAGGAGTTCGGACTGAAGAACGTGGAAGTGGAAACAGAGGTCGATGAAAGTCTGATCGGTGGTTTCGTTCTCGAAATCGGCGACCGACTCATCGATGCAAGCATTTCTTATGATCTGAATGCAATCAGGAAACAGTTTTTGAACAACGACTTTGTTTATAAGATAAGATAAAATAATAGCCTACTATGGTTGAGATAAAATCAGATGAAATATCGGCGATACTTCGCCAGCAATTGAGCAACTTCAACGCAGAAGCGGATCTTGAAGAAGTTGGAACCGTGTTGCAGGTGGGTGACGGTATCGCGAGGGTGTATGGTTTGAGCAATGTACGAAGCGGGGAACTCGTAGAATTCGATAATGGCGTACAGGCAATCGCACTGAACCTTGAAGAAGACAACGTGGGTGTGGTACTGATGGGCGACTGGGCTGAGATCGTTGAAGGATCGAAGGTTCGTCGCACCGGAAAGATCGCTTCGATCCAGGTGGGCGAAGGCATGCTCGGTCGCGTTGTGAACGCACTTGGCCAGCCTATCGATGGAAAAGGACCGCTTGTCGGAGACAAATATGAAATGCCGCTTGAAAGAAAGGCGCCCGGCGTTATTTACCGGGAACCTGTAAAGGAACCACTACAAACCGGTTTGAAAGCGATCGATGCAATGATCCCCATCGGACGCGGACAACGTGAACTCATCATCGGCGACCGTCAGACAGGTAAAACTGCGATCGCTATCGACACGATCATCAATCAAAAAGAATTTTACCAGGCTGGCAAGACAGTATACTGTATTTATGTTGCGATCGGACAGAAAGCTTCGACGATTGCAGGGGTGATGAAGACGCTTGAAGACAACGGTGCCATGGCCTATTCGGTAATCGTTGCCGCTTCAGCATCTGACCCGGCGCCTCTTCAGTTCTACGCACCATTCGCTGGTGCCGCAATCGGCGAGTTCTTCCGCGATACCGGCCGTCCGGCATTGATCATCTTCGATGACCTGTCGAAACAAGCCGTGGCATACCGCGAGGTATCACTCCTTCTTCGCCGCCCCCCTGGACGCGAAGCATATCCGGGTGACGTATTCTACCTGCACTCAAGATTGCTCGAACGTGCAGCAAAAGTGATCAGCGATGATTCTGTTGCAAAGAACATGAACGATCTTCCGGAATCTATCAGGCACATGGTAAAAGGCGGAGGCTCTCTCACTGCGCTGCCTATTATTGAAACTCAGGCAGGTGACGTATCCGCATATATCCCAACGAACGTGATCTCGATCACCGACGGCCAGATATTCCTCGAGTCCAACTTGTTCAACGCGGGCATTCGTCCGGCAATCAACGTGGGTATCTCCGTTAGCCGTGTGGGTGGTAACGCCCAAATCAAGTCGATGAAGAAAGTTGCTGGTACGCTGAAACTCGACCAGGCTCTATATCGCGAAATGGAAGCTTTCTCTAAGTTCGGTGGCGACCTCGATGCGGCCACGAAACTCGTACTCGATAAAGGTGCGCGCAACGTGGAGATTCTTAAACAGCCCCAGTATGCGCCCTATACTGTTGAAAAACAGGTGGCCATCATCTATCTCGGTACACAGGGTCTGCTTCGCCAGGTTGCTGTGAAGAAAGTAAAGGAGTTCGAAGAACATTTCCTGCTGGAGATGGAAAACAAACACCCTGAAATTCTTGCCGAATTCAAAAAAGGAAATCTGCCGGAAGAGGGTCTGAGGAAGATGACGGAACTGGCGAATGGGATCATTCCGCAGTATAAGTAGGGCAGTAAGCTATCAGCTATCAGCTATCAGCTATCAGGCAACAAGCAATTTGCGATTAAATTCCTATAAACTTAAGCCTCCCAATGGGAGGCTTTTTCTTTCCCGTGCGTCCAGGATTCGAGTAGATCACACGTTCCATCAGCCATCACGTTTCAGAAATATAAGTTTCTAAATAACGAATTGATTACTAACTAATCTCGAACGTATGCCGACCGTTGACAGCCGATAGCTGACCGCCGACAGCTGACAGCCAAACACAACCACTTCCACCACATCGTACTTTTACTATTGCAACTTCAGAAAACTGTAGCAATCTTTGTCTCGTTGACGCGTCGTCGTCACTCCTCCAAGACCTCCTGAAATTCCACCCGATCCTCTGTCCTCATTGTTCCGTAATCTGACCCTCTAAAAAGAAACGTATGAAAACAGCGTACCCATGCCCATCGGCAATACTCATCCCTGTACACCTACAGGAGTTGGTCAATAAGATCTTGTTGGCCGGTTTACTCACCATACTTACAATGTTTATTTAAGGTTCAGCTTTCCTCACGCAGGAACTGCAGATACTCATGCTCCTTTTGTAACGGGCATGTATAACCGAAGATAAACGAACTACATACTTCCGATCTTTTATCCTTAGATAGCCTCCCTCCAATTCCTTCCTGACCGCTCCAAATTCCTGGAAAAATACAATCAATCGAATCTTCCTATTGCACGCAGTGCACTTGTCTTGACCCTCTAAAAATTGATTGTATGAACTCTGTTTACTCTGAACTCAAAAAAGCTATCAGCAACGCGACGACAATGTTCGCACTTGTTGCTGTATTCACCTTCGCTTCCCAAACGGCAGATGCCCAGGGACTGGTGTTTAACAATTATCAACTTGAATCGGGCTCGGCACTCGCCGATGGATCTGTGTACCGGTTCAAGAATGTCACTTCCGGCGTCGATGGTCTTCTTACCATCAGAAAGCGCTCGGCTTCCAACATCATCGTCGAAAACCTCGACGTATCGTATTTCGGTTGGGACAAAGCCTTTCAACCGCGCATCGGACCTGCCGGTGGTGTCGTTTCCGGGAACACTTCATGGTGGGTTGAATTCGAAGTAAAATTCGTAAAGGCCGGCACCATGCAGCATCTCCCAATTTCTTCATTCGACGTTACAGCGATCGATGTTGACGGCGACGGCGTCTACATCAGGGAGTATGTCGAATTGTACGGAGCTAAAAAATATGTTGCCGAAGCAGGAACACTGCTGCAGGTAACTCACATTAATAACGGTCATGATGATGATGACGATGATGACGATGACGATGATGACAACAACAACAGCGGACGCGGCAACAACAACGGAGGAAAGAAGATTGTTGGTCCCATCACCAACTTCGTCGACATCGATACTTTGGGTACTCTGGTGATGAGCACTGCATCTTATTCCGACATCGACAGGTTCAGATTCAAGATAGGCGCAGTGAAAACCGGTTCGGGATCTTCAAACGCTGCTTACCGGTACAACTCACTTTGGTTTAAATCTTTCAACTACCTGTCGCAAACGATGCTTCCGGTGAAGTTGTCGAATTTTAGCGCCACTCTGAATAATAAGAAGGTACAGTTGCATTGGACAACCGAACAGGAAAAGAACGCAAGTCATTTTGCGATCCAGAGAAGCTACGATGGCAAAGAATACACTGACGCCGGCATCATTTTTACCGAAGGCGATTCTGAAGTTCAAAGAAACTATAGCTTCTCAGACAATCTTAACGCAAGCACCGGCATCGTCTACTACAGATTGAAAATGGTGGATCTTGATGGCAGCGTTGTCTTCTCACCGATCCGACTGATCAAACTCGGCGAGGCAAAGCAGACAGCGACTTTTCAAACGTTCCCTAATCCTGCCGTGAACGAGGTGCGTATCACTGTGCCTGCCGAATGGCAACAAAAGCAGGTGTCGTTCCAGGTATTCAACCTGAAAGGAGAAGTAGTGAAAACATTGAACCGCTCAAGGGTGAGCCAAACTGAAGTGATCGACATCGCGCAACTCACTCCGGGCATGTACGTCATCAAAGCAAATACAGGAACTGAATCCTCCAGCCAAAGGATCATCAAGAGATAAAGATTTTTTTAGGGTACGATCAACAACGCCGGGCCTGTCCAGGCCTGGCTTTTTAAAACGATCAGCCATGAAACACGCAACACTACAACAACAGTCTTCCGGTCACGTAACACCGACCATCGCACTTATCAAAATATTTTTTACGCCTGCATCCGGACTCGGCCTCTACCGTACGCTCGTGAAGTACATACGCGGCTCACTGGGCATGAAACCGGTGCCATACAAAAAAAGTTACATCCGCAGAAAATACAATCAAAGCTTCGAACTGTTCTATTTCAAGGGATTTGACCGAAGCAGGGTCCGAGTGTCACAGCATTCAAGATTTCGCGCGATACGACCCATCTGCAAAAACTAATACAACGCAATCACGATTTTTTTAGGGTACGATCAACAACGCCGGGTTTGTCTAAACCTGGCTTTTTTTATTTATTTGGTTTATAATGTAAACTACTTTACGTTTGTGAAAATTCAGAACGTGTTCAACTGCTTATCGTGTCTCTCACTGCTCCTTCTCTTCGTGCACACTGCCACCGCGCAGGTGAGCATTTCAGGAACAGTCAAAGACAACAAAGGACGAGGAATCGCAAATGCCAGCATCTCCATTAAAGACTCATACGATGGCGCCACAACCGATTCTATGGGCAACTACCGGTTCTCCACAACCGAAACCGGAAAACGTATTCTGTCGGTTTCTTCGATCGGATTTAAGCCCCAGGAAAGCGAAATCGACATAACCTCCACACCTATACAAAAGCAGTTTGTCCTACGGCCCGAACCCAATGAACTAACCGCCGTCGTGATCACCGCAGGAACTTTCGAGGCCAGCGATACAAAACGAACAACCGTGTTGAGTTCCATCGACGTCGTCACCACCGCCAGTGCTAACGCCGACATCACTGGAGCCATCAAAACGCTGCCGGGTGCGCAACAGGTCGGCGAAAGCGAGGGGTTGTTTGTAAGGGGTGGAACCGCTCAGGAAACGAAGGTGTTCATTGATGGCACTCTCGTAAACAATTTCTTCTTCACAAGCGTCCCCGATATCGCACAACGCGGCCGCTTCAATCCATTCATTTTTAAAGGCACAGTATTCAGCTCGGGCGGTTATTCCGCTCTTTACGGACAAGCCCTGTCATCCGCATTGATCCTGGAGTCCGTCGACCTTCCGGATCAGTCATCGGCAAGTCTCGGTGTATCTACCGTTGGCCTTAACGGAGGATATCAAAAGTTGAGTCGCGATAAAAAATCGAGCTGGGGCGTTTCGTATTCATACGCCAACCTTGCTGTGTACTTCGCACTTGTGAAACAACGTCCCGACAATTTCAGGATGCCCGAGTTTCACAATGCGGAAAGCAATTTCCGGATCAAGACGTCAAAAACAGGCATACTGAAATTTTACGGGTATTTCAACCTCGGCAACCTCGGACTTCGCAGACCGGATATCGATTCTTCGGAACTAAAAAATGCTTTCGCCCTTCGTAACCTCAATGTATATACGAACCTGTCGTGGCGCGAATCGCTGGGCAAGAAATGGCGCATCAATATCGGCACATCATTCAGTACCAACCGCGACAACATCTCGAATGAATTACAAAACTCTGCAAACGTGAAGCAGGTTTTGCTAACTCCGCCCTACGATAACAAGAATTTCGTGAACCAGCTGACCGCACAGTTGTCGCAGGTGAAAGTGGTTCTGGAAAGAAGACTCGCGGGACTCAGCGCCTTTCGGTTCGGTGGTGAATACCAATATTTCCGCGACAACAATGTGTTTTCAAACCAACAGGTGACCAACGAGACACTCGTGATCGATGAACATTTCAAGTCGGCTTTCGCCGAGGCTGACATTTACATCACAAATGAACTTGCTGCCAAGCTCGGTACCCGTTTCGAACATTCTTCGATACTCAACAAGTCGAATATCGTTCCCCGCGTATCGCTGGCTTACCGCGTTGGCCTGAAAGGTCAGGCTTCACTTGCCTACGGCGTTTTCTATCAGAAACCTGAAAAGGACTTCTTTTTGCGGCAATACCGTTTTAACGATCTCCGGTATACAAAAGCTGCACATTACATCCTGAATTATCAGAGAGTCAGCAGGGATTACACACTTCGCGCAGAAGTTTTCTATAAGAAGTACAACGATCTTGTGAAAACATTTTCAACCACCCAAAATGCATTTACCGACAGCGTTGCAAATGGGGGATACGGCGATGCGAGTGGGTTCGAATTGTTCTGGCGCGACAGAAAATCGTTCAAGGGTGTCGATTACTGGATCTCGTATTCGTATCTCGACACGAAACGTGACTTTCTGAATTATCCTTACGCAATCACTCCGAATTTCGCAGCAAAACATACGGCGAATTTTGTCATCAAGAAATTCGTGACGAAGCTGAAGACACAATTCAACGGATCGTATACGTTCGCAACACCGCGAAATTATTACAACATCCGGCCTGGTTCCGACGGCAAGTTCATTATTGCGGATCAAGGCAAGACGATCCCGTACCATAACCTGAGCTTCAGCGTGAACTATCTTCCGAGTATCGGAAGCAGCAACGGCAAGTTTACGGTGCTTGTGTTCTCAGTAACCAATCTGCTAGGCAACGACCAGGTGTTCGGTTACAATTATTCGTACACCGGTAGTAAGAAGGAGCCGATATTACCGCCGGCGCGAAGCTTCTTCTTCCTTGGGCTTTTCATGAGCTTCGGTGTCGACAGAACCGAAGATGTAATAAACAGTAATCTTTGACACTTTAATATTTCAGACAATTATGAAAAAGCTTTCGATTCTACTTCTTTCAATGTTTGCGATGCAAATCAGCTTCGCTCAGAGTGAAAAATACACCAAGGCAATGCAGACCAACGTTTCGGCGATCGACACGATTATGTCGCGAGACGGCTGGGCAAATCTCGCAAACACTTTTCAGCGCATTGGCGAGGCCGAAAAAACACAATGGCTGCCGTACTATTATGCTTCGTTTAGTACAGTGATGCAGGCATTCATGAGTACTCCTCCTGGTTCTACTCCCGACGCATCTGTTACCGATCCTCTCGCAGATAAAGCCGAACAATTACTGAACAAAGCAGAAGAGCTCAGTAAGGACAATTCGGAGATCTATATCGTTAGAAAAATGATCAGCACCGTTCGTATGACTGCTGATCCGATGAACCGCTTCCAGCAGTATGGACCCCTGGGCGCCGAGGCACTCGCTAAGGCAAAGCAATTAAATCCTGAAAATCCGCGCGCGTTCCTTCTTGAAGGTCAGGACAAATTTTTCACTCCTGAGCAGTTTGGCGGAAGCAAGACTGAAGCATTGAAGCTATTTGAAGAAGCCAAGAGAAAATACAACTCGTTCAAACCGGAAACCGACTTGCATCCAAGATGGGGCCTGAACCAGGTAAATTATTTCATAGGACTTGCGACTCAGAGCAAGTAAACATTTTTAAAACGATTGCATGCACGATAAAGATTTGTCAGAAGCTGAGAGTCTGCGACTGATACGGGAGATGATAGAGGTCGCAAGAGTCGATCACCGGCAAACTGGCTTCGGGTGGCTGTTTTGGGGCTCATTGCTTTTCATTGCTTCATTTTCATCAGCGATTCTTTGGTTCATGAAGCTTCACGGATACTACTCGTGGATCTGGAACGGAATGCTTGGAGTGGGAATCGTTGTTCAGTTGTTTTCAAAGTATGTGAGGAAGCCGGATGAATCGGTGAAAACATATATTCATCAATTTCTTCAGAAGCTGTCGGCCGGTTTTTTTATCAGTCTTTTTTCAATGATCGCAGCCGGCGCCATCATGAAGAGTACGTATGCATTTGGATATTATTATATCCTGTACGGCTTCTGGATGTTTGTACACGGTTCGGCACTACAGTTTCGTCCGTTGCTCGTCGGCGCTGCAATCAACTGGATCGCTGCCATCGCAATATTTCTCGTGCATGCAAACAACGACGAGTCGTTCGGATGGATCATGGTGATCTCTTCGATTGCGGTTGCGTCTGGGTATCTGATTCCGGGATACATGTTGAGAAGAGTATACAAAAAGAGCCTTGCAACAAACACGGCCAGTGGATTTTAAGGACCTCGATCCCATATTGCATTCACAACTCCGCCTCGCCATCGTGTCATTGCTGATCGGTGCGAAGGAAGCTGAATTTACGTATCTGCGTGAGAAGACGAATTCAACGGCAGGAAACCTCAGCGTTCAGATCAATAAGCTTAAAGATGCCGGGTACATTGAAGTGAACAAGCAGTTCAAAAACAATTATCCGCAAACAGTGTGCAAGATCACCGGTAAAGGAATCCGGGCCTTTGAGGAATACGTGCAAAATCTTCAGGCATATCTTAAGATCAGGAAATAAAAAAATGTCCCACCGGAGAACCGGCGGGACTTTGCTTGTATTACCTCTGTTTGAACTACAAAAACTTATTCTTTGATCAATTTTACGATCATTCGTTCCTTACTGTTGATGATTACTTCGAGAACATACATGCCTGGCTGAAGCTTTGACGATCCATCCATCAGGAATATGCTGCTTCCTTCACTTGCTTTCACTGCCTTACGCATCACTTCTGCTCCATTGTTGTTCATGATCTTCATCGTTACGAACGACGGTTCGTTCAACTGAACATTGACTGCTATATCATTGCGGCTTGGATTCGGCGTCACACTCACCATTTTCAGAGAGCGCGTGTTGTATACACGAACGATCAGAATCCTGGTCAGTGCGTTTCTTCCATCCTTATCAACCTGTTTCAATCTGTAATAAAGGTCCTTCTTCAGTGCGCTGTTGCGGCTCACGTGGTCGATGTACCGGTAGTTGTGCTTGACGGTTGAATTGCCCTGGGCTTTCACGGTTCCGCTTGTTTCCCATTTTATGCCATCAAGACTCCGCTCGATATCGAACTTATCACTATTGCTTTCGAACGTAGTTGTCCATTTCAATTCAACATCGCCGTCGTTGAGGTAATTGCCGCTGAAGTCTACCAGGCTCACCGGTAACATTGCGCCGCTTGCAAAGTTCACAGTAACGGTAGCTTCGTTTGAACAAAGCGGACCATACCCTTCGTCGCAAATTCTGTATTTGAAAGTGGTTTGGTTGCCCGAAAAGCCGGGATTCGGTGAAAACGTGAATGAACCATCGGCATTGAACTGTACGGTTCCGTCGGGTGACGATGTAACCAGGTACGGAGTGAATGGATCGAGGTTGGGGTCATAATCGTTTGCACAGACAAAACCGCTTGCTGTTCTGTTCGATTGCCCTTTGATGAGGTCATCAACAGCTACCGGAGCATTGTTGCATCCTTCGTTATATTTAAGATTTGCCGAGATCATCAACTCGTCAATCGCAATTCTTGCAGATCCGCCTTCACCCTGGTAGTTGAAGTATAGCTTGTAAAGTCCCGATCCGAGGTAATTGAACGTTTTCGCATAATCGTAAACGGTAGGCGGGTGAATTTTATCGAATTCAATGCTGTCAAGGCGTTGAATAATGGTGCCGTCTGCTTCAGTGAGATAAATTTTCAGCCATCTCCTGTTGCCGTTGCCTACAGCGTTATGCAATTTGTATTTGAATGAAACCGTAATCTGTCCGGCAACATCGAGTACCGGTGTAATGATTCCTGTAGTCTGCGTCGGATTTGATGACGGGCCGGAGACCATAGCGCCGTCGCCTTCGATCGAAGGCACCCAATTGTGTCGGTTCACATCAAAATCCGGGAATGCCCAGCAATGACTTTGAAGATGACTTCTCACCTGCTCGAGTGAAACCCCGGGGCGAGAGTTGAATTTTTCAGAAAGTTGCGCCGAAGCCGTCGAGGCGCTGAAAATCGAGGCAAACAAGACGAATGTCCCGAACAAATTGCGTTTCATTTTTGTAAGTTTCAGAGTTGATAATAAAAGTTTGCACGATTGGGAATGCCAATCACGGCTTTCAGAGGAGGGAAAACTTTTACTGAGGTGAGATCAACAGGAACTTACATAAATATTGGAGCTAGTATATAGCTGTAAAAACGATGTAATCTTTGTTGGAAATTGGGCAGGCGTGGCCTGCGGTACGGATGTATCAGAGGATTGGGAGCATGACAAAACTAGAAACTGTTTTTGGTAAATGCAAGCTCACCGGGATAATTTTAGCCCAATATCTTCTATGCTGCTGGCCTTCAACAGTTAAATAGATAAGATCATGAATGAAGTGATTCGCGTGCAGGGATTGAGTAAGACATATGGAGACTTAAAAGCCGTCGATTCGCTCGACTTTGTTGTAAATGCTGGCGAAGTGTATGGTTTACTGGGTCAGAATGGCGCGGGTAAGTCGACCACCATTCGCATGCTATTGTCACTCGTTGAGCCTCAACAGGGAACGATAAACATGTTTGGAAAGGACCTTCGTTCGAACCGTCACCTGATACTTTCACAATTGGGGGCGATGATCGAAAGGCCTGATTTATACAAATATCTTTCGGCTGTCGAAAACCTTTCGATATTCAGTGCATTGAGCGGACAAAAACGGACGCGTAAAGAACTGGTAAAGCATCTGGAGCGTGTTGGATTGGCAGCGCGTGCATCGGATAAAGTAAAGACGTTTTCACAGGGAATGAAGCAGCGGTTAGGCATTGCCGTTGCACTTGTACACGATCCTCAGCTCATCATCCTGGACGAACCCACCAACGGTCTGGACCCGCAGGGCATTGCCGACATCAGGAACCTGATACTTCGACTGAGCCGCGATGAGGGCCGTACGATCCTTGTGTCATCACATCTTTTGCATGAGATGGAACTGATTGCCGACAGGATGCTCATCATGGACAAGGGCAAAAAACTTGTGGAAGGATCGGTGCGCGAGCTTCTGGATCCATCTGCAATTACACTGAAGTTTACGATCACAAATCTTGCTGCGATACTGGAGACCGTGCGGAACTCAGATATCGGACATCTCATTCATGAGACGCAGGATGATGAGTTGTATCTCAAAGCCGGAAGATCGACGGCTGCAATGGTCAATCGCAGACTTGTTGAAATGGGCGCAGAGGTGATGTCCATGCAGGCTACCCATTCTCTCGAACAATATTTTTTGTCATTAACATCAGCAAGCGGAAATGTGGCAACTTATCAGAATTGAGTGTTTTAAAATTTTTCGAAGACCCCGTACGTACATCAGTTTTGTTGCCATCGGTTCGATCGTGATGTTGATCCAGCTGGCGTTTTATGCAGATGGGCAGGAGTATGTCGACTTCATGCTGCAAACACTGTCCACCTCGTTCAGCGTTGACGGAAAGATCCTGAATGGATACCTTATTTGTTTCATCGTTTTGCAAACGCTGCTGATTCATATTCCGCTGTTGATTGCATTGGTCGGCGCAGATATGATCGCCGGCGAAGCGAATATGGGAACGTTGCGGCTGCTTGCATCCAAGCCTGTCAGCCGAACGGCAATTGTAGTTGCAAAGTTTATTGCTACGGCATTTTATACGTTGCTGCTGTTGATATGGATGGCGATATTGTCGTTGTTCCTGTCGATCGTTGTGTTTGGAGTAAGCGATCTGATGATCTTTAAGAGTGAGCAGATCGTTATTCTCGACCAGGGCGATGTGATGTGGCGGTACTATGCAGCCTTTGGATTTGCAATGATCGCAATGACAACCGTGGCTGCGCTGTCGTTGCTGCTGTCGATGTTTGCCGACAACTCCATTGGCCCGATCATCAGCACGATGAGCATCATCATTCTGTTTACGATCCTTACGACGATGGATCTGCCGTTGTTCAACTCACTGAAGCCGTTCTTATTTACGTCGCATATGCTGGGATGGAAAGGATTCTTTGATGATCCGGTAGATTATCGAAATGTGCTCGGCTCCGCGATCATTTTGATAGCACATATCATCGTGTTCGTGACAGCGAGTGTGATGATTTTTAGGAGGAAAGAGATACTGAGTTGAAGGTTGAAGCCTGCCCGAATCCGCGTTAGCGGAGGCGGGGTTGAAGCCTGCCCGAATCCGCGTTAGCGGAGGCGGGGTTGAAAGCCGGAGGCCGAAGGCCGAACGTCCCGACGAATGTCGGGATGGGTTGACGGTTGACGGTTGACAGTTGACAGTTGTAGAAGGAGGGTGACAGCTGATAATTAATGTTATGTCTGATAACGTAAGGCGCCGGAGCAACTTACCCAAAGCCCAAAGCTCATAGCTCAAAGCTCAAAGCTGACAGCTGACCGCTCTCAGCTACTTATTCGCCAACTGTCCGCAAGCGGCATCGATATCCTTACCACGACTGCGACGCAAGCGTACGTTCACCTTCTTGCTTTCAAGGTATTTCATAAACGTATCTACGGTGTTGGCATCGGGCTTCTCGAATCGTGCAGCGTCAATGGGATTATACTCGATCAGGTTGACGAGATCGGCAGGCACCTGCCGGTAGATCTTTATAAGTTCGTCCGCATCTTTCAACGTGTCGTTGAAGTTTCGGAACAATATATACTCAAGGGTGATTTCGTTTTTCGTTTCGCGGTAGAAATGATTGAGCGCATCGATCAGGGCTTTGATATTGTTTGATTCATTGATCGGCATTATCTCGTTTCGCTTGCTATCGTTTGCCGCGTGCAGCGAAAGAGCGAGCTTGAACCTTACCTTGTCATCGCCAAGCTGGCGGATCATTTTTGCGACACCGGCTGTGGATACCGTAATTCTTCGCGCACTCATACCGAGACCATCCGGTGCCGTAATCTTTTCAATGGCGCGCATCACATTCTTATAATTGAGAAGCGGCTCACCCATCCCCATAAAGACGATGTTCGAAAGCTTTGTTCCATACGTTTTTTCACACTGCCGGTTCAACAACACCACTTCATCGAAGATCTCGTCGAAATCAAGGTTGCGCTTCCTTTCCATGTATCCGGTGGCGCAAAACTTACAACTTAAGCTGCACCCGATCTGTGACGAAACACATGCCGTGTAGCGGTTTTCTGTAGGGATCAATACTCCTTCCACAAGATGTCCGTCGTGCGTGCGAAAGCGGCTTTTGATGGTGCCATCTACCGAAAACTGACTCGCATCGATACCGATTGCGGGGAGTGTGAAGCTGGACGCAAGCTTTTCGCGAAGCGGCTTGCTGAGGTTGGTCATTTCATCGAATGAATGGGCATGCTTCAGCCACAGCCATTCATACACCTGCATGGCGCGGAACTTCTTTTCTCCGGCAGCGGAAAAATACTTCTCAAGGTCAGTCAAACTCAGTTGTCGTATGTTTTTCAGCGCAGATCCGATCATCCCGCGAAGATACGCACACCTCGGCGGTTGTGGGGAATGAAGTCGAAAGGTAAAAGTTAATTCGGGTGTCAGGTGTCGGGTGTCAGGTGTCGGGTGTCGGGTGTCAGCTATCAGCAGTCAGCTATCAGCTGTCAGGACTCGGGAATAACGTCTAGGCTTCTTTCAACTTTCAACCTTCAACTTTCAACTCATCCGGACATTCGTCGGGACCGTCGGCCTTCGGCCTTCGGCTTTCAACCCCGCCTCCGCTAACGCGGATTCGGGCAGGCTTCAACCTTCAACTAACCTTATCTTGCATCCATGAAACCCGCATACATCATTGACGCAGTGAGGACGCCGATCGGGCGGTACGGCGGTATGCTTGGCCATGTTCGTCCCGATGATCTTCTTGCCCACGTGATCCGGCAACTATTGATCCGCAACCCTGCCATATCTCCGGAACTCATTGAAGACGTCATCGCCGGCGATGCGAACCAGGCCGGAGAAGACAACCGAAATGTCGCACGAATGGCGGCGCTGCTTGCAGGACTACCTCCTTCGGTTGCGGGCAATACCGTAAACCGCCTGTGTGCTTCCGGATTACAGGCCATAATGGACTCGAGCCGCGCCGTTTTTTGTGGAGATGGCGAAATTTATATCGCTGCAGGTGTTGAAAGCATGACCCGCGCTCCATTTGTAATGGCAAAACCACCAAATGCCTGGAGCCGTACTCCCGAAGTTGTAGACACAACGATCGGATGGAGATTCGTAAATAACAAGCTCACCGAAACATACTATCCTTATTCGATGGGTGAAACCGCGGAGAATCTTGCAGAGCGATTCGATATTTCACGCTCAAGGCAGGATGAGTTTGCATTGGCATCGCAGGAAAAGTATCAGGCGGCGCTCGCCGCAGGCAAATGGGTTGATGAAATCGTGCCGCTCGAAGCCATCGGATCGCAGGAATCGCCAACATTGCTTTCGCAGGATGAACATCCGCGGAAGACTTCACTTGAAAAACTTTCACAACTCAAACCTGCGTTCAAAAAAAATGGAACCGTCACAGCCGGAAATTCATCCGGGTTGAATGACGGTGCAGCTGCAATGCTAATAGCAAGTGAAGAAGTAGTGAAGCGATTGAATCTTCAACCTATTGCAAGAGTAGTATCAATGGCCGTTGCAGGTGTTGATCCGGCAGTGATGGGAATCGGTCCCGTGCCAGCAACCCGGAAGGCTTTGATGCGCGCCGGTCTGGCAACGAACGATCTTGATATCATTGAAATGAACGAAGCGTTTGCGGCGCAGGCATTGTGTTGCATCGATCAACTCGAACTCGACCCGGCGAAAGTAAATGTGAACGGTGGCGCGATCGCTCTTGGCCACCCGCTTGGATGCAGCGGCGTTCGAATATCGGCGACGTTGTTACATGAAATGAAACGGCAGAAAGCAAAGTATGGGCTCGCGTCGATGTGTGTTGGTGTGGGGCAGGGGGCGTCCGTAATCTACGAGGGATTGTCCTAACTCATCTTATATACCAGTTTCTTAACGATCCTCTGGTTTGTGACGATCGACAGCACAACGAGAAGGATTGCAGCCAGCAATACACTCCAGTGAATGAGATACGACAGCTGGTTTCGCTGGTATTCGCTGAATTGTGCGAACAGCATCTGAACAATGGCGGTAACGGCCAGTGCAGCCGCAACAACAATAATATATATAGGAACAAACTGCCGCGAAAAAGTTTTTGTCACCCATTCCGGTGAGTAACCAAGCATCATCAATAGTTCAAGATTGTCTTTGCTGCGCGCGATCATGAGTTGCAGATAAAACGAGAACAACATCATCGCAAGTATTACCACGAGCAGACCGAAAATCCCAAGGGCACTAAAAACTCCCTGCAGAACCTGTTTTGCGCGTCCGAACCTTGTACGGTCCTTATTCACTTTATAATTCTTGCTCGTAAGAAACTGAAGCAATTGCGGATCGTTGGCATCTCTCGTCTTAATGAACACGCGGCTCGCATTTACATTTCGCTTGCTGCTGAAGTGTGTGTTTGCCCAATCCAGAAAATTCTTCGGTACCAGCACTGAATTCACGCGATCGCTGAGCGCAACGACTTTTGCGGTGTAGGTTTCTTCCATGCCGTTGCCTTCACAGGTTAGCAAGATGGGTATACCTGAAGCCGTTTCTTCCGACACCTGTGGCAGGCCCTGTCCCGGTGCAAACACGTTATATATCTCAAGAAAATCTGAAGAAAAAATGATCGGTATCGTCTTCTCACCTTCATTCCATTTGAAGGTTGGTGGAACGGTATCTATAAACTCATTATCGAGTGTCTCGATGAAGAGATCCGTCTGAAATGGAATGATTGCACCGGCACTGAGTTGAACGCGGAATTGATTTGCTACGAGAGGAGACACACCTTCCACAAACGGTTGTGCAGAAATGTCTCTTATATCAACTTCGTTGAAAACATTTTTTTCCGACTGGCCCATTGTTTCATTCGTAATCGTCTTGGTAATGGAGATGAAGTCGGATCCTCCTTTTCGAACCTTATTTTCTGCGAGCAGCTGGCGGATGTTGACGAACATCTGAATCGAGCAAAGTAGCAACAGCACACCGATTCCAAGTCCCGCATATGACAACCACTTCGATAGCTTGTTATCACCGGTTCGGATCAATCCTCGTATGTGCCTAAACGTTAGATTCTTTGTCACAGGTGCAGGATTCGTTGAAAAGGGAAATAATCTACTCGCTCCAAATCGGCGAAGATGATGGCGGCTTTTCGGGCAGCGGCTTCTTCGAGCATAAGGTTCATTGCCAGTTCCGCATTGCGGTTGTCGAGATGGCTGAAAGGCTCGTCGAGCAACAGGAAGTCGAACGGCTGCATCAACGCCCTGATGATCGCGATCCTTTGTTGCTCGCCGTAAGAGCAGTTGCCTGCCAGTGATTCGAGTTTATCGCCAACACCTAGTGTTGTGGCCATTTGCCCGATGCGTTCTTCGGGATGATAAGGGTTGAGCCTTCTTTTGATGTTGATGTTTTCTTTGACGGTCTGGTCGGCAAACAGACGGAGGTCCTGAAACACGATACTTACATTTTCCCTCCGAATTTTGGAAAGTACTTCGGGTTGGGCAGTGCGGATCTCGGTGTCGTTCAATCGTATCGAACCTTCATAGGTGGTTCGCATACGATACAAAAAGTGAATAAGTGAAGTTTTGCCGGACCCCGAAGGGGCAACGATCTTCACATATTCACCTTTTGAAAATTCTACTTCTTTTCTCCAGATTTCCGAATGATCGGTGTTCCGGTTTTGAAAGTATGATGGTACGACCCGGCTTAAACTGATTTTCATTTCAATTCCCGCTTAGGACTGCTTGTGATACCCGGCCGGGATACTTCAATTTGCATCGAAAGAAGCGCTGTCATCCGTGGTTACTTGTGCCTCTTTCTGCTTCATGTTACGCGAAAGTTTATTCGCGTATTCGTTCAACTGCTTCAGGCTGTTCACCGATTTGTTCACCAGGTTTACCTCGCCTTCATAAACAACCGCACCGTCTTTGAACTCACCGCCGGTGAGAATGGCATTTTGCCACATGTTGATCGATTCGCGAAGCGACGCACGTGCGCTGCTATCGGTTGCAGATGATTCGGAACCTTTTAGAATTGTATTCAGGTCTACAAACATGCCAAACGGGTGTCCGCTGATCTTATCGGCAAACCCGAGGTCGTTCGATGAACCTTTGAGGAACTGATCCACATATGCAGCCGAGTTGCTTGCAGCAAACCAGTTGTTGTTCAAATTGTAGGTTACTTCAGGCATCGAAGCCGAAGCCTGATCGCCCATTTTTGCTTTCAGCACTCCGACCATCTTGTCGAATGCAGGACGATCGTTGATGCTTGTTGAGAACAGCACCTTTACATCTGGCTGCGTGCTGTTGTACGTGTAAGGCTCTCCTCCCTCTTCGTTTGGAATGGTCACAACCTTGTTCTTCACTTCAAAGTCCGTGACTGCAATAACCATGTCGCCTTTGTTTGCCTTGATAAATTCATCAATGCTATATCCCGCCTCGCCAAGGAAACCATTAACAACACCGTCAACACCGATCAACTTCATAAAGTCTTTCAGCCCTTCAGGTTTGTAGCTCATCACAAACGCAGCAGCAACATTTTTTGAAGGAATGCGGTTCACCACCTCTTTATCAATATTTCTGTCATTGTATTTTTTGATGAAGTCGTTCATCTGCTCGTTGTAGTATTGTCTCGACTTCATGGTGATCCTTCCGTCGTCGAAGTTTATTGTCGACGCTGAACGATTGCCATCGAACAGCACATTTACTTTCATGAGCGACATCATACCTGCGCCCATGTTGTTGTAAAGGTTTTCGGAGTTAACCCAAATATGCAGGTCGCCCTTTTCTTTCAGAAGCGAAGAAAATTTATCGTTTGCAGCGAGACTTTCATCGGATTCCATCGAATAAAGCTGTTTTGCATATTTCTGTAAACTGTCGGCGGTGATTTGGGAGGAAGGGTTGTCCTGACCGTCTGAAGGTTGCGTGGTGTAGCTCGGCAAAGCACCTGTAGCGGACAGATAAATGAAGTGATCCTTGTTCCAGGTAACGACTGCACCTTCTTTTGTTCGGATCACTGAAAGATCGCCTTCTTTTGTTGTGGCGGAACTTCCCGGCAATTTTTTGTTGAACGCTTCAAATGTCGCCGCATCTTTCAGAGTTCCTTCAAAGCCTACATACGATCCATTTGATTGTTGCTTCATGAAGAAGAACAGATCGGATTTTGTATCGATCCCTGAATTTTCAGGATCCGCAAGAATTTTTTGAGCGAGAGAGTCCGAAGCTTCGGCATATACTTCTTTATACCAGTCTGTTTGTTTGATTTCTTCCCAGCTTAGTTTGGAACTGAGAGATGGTGTGTTGATGTGAATCGCAACTGCGGCATCCGCCGGGATCCTTGTTCCGGATTTCACACCTTGTTTACAAGAAGAAACGATTAGGCACACAAATGACGCTGCACACAGGAATTTCATTGATCGGGACATAGAGAAGTGGGTTTAGGACGTCAAATAAACGAAGTATTTTCCAGATTTGCCAACGGAATGCTTTGCTGGTGACCGTTTCCAAGGTTTTTGACGATGCATGTTCCCGATTCAATTTCTTTCGATCCGATGATCACCGCAAAAGGAATATTCTTCTTTTCCGCATACTTGAATTGCTTATCGAACTTTGCGGTTTCGTGATAGAGTTCGGAGCTGATGCCTTTGCTTCTTAATATCTGCAACTGAGCATACGCTATCGTTGATTCATCTTTGCCGAGGTTAAAAAAGAGAACCCGGGTTCCGGATGAAGCGATATCCGGAAAGAGGTTGAGTTCCTCAAGTACGTCATAAATACGGTCCACACCGAACGAAATGCCTGCCCCGGCGATTCCCGAAACTCCGAAGAGCCCCGTGAGATCATCATAACGACCGCCACCGCCGATACTTCCGATATTCACTTGCGGCGGCGCCTTTACTTCGAAAATGCAACCGGTGTAATAATTGAGTCCACGGGCAAGTGAAAAATCAATTTCAGGCTGGTCGTTAGCTGATAATTCGATCACCTCTTTCAGTTCGTTGATGCCTTCTGCACCGGACGGAATGTGACCAACGAGTTCTGTTGCCTTCGCAAGCTTTTCATAATTCGTGCCGGTAATATTCAGAAATGCCGAGATCGTGTTTATCTGTTGTGGGATCATGCCGCGGGCGGTCAGTTCTTCAGAAACTTTCTCCCATCCGATTTTGTCGAGTTTATCAATTGCAACGGTGATAGGAACAAGCAGTTCGCTACCGCCGCAAACTTCTGCAAGTGCCGCCAGAATTTTTCGTGAGTTGATCTTTACGGTCGCATCTTTCAGTTTGAGATCGGTCAACACTTTTTTATAGATGGAAACGAATTCAACTTCATTGAGCAACGACCGGCTTCCGACTACGTCTGCGTCGCACTGATAGAATTCGCGATAGCGGCCCTTTTGCGGGCGGTCGGCGCGCCATACGGGTTGTATCTGGTAGCGACGAAACGGAAAGTTGAGCTGCTGATGATTCATTGCAACGTACCTCGCGAAGGGGATGGTGAGGTCGTACCGCAATGCACGTTCTGTGATTGCTGAAGAGTTTTTGCCTTCAATAATTTTTTCAAATTCCTGCCTGGCCGTTTCCTGCTTTTTCGGGTGATCAAGACCGTTATTAAGGATTTTGAAGATCAGTTTGTCGCCTTCATCTCCGTATTTTCCCAGCAATGTTTCCAGGTTTTCCATTGCGGGCGTTTCAAGGGGTGCGAATCCGTAGAGTTCGAATGCGGAGCGTATCGTGTTCAGGATGTAGTTCCTTTTACGAACGATCTCGGGTCCGAAGTCGCGGGTACCCTGTGGAATCGAAGGCTTTTGCATGGTGAGTTATTCGGCGCGCAAAGATGAACAAAAAATTGTCGTCGTTCAGGACGGTTGTTTTTCACCGTATTTCAAGACTATCGCTTCGCACGCGACGTCGATCAGTTTGTAAGCGTCGTGGTATCCGGGTTCAGGGCCATACCAGGGATCGGGCACATCCCGATCTTCGCCGGGAAAGACTTCGTTCAGAAGTAAGTCGACTTTCGACGGATCGAATTTTTTCCCTGCCATGTACTGAATTTCTTCCAGGACATCGCCGGCAAGCGCATATATCTTATCGTATTTGCTAAAGTCGTCGGCAGAAAATCTTCGAGCCCGCTGCTCACAAATGTCGATGCCATTGAGAGTTGCTACTTTTTGCGACAGACGATGCGGGGGTTCGCCCACATGGTAACCGTTTGTGCCGGCACTGTGGATTGTCCAGTTGAGTCCCGCCTTTTTCGCTTTGTGGCGGAGGATACCTTCTGCCAGCGGACTGCGGCAAATGTTTCCGAGACAGACCATGAGGATTTTCATCGGGTGCGAAGTTACGTTACGGGGGCCATCGGGTGTCGGGTATCGGGCATCGGGTATCGGGTATCGGGCATATCTCAGAGTTCGCATTGTCTGCAAGCAGATACTAGCCATGGTGCTTCCGTCGAAGACACTGACCCATGAAGGCTGCTGCCCTGTATTCCTGACACCCGATACCCGATACCCGACAGCCGGCTCCCGACGACCCTGTTGTGGAATCACTTCAATAACGCATCTTATTCATTATCTTGCCCGGCGCAAAAAATGTCTGTCATGGATTTTGAAGAAAAAAGGAGAAGGGCATATTCCAATCGTCGTTCGTTGATGGATTTTGGAATGGGATTTATATATGCCCTGATGGGAGGATTTTTTTTATTGTCGCACCAGTTTGGCGTCAAGCTTGCCTTTCCGCCAGCTCCGTTCAACTACATTTTCGGCGGCCTCTGCCTGTTGTATGGAGCGTTCCGGATCTACAGGGGCATAAAAAAGGATTATTTCAGGTGAGAGTTTATATGGCAATATCAGTGGGTCGTCTGGCTTTGTGGCTATTGCTTCTTTGGATCATACTACTTTCTGTGGCTTGCGGGAGTCGAGATAGCAGTAATGCGAATGTTCAGGCCGAGTCACCGAAATCCGGAAGAATCAAAATAAGCGTAGATGAATCGTTCAAGCCTGTAATCGATAGTCAGATTCAGGTATTCGAATCGCAAAACAAGGATGCAAAGATCGACGTAGAGTATAAGCCTGAAGCAGAGTGCCTGAAGGACCTTTACAACGATTCGATACGCATGGTGATAGTTGCCCGCGGACTTACCGAGGAAGAAGAAGAAAGCATGAAACAGAAGCTCAGCTTCAAGCCTCCTTTCGGTCCGCTTGCCCTGGATGCGATTGCAGTAATCGTCAATAATAAGTCTAAGGACACCGTGTTCTCCATGCAGGAGATCCGTTCGATGGTGAAAGGCACAAGCGGATTTCCTTACAAAGTGCTGCTCGACGGCACAACGGCCACAAGCACGGTCCGGTACGTGATCGACTCCCTGAGTGGTGGGGGACCGCTATCTAAAAATGTTGTGGCGGCCAAGAATACCCAGGGTGTAATCGACTATGTATCACAGAATACCGATGCGATCGGATTGCTTGGTGTAAGTTGGGTGGGAAATCGCGATGATGCGCAGGCATTAACCTTTCTCGAAAAAGTTAAAATTGCGGCCATTGAATGCAGGGGCTGCAGTGGCACATATGTCAAACCTTATCAGGCCAATATCTATTACCGCCGATATCCTATGCTTCGGCCGTTGTATTTTATTTTAAAGGAAAATTATCGTGGTCTTGGCAGCGGATTCAAGAATTTTCTCATCTACGAGAAGGGACAACTCGTATTTCAACGGGCATACTTATTGCCTGTTAGAATGCGATTAGAAGTTCGGGAGATCGATATCTCGGAATAAAGGCTTTTATATATTTACAAACTCAAAATAAGCAACGGACAATGATGAAACGCATAATCAGTCTGGCCTTGGCGATTCTTGTCACCGGCAATTTCCTTTTTGCCCAAAACCTCGATCAGGGGCGGAAGTTCATGTACTACGAACGCTACAAGAGCGCAAAGGACAACTTTGAAAAAATGATCGCGGCAAATCCAAACGACATCAATGCAGTATACTGGCTGGGCCAGACATTGATAGAAATGAAGGATTCAACTGCCGCTAAAAATCTGTACTCCAAAACACTCGCTTCCAATGGCAATGCTCCTTTGCTGCTTGTGGGTATTGGTCAGATTGAACTGATGGAAGGAAAGACTGCGGAAGCGCGTCAGCGTTTCGAAACCGCGATCAATCTTTCGAAAGGGAAAGATATTGATGTACTTACTGCCATCGGTCACGCGAATGTGAAGGCTCGTCCCGGAGATGCAAGGTATGCAGTTGAAAAGCTGACACTCGCAACACAGGTGAAAAAATTCAACAATGCACATACCTTACTCGTTCTGGGCGACGCATATCGCAAGCTTATCGAGGGAGGTAATGCAGTTACTTCATACAACAAGGCATTGCAGATCGATCCTAAGCTCGCTGCTGCAAAAACAAAGATTGGTCGTGTGTATCTGACCCAGAACAATCCGGAATATTTTCTGCCAGCGTTTGAAGAAGCAGTGCAGCTTGATCCTGCGTATGCACCAGCATATTTTGAACTCTTTTACTATTGGTATTTCCGCGATGTAAACAAAGCAGGACAGTACCTGGATAAATACATTGCGAATACGGATCAGGGTCCGGAGATGGAATACATCAAAACGGACTACACGTATGCTAAAGGTGATTTTGCGGGTGCCAGAACAAGGGCTCAGCAACTGATTCAGCAATACGGCGACAAAGTGAATCCAAGAATGTATCGCATGATTGCTTACACTTCGGATACTTTGGGCGATGTGACAGCTGCAAGAGAAGCAATGACTTCCTTCCTCGCGAAAGCAGAGCCTGAAGTTGTACTTTCTGCAGACTATGAGGAGCTCGCACGCATCAACTCAAAGATTCCTGGTAACGAACAGGAAGCGTTTCAAAACTTCCAACAGGCAATCGATAAGGATACTGCGATGGAAAACAAAGTGAAGTATATCCAAAAAGCTGCTGCACTCGCTAAGCAACTTGGCGACAGAACACAGGAAGCAAACTGGCTCGGCATTGCTTACCAGATGGATAAGAACCCGAACCAGAACGACCTGTACAACTGGGGATATGCCCATTATCAGGCCGGCAATTATGATTCATCGAGAAGAATCTTTTGCGAGATGTACCAGGGCAAGTATCCGAACGAGATTTATGGTTATCTGTGGTGTGCAAGAAGTTTGCAGGCGATGGATACAACCATGGAGCAGGGACTGGCGGTTGACGCTTACAAAACCCTCGCAGAAAAGGCAATAGCGCTGGATTCCGCCGGTAAATACAAATCACAGGCGATCAACGCTCATTTCTATCTCGTTTCTTATTATAATGATATAGCGAAGGATAAGGATCTGGCAATTGCACATGTCGACAAGGTCCTCGAGATCGACCCGCAAAATGAAAATGCGCTTCGTGTAAAGGACATCCTTACGCGTCCCGTTCGCCAGCCTCAACAGCAGGCTAAGCCGAAAACAAGTACCAAGAAGCCTACCGCTAAGAAAGGCTAAGATTTCAGTCGCCGTATTCCGGCACCATTATACGATCCTTCCCGTCGAAAGTCGGGAAGGATTTTTATTTCCTTTTACAAGATAGCAACTGTAATTTGCGGGGGCTGCCGTAATTTTGCACCCGGTATAACTCTTGAAAAATAAAGGATTTGCAAGAGTTACGGCCAATTAAAACCGAACAATGAACTTGTTTCTGCTGCAGGCCGCAAATCAAAGTCAGGACAATGCTTTCTGGTATTTTCCTGTTGCTCTGCAACTATTGTTCGCGATCATTTTCATCGGCGCGATGATGGGGCTCACTCACCTGCTCGGGCCTTCGCGAAAGACGAAGGACAAGCTGGCAAATTTTGAGAGTGGTATCGAGAGTGTGGGCAATGCGAGGCAGCCAATGGCGATCAAATATTTCCTGGTAGCGATTCTTTTCGTTTTGTTCGATGTTGAAGTGATCTTTTTCTACCCTTACGCTGTTAATTTCAGAGGGCTTGGGTGGAATGGTTTTTTCGCCGTACTACTGTTTGTGGGATTCTTCCTTTCCGGCTTCGTTTACATCATAAAAAAGGGAGCCCTGCGTTGGGAAGAGTAAGGCCCATGGCTCAAAGCTCAAAGCTCACAGCCATGGCAAAAGCAGTACGTAACTTAAAACATTAAACATGTCTCGTCCGGTTCAATATAATATTAGTGGAGAAAGGGACCTGAAACTCGTAAAAGAGGGTCCACAGGGCCTTGAAGGGGAAGGATACTTCGCCACGAGTCTCGATAAGGTGGTCGGCCTCGCCAGAAAAAATTCTATCTGGCCATTGCCATTTGCGACTTCCTGTTGCGGAATCGAATTCATGGCCACGATGGGCGCTCATTACGACCTTGCCCGTTTCGGTTCGGAACGTGTGGGATTTTCTCCCCGCCAGTGCGATTTGCTGATGGTGATGGGAACGATCGCAAAAAAGATGGCCCCGGTTGTGAAGCAGGTGTATCTCCAAATGGCTGAACCCCGATGGGTGCTTGCCATGGGTGCCTGCGCATGCAGCGGTGGCATTTTCGACTCATACAGCGTTTTGCAGGGTATCGACCAGATCATTCCTGTTGACGTGTATGTTCCCGGATGTCCGCCACGACCCGAAGCCGTTATCGATGGAATTATCAAGATCCAGGATCTTGTAGGAAATGAGAGCCTGCGTCGCAGAAACGGCGATAGGTACAAGGAACTGATGGCGAGTTACGGAATTCAATGATCCCGATCGTTTCGGGACGCCAAACTGAACTGTAAATTCGAATGCCTTTAACCAACGAAAGAATCAAAGAACGTCTAGTTGAAAAATTTGGAGACCAGGTTTCGAATTTTCAGGAACCTTTCGGCATGCTCACGTTCGAAGTGCCGAAAGATATGAACCTGAAAGTGATGCAGTTCCTTTATGAAGACCCCGAACTGAAATTCCGCTTTCTCACCGATTTACAGGCCGTTCATTATCCCGACGACAAAGGAAGGGAGATCGCTGTGGTGTACCACCTTCACAATCTCGAAGACAACGTGAGGATCCGCTTCAAGGTATTTGCCGATATCAACCAGCCGGATGTTTTCACTGCAACAAAGCTGTTCGAGTCGGCAAACTGGATGGAGCGAGAGACATACGATTTCTTCGGTGTGAATTTCGTCGGACACCCGAACCTTATCCGGATACTTAATGTAGATGAAATGGATTACTTCCCTTTGAGGAAGGAGTATCCGCTCGAAGAACAAACGCGCATCGACAAAGATGATGAGATGTTTGGCAGATAATAAAAATTTATGACTTCGGGCAACCGCGGTCATTGAAAAATATACAATGTCCATTCAACATATCAACCTCCCCGACGGTTCGATAGAAAAGCAGACGACCACACTCAACCTTGGTCCGACGCATCCGGCGACGCACGGGGTTTTTCAAAATATTCTTGAGCTCGATGGTGAGCGCATCGTATCCGCGAAACAAACCGTTGGATACATCCATCGCGCATTTGAAAAAATTGCTGAACGTCGCCCGTTATACCAGATCACTCCATTAACCGATCGCTTAAACTATTGCTCTTCGCCCATCAACAATATGGGCTGGCATCTGACCTGCGAGAAATTGCTGGGAGTAAAAACTCCGAAGCGTGTAGACTATCTCCGGATCATCATCATGGAACTTGCAAGGATTTCGGATCACCTCATTTGCAATTCAATTGTAGGCGTTGATACCGGAGCCTATACCGGATTTCTGTATGTGATGCAGTACCGCGAACTCATCTATGAAATTTATGAAGAAGTTTGCGGCTCCCGTCTCACTACCAATATTGGAAGGATCGGTGGATTCGAAAGAAATTTTACGAACACTGCGTTCGAGAGACTGGAAAAATTTCTTGCAGAATACCCGGCCGTACTGAAAGAATTCAATAATCTTTTCCTACGGAACCGCATCTTCATGGAGCGTACCATGGGTGTTGGTCCAATCAGTGCCGAACGTGCGTTGAACTATGGTTTCACCGGACCAAACCTCCGCGCAGCGGGCGTCGACTATGATGTTCGCATTCATACTCCATACAGCAGTTATGAGGATTTTGAATTTACGATACCCGTAGGAAGTACCGGTGATTGTTACGATCGTTTTCTCGTTCGCGATCAGGAAATGTGGCAGTCGCTGAGCATCATCGAACAGGCGTATAGAAAAGTGCAGGAGTTCAAGGGTGCAGAAGCGGAAGTTTTTCATGCCGATGTGCCGGAATATTATTTGCCGGATAAGAAAGATGTGTATACGAAAATGGAGGCGCTGATCTGGCACTTCAAGATCATCATGGGCGAGATTGAAATTCCCCCGGGTGAAGTATATCTCAGTGTGGAAGGCGGCAATGGCGAGCTTGGATTTTATCTTATCAGCGATGGCGGAAGAACGCCGTACCGCTTACATTTCAGAAGACCCTGTTTCATTTATTACCAGGCGTACGAGGAGTTGGTGAAAGGCAGCATGCTCAGCGATGCGATTATCACGATGAGTAGTCTAAACCTGATTGCCGGAGAAATGGACAACTAAAATATCAGAAGAATGATCAGTTTTTCGGAGCAGAAGATGAATGAAGTCAACGCGATCATCGCAAGATATCCCGAAGGGAAAGAAAAGAGTGCGCTGCTGCCATTGCTGCATCTGGCACAGGAAGAATTTGGCGGGTGGCTCGATGTTCCGGTGATGGATTATGTTGCTTCGATTCTGAGGATCGAACCGATAGAAGTGTATGAGGTTGCAACGTTTTACACGATGTATAATCTGAAGCCGGTGGGCAGGTATGTTTTCGAAGTGTGCCATACCGGACCATGCATGATCAGCGGCAGCGACGAGATCATCGATTATATCAAACAGAAATTGAATATTGAAGTAGGTCAGACTACTGGTGATGGCATGTTCACACTTAAAACTGTTGAATGCCTCGGAGCGTGTGGTTATGCACCCATGATGCAGCTTGGAAAAAATTATCGCGAGCATCTCACGAAAGAAAAAGTGGACGCTATCATTGCCGAATGCAGCAACAAATCGGCGATGAACAATTAAAGAACAACGCAGACAACGAAAGCAGAACGGCTGCTGTAAAACAAATAGATGTCAGTAAAGCTTCTTATAGATAAGGTTAATGTTGAAAGGATTCGCTTTTACGATGCGTATCGTAAGAACGGCGGGTATGCTTCTGTTGAGAAAGCGTTCCGGATGTCGCCCGCAGATATTGTTGAAGAAGTAAAGAAAAGCGGCTTGCGTGGTCGCGGCGGTGCCGGATTTCCGACGGGAATGAAGTGGAGCTTTCTTGCAAAGCCAGAGGGTGTTCCGAGGTATCTTGTATGCAATGCAGACGAGTCGGAGCCGGGTACGTTTAAGGACCGTTACCTCATGGAATTTCTGCCGCACCTGTTGATTGAAGGCCTGATTGTTTCTTCGTACGCGCTCGGTTCTTCCCGTACGTACATCTATATACGCGGCGAGTATGCGTGGATCATCGACATACTTGAACAGGCCATTGCAGAAGCAAAGGCAAACGGATTTCTTGGTACGAACATTCTTGGATCCGGATTCAATTGCGAAATCTATGTTCAACGCGGTGCCGGAGCATACATCTGTGGTGAAGAGACTGCGTTGCTGGAGAGCCTCGAAGGCAAACGTGGCAATCCGCGCATCAAGCCCCCCTTTCCTGCTGTGAAAGGGTTGTGGGATTGTCCGACAGTAGTAAACAATGTTGAGACGCTCGCAGCGGTTGTTCCGATCATCAATATGGGTGGAGAAGAGTATGCGAAGATCGGTGTCGGCAAATCGACCGGAACAAAGTTGATAAGTGCATGCGGTAATATCAACAAGCCGGGAGTGTATGAGATCGATATGACGATCTCGGTGGAAGAGTTTATTTATTCAGATGAATATTGCGGAGGGATAAAGAATGGAAAGAAGCTCAAGGCCTGCATTCCGGGTGGCTCGTCGGTTCCGATTCTTCCTGCTAATTTGTTGTTGAAGACAGCAAAAGGCGAAACGAGAATCATGAACTATGAAAGTCTCGCTGACGGAGGTTTTCAAACCGGATCGATGATGGGTTCCGGAGGTTTCATTGTGCTCGACGAGGACCAGTGTGTTGTGAGGCATACGCTGACGCTTGCGAGGTTTTATCGTCATGAGAGTTGCGGACAATGTTCGCCGTGCAGGGAAGGAACGGGGTGGATGGAAAAGATCCTGAAGAATATTGAATATGGAAAGGGTAAGATGAGTGATATTGATTTGTTGTGGGATATACAAAGAAAGATCGAGGGGAACACTATTTGTCCGCTCGGCGACGCGGCCGCATGGCCTGTTGCTGCCGCGATACGGCATTTCCGGGATGAGTTTGAGTGGCATGTGTTGAATCCCGATGAGGCGCAGAGGAGGAATTATGGATTGGCGAATTATGGGGTTGAGGCTCCTACGTTTTGATAGAGTTCTTTGATTGCTGAAAAGGTAAGAGTTCACCGCAAAGGACGCGATGGACGCAGAGGTACGCGAAGAGTCGTTGCGTGCTTACCAGAAGACGGGTAAACAGAGTATGTTTAATCACGTTGCAGAAATGTGTTTTACCCTTTGCGTTCCTTAGCGTCCATTGCGTCCTTTGCGGTGAATGACGTTGCACGAAAACGAGCTATCAAACGTGGTGATCAGGCAGGCACTGAAGATTCACACATCGCTCGGGCCCGGTTTATTAGAATCAGTATATCAAGCGTGTTTGATTCATCAGCTTGCTAGCGAAGGTTTAAGAACAATCAGCCAGAAGCCGATACCGTTGGTTTTTGAAGGCATCAAGCTTGACTGTGGATTTCGGTGCGATATAATCGTAGAAGAGAAGTTGCTTATTGAAGTAAAGTCAGTAGAAGCCGTAACGGAAATTCACCATGCGCAGGTCTTGACATATTTGAAATTGACCGGGATGCGGTTAGGCCTATTAATCAATTTTAATGTCGTTCATTTGCGACATGGAATCAGAAGAGTTGTAAACAATTTGTGAGCAGGTTATCAAAACATGGAAGAGAAAAAACAATTTAAAGTCACCATCGACAACATCACCATCGAAGTCGACCCTGGAACCTCCATACTCCAGGCGGCACGAAAAATTGGTGGCGACGTTGCTCCACCCGCAATGTGTTATTACACCACATTGAAAGGAAGTGGCGGCAAGTGTCGTACGTGCCTGGTGGAAGTGGCTGCTGGATCCACTGCGGATCCGCGACCGATGCCGAAACTTGTAGCGAGCTGCCGCACCAATGTAATGGACGGCATGATCGTAAAAAATATAACGAGCGAAAAAGTAATCGATGCACGACGCGGAGTCGTTGAACTGTTGTTGATCAATCACCCGCTGGATTGCCCCATCTGTGATCAGGCAGGCGAATGTCATCTACAGGATCTGAGTTACGAACACGGCGACGTATCAACCCGCTACGAATTTCCTCGGCGAACGTTTGAACGACACGATCTCGGTCCTTACATCCAACTGCATATGACGCGTTGCATACTGTGTTATCGCTGCGTATATACTGCAGAGCAGTTGACCAACAAACGTGAGCACGGTGTTCTTGACCGCGGCGATCATTCAGAGATTGCAACATTCATTGAAAAGTCGCTGGACAACGATTTCATCGGCAACGTCATTGATGTGTGCCCCGTGGGAGCTCTTACCGACCGCACCTTTCGATTTAAGAACCGTGTATGGTTCCTGAAACCGGTAGATGCGCATCGCGCTTGTCCAAAATGTTCCGGAAAGGTAACTCTGTGGAACCGCGGCGATGAAGTGTTTCGTGTCACCGCCCGCAAGGACCAATGGGGTGAGGTGCATGAATGGATTTGCAACGAATGCCGCTTTGAAAAAAAGAAAACGAGCGACTGGGTGATCGAGGGCCCGATGAAAGTGAATCGCCATTCAGTGATTTCAGCAAATCACTATGTAGAAACAGTGATGCCGAAGGAGACCTTCCCGGAGATCATGGATGGAAGAGCACCCAAACTGCTGATGGATATTCATAAAGTGAGCAAGGTGAACAAACCTGAAATCGAACTTTCGATGTTGCCGGGACCCGCGCATTCAGAAGATTTCAAGGAACAGGGAACAACAGGCAACGGAACAAACAATAAATAGCAGGAGCTGTTACGATGATCGATATCATGTTACTTGCTTTCGACTGGGGACTTCTCTTCGAAAAACTCATTCTCATCGTGGGGATCGTATCCGTTTCACTCGTCATTGCGATGTATGAAACATATATGGAGAGAAAGGTTGCGGCTGTGATGCAGGATCGTCGCGGCCCAAATCGGGCGGGACCTTTTGGAATACTCCAACCACTTGCAGACGGATTGAAGCTCTTCATGAAAGAAGAGATCATTCCAAATACATCCAACAAATTTCTGTTTATCCTCGGACCCTGCCTCGCGATGCTGACGGCAATGATGACGTCTGCCGTGATACCGTGGGGTGACAGGATCCATTTTACCTGGTTTGGTCAGGATCGTTACGTGAGCCTGCAGATCGCCGACATCAATATCGGTATCCTGTACATTTTCGGTGTTGTAAGTATGGGCGTATATGGCATCATGATCGGTGGATGGGCATCGAACAATAAATTTTCACTGATTGCCGCTTTGCGCGGTGCGTCCCAGGTCATCTCTTATGAGTTACCAATGGGCCTTTCGTTGATCGCTTTGCTGATGCTGACCGGATCGCTGAAGATGAGTGTGATTGTCGGCGACCAGATCGATTCTTGGTATTACGTATTGTACCAGCCTCTTGGATTTTTCATCTTCCTGGTATGCGCGTTCGCGGAATGTAATCGTACTCCGTTCGATCTGCCTGAAGCGGAAAACGAATTGAACTTCGGTTATCACCAGGAGTATTCATCAATGAAACTCGGGTTCTATCTGTTTGCCGAGTACATCAACATGTTCATCAGCAGTGCCGTGATGGTATCGTTGTTCTGGGGTGGGTATGACATACCATTTGTGAGCGACGCCAATCTGGCAAAAAGCTGGGGCATGAACGTGACAGCGGCGCTACAGGCGTTCAGCATGTTTTTCAAGATTCTCATTTTTATTTTTGTGTTCATGTGGGTGCGATGGACAATTCCAAGGTTCAGATATGATCAATTGATGAACCTCGGATGGAAAGGTCTGATCCCGCTTGCACTTATTAATATGATAGTTACTGCAGCGATAGCCTTGTTGCGTGAAGGAAAATAAATTATCAAACAATGCAATTAACAAAACGCTCCCAGCCGGTAAGTCGAAAGCCAATGACCTTGGTTGAAAAGCTGTATGTGTGGAACATAGCCAAAGGGATGCTCATTACACTCAAACATATTTTCAAGAAGAAAGCGACCATCAGCTATCCTGAACAAAGAAGGGCTTTCAGTCCCGTTTTCAGGGGTCTTCATATATTGAATCGCGATGAAGAAGGCAGAGAACGTTGCACTGCATGCGGACTATGTGCCGTGGCTTGTCCGGCCGAAGCGATCACAATGGAGGGTGCAGAAAGAAAGAAAGGAGAGGAACATCTGTACCGTGAAGAAAAATATGCCGCCAGATATGAAGTAAACATGTTGCGTTGCATATTTTGCGGCCTCTGTGAAGAAGCATGTCCGAAAGATGCAGTATACCTGAGCGAAACTTTTGCCCCGGCGAATTACCAGAGAAAGGGATTCATTTATGGGAAAGAGGATCTGTTGATCCCGAATCCGAAAGATGATCCGGAAGGTTATAAGCAGGCGTTGGGCAATCGCTCTAAGAATAAGGCGCATCAGGACAAGCCTTCCAGCAACTGAGCATTATGAGTGTATCCGAGATATTGTTTTATACATTAAGTGCGATGTCGATCGGCAGCGCGATCATGGTTGTCGTCAGCCGTAATCCTGTTCACAGTGTGCTGTGGCTGATTGTGACATTCTTTGCCATCTCGGGGCATTATATATTAATGAATGCGCAGTTTCTCGGCATCGTGAATCTGATCGTATACGCCGGAGCGATCATGGTGTTGTTTCTATTTGTGATCATGCTGATGAATCTGAATGCAGAGTCGGAACCGCAGAAAAGCAGGTGGATGAAACTTGCCGGAATTGTGTCCGGCGGATCGTTGTTGCTTGTGCTTGTTGCTGCGCTCAAAGATGCAGAGGTAAAAGGTCAGATAACACAATTGAACACGGGAGAGATAGGTCTGATCGAAGTACTCGGCCGTTCATTGTTTACGGATTACGTTGTGCCGTTTGAGATCAGCAGTATACTGTTTCTTAGTGCGATGGTAGGGGCGGTGGTGATTGGGAGAAGGTAAGAATTTGAATGTGAAAGTTTGGGCGTCGGGTGTCGGGTATCGGGTATCGGGCGGTGAGCTTTGAGCTTCGAGCAGAATGAATGAAAAAGATGTAAACCATTGTGATATCGAATAACGAATGATAATAGGTGGGTATAGGTATCAAGCGGATGTATTTTTTCCCGATACCTGACGCCTGACACCTGATACCCAAAACTGACACCGCACCATGCCCATAGAACGTTACATATTCCTCTCAATCGCACTATTCTGTATTGGAATTGCAGGTGTATTGACGAGGCGGAACTCGATCATTGTTTTCATGTGCATCGAACTGATGTTGAATGCCGTGAATCTTTTGCTCGTTGCTTTTTCGAAGATGCATCACCTTAGCGGAGTCGCGAACAATCCAACGGCAGGCATCGATGGTCAGCTGTTCGTGTTCTTTATCATGGTGGTTGCAGCGGCTGAGGTAAGTGTGGGACTCGCTATCATTGTGATGATGTACCGTAACGTTCATTCGGTAGATATTAATTTTTTAAACCGACTCAAACACTGAGGTGCTAAGCTGATAATTTTTAACCAAACTTCACCCATCGGATCAAGGGTGTGATATTATGAGAGAACTTGTTTATCTGGTGCCATTGTTGCCATTTTTGGGATTCTTGATAAATGGTCTTCTCAGAAACTCGTTGCCAAAGGCTGCGAGTGGTGTGATTGGTTCCGGCGTCATATTTCTTTCTTTTGCGGCAAGCTTCTACCTGTTTATGCAGGTGAAGGCCGGGAATATCATTTACGTTGAACCGTTTCCCTTCATCAATGCCGAAGATCTTTCTATACCTTTTTCATTTCTTGTCGATCAACTGACTTCCGTATTCCTTCTGATCATTACCGGAGTCGGTTTTCTGATACATCTCTATTCGACGGCGTACATGCATGAAGAGACTGCGCCACATTTTGCGCGTTACTTTTCATACCTGAACCTTTTCGTTTTTTCGATGCTATTGCTTGTGATGGGAGGCAACTATCTCATCATGTTCATCGGTTGGGAAGGTGTTGGTCTGTGTTCGTATCTGCTTATCGGGTACTGGTTCAAGAACACATCGTATAACAACGCCGCGAAGAAGGCATTTGTAATGAACCGGATCGGCGATCTCGGTTTTTTGCTTGCAATCTTTTGGATCATCATGCAGTTCGGATCGCTCAATTACAGCGATGTGTTTTCAAAAGCCGAGTCACTGCCTGCCGGATCAGTAGTGCTGACAGGTATCACCCTACTGTTGTTTGTTGGTGCCACGGGTAAGTCGGCACAAATTCCATTGTACACATGGTTGCCCGATGCGATGGCCGGTCCTACGCCGGTTTCAGCGCTGATCCATGCTGCGACGATGGTCACGGCCGGGATCTACATGATTGCCCGAAGCAATATCATGTATACGCTTTCGCCCGTTACCCAGACAGTTGTAGCAGTAATTGGAATCGCAACCGCATTGCTCGCTGCCACGATTGCACTCCGCCAAAACGACATTAAAAAAGTTCTCGCCTATTCAACGGTCAGTCAGCTTGGATACATGTTCCTGGCTCTTGGAGTTGGCGCTTATACAGGTGCAGTATTTCATGTGATGACACATGCGTTCTTCAAAGCGCTGTTGTTCCTTGGTGCCGGATCGGTAATTCATGCGATGCACCACGAACAGGACATTCGTTCGATGGGCGGACTTCGGAAGCATCTGCCTATTACGCATATCACATTTTTAATTGGATGTATTGCGATTGCCGGTATCCCGCCGCTTTCAGGTTTCTTTTCAAAAGATGAAATACTTGCCGCCGCATATTCGAAGAACATTGTTTATTGGATACTCGGTGTGGTCGGCGCGCTCATGACGGCATATTATATGTTCCGATTGTATGCGACAACGTTTGCTGGAAGGTTTCGTGGTACGGAAGAACAGAAGCATCATCTGCATGAAAGTCCATCGAGCATGACGATACCGCTTGTGATACTCGCGATATTGTCGGCGGTAGCGGGGTTTGTCGGTGTCCCACCGTTGTTTGCTGAAAATGCACACGCGCTTGCCAACTTTCTCGCGCCGGTATTTGAGTCTTCACAACGTGCAGTTGAGGCACATCATCTGGAACATTCAACCGAATGGATGCTGATCGCTGTTTCTCTCGGACTCACTATTGTGGCCGCGGCTATTGCATGGAACCGTTATTCGAAACGTCCCGACCTCGAAGAGCCTTCGGGATTTGGTAAGATTCTCGCGAACAAGTGGTATGTCGATGAGCTGTATGATCGTGGGATCGCTCAGCCGATATATCGTTTCGGCAAATTTTTAAATGTACAGATTGAAAAGAACCTGATCGACTGGATGGTGAACGGTGTCGGCAGGGTATTACAATATGGCAGCAGGCAGCTTAGGTGGATGCAAAGTGGCCAGGTGGGTAGTTATGTGCTGTTGATGGTGCTGAGCATGCTCGTGTTGTTTGTGGTGCAGTTTTTCATCAGGAGTAAGTGAGTGAGAGAAAAGTGCCTGCCCGACTCCGCTTAGCGGAGGCGGGAAAAGTAAAAAGGAAAAGGGAAGAAGTGAAAAACTTGTGTCCCAGACGAGTCTCTCGAGCGCAGCGAAGAGGACTCGTCGTAGGACTTTTTATAATCCGGACTTGTCTAAAACGAAGCGAAACGTATAAACAAAAAAAGCTGATTGCTGACAGCTGATTGCTGATAGCCACAGCTATAAGCGCATAGCCGAAATGATCTCATTACTACTCATACTGATCCCACTTATCGCAGGCATCATCTCATTCTTTATACGTTCCGAGAAGTTGCCAAAACAATGGGCGGTGGTTTCGTCGGTTGCAACTTTTGCCATCACCCTTTATGCAGTGAGTTTGGCGGGTTCGGATCCCGGTCTTGTTACCGATGGAGAATGGATACCGAATCTGAACAGCAGGTTCTCACTTGCGATGGATGGCATCGGTAAGGTTCTTGTATTGCTGACAGGAATTGCTTTTCCTGTCATATTTCTTTCAACGTTCAATAGCGAATACCGGAGGCCGTGGAATTTTTATGCGTTCATGTTGCTTTCACAGGCGGGTCTGATGGGAGTGTTTCTTGCAACCGATGCATTGTTGTTCTATTTCTTCTGGGAACTTGCGTTGATCCCCGCATACTTTCTTTGTTCGCAATGGGGTGGCGAAAGAAGAATACAAGTCACGTTTAAATTCTTTATCTACACATTCATTGCGTCGTTGTTCATGCTGGTAGGCATCATCTACCTGTACTCTAAGACACCTGATCTTTCATTTTCATACCGGTCGTTCAGTTCTCTTGACCTCTCAGTACCGGAACAGACCTGGTTATTCTGGCTGATGTTCATCGCCTTTGCAGTAAAAATGCCAATCTTTCCGTTCCATACGTGGCAACCCGATACATATGAGCAGTCGCCAACCGCAGTAACAATGGTGCTCAGCGGACTAATGGTGAAGATGGGAGTGTTTGGGATCCTTCGCTGGCTCGTTCCTGTTTTGCCAACTGCCGTCTGGGCCTGGGGCGATACGGTGTCCGTGCTGTGTATCATCGGAATGTTGTATGCCTCGGTGATTGCAATACGACAGGACGACCTGAAGCGACTCGTTGCATATTCGTCGATTGCGCATATGGGGCTGATGGGACTGGCGATTTTTGCATCGAACGATCTTGCGGTTCAGGGCGTCGTCATTCAAATGTTTAGTCATGGTATCAATATCATCGGACTGTGGATAGTTGTTGAATTGATCGAACGGCAGTTCAAGACACGTAAAATGTCGGAACTCGGCGGGCTGGCACAGAAGGCACCGGCACTAGCAATTTTGCTGGTGGTAGTTGCTCTCGCGAATGTTTCCTTGCCACTCACGAATTCGTTCATTGGAGAGTTCATGATGTTCGCCGGTGTTTTCAACTCTGCGGCGACGAAATACAATTTTGTATTTGCGGCTGTAGCAGGCATCAGCATCATCCTTTCGGCAGTGTATACACTCAACATGATCCAGAAAGTATTTTACGGAAACACAACAACACTTACGTCTCAGGGCAGGGATATCCGTCCCAACGAGACGATGGTTCTTGGTGTTCTCGTGATCCTTATCATCGTTTTTGGAGTGTACCCGCAGCCATTGCTTGAGTTGAGTGCCCAAACGGTTGACGGAATTGTTTCACGCATGATGATTAAACAGCCATAGACTTCGGAATATGAATTTTATTACGATATCGCCGATCATTGGAGTTATAATGATGTACATGGGGTTGTTCGTGAAGAACCGGCGTGTGATCACAAGCATCGCGACCCTTGGTCTGGCTCTGCTGTTTGTGCTGAATGTGCTCGAAATGGATGGCACCGATATTTTCGGATTCAACGTGCGGAACATGTTGTACGTCGACACCTTCGCACTGGTGTTCAACGCTATTGCAATCGGTTGTACACTATTGTATTTTTTATTGTCGGGTTCGGATATTGAAAATGTTGGGCTTGATGTGGGCGAGTACTATGCGTTGCTTTTCTTCATCCTCAGCGGTGTCGGCATCGCTTCATCATTCAATTCATTGTTGATGCTGTTTTTGGGAATCGAGATCATATCGATCCCATTGTACATCCTAACGGGCAGCGACAAACGAAATTTGAAAGGGAACGAAGCTTCGCTGAAATATTTTCTGATGGGATCGTTCTCGACCGGTTTGATGCTGATGGGGATTGCTTTGATCTACGGAGCCAAAGGAACGTTCGACATGGACGCCATCAGTGCTACGAACACAGAAATGACTCCGATGCTCACGGCGGGTTTGTTGTTGCTGATGTTTTCAATGGCGTTTAAGGTATCAGCGGCACCGTTTCATTTCTGGACGCCCGATGTGTATGATGGAGCCCCGTCTGTATTTACTTCTTTCATGTCCACCATCGTAAAGGCAGCCGGTTTCATTGCATTCATTCGCCTGTTTCATGGCGGCTTCCAGGAACTCCGTGGCGAATGGCAGTTGATGGTTGCAATCATTACCGCGGCCACATTATTTATTGGTAACATCACAGCCATCTTCCAGCAGAGTGTGAAGAGGATGCTCGCGTATTCGAGTATTGCGCAGGCTGGGTTCATGATGTTTGCGCTTGTATCTCTCAACATACAGGCGCGCGAAGGTTTGCTACTGTATGCGGCGGCATATTGCCTTGCCACGATCGGTGTGTTTGCGATTTTGATAAGAATGAAGGATTACACCTTTGAAGGATACAACGGCATGGGCAAGCATCATCCGGTGCTTGCGGCGACCAATGCTATATTTCTGCTTTCACTTGCCGGCATACCCGCCACCGCGGGATTCATGGCAAAGTTTTATATGCTTTCATCCGCAATTCAGTCCGGACAATTGTTGTGGCTGGTCATCATTGGAATTATTTGCGCGGCTATCAGCGTCTATTATTATTTCCGCGTGATCCAGGCGATGTACTTTAAGGACGGAGAGGCTCAGGAGATCTCTGTGGGTCCGGGCTTCAAGGGATTGCTCATCGGAACTGCAGCGCTGATCGTTCTGCTTGGTATTTTTCCGCAATGGTTGCTCAGGTTACTGGAGTATTATGTGAGGCTGTGAGGTTTGGGCTGTGAGCTATGGGCTTTTAGCTTTGGGTTTCGGTGTCGGGTATCGGGAAATCAAGGTAGGGTACTAAAAATGTCAAAGGCTTCGCGTCTCAAAGCCTTGAACTTTGAACCTTGAACCTTAAACTTCGAACCTTTGACCGTCTTTAACTTTTAACTTTTCCCTTCTTCCTTACCTTTCAGATATGAAATTCTTCGACACATTTCTGCTTGCGTTCAGAACCGTGCGGGGCAACAAGCTTCGTACCGGCCTGACGGTTGCGATCATCGCATTCGGGATCATGGCGCTGGTCGGTATCAAGACTGCCATTGAAGCGATGCAACAGAAATTCATCGAAAGCTTTTCTTCAATGGGTGCAAACGGTGTTACCATCCGATTCAAAGAGCCGCGGTTTCGCTTCGGTGGCGGCAATGAAGTAACAAAAGAAAAGAAGGGACAGCGCAAGGAGAAGAAATCTAATATGGGAAAACCCATCACCGAAATGCAGGCCGAAGCGTTCAAAGCGAACTACCACTTTCCGGCGAAAGTTTGTTTGAACATATTCGGCGCGCGCGATGCGGTGGTTTCGCATCAGAACAAAAAGACAAACCCAACGGTGCGGGTGTATGGCAGCGATGAAAACTTTGTTGAACAAAATGGTTTCTCCATTGCGTACGGAAGAAGTTTCAATCAGCTCGACATCGAATCGGGACGAAACGTGTGCCTCATCGGAAGTGAAACGGCCAGACGCTTATTTGGTGAAAACCTTGAGGCGCCACTGGAAAAGATCATCCGGATCAACAACATTCCCTTTCGGATCATCGGAACACTCGATGAAAAAGGTTCTTCGCTCGGTTTCAGTTGGGATAATATCACCGTCGTTTCCTATAAAAACGCAAGACGCTTTTTCAATTCCAATCCAAATTCTTCTTTCAATATACAGATCAAGGTGAACGATCTGCGGCAGATGGAAGGTGCGATCGGCGAAGCAACTGCGACGTTCCGACCCATTCGAAGGCTTACGACTACCGAAGAAGATAATTTTGTAATGGACAAAAGCGACAGCTTCGTCGAAATGCTGCTGAACCAGTTGCGTTATCTCACTGGTGCGGCAGTTGTAATTGGATTTATTACGCTGATTGGTGCGGCGATCGGTTTGATGAACATCATGCTGGTTGCGGTAACCGAAAGAACAAAGGAGATCGGACTTGTAAAAGCAATCGGTGGCAAGCAGGCCAACGTGCGACAGCAATTTCTGTTTGAGGCGATCATCATCAGTCTGCTCGGCGCATTGTTCGGTGTGATCCTCGGCGTTATCGTCGGCAACAGTTTCTCTCTTGTATTGAATACAGGTTTTGTGGTGCCATGGAACTGGGTGATACTTGGGATCGTGATCTGTTCGATTGTTGGCTTGCTTGCGGGGCTATATCCAGCGTTCAAGGCAGCGCGGTTGAATCCGATTGAGGCGTTGAGGTACGAGTGAGTTCAAGGTTCAAGGTTCAAGGTTTCAGGTTCAAGGAAATACATTCACCGCAAAGGGCGCGATGGACGCAGAGGATCGCAAAGGAAATACAAACGCCACTTGAAATTAATCTGGTCGCAAAATGAGAGTAAGTCTTTGCGTACCTTTGACCCGGCTCAGCCGGGATCCTTTGCGGTGAACTCTTTGAGCTGATAGCTCAAAGCTCAAAGCTCATAGCTCACAGCCCTTTAGCTCCTCGGATTGAAAATCCTCTCCAACCTCTCCGCGACGTCCTGCAAATGATACCTGCTCATTTTATCGGTATATGTTGGAAGAGCCACGTTCACTTCGCTCTTCAAACTCCGCAGTACCGCCTTTGCAACAGAAGACATATCCGTTCTTCTCGGATCGAGCGGTGGCCCGAAGGAAATAATAATTCCGCCACCCGATGGTGAGGGAGAACTCCCCGGTGTGATCAGATTGTTCAATCGATCGATGAATGATTTCTGAAGATTTCGGCGGTAATTGTCGATCGGCTTGCGCGCTGAAAGTTCAGACCAGATTCCTTTCTTAATATCCTCAATGTATTCATCAACCGGGTACGCAGTTTCATCACGATTCGTCGAAACGATGAGTCGCTGAAGTCGCGCGGGACTCAGCAACGCATTAAGAAAATTTTCCTGAAGCGTTGCGACCCGGTCCGTCGTAGGCGGGTTGATCCGATTCAATATCTTTTTGTCGAGGATCCATTGCGGCGTTTCGAAAAGATTGCGATGAATAAAATTCAGCGCTTCCTTTTGTTGCGTTTTCGGAACGATACTATATACCGGCCCTTCCTGTTCCGCAGTCTTGTGATCCGTTTTCACCCCAGCAACATGCGTCGCAACGTGTCCGATGTATCTTCCGAATTGTGTGATGGCCTCATTATACACTTCACTGAGGATATCGAAGCTTTCGCCTTCTTCATTGAGCCATTCCGGCAAGTTCGGGACGATCTTCTTCAGGTTACGGATACCATACGTGCTGGCTTTTATCGAATTGTCACCGAGATCTTCTGTCTGCGCGCGTGGGTCCATGCCATCGAGATGCAAAAATCTAAGTCGAGGGTCGGCAGTCTTCGACTTTACGAGGTCGTTCAGTATTTTCTTTTCTTGGTCTTCATCCTTTCCCGGAAACAATTTGTATCCCCATTCAATCGCCCACAGATCGTAATCGCCGATTCTCGGATACAGTCCCTCGGGATTGATCTTGTCCTCAGGCTGCGCCACATAATTGAATCGCGCATAGTCCATGATCGAGGAACTGTGCCCGTATTTCTCAAGCCATTCTTTATCGCGTAATTTTTCGACCGGCGTCGCAAACGAAGCACCCATATTGTGAGGTAGTCCGAGTGTATGGCCCACTTCATGGCTCGATACAAAGCGGATAAGCTGCCCCATAAGTTCATCATCGAACCGCGGTTTTCTTGCGCGCGGATCGCTGGCCCCGGCCTGAACGAGGTACCAGTTGCGCAGAAGCCTCATTACATTATGGTACCAGTTGATGTGCGATTCGAGTATCTCTCCGCTGCGTGGGTCATGAATTCGAGGGCCGCTTGCATTCGGAATATCCGAGGGCTTGTAGACGATTGCAGAATAGCGTGCGTCTTCGAGGCTCCATGTCGAATCTTCGGAATACGACGGTGCACGTTTAGCGGTAATCGCGTTTTTGAAGCCGGCTTTTTCAAAAGCCTTTTTCCAGTCGTTCACACCCTGGATGAGGTAGGGTATCCATTTTTCAGGGGTGGCAGGATCTATATAAAAAACAATTTGCTTCTTAGGTTCCACCAATTCGCCACGCCTGTACTTGTCTTCATCGCCCGGCTTAGGCTCAAGTCGCCAGCGCATAACCATTGAGATATCTTTTACTCCCTGCGGATCAGCGTCAAAGTCGGTATATTCGGTCGTGATATACGCAACGCGCTGGTCGTAGTAACGTGGACGCATTGGATTTGAAGGCAGTAGAACGATCGAGGTATTGAGTTCGAACGTGGAAAATCCACCCGGAGGAGCGACGGGAAATCCCGGAACGTTGGAGGGCATTGAAGCCCGGCTATAAGTTTTTACGGTGCGTATCTCGGTGTTCAATGGATAAGGACGAATGTCGGCGACATACGATTTGTCGTTCTGCAGACTTCCGAGACGAAGAGCAGATTTATAAGAAGGGGCGAAGAAGAATATTTCATTGTCGCCATTGATATAATCGGTAAGATCAATGACAGAACCGGTGCTGTCTTTCGAGAAGGCTTTGATATCAAACGCAGCGGTGATCGGCTGAATATTGGAATTCATCACCGACTTGTACATCGGTTTCGACGAATCCTTTGCATACACCGAATACGAGAGATTGCGGAAGAACAATTTGTTGTTCGGACCTTTTTCGAAGCGAATTACGTTTTGATTGATCTCGTCGCCGGCATAACCGAAGAAGCCTGCGCGAGTGTCGATCGGCGCCTTCGAAATGCGGTTCACAACAAGGATCTCTTTGCCGAGAATGGAGTCGCCGATCTCGAAGAACCATCTGTCGTCGACCTTATGAACAGCGAAGAGGCCGTAGCGCGAGAGTGCCTTATCGGTGATCACTTCCTTGTACGGCTTCGGTCCGCTCTTCGGCGCTGAAGGAGCGACTGGTGGCGGGTTCGACGGCGGGGTTGGAACGGTTTTTTTATTCTGTGTGAATCCGGTTGCAACTATGTTGGCGAGCAATAAGAATGAAAGGAGTTTTTTCAGGGTCTGGCTTTTAGGCATCTACAACAATCATTAATCAGGCATCAATATTAAGTAAAAACGTTTCAAAGGTTTTCTTAAGATAGACAGGCGGTAACAATTTGTATTTACATGAATTCATTCAACCCTTTTATTTTTTTTCATTAAAATTCCTATTTTTAAAACCCGGCTTTAGTGAAATCTATAAGCCTTATTCTTCTGTCGCGATTGCGGAACCATCAGTCCTCCACCCAGGCCGTTGCTCTGCACTCGTTTTGTTTCAGTATCCAATGAATCCACTGCGAACATCAGGTTCGGCAGCATCAAATGCAGAATAGACAAGAATTTCAGGGCATTCGCCAATAGGCAGATACCCTTAAATATTTTCATGGTAAACTGAGAATTCATAAAAGTTTTCTTTACAATTGCACGGCTATTTTATAATCTACCATAGATCAAAAATTTCAAACACTAAAAACAAAAATCATGGCTGAAACAAAACCAACTGCCACTGCTGTTTCAAGGAGTAACACATCTGTTCAACCCGTTAAGAAAGGAAATTCGATATCGTGGGTGGCACCCGTAGCTTGTATCATAGCAGGTTATGTTATCTGGCGGTTTATTTTGGGCGACCCTGGGAACTTTACAAAGCCAGATCCTGCCGGTGGTTTTTGGCCACACCATGAAGGTCCAAAAGGCGGATTGGTGAGAATGTATGAAGGCGGAATCGTGGTTCCCGTCCTTATCGCCAACTTCCTTATCGTTCTTGTGTTTGCAATTGAAAGGTTTCTCACGATAACAAAAGCAACCGGTTCGGGCAACGTCGCTGAATTCATTAGGAAAGTACAGTATCACCTTGCAAATAAAAATGTTGACCAGGCCATCAGCGAATGCGACAGGCAAAAGGGCAGCGTTGGTAATGTGATGAAAGCCGGCCTTAGAAAATACAAAGAAATGATCGGCAACAGCGAGCTGAATACCGATCAGAAAGTTCTTAACATCCAAAAAGAAGTGGAAGAAGCAACGGCGCTAGAGCTGCCAATGCTTGAGAAGAACCTGGTGTTCCTTTCTACGATCGCTTCGGTGGCTACGCTCCTCGGTCTGTTGGGAACGGTGTTGGGGATGATCACATCCTTCTCCGCTCTTGGTGAAGAAGGTGGTGGTAACGCAGCTGCAGAACTTTCAAGAGGTATCTCCGAAGCGTTGTACAATACGGCACTTGGTATCGGTACGTCGGCAGTTGCGATCATCATGTACAACATTTTTACAACGAAGATCGACTCGATCACTTACGGTATTGACGAATCGGGCTTCACATTGACGCAGAGCTTCGCTTCTCTTTATAAATAAGGCTTTTGCTTTCAACGCCTTAACGATAAGTGGAGGTGTTGGAGCGATTGAAAAAAGCGGCTTTTCGCCTGATAAAAAGATTCCAGGTTGCTTATGGAAAAACAAACCTTAAGCATCTAACAAACTGAAAGAGTTCGAATATGCCAAAAGTAAAACTCCCACGGAAGAGCACTTCGATAGACATGACGGCTATGTGTGATGTCGCTTTTCTTCTGCTCTCTTTCTTCATTCTTGCAACGGAGTTCAAACCGGAGGAAGCCTTGGCGGTGACTACGCCGAAATCGGTTTCAACCATGCCCGCTGAACAAAAGGACGTGGTAATGATCACCCTCGATAAAAAGGGCGGTGTTTATTTTTCCGTATCGGACGATGCAATGCCTGAAAAAGAGACCATCATCGAAGAAGTGGATAAGGCAAGGAGTCTGGGCTTGACGGATGCTGAAAAGCGTGCGTTCATAAGATCCGGCTCATTCGTAGGTGTGCCCTTCAACATGTTGAAGTCCTACCTGCAATTGGCTCCCGACCAGATTAAGAATTTCAATTCACCAGGCATTCCTGTTACCGACACGCTCAACAATGAGCTGCAGGTTTGGATGCGCGCGGCAGCTTCGGCTTTCGCAGGATCTAAAATGAATCTCCTGGTGAAGGGTGATAACGACGCGAAGTATCCTTCTTTCAAAGGTGTAATCGACGCCTTCAAAAAGAATGAGATATTCAAATTCCAGATGATTACCGACCCGGAAGGCGTGCCTGCGGGAACGGATTTGTACCGGAAGCAAAATGAGCGTGCACCCGCGGCCGAGTAATTGATTAAAAAACCAGTTAATCCAGAACAATGGCAGAATTAGATACCTCAGGTGGTGGCGGTCATAAGAAAGGTCCTGGCGTCAAAAAAGCCAAGAAACTGTCCACCCGCGTAGACCTTACACCCATGGTAGATCTTGGGTTCCTGCTGATTACGTTCTTCATTTTCACGACAACGATGGCACAGCCAACAGCGATGAAGCTGTTCCTGCCGAAGGACACTGAAAAGCCTGAAGAACAAAACAAGATCAAGGAATCGGGTGCGTTGTCAATCCTTCTCGGAAGAGACAACGGAGTGTTTTACTACGAAGGCACATTGTTGCCCGACGGTTCGAACTTCAAGTCATCGAACTTCAAAGACATCAGAAAGATCATCATCGATAAGAAAAGAAGCACGAATCCCGAAGATTTCGTTGTGGTTATCAAGCCGGGTCCTGAATCAACGTACAAGAATACGGTTGACATCCTCGACGAGATGACGATCAACGACATCAAGAGATATGCGATGGTAGACATCTTTGAAAGTGAACTTCAGCTGGTAAGGAAAACACAGGGGGATGCGCCTACAGCTGCACCCGCTGCGGCTCCTGCTGCAGCACCTGCCACCGGCGGATAGTTCGTGATCGGACGTTTTTGATTGTATACGACCGTTAAATCGTAAATTAGAAATAGAGCAGGGCCTGAGAAGAGATTGATTGCAGGTACGCTCACAAACATTTCACCATGGAAGCAAACAAGATTCTAACCGCCGATATCCTTGACATCGTCTTCGAAGGACGAAACAAGGAATATGGTGCCTATGAGCTTCGGAAAACGTACAACCGCCGACTCACCATCGCGATGGTATCGATGGTTGCGTTGTTCGTCCTCTTGTTCGTAGGATACCTGCTGGCGAGCAACTTTTCTTCCGACGACGATGCAAAGAACGTCGTTGCTCAGGAAGTCCAGCTTGAAGAGATCAAGCAGGAAGAAAAAGAGGAACCACCACCACCGCCACCTCCAAAGCCACCAGATCCGCCAAAAGTGGAAATGGCAAAGTTCACTCCTCCCAAGATTGTAAAGGATGAGGAAGTGAAGGAAGAGGAGAAACCACCAGAAATGGAAAAGCTGGAGGAAACCAAGATCGGTACGATCAATCAGGAAGGTATCAAGGATGAGGGCATCATTGCCCCGCCGGTTGCCGACGATGGTAAGGGTGTCGTTGAAGCTCCGAAGAAAGACGAAACCGATTACGATCAGACCTTCACGAAGGTGGAGATCGAGTCGGAGTATCCCGGTGGAGCGGCAGCGTGGCAGCGTTACCTGATCAAGACGCTGAGATATCCTCAGGAAGCGCAGGATCAGGAGATTCAGGGAGCGGTTGTTGTGCAGTTCATCGTGGACAGGGGAGGCAATGTGAGTGATGTTGAAGCGATCAGCGGACCTGCGGAGTTGAGAGACGAAGCGGTGCGAGTGATCAAGAAGAGTGGTAAATGGACTCCTGCGGTTCAGAACGGACGCCAGGTGAAGTCGTACAAGAAGCAGCCGATCGTTTTCCGCCTCGAAACAGATGGATAAATTTTTGGTCTAAGATTATAATGTTAAGTCCCGGCAACTGCCGGGATTTTTTTTCTCCGCCCTCCGAAACCGCCGGAGGCGGTGAAGGAGGGTGGGTATCAGGTGTCAGCTATCAGGTATCGGGGTCTAATGTCCCCCGCTGGCGGGGGCCTGTCGCCGCAGGCGACAAGGGGGGTGGACAACAATAGTTGAAAGTTGAAAGTTGAAAGTTGAAGGTGGAAGGTGGAAGGTGGAAGGTGGAAGGGTTGCTGTCCCCCGCTGGCGGGGGTAGGGGGTGGATACGGACAAAACATTCTATTCTGCCGTTAAAACGCAGTTCCTGCTTCACAGTGTTGCAACATATTTGTGGAAAAATGGACCTCGCAAATGTGTCAGACATTCCAAGTCGTATCTACGAAGTTCGAGGAATCAAAGTCATGCTGGATTTCGATTTGAGCCAGTTATACCAGATAGAGACAAGGGTCCTCAATCAAGCGATCAACAGAAACCTCGAAAGCTTTCCCGATGACTTTATGTTCAGACTTACTGAGGATGAATGGAAGACGATGTCATCACAAATTGTGATGACATCCCTTGCCAAGCGGCCCAAGAGGGCCATTCCCTATGCCTTTACCGAGCATGGAGTGACTATGTTGGCCAGTGTTTTGAAAAGTCCTGTGGCAAGAAAAATGAACATTGCAGTCGTAAGGGCCTTCGTAGCTATAAAACGAATTTTGGTTCAAGAGGCTTGCCTACTTGAACAGTTGAATAGACTTAAAGTCAGGCTTGACGAACACGACATTCAACTTAGTGGCATTTATGATGCGATCGAAAAAATGCTTGATGAGAAAGCCGAACAAAAGACGTGGGATAATAGGGAACGGATAGGGTTCCGTCATGGTAATGGATAAAATAAAAGATCACCTCTGATTATACGTCTCTGCTTCCACTTGACGCAGCATAAATTTTAATCAATGCACCTACGGCCGAACTCCGATGTCATCATTCTCCCACTTGCTTGCATTAAGTTGTTGGAACACGCCAACAAACATCTTGAACTTATGGTCAGTTCGCGGAAATGTAATCGATGTGCGCTTGATGTGTTGCTCAAGCAGGTCACTCGCACGCAAGCAGTCGCTACTATCATAAAATAATTTAATCCAGTTTTTCCGTAGATCCTCCGGCGGTTTAACCTTGAATCCGTTCGAGTACATCTTGATTGGAGTTGGCAATGACCGTACATCTATCGAGTTCAGTTCGTTTTCATACGCCCACGTAAAATATGCTTCCCAAAAAACCAAATGGTTTTTCAGTCGTTCGATGAGCTCGGCATCCGACTCTTTTTGGTTCGCCTTAATTCTCCACTTGCTGTTCGACAATGCAAATGGATTTGCCTCTTCTTTGCCGGCTTTGACAGGTTGCGCTTCAAAGTAGCCTTCCATTCCATCAGGTGCAGTTAACCGCAGATTTGTGCCATCCGACACTGCTGCGTATTCTGAGACGAGCCGGTTATCAGAATCCAACATCAGCTTTTCGTCGGCGAACTTCCATGTACCGTGCTGGAAGTCGCCGAAGTCGCGCGTGAATCTGCCATCTTTTTGGAGTAGAAGAAAGCTGGTGGCCGGAAATCGGACATTACGCTTCCCGGCGACAGTTGTTTGATGCGTAAAGAACCAAAGTCTTGCAAGTTTTTCTTGCTGCGACTCGCACGACAATAATGCGACAGCAGCAAGCAGGAGAACATATTTCATCAGAGCGGTGTAAGGGTGCATTAAAATAGTGAATGGGCTTGATTCCGTTGACAAGTCGGCCACTTATCTTTTGGTTAACTTCGCGATCGTGCAAAAAATCTGGGATGATACCATCGTGGCCGTTGCCACTCCGCCGGGAGTGGGCGCAATAGGAATGATACGGTTGAGCGGAAAGGAAGCTGTCAATATTGCCAATCAATTGTTCCCTTCGAAAGATTTGGACGTTCAGCGTTCACACACATTGCATGTTGGATCCTTCAGTAAGAACGGCACGGTGATCGATGAAGTGGTGATGGGCCTATATCGTGCACCGCGATCATTTACCGGAGAAGACGTTGTGGAGATTTCATTTCATGGTTCACCTTACATCGCTGAGAAGATCATGAGTACGTTGATCGATGCGGGCGCCCGGCCGGCACGCCCTGGAGAATTTACTCAGAGGGCTTTCATTAACGGAAAGATGGATCTCGCACAGGCTGAAGCTGTGGCCGATCTGATTGCGAGCAATACTGAAGCATCGCGAAGAACCGCTCTGCATGCGATGCGTGGAGGATTTTCGGAAGTGTTGTCGAAGTTGAGAGAGGAGTTGCTAAAGTTTTCGGCATTGATCGAATTGGAATTAGACTTCTCACAGGAAGATGTTGAGTTTGCGGATCGCAGTGAGTTCTATGTGTTATTGAATCAGGCGTTGACGATCACGAATGATTTGTTGCGCTCGTTTCAATTGGGTAATGTGATCCGAAACGGAGTACAGGTGGCGATCGTTGGCAAACCGAATGCGGGGAAGTCGACCTTACTGAATGCCTTGTTGAATGAAGAGCGGGCGATAGTGAGTGAGATAGCAGGTACAACGAGAGACACGATTGAAGAAGTATTGAATATCGACGGGATCTTGTTCAGGTTGGTAGATACCGCTGGTATTCGTGAGCATACTACAGACGCGATTGAACGAATAGGGGTGGAGCGGAGTTTAGAAAAGATACAGCAATCGTCGTTGGTTGTGTATTTGTTTGATCTGATGGACATGGATCCGCGCGAATTGAAAAAGATAAAGGCGCAGTTCGATACCGATGGCATTCGCTACATACTTGCAGCAAATAAAATGGATCATGCGGATGCGCCCGAAGTGATGAAGGAGTTCAGCGACTTCCAGGACATCATATACATTTCTGCACAGTCGAAGCAGAATGTTGACAAGCTGAAGAAGATGTTTGTTGATAAGGTTGCGAAAGGAAAGATCGATTCAGAGGAAACGATTATCACGAATGCGCGGCATTATGATGCACTGAAGCAGGTTGACAAATCGCTTCACGATATTTTATCGGGACTTGATACAAAGTTGCCGTTGGATCTTGTTGCATTGGATATTCGGCGTTGCTTGCATTATCTCGGCGAAATCACGGGAGAGATCACCAATGAAGAACAGTTAGGTTGGATATTTGGGAAGTTTTGTATTGGGAAATAGTTATGAAAGCCTTTTGGATAATCTCATTACAGCGAACTGCGCCGGCGCGATACTCAACTCAGCAATGGATTCGTCATTTATGTATTCGACCAGGCAAAATGTTCAGTCACTGCTTAATATCATTATTTCAAGACCACCAAAGTCCTGCCTACGCTTTTGGTGTTAACTTGCACAATATTTCAGATCATGGAAGTTGCTGTCTCCCAGGCTGCTGTTGAATCATTGTTGGCATACTTCGGGCGGCTAATTCCATTGACTAAAGAAGAAAAAGAACTGGTTACCTCAAAGTTCCAACCACGCCTTTTCCGAAAACGACAGTTTGTTCTTCAGGAGGGAAATGTTTGTACCCATATATACTTTGTGGTAAGAGGGTGTGTGCGAATGTATAAGATTGATAACAAAGGGTACACGCATATCATTCAGTTTGCAGCAGAGAATTATTGGATCAACGACCTTGGGAGTTTTCATAATGTTACCCCGTCTGCTCTAAATATTGATGCAATTGAAGACACCGTTGTATTGCAAATCAGCCATGCGGATCTAATCTCTCTTTACATAGCAGCGCCTAAGTTTGACCGGATATTCAGAGTCTTAATAGAAAAAAGTTTTATACAGTTGCAGAAGCGCTTGTTGCACAATATAAGTTCAACGGCAGAGGAGCGGTACCAGTCTTTTGTAGACGTTTATCCGCAATTAAATAACCGACTGTCTCAAGTTCAAATAGCAGCATTTTTAGGCATCACTCCGGAATTTCTAAGCCGTCTGAGAAACAGGCGAAGCAAAGCACCAAAGCCCCCAAAAGATTAAACTAGATCAAGACTATTTCTTAAACGAGGTCATTGGAGTACGCCTTCGTAATGAGTGACATTTGCATTCACGAATCAATCATTCATTAAAAGAATAGTTTATGACACAGACATTGAAAGTAGCCGTCATCGGATTAGGGAATATCGGAACAGCCGTAGCGACAAACCTTGTGAAAAGCAATCAATCCGTAATTGTTGCTGACAGAAAAATTGAGAAGGCAAATACACAGGCCCACCAGTTAGGAAGCTTTGCACAAGCATTAGAAATTCCCGCAGCCATCAAAGAAGCAGACATTGTGGTCTTAGCGATCTACTTTGATCCCATCAAAGATTTTTTTAGACAATATGCTTCGGAGCTTAATGGAAAAATCATCGTAGACCCTTCGAACCCCATCGCGCCGGATGACAATGGAGGCTTCAAGAAGATCATTGGAGAACAGGAGTCAGCCGGTCAAATCCTTTCCGCCCTGCTCCCTAAGGGTGCTAAACTTGCAAAAGCACTGGGAACATTAGGTGTCGCTTCACTTGCAGGTGCTGCTTTTCAACAGCCAGAACGCGCGGTTTTGTTTTACGCTATCGACGACAGCAGCATAGCTGAACCTATCGAGCAGTTGATTCGAGATAACGGATTCGAACCTGTAAAAGCAGGTGGTCTGGATCAATCAATGCGCCTTGAAGTATTTGGGAACCTGCATGAATTCGGTGCAATCGGCAGACCGGTCACATTGCGAGAAGTAAGAGAAAAGTTTACGGAATCAAAGGGAGAACTCATTGTTGCCTAACCATAGAAAACAATAGCACATCAAATTCAATTCACAAGTAAAACACAAACGAATGAAACGAATATCTGCGATAGTCGCGCTTATAATTGCAGTCAGCTTTTTCAGTCAACACGCAATTGCACAAGGAAAGCAAAAGTCAGAAATCGAAAAGATTATTCTTTCTTATCAAGAGGCGTTAAATGCATCAGACGCAAGTAGGGTTGTAGATCTGTATACAACGGACGGCATTTTGCTGCCCAATGCTGCACCTACTGCCATTGGATCCGAACAAGTGAAAGCTACATATCAGTACGTATTTGATAACTTTAAGTACAGCCTCCAATTTACCATAGGGGAAGTGGTGGTCAACGGCAATTATGCTTTCGCAACCTCTACTTCAAAAGGATCCTTCGTCGTGAAATCTAATGGCGAAACGATACCTGACGAAAACCGGGAGTTGTTTGTTTTTCATAGGGTAAATGGTGAATGGAAAATTGCTCGTTACATGTACAATAAAGCAAAGTAACGCGTACGGCAAGCATCACCATACCAATTGTTAAGCTGAAATGCAGCATCAACGCGCGGTGGAACAAAACTTACCGCGCGTTTTTTCAAAACATTTATAGACATATCAACCAACAGAAATGAGAAGAGGATATCGATTTAAGGCCTTCATGAGTTTGCTCATGTTGTTGTTTTGCGTTTCGCCAAAATATTTCTACGGACAGCGTAGTGAAGAAGAGAGGTCGATCGCCCTGGAGAACGGAAGACTCGAAGCGGTGAATGTATATATGTCGATCGAAAACTTAAGCGGTAGAAAAGTTGTGAAAGCGATTAAGGATTCTACTATCAAAGAGGTTGATGAACCGACGTTCGTAAAAGTGAAAGGAATCAATTTCAAAAACGGAACGATTGAAGTAAAGGTATTAAGTAGGCTCCTGGCAAGTGCCCCAAGCTTTGCAAGGGGATTTATCGGCGTAGCATTCCGAGTCAACGATAGCAACACGAGGTATGAAAGTATTTACGTCCGCCCGCTGAACGCGAGAGTCGATGATCAGGTTCGAAGGAATCACACGATTCAGTATTACTCTTACCCCGATTTCAAGTTTGATCGTCTGCGAAAAGAATCGCCCGAACGCTATGAATCTTATACGGATATGGAAATGAACAAATGGATCAGTTTGCGTATCGAAATAAAGGATGCACAGGCAAGATTGTTTATTGATGGACGCGAACAGCCGTCATTAGTTGTGAATGATCTTAAGCACGGACCCAACGCATCCGGTGCTATAGCACTGTGGGTGGACGTTGGAACGGAAGGATTTTTTTCCGAGTTGAAGGTCCAAGCACATGACCATTAGTATTTTCCCGAAACGACAAAAAAATGCCCCACCAGGGCATTTTTTTGCAGAACCATTGACCGGATCACCGCGGACAATCACATCTTATTGAGTCTTTCAAAGATGCTGATCTCACCATCAACGATTTTGAGTGTTAAGTACTCTTTCTGATTCTCCATCTTTACTATGTGGAAGGTTTTCATTGCCGTGCTTACTTCTGTAACTACTTCGATGTTGTGATCGTAATAATTACTCTTCACGAGGCGGCGCAGGTCTGCCGGCATTTGCGCTTCGTAATAATCTTTCAATGTATATATCCTTGTGCCCTTTTTACTGTAAGTTGACCGCATCTTCAATCCGTCGTGTGTAAAATAAACCGAGGCACCACCCTCATGCTGTACCCATTTAACATCCGTGGCGTTCTTGTAATTGTTTTTGAAGTCACGTACGTATTTAGGGTTGATGCTTGCTTCCGGTACGATCTTGCTTGTTCTTTCAGTATAAGGATTCACTCCCTTTGCACGATGGTTACTGAAAGCGATGTTTTGCGCATTTACAGTTAAACTGCCGAGTGTAATGCTGATCAAGAGGAGGCTGTTGAGAATTGACTTTTTCATTTTGTTACTTTTGTATTGTGATTATTTACTTGTCTGAGTCAAAAGTAACATGTCAACTATCTGCCCGCCAGCCACATTGGGTAGATGACCTTTTCGGGCGGTAATTGATCGTTCTCGGAGAGTAATGTTTATGTGAAAAGGAGAAATTGATCGGTCCGGCCAAGTAAATGTTTCCGTGAATTGGAGAATTACACGAACCATTTGATCAGCGATTCTCTCCGGCTTTTGGAGATGCTGACATTTGAGCCATCACTCATGAGTAGATAACCACCGTCTCCGCGAACGTATTTTTTCACTTCGTTCATATTAACGACGTAAGAGTTGTGAACACGGAGGAAATATTTAAATTCCTGAAGCAGCTCTTCCATTTCTTTTAGCATTCTGCAGGCCACTATCCTGGAACCATCTTTCAAGTAAAGGTGTGAATAATTGTCGTCTGCCTCACAGCGGACGATCTGATCTGCACGGATAAGCTCGAAACCCTCAAGCGTAGGAACAGCTATTTTGTCGAAACCCGTGCCCTGGTGTTTGATCTGTTTCAACAAGATCTCGAACTGCTCCGCAAAAGGCAGATTTTTCTTTTGTGCTACTTTTTTTACAGCAGCACTTAATTCTTCGGGGTCAATGGGTTTTAAGAGGTAGTCCAGGGCGCTATACCGAAACGCTTTTATCGCATACTGGTCGTAGCTGGTTGTAAAGATTACTGCAAATCCGATTTCAGGGAACTGTTCCAGAAATTGAAAACCATTCATCATCGGCATTTCGATATCCAGAAACACGAGGTCGGGTTGATGTTTGTTTATCGCCTCAACTCCCTTTTTCGCCGACCGACATTCTTCAAGAATGTGCACTTCAGGGCAATGCCTTTGCAGCAACAAGCCGAGTGTTTCCAGGCAATGTTTTTCATCGTCGATAAGAACGGCATTAATCATATTGCAACGAGATTTTTATTTCAACGCTTGTTCCTGCAGGCGAACCGTCTGCATGCACAAGATCTGTGATCTGTATCTGGTTGTCATTTGATCTGGCTGTTTTCATAGAGGTGATCCGGTCGGCGGTTATTTTCATACCCATCGATTTGTGAGTGGACGCCGATTTGCTTTTAAGTTCCGCCGCTTTCTGCCTTCCAATGCCATCGTCAGTGATTCTGCATATGAGGAAGGTGCCCCCATCCACTAATTCAATCAGCAAATGTCCTTTTTCTTCCTTGTGCATCAGCCCGTGCCATATTGCGTTTTCTGCATAAGGCTGGATAATGAGGGGTGGCACCCTAAGCGCAGACACATCGAGATTAGGATCAATATCGATCTTGTAACTGAATTGATGATCAAACCGAACCGCTTCCAGGTCGAGGTACAACCTTAATGCATCGACCTCATTCTCCAGTGGCACCAGTTCGTTTTGCGAGTTTTGCAGAATCAGTCTCATTAGCCTCGAGAACTTGGTCAGGTATGCTGAAGCTTGATCACTGTTGTTTTGCAGGATGAAGCGGTTAATTGAATTGAGTGAATTGAAGAGAAAATGAGGGTTCATCTGAGCACGTAGCGCGTGCATTTCCAATTGCGACGTGCGCTGCTGTAAAAGCGACAGTTCCTTTTCGCGATCCGCTCTTTCCATTTGCAGGCGGTACTTCTCCTGCAGCCTCCATTTGATAAGAAGGTATATAACGGCAACTGTTGCGACTATGACCAGAATCCGGAACCACCAGCGGCTCCACCAGGCGGGCACGATCGTTATGTCGATCGTTCGCTCCGACCACTTGCCGTACGCATTAACTGCCCTGACGCGAAATACATATTTGCCCGGCGGCACATTAAAATACAAGGCCCTTCTCTCGAAGCCGGCTACATTCCAGGCTTCATCGTAATTGTCCAGCTTGAAGAGGTGGCGGTTGGCCTGAGGGTCTATAAAATCGATGGCCGCAAAATCAAATGAGAAGACATTTTGATCGTAATTCAATGTTATTTCTCGAGTGTCTGCTATCGGTGCTTCAAGGACGCTCTTTTCACCGGGGAATACATCTTGATTAGACAGTCTGAAACGCGAGATCAATATCTTCGGTGCTGCTGCATCCTTATCAAACAACCGTGGATTGAGCGTATAGTATCCATCGTCTGCCGCGAAATACAGTTGTCCTGATTTGTCCCTGTACGCCTGTCCGTAGCTCATCGCTATATTTATCCCAATATGATTGTCGTATTTCGTAACAACGTCGCGTTTGGGACTTATGCGAATCATCGTTAACGTGGTGCCTACCCAAAGTGTGTTATCGGCATCTTCGATGATTGACCTCACATCCGCTATCGGAGTCAGACCGACTGGATCTACAAAGCGCACAAAATTGTCAACACCTTCATCATAGTAGAACAGTCCCTCTATGCCGCCTGCCCATACTCTTTTTGAGTGGTCTTCAAACAACCGCGCTATGCTAATACCTGCAAGATATGTTTTGAATCGCCCGGTTGTCTGATCTAGAAGATGCAGACCACCGCCTGCATATGAGCTTACCCAGTACCTGAGACCGCCATCCTGTATGATGGAGGTAACAATGTTTTTTCCAAAGAATGAAGTGTCTTGCGGATAAAACAGGTATCCCCGGAAACTGTTGTTTTCGCGGTTAAGCAAGTTCAGGCCTCTCATTGTGCCAAACCAGCTGTTTTTGTTCCTGTCTTCGTAATTATAAATAATAGAATTATTGCTTAGGCTTCCTGCATTTTTTTCATCGTGCGAATGATGGACAAATTCACCCGTTCTCTTAATAAATTGGTCAACACCATGCGAAATTGTTCCCAGCCAGATATTTCCATAACTGTCTTTGTTGATTGTAAACAGGGAATCGTTGATAAGTGACTTTGGGTTGTTAGGGTCATGCACGTAGCGATTCAATAATCGTTTGTTTTTATCGAATTGAAACACGCCCGCGTGCCCTGAGGCCATCCAGAAATTGCCATCGTCGTCCTCGCAAAACCCGTTGATTTCGCCGACGTTAAGATTCACCAGGGGCATGGTGACCTGCGTCGTGTTAACCTTTTGCAACGCCCCCATAAATGTGCCGATCCATACGATGCCGTCCGCTGAGCTGTGAGCGCACCATGCATCTGCCTGGCCAAATTCAGATTCTGATTGCGCCTGCATCGAAAAACGAGTAACGCGGCGACTTTTCGGATCATAATGCGAGAGGCCGTTATCTGTTGTTCCTATCCATATGCCGCCTTTTTTGTCCTCGGTTATAAACGTGATCATCTGCGGCGCGCCTGTGTTGAGAGCTGGCCGGCTTAATTTGGCAGGGTTAGCAGGATCATACCGGTATCTTCTAAATCTGCCCGTGCTGCGATCCATCGTATGCAAACCATCACCGGCGGTGCCTATCCAAAACGTGCCGTCACTGCTTTCGAAGATCGAACGCACTTTGTTATTTATAAGGGATGTGCTGTCGGCAGGGTCGTGTAAAAAGCGGGTAAATTTTCCGCTGATATTGTCCAACCGGTTCAACCCGCCAACCAATGGGTCATTTTTATCGGGCCCGTAGATAGTGCCGGTACCCACCCAGATTGTCCCCTTCCTGTCTTCGTAAAGAGAAAACACGGGATTCGCTGAAAGGCTGTTGGGGTTGTTTCTATCGTGCCTGTAACGCGTAAATTTTCCGGTTTGCGGATCCAGGCGGTCGAGGCCTTCGCCTGAACCTACCCAGATATTGCCGGACTTGTCCGCCATCACTACAGACGTCCAATCCGCACTAAGAGACGAAGGATCAGTTGCAGAATGTCGGTATTGTGTGAACTTTGAGTGAACGGGATCAAACTTGATCAAACCTGCGCCTAATGAAGCCAGCCAGATATTGCCATTATTATCTGCACAAATTGCTTCCAGTGCGTTAGTCGGGACTGAATTAGGATCAAGGGGATCGTTTTGATAAGTGGTCATCTGGTAGCCGTCGTACCGGTAAAACCCTTTTTTCG